>Ga0183096_1000025_pt1 | contig 439995 bp, 391 predicted proteins | sample Biomet5_FD_127791 | JGI IMG/M metagenome (GOLD analysis project Ga0183096, IMG submission 127791) | Microbial communities from bioreactor (seeded with sewage sludge) at LBNL, California, USA - Biofuel metagenome 5 (version 2) (version 3) | ecosystem: Engineered > Bioreactor > Anaerobic >...
TTTCTGCTCGTGCAGAAAGACGGTGAAGAAAGAGCACGCCAGGGAGAAGGGCTTTTCACAAAGCCGCCCTTCTCCCTGGACCCTCATCCTCCGAAATTTGTTATCGATGTGCGCCTTGCTGATGCGCGTGCGCGACGCCTCGCTCCGCTCGACGCGCGCAGAGCCGTGCGGAGGGGAATGTCGGACGGCGCTTCCCGTTGCCCCGTCTGTCATTCTGAGGAGCGCAGCGACGAAGAATCTAAATGCAAGTTCGCGACAAGATTCTTCGCTTCGCTCAGAATGACAGGTGGGGTTGTTTCCGCGTACCCACAGACTGATTCTCTATGCAGGCCCTCCCCCGACATTTCCCGCATCACCGCGATTGCGTGGGCCGAGCGGAGCGAGGCAGCGCGCACGGCAGCGTAAGGCGCGGCGGGAAAACAATTCTCGGAGGATGGGATTCCAAAGGGAAGGGCGGCTTTGTAAAAAGCCCTTCCCTTTGGCGTGCCTTTCTTCCTCTTCTTTCCGCACGAGCGGAAAGAAGAGGCCCCCGGAGGGCGTTTCCCCAGCGGAGGCTGAAAAACCAGCAGGCCGAAAACCAAGCAGACGGGCCGATGTGGGCATCGGCCTCTATGCGCGCAGCACGGACGCGGCGGCGGGCGGGAACGCGGCAGGCTGGGGAAAATCTGCATTTCACTTGCATACCGCCCCCGCAGGCGGCTATAATGGAGGCGGAACGTATCACAGACAGCCGCTGCGCGCGGGCGGCGTTTTGCCGCCCGCGCTTTGGAAAGGAAGTCAGCAGTATGGCAATTGTCAGCGCGGTCATGGTGCCGCATCCGCCGCTCATCATTCCGCAGGTCGGGCGCGGCGAGGAAAAACGGATACAGGCCACTGTGGACGCCTATCGCGAGGCAAGCCGGTTCGTCGCGGAGTCGAAGCCGGACGTGCTCATCGTCACGACGCCGCACAGCGTCATGTACGCCGACTGGTTCCACATCTCGCCGGGCGCCGGCGCAAAGGGCAGCTTCGCGGCGTTCCGCGCCCCGGAGGTGCGCGTCAGCGCGAAATACGACAGGGAATTCACCGCGGCGCTCTGCCGGACGGCGCAGAGGGCCGGCTTCCCCGCCGGGACGGAGGGGGAACGGGACCCGGCGCTCGACCACGCGACGATGATCCCCCTGTATTTTCTGCAGGAGGCCTGGGGCGATGCGCCCCTGCCGCCCATCGTCCGCATCGGCCTGTCCGGGCTGCCGCTGACCGAACACTACCGGCTCGGAACCTTCATCCGCGGGACGGCGGAGGCGCTGGGCCGGCGCGCGGCCGTGATCGCCAGCGGCGATCTGTCCCACAAGCTCACGCAGGACGGGCCCTACGGCTTCCGCGCGGAGGGACCGCAGTACGACGAGCGCATCATGGACGTCATGGGCCGCGCCGCGTTCGGCGAGCTGTTCGGCTTTTCCGACGCCTTCTGCAGCCGCGCGGCGGAGTGCGGCCACCGGTCGTTCACCATCATGGCGGGCTGCTTCGACGGGCAGGCCGTCCGGAGCCGGGTCGTGTCGCACGAGGGCCCGTTCGGCGTGGGCTACGGCGTCTGCCTCTTCGCCCCGGCGGGCGAGGACGGCTCCCGGCGCTTTCTCGCCGCGGCGCTGGCGGAGCAGGAACAGCAGGCGCAGGCCCGCCGGGCGGGCGAGGACGACTATGTCCGCCTCGCGCGGCTCTCCGTCGAGACCTGGGTGAAAACCCGCACCCGCGCGGCCCTGCCGGAGAACGTGCCGGCGGAGCTGACCTCCCGGCGGGCGGGCGTATTCACGACGCTGCACAAGAACGGCCGCCTGCGCGGCTGCATCGGCACCATCGCGCCCACGGCGCCGAACGCGGCGCTGGAGATCCTGCAGAACGCGGTGTCCGCCTGCTCGGAGGACCCCCGCTTCCCGCCGGTGACCGCGGACGAGCTGCCGCTGCTGGAATACAGCGTGGACGTGCTCGGGACGCCCGAGGCGATCGACGCCCCAGACCAGCTCGACGTCCGGCGCTATGGCGTGATCGTGTCCTGCGGCGGCCGGCGCGGCCTGCTGCTGCCCGACCTGGACGGCGTGGACAGCGTGGAGCAGCAGCTCGACATCGCCCGGCAGAAGGGCGGGATCGGGCGCACGGAGCCTGTGCAGCTGCAGCGCTTCGAGGTGATCCGCCATGTCTGAGGTGATCTGTCCGGTCTGTTTTCGGCACTGCCGTCTGGCGGACGGCCAGACGGGCGCGTGCCGCGCGCGGAAAAACGAGGGCGGCGCGAGCGTCTGCATCAATTACGGCAAGCTGACCGCCCTGGCGCTCGACCCGATTGAAAAAAAGCCGCTCGCGCAGTTCTATCCCGGTACGAGAATTCTGTCGGCGGGCAGCTTCGGCTGCAACATGGACTGCCCCTTCTGCCAAAACGACGCGATCTCCTGCGCGGACGAGCAGACCGTCCCCTGGCAGTATGTCTCTCCGGAGGCGCTGGCCGCGCGCGCCGAGGAGCTGAAGCCGCGCGGCAACATCGGCGTGGCCTTTACCTACAACGAGCCCATGGCCGGGTTTGAATACGTCCGCGACACGGCCCGGCTCGTGCGGGCGCGGGGCATGAAAAACGTCGTGGTGACGAACGGCGCGTTCTGCCCCGACACGCTGGCCGAGGTGCTGTCCGTGACCGACGCCTTCAACATCGACCTCAAGGGCTTCACGCCGGCGTGGTACCGCACGCTGGGCGGCGATCTGGAGACCGTGAAGACCTTTATCCGGCTGGCGTCGGAGGCCTCCCACGTCGAGCTGACGTCGCTGATCGTCCCGGGCGGGAACGACTCCCCGGACGAGATGCGCGCGCTCGCAGGCTGGGTCGCCTCGGTGGACCGGACCATCCCGCTGCACATCACGCGTTTCTTCCCTCGCCGGAAATACCGCGGCCGCGAGCCGACCGACGTCGGCCTGCTGCGCCGCCTGGCCGCCGTCGCCCACGAGCAGCTCGAGACCGTTCTGATCGGGAACGTATAGGGCAGCATCCGCATCATAAAAGAATCTGTCATTCCGGGCGGCGCGCACCGGAATGACAGATTTTTTTCGCAGAATGACTGCTTGGATTTACAGTGTTCTGCCCGACGCGCGGTACAAAAGCGCGTTGCAGATGGCGGCGGCGACGCTGCTGCCGCCCTTTCTGCCGCGCGCGACGATGTGCGGCGTGTCCAGCGACAGCAGGAGCTCCTTGCTCTCGACCACGTTCACAAAGCCGACCGGCACGCCGATGACGAGACTGGGGGAGAGCGAGCCGTCCCCGATCAGCTCGCACAGCCGCACGAGCGCGGTGGGCGCGTTGCCGACGGCGAAGATGAGCGGGCCGGACAGGTGGCGCGCGGCATATTCCATGGAGGCCGCCGCGCGCGTCGTGCCGTTTTTCCGCGCTGCCTCCGCGATCTCCGGCTCCGCCATGAAGCAGCGCGCCGCCGCGCCGAGCTTCTCGCACGCGGGCCTGCTGACGCCGGCCAGGGCCATGTTCGTGTCGGTCACGATCGTCGCGCCCGCCAGAAGCGCGGCGACGCCCGCCGCCGCCGCGCCGGGGGAAAAGACGAGGCTGTCTGCGTAGTCGAAATCCGCCGTCGCGTGGATGACGCGCTTCACGATGTCCGCCGTGTCCGCCGCGAGCGGCCGCTCGCCGAGCTCGGCAGTGATGATCTCCATGCTGCGCTTTTCGATGTCCGCGGGCAGCACCCGCGCAAGCTCCGTCTTCATACGCCGTCCTCCAGAATCTGATAGATTTTTTTCATGTCCAGACTCGCCCGCAGCGCGTCTGCGAGCTTGTCGTACTGGCTCTGCTTGTATTCGGCAAAGCTCATGCGCGGCGCGTCCGCGCCGCCGAGGCCCCGGCGCGCCCGGAGCAGCGCCACCAGCCGTTCCGCGAGCGTCCCTTCGTCGAAAAGCCCGTGGACGTAGCTGCCCAGCACCGCGCCCGCGGCCGTGCCGTCCGGCCTGCCTCCCTCGAGGCAGGCGAACCGGGCGGCGCTTGTTTCGGTTCGGCCCATGTGGATCTCATACCCCTCGAACGTCGCCCCGGAGAGCGGCGCGAAGAAGCCGGAGATCGCGCCCACGGCGCCCCGCGTGCGCGTGCGGGTCTTTTCCGTTTCAAACACCGTCGCGTCCGGCAGCAGCTCCATGCCGCGCAGCGTGCCGCCGTGCTCGACCGCGTGCGGGTCGTCGAGCGTTCGGCCCAGCATCTGATAGCCGCCGCACACGCCCACGACCGGCGTGCCCTCCGCGCTGAGCCGCCGGATCGCCGCCTCCAGTCCGCGCTGCCGCAGCCATAAAAGGTCACCCATCGTGTTTTTGGTGCCGGGCAGCAGGATGAGATCGGGCTTTCCGAGCTGCTCGGCGCTGCCCGCATAGCGCACCGAAACGCCGGGGAAGCGCTCGAGGGCGTTGAAATCCGTAAAATTGGAGATGTGCGGCAGACGCACGACCGCGAAATCGAGCAGGCCCCCGGCCCGCTCGCGCGCCAGACGCGGGGCCAGGCTGTCCTCGTCGTCGAGCGCGAGGTCGAGATACGGCACGACGCCCGCGACGGGGATGTCGATGTACCGCCGGAGGATGTCGAAGCCGGGGCGCAGGATCGTCTCGTCGCCGCGGAATTTGTTGATGATAAACGCCTTGACATACGCCTGCTCGTCGGGGTCGAGGAGCTTGACCGTGCCGTACAGCGCCGCGAACACGCCGCCGGGGTTGATGTCGCCGACCAGCAGGACGGGCGCGCGCGCGAGCTTCGCCATGCCCATGTTGACGAAATCGCCCTGCTTGAGATTGATTTCCGCGGGGCTGCCCGCGCCCTCGAGCACGATGATCTCCTGCTCCGCCGCCAGCGCCTCATAGGCCTCCCGCACGACCGGCAGCAGCGACTTTTTGTACGCGAAGTATTCGCGCGCGCTCATGGTGCCCACGACCTCGCCGTTTACGATGACCTGGCTGCCCGTGTCGTTCGTCGGCTTGAGAAGGATCGGGTTCATCCGCACGGAGGGCTCCAGCCCGGCGGCCTCGGCCTGCATCACCTGCGCCCGGCCCATCTCCAGGCCGTCGCGCGTGATGAAGCTGTTGAGCGCCATGTTCTGGCTCTTAAACGGCGCCGTGCGGTAGCCGTCCTGATGGAAGATGCGGCACAGGCCCGCCGCGATGAGGCTCTTGCCCGCGTTCGAGGTCGTGCCCTGTACCATGATCGCCTTTGCCATAATTGCCTCCTCAGCCGTTTAAAACTTCGCGCACCGCCTCCGCCAGCCGCCGGTTGTCGGCATGGCAGCGGACGGCGGCCCGGCAGTAGCCGGGGCCGAGGCCCCGGAAATTGCCGCAGTCCCGCAGCAGAATCCCGCGCGCCGCCAGCTTTTCGCAGAGCGCCGTGTCCGGGCTGCGGAAAAACAGATAGTTGGCGTCCGAGCCGATGACCGCCGCGCCCGCCTGCGTGAGCGCCGCGCGGAGATAGGGCTTTTCCGCCCCGACAAGCGCCCGCGCCCGGCGCACATAGTCTGCCTCCTGCAGAGCCGCGACGCCCGCCTCCTGCGCCGGGACCGAGACCGCCCAGCTCTGCCCGGCCGCGCGCATGGCGGACAGCAGCGTCCGGCCGGAGCTGAGCGCATAGCCCAGGCGCAGCCCCGGCATGGCGTAGAGCTTCGTAAACGCGCGCAGCAGCACCAGGTTTTCATTTTCGCCGAGCGCCTCCAGCAGCGAGCCGCCTGCCGGGTCGTCGAGAAACGGGACGAAGCACTCGTCGAGCGCCAGCACGGCCCCGCAGTCCCGGCAGGCGCGCAGGATCTCCAGCAGCAGCGGTTTTTCCGCCGCCTGGCCCGTTGGATTGTTGGGCTGGCAGAGAAAGACGGCGGAGAGCCCCGGCCGGATCTGTCCGAGGATTGCAGGGGTCAGGCGAAAGCCGTTTTCCGGGCGCAGCGCGTGGAATTCCAGCTCGCAGCCCGCCGCCGTGAGCGCCGCCTCGTACTCGTAAAAGCACGGGGCCGTCAGAAGCGCCCGTCGCGGTCGGAGCGCGGCCGCCAGACGGAAAATGAGCTCCGCCGCGCCGTTTCCGCAGAGGATGTCCTCCGCCGGCACGCCGTCATGCGCCGAGATGGCCTCGCGCAGGCGGCGGCAGGCGGGATCGGGATACGCCGCGCTGCGGCCGACGGCCTCGCGCGCCGCCCGTGCGACGCCCTCCGGCAGGCCGAGGGGCGAAACGTTCGCGGAAAAATCCAGCGGCTCCCGGCCGTATTTGCGCCGGTAGCCCTCCAGATCGCCGCCGTGTTGATGCTGCATAGAGATCTCCTTACCGCAAAATCAGAACGAGCGCCAGCCGCGCCGCCGAGAACAGGACGAACAGGACGGCGGCCGTGCGGTACATGAGCCGGTTCGCCGCCGGAATGTCCGAGGCCGCGATGGGCCGCAGGCTGTCGCCGATGGTCATTTTATGGACCAGCTCGCCGAAATAATACGCGTCGCCCGCGAGCTGCACGCGCAGCGCGCCCGCCATGGCGGCCTCCGTCTGCGCGGAGTTGGGGCTTTTGTGGTTGCGCCGGTCGCGCCGGAAGATGCGCCAGGCGTTTTTGCCGTCATAGCCGCCGAAAAACGCGGCCAGTACCATCGCGAGCCCTGCCAGCCGCGCGGGAATGTAGTTTACATAATCGTCAAGCTTCGCCGCCGCCGTGCCGAAGTACCGGTAGCGCTCGTTTTGGTAGCCCAGCATGGAGTCCATCGTGTTGACGGCCTTGTACCAGAGCGCGAGCGGCGCGCCGCCGAGCAGCATGTAAAAAAGCGGCGCGGCGACCCCGTCGGAGGCGTTTTCCGCCACGGTTTCCACGGCGGCCCTGGCGACGCCCGCCTCTGTCAGCGCCTGCGTGTCGCGCCCCACAATGTACGAGACCAGCCTGCGCGCCAGCGGCAGGGCGCGCGCCCCCCGCGCGCGGTATACCAGTCCGCTCTGCTGGCGGAGGCTCTTTGCCGCCAGCGCCTGGAAGCACCAGAAGCTCTCCAGCGCCAGCCGCGCCCAGACGCTCCAGCGGCCGAGCAGCCGGAGGGCGAAGAACGGAACGCAGAATGACACGGCCGGCACCAGCACGGCCATCAGCCCGCCCGCAAGCCGCTCCCCCCGCTTCGTCCGGGGAAATATCCTGCGCAGCAGCGGCTCCAAAAACGCGATCAGCTTTCCCATCAGCACAACCGGGTGCGGCAGCCAACGCGGGTCGCCGAAGAGCAGATCGAGCCCCGCGCCGATTGCCGCGGCGATCAGTATTTCCATCCGCCCGCCTCCCGGAACCGGTCCGCCGCCCGGACGAAATTCTCCGCGAAGATGCTGTTCGCGTAGAAATACAGGTGCGGGAAGCCCGCGAACAGGCTCTTTCCCGCGTGGATGCAGGGCCATTCGCTGCCGCGCAGCGGTTTGACCGCCGTGAAGTCGTCCCCGCAGTCGTCCGATTCGTAGTAGTGGAATTCATGCGCCGGGATGGTCGCGCCGGCGGAGCAGAGCAGGTTGTCCCGCCGGGCCGTCAGCGACGCGTAGCCGAAGCGGCGGAGCTTTCCCGTCCAGCGGCAGCCGCCGGGCAGCACGCCCGCCATGGGAAACGTCCGTCCCTCCGGCGTCGAGAGCGTCCTGTGCAGGTACATAAACCCTCCGCACTCGCAGAACGCGGGCATGCCGGCGCCGATCGCCGCCCTGACGGCTCCGCGCGCCGCCCGGTTCTCGGCCAGCGTCTCGGCCAGCAGCTCGGGATAGCCGCCGCCGAGATAGACCGCGGACGCGCCCTCCGGCAGCGCCGCGTCCGCGAGGGGCGAAAAATACGCGAGCTTCGCGCCGAGCCGCTCCAGCAGCTCGAGATTTTCCCGGTAGTAAAAGCAGAACGCACGGTCGCGCGCCACGGCGATGACCGGCGAGTTCTCTGTGACCGGGGCGATCCGCAGCGGGTCGCAGGAAAGAGGCTCCGCCTCCCTTGCGAGCGTTAAAATCGCGTCAATGTCGCAGTTTTCCTCCATTAAGTCCGCAATTCTGTCGATTTTTTCACGGATATTTTCCACCTCCTGCGCGGTGACGAGACCCAGGTGGCGGCTTTCCAGCGCGATCCCGTCGTCCTTCGGCAAAAACCCCAGCACCCGGACACGGCAGTTTTCCTCGAGCGCGGGGCGGAGCATGGCGTACTGCATCGGCGTGCAGCGGTTGAGGATCACCGCACGGATGCGGCTGTCGGGCCGGAAGTGCAAAAAGCCGTTCAGCTCCGCGCAGACAGACAGCGAGCCGCCCCGCGCGTCCGCGACGAAGATCGCGGGCGTCTGCGTCGCCGAGGCCAGATGCCAGGCCGACGCCCGGTCGGTCGTGCCGCCGAGGCCGTCGTAGTGGCCCATGACGCCCTCCAGCACGGCCGCGCCGCAGCCGTCCGCGCCCTCGGCCAGCAGCGTGCGAACCAGCGGCTCCGGCGTGAAGAAGAGGTCGAGGCTGCCGGTTTTTGCGCCCAGCACCTCCGCGTGGAACAGGGGGTCGATGTAGTCCGGGCCGCATTTGAACGCGGCGGGCCGGAGGCCGCGCCGCTGCAGCGCGCGCAGCAGGCCGCAGACGACGGTGGTCTTGCCGCCGCCGGAGCGCGCGGCCGTGATGAGCACGCGGGGAATCGCTGTATTCATGCCGGCTCCTCCCCGTCCGCGGTGATGAGAAACACGGGATTCTGCGCCGTCAGCATGTGGTAGGGCCCCGCGCGGCGCGTGCGGCTGACCGAGATCTGCGCGATCTCCGGGTCGGCGAAGCCGAGCGCGGCGAGCGCCTGCATGGCTCCGGCGAGCGTTTCGGCGGCGATGGCGCTGATCGTGACGCGCACGGCGGGATTCTTCTGCTTCAGGCTTTCGAGAATTTCGCGCAGGTTGCCCCGGCTGCCGCCGATGAACGCGCGGTCGGGCGCGGGCAGCGCGCGCAGGGCCTCCGGCGCGGTCCCCTCGGCGACGCGCAGGTTGTAGGCGCCGAATTTCTCCCGGTTGGCCCGGATGAGCGCGCAGGCCTCCGGCACGCACTCCACCGCGTACACCCGGGTAAACGGCGACAGAAGCGCCAGCTCCACGGACACGGAGCCCGTCCCCGCGCCGACGTCGAAGACCGTCTCGCCCGGACGCGCGCCGAGCTTGGCGAGGATCGCGGCGCGTACCTCCTGCTTGGTCATGGGTACGTCCCCGCGCGTAAATTCCCCGTCGGGGATACCGGGAGCGCGGCGCGGCAGGTCCGGCCGCGTGATCCACACGGCGCTGAGCGGCCGGAAGGTCCGCCCGCAGAGATCTGCCGCCGTGCCCGTTGTGACGCGCTCGCCGGGGTAGGAGAGCTCCTCTCCCACGGCCGCCTCGCAGAAGCCCAGCCCCGCGTCGGTCAGCTCCCGCAGGAGCCCCTCCGCCGTGCGCGTTCCGCCCGTGAGGAAAAACGTCTCCCGCGCGCAGAGCACCGCGCCCACGGCGTCGCAGTCGGCGCCGTGCGCGCTGAACAGCGCGGCGTTCTGCCACGGCCGCCTGAGCAGCGCCGCCAGATACTGCACGGTCGTGACGCCGCAGAAGACCTGTGCGTCCTCCGGCAGCCGGGGCAGCAGCTTCGCCGCGCCGCTGTAAAAGCCCACGTCGCCGCTGAGCACAATCGCGGCGCTGCGCTTCTGCGGATGCGCGGCCAGAATCGCCAGAATCTCGTCCGGCGCGATGGCCTCCGCCCGCTCGCCCGCCGCCTCGGGCGGCAGGGACTGCAGCATCCGCTTCGCGCCGATGAGCAGCTCCGCGCCGCACACGGCCCGCATGGCGCCCACGGTCAGCGTGTCGGGGTTTCCCATTCCGATGCCGACGACGGCTATCCGCATGTCCGTTCCTCCTTCAGCGTTCTGAATACCTCGTCATAGGACGCGCCGGTCTCCTTCGGCCGCCGCACCACGTACAAAAAAACGCCCGCCTGACGGGCCGCCTCCGCCTTCTCCGGAAAGCCGCCCGCCGCGCCGCCGTCCTTCGTGACGAGCACGGCCGCCCGGCAGGCGCCGAGATCGCGCAGATTCTCCGCCACGCTGAACGGCCCGCGGCCGGTCAGGATGTGCGCCCGCGGCAGTCCCGCCGCGAGGCACTTCTCCACGGAGTCCCCGGTCGGCAGCACGCGCGCGTAGACGCGGGCGGAAAAATCCGGCACGGCCCGGTAGAGACCGATCTCCTTGCTGCCCGTGGCGGCCAGGATGTTGCCCGGCAGCCGGCCCGCGGCCTCTGCGGCCTCCGGGAGCGTGTCGAAGAAGACGCCGCTCTTTTCGCTCTCCTCGCGCAGCAGGCGCAGGTACCGCACGTCCGCCGCGGCGCAGGCCGCCCGGATGTTGCGGCTCGCCTCCGCCGCGTAGGGGTGCGTGGCGTCCACGGCCAGGTCAAACGAGCCGCCGCGCAGAAAGGCCTCCATCTGCGCCGCGTCCATCCGGCCGGCGTGCACCCGCACCCGGCTGTCGGCGGCCAGGAAGCGCTCGCCGTACGCGGTGGCGACGCTCGCGGTCACGTCATAGCCGAGCGCCTCCGCCGCGAAGGCCAGCTCGCGGCCCTCGGTCGTACCGGCAAAGATCAGAAGCTTTTTCATCCGAGCGCCTGTCTGTTCTCATACCCGCGCGGCGTGACGAGCTTTCCCGCGACGAGCTTCGTCGCGGCCGAGCCGATGAACGCCGTGCAGAACATGTCCAGCTGCTCCTCGCGCAGCTCGGCGAGCGTCAGAATTCTGCTCTGCTGTCCGCTTCTTCCGATGCTGCGCACCCAGCCGCAGAGCGTCGAGGGGGCCTTGTAGCGCAGAAGCAGGTCGCAGGCGCCGCGCAGGTGGTCCTTCCGGGTGCGGCTCGCGGGGTTGTAGAGCGCGATGCAGAAATCGCCCTCGGCGGCCAGCAGCAGCCGCTTCTCGATCGTCTGCCGCGGCGTCAGCAGATCGGACAGCGAGATGACCGCGAAGTCGTGCGACAGCGGCGCGCCCAGCACCGCCGCGCCGGACAGGGCCGCCGTGACGCCGCAGACGATCTCCACCTCCGCGCCCGGATACGACGGGGCCAGCTCGCACACAAGGCTCGCCATGCCGTAGACGCCCGCGTCTCCGCTGCAGACCATCGCCACGGTTTTGCCCGCCTCGGCCGCCTCCAGCGCGAGCCGGCAGCGCTCGACCTCCCGCGTCATGGGCGTGGAGAGGACCTCCTTGCCGGGGAACAGCGGCCGCACGAGGTCAATGTACACGCCGTAGCCGCACAGCACGTCGCTTTTTTCCATCGCCGCCATCGCGGCGTAGGTCATATCCGCTTTCCCGCCGGGGCCGAGCCCCACCACATAGACACATCCCATTGTCGGATCTCCTTTATCAAAAATGCAGGTCTGGCTCGCAGGCGGCCAGCGCCGCCGTCACGCCGTTCTGCGTCTGCTTCGGGCAGACGAGGCGGCCGCCCGGGCAGCCCCAGAGCGCGCTGCGCTCGCACACGCAGTCGGTGCCGGTGGTTTTTTTCACGAATTCCGAGCCGGTAAAGACGCCGGGGACGGCGTTCAGCTGCTCCGCCGAGGCCGTTTGGAAGGGCAGGCCCCATGCCTCGCAGAATTCCCGGAGGCCCGGCTCGTCCCGCTTGAGATCGATGGAGAAGACGCCCCGCAGCGCCGCGCCGCTGAGGCCCGTTTTCGCGAGGATCGCCTCGGCCGCCCCGCGCACGGCCCCGGCCGGGATTCCCCTCCGGCAGCCGACGCCGAGCGCGAGCACGCGCGGCGTCAGCAGCAGGGCCGTCTCCTCCGGACACGCCGCTGCGGTGACGCGCACCTCGCACGCGCCCTGCCGCACCGGCAGCACGCCCTGCGGCGGCTCGCCCAAAAGGGGCCAGTCGCTGCGGATGCGGATTTCGCCGCCCGCGAGCAGCCGCGCGGAGACGAGCTTGATGCGGCCGGGGTTGCGGATGACAAGCCCCTGCCTGCTGGCCCAGACGTCCACCGCGAACAGCCCGCGCACGTCGGTGCCGGTCGTCAGCACCGGCTCCATTCCGAACGCGGCCGCCAGCTCTGCCGCCAGCTCGTTCGCCCCGCCCAGATGGCCCGAGAGCAGCGGCACGGCGAAGCGGCCGTCCTCGCTCAGCACCACAACGGCGGGGTCGGAGAGCTTGGAGACGACGTGCGGCGCGATCGCCCGGACGGCGATGCCCGCCGCGCCCACGAAAATCAGCGCGTCGGCGCTTTGGAACGCCTCCGCCGTCCAGTCCCTGAGAACGACCTTGTCCGCGCCGGAGCCGCGGACGCTCTTTGCCGCGTCGCCGCGCGCGCGGAAGAAGGCGGCCGCTTTTTCGGCCAGCCGCGCGCCGTCCTGCGTGAAAGAGATGATCTTAATGTTCATGGCTCGCTTCCCGATAGCCCGTCGCAAACGACGGGTCGTAGAGCTTCGAACGCTCGGCGCAGGGGCCGAGGAAGCCGCCCACGGTGATGAGGGCCAGCCGCGTGACGCCGTTTTTGCGCGCGGTCTCGGCGAGCGTTCCCACGGTGCAGCGGTACACGCGCTCGTCCGGCCAGGTGGCCTTGTAGACGATCGCGGCGGGCGTGTCGGCCGTATAGGCGCCCTGCAGCAGCTCCTGCTGCAGCTGCTCGAGCAGCGAGGCGGAGAGGAATACGACCATGGTGCTGCCGCTCTTGGCGAGGCTGCGGATCTGCTCGCGCTCGGGCACGGGCGTTCTGCCCGCCATGCGCGTGATGACGACGGTCTGGCTCACGCCGGGCAGGGTGTACTCGGCCCGGAGCGCCGCCGCCGCGCCGCAGAAGCTCGAAACGCCCGGCACGACCGCGTATTCAATCCCGGCCTCGTCCAGCGCGTCCATCTGTTCGCGGATGGCCCCGTAGAGGCAAGGGTCGCCCGTGTGCAGGCGGACGGTCGTCCTGCCCTGCGCCTCCGCCGCGGATACGGTCTGCAAAACCTGCTCGAGCGTCATGCGCGCGCTGTCGTGCAGCTCGCAGCCGGGCCGGCAGCCGGCCAGCAGCGCGGGATTGACGAGGCTGCCGGCATAGATCACCACATCCGCCTCGCGCAGGAGCTTCGCCCCGCGCACCGTGATGAGATCCTCCGCGCCGGGACCGGCGCCCACAAACCAGACCATTTACGCTTCCTCCTGTTCTTTGACGATGATCGTCGTGAAATAGCCGCTGTCGTCCCCCGCGTCCGCCAGCGAGCGGCAGATTTTTTCATCCGGCAGGCCGCAGCTGCGGACCAGCTGCGCCCGCTCCAGAAGCCCGGCCTCCCGCAGCGCCCGCCGGACCTCCGGCATGGCGCTGCCGGTTTTCATCAGCACCTTCGTGCCGGACAGCTTCAGCGCCTCCGCGACCGGCATCCCGCCCGCCGGGAGGATGTGCAGGGGCAGGTTCGTCTGCGTCAGCCCGATGCCGAGCGCCGCGGCCGCCGCGCAGAAGCTCGGCACGCCGGGGATCATCACGACCGGGTATCCGTCCTGCTGCAGAAGCTCCATGAGCCCGGCAAAGGTCGAGTAGATCGACACGTCGCCGAGATTCAGCATGGCGGCGTCCCGCCCGGTATCCAGCACGGCCTCCAGCCGCGCCGCGGCCGCGCGGCGGCCGGCGGCCAGAGCCGCCCTGTCGCGCGTCATCGGCAGCTCGAGCGCGATGAACTCCTTGCCGGACAGATCGACCGCTCCGGCCGCGATGTCGCGGGCCAGCGTCTTTTCGCCCGCCGTGACCGGCGCGGCGATCACCCGGCAGCGCCCGAGCACGCGGACCGCCTTGACGGTCATCAGCTCCGGGTCGCCCGGGCCGACGCTCACACCGTAGAGAGTCCCTTTTCCTGTTTCCATCTGTTCCAGATCCTTTCGCCCTCGTCCGTCGCGCCGAGCTCGCCGTATACCCGGCTGAACGTCACCGCGCCGACCGCGAACGCGCCCTGCGCGCGCCGCTCGAGGTGATATTGTATTTTTTCCAGCAAACTTGCCATCACGGGCTCCAGCAGGCCCGCGTCCTTCAGAAGTCCGATGCAGGCGTCCGCCGTGGGCGCGTCCATGAGCGATCTCAGCAGCGCCGCGGGCGCGCCCTGCAGCGCCGCGTGTGCGGTGAACAGCTCTGCACGGCAGTCGGCGAAGCTCGAGTGCGTGTTCATGATCCCGCCGGCGAGTTTGACAAGCTTGCCGATGTGCGAGACGATGAGCACGGTTTCAAATCCCGATTCCGCCGCGAAGTCGAGCGCGCTGCCGAAGAAATTGGAGATGCCGACATGCGCGACGCCCTCGGTCCCGGCCATTCCGGCGAGAAATTCCGCCCCGTAGTTGCCGGGGGTGAGGACGACCTCCCTGGCCCCGGAGGCCGCCGCGACGCGCAGCTCGACCCCGATCGTGTCGATGAGCGCCTGCAGGCTCATGGGCCGGACGATGCCGCTCGTGCCAAGGATGGAGATGCCGCCCTCGATGCCGAGATTCGGATTGAAGGTCCGCTTCGCGAGCGCCGCGCCGTCCGGCGCCGAAACGACAATCCGGACGCCGCCCGCGTAGCCCGCGCGGCGGCACTCCTCCGAAACAGCGCGCCCGATCATTCGCCGCGGCACGGAGTTGATGGCCGCCGCGCCGACCGGCTGGTCGAGGCCGGGCTTCGTGACCCTGCCGACGCCCTCGCCGCCGTCGATGACAAGGCCGTCCGGAATTTTCTCCGCGCGCGCGCAGATCAGCGCACCGTCCGTCGCGTCGCAGTCGTCGCCGCCGTCCTTCCGCACGCCGCAGAAGGCCGCGCCGCCGTCCCGCGACAGCTGTTCAGGCTCGGCCGTCACGGCCGTGCCGTCCGGCGCGGTGACGGTGTACGTCCGCGCCCGCTCCCCGCTCAGCAGCAGCCGGCAGGCGGCGCCCGCCGCGAGCGCCGCGCACGTGCCGGTCGTGTAGCCGCAGCGCAGCTTTTTGCCGCCGGAAATCACATATTTGTCGAGCGCCATGTCCGCCTCCTCCGCCGAAAATAAAAAATCCCTCTACCGAACGGTAAAAGGATTGACAAAAGACAGGCAGTCTTGCGGATGGTACAATCAATGCCTCGTGATCTGGAAAAAACTTTCCCGTACCGGCAGCTGGCAGGTTTCCTGGCTTGCACGTTCCTTCGCGCCGCGCCTTCCCGATTTCTCAGTGGCTGCGTTTCCGCTGCGGCGCGCATGGTGCATACAGTGACGAGATCGCACAGGCATTTCACCTGTTTCCCTATTGTCCGCCGCCCCCCCGCGGGAGCGCCGGCACCGACTGTCCCATATATTCAATTACCGATACTATACCATGGCGGACCGGAATAGTCAATCACGGCGGCGCCGCGGCTTTTTGACGAAAAAAGCCTGCCGCTGCGGATGCAGCGGCAGGCTGAATCAGGCTCAGAACAGGTTCTTTTCGGTTTCCTTGTCGAAGAAGTGCATCAGACGCGGCTGGAAGGTGTACTGGATCGACTTGTGGCCGCCGTGCACGGCGTCGAGGTCGATGTCGGCCGTCTGGACGACGATGACCACGTCGAGGCCGTTGGAATTGACGTGCAGGTGCAGCTCGGAGCCCATCAGCTCGGACACATCGACCGTCGCGGGGATGCCCTTGTCGGTCAGGGTGATGTGCATCGGGCGGACGCCGACGGTGACGTTCGTGGGAACGCTCGCCATGGTCTTGAGGGCTTCCTGCTTCTCCTCGGGCAGCTCGAACTTCTCGTTCTGGACGACGGCAAAGTACTTGCCGTTCTCCTTGACGAGCTGGGCGTCGAAGAAGTTCATCTGCGGCGTGCCGATGAAGCCGGCGACGAACAGGTTGGCCGGATGCGAGAACACCTCCTGCGGGGTGCCGATCTGCTGGATGAAGCCGTCGCGCATGATGACGATGCGGTCGCCCAGCGTCATGGCCTCGACCTGGTCGTGGGTGACGTAGACGAAGGTGGTGTCGATCTTTTCACGCAGCTTGATGATCTCGGCGCGCATCTGGTTGCGGAGCTTGGCGTCCAGGTTGGACAGCGGCTCGTCCATCAAAAAGACCTTCGGGTTGCGCACGATGGCGCGGCCGATGGCGACACGCTGCCGCTGGCCGCCGGACAGCGCCTTCGGCTTGCGGTCGAGATACTGGGTGATGTCGAGGATGGCGGCCGCTTCGCGGACCTTGCGGTCGATCTCGGCCTTGGGGGTCTTCTTCAGCTTGAGGGAGAAGGCCATATTGTCATAAACGGTCATATGCGGGTACAGAGCGTAGTTCTGGAAGACCATCGCGATGTCGCGATCCTTCGGGGCCACGTCGTTCATCAGCTTGTCGCCGATGTAGAGCTCGCCCTCGGTGATCTCTTCGAGGCCGGCGATCATGCGCAGCGTCGTGGACTTGCCGCAGCCGGAGGGGCCGACGAGAACGATGAATTCCTTGTCGGCGATTTCCAGATTGAAATTCTGGACGGCGACAACGCCCTTGTCGGTGATCTGAAGATTGGCCTTCTTCTCCTCGGGGGCGTCGTCCTTCTTTTTCTTCTTCTTCTTCTCTTCGCCGCTTACGAACGGGTAGATTTTCTCGATGTTTTTCAGTACAACTTTTGACATAATTTCCGACTCTGACCGCCGTGCATTCGCAATCGGCGTTCTCGCAGCCACCGGGCAAGGCGGCTGCATTACGGCATGTCTCCACAATGCCGCACCGCAAGTCTGCGGATTGTTGGTTGACCTCCTTTTTTTGATCCGGACGGCCCATTTTGTGGATTGGACGGCCCAGATTGAGATGCTAACATTATATCATAGGAGACCCTCAAAAAGCCTCCGTAAAATGCGACAAAATTCACAGAGCGATCTTGTAGAAAATAGCTAAAAAATGGACAGTTTACAGCGCGGCGCGCACCTGCTACAATGGAGGCAGAATGACTGGGAGGCGGACCGATGATCAATACGACGCTGTGTTATCTGGAAAAGGACGGGTGCTATCTGATGATGCACCGGGTCAAGAAGGAGGGCGACCTCAACCGCGGCAAATGGATCGGCGTGGGCGGAAAGTTCGAGGACCGTGAAAGCCCCGAGGACTGCGCCATCCGCGAGACGCGCGAGGAGACCGGCCTCACGCTCACAAGCTACCGCTACTGCGGCGTCGTCACCTTCATCTCCGACCGCTGGCCGACGGAGTACATGCACCTGTTCCACGCGACGGGGTTCACGGGGACGCTGCTGCCGGACTGCCGCGAGGGAACGCTCGAGTGGGTGCCCATCGCGCGGCTGGAAACGCTCAGCGCCTGGGAGGGCGACAGCATCTTTCTGGAGCTGATGCGGCGCCGCGTGCCGTTTTTCTCCCTGAAGCTCGTCTATGAGGGCGACCGGCTGGCCGAGGCGGTGCTGAACGGCGAAAAAATCCGCTGACGGGCAAATTTAACAGGAACTTCACGCGCAGACGCCTTGTAAACCGGGCCGCCGGCTGATACAATAACGCCTTACTACAAAGGGGGATTCCACAATGAGAAAGACGAAGATTATCTGCACCATCGGTCCGGCCTCGGAGTCCGAGGAGGCGCTCGAACAGATGTGCCTTGCCGGCATGAACGTGGCGCGGCTCAACTTTTCCCACGGCTCGCACGAGGAGCACCTCAGAAAAATCGAAACCATCCGCCGCGTGCGCGAGCGGCTGGGCCTGCCGATCGCGATCATGCTCGACACCAAGGGGCCGGAATACCGCATCGGCACGTTCCAGAACGGCTCGGTCACGGTGAAGGACGGCGCGGAGTTCACCTTTACGACCGACGACACGGTGGGCGACGAGACGCATGTCGGCGTCTCGTACAAGGGCCTGATCGGCGATCTGTCCGTGGGCGACCGCGTGCTCGTCAACAACGGGCTTGTCATCTTCGAGGTGACGGCGCTCGAGGGCGCGAACGCGCGCTGCCGCGTGGTGACGGGCGGCGAGCTGTCGAACCGCAAGAGCATGAGCTTCCCCAACAAGACGCTCTCCGGGCCGTATCTCTCTGAGCAGGACAAGGGCGACCTGCTCTTCGGCATCGACAACGGCGTGGATTTCATCGCGGCCTCGTTCGTCTCCACCCGGCAGGACATGGCGGAGCTCAAGGCCTTCCTGCGCGAAAACGGCGGCGACAGCATCGACGTGATCGCCAAAATCGAAAACCGCTCCGGCGTGGACAACATCGAGGACATCTGCGCCGAGTGCGACGGCGTCATGGTCGCGCGCGGCGACCTCGGCGTCGAAATCCCGTTCGTCGAGGTGCCGGCGGTGCAGAAATACCTCATCACCAAATGCCGCCTGCTCGGCAAGCGCGTCATCACGGCCACCGAGATGCTCGAATCCATGATTCAGAATCCGCGCCCGACGCGCGCGGAGATCTCCGACGTGGCCAACGCCGTGTACGACGGCAGCTCGGCCATCATGCTCTCCGGCGAGTCCGCCGCGGGCAAATACCCCGTCGAGGCCGTGCGCACCATGGCTGAGATCGCCGCCTTCACCGAGACGAAGATCAACTACCGCAAGCGCTTCGCCAACACGGAGTTCCAGATCCGCAGCAACCTCGACGCCATCTCCCACGCGACGTGCAGCATGGCCATCGACGTGGACGCCAAGTGCATCGTCGTGTGCTCGATGAGCGGCAAAACGGCCCGCATGGTCAGCCGCTTCCGCTGCCCGGTGGACATCCTCGGCATGACGACGGACCAGAAGGTCTGGCGCAAGCTGTCCCTCTCCTGGGGCGTCACCCCGGTGCTGGCCAAGGAATTCACCTCCATCGACGTGATGTTCTACTATGCCGTCGAGGCCGCCGCCAGGACCTTCGCCCTGCAGCCCGGCGACAACGTCGTCGTCACCGGCGGCCAGATCAACGGCAAGTCCGGCAACACCAACACGATCAAGGTCGAAACGGTGGAATAAGCGCCGAGGCCGGGCCTGTACGGCCGCGCAAAATCCCGAGGCTGCGCTGGAGCGGCTCCGGGATTTTCTGACTGCGGCCGATGCAAGCCTGTTGACAGACTCTGATATAATAGTAGCAGTATAAAACAAAGGAGCCTTTCCATGCTGAAAAAGCTGTTCGCCTGTGCGGCGATCCTGTCCGTGCTGCTCTGCGGCTGCGCGTCCTCAAACCAGGCGGAGAAAAAGAGCGTCGCCGCCACGACCTGGCCCGTGTGCCAGTTTGCCCAGGCCGTGGCGGAGGGGACGGACGTGACGGTCACGCGCGTCATCTCCGAGCCGGTCTCCTGCCTGCACGACTATTCGCTCTCCGTGCGCCAGATGGAGGCGGTGGAGAAGAGCGCCGCCGTGATCATCTCGGGCGCGGGGCTGGAGGATTTCATGAAGGACGCGCTCGCGGCGTCCCCGGCGGTCATCGACGCCTCCGAGGGCATCGAGACGCGGCCCGGCGAGGATGGGACCGATCCGCACATCTGGATGGACCCGGAGAATGCCGCGGCCATGGTGCGGAATATCGCCGCGGGTCTGGCCGGCCTCTATCCCGGCAGCGCGGATACCTTCCGGAAGAACGCCGACGCCTACTGCGCCAAGCTCGAAGCGCTCGACCGGTACGGGAAGGACACGCTGAAAACCCTCTCCTGCCGCGAGCTCGTCACCTTCCACGACGGCTTTGCCTACTTCGCCGGGGCGTTCGATCTCACCATCGCCGCCGCCATCGAGGAGGAGGCCGGGAGCGAGGCCTCCGCGAAGGACCTGAAGGGTATCTCGGCGCTCGTGCAGGCGGATGCGATCCCCGCCGTTTTCGTCGAGACGAACGGCTCGACCGCCGCGGCCTCGGTCATCTCCGGGCAGACGGGCGCGAAGGTGTACACGCTCGACATGTGCCTCGGCGAGGACGACTACCTGACAGCCATGACACACAATATCGACACGATAAAGGAAGCGCTGGGATGATACCGTTTGCCTACAACCATCTGGGCGGCTGCGACCGCGCGTGCTGCCTGAAGATCGAAGACCTCACCGTGCGCATGGGCGGGGACGTGATCCTCGACCATGTGAACCTGCACATGCACTGCGGGCAGATCGTCGCGCTGATCGGGCCGAACGGCGCGGGCAAATCGACGCTCATCAAGGCGATCCTGGGCCAGCGGGACTACGAGGGCAGCATCAGCTTCCACCCGGCCGGCGGCGGCGCGGGCAAGCTGCGCATCGGCTACGTGCCGCAGAGCCCCAGCTTCGACCGCGGCGACCCCGTGAGCGTGATGGACCTGTTCACCTGCTGCAACTGCAAGCGGCCTGCGTTCCTGCGGCCGACGAAGGCCATGCGGGAGAAGGTGCTCTCGTGCCTTGCAAACGTCCACAGCGAGGCGCTCATCGACAAGCGCGTGGGCGCGCTGTCGGGCGGCGAGCTGCAGCGGGTGCTGCTGGCGCTGGCGCTCGAGCCGATGCCGAACATCCTCATCCTCGACGAGCCGCTCTCCGGCGTGGACGTGGAGGGCGAGGGACTGTTGATGGACATGCTCGACGAGATCCGCAAGCGGTTCGATCTGTCCATTCTCATGACGACGCACGACTTTTCCATGTTGGAAAAATACGTGGACCGGGTCGTTTTGCTGCGGGAAAAGGTGCTCGCAAAGGGAACGCCGCTGGAGGTGCTCAATTCCGACGCCTTCGCGCAGGCGTTCCATATGGGGGGAGGCGGCGGCCAATGAGCGTGTGGTATGCGATCTGCAGCGCAACCAGGCTGGACTTTTTGTCGCTGACCTTCATGCAGAACGCCCTGCTGGCTGTCATCATCATGACGCCGCTGTTCGGCATTCTGTCCACGATGGTCGTGACGGGCCGGATGAGCTTTTTCTCCGACGCCCTCGGCCACTCCGGCTTCACCGGCATCGCCATCGGCGTGCTGTGCGGCGCGGCGTTCCCCATCTGGTGGGCGGTCGGGCTGGCGGTGCTGTTCGCGTTTTTGTTCTCGTTCGTGCGCAGCAAGACGAACCAGTCGGCCGACACGATCATCGGCGTATTCTCCTCCACCGCCGTGGCGCTCGGCATCTTCATCGCCACGATGGGCGGCGGCAGCTTCACCAAGTTCAACAAGTACCTGATCGGCGACATCCTCTCGGTCACGCCGGGCGAGATCGGGCTTTTGGCGCTCGTGCTGCTGGCGGTGATCGTGCTGTGGTGCTTTGCCGCCAACAAGCTCGTGCTCACGGCGGTGCATCCGCAGCTCGCGTCCTCGCGCGGCGTCGCGACGGCGCGGTATGAGACGCTGTTCACCGTCTGCATCGCGGTCGTGGTCACGCTCGCGATGAGCTGGGTGGGCCTCATGGTCATCAATTCCCTCATGGTGCTCCCGGCGGCCTCGTCGCGCAACGTCGCGCGCAACCTGCGGGAATACCATCTGTTTTCGATCCTCGGCGCGCTCGTCTGCGGCCTGGGAGGACTGGTCACGTCGTACTACCTCGGCTGCTCCACCGGCGCGGCCATCGCGCTGTATCTGGCGGTATTTTTCACCGTGACCTTCCTGCTGCGCAAGAAGCGGGCGTAAAATCAGGGCGCGATTCCACGGGCGCGGCCTCAGAACGGTATCCGGGCGGCGGGCACAGAACCGCCGCCTTTTTGCCCGGCACTTCGATGAGGGGAACGCCCTCCGGGGGCCTCTTCTTTCCGCTCGTGCGGAAAGAAGAGGAAGAAAGGCACGCCAAAGGGAAGGGCTTTTTACAAAGCCGCCCTTCCCTTTGGAATCCTTTCCTCCGAGGATTGTTTGCCAGCCGCGCCTTACGGATGCCGTGCGCGTTCCCGCGCCCCGCGCGGGCCGCGCAATCGCGGTGCGGCGGGAAATGTCGGAGGAGGGCCTGCATAGAGAATCAGCTTGTGAATACGCGGAAACACACCCACCTGTCATTCTGAGCGAAGCGAAGAATCTTGCTGCAAACTTGCTTTGGATTCTTCGTCGCTGTCGCTCCTCAGAATGACAAATAGGGTGGCTTGACGCGCTGCCTCCGACATTCCCATCCGCACAGTCCTGCGCGGGCCGAGTGGAGCGAGGCGTCGCGCACGCGCATCCGTATGGCGCGCAACTGTAACAATCTTCGGAGGATGAGGGTCCAGGGAGAAGGGCGGCTTTGTGAAAAGCCCTTCTCCCTGGCGTGCTCTTTCTTCACCGTCTTTCTGCACGAGCAGAAAGACGGTGCCCCGCAGGGCGCATCTCCCGTCCTAAACAAATCCGCATGCAGTACGTATGAGATTCTTCGTCGCTGCGCTCCTCAGAATGACAGACGGGGGAGGACAGCGCGCTGACGACGGAAGGAACAGGGGCATGGCTTCCGGGAGAAAGCCATGCCCCTGTGTTTTTATATTTCAGCCGTTGGTGCTGCTGCTGGATGCGCTGTCGGTGGAGCTGCTGTCGGGCCGGCCGAAGCCGCCCTTGCCGCCCATCTGGCCGCCGCCGCCCATTTGACCGCCGCCCATGCCGCCGCCCATCTCGTTGCCCTCGCCGTAGATGAGAGCGGTCATTTCGACGGTGTAGCTCGCGGTGCCGACCGTGAGGGTGTAGGTGCCGCCGGCGGTGATGCCGGGCGCGCTCACGACGACGGACTGGAACTGCTTCTGCGGGGTGTAGGACGCGAGCACTGTGCCGGTGGAATCGGTGAGGGTGACGGCGGTGCCGGCCGCCTGCACGGAGTCGAGATCGTACAGGATGGAGCCCTGCGTGGAGTCGGAGCCGAAGTTGACGTCCATGCCAACGCTGCCGACCGCGACGACCGTGCCGCCGGAGATGGAGGCGGAGCTGCCGTAGTCGAGCGCGCCGTTGCCGGAATCGGTCGGGCCCTCGACGTAGACGGTGCCGCCCGTGACGGTCAGCGTGCCGTTGGAGTCGAGGCCGTCGCCGCCGGCGCTGACCGTGAGCGTGCCGCCGGAGATGAGGATGGTCGCGGTGTCGTCGGCCGCCATGCCGTCGCTGCTGCTGGTGCCGCTGCCGTTGGCGTTGAGGCCGTCGTCCGAGGAGGTGACGGCGCTCTCGCCGCCGGAAATGACGATCTGCGCGCCCTCGATGCCCTCGTAGGATGCGGTGATGGTGATGCTGCCGCCCTCAATGGTGAGCGCGCCGTCCGCGTGCATGCCGTCGTCGCCGGTGGCCAGCGTGAACGTGCCGCCCTCGATGGTGAGATCGCCGTTGGTGTGGACGGCGTCGTCGGCGGCGTCAATGGTAAACGTGCCGCCGGAGATCACGGTGCCCGCGTCGGACTTGAGGCCCTTCATGGACGTGCTCGAGGTACTGTCCGCATCCGTGCTGGTATCGCCGGACGATGTGCCGGAGGAGGAATCGGGCATGGAGGGCATGGTGCCGCCGTCGGGCATGGCCGGAGCCGTGCCGGAGCCGCTGTTCGTGCTGCTGTCCGTGCCGCTGCCGGAGCTCTGGCCCGGCGGGGTGGGCATGGTGCCGCTGCCGCCGCTGGGCGGAGTGGGCATATTGCCGTTCGTGGTGGCGGAGCTGGTCGCGTCGGGCACGGTGCCGGACGCCAGGGGGTTGGCCGCGGTGTCAGAGGCGGAGGACGAAGCGGAATCCGACGACGAGGAGCCGGACGACGTGGAATCCGACGAAGAGGAATCGGTGGAGCCGGGCCAGCTGCCGCGGCCGCCCATCTGCCCGCCGCCCATGCCGCCGAAGGAGTCGGTGTTCGTCTTGGCGGGCGCGTTGGCGCTGCCGCCGCCGGTGGTGATGTCGAAGGTGCCGTCCAGAACCGTGAGCGTGTTGGAGGCGGAGATGCCGTCCTGCTGGGCGTCGATCGTGAACGTGCCGCCGCAGATGTACACAAAGCCCTTGGCGGTATCGTCGTTGTTTTCGGAGTGGATGCCGTCCTTGCCGGAGGTGATGGTGAAGGCGCCGCCCGCGATGCGGACGCTGTCCTTGCCGCTCAGCCCCTGCTTGGCGGCGGTGATGCTGTAGGTGCCGGAGGTGACGCGCAGGTCGTCCTTGCTGACGACGCCGTGGCCCTCTTCGCAGGTGATGTTCAGCGTGCCGCTGCCGTTCAGCGTGAGATCGGACTTGGAGAAGATCGCGCCGTCCACGTTGTTGTCGTCCGTCTGGACGAAGCTGCCGGCGGACGCGAGCGTGTTGACGCTGTCCTCCGCCAGGGTGATGAAGACCTTGTCGGCGGTTTTGACGTAGATCGCCGCGCCGCCCTGGCAGGTGATGGACGCGTTGTCCAGCACAAGCTGCACCTTGGCATTGTCGGCCGCGGCGACGACGATCTGGCCGTTCGTGAGCGTGCCGGTCAGCAGGTAGGTTCCCTCCTGCGCGATGGTGATGACGTCGCCCGTGATGCTGAAGCCGCCGCCGTCGGAGCTGGTTGCGCCGTCGGCGAGGTTGATCGTCACATAGTCGGAATAGCCGACCTCATAGTCGCGGTCTGTAAACATGTCGCTCTCGGCGGCCACGCTCACAGAGGACAGCGTGCTGGCCTGCAGCGTGCCGGCCGTGCCCGCGCTGCCGCCGGAAGAGGCGGCAGACTGGCAGGCGGTGCAGCCGAGGACCAGAGCCGCCGCCGACACGCCGGCGAGAAGCGCTTTTAGCCTGGTGTTCATGAGAATGTTCCTTTCCTGTTTACAGCGTTTCGCTGTCCTGGACGGGGAGCGCGGAGCTGATCTCGAGGTTGCCGTTGCGGCAGCGCAGCTCGTCGATCATGGCCTTTTCATTGGCCGCGTCCCGAAGCGTGAGATCGTAGGTCAGCCGGTTGAGGCTGCCGAGATTGGTGGTTTTCATCTGGACGAGCTTCACGTCCGCGGCGTACTTGCCGAACACCTCGCTGAAGGCGTCCGTGTAGTTGAGATCCTCCGGCACGGTGACGCGGAGGGTGCGGCGCAGCGCCGCATGCTTGCCCTCGCCGAAGCCGAGGCGCGCGTAGAGGAAGCTCATGAGGCACATGATGACGGTGAACAGGGCCGCAAAGCCCGGATAGCCCATGCCGCAGGCGAGGCCGACGGCCATGGAGAGGAAGATGGCGCAGATTTCCCTGGCGGTGCCCGGCGCGGAACGGAAGCGCACGAGCGAGAAGGTGCCCGCGACCGCGACGCCCGCGCCGAGGCTGCCGCTGACCATCATGATGATGACGCTGACAACGGCGGGCAGCAGCGCCAGCGTCACGGCGAAGCTCTTGGTGAATTCGGATTTGTAGGTGTACACGAGGGAGATGACGGCGCCGAGGATGAGCGCGGCGACCATGCTGATGCAGAAGGTCGAAAGCGTCACAGACGCGGAGGTCGTGGTGAAAAGACCGGAAAACAGTGAATTAAGCACAGAAAACACCCCTGTTCTTTAATGTATCGGTTTGCAGCATGGTTTCAAATGCCGCGCCGTATTTGGAGTAGGAAACCTGACGGATCCGGCCGGCTGTCAGAAGCTCGGTCAGCCACAGCGGCATCGCGTCGCCGGCCTTGACCTCCATGAGGCTCATGTCCGGGCTGAGCAGCGGTTCGCCGCCGGGCCGGGCGGTGAGGCTCATTTCCTCGGTGCGCCAGCGGATGTTCTCGTCGAAGGTGATGCGCAGATCGGGATCGTCGTTGGCGAACAGGCCCTCGCGGTCGTAGCAGAGGTAGACGGAGGGGACGAGCTCGCGGTAGTACCACTGGAAATAGGCCAGCTCCCGCGCGATCTGGCTGTCCTCCGGCAGCGGCGCCTTTCCGTCGAGGAACGCGCTGGCCGCCTGCTCGGGCACGAGGATGCGCCGCTTGTAGACAACGGACTGGAACTTCTTTTTGAGCTCCAGAAAGACCGGCTGCTCGGGCGTCACCGGCCCGTAGCTGCGCATGCGGAGCTTCTCCTTATAGACCGGCTTTTCCAGAGACCTCCGGATGAGGCGGAAGTCCGGCGTGTCGTAGTAGACGTTGCGGATTGTGCTCCTGCCGTAGGGGTCCGGCTTCATGTATCCGCGCATGGCCTCGAGAAGCTGCTGGCGCTGGCTCGCGGTGACCAGATATTTGAGCTCGTGCCGCTCAAAGATGGATTCCGGATTCAGAATCGTAGCTGCCGTGTTCATAACAGGTACCTCCGTTGTTTCGTTGGGCTCATCATACAGGGGAAACCTAAAGGTTAGCTAAAGGAATGAAATTTTTTTTGGCAGGAGCGGCATCAAACGGCGCAGCATGAAAAATCTGCCGTTCTTCGGCCAGGCGGCCGCAGAACGACAGATTTTGGCTGCTGCGCCTCGCCTGGCGCAGCCTGCTCAGCCGACTGGAAAAGCCGGCGGCGCCGGGCAGCAGAAAAGGCGGACACGCAGCATACTATTCATAGTACCAGTTTTTACGGTAGCTGGAGGGCGTGATGCCCTCGTGCATTTTAAAAAGATTGATAAAGTGGCTCGTGTTCTGGATTCCGACTTCACAGCCGATTTGGGCGATGGCCAGGTTGGTGGTGCGCAGATACTCCTTGGCCTTGTTGAGACGGAGCGTCTGCAGATATTCATTTGGGGAGTACCCGATATAGCGCCGAAAGAGTTTCTGAAAATAGAACTTGCTGACGGAGTAGCGCAGAGCCAGATCGTCCAGCGTCACATGCTCGGCATAGTGGTCGGCGAGATAGCTGCGCGCCTGTCGGATATACTCCGGCACGCCGAGCCACTCGCGCAGCACGTCCGTGCTGCGGATCGTCTCGACGGCGATCTGCGTGAGAAAGCCCGAGGCATAGACGTCGGAGGTCAGCGCGCTCTCTGCACCGTCATAGAGCGAGATGAGCGAGCGCAGCATCTGGCTGATGTGATTGTTGGGCGGGAGCGTGACGACCGGGCTCTGCTTGTTCTGCGTCTGAAAGATGTTGTAGTACGCCGTGCTGGTGGGACCGTAGAAGTGCACCCACAAAACGCGCCAGTTTCCTGTCCGCGGGGAGGTCCGGTAATACTGCGCGTTCTGGCAGTCAATCCAGAAGAGCTGATCCGGCAGGATGGTATACGTCTGGCCGCGGTAGTCGAGCAGGCCCTCTCCGGAGAGCGTGTATTTGATCAGATAGGAGGCGAGTCCCTCGCGGCGTGTGTAGTATCCCGTGTGTGCAATGAAGTCGCCCAACTCCTGCACATACAGGACGGAATTCTTCGCTGCCTGGCTCGGCGTGACCGTCAGCCAGACCGATTCCGGCTCGAGATCCAGATGGTAGCTCAGCTTGACCTGCCCCATAAAGATGCCTCCTTTGGCAAGAAAGTGTTATTATCAAGCAACAACAGATAGTGCAATTCTCCCGCTTCTCGTCTATAATACAAAATATAAACATGAAAATCAACAAAATTGGCAGCCAGGCTCCCATAAATTTGTGGATAACGGTGCGAAATCCTGTTGATTGTCGTTTATTTATGAACGAAGTGTTAAATGTCCACAAAAAGCGAATCGCAAAATTGTTATATTTAACAAGAGCAAGATTTGATTATTCTGCCGGGCCTGTTATGGCGCAAAAAATCGACAGAAGAAAACGCCGGGAGACCGGCAAACGAGACGGACAAAACAGGGAGGAGAAACCACGATGAACGCAAGAGAACGCGTGCTGAAAGCGATCAGAAGAATGGACGGGAACCCGGATCGTGTACCGATCCAGTTTGACCTCTGCAAGCAGCACATCGAATATTTTTCCAAGAAATACGGCATCCCCGTCGACATTACGGACAACATCTACGAGGACGTGACGTGGCGGATCAGCGCCAACGAGCTGCGCGTCAGGATGGGTTCGGACATGGTTCTCTGCGGCGCTTCCGCCCCGGCGGGCTGGAAGCCCGAGATCGGACCGGACGGCACCTGGTACAACGAATACCACATGAAGATGCGCCAGGGCCCGGTCTATGTTGACGTCGTCGGTTTCCCGCTCGCCGGCATTGAGACGGTTGAGGAGGCCGAAGCCTATCAGTTCCCCGATCCGCACGAGCCAACCCGCTATACGAAGGCCGAGGAGATCATCGCCAAATACAAAAAGGACTTCGTCGTGGTCGGCAATATCGAGGTCACAATGTTCCAGCTTGCCCAGCAGCTTCTCGGCATGGAGCAGATGCTGTGCGACCTGCAGATGGAGGAGCCCTACATCGACCGGCTCTACGAGCGCTGCATCGAATTCCAGACGGAGGTCGGCCTCGAGCTCATCCGCCGCGGCGTGGACATCATCTGGGCCAGCGACGACTTTGGCACGCAGACCTCGCTTCTCATCAACGAGCACCTGTTCCGCGACCATATCAAGCCGCTCTATAAGAAAATGTTCGACACCTTCAAGAAGGCCAACCCCGAGATCATCATTGCCTTCCACTGCGACGGAGCCGTCAAGCCGATCCTGAACGATTTCGTGGAAATGGGCATCGACATTTTCAACCCCGTTCAGCCCGGCGTGCCCGGACACGGCCCGCAGGAGCTGAAGGACTACATCGGCGACAGACTCTGCTTCTGGGGCGCGATCGACCAGCAGCGGCTGCTGCCGCACGGCAGCGACGAAGAGCTGGCCGGCGAAATCGAGCAGCGCATGAAGATCCTCGGCAAGGACCGCGGCTTCATCATCGCGCCGGCGCATATCATCCAGGCCGACGTCTCCCACGAGCGCGTGGAATACTTCCTGGATCTCTGCAGGAAATACGGCGCTATCTACGACTGATTTATATCCGGTATATACGAAGAGCCGGAAGCAACGGGGGGATTTAAGATATGGCATACGCACTGGAGCTGAAAAACATCACCAAGCAATTCCCGGGCGTACTTGCGCTGGACAACATGTCCTTTCAGATCAAGGCCGGCGAGGTTCACGCCATCTGCGGAGAGAACGGCGCCGGCAAGTCGACGCTCATGAAGGTCTGCACCGGCGTCTACCAGCCTGACAGCGGCGAGATTCTGCTGGGCGGCGAGCACGTCGAGTTCCGCAACCCGAACGAGGCTTACCACAGAGGCATCGCGATCATGTACCAGGAAACAAGCCTGTTTGAGAAGATGACCGTCCTTGAGAACATGTTTGTCGGCCATGAACCGCGCAGGAAGGCCGGTATTTTCCCGGTTATCGATTACGCCGCTGAGCGGGCGAAGGCAAGCGAGATCCTTGAGCTGCTGGAGAGCGACCTGGATCTCAACCAGAGCATCTCCGAGCTCGGCATGGCGAAAAAGCAGATGGTCGAAATTGCCAAGGCGCTGACCTTCAACGCCAGAATCCTGATTCTGGACGAACCGACCGCGTCCCTCACGCAGCGCGAGGTCGACGCCCTGTTCGACGTCATCCAGAAGCTCAAGAAACGCGACATCGCGATCGTGTACATCAGCCATCGGCTGGAAGAGATTTTCAGCATCTGCGACCGCGTGACCGTCATTCGCGACGGCAAATACATCTCCACAAGCAACGTCGCCGACACGAACAAGGACCGCCTGGTGGCGGACATGGTCGGCCGCGACATCGGCGCCTATTATCCCAAGGAAAAGATCGGGATCGGCGGCGAGGTTTTCCGCGTGGAGCATCTGATGCAGTCCGGCCTTGTCAACGATGTCAGCCTGCATGTGAACAAGGGCGAGATCGTCGGCGTCGCGGGCCTGGCCGGCGCCGGACGCACGGAGCTTGCGCTTGCAGCCTGCGGCTTTACGGCCCCCGACAGCGGCAAGGTCTTCGTGGACGGCGAACAGATTCCCGCCCGCTCGGTTACAAAATCGATGGAAGCAGGCCTCGTGTATGTCTCGGAAGACCGCGGCAAGTGCGGACTGGTACTCGATATGTCGCTCAACGACAATATTTCCCTGCCGCAGCTCCGCAAGTTCTCCCACAACATGTTCGTCGACCGTGCAAAGTGCCGCAGCGTCTCCAAAGACGCCATCAAGCAGTTCGAGATCAAGGCGCCGAGCGAGGATTTCGTCGTGGCCAACCTTTCGGGCGGCAACCAGCAGAAGGTTTCTGTCGCCAAGGGCATCGCGCTGCATCCCAAGATCATCATTCTCGACGAGCCGACCCACGGCGTCGATGTCAACGCCAAGGCGGAGATCTATTCGATCATCAGCGGCTTTGCAAAAGAAGAGCTCGGCGTTTTGATGATCTCCTCCGAAATGCCGGAGCTGCTCGGTATGTGCGACCGGATCTATGTCATGCGTGACGGCCTCATCTGCGGCGAACTGACGCGCGAGGAAGCCACCAAGGAGAAGATCCTGAAGCTCGCACTGAACGTTTAGGAAGAGGAATGCGGATATGAAGAATACAAAACACAGCAAAAAGGCGATGCCGTCAGAGCTGGCGCTCAGCCTCTTCGTGATTATCATATTTGCGGTGCTGTGCCTGGTGGCCGGCGATTTTGGCTCCGTCAACAACATCATGAGCATCCTCAACCGCTTCAGCTACATCCTGATCGCCTCCATCGGCATGAACATCATCATGCTCACCGGCAATATCGACGTCTCCTTCGGCGGCATCATCTCCGTCATGGCCATTCTTGAGGCGTTCATCGGCAAGACGGGCGCTCCGATCTATGTGTTCATGCCGGCCGCGATGCTCTGCGGCGCGCTGCTGTGCACGTTCAACGCGCTGCTCATCACAAAGCTGCACATCCCCGCGATCGTGGCGACGCTTGCCACTACGCAGATCTATGCGGGCGTGCTGCCGCTGCTGGTCGAGGGCTCCATCTACGACCTGCCCAAGACCTTCACCTGGCTTGCTTTTGATGCCAAGGTATTCAAGTACGTCCCCCTGAGCGTCATCCTGGCGCTGGTGATTCTCGCTGTCGCGCTGCTGATGATGAAATACTCCCGTTATTTCAAAAAGCTCTACGCCATCGGCAACAACGTCAAAAGCGCGCGCCTTGCGGGCATTGACGTCGATAAGACCGTCATCGTGACCTACGCCATCGGCGGCCTGGTGCTCGGCGTGGCGGCGACCATCATCGCCACCGCCGGCCAGCGCGTCACCACCACCATGGGCGCCGGCATGGAAATGACCTTCATTGCGGCTGTTGTCGTCGGCGGCACGAGCGTCACCGGCGGTTCGGGCAGCATCCTCGGCACCGCATTCGGCGCGCTGCTCCTGTCGATCATATCGCCCGCCCTGTACTACCTGGGCATCAGCGACACCTGGAGCACGGCCGTCATGGGCGCCATCATCATCATCGCCGTTTCCGTGGGCGCCATCAAGGGCGTCCGCCGCAAGAACGCCGGTGCGGAGAAGGAGGAGGCCAAGGCATGAAAACGAGAAAATTCAATTTCAACATTGCGCTGGGCATTCTGTTCCTGCTCCTCTTCTTCGGCATCGGCCTGAAGGCTCCGAACTTCTTCAAGCCGAACTACCTCATCAGCGTCATGCTCCGCAACATTATGGAGCTCGGCATGATCGCGCTGCCTGTCACACTTGTCGTCATCACGGGCGGCATCGACCTCTCCCTTGGCTCCATTGCAACCCTGTCCGGCATCACGGGCGGCCTTGTCTATGCCGCCACACAGAGCGACCTGCTCGCCGTGGTGTGCGCGATGGTTGTGGGCTGCCTCTGCGGCTGGTTCAACAGTCTGCTTGTCACGAGGCTCAACATCCCCGCGATGGTCACAACGCTTGCCACCATGTACCTGTTCCAGGGCATCGCCCGCGGCATAACGCTGGGCAACAGCGTCTATGCGTTCCCGGCGGCCACGTGGCTGGGCAACTTCCAGATCGGGCCCATCCCCATCCAGATCATCGTGTACATCCTCTTCGCCGTGATTTTTGTGCTGCTGCTCTCCCGCACCTACTACGGCAAGTACCTCTACGCGATCGGCCTCAACCGGACGGCCAGCCGCTTCGCGGGTATCAACACCGTCCGCTGTGAAAATATCGCCTACATCGTGAGCGGCATCATGTCCGGCTTTGCCGGCATGATCATGCTCGGCCGGTTCTCGTCCATGAAATACACCGCCGGCGAGGGCATGAACCTGAAGGTCGTTACGATCATTGTGCTCGGCGGCACCAGCATCAACGGCGGCGTCGGCACCATGACCGGCACCATCATCGCAACCATGATCGTTGCGGTCCTGAACTCCGGGCTTACCGTTCTCAACATCCCCATCGACGTGCAGACCATCGTGCAGGGCACGGTGCTGCTTATCAGCCTGGTCGCCTATGCGGTTATCCAGAAGCGCAATACCGCAAAAGGAAGAGGCAAAACAGCAAAGGCCGGCAAGGCCGCATAATCCGGTATTTGCGCCGAAAAGGCGTGAATATAATAAAAATTAGGAGGAACCAAAAGAAATGAAAAAGTGGATAGCCATTCTTCTCGTTGCAGTGATGGCCATTGGCCTGGTAGCCTGCGCCGCGAAGACGACGACTTCCAGCACGACCGCTGCCGCCAGCAGCACAACGGCTGCGTCCGGCACCACGGCAGCCAGCTCGGCTGCCGCGACCACCAGCACACCCGCGGCGACCTCCAGCGCCGCCAAGGAACTCACAATCGCGATGCTGCCGAAATTCAAGGGCGAGAACTACTTCGATGCCTGCAAAGTCGGCGCGCAGGAAGCCGTTGACGAAATCGGCGGCATTACATTCCTGTATGACGGACCTCCCCAGAACGATGCGACCAACCAGCATCAGGTTGATATCCTCGAAGGCTGGATTGCTCAGGGCGTCGATGTCATCATCCTTTCCCCGAACGACCCCGACGCGATCACCGCGACCCTGAAGAAGGCGCAGGATCAGGGCATCAAGGTTCTGACCTATGACGCCGACGCCAATGACGGCCGCGACTTCTTTGTCAACCAGGTTACCGCCGACGGCGTGGCCGCGGGCCTGATCAAGGGTACCGCCGACAAGCTGCAGGCCAAGGGCTATGGCCCCGACAAGCCTGCGAACATTGCCATCGTCTCCTCCGCCGAGACCGACGCCAACCAGAACTCCTGGATCGCCAGCATGAAGACCCTGCTGGCCACGAGCGACTACTCCTGGCTGAAGCTGGCCGACAACGCGATCTATTACCCCGGCCCCGCCGAGGATAAGAACCAGGAAATCGCCGCGACCCTCGTAGGCTCCATGGGCGAAGGCGCCGACCAGTATCAGGCCGTGATCGGCATTACCTCCATGGCTACCCCGGCTCTGGGCGCTGCCTATGAAGCTGCCGCGAACAAGCCCGACGCTTCCAAGGTCGTTCTGACCGGTCTTGCCACGCCGAACGCCATCAAGGATTACATCAAGAACGATGCCAACCCGCTCGACGCCGGCGTTCTCTGGAACTGCATGGATCTGGGCTATCTCGCTGTGCAGACCGGCTATCAGTATGCCACCGGCACGCTCGCCAAGGACGCGACCACCATTACGGCCGGCCGTCTGGGCGCGAAGGACATTAAGGACGGCATGGTCATTCTGGGCGATGCGCTGGTCTTTGATGCCGCCAACGTCGATCAGTTCAACTATTAATTCTCAGGAACCAATTAAATCAAGCGGGAGCCCTTCGGGGCTCCCGGCAAAACCGGTGCGCCAGCCGTCCCGTCGGGCCGTCTGGCGCACTCGCTGAAAGACGCGGCCCCGCATGCCCGGCTGCGGCCGGCGCATGGTTATGAATCCGGCTGCGCAATCCCGCCTGCTGCATTGTGCGGCCCTGCCTTAAAATTGTCAGCAGCATTCCCTCCCCGGGAATGTTCTTATAAATTTGATCGTATTTACAGGAGGAATTTCTGATGGAACGCTATGCCTGGAAAGCGACGGTGCTGCCCGGTAAACTGAACGAATACATGGACCGGCACGACCACATCTGGCCGGAAATGAAGAAGGTCCTGCACGACGCGGGAATCCGCAACTACACAATCTGGAATGTCGGCAATGAACTTTTTGGCTATTATGAGTGCGACAGTGTTGAAACCGCCGCGCGCGTGCAGGCGGAGAGCCCGATTGTGGACAAATGGAATGTGTATATGAAAGACGTTATGCAGATGGAAATGGACCCGGAGACCGGAGCCCAGCCCCTGATGAAGCAGGTCTTTTTGTTTGACTGAAGGACATGATCCGCAGGCGCGGCGGGAATAACCACACGGACGTTCCCGACCGCCTGAGCCTGCCCGGGCAAGGGCAGCCTCAAAACGTGTCAGGCCATGAAACGCCGCGGGCTGCTGCGGGACCGACGGCACCATCATGACCATCGGCAACACCCAGACGCCGGTGCGCTTTAACAAGAGCCCGGACGAATACATGGACGAATGGTTCCGCGAGTCGCCGACCCGCCATTTCGCGATGAGCGTGGGCAGCAACGCCTCGCAGCTGCAAAAAGTCGCGCTGCTGCTGGGGATACCCGCTGTGCAGCTGAATCGGAAGGAGAAATAAGGAGATAACTATGAAAGATCTGCAGGTCCAAAAGGGCTATGAATACGCAAAGGAGCGCTTCGCCGCGGCGGGCGTGGACACGGAAAAAGCCATGGAGCGGGCCGACGCACTGCCCGTGTCCATGCACTGCTGGCAGGGCGACGACGTGATCGGCTTCGACGGCTCGGGAGAGCTGACGGGCGGCATCGCCACGACGGGCAACTATCCCGGCCGGGCGCGCACGCCGGAGGAGCTGCGCGCGGACATCTCGTTCGCCAAAACGCTCATCCCCGGCCAGACGAAGCTGAACCTCCACGCCAGCTACGCCGAAAAGCACGGGAAGAAGATCGACCGCGACGCCTACACCATCGCCGAATTCCAGGGGTGGGCGGACTACGCGAAGCAGGAGGGCATGGGCCTCGACTTCAACCCCACCTTCTTCTCGCACCCGAGAATGGACGGCGACTTCTCGCTGTCCAGCTTCGACGAGGGCACGCGCCGGTTCTGGATTGAGCACGGCAGGCGCTGCCGCGAGATCGGCCTGGAGTTTGCCAAGCAGCTCTCGAAGCCCTGCGTGATCAACTACTGGATGCCCGACGGCTACAAGGATACCTGCGCCGACACGAAGAAGCGGCGCGAGCTCATGGTGCAGTCTCTGGACGAAATTTTCGCCGCGCCGGTCGACAAGACGCTCGTCCCGTGCGCGATCGAGTCCAAGCTCTTCGGCATGGGCCTCGAGAGCTACACCGTGGCCAGCCACGAATTCGCCTACGGCTACTGCGTCCGCAGCCAGATGCCCTACACGCTCGACGCCGGCCACTTCCACCCGACCGAGGTCATCTCCGCGAAGATCTCCGCCTGCCTGGAATTTCTGCCGCAGGTGCTGCTGCACGTCTCGCGCGGCGTGCGCTGGGACTCCGACCACGTCATCACGTGGGACGACGAGCTGCAGCGGATCATGGACGAGATCGTGTTCAACGGCTTTGAGAGCCGCGTCTTTATCGGACTGGACTACTTCGACGCCTCCATCAACCGCCTTGCGGCCTGGGCCATCGGCATGCGCAACGCGCGCAAGGCGATCCTGTCCGCGTACCTCTGCCCGGAGGACGCCATCCGCGCGGCCGAGTACGCGGGCGACTATACCGCGCGGCTGGCCCTGCAGGAACAAAGAAAGACGCTGCCCGTCGGCGCGGTGTGGGACTACTACTGCGCGCAGAAGAACGTCCCCGTCGGCGCAGACTGGCTGCAGACGGTCAGACAGTACGAAAAAGACGTGCTGAGCGGGCGCTGAAATCCGCGCAGCCGCGGCAAAAACGGGCGATTTTGGCGGGTTTCGGGGGCCGCCGCAAAATGCGGAGCATTTTGCGGCGGCCTCTTGTTTCAGCTGAAAAATTTGTATATAATGTGTATGAGGTGATACAATGCTGAACGATTTTATCACGAAAAACCGGGAAGACCTGGAGCGCTTTTCCGCCATGTCGCAGACGGCGGGCGCGCGGACGGACTGGGTGCAGGGCGGCGGCGGCAACACGTCGGTGAAGCTGCCCGGCGGGCTCATGGCCATCAAGGCCTCGGGCTTCTGCCTGTCCGACATCCGCCCGGACAGGGCCTACGCGGTGCTCGACTGCGCGGCGCTGCGGAAATTCTATACGGAAAACGAGCCGGACACGCTGCAGGACGTGGAAAAAGAGGGCTCCGCCTGCGCGAAGACGAACACGCTCGCGGTCGAGGGGCTGGAGGCGCTGCGGCCGTCGGTCGAGGCGGGCTTCCACTCTCTGCTTGGGAAGTTCGTCTGCCACACGCACAGCGTCTACGCCAATCTCGCGTGCTGCTCCGCGGAGCTGACGCAGCTCGCGGAGAAGGCCTTCGCGGGCGCGGCGTATTCGTGGGGCTGGGTGCCCTACACCGATCCCGGCGCGCGCCTGACCTTCGCCATCCGCGACGAGCTGCGCCGCGTGGAAAAGAATACCGGAAAAAAGCCTGCCGTCATCCTGATGCAGAACCACGGCCTGATCGTCCATGACGACGACGCGGAAACGTGCCTCGCCGTCAGCCGCGACGCCAACGAGCGGCTGGCCGCGCAGTTCGGCATCCGCGCGGACTCGTTCCCGCCTGTCGCCGTCGCGAAGCGGCCGGACGGCCTTTACGAGGCCGCGACGCCGTATCTGACCGAGAGCCTCAAAAGCGGCCGGTATTCCTATCACCGGCTGATGGACGAGCCGCTGTACCCCGACCAGATCGTGTTTCTGAACGGCACGTTCTACATGGACAGGCCGGGCCTGCCCGAGGAGGGCACCTGCACCGCCGACTCCAAAACGGGCGCGCTCGTCATGAATCTGCCGGAGGGCAAGGCGCGCGTGCTGGCCGAGACGCTGACCGCCGTCGTGTTCGTCATGAACCACATCGCGGAAAAGGGCTGCACGCTCTGCACGATGGGCGAGGCCGGCAAGGCCTTCATCGCGAACTGGGAGAGTGAAAAATACCGCAAATCCCTTGCGGGAAAGAAGGGCTGAGCGCATGAAAAATTATCTGGCGTTTGATCTCGGCGCGAGCAACGGCCGCGCGATTCTGGGCCGGTTCGACGGCGAGCGCATCGAGATGCGCGAGCTGCACCGTTTTGAAAACAACTACATCGAGATGAACGGCGTCTACTACTGGGACCTGCCGTATCTCTACAACCAGCTCAAGCTCGGCCTGCTGGCCTTCAAGAACGCGGGCCTGGGCGAGCTCGACTGCTTCGGCATCGACACCTGGGGCGTGGACTACGGCCTGCTCGACCGCAGCGGCCACCTGCTCGGCAACCCCCGCTCCTACCGCGGCGCGGTGGACGCGGACATGGAGGCCGTGTGGAAAACCGTCCCCTTCAAGACGCTCTTCGCCCGCACCGGCATCGCGACGATGAACTTCAACACGGTCTATCAGCTCTACCGCCGCAAGTGCGAGGACGACGCCGCGCTGCGCGAGGCCGAGACGATGCTCATGATGCCCGACCTGCTGGGCTATTTCCTGACGGGCGAGAAGAAGTCGGAGTACACGAACGCCACGACCTCCATGCTCTACAATCCCACCCTGCACGACTGGGACCGCGAAACAATCCGCGAGCTGGGCCTGCCGGAGAAGATCTTCGCGCCCATCGACCGCGCGGGCACGCTGCGCGGCCGCCTGCGCCCGGAGCTGGCGGAGGAGCTGGGGCTTAACCGCGCGGCCTTCGCCGCCGTCGGCACGCACGACACCGCCTCCGCCGTCGCGGCCATTCCGGGCAGCGGCAGCTTCGCGTTCTGCTCGTCCGGCACGTGGTCGCTCTTCGGCGTGGAGACGGACAAGCCCATCCTGACCGACGCCGTGCGCAATTCCAATTTCTCCAACGAGGGCACAATTCAGGGCGGGTTCCGGCCGCTCAAGAACATCATGGGCCTGTGGCTCATCCAGGAATGCCGCCGCGACTGGATCAAAGCCGGAACAAAATACTCCTGGGACGAGCTGGTGCAGCTGGCGCAGCAGGCCGAGCCGCTCGCGAGCGTCATCGATCCCGATTACGGCGAATTCTTCGCCGGCGGGAACATGGAGAAGAAAATCCAGGGCTTCTGCCGCAGGACGGGCCAGAAGGTCCCGCAGACGGCCGGCGAGATCGCCCGCTGCATCTACGAGTCGCTGGCCCTCAAATACCGCTGGGCGCTCGAGCGGCTCGAGGAGATCAAGGGCGCGCGGCTCGACGCGCTCAACATCGTCGGCGGCGGCATCCAGAACAGGCTGCTGAACCAGATGGCCGCCGATTCCATCGGCCGCCCCGTCGTGACCGGCCCCGTCGAGGGCGCGGCCATCGGCAACCTGCTCGCGCAGGCCATGGCGACGGGCGACGTGCGGGATCTGGCCGAGCTGCGCGCGGTCGTGCGCCGCTCGGAGCAGGTCGAGACCTGGGAGCCGCACCACACGCAGGCGTGGGAGGCGGCGTATCAGAAGCTCATGTCACTGCAGTGATTCCGATTTGAGGAGGAGACGCTTATGAACATTCAGTATATCCACCCCGCCGACCAGCTGGTCATGTTTATGCAGCGCATCTACGACAAGGGCCTCACGACCATGTCGGGCGGCAACCTGTCCATCATGGACGCCGACGGCGACATCTGGATCACGCCCGCCGGCGTGGACAAGGGGACGCTGACCCGGCGCGACATCATCTGCGTGAAGCCGGACGGCACCATCCTGGGGCCGCATAAGCCGTCGTCCGAGCTGCCGTTCCACGTGTCGGTATACAAGATGCGGCCCGACCTGCACGCGGTGCTGCACGCGCATCCGCCCGCGCTGGTGGCGTTTTCCATCGTCCGCCGCCTGCCCGACCTCGACCTCATTCCGACGGTGCGCCGGGTCTGCCCGGAGGTGCGCATCGCCACCTACGCCGTACCGGGCAGCGAGCATCTGGGCGAGAACGTGGGAAGGGTGTTCGCGGAGAACTGCGACATCGCGATCCTCGAAAACCACGGCGTCTGCGTCGGCGCGCCGGACATGTTCACGGCGTTCCAGCGCTTTGAAACGCTCAACTACACGGCCTCGCTCGAGGTGCTGGCCGGAAAGGTGGGCAAAATCCAGGAGCTGCCGACCGACGCCTACCGCCTGAGCGAGACGAATTACCATCTCAAGATGGACGACTTCATCCCCAACACCCACACCTCCGAGGAGCTGGCCGCGCGGCGCGATATGATCACGCTCATCCGCCGCTCGTACAAGATGGGCCTGTTCACTGCGACGCACGGCACCTATTCCGTGCGCCTGGCGGACGGGAGCTTCCTCATCACGCCGTTTAACCGCGACCGGGCCTACCTCGAGGAGGACGACCTTGTGCGCGTCAAGGCGGGCATGAAGGAGCTGGGCAAGACGCCGTCGCGGGCCGTGCACCTGCACGAGCTGATCTACCAGAACAACCCCGAGATCCACGCGATCCTGCTGGCGCATCCCGTGCACGCGATGGCCTTCGCCGTGACCGACGCCGCGTTTGACCCGCGCACGATCCCGGAGAGCTACATTCTCCTGCGCGACGTCAAAAAGCTGCCCTACAACGAGATCTACACCCATCCCGAGGAGATGTCGCGCGAGCTGAGCGAGGCGCATCCGGCGATCATGGTCAAAAACGACTGCGTGGTCGTCACGGGCGGCACGCTGCTGCAGGCGTTCGACCGCCTCGAGGTCATGGAGTCCACTGCCCACTCGATCATCGAGTCGCAGGGCCTGGGCGAGATCGTCCACATCACCGACGCCGAGATTGCCGATCTCAAAACGGCGTTCCATCTCAAGGACTGAGCAATCAAAAAACACCCGCGGGGCCTGCCGATCATTCCGGCAGGCCCCGCGGAGTTTTTTGCGCATCGGCGCCTCAGCCGCCCGCCAGGGCGGCGAAGCGGGCGAGAATGGCTTCCTTTTCGGCGGAGGCCCAGGTGAAGTCGTAGTCGATCAGGTGGATTTTGCCGATGTCCACGAGGCCCTCGGCCACCGGCACGTCGCGTCTCGACGGCCGCCGGTTCCAGTCCAGGCTCTGCTCCTTCTGCGACTGGGCGGAGGTCACAAAGTCCACGAAGAGCTTCGCGTTCTGCTCGTGCGGGCAGCCCTTGACGATCGCCGCGGCGTCGCAGACGGCGGAGGTGCCGTCGGACGGATAGCAGAAGCCGATGTTCGGGTCGTCCAGATAGAGCGCGGCGGATTTTTCGATCGTGATGCCGATCAGATAGTCTCCGCTCGCCACGAGCTTGTGGCATTTGCCGGAGGAGTCGAGAAGGTTCCCGTCCAGATTGTCCACAAAGCGGCGGACAAAGTCCCAGCCTGCCTCGCCGCCGCCGTGCGCCAGGATCATGGTGCACAGCTGCGTATAGGCCGAGCCGGATTTGGAGGGCTGGCAGTAGGCGATGCGGCCCCGGAACGCGGGGTCGAGGCAGTCCTCCCAGCTCGTGGGCGCGTCCAGACCGCTCTCGGCGAGCAGCTTCTTGTTGTAGATGATGACCATGGGCAGGGGACTCTCGCCGATCCACAGGTCGTCGGGGTCCTTGAACTGCGCGTCGATGGCGCTGTCGTTCGCGCAGACGTAGGGCTCGAGATAGGCGGAATACGCCTCCATGGAATCCGCGCCGCCGCCCCAGAACACGTCCGCCTGCGGCGCGGCGGCCTCGGCCTCGATGCGCTGGCACAGCTCGCCCGTGCCGCCGGGGACCAGCCTGACCTTGATCTGCGGGTACTTGGCCATGAAGTTCACGATACAGGCGTTCATGGGGTCGGCGTCGTGCGGGGAGTAGATCACGAGCGTGCCCGTGTCGGTGTCGGCCCGCGCCGCGGCGCTCGGCGCGGCGGCGGATTCGGCGGCGGCCGGCTCCGGGGCGGCCGGCAGGGCGGCGGTCTTGTCCCGGGACGCGCCGCAGGCGCAGAGCGTCAGAAGCGCCGCCAGCGCGGCCAGCAGCAGCATCCGCTTTCCCGTCATGTGTCCTCAACCCGCCTTCCGCAGCATTTCACAAGCTCCGCGAACAGCCGCTTCGTATCGACGGGCTTGGCGATGTGGCCGTTCATGCCGGCCTCGCGGCACTTGCGAAGGTCCTCCTCGTAGGCGTCCGCGGACATCGCGAGGATGGGCACCGTCGAGGCGTCGGCCCGCGGCAGCGCGCGGATGGCCCTTGCCGCGCCGAAGCCGTCGAGCACGGGCATGCGCAGATCCATCAGAATGACGTCGAATTCGCCGGGTTCTGAGGCGGCGAAGCGGTCAGCGCCCGCGCGCCCGTTCTCCGCGCAGCACACCTCCATGCCGAAGCTCTGCAGAACGGCGGTGGCGATCTCGCGGTTCATCTCGTTGTCCTCGCACAGCAGCGCCCGCCTGCCGCGCAGCAGCGTCAGGTCGGCCGCCGGCTCCGCCGGACGGGCCGCCTCGCCGGACAGGTGCGTGATCGGAAGCCGGACGTCGAACCGCGTGCCCTCGCCCCGCCGGCTGCGCACCTCGATCCGGCCGCCCATCAGCTCGACCACGCTCTTGACGATGGACAGGCCCAGGCCGGTGCCGGCGGTGTTGCCGCCCTCGGGCGCGCGCTCCTGCGAAAACGGCTCGAAGATGTGGCCGATGAATTCCTCGCTGATGCCGATGCCCGTGTCCTCGACCGTCACGAGCGCGTTTCGGCCGTCCTCCTGCGGCGCGAGCGCCGCGATGGTCAGCGTGACCGTGCCGCCCGCCGGCGTGAATTTGACGGCGTTGGACAGCAGGTTCAGGATGATCTTCTGCAGATTGAGCCGGTCGGCCAGGATGGTCCCGCCGGTCATCCCCGCCGTGTCCACGGCAAACCGGATGCCCTTGGCGTCGGCCATTTGCCGGATGGGGACGATGATGCCCGCGAGCAGCTCCTCGGTGTCCACGGGCTCCGGCTTGAGCGTGAATTTCCCGCTCTCGATCTTGCTGACGTCGAGCGTGTCGTTGATGAGATTCAGCAGAAACTCGCCGGAGATCTGAATTTTGCGCAGATAGTCCTCCTTCTGCGCGGACACGTCCGTTTTCCGCGCGAGCTCCGTATAGCCGATGATGCCGTTGAGCGGCGTGCGCATGTCGTGGCTCATGTTGGAGAGAAACTCGGACTTCGCGCTGACCGCGGCCTTGAGCTGCAGGTTTTTCCGGTTGAGCGCATGCGTGTAGACGAGCGCGCTGATCACGACCGCGGCCAAAAAGCCGAACAGCATGAGCATCAGTCCCGCCGCGCGCGGGTTCGCGTAGAACGTGTCGATGATCGAGCGGGAGGAGGCGCTGAGCGACGTCTGGCGCAGGATGTTGCCGATCTGGTCCGAGCCGGCGGCGGACAGCGCCTTTTCCAGAATGGAGAACAGCCGGTCGTCGGCCGTGTCGGAGACCGCCAGCGACAGCCCGTAGTCGTCGCCGTTGAGCACCTTGTAGGAGAGCTTGCGGTAGTCCGAGCGCCCGCGGTAGTATTCCAGCTGGTAGGAGTCCAGGAACGCAAAATCCGCGTCCCCCTTCAGCACCGAGCGCAGGCACGCGTCCGTGGAGGCGTACTCCTGATAGGAATACCCCTCCTGCCGCAGGCTCTGGCTGAGATAGCGCAGGTAGGAGCCGGCCGGCACGGCGTAGGCGCCGCCCGTTTCGCTGTCCGCGCGGCAGGCCGCGAACATGGTGAGCGTGACGAACGGCGTGGTGACGCGCGCGTTGTGCGCCTGCGCCCACGTGTAGTCGTACGGGAAGCCGGCCATCACCTGCGCCTCGCCGCTGCGCAGGCTCTCCAGCGCCTCGGCGGCCGTGTCCTTGCGCACGTAGGAGAAGCGCAGGCCGGTCCGCTCGGAGACGGAATCCAGCAGCGAGGCCATGGCTCCGCAGAACCGGCCGTGCTCGTCCGTGTAGGAGATGGGATACCACGACGGGTCGTAGACGACCTTGATGGGCGCGGCGCCGGCGACGTAGGCGGCCTCCTCCTGGGAGATGACCGTCTGCTCCTCGGAGGACTTGCCGTGGTATTTCGCGTAGACCTTCTCCTCGAAATACGGGTCGCTCGTCTTGAGCGAGTTCATCGCCGTGTTGAGCTCCTGCAGCAGATCCGAGTTGCCCTTTGTTGTGGCGAAGTAATACGAGCGGGTGTCGAATTTCGCCACCGTGCGCATCGCAACGTCCTGCAGGCTGCTCGCGAGGCAGGCGTCGATCTCGCCGCTCGCGAGGCCGCCCGCGACGCCGCTCGCCGTGTGGTAGTAGATGAGGGTCGGCATGCAGTCGTTGTCCTTGCAGTAATCGACGAACCCGCTGTTGAGGCTGCTCGCATAGTCCAGCCCGACCGTCAGGCTGCCGATGCTGGAGAAGTCCTCATAGGCGACGCTGGTATTGTCCTGCGGGACCACGAGGCAGGTGCAGCTCGAGCCGGAGGGGAGCGCGGAATAGGCGAGCTGCCGCGACAGCTCGTCCGTGATCGCGACGTTGTTCATGAGATCGAGCCGGCCGTCCTCGAGCATCTGCAGCCCCTCGTCGTAGGTGACGGGCACAAATTCGTACTGCCAGCCCGCGTACTGCGCGACGGCCAGCATGTAGTCGTAGCTGTAGCCGCGGTAGAGGCCGGACGTTTTGTCGTACTCCTGAAAGTTCGCCATCTCGTAGTAGCCGACGCGCACGGTGCGCGGCTCGTCCGCGGCCCGGACGGACGTCAGAGCGGACGCGAGCAGAAGCGCGCAGAGCAGCACGCGCCGCCCGAAACCGATCCGCTTTTTCATGCCGCATCCCTTCTATCCAACAGATTCCGCGCTGAATCACGGGAAAATTCCATTTTTCTTTGAAGATCATAGCACAAAAAACCCATTTTTACAAGAAACTTGCAAAAATGGGCAGAGTTGTCTATGATTCGAGCGTGTGAAAGCGGACGCGGCCCAGAAGGGCTTCGACGGCCGCGTACTCGGCGGCCTGCGTGCCGCTGCACATCACGTTGGCGGCCCCGGTCGCCATGGCGAGGCGGACGGTGTCCTCCGGGGACAGGCCGCGCTCGCGCGCGAAGGCCAGCGCCGCGACGACGCTGTCGCCCGCGCCCACCGTGCTGCCGACCGGCACGCGCAGGCCCTCGGCGTATACGGCGCGCTCCGGCCCGGCAAACAGCGCCCCGTCGCCGCCGAGCGAGACGACGACGCGGCCCACGCCCCGCAGGAGCAGCGACCGCGCGGCGGCCGCGATCTCCGGAAGCGTTCCGAGCTCCCGGCCGACGAGCGCGGAGAGCTCGTCCCGGTTCGGCTTGATGAGATCCGGCCCGGCCAGGATGCCCTGTGCCAGCAGCTCGCCGTCGGCGTCCAGAAAGACGGAAGCGCCGGCCTGTCTGCACGCCCGGACCCAGACGCGGTAGGTGTCGGCGGGCGCGCCGGCGGGCAGGCTGCCGGACAGGACCACGAGGTCGCCCGGCGCGAGCCTGCCGGTCAGCTCCGCCAGAAGCCCGGCCAGGACGGCCGCGTCCGCCGGGATGCCCGGCTCGTTGATGTCCGTGTGCGTGTGCTGAACCGGGTCGATGATCTTGAGATTCGTGCGCGTTTCGCCGGGAACGAAGCGGAACATGCCGGCGATGCCGAGCTGCGCCAGCGCGTCCGCGATCAGCCGCCCGCTGCCGCCGCCCAGAATCGCCGCGGCGACGCTGGTCCCGCCCAGCTTGGCGATCACCTTGGAGACGTTGACGCCCTTGCCGCCCGGGTCTGTGCGCAGGGCCCGGATTCGGTTGACGCTGTCCGGACGGAAATTTTCGATCTCCGCGGTCTTGTCGAGCGCGGGGTTGAGCGTGACGGTGTAGATCATGGCGGCCTCCGATGATGTGAACTTGGGAGCTCCGATGCCGCGCGCCGGTTTTGTCCAGAGCGTCCCTTGATTTTCCTCCACTATACGCCCGCACGGAGAAAAATGCAAGAACAAGGTGGATTCCAGGGATAAGCTGTGCTATAATCAGGTTTATTCTTTCGGGATTGCGGGGGAAAGCGGAATGAAAGACGGATTTCTGAGAGTCGCGGCGGCCACGCCGGAGGTCCGGGTGGCGGACCCGGCGTTCAACGCCCGCTCCATCGAGGACGTGCTCAAAAGGGCCGACGCCGACGGCGTGCGGCTGCTCGTGCTGCCGGAGCTCTGCCTTACGGCCTACACCTGCGGGGACCTGTTTTTGCAGCAGAGCCTGCTCGCTGCCGCGCAGGAGGCGCTGCGGGAGCTCGTCCGCTTCAGCGCCGGGCTGGAGCTGCTCTTTTTCGTCGGGCTGCCCTGGGAGCGTGGCGCCAAGCTCTGCAACGTGACGGCCGCCGTGCAGGGCGGCCGGCTGCTGGCGCTGTATCCGAAGCAGAACATCCCCAACTACGGGGAATTTTACGAGGCGCGCCATTTCGTGCCCGGCCCGCGGAAGGCCGAGCCGGAGCCGTTCTTCGACGGCGGGCAGACGTACGACGTGCCGTTCGGGACCGACATCCTGCTGCGCTGCCCGGACGTGCCGGGGCTGACTGCGGCGGCCGAGGTGTGCGAGGATCTGTGGGTGCCAGACCCGCCGAGCGTGCGCCACGCGGCTGCCGGGGCGACGGTGCTCGTGAACGCCTCGGCCAGCGACGAGACGACGGGCAAGGACATCTACCGCCGCCAGCTCGTTTCGGCGCAGTCGGCGCGGCTGCTGTGCGCGTACCTGTACGCCGACGCGGGGGAGGGGGAATCCTCCACCGATCTGGTGTTCGCAGGCCACGATCTCATCTGCGAGAACGGGACGCTGCTCGCGGAGTCCGCGCGCTTCCGGACCGGCATGACGACGGCGGACATCGACCTCGGCAGGCTCGTGAGCGAGCGGCGGCGGATGACCACCTTCCGCGCCGACGCGGCGGGCTACGCGACGGCGGAATTCCGCCTGAAGCCGATGACGCTGGCCCTGCGCCGCTTCGTCGACCCCGCGCCGTTCGTCCCGCACGACAAGGCCGACCGCGACCGGCGCTGCGAGGAGATCCTGTCCATCCAGTCGATGGGCCTCAAAAAACGGCTGGCCCACACGGGGGCGAAGACCGCCGTGCTCGGCGTGTCGGGCGGGCTGGATTCCACGCTCGCGCTGCTCGTCACCGCGCGCGCGTTCGACCTGCTCGGCCTGCCGCGCGCGGGCATCCTCGCCGTCACCATGCCGTGCTTCGGCACGACCGGCAGGACCTACCGGAACGCCTGCGAGCTGGCCCGCCGCCTCGGCTGCACGCTGCGGGAGATCGGCATCGGGAGCGCCGTCACCGGGCATCTGGCCGACATCGGCCACGACCCCGACAGGCGCGACGTGACGTATGAAAACGCGCAGGCGCGCGAGCGCACGCAGGTGCTCATGGACCTGGCCAACCAGCAGGGCGGCCTTGTGATCGGCACGGGCGACATGTCCGAGCTGGCGCTCGGCTGGGCGACCTACAACGGCGACCACATGTCCATGTACGCCGTGAACTGCTCCGTGCCCAAGACGCTCGTGCGGCATCTGGTGCGCTGGTGCGCGGACGTGAGCGCCGACCCGGCGCTCTCGGCGGTGCTGCTCGACGTGCTGGACACGCCGGTCAGCCCGGAGCTGCTGCCGCCCGCGGACGGCGACATCTCGCAGAAGACCGAGGAGCTTGTCGGCCCGTACGAGCTGCACGATTTCTTTTTGTACCACGTCCTCCGCTGCGGCTGCCCGCCCGCGAAGGTCTATCGGCTGGCGAAGCTCGCGTTTGCGGGCCGGTATCCGGACGGGACGATCCTGAAATGGCTGCGCAGCTTCTACAGGCGCTTTTTTGCCCAGCAGTTCAAGCGCTCCTGCATCCCCGACGGACCGAAGGTCGGCTCCGTCGCCCTGTCTCCGCGCGGAGACCTGCGGATGCCGAGCGACGCCTCCGCCGCCCTGTGGCTGCGCGAGCTGGATTTGCTGTAAAGAATGAAATCTGCCGCAAAGCGGCCGGGCTCCGGCCCGGCCGCTTTGCGGCAGATGTGCGTTATTGCGGAGCCTCCGGCTGGGGCGCTTCGGGCTTCGGCGGCTCGGCTGTCCGGATGTTGATGACCGGGGCAGCGGGCGGGTTGGAATCGGCGAGCTTCGCGCCGAGCAGGCCCGCGAGCAGCGACTTCACGTCGAGGCCCATGCCCTGGGTGAAGCCCTCGGTGATCTGCGTGGTGCCGTTCACGATGTCGGCCAGGAGCTTCGCGCTGTTGCCCTCGCCGTACATGGTGATCTTGTCCACCTTGGAGAGCGGCTCCGCCACGTTCTTGGCGATGCTGGGCAGGGCCTGCATGACCATCTCGACCATGGCGGCCTGGCCGTATTTCTGCATGGCCTCGGCCTTTTTGTCGATGCCCTCGGCCTCGGCCATGGCCCGGGCGCGGATGGCCTCGGCCTCGGCCAGGCCGGTGGCGCGGATGCCCTCGGCCTCCTGTTCCCTGGCAAAGCGCGTGGCCTCGGCCTGTACGCGGCGGGCCTCGGCGTCCTGCTGCTGCTCGAACTTCTTGGCCTCGGCGTCCTTCTGACGGCGGAAGAGGTCGGCCTGCGCCTCCTGCTCCTTTGCGTAGCGGTCGGCGTCGGCCTGCGCGCGGATCTCGGCGCCCAGCTTCTGCTTGGCGATCTCGACCTCCTGCTTTTTGAGCTCGGCGTCGCGCTCGGCCTTGGCGATCTGCGCGTTCACGGTCGCCGTTTCGATGCTCTTCTGCTGTTCCTGCTCCTGAATCTTGTAGGCGGCGTCCGCCTCGGCCTTCTTGGAGTCGGAGATCAGCTTCAGCTCGGCGCGGCGAATCTCCAGCTCGTTGTTCTTCTGCGCGATCTGCGTGTCGGACTGGACGCGCGCCTCGTTCGCGGCCTTGTCGGCCTCGGCCTGGGCGATCGCCACGTCGCGGTCGGCCTGCGCCTTGGCGATGGCGGCGTTCTTTTTGATGAGAGAGGTGTTGTCGGCGCCGAGATCCTTGATGAGACCGTTTTCGTCGGTCACGTTCTGGATGTTGCAGGAGAGAATCTCAATGCCCAGCTTGTCCATGTCCTTCGACGCCTTCTGCATCACCTGGTCGGAGAAGGAGTCGCGGTCGGTGTTGATCTCCTTGAGAGACAGCGTGCCGATGATCTCGCGCATATTGCCCTGCAGCGAGTCCTGCAGGTCGAGCGTGATGTCGTTCGGCTTCTTGTTGAGGAAGTTCTTCGCCGCCAGCTTGATGCCCTCGGTGGTGGGGGAGATGCGCACCTTCGCCACGGCGTCCACGTTGACGTTGATGAAGTCGTTCGTCGGGACGGACTGCTCGGTCTTGATGTCCACGGTCATCTGGCCGAGGTACAGCCTGTCGAGCCGCTCGAGGAACGGGATCTTGATGCCCGCGCGGCCGATGAGGATTTTGCCGTCCTTTTTGAGGCCGGATATGATGTACGCCTGGTCGGGCGGCGCCTTCACGTAGCCGCTGAGCAGCAGCAGCACGATGACGGCGGCCGGAATGAGGATGGGCAGCAGTTCCAGAAAGGTCATGGCAGTTCTCCTTTATCTCTTTTCGCCCCGGTTCGGGGCTCTGCTTTTATAGACGCTCCCGCGGGAAAAAGGTTCCTGGGGCAGCACCGCACAATGCACGGCAAACGCCTGAAGCGCGGCCCTGCCCGCATCCCTGCAGTTCCGCACGCCGCATTGCGCGGTGCTGCCCCAAGACGCAAACGGGCCGGGGGAATTGACATTTTTTCGCAGGGGGCATATAATCATGGCTGTAGAATCAGCCGCGCGGAGGCGCGCAATACGGTAAGGAGACGGAAGCTATGACGTATCACATGAATATTGCCGGCGTTCCCCGGGAACTGCCGATCTGCAAGGTGACGGACGGGCTGTATATCGGCGCGTTCATCCTCTTCGGCGATCCGGAGATCACGGTCGCGGCCGCCCGCGAGCTTTTGAAGCGCGCGCCGAAGGACTACGACTACATGCTGACGGCCGAGGCCAAGAGCATCCCGCTCATCCACGAGATGGCGCGGCAGAGCGGCGCGAAGACATATTTTGTCGCGCGCAAGGGCATGAAGGTCTATCTGACGAACCCGCTGCACGTGAAGGTGCACTCCATCACCACCCAGCGCGAGCAGGAGCTGTTTTTGAGCGGCGAGGACGCGGCCAGGATGAAGGGAAAGCGCATCCTCATCGTGGACGACGTGATCTCGACCGGCGAATCGCTGGCCGCGCTGGAGGAGCTGGTGCGCGAGGCGGGCGCGACCGTCGCGGGCAGGATGGCCGTCCTGGCCGAGGGCGACGCGCAGAATCGCAGCGACATCGTCTATCTGGAGCCGCTGCCCCTCTTCAACGCCGACGGCAGCGTCAAATAACAGCAGCCATAAAATGCGGCGATGCCGTTCCGGAGCCAACGCTCCGGAACGGCATCGCTTTATTTTATGATTTTGTCAGGAGATGACCGCGCCGGTGTGCGCGACGTAGAGCTTCTGGATGTCGGCAATCTCGCCGAGACCCGCGATCTGCGCGTCGACGCTGCTGAAATTGCCGGAGGCCGTGAACTGGCTCTTCCAGGAGTCGGCGCCGTCGCCGGCCATGTCGTTGTTGGCGTGGTCGCCGGCCACGACCATCAGCGGGCGGAGGATGACCTTCGTGTAGCCCGCGTCCTTCACCTTGCCGATGACGGCGGTGCATTCGGTGTCGGCGGGCTTGCCCTCGACCGTGCCGACGAATACGTTCTTGTAGCCGAGCTGCTCCATCTGGGTCTGCATCTGGTCATAGGTGATGCTGGCCGCGTGGGAGGTGCCGTGGCCCATGAAGACGAACGCGGCGCCGTCCGCCGCGGCCGCGTCGAGGCTGTCGTAGCCGGCCGCCTTGACCGCCTGGGCTGTGATCGCCTTGGCGACGGTTTCCTTGTCGCTGTTGACGCTCGTCGTATCGGAGCCGACCTCGCCGAGAAGCGGCTCGGAGACCTTGACGGAGGCAAACTTGTCCTTGTACTTGTCCACAGCCGCGACCAGCTCGTCGTATTCCGCGCCGTGCATCAGGTGCGTGGGCTGTACGACGAGATTTTTGACGCCGTTTGCGGCGGCGCGGTCGAGCGCCTGGTCCATGTTGTCGATCTTCTCGCTGTCGCGGGCCTGGATGTGGTTGATGATGATCTGCGCGGTGAACGCGCGTCTCACGGACCAGTCGGGATAGGCCGCCTGCAGGGCCTTTTCGATGCCGCCGATGTCGGCGACGCGGCTGTCGTTGAAGGAGGTGCCGAAGCTGACGACCAGCAGCTCGTTTTCGCCGATGCCGTCGGCGTTGAGGGGATCGTCCTTGGAGGCGTCGCCGGTGTCGCGGCCGAAGTAATCGGGATCGGCGTTCTCGCCGGAGACGAGCGCCTTCTGCGCGTCGGTCAGCGCGTCCCACGCGGCCTTCGCGTCCGTGCACTGCTGGTCGGTGTCGTCCGTGCGGGCCTGCACATAGATGGCGTCGATCAGTGCGGCGACCTTGTCGGCGGCCGCCTGGTCGGTGTCGGCGGAGGCGGTTTCAGCCGCGTCTGCGGGCTCGGGGTTGGAGACCTTGACCTTGTGGTCGTACCAGGTGCCCTTCTTGCCGAGGATGGCGAGGTCGAATTCCTCGTCGAGCGCGGCTACGGGGATGTCGTAGCCGTTGACCTCCTCCGTCGTCCCGTCGGAGTAGGTGACGGTGTCCGTCGTCGGATCGAGCAGCACCGCGCCGTCCTTCTGCGCATCCGCAGCCGTGCCGACGAACAGATTGACGATCTTGGTGGACGCCAGACTGACGTGGATGGTCATGGCGCCGTCCTTGACCGTCAGAACGCCCTTGCCGTTGTTGGCCTCATTGACATGGAACATGTCGCTGTCGGTGGTGAAATCCGCGCTGTAGACGCCGTCGGCAAGCGCCGGCGCGGCCGGCTGCGCCGAGGTTTCGGCCGAGCCGGCCGACGCGGAAACGGAGGCCTGCGCCGACGACGCAGACGCCGCGCTCTTGCTGCCGCAGCCCGCCATCAGCGAGGCGAGCAGCACGACGCACAGCAGGATCATAGATACTTTTTTCATTTTTTTGCTTCCTTTTCTGACAATTCTGTCGTTTTTTCAATAGCACCAGCGCGCGGACAGAACGATGCGTCCGTATGGCTGCCGTATTGCAAATCGGACGGGAACGGACAGAAAAAAACCTCCGCCGGGCGGCGGAGGTCAAAAACACAGAAAAACAGCACAAAGCAGCCTTCCTTTTCGTATCGCCAATCCCTCGTGGCCCGGAACCGTACGTTCCCATACTGCGAAAGGCAGGTCTCCCGGCTGATCGATCAAACGCGCGGCCCCCTTCCCGGTTTCCCAGTGGATATGGGCCTCTGCTCTCGAATTACGGTGACGAGATCGTGCAGGATTCTCACCTGCTTCCCTTTTCACCGGACACAATGTGTCCGACACCTCACGCACAATATTCAGTTGCAGCTTTACTATAGCACACATTCCGGCGGCTTGTCAACCGATGGGCGGGAAAACTGCGGGCCGCGCCCGGTCCATGCGGCGGCGAGCAGCGCCCTGGCCGCGTCGGAGCGGGGCGCGGAGATGAGCGCCTGCGTCGGGCCCTGCTCCGCGACCGCGCCGTCCTGCAGAACGAGAACCCGCGAGCAGAGCGTGCTCACCAGCGCGAGGTCGTGGGACACGAACGCGACCGAAAGCCCCAGCTCGTCCCGGAGCCCCGCGAGAAGGCCGACGATCTGCGCCTGCGCCGACACGTCGAGCTCGCTCGGCACGAGATACGGCGCCGCCAGACTCACCGCGGCGAGGAGCAGGGCCAGGGACAGAAAGACGGTCACTCTGCGCTTCGCGGCCCGGCGGGAGGCCAGAACGCCTTTTTTCATCACGCGGCCTCCCCGTCCCGGCCCAGCCGGGGGTCCAGCCGCCGGTAGACCAGATCCGTCAGAAGGTTTATGAGCACGTACACGACCGACATGAGGATCACGAAGCCCTGGATGACGGGGTAGTCCCGCGCGGTGATGGCGTCCATCGCGAGCTTGCCGACGCCGGCCAGCGGAAGATCGTCTCCACCAACACGCTGCCGCCCAGAAGCGTCCCCGCGGAGAGCCCCACCAGGGTGACGATGGGGATCAGCGCGTTGTGCAGCACGCTGCCGAACAGGATGTACCGCTCCTTTACGCCGCGCGCCCGCGCCCCCGCGACGTAGGGCTTGCCCAGCTCCTCGAGCACCTGCGCGCGGATCTGCCGCGTGAAGCGGCTCATGAGCGGGATCGCCAGCGCGGCGGAGGGCAAAAACAGCCCCTGCAGCGTGCCCTTCGCGATGACCGGGAACGCCTTGACGCGGATGCAGAAGAAGTACATGAGCAGCACCGAGATGAGAAAATTCGGCATGGCCCCGCCGGCAAAGCTGCACAGCCGGATGAGGCGGTCGCCGAGCCCGTTCTGCCGGACGGCGGTATAGACGCCGAGCGGCAGCGATACCGCGAGCGAGAGCAGAAGGCTCCCCAGCGCGAGCACGGCGGTGTTTTTCACTCCCTTCCGGAGCTTCGCCGCCGCGCTCAGCCCGTCCATGAAGGACGTGCCGAGATCGCCCCGCAGCACGCCCGCGAGCCAGCTGCCGTACTGCGCGAGAAACGGCCGGTTCAGGCCCATCTCCTCCCGCGTCTTTTCCGGCACCTGCGCGTTCACCGCCACGCCCTGCGCCGTCAGCTTCTTCTGCGCCGGGTCGCCGGGGGACAGGTACATGAGCCCGTACACCAGAAGCGTCAGGCCCGGAAGAACCGGTATGAGCTGCAAGAGCCGTTTTCCCACATACTTTCCCAATGCGTTACCCCGCGCCGCAAGGGCGCCTTTTTTATGATTGCTTTTCCGTCAAAGCGCTGATGCCGTAGAAGTCGAAGGGACAGGTCTCGGAACAGCCCGAGACGCCCGGGCGCAGGACGGTCGTTTTTATTGAACAGGCCCACGTAGCCGAACGCGTTGTCGTCGATGGAGAGCTGCACGATCCGGTTCGCCAGGTCCGCGCGCCGCGCAGCCCGCCGCTGCGGGTCGAGCCGAAGCTGGGCGCGCGGGCGGTCCAATAGCGCAGGACTCTGTTTTCCAGCGGCTGTTCCATGTGCGATTCCTTTCCAAACGGGAGTTCTGCGTTCCGTTTCGCTGAACATATCATAACCCGGTCCGCCCCGCAAGCCGGGTGGGGGGATATTCGCCGGAAAACCGCCCGCGCGCGCCGTGTTTCCGGAATTGACAGAGCGGCTCCGATGCCGTATACTGAGACGGAAATTCAAGAAGAGAGGCTCCTCTGTGAAACAACGCGTCGGTCTGGTCAGAAACATCAAATATGCCGCTCTGCAGGCGCTCTATTGGATGATCGCCTGCGTCAGCATCGTCTTTGCCAGCGTCTTTTTGCTGGCCCGGGGCTACACAAACGCGGAGATCGGCACCGTCATGGCGGCGGGCTACATCGTCGGCATGCTCCTGCAGCCGCTCGTCTCGGCCGCCGCCGACCGCTCGCGGCGGCTGAACGCCACGGCGGTGCTGGCGCTGGCCGGCCTGGCGACGGCCGCCGCGGTCTGCGGGCTTGTGATCTTCCCCGCCAGAAGCGCGGCGCTGACGGTCAGCTACGTGCTGTTCATGGCGTTCCAGCTTGTGCTGCAGCCGCTCGTCAACGCCTACTGCTTCTTTCTGGAAACGCCCGAGACGCCGATCCTCTTCGGCATCGCCAGAGGCATCGGGTCGCTTGCCTGGGGCGTCATGTCGGCGGTGCTCGGCCTGCTGTGCGACCGGTACGGGACCGGCGTGCTGGCTCCGGCGGCGCTGATCCTGATCGCGGCGCTGATGGTGCTGCTGTTCCTGTGCCGCCATGAGGGGGCGGCGCGCGCGCCGATGTCGGCGGCGGAGCATGCGTCCGGCCGGACGTCCTTCGCGATGACCGGCTGCTTTTTGTTCCTGCTGCTGGGCAACACGTTTTTGTTTTTCGGCCACGCGATGATCGACAATTTTCCGTATCAGGTCATCACGAACGTGGGCGGCACCAGCGCGCAGATGGGCGCGTTCTGCGCCTATGCCGCGATGCTCGAGATCCCGGCGCTGTTTCTCTTCGACCGCATCCGCAAGCGATTCTCCTGCGAGCAGCTGCTCCGGTTCGGGGCCTTCTTCTTCCTCGTCAAAAGCGTGGCGCTGTGGCTCGTCCGCACGCTGGCGGGCGTCTACCTGGCCAACGCGTTCCAGGCCATCTCGTTCGCGCTGTTCGTGCCCGCGGCCGTCCGCTACGCCGGCGAAACGGCGGGGAACCGCAGCGCAAACGGCGCCCAGTCGCTTGTCACGGCGACCACGGCGGCGGGCAACATCCTCTCCTGCGTGCTCGGCGGCCTGCTGATCGACGACGCCGGCGTGAGCGGCATGCTCGCGGTCGGCGCGGCCGCCAGCGTGGTCGGCGCCGCCTTTGTCCTCTTCGGCGTCCGCGAGAAAAAGCCCGCAAAATAAAATATGCCTGCCGCAGAACGGAACGGTCTGATCCGTCCCATTCTGCGGCAGGCTTTTTTCGGTTGTTCGGGCCCCGGCGGGGCTTATGCGTCCTCGCCGGCGGGGACGTCGGGCAGCTCGATGGAGTCGAAGGCGTCCTCCGTCTCGTCGAAGATGAGGCGCAGCTCGGCGATCGTCTCCTTGAGCCGGTCGAGATTTCCGGTCAGATCGTCGGTCAGGGCGGTCAGCTCCTCGCCCGAGTCGGAGCAGCGGCTGCGCGCGTGCTCGGACAGCTCGGAGAGCTGCTCGCGCAGCTTTCTGGCCCGCAGCGCGGCGTTGCGCTCGGCGGCCTCGGCGCGGCGGTAGGCGGCCAGCTCCTGCTTTTTGAGCTCGGAAGCCTCCTCCGCATCGGCGGGGGCCGCGTCCTGCGGCGCTTCCGGTTCCTCCGCCGTTTCCGGCTCCGCCGCTTCCGGCTCGGCCGGCGCGGCGGCCTCGGCGCGCAGCGCCTCCAGCTCCCCGCGCAGGGAGTCGTTTTCGGCGCGCAGCGTCTCCAGCTCGCTCTTCGCGGCGGCGAGCTCGTCCTTCGCGCCGGTCAGCTCGCTCTTCGCGGCGGAAAGCTCGTCCTTTGCGCCGGCCAGCCCGGCCGTCAGCGAGGCGTTTTCCGCCGTCAGCTTTTCAGACTCGTCCTTCAGCCGGCGCAGCTCCTTCTGGTGCTCGATGGAGCTGGATTCAATGTAATTTGCCACGTCGGCGCGGTTAAATCCGCCCAGAGAGGAGCGGAATTTTGAAAAATCGGACATAAAGCGCCTCCTGCTGTCATTGTTTCACAATTATAGCACAGAAAAAGCCGGAAAACAACCGGAATTGACGCATTTCGACGGCGTGCGCCGCAATATGCTTTTTCGCGCCGCGGGGGCGCGAATCGGTAGCAATTGGCGCGGGGATATGCTATAATGTGGCCATCAAAGCATAATCGGGAGGATTCTGACATGGGGCTCAAGGACGCTTCGACCATCGTTTTTAAGGTCGGCACCTCCACGCTGACGCATGCGACCGGCAAGACCAATCTCAAGGAGATGGAGGAGCTGGCGCTTGTGCTGTCCGATCTCGTGAACGCGGGCAAGCGCGTCGCGCTCGTGACCTCGGGGGCCATCGGCGTCGGCGTCGGCAAGCTGGGGCTGCCCGAGAGGCCGAAGGACACCGCCGGCAAGCAGGCGGCCGCCACGGTGGGCCAGTGCGAGCTGATGTTCATGTACGACAAGATGTTCTCCCAGTACGGCCACAAGGTCGGGCAGCTGCTCATCACGAAGGAGGACGTGGACGATCCCAAGCGGCGGGAGAATCTCGTCGCGGCGTTCTCCCGGCTCTTCGCCTTCGGGGCCATCCCGATCATCAACGAAAACGACGCCGTGGCGGTGGACGAGATCGTCTACGGCGACAACGACTCGCTGTCCGCCGTGGTGGCGCTGCTGATCGGGGCCGACGCGCTCGTCATCCTCACGGAGACGGACGGGCTCTACACCGGCAACCCGCTCGAGGACCCGACCGCGCGGCGCGTTTCGCGCGTCACCGAGATCACCGACGAGATCCGGGCCTACGCCTCGCAGCGGGGCACGAGCCTCGGCACGGGCGGCATGACCACCAAGCTCCGCGCCGCCGAAATGGCGACCGGCGCCGGGATCGACACCTACGTGATCTGCGGCCGCGACGCACACAACATCTACAGACTGCTCGACGGCGAGGACGTCGGGACGCATTTTTTTGCGAAGGAGGATCGCCATGCTTGAGAACATCGGGGAAAAGGCCAGGGAAGCCGCCCGCGCGCTCGCGCTCGCGACAACGGAGGAGAAAAACGACGCGCTCGAACGGATCGCGCTCGCGCTGCGCAGCCGCTGCGGCGAGCTCTGCGCGGCAAACGAGAAGGACCTTGTCGCCGGAAAGACGGCAGGCCTTTCCGACGCGCTGCTCGACCGGCTGACGCTGAGCCGCGAGCGGGTGGAGGCCATCGCCGACGCGATGGAGGCCGTCGCGGCGCTGCCCGACCCCGTGGGCCGGGTGCTGTCCGACCAGGTGCGGCCCAACGGGCTGCGCATCGTCAAAACGGCGGTGCCGCTCGGCGTGATCGCGGTCATCTACGAGGCCCGGCCGAACGTCACGGCGGACTCGGCGGCGCTGTGCCTCAAATCCGGCAACGCGGTCATCCTGCGCGGCGGGAAAGAGGCGATCGGCTCCAACATCGCCATCGCCTCGGTCATGCGCCGGGCGCTGGAGCAGAGCGCGCTCCCGCCCGACTGCATCCAGCTCGTCTCCGACACCTCGCACGAGAGCGCGAAGGCACTCATGCATCTCGACGGGTATGTGGACGTGCTCATCCCGCGCGGCAGCCGGCGGCTCATCGACGCTGTGGTGCGCGAGGCCAGCGTCCCCGTCATCCAGACCGGCGCGGGCGTGTGCCACATCTATGTGGACCGCGACGCCGACGTGGAAATGGCGGCGCGGATCATCGACAACGCCAAGACCTCGCGGCCGTCCGTGTGCAACGCGGCCGAGTGCATGCTCATCCACCGCGGCATCGCCGCGCAGGCGCTGCCCGTGATCGCCGCGGCGCTGGAAAAGCACCACACCGAGATCCGCGGGGACAAGGAGGTGCTCGCCATTCTGAAGGACGCCGCCGTCCCCGCGCACGAGGACGACTGGGGCCGGGAATACGGCGACTACATCATCGCGGCAAAGATCGTCGGGAGCCTCGACGAGGCGATCGAACACATCCGCCGCTACTCGACCGGCCACTCCGAGTGCATCGTGACGGACGACGAGGCGGCGGCCGCGGCGTTTTTGAACCGCGTGGACGCGGCGGCGGTCTACCACAACGCCTCCACCCGCTTTACCGACGGCGGCGAATTCGGCCTCGGCGCGGAGATCGGCATCTCCACGCAGAAGCTCCACGCGCGCGGCCCGCTGGGGCTCAACGAGCTGACGACGATGAAATACCGGGTCTACGGCTCCGGCCAGATCCGCTAGGAGGGCCTGCGATGCGATACGGATTTCTCGGCCTTGGCAACATGGCCTCCGCGATTCTGCGCGGAATGGTGAAAAGCGGAAACTTTTCGGAAGACGAATTCAGCGGCTTCAACCGCACGGAGGCCAAGACGCTCGCGCTGCAGAAGGAGCTGGGCCTCCGGCCCGCCGGTTCCGCGGCGGAGCTCGCGCGCTCGTGCGACGTGCTGGCGCTCTGCGTCAAGCCGCAGATGCTGCCCGCGGTGCTGCCTGAAACCGCGCAGAATCTGCGCCCCGGCACGCTCGTGGTGACGATTGCGGCCGGAAAGCCCCTTTCATACTACGAAGCGGCGCTGCCGCAGGGCACGCCTGTCGTGCGTGTGATGCCGAACATCAACGCCCGCGTGCTGGCCGCCGCGAGCGGGCTGTGCGGCGGGGCCGCCGCGCGCCCGGAGCAGCTCGCGCTCGTGCGGCGCATGTTCGAGGCCGTGGGCGCGGTATACGAGCTGCCGGAGGCGCAGTTCTCCGCGTTTTCCGCGCTCGCGGGCGCGTCCGGCGCGTTCATCCATCTCTACATCGACGCGCTCGCCTCGGCGGGCGTCAAGGCGGGTTTGCCGCGGGCCCTGTCGCAGCAGATCGCCTGCCAGACCGTGCTCGGCAGCGCGAAGCTGACGCTCGAGTCCGGCGAGCACCCCATCGCCCTGTGCGACCAGGTCTGCTCGCCCGGCGGCACGACCATCGAGGGCGTGCACACGCTCAAGCGGCTCGGCTTTGAGTCCGCCGTCCAGCAGGCCGTGGACGCCGTGATTGAAAAGGACCGAAAGCTCGCAGAATAACACCGGCGCTCCGGGACTCCCGCAAACCACGGCGGGAGCGCCGGAGCGCCGCTCCGCAATTCCCGCCGCCCGGCCTGCCATTCCTCGCTTCGCTCCGAATCGGATTGCGAATCTGCACCGGATTCTTCGTCGCTGGCGCTCCTCAGAATGACAAAAGGGGAGGATATGCGCGAAAAACCATCCCGTTTGTCATTCTGAGCGAAGCGATACCGCAATTTTTCACCCTTTGCCATTCACCCTTTACAACTCGCATTTCCGTTATCATACCGATTTTAATATGGAAGGAGAGGAGCCCCATCAATACGCAGCATCTGCAATACCTCATGGAGATCGAACGCGTGCGCTCCATCTCGCAGGCGGCGGAAAACCTGTATATCGGCCAGCCGAATCTGTCCCGGATCCTCCGGGAACTGGAGCAGGCGGCGGGCTTCCCGATTTTTGAGCGGACCAGCAAGGGCGTGCGCCCCACCGAGCGCGGCGAGCAGTATCTGCGCCACGCGCGCAGCATCCTGCGCGAGACGGAGGCCATCGACGAGCTCGGGCCCCGCCATCCGACGGTCGGCCGGTTTCACGTGTGCCTGCCGCCCTCCTGCTCGCTGTTCGCGCGCACGGCGGCGTATCTCGCGTCGCTCGACCGGAGCGAGTGCCTCGACGCGGCCGTGCGCGAGTGCCCCGTACGGCAGACGCTGGAATACCTGTCGAACGGCGAGGCGGAGCTGGGCGTCATCCGCTTCCGCGCGGAATACCGCGACTATTTCGAGGAGCTGGCGCACGGGCGCGGACTGAGCTTCCGCGTGATCGGGAAGCAGCAGTACCACGTGCTGCTCTCGGCGCGCCATCCGCTGGCCTCCCGGCAGGAGCTGACCCGGCAGGCGCTGACGCCGCTGCCGGAGATCGTGTCCGGCGACACCTTCGGCGTGCAGAATCCGCCCGACCAGACGCCGCGCCGCCAGATCTGCGCCACGGACCGCTTTGCGCGCTTTTCGCTGCTCGACACGCTGCCGGACGCGTTCTGCTGGGACGAGCCGACGCCCGACGCGGAGCTGGCGCGCTGGGGCCTCGCGCAGAAGCGCTGCGCCGACGCGCCGTATTTCTGCGACGTGCTGACCTGCAATCCGCAGTACACCATGAGCGCGCTCGAGAGCGGCTTCGAGGCGCAGCTCACCGGCGAGCGGCCGGAGCCCCGGCGCGCATAGAAAGCGCGCGCAAAAATGCGTTTTTTTTCGCGGCGCGGCCGATGATATGTCAAAAATGATATGACACGTGCATGAAAAGCATTTCTATTTGTCGAATCATTTCGATATAATTTTATCGGAATGGACGGGGGAATGCCGACACCGTCCACATCGCCCGCGGGGGAAGGAAGCTGCCGGCATGGAACGACATAACATGAAAAGGATGGGATTCAACATGGGTAAAATCACCGTTATCGGCGCCGGAAGCGTCGGCGCGAGCATTGCCAACGATCTGATGGTGCAGGGCATCGCCACCGAAATCCTCCTCATCGATATCAACAAGCAGAAGGCCGCCGGCGAAGCGCTGGACATCTACCAGGGCGCTCCGTTCTGCTCCCCGGCGATCGTGCGCTCCGGCGACTATCCCGACGCCGCGGATTCCGACATCGTCATCATCACCTCCGGTCTGCCGCGCAAGGCCGGCCAGAGCCGCCTCGATCTGGCGCAGACAAACGTGGACATCCTCAAGCAGATCGCGCCGCAGATTGTGAAGTATGCGCCGAACGCCGTCTACATCATCGTCTCCAACCCGGTCGACGTCATGACCTATGTGTTCTACAAAATTTCCGGTCTGCCTGAAAACCAGATCATGGGCTCCGGCACGATCCTCGACACGAGCCGGCTCCAGTCCACCCTGGCCAAGCGCTTCCACATCAGCCCGAAGAACGTCCACGCGCACGTCTACGGCGAGCACGGCGACTCCTCCTTCGTGCCCTGGTCCCTCGTCCACATCGCCAACAACCACATCGACGTCTACCGCGACAGCAGCCCGGACAAGGACAAGATCGTCTGGAATCCCGACTATGCCGAGATCGAGGAGTTCGTCAAGACCTCCGGCGCGCAGGTCATCAAGGACAAGGGCGCGACGTTCTACGCCGTGGCCATGGCCGTGTGCCACATCTGCAAGTGCATCTACGCCGGCGCGGGCACGGCTCTGACCGTCTCCACCATGATGCACGGCGAATACGGCATCGAGGACGTGTGCCTGTCCACCCTGACCCTTGTCGACCGCCAGGGCGTGCGCGGCAAGATCGCCAACCACCTCACCGACGGCGAGGTCGCCAAGCTCCGCATCAGCGCCGAGCGCCTGAAGGACGTCATCCGCCAGATCCAGCTGTAAGGAGGCGCGCCAGATGGAATACCGCATCGAACACGATTCCATGGGCGAGGTTCCGGTACCGGCCGACAAATACTGGGGCGCGCAGACAGAGCGCAGCCACGGGAATTTTCCGATCGGCGTCGGTCTGGAGACCATGCCGCGCGAGATCACGCACGCGTTCGGCATCCTCAAAAAGGCCGCCGCGCTGGCAAACCGCGAGCTGAAGCCCGAAAAAATGACCGAGGAGAAGCTGGCGGCGATTTCAGCCGCCTGCGACGAGGTCATCGCGGGCAAACTGAACGACCACTTCCCGCTCGTCGTCTGGCAGACCGGCTCCGGCACGCAGTCCAACATGAACGCCAACGAGGTCGTGGCCAACCGCGGCAACGAGCTCGCGGGCAGGAAGCTGCTGCATCCGAACGACGACATCAACATGTCCCAGTCCTCCAACGACACCTTCCCGACCGCCATGCACATCGCGGCCGTGACGGCGATCGAGGACCGGGTGCTGCCCGCCATCGACACGCTCGCCGCGACGTTCCGCCGCCTCGAGGAGGAGAACCGCGGCGTGGTGAAATCCGGCCGCACGCACCTGCAGGACGCGACGCCCATCGAATTCAGCCAGGAGATCTCCGGCTGGCGCGCGAGTCTGGAAAAGGACCGGGAGCTTCTGAAGCTGGCGCTGCCGCCTCTGAAGGCGCTGGCCCTCGGCGGCACGGCCGTCGGCACCGGGCTCAACGCGCCGAAGGGCTTCGACAGCCTCGTGGCCGAAAAGGTCTCGCTGCTGACCGGCAAGGACTTCCGCACGGCGGAAAACAAATTCCACGCGCTCACGTCCAAGGACGAGCTCGTCTTTGCGCACGGGGCGCTGAAGGCGCTGGCCTGCGACCTCATGAAGATCGCCAACGACGTGCGCTGGCTGGCCTCCGGCCCGCGCGACGGTCTGGGCGAGATCTTCATCCCGGAGAACGAGCCCGGCTCGTCCATCATGCCCGGCAAGGTCAACCCGACCCAGTGCGAGGCCGTTACGATGGTCGCCGTGCAGGTCATGGGCAACGACGTGGCCGTCGGCATGGCCGCCTCGCAGGGCAACTTCGAGCTGAACGTGTTCATGCCGGTGTGCATCTACAATTTTCTGCAGTCCGCGCGGCTGCTGGCCGAGTGCATGCTCTCCTTCAACGAACACTGCGCGGCGGGCATCCGCGCCAACCGCGAGAAGATGCACCACAACCTGTATAACTCCCTGATGCTCGTCACGGCGCTCAACCCGTACATCGGCTACGAGAACGCCGCCAAGACGGCGAAAAAAGCGTTCAGGGAAAACATTTCGCTCAAGGAGGCCTGCGTTTCGCTGGGCTTTTTGACGGCGGAAAAATTTGACGAAGTGTTCCATCCGGAACAGATGGTCTGATTGCGAGGAAACGCTATGCAATTTGCTTATTTTCCCGGCTGCACGCTCAAGACCAAGGGCAAAGCGCTCGACGAATGCGGACGAAAAGCCGCGCTGGCGCTGGGCTTTGAGCTGTGCGAGCTGCCCGAGTGGCAGTGCTGCGGCGCGGTGTATCCGATGGCGAAGGACGAGATCGCGACGCGGCTGTCCGCCGTGCGCGCGCTGACGGAGGCAAGGGACGAGGGCCGCGAGCTGGTGACGCTCTGCTCGGCCTGCCACCACGTCATCAAGCGGGTGAACGGGGACATGAAAAATGACGCCGACATCCGGGACAAGGTCAACCGCTATCTCCAGCTCGAAAAGCCCTACGAGGGCGAGACGAACGTGCTGCACTACCTCGAGGTCCTGCGCGACCGCGTGGGCTTTGACGAGGTAAAAAAGAAGGTCGTGAAGCCGCTCACGGGCAGAAAGATCGGCGCGTATTACGGCTGCCTGCTGCTCCGGCCGAGCCGCGAGCTGGGCTTCGACGACCCGGAGAACCCGCGCATTCTCGAGGACTTCATCCGCGCCATCGGCGCCGAGCCCGTCGTCTACGCCATGCGCAACGAGTGCTGCGGCGGCTACACGGTGATCGAGGGCCGCGACTACGCGAAGAAGAACGTCGCGAAGATCATGGATAACGCGAAGGCCTGCGGCGCGGAAGCGCTCATCACGGCCTGCCCTCTGTGCATGTACAACCTCCGGGAGAATTCCGAAAACGGACTGCCCGTGCACTATTTTACCGAGCTGCTGGCGGAAGCGCTCGGCGTCGGGGAGGCGGAGAAATGAACAATTCCGAGATCCTGGAAACCGTCGGCCGCATCTCCGGCGTCAACCCCCGTAAGTGCATGAAGTGCGGCAAGTGCTCCGGCGCCTGCCCGGCCTACGACGAGATGGAATACCATCCCCATCAGTTCGTCAGCATGGTCGAGTCCGGCCGCATCGAGGAGCTGATGCATTCCAAGGGCATCTACACCTGCCTGAGCTGCTTTGCCTGCGTCGAGCGCTGCCCGCGCATGGTCGAACCCGCGCGGCTCATTGAGGCGGTGCGCGCCGTGTACCTGCGCCAGCAGGGCATGGACCACATGAAGCCCGAACACATTCCGGAAATCCTGGACGAGGACCTGCCGCAGCAGGCCGTCACCAGCGCGTTCCGGAAGTACAGGAGGTGAGGACGATGCAGAGAATCGGCGTTTTCGTCTGCTGGTGCGGCAGCAACATTGCCGCGACGGTGGATGTGGAGAAGGTCTCCGAGGTTTTGGGCCATGAGCCCGGCGTCGTCTTTTCCACCAATTATCAGTATATGTGCTCCCAGACCGGCCAGGACATGGTTCAGGCCGCCATCCGGGACTATGCGCTCACCGGCGTGGTGATCTGCGCGTGCTCGCCGAGAATGCACGAGACGACGTTCCGCCGCGCCTGCGAGCGGGCGGGGCTCAATCCCTATCTCGTCGAGATCGCCAACATCCGCGAGCAGTGCTCGTGGATCCACAAGGACAAGGCCGTCGGCACGGAGAAGGCCATCATCCTCGGCCGCGCCGCCATCGCCAAGGTACAGCTCAACAAGCCCCTGCAGGCGGGCGAGAGCCCTGTCACAAAGCGGGCGCTCGTCATCGGCGGCGGCATCGCCGGCATCCAGACCGCGCTCGACATCGCCGACGCGGGCTATCCGGTGGACATCGTGGAAAAGCAGCCCACCATCGGCGGCAAGATGACCCAGCTCGACAAGACCTTCCCGACGCTCGACTGCGCGGCCTGCATCCTGACCCCGAAGATGGTGGAAGCGGCGCAGAACGAGAACATCCATATCTACTCCTATTCCGAGGTCGAGGCCGTCAAGGGCTTCGTGGGCAACTTCCACGCGACCATCCGCAAAAAGGCGCGCTACGTCAAAGAGGACGTGTGCACCGGCTGCGGCCTGTGCACCGAGAAATGCCCGCAGAAGAAGGTGCCGAACGAGTTCAACCTCGGTCTCGACACCAGACGGGCCGTCTATATCCCGTTCGCGCAGGCGGTGCCGAAGGTGGCCACCATCGATGCCGACTACTGCATGATGCTCAAATCCGGCAAGTGCGGCGTGTGCTCGAAGGTCTGCACGGCGGGCGCGATCGACTACCACCAGAAGGACGAGCTCATCGAGCAGGACTACGGCGCGATCGTCGTGGCCACGGGCTACAACCCCATCAAGCTGGACAAGTTCGACGAATTCGCTTACTCCCAGAGCCCGGACGTCGTGTCGTCGCTCGAGTTCGAGCGGCTCATGAACGCGGCCGGTCCGACGGGCGGCGTGCTGCTGCGCCCCTCCGACCACACGCACCCCAAGACGCTCGTGTTCGTGCAGTGCGTCGGCTCCCGCTGCGACAGCGAGGAAAAGGGCAAGCCCTACTGCTCCAAGATCTGCTGCATGTACACCGCGAAGCACGCCATGCTCTGCCGGGAGAAATACCCCGACACCGAGGTGTACGTGTTCTACATCGACGTGCGCACCCCCGGCAAGAACTTCGACGAGTTCTACCGCCGCGCGGTCGAGGAATACGGCGTGCACTACATCAAGGGCATGGTCGGCAAGGTCGTGCCGGAGAACGGCAAGCTGAAGGTGCAGGCGTCCGACCTGCTCGACAACCGCCAGCTCCACATCGACGCCGATATGGTCGTCCTGGCGGCGGCCATCGAGCCGGACGAGTCGGCCAGACCGCTCGCCACGATGCTCACGGCCTCGATGGATACCAACAACTTCTTCACCGAGGCGCACCCGAAGCTGCGCCCGGTCGAGAGCCCCACGGCGGGCATCTTCCTGTCCGGCGCGTGCCAGGGCCCGAAGGACATCCCCGAGACGGTCGCACAGGCCGGCGCGGCGGCGTCCAAGGCCATCGGCCTGCTCAGCAAGGACCATCTGACCTGCAACCCGTGCGTGGCCGAGCCGGACGAGCTCATGTGCAACGGCTGCTCGAGCTGCGAAAAGGTCTGCCCCTACGGCGCGATCACCTACGCGGACAAGGAATTCCGCGGCCCGAACCGCACGACCCTTCTCAGGCGCGTGGCGCAGGTCAACCCGGCGGTCTGCCAGGGCTGCGGCGCGTGCACGGTCGCGTGCCCGTCCGGCGCGATGGACCTCAAGGGCTTCTCCAACAAACAGATCATGGCGGAGGTGGATGCGATATGCAGGTAAACGGAGAATTCCAGCCGACCATTGTGGCGTTCTGCTGCAACTGGTGCTCCTATGCGGGCGCGGACCTGTCCGGCACCAACCGACTGCAGTATCCCGCCAACGTGAAGATCATCCGCATTCCGTGCTCCTGTCGGCTGAACCCGCTGTTCATCCTGCGGGCCTTCCAGCGCGGAGCCGACGGCGTCATCCTCTGCGGCTGCCACCCCGGCGACTGCCACTATACGACCGGCAACTACTATGCCCGCCGCCGCATGACGCTGCTGTTCTCGATGCTCGACTACCTCGGCATTGAAAAGGAGCGCACCCGCGTCGAGTGGGTCTCCGCCGCCGAGGGCGGGAAATTTGCCGCGACGATGAACGAGTTTGTACAGACCGTCACCAAGCTCGGCCCGAACCGGAGACTGGAGGATCTGAGATGCAGCAAGGATTGAAGGAAAAAGCCATACAGCTCCTGAAGGACGGTACGGTCGACCGCGTGCTCGGCTGGAAGACCGGCGAATTCTTCTACGATCTCACCCCCGCCGTGTTCCGCACCCCGGAGGAGGTTGAGAAGGATTTCGTGTTCAGCGTCTTTTCCGGCGCGAACCTCTCGAAATACCTGATCGCCGAGTCCCGCAAGGGCGGCAAGGTCGCGGCGTTCCTGAAGCCGTGCGACACGTATTCGTTCCAGCAGCTGCTCAAGGAGCACCGCATCCTGCGCGAAAACGTGTACGTCGTCGGCGTCCAGTGCGACGGCACCTGCGACATCGAGAAAATCAAGGCCGCCGGCTGCGAGGGCGTGACGGCCGTGCGCGAGGAGGGCGAGAGTCTCGTCGCCGAGACCCTGTACGGCGAAAAGACGATCGCCAAAAAGGACGCGCTGCTGGAGCGCTGCACAGTCTGCAAGAGCCATAAGCTCGTCGTGTTCGACGAGCTCATCGGCGAGCAGGGCGAGGAGCAGGACGCGGGCCGCTTCGCCGAGGTGGAGAAGCTCGAAAAAATGACGCCCGAGGAGCGCTACGGCTTCTGGCGCGGCGAGCTGTCCCGCTGCATCCGCTGCAACGCCTGCCGCAACGTCTGCCCGGCGTGCAGCTGCGAAAAGTGCATCTTCGACAACCCGGACTCCGGCGCGCGCAACAAGGCCGCCGCCGACTCGTTCGAGGAAAACATGTTCCACATCATCCGGGCCTTCCACGTGGCCGCCCGCTGCACCGACTGCGGCGAGTGCTCGCGCGTCTGCCCGCAGCACATCCCGCTGCACCTGCTCAACCGCAAGTTCATCAAGGACATCGACGAGCTCTACGGCGAGTACCAGGCGGGCGCGGACATGGACACGAAGCCCCCGCTCATGGACTTTGACAAGGGCGACTGCGAGCCGTCCGTCGTATACAAAAGGGGAGGCGAAAAGGCATGAAACAGCTTCCGCTTTCCAGACTGAACGACCTCTTCGCGGCGATCTCCGCCGCCCGGAAGCTCTACATCCCCGCGGACGACGCCGCCGGCCAGGCGCGGTTCACCGTCTGGCAGGAGGGCACGGCCCTGAGCAAGAACCTCAACACCGTCCGCAGCGCGAAGGACCTGTTCTTCCCGCAGGTGGAGAACCTGGTGGGCTTCAAGGTCACGGGCAAGCAGATCGAGCTCATCGAGAGCCGCGACCCCAGCGAGCCCTTCGTCCTGTTCGGCGTGCGCGCGTGCGACTGCCGGAGCTTTGACATTCTGGACAAGGTGTTTCTGGCCGAGCCGGCCGACACCTATTACAAGTCCCGCCGCGAAAACGGCGCCGTCGTCACGATGGCCTGCACGCGGCCGGCCGAGACCTGCTTCTGCACCGTCTTCGGCATCGACCCGACAGATCCGGCGGGCGACGTGACCTGCTGGCAGGACGAAAAGAACCTCTACTGGCGCGCCAACACCGCCAAGGGCGAGGCGCTCACCGAAATGCTGCCGCTGCTCGGGGACGCCGGTGAGGAAGCGGTCAAAACGCAGCAGGCGGAGACGAGAAAGATCCTCGGCCGGCTGCCGCTGAAGGACCTGGACCTCAGGGGCTTCGACGGCGAGCACATGATGGAGCTGTTCAAGTCTCCCAAATGGGCCTCGCTCTCCGAGAGCTGCCTGGGCTGCGGCACCTGCACCTTCGTCTGCCCGACCTGCCAGTGCTACGACATCGAGGAGTTCAACACCGGCTCGGAGGTCAAGCGCTTCCGCTGCTGGGACAGCTGCATGTACTCCGATTTCACCAAAATGTCCGCCGGTCAGCCCCGGCCCACGCAGCTCGAGCGGTTCCGCCAGCGCTTCATGCACAAGCTCGTCTATTTCCCGGCGAACAACGACGGCGTGTACGGCTGCGTCGGCTGCGGCCGCTGCCTGCAGAAGTGCCCCATCCACATGAACATCGCCAAAGTCATCAAAACGCTGGGGGAGGATGCCAAATGAAAAACGATCCCTTGATCCCCATGATCGGCGTCGTCACGAAAATCCGCGTCGATACCCCGGACGTCAAAACCTTCCGCGTGGTCGGCCTCGACGGGAAGAAACCCTTTGAGCACATCCCCGGCCAGTGCGCCATGCTCTCCATCCCCGGCGTGGGCGAGGCGCTGTTCTCGATCACGTCGTCCCCCACGCAGGAGGACTACCTGGAGTTTTCCATCAAGAAGTGCGGCTGCGTCACCGACTGGCTGCACGCGATGGACGAGGGCCAGCAGGTGACGCTGCGCGGCCCGTACGGCAACGGCTTCCCCGTGGACACCGACTTCGCCGGAAAGGACCTGCTGTTCGTCGCCGGCGGCATCGGCCTGGCGCCGCTGCACTCCGTCATCAACTACTGCCGCCACTACCGCAGCCGCTACGGCACCATCGACATCGTATACGGCTCGCGCTCGAAGGAGGACCTGGTCGATTTCCAGGAGATCCTCGACGAGTGGTGCGGCGAGGAAGGCATCAACGTCCATCTGACCATCGACCGCGCGCAGCCCGAATGGGACGGGCACGTGGGCTTCGTCCCCAACTATGTCAAGGAGCTGGGCTTCGACACCTCGAAAACCGTCGTCATGTGCGGCCCTCCCATCATGATCAAATTCACGCTCGCCGGCCTCATGGAGCTGGGCTTCGACAAGAAGCACATCTACACGACGATGGAGCTCAAAATGAAGTGCGGGCTCGGCAAGTGCGGCCGCTGCAACATCGGCAGCAAGTACGTCTGCAAGGACGGCCCGGTTTTCCGGTTCGACCAGCTCGACGCGCTGCCGGATGAGTATTAAAGGAGGCAACCATATGGAACAGATGGTAAACGTCTTTCTCTTCGGCAAGAAATATGAGGTTCCGGCCAGCCTGACGATCATGGAGGCCATGGAGTACGCAGGCTATCAGCTTGTGCGCGGCTGCGGCTGCCGCAACGGCTTCTGCGGCGCGTGCGCCACGATCTACCGCATCGCGGGCGACCGCGAGCTGAAGGCGTGCCTGGCCTGCTCGACGAAGGTCGAAAACAACATGTACGTGGCGACGCTGCCGTTCTTCCCGCTGGTCAAGGCGGTCTACGACATCGAAAAGGTCAAGCCGTCCCAGCAGATCATGATGCAGCTCTACCCCGAGATCTACTCCTGCGTCGGCTGCAACGCCTGCACGAAGGCGTGCCCGCAGGGCCTGAACGTCATGCAGTACATCGCCTACGCCCAGCGCGGCGAGTATGAAAAGTGCGCGGAGGCGTCGTTCGACTGCGTGATGTGCGGCATCTGCTCGTCCCGCTGCCCGGCGCAGATCTCGCACCCGCAGGTGGCCATGCTGGCCAGACGGCTCAACGGCAAGTATCTCGCGCCGCACTGCGATCATCTCGACGAGCGCGTCAAGGAGATCGCCGAGGGCAAGTACGAAAAGCTGATTGAAGATCTGATGGGCAAGCCCCTGTCGGAAATCCAGGAGCTCTACAACCACCGCGACATTGAAGCGTAAGGAGGTCACGCCATGTATACCGATCAGGCAATGCTGGAATCCATCAAAAAGGTGGAGGCCGCGCGCGAGGCGAACATCCGGCTCGACCCCCGCCGCATGAGCGCGGACGAAAAGGACGTGCTGCTCCGGACCTATCACCCCGACTACCGCGAAAACCAGTTTGAAGTTTTGAAATTCGGCCCCAACAAGGGCGACAAGGTGCCGCTCGAGCTGGCCGCGCTGCTCGAGGCCAACTCCCGCATCGAGGGCAGAGCGATCGACCTCGCCCATCCCGACTACGACGTGGACGTGCTCATCATCGGCGGCGGCGGCGCGGGCGCGTCGGCCGCCATCGAGGCGGACAACAACGGCGCGAAGGTGCTGGTGGTGACGAAGCTCCGCATGGGCGACGCCAACACCATGATGGCCGAGGGCGGCATCCAGGCCGCCGACAAGCCGAACGACTCCCCCGCGCAGCACTTCCTCGACGCCTACGGCGGCGGCCACTTCGCCGCGCAGAAGGATCTTCTCTACAAGCTCGTCACCGAGGCCCCCGAGGCCATCCAGTGGCTCTCCTCGCTCGGCGTGGAGTTCGACAAGGCGCCCGACGGCACCATGATCACCACCCACGGCGGCGGCACCTCCCGCAAGCGCATGCACGCGGCCAAGGACTACTCCGGCGCCGAGATCATGCGCACGCTGCGCGACGAGGTTCTCAACCGCGGCATCCCCGTGGTGGACTTCACCGCGGCCATCGAGCTCATCAAGGACGAAACCGGCCGCTGCGCGGGCGCGGTGCTCCAGAACATGGAGACGAAGGAGCTGCTCGTCGCGCGGGCCAAGACCGTCATCCTCGCCACCGGCGGCGCGGGCCGGCTCCACTACCAGGGCTTCCCGACCTCCAACCACTACGGCGCGACGGCGGACGGCCTGATTCTCGGCTACCGCGCGGGCGCGAAGCTCCTCTACGCCGACACGCTCCAGTACCATCCCACCGGCGCGGCCTTCCCCGCGCAGATCTACGGCGCGCTCGTCACCGAAAAGGTGCGCTCCGTGGGCGCGATGCTCGTGAACGCGAACGGCGAGGTGTTCATGAATCCCCTCGAGACGCGCGACGTGGCCGCCGCGGCCATCATCCGCGAGTGCTCCGACCGGCACAACGGCGTCCCCACGCCGACCGGCTCCGCCGTCTGGCTCGACACCCCGATGATCGAGCGCAAGAACGGCGCGGGCACCATTGAGGCGCGCATCCCCGCCATGATGCGCATGTTCGGCAAGCACGGCATCGACATCCGTACCGAGCCGATCCTCGTCTATCCGACGCTCCACTACCAGAACGGCGGCCTGAAGATCACGACCGACGGCCAGACGATGGTCGAGAACCTGTTCGCGGCCGGCGAGGTCGTGGGCGGCATCCACGGGCGCAACCGCCTGATGGGCAACAGCCTGCTCGACGTGATTGTCTTCGGCCGCAACGCGGGCAAAAACGCCTCGGAAAAGGCGAAGAGCGTGCAGGTCGGCAGCCTGACGCTCAGCCATGTGGACGCATTCGAGCGCGAGCGCGCACAGGCCGGCTTCACGGGCGACAACGTGTCCCCGAAGCTGCTGCCGGACTACGCGAGAAGAGGATAGGAGACAGAACATGCAGATTGCCGATATTCTGGAGACCATTATGCTGATCTGCTTCGGCTTTTCCTGGCCGATCAACATGATCAAGAGCTATAAGCTCAGAAGCGCCAAGTCCATGAGCCTGCCGTTCCTGCTCCTCATCTTCGGGGGCTACGTGGCGGGCGTCGCGGCGAAGATCATCAAGTACTGCGACCCGAATCTGCCCGATCCGACCTGGTATCTGATGACCATCTACGTAATCAACCTCTTCATGCTCGGAGCCAGCCTCGCGGTCTATTTCCGCAACCGCCGGCTCGACAAGCTCGCCGAGGAAAAAAAGTAATCGCATCCCGTGCCTGCCGCAGCGGAAACGGTCCTGTCCGGACCGTTCTGCTGCGGCAGACTTTTTCGGCCCCGCGGCCGGCCTGCAAAATGACCGCCGGATACTTGACAGGAGACGGCGTTTCGTGATAGCCTGATAAGGATAACGAATGGAGGCGCGGGAATGCTGGATTTTACGCTCAAGCAGCTGGAGATCTTCGTCTGCGTGGCGGAGCACAGCAGCTTCACGGCGGCGGCGGGGGAGCTGTACCTCACGCAGTCCACCGTCAGCGCGCACGTTGCGGCGCTGGAGACGGCGCTTGGGGCAAAGCTTTTTTCAAGGGACGTGCGGCGCAGCGTCAGCCTGACGCCCGAGGGCCGGCGGCTCTATCCCGCCGCGAAGCGGGTGCTGGCCGACTGCGCCGACATGCGCGTGCTGCTGCAAAACGAGCATGCCGAGCCGCCTCTGCGCATCGGCGCGTCCACGGCCCCGGCGCAGATCGTGCTGCCGGAGCTGCTGTCGGCCTTTTTGAAGAAGCAGCCGGACTGCCGGTATCTTCTGCGGCGCGGCGACTCGGCGCAGATCGCCGCGGCCGTGCGCAGCGGGGAGATCCGCATCGGCTTCATCGGCACGAGGGAGGAGCTCGCGGGCCTCTCCGGCGTGCCGGTGGCGGAGGACCGGCTTGTGATGGTGACGCCGGACACGGACCGCTACCGGGAGCTGAAGCGGCGCGGCGTATACGGCCGCGAGCTGCTGGGCGAGCCGACCGTCGCGCGGGAGGAGGGCTCCGGCACCGACCGCGCGGTGGTGGACTACATGCGCCGCGTCGGCTTCCCGGTCGAGAAGCTGCGCATCGTCGCCCGCATCGACAACCCCGAGACCATCCGGAGCATGGTGGAGAAGGGCGCGGGCGTGTCGGTTCTGTCGTACCTTGCGGTGCGCCAGCAGGCCGAGGCGGGCAGACTGCTGTGCTTTGAAATGGACGCGGACGGCCTGCGCCGCGAGCTGTACATGATCTGGAAGAAGGACGCCGACTGCACGCCCCTCGAGCGGGCCTTCCTGGAATTCGCACAGGAAGCCTCCGGTATCGGATAAAACGATACCGGGGGATTCAGACTGTCGAAAAAGGCCTGCCTTTTTCGACAAAAAGCTGCGGTCTGCTGCGCGCGGGATTTTCGCGGCGCGGGACGCGAAAATCCCACACTTGCAGCCCGTAAAGTGTGTTTTCCGACGTACACGCCGCCGGAAAACACGGATTTGCAATTTATTTGCGCCTGCGGGCGCAAACGCTGCGAGGCTTTTTGACCCCCGGTATCGGATAAAACGATACCGGAGGCTTCTTTATGTCATTCTTCAATTGGACGTGCGCCGCTCGATATTCTAAAATGAGAATAGCGAAATTTTACAGAAGGAGAGAGAACATGAAGAAACAAAACCTGCTTGTCATTCTGACGGGCGTCGCGGTCGGCATCGCGGCGCTGGCGCTGACGGCGCTCGGAAATCCCGCCAACATGGGCTTCTGCATCGCCTGCTTCGAGCGCGACACCGCCGGCGCGCTGGGTCTGCACAGCGCGGCGAAGGTGCAGTATCTGCGCCCGGAGATCCTCGGCCTCATCCTCGGCGCGTGCGTCATGGCGCTGGCAACAAAGGAATTCCGCGCCAAGTCCGGCTCCGCGCCCGCGACGCGCTTTTTCCTCGGCGCGCTCGTGATGATCGGCGCGCTGGTCTTTCTGGGCTGCCCGCTGCGCATGGTGCTGCGGCTCGGCGGCGGCGATCTCAACGCGCTGGTCGGCCTGGCCGGCTTCGCCGCGGGCATCGCGGTCGGAGCCCTGTTCCTCAAAAAGGGCTTCACCCTGCGCCGCAACTACACCGCGGGCAGGATCGAGGGCAGCATCCTGCCGTCCGTCGCCCTTCTGCTCGTTGTTCTCGGCCTGGCCGTGCCCGCCATCTTCAAGGCCAGCACCGAGGGGCCGGGAGCCAAGCACGCGCCGTTTCTCATCGCGCTGGCCATCGCGCTCGTCGTCGGCGCGCTGGCGCAGCGGGCCAGACTCTGCATGGCGGGCGGCATCCGCGACGCGATTCTGCTGAAGGACTGCCACCTGCTCTACGGCGGCCTCGCCATCTTCGTGACTGTACTCATCGGCAACCTGATCCTTGGAAAATTCAGCCTCGGCTTCCGCTCCCAGCCCATCGCGCACAGCAGCGAGCTCTGGAACTTCCTCGGCATGGTGATCGTCGGCTGGGGCTCGGTGCTGCTGGGCGGCTGCCCGCTGCGCCAGCTCATTCTGGCCGGCGAGGGCAGCGGCGACTCCGCCGTGACCGTGTTCGGCATGGTCCTCGGCGCGGCGCTCGCCCACAACTTCAATCTCGCGGGCAGCGCCGACTCCGTCAACGACGCGGGCGAATTTGTCCGCGGCGGCATCTCCGGGGCGGGCAAGCTCGTCGTCGGACTGGCCATCGCCGCGCTGCTGGTCATCTCCCTGCTCAACTCCAAAAAGGAGGCGCCGGAACATGCTTGACGCAAGAGGTCTGCTTTGCCCCATGCCGGTCGTCATGGTGCAAAAAGAACTGAAAAAGAGCGCCCCCGCGGTGCTGGAGATCCTGGTGGACGACAAGTGCGCGGTGGAGAACATCACCCGCTGCGCGCAGACGAACGGCTATGAAGCCGCGGTTCAAAACCGGGACGGCGACATGCTGGTTACGCTCAAAAAGAAATAGCTGTTAAAACGACTGCCGCCTCCCGGACCATCGGCCGGGAGGCGGCAGCTGTTTATTCTTTCGGGACGCCCTTCATCGTGAGGCTGATGCGCTTGCGCTTCTCATCGACCTCGAGGACGGCAACCTTCACCACGTCGCCGACCGAGACGACCTCGGACGGGTGGCGGATGAACTTGCCGCACACCTGCGAGATGTGCACCAGTCCGTCCTGGTGCACGCCGATGTCCACGAACACGCCGAAGTCGATGACGTTGCGCACCGTGCCGGTCAGCACCATGCCGGGCTTCAGGTCCTTCATTTCCAGCACGTCCGTGCGCAGGATGGGTGCGGGCAGCTCGTCGCGCGGGTCGCGGCCCGGCTTCAAAAGCTCCTTCGCGATGTCCTGCAGCGTCGGAACGCCCGCGCCGCAGGCCTCGGCGGCCTTTTCCCAGCCGTACGCCGCCGCCTTTCCCGGCAGGGCCGCGAGCGCCTCCGTGCCGACGTCCGCGAGCGAAAAGCCGCACAGCGCCAGAAGCTTTTCCGCCGCGTCGTAGGACTCCGGGTGCACGCCCGTGCGGTCGAGCACCTGGCGGCTCTCGGGCACGCGCAGAAAGCCCGCGCACTGCTCGTACGCCTTCGGGCCGAGCTTCGGGACCTTCAGAAGCTGCCGCCGCCCGCTGAAGGCGCCGTTTTCCTCGCGGTAGGCGACGATATTTTTGGCCGTCGCCGCCGTGAGGCCGGAGACCTGCCGGAGAAGGGGAGCCGAGGCCGTGTTGAGATCGACGCCGACGGCGTTCACGCAGTCCTCCACGACGCCGCCCAGCGTCTCGTCCAGCTGCTTTTCCGGCATGTCGTGCTGGTACTGCCCCACGCCGATGGCCTTGGGGTCGATCTTCACGAGCTCCGCCAGCGGGTCCTGCAGGCGGCGGGCGATGGACACGGCCGAGCGCAGGTTCACGTCGTACTGCGGGAATTCCTCCGCCGCCAGCTTCGACGCCGAGTACACGGACGCGCCGGCTTCGTTGACGATCATATAGCTGGCGGTTCCGCCCGTTTCGCGGATGAGCGCCACCGTCATGGCCTCGGTCTCGCGCGAGGCGGTGCCGTTGCCGATGGCGATGTTGGAGACGCCATGCCTGCGGATGAGCGCGGCGAGCTTGTCGATGGCCTCGCGCTTCTGGCGCTCGCCGTAGGTGGGATAGACGACCGCGGTGTCGAGCACGCGGCCTGTCGGGTCGATGACCGCCACCTTGCAGCCGTGCGCGTAGCCGGGGTCCAGGCCCATCGTGACGTGGCCGCGGACGGGCGGCTGCATGAGCAGCGGGCGCAGATTGAGGGCGAAGTTGCGGATGGCGCTGTCGTTGGCGGCGTCGGTCAGAAGATTCCGCGCCTCGCGCTCGAGGCTCGGCTGCAGAAGCCGGTCGTAGCTGTCCTCCGCCGCGGCGATCACGAAGCCCATGGCCGGGCTGCCCGGCACGACGACGCGCCGCCGGATGAGCTGCATGGCAAGGCCCCGGTCGCACACGGCCGACACCTTCAAAGCGCCCTCGCGCTCGCCCCGGTTGAGGGCCAGGATCTGGTGGCTCTGCAGGCGCGAAAGCGGCTGGGTAAAGTCGAAGTAGAGCCGGTAGACCGAGTCCGGGTCCTCCGCGGTCCCTCTGGAGACGAGCGTGCCCTGCTTCATCAGAAATTCGCGCAGGAGCTTGCGCAGCTCCGCGTCGTCGGAGAAGCGCTCGGCCAGGATGTCGGACGCGCCGGCCAGCGCGTCCTGCACGGTCTCCACACCCAGCTCGGGGTTTACATAATCAAGAGCCAGCGCCTCCGGCGCGGGGTCGGAGCGGTTCTGGGCGAAGATGGCGTCGGCCAGCGGCTCGAGGCCCTTTTCCCTGGCCGCGGTCGCGCGCGTGCGGCGCTTCTGCTTGTAGGGCCGGTAGAGATCCTCGACCTCCGCGAGTGTGGCGGCGCTGTCGATGGCCGCGGAGAGCTCGTCCGTCAGCTTGCCCTGCGAGTCGATGGCGCCTTTGACCTCGCCGCGCCGGGCCTCGAGATTGCGCAGGTACTGCAGGCGCTCCTCGAGCGTGCGCAGACGGGTGTCGTCCATCGCGCCGTGGGCCTCCTTGCGGTAGCGCGCGATGAAGGGGATGGTATTCCCCTCGTCGAGAAGCCGGACGACGTTTTCCACGGACTGCACCGGGCAGCCGAGCTCGCCGGCGATGATGTTCTCAATGCTCTGCATGCGATAACTCCTTCGTTGTGAAATACTTTGTGCATTATAGCACAATTGGGCGCGCCTTTGTGCTATAATCAGAAAAAACCCGATCCGAAAGGAGACTCCATGCGATACGATACCGTTCTGTTTGACGCCGACGACACGCTGCTGGACTTCAAAACAAGCTCCGACGAGGCGCTTGCGAAGACCCTTGCGCGCCTGGGACTTCCGTTCGCGCCCGGGGACGCGCAGGCCTACGATGAGATCAATCTCGCCCTCTGGCGGCAGTTCGAGCGGGGGGAGATCGACAAGGACTTCATCTACCCCGAGCGCTTCCGCCGCTTTCTCGCGCCGCGCGGGCTGGCGGGCCGGGCGGAGGAGGCCAACGAGTTTTACATGCTGCGCCTGGCCGAGGGCGGCTACCGCATGGCGCACAGCGAGGAGGTGCTGCAGCGGCTGTACGGGAAGTGCGGGCTCTACGTCGTCACGAACGGCGACACCGCCGTACAGGTCGGGCGCATGGGGCGCTCGGGGCTGCTGAAATACCTGAGCGGCAATTTCATCTCCGAGCAGCTCGGCTGCAAAAAGCCGGAGCCGGCGTTTTTCGACCGGGTGTTCGCGGCCATCGGCGAGGAGAAGCGCAAAAGCGCCATCCTGGTCGGCGACAGCCTCTCGTCCGACATGCAGGGCGGCCGCAACGCGGGCGTCGCCACCTGCTTTCTGGGCCCGCGCGAGCAGGCGGACAGCCGCTGCGACTATGTGATCGGCGACCTGCTGGAGCTGCCCGCGATTCTGGGGCTGCCGGCCGAGACGTAAAAAAAGGCCGCTGCAAAATGCAGCGGCCGGTTCAAAACCCGCAAAAATCCGAGGATTTTTGCGGGTTTTGCTGTCTGCGGACGGGAAGGACGCTCCCAACGCCGTTTCCGCCGGGCCCGCGCAGTTCGGCGCGGGCTTTTGCCGGATGCGTCAGATGACGCTGTGCTCCTTCAGCAGCTTTTCGGCGTCGGTACCCTCGATCTTTTTGAGGGCTTCCCTGACGGCGATCTTCTCCTTGAGGCCGAGGTTCATGTCGGTGATCTTTTTGCCGTCGCGCAGGGCGACGGTGGCGTCGAGCAGGTCGCGCACGTCGTAGACGCTGCCCCAGACCTCCGGCACGCCGCGGTCGATGTTCAGCAGCGTGTAGACGGCCTCCATGCCGGTGCGGATGGAATACTCGGTGGTGAAGATGGTGTCGCGCTTCGTCTCGGCGAACTGGCCGAGGAAGGCGAAGTTCACGGCGCCCTCGGGCACCACGTTCGGGCGGTCGCCCGCCTCGCGCGGCATGAAGAACGCGGTGATGTACGGCATCATGCAGGGCACCGTGTTGGCGCTGTGCTCGGCGAGTCCGGGGATCTCCGCCTCGGGCACGCCCATGTGGTACAGCCACTCCTCGCAGATCTCCCGGCCGGTGCAGGCGCGCATCGGCTTTTTCACGAAGTTGCCGGGCTTGTCGGTGAACAGGCCGTAGACCCACACGACGAGCTGGTCCTTGGGCTGGTTGCGGAACTGCGGCTGGCGGTTGACCGTCCAGCTCATGAGCCAGCCGGAATCCTTCGCGGTGACGATGCCGCCCGTGACCACGCCGCCCGAGAACGGGTCGCGCTTGCAGATCTTTTCAATGTACGGCGGGATGGCGCCGTCGAGCGTGGTGACGGTGGCGCTCATCCAGTTGGACTGCTCGGGGTCGTAGCAGAACTTGTCGGGATGGCCGAAGGCGGGGTCCTGTGCGGCGATCTTGCGCCACATGTCCCAGCCGCCGCCCTCGCGGATGGTCTTGTTGAACACGGCGGGTTTGTCCTGGCTGCCGTAGGCGGAGTTTTCGACGCAGCCGCCGTTGGTGATGAACACGAGATCGTCCGGCGTCAGCGCGATGTCCGACTCCTGGCCGCCGCACATGACGATGATGCGCTTGGCGAGCTTCCGGCCCGGCGTGCAGTCGAATTCCACGTTCACGACCTTTGTGTTGTAGCGGAAATCCACGCCGAAGGACGCGAGGTATTTGACCATCGGCAGGATCATGGACTCGTACTGGTTGTACTTCGTGAAGCGCAGGGCCGTGAAGTCGGGCAGACCGCCGACGTGGTGGATGAAGCGCCGGATGTAGAGCTTCATCTCCAGCGCGCTGTGCCAGTTTTCAAAGGCAAACATCGTGCGCCAGTAGAGCCAGAAGTTGGAGCCCAGAACCTCGTCGTCGAAGATCTCGTCGATGCGCTTGTTGTAGAGCTGCTCGTCGGGTGTGAAGAACAGCTTCATGATCTCCATTGCGCCCTTGTCGGACAGGCCGAACTTCCGGTCGGTGTGCGCGTCCTCGCCGCGGTTTTCGGTCGCGCGCATGAGCGAGAAGTTGGGGTCCTTTTTGTTGAGCCAGTAGTACTCGTCGAGGACGCTGACGCCATCCGTCTCGATGGACGGGATCGAGCGGAACAGGTCCCACATGCACTCGAAATGGTTGTCCATCTCGCGCCCGCCGCGCATGACGTAGCCGAGGTCGCCGTACTGGTAGCCGTCGCACGCGCCGCCGGGGATCGGGTCCTTCTCCAGGACGTGGATGTTTTCGCCCTTCATCTGGCCGTCGCGCACGAGGAAGCAGGCCGCCGCCAGCGCGCCCAGGCCGGAGCCGATGATGTAGGCGGACTTCTGCTCAACACCCTCGGGCTTGACAGGGCGGGCGAAGGCCTCGTAGTTGCCGCTGGAATAATACATAATAAAACCTCCAAACAGTCGCAGTTTTTTTTCTTGGTTCCATTATACTTCCGCGCCGAAAAAGGCACAATAAACAGAAAAAGCGCCGTGTTGGGAAACACGGCACAGCGCTTTTTCTGTCGGATTTTTCGTCATTTCTCCGGGTTTGACAAAACCTCGCCGGGGGCCTGCCCGCCATATGCCAGCGCCGCGCCGACAAAGCCGCGGAACAGCGGATGCGGCCGGTTGGGGCGGCTTTTGAACTCGGGGTGGAACTGGCAGCCGACGAACCACGGGTGCTCCGGCAGCTCCACGATTTCGACCAGCCGGCCGTTGGGCGACAGGCCGGCCAGCGTCATGCCCCGCTGGGTCAGCTCCTCGCGGAAATCGTTGTTGAATTCGTAGCGGTGGCGGTGGCGCTCCCAGATCTCGGGCTCGCCGTAGAGCCGCGCGGAATGCGTGCCGTGCTGCAGGATGCAGGGGTATTTGCCGAGCCGCATCGTGCCGCCCTTCGCGGTGATGGAGCGCTGCTCCGGCATGAGCGCGATGACGGGATGCAGGGTGTCGGGGTCGAATTCCGACGAGTTGGCGTCCGGCCAGCCCGCGGCGTGGCGGGCGAACTCGATCACCGCGATCTGCATGCCGAGGCAGATGCCGAGATAGGGAATCCGGTGCTCGCGCGCGTACTGCGCGGCCAGAATCATGCCCTCGATGCCCCGGTCGCCGAAGCCGCCCGGCACCAGCACGCCCGCACAGCCGTCCAGCAGACGGCCCGCGTTCTGGCCGGTCAGCTGCTCCGAATCCACCCAGCGGATGCTGACGACGGCGCCGTTGGCCGTGCCCGCGTGGAACAGGGACTCGACCACGGACAGGTACGCGTCGTGGAGCTGCGTGTATTTTCCGACCAGCGCGATCTCCACGCGCCGGTCCGCGCTCTTGATCTTTTCCACCATCGCGGCCCACTCGCTCAGATCGGGCTCCCGGACGTCCAGCCCCAGCTTGCCGCACACCACGTCGGCCAGCCCCTCTTTTTCCAGCAGCAGCGGCACCTCGTAGAGCGTGGACGCGGTCGCGTTCTGGATGACGCAGGCGGGCTCCACGTTGCAGAACAGGGCGATTTTGCGGCGCACGTCGTCGGTGATCGGCGCGTCCGTGCGGCACACGAGCACGTCCGGCTGGATGCCGACGGACAGCAGCTCCTTGACCGAGTGCTGCGTGGGCTTGCTCTTGAGCTCGCCGGAGCCGGGGATCTGCACGATCAGCGAGACGTGGATGAACACGACGTTTCTCCGGCCCTTCTCGTTCGCCACCTGCCGGATGGCCTCGAGGTACGGCTGGGACTCGATGTCGCCCACGGTGCCGCCGATCTCGGAGATGACCACGTCGGTGCCGCCGTCGTCCATGGCGCAGATGCGGGATTTGATCTCGTCGGTGATGTGCGGGATGATCTGCACCGTCCGGCCGAGGTAGCCGCCCTCGCGCTCGCGGTTGAGAACGCTCCAGTAGATTTTGCCCGAGGAGACCGACGAGTTGCCGGTCAGGCTCTCATCGACAAAGCGCTCGTAGTGGCCGAGGTCGAGGTCCGTCTCCGCGCCGTCGTCGGTCACGAAGACCTCGCCGTGCTGATAGGGGCTCATGGTGCCGGGATCGACGTTCAGATAGGGGTCGAATTTCTGGTTGCGCACGCGCAGCCCGCGCTGCTTGAGAAGCCTGCCGAGCGAGGCCGCGCAGATGCCCTTGCCGAGGCCCGACACCACGCCGCCGGTGATAAAAATGTACTTCATCCTGTTGCCCTCCATTCAAATCCAAACAAAAAAAGACCGGCCCTGCACGCAGATGCTGGAAGGGGTGTGAGTCCTACCCCCAAGGGGGAAAGTACCCCCGGGCCGAAATTCCAGACATATGACGTGCCGTCCGATCGCAACAGGCACAATATTAAAAATACTCGATAATTCTACTGCATCAGCCCCCAACTGTCAAACCGGAATATTCAACAAGATTTCCACCCGGTTTTAGGCATTTTTTATGGAATCGGAGGCGGGAACGAAAAAAACAGAATCGCTGCGCGGCAGACCATTCTGCCGCGCAGCGATTTTTCATGCGGGATGCTTGCCGCTATTCGCTCTGCTCGCGCTTGCGGCACCAGGCGAGCACGTCCGCGAGGTTGGCCTCCGAGACGCAGCTGTAGGGGCCCAGGGTCATGCGGTAGGTCTGCTCCTCGGCGGCGGTGCGGGTATTTTTGGCCTCGAGCGTCTTGCGGGCGGATTTCGCGATGGCGGCCAGCACGAGCCGGACGGGCCATTTGAGCTGCGCCAGGTCGAGGCCGCCCTGCAGGTAGAAGAGCGCGGCCTCGCCCAAAACGCCGTTGTTCCGGCGCAGCTCGCGCTCGAGCTCCGGGGTGCCGGGGCTCATGCCGACCGCGCAGACGCAGGGGAGCTTCCAGTATTTGCGCGCCTCGCCGAGCCCCACGATGGAGCCCGCGCGCACCCAGCCGAGGAAGACGACCTCCTTCGCCTCGGGGTGCGCCGAGAGGGGATACGCGGGGATGTCGGTCAGGCGCGAGAGCAGCTCGGCGTACGCCTTGGTGTGGCCGGTCTGCGAGGTGTAGACGATGGCGTGGATCATGCCTTCGGCTCCTTTCCAACGTGCATTTCATACGGATTTTTCGTGATGTCCTTGTGGTGCATGGCGTCGTAGTGCGCGTTCAGCCGCGGCATGACGCGGCGGTAGATCACCTTGCTGTCGAGATCGAAATAGAAGATGGCGAACAGCACCAGGTAGACGGCGACCAGCGTCTCCGCGATCCAGCACAGGATTGTAAAGAAATTGCGGGCGTTCTGCTTGTTCATAATTTCCTCCCTACCAGCTCATGGAATCGTCGATCTCGACGAGCGACGGGTCCAGAGGCTCCTCCTGCATCACGGTCGCCATGTAGTCGTTCACGGCGCGGCGCATCTCCGCCCGCTCGACCGTGCGGTGGTCCATCAGCTCGTGCGGGACCCAGATCGCGTGGATGCCGCGGCGGCGGAACTCGTCTTCAAACACGCCGTGGATGCCGTCCATGCTCTTGCAGGCCACCTGGTCGAACATGATGACCATGTCGCAGTGGAACTTCTCGTAGTTTTCCCAGATTTCAAAGATGTGCTGCTGGCCGCCGACGGCCATGCGGCGCATCGGGCCCCACTCGAACAGCTGCGCGAGGTCCTCCATCATCTCGTCCTCGTTCTCCAGACGGACGACCTTGTCGCTCATCAGAGAGTCCATGTTCATGACGACCTGGATGCCCCAGCAGTTGTAGAGCCAGGTGGGGAAGTAGGAGTAGTACAGCGGGGCGCAGCTCCAGACGAGCGCGCGGTGGCGCGTCATCGGGAAGGGGCGGAGCTGCTTTTCGATACAGCGGTCCATCAGCGCCTTGACGCGCCGGTCGGTGCGGTGCCAGATCTTCCGCTCGCCGACCTCGGAATAGAAGATCCGGTACAGGGCCTGCGCCGTGCCGCTCACGGGGTAATACGGCGTGTTGGCGGCCACGTCCCACTTCTCGCGCTCAAAGCGCGTGAGCTGGTTGTAGGCGGCCATCTTCTTTTTAAACGCGTTCATGTCGAACTTCATGCCGGTTTGCTCTTCGATGAATTTCCAGGCGCCCCGGATCTCGTCGATGCAGAACTGCTGCACGTCGGGGTCGTCGAAGCGCATCGGCTGCGGCATGGCGTAGAGCGGCTTGTTCCAGTACATGTCCTGGATGATGGACGTGCCGACGGAGCCGTCGCAGGCCTGGTTCGTCGTGAGAAAGACGGGGCTGAAGTCGGGGTAGTCGTCGAGCACGCAGAGCCCGGCCTCGGCCGCGCACAGCGGGCACGGGTCGGCGGGCAGGCCGATGGACTCGACGGCGTCGATGTAGTGGGTGATCGTCGGGCGGCAGACGTGCGGATTCAGAAAGCACGTCGTGAGCTGCGCGAGGATGTCGTCGTACGCCTCGGGGAAGCCGTAGAACAGGTGGCCGGGGATCGTCTCGTCGTGGTCGAGCGTCTTGTACCAGAAAAGGTTCTTGACGCCGAGCCGCAGGTGGGAGTCGGCCCGGAACTGGGAGATGAGCTGGCGCACGGAGTCGTAGAACATCGCGTAGTAGTGCTCCATCGACGCGCGCAGCGCCTCCCCGTGCAGGCCCTCGTTGCCGCGGTCGATCCAGGCGATGCCGGTGAGATAGGTGGACATCCAGCGGTAGCGCAGCAGCGCCCGCACGACCGGCACCGGCACGGAGAGCGCCAGCTTGCCGGCCACGCCGACAGCCCGCAGCCAGACGAGAAAGGCGTAGTTCGTATCGGCCACGCCGCGCCACTCGCGGTGCTTGTACAGGCCGGTCTTGTCCTCGTACAGCTCGCCCAGCCGCCGCTCGCCGTGGGGCTTGCCGTACCAGAAATCCTTCGCCTTCTTTTTGAGCGATTCCGGAATCTTGATCGGGAGCTTTCTCATGCCTTTCCCACCTCCTGCAGCTTTTTGATCTCGATGCTCTCCACGAACGCCTGGAACCGGGTGCGGAGCTGCCCGGACGTGCCGTTCACATACTCCTTTTCAATGGAGCACACCGGCAGCCCGAAGTCGCGCTGGAGGATGATCGTGTCCACGACGCGCTCGTAGCTCCAGTATTCGCAGAATTTCATCTGCTCGACGATCACGCCGTCGGCCTTGTATTCCTTCGCGAGATCGGCCAGATATCCCTTGCGCTCGCGCATGACGTCCTGGTTCATGAAGCGCGGGCACATGCTCGTGTCGAGATAGTGCCGCGCGACGGCGGCCAGCGCCGTCTCGCCCTCGCGAATCTCGATCTCCTCACGGCCGGGCAGAGAGCCGTAGCAGTGGCGGTCGGCCACGACGAGCGCGCCGGAGTCCTCGATGAGCTTGGTGAAGTACGGGTCGTCGTTCTCGGAGCCCGCGAGCAGCACCTTGCAGCGGTACTGGGGCTTCAGGTCGGGCTCCCGCGTCCGCAGCTCCTCGAGCGTTTCGCGCAGGTACGGCAGGATCAGATCCTTCGGGCAGCAGAGCGTGACGAGCTGGATGAGGGAGAACTCGAAGCCCGTGATCGTGGGCCGGTCCAGCTTGCGGAACGCGCCGATCTGCGTGATAAGGCGGCAGAGCTCGTTGTGCTGCGCGATCGCCGTGCGGAGCGCGCCGTCGGACACGTCCACGCCGAGCTTTTCGTGCAGCGGGGCCAGCACGTGCTTCTCCAGCTGCAGACGGTAGTGCTCGTAGGTGGTGCCGCCCTTCTTGTGCGGGACGTCGATGAACGTGCAGAAGAACTTGGGGTTGCTGATGATGTTCATCATCTGCAGATGCTCCTGGAAGCGGCAGGTGACGGTGCAGGTCTCGGTGGCGAGCTCGGCGTCGAGGAAGTTGTAGCCGCCCTCGAGCGCGCGCTCGAGAAGGCTGCGGCCGTAAGTGCAGGTGCGGTTTGTCATGTAATACGTGGCGATGTCGGGCGAGGTGCTGCGCGGCGCGCGCAGGCGGACCGAAAAGCAGCCGGGCAGGTCGAGCAGGACCTCGGGCATAAAGTAACAGGTGTAGCCCAGCGCCAGCCGCCCCTCCTCCTTGGCCCGGACGACCAGCTCGTTGTTGGCCTCCTGCAGCAGGTTTTCAAAGTAGATGAGATGCTTCAAATCCTTCATGGTCTGCGGTATCCCTCTTTTCCTCTTTTTTTCAGCGCCGCGGCCCGCGCGGCGCTGTCGTTGCGCCTGAACGCGAAAAGGGCACGCCGCGGGCGGCGGAGCGGAGACCGCCCCGTCCCGCGACGGGCCCTTCTTCAGTTAAATGATTCTGGCGAGATTGTACGCGGCGCGGTTGGCTTCGAGCACGCGGCCTGCGTTGAAGGAGTCGCCGATGTTGTAGACCTCGGGCGCGACGCCCGCCTGCTGGGCGGACAGGAAGCCCTTGTCGTCGGCGCGGCCGCCCATGGCGAGCACCACGAGGTCGCACGGCAGCTCGGCCACATAGGTCTCGTCCTTGATCTTCGGGGCGAGCGGGTTTTCGATGTTCTTCGGCAGCACCGGCGTCCAGGTGCAGTAGGGGTCGGGCACGCCCTTGGAGATGTTCCGGCTGATCTTCACGATGCCGGGGGCGAAGGAGACGACCTTCGAGCAGTTGAGCAGCTCGCCGCCGTTGGCCTCGAAGTAGTGGATGAGATGGCAGCGGTTGGCCGTGCAGGCGCCCTCCTCGATGTTCTCGAGCATTTCCACGACCTGCACCTTGCAGCCCTCTTCGTAGCTGAGCCAGTACGCGGTCTCCATGCCGACGGCGCCGCCGCCGACGACCACGACCTTTTTGGCCCCGTCCAGCTTCGCCGGGTCCATCAGCAGGTCCGTCGCCTGGACGTATTTGATCGTATCGATGCCGGGGATGGGCGGCACGCCCTCGTGGGTGCCGTTCGAGAAGACCACCGCGTCGTAGCCGCCGGCCTTCAGCAGCTCGTTCGTGACCTCGACGCCGAGACGGACGCTCACGCCGGGCTCCTTCGCGATCTGCGCCTTCAGATAGTTCGTGTAGTTTTCAATGTCGAACTTCACCTTCGGCACGCTGGCGGGGTTCAGCTTGCCGCCGAGCTCCGGCGCTTTTTCAAGGATTTCGACCGTGTGGCCCTTCTGCGCGGCGAGCAGGGCGAAGTTCATGCCCGCGCAGCCGCCGCCCACGACGGCGATCTTCTTGGGCGTCTCGGCCTTCGGGAACTCCTTGGGATAGAGGTCCTCAAAGCCCGTGCGGCCGTTGACGGCGCACTGCGGATGGCCGCCCTCGACGAATTCGTTGACGCAGCCCTCCTGACAGCCGATGCAGGGCCGGATCTCCGAAACCTTGCCCGCGTAGGCCTTGTTGCACCAGTCCTCGTCGGCCAGCAGCGGACGGCCCAGCATGATCATGTCGCACTTGCCGTCGCGCAGGGCCTGCTCGGCGATGTCGGGGTAGTTGAGCTTGCCCACGGCCACGACCGGCACGGGCACGCCCGCGTTGGAGAGGATGTGGTTTTCGGCGAAGTAGTCCTTCGCGGTTTTGGCCACGTCGAGGAAGCAGCCCGCCGGCATGCCCGCGGGGGGATGCGGCAGCCACCAGTTGTCGTAGCAGCCGAGATCGACGTCGAAGAGGTCCACGCCCGCCTTCACGAGGTTCGCCATGTACGCGAGCGTGTCGGCGATCGTGCGGCCGTCCTGGAACTTTTTGAGCGTCTTGACCGTGTCCATGCGCTCGCCGTAGGTCTCGTTGAGCGCGAGGCTGAGGTCGATGCGGTACATGATCGGGTAGTTGGGGCCGGTGCGGCGGCGAATCTCCCGGATGAGCTCGACGCCGAAGCGCTGCCAGTCGGCATACTTGCCGAGCTTGCGGCGGTTGAACGCGGGGCTCGTGAGCTGGTCGAGCAGATAGCCCTCGTGGCCGTGGAGGTACACGCCGTCAAGACCCATGGTCTGCGCGTCCACCGACGCCTGGCCGGCGTTCTTGATGATCTTGTCGCACTCGAGGTCGGTCAGCGGGCGGCAGGGCACGTCGGGCAGGTAGAAGTTGGGGTTCCACGAGGCCGAGACCGGCAGCTGCGCCTTGGTCAAAAGGCACTGCGGATTGCCCACGCGGCCGAGGCCGGGGGTCAGCTGGATGAAGATGCGGCTGCCGCGGGCGTGGACGCCCTGCGCCAGGTCGCGCCAGCCCATAAAGTTGGTGCGCGTGCCGTCGATACGCGGGAAGTAGGAGTAGTTGCCCTTTTCGGTCACGGACGAGTCCACCCCGTGGCTGATGGGAATGAGGCCCGTTGTCAGAAGACCGGCGCCGCCCTCCGCGCGGGCAAAGAAATATTGCAGCATCTTGTCGTTCGGACGGCCGGACTCCTCGGCCATCTGGCAGTTGCCCATCGGGGCCATGACGATGCGGTTTTTGACCGTGAGGCGATTGATGCGGATGGGAGAGAAAATCTCGTGATAGGGATAGAGCGCCTGTGTCATGCGGCCGGTGCCGCCGGGCCGGTTTTCATAGCCGTCCTTTAGAAACCAGTTGCCGTAGCTGTCCACCAGATTCTGAACCAGTTCATCTTTCTTCAAGGTGAATTCCTCACTTTCCGTTTAAAATGCCGGGTAATTCTCCGACAATCATACCACGACTGCCCAGAACAATCAAGGAAAACGACAAATTCAACAAGAATTTTCGGAATCTGCAAGAAAAACTTGTCAAATTCTTTGGAGTGTGCTAGCATAATAAATATAAACATATTGATTGAAATGCCCAAAAGGAGGGACGCCATGGACGAGCATTCGGCGAAGATCATCGCGCTGACCGGCAAGGGCGGCGTCGGAAAGACCTCGCTCTCCGCGGCCATCGTGCGGCTGCTCGCCGAGCAGCGGCCCGACGCGCGCATCCTGGCCATCGACGCCGACCCCGCCGTGGGGCTGGCCACCGCGCTCGGCGTCGCCGTGACCGAGACGCTCGACGACATCCGCAAGCGCGTGGCGCAGGACGTGTCCGGCAAGCTGCGCGACACGCAGGACATCCTGGCCGAGGCGCGCTTCCGCCTGTTCGAGGCCATGGCCGAGACGCGGGGCTTTGCGTTTCTGGCCATCGGCAGGCCCGAGGCCGCCGGCTGCTACTGCGCGGTCAACACGTACCTGCGGCAGGTCATTTCGCTGCTGATCGGGGATTTCGACTACGTGGTCATCGACGGCGAGGCCGGCATCGAGCAGGTCAACCGCCGCGTGATGGACCGGGTCACGCACCTGCTCTTCGTCTCCGACCAGAGCAAGAAGGGCCTGCAGGTCGTCGCGTCCATCAAAAAGGTGGCGGACGAGCTCGTCATGTACGACCAGGCGGGCGTCATTCTCAACCGCGTCACAAGGCCCGAGCGGGTGGAGCCCGGCGAGGTCGCCGGCCTGCCGCTGCTCTGCGCCATCGGCCCCGACGAGAGCCAGGCCGAGGACGACATGGAGGGCCTGAGCGTTTTCTCCCTGCCCCCCGATTCTCCCGTGCTGCTGGGCGCCCGCGAGGCGCTTGTAAAAATGAATCTAATCTGACAAAGGCGAGGTGGTTCGATTGAAAGATCTCAAATACCTGATCGAGTTTGAAAACCTGCTGGAGAACGCCGACAACGAGCTCGTGCAGCAGGCGCAGGCCGAAGGAAAACTCGCCGTCGGCTACACCTGCTACCACATGCCCGAGGTGCTGCTGAACGTGCCCGGCTGCTTCTCCGTGCGCCTGCGCGCGCCGCGCACCGGCTCCATCGACATCGCGACCTACTACATGTCCAACTACACCTGCGAATACGCGCGTTCGCTTCTCGAGCGGGCCATCGAGGGCGGCTATCAGTTCCTCGACGCCTTCGCCGGCGTGGACGCCTGCGGCGCGATGAACCGCTGCAGCGAGCATTTTGAGCTGCTGCACGTCAACACGAAGCCCAACTTCTTCGTCACCCACTGCGACATCCCCTACAAGGTCGTGGACTATACGGTCGAGCACGACGTGCGGCAGATGCGCAAGCGCTTCCTCGACGTGCTGACGGAAAAATACGGCGTCGACACCTCCGACGCGGCGCTGCTGGCCGCCGTGGAGGAGCACAACGAGGTCTGCCGCATCCTCACCGAGATCGGAGACTTCCGCAGGCTCGACAATCCGCCCCTCACGGGATATGAATATCACATTCTGAATCTCGTCTCCTACTGCTGCCCGAAATATCTGATTCTGCCGAAGCTCCGCGAGACGCTCGAGGAGATCAAAACCCGCGTGCCCGACCAGAAACCCTGGTACCGCGCGCGCGTGGAGATCGTCGGCTCGGAGATCGACGACCCCAGCCTCACGAAGCTCGTCGAGGAGGCGGGCGCGTTTGTCGTGGCCGACCGCTACTGCTACGGCTCCACGCCGGGCCGCGAGCCCATCGAGCTCCGCGAGGGCGAGGACGTGCTCACGCAGATCTGCCGGCACTACATGGAGCATTCCGAGTGCGCCCGCTACATCTCCAACGAGAAAATCCAGCAGCGGCGCGACACCGCCGACCGCCTCGCGCGCGAGTACCGGGCCGACGGCATCATCTACGAGCAGATGAAGTTCTGCGACTTCTGGGCCTTCGAGCGGCCGCTTGCGGGCCACATCCTCGCCGAGGAATACGGCTGGCCCGTGCTCTCCATCGACCGGCCCTACAACGCCCGCTCCTCCGGTCAGCTCCGCACGCGGTTCCAGGCCTTTGTGGAGGCGCTGGAGATCAAGCGTATCCAGAAAAAGGGAGGGAACGCGGAATGAAATATCCCGATCCGAAGATCTACCGGATGAAGGATTCCATCGACTGGAAGCTCCAGAAGGACAACCTGAAGGAATTCGGCGGCATCGCGTGGCAGCTTCTCAAGGAAACCGACTGGAAAGCGTTCGGCAAAAAACAGCTCACAAACGCCATGCTGACGGGCAGGCGCCTCGCGGAAGAGGCGAAGACCGTCAGGGACATGTCGCCCGCCGAACGGCTGGACCTGCTCGTGAACGGCGAAAAGCGCCTCGGCAAGCTCTACCGCTCCGGCTCGATGGCCACGGTGCGCCGCGAGTGGCGCGGCGTGACCGACACGGCCGTGGATTTCTGGGAGTGGACGAAGCTCTGGGGCATGCTGCTGTCCAGCTTCTCGAAGGACCTCGTCCCCGCGATGGGCGGCGTGACGTGGTACCGCTGGATGATCTCCTATTTCTGCTGCCACTCCTTCCGCGACAAGAACGTCATGGGCCTGCGCGGGTCGGCGCTGAAAATGCACAGCGAGATGACCTACCAGATCTTCCGCTACGTTGCGGAAAACCTCGTGCTGCTCATGAAGGGCGACGAGCGCGGCGGCAACTGTAAGGACCTCAGCAAAAAGGTCGTCCTCTTCGACGAGATGACGATGGGCCAGATCATGGCGGGTTTCCCCGACCTTGTCGGCATCCCGTACCAGCTGCTGCCCGTATTCCTGCTGTCCGAGATCGACCAGCTCGCGTGCATGCCGTACATCGACGCGGTCGAGTCCTACGGCCTGCCCGCCGACACCTGCCCGGTGCCGACCTCCGAGTCCGGCGCGTGCGTGATCGACGCGCTGCCGCATCTGGGCGCGTGCTTTATCTCCAGCTCCATGCCGTGCGACGGCTCGGTCATGGCCTCCTCCTATACGTCCCGGCGGTTTAAGGACCTGCCGACCTACCACCTGACCTTCCCCGTCCGCTACGAGGACGAGGAGACGCTCCAGACCGGCGTGCTGGAAATTCAGAACTGCATCAGGTTCGTCGAGGAGCAGACGGGCGCCAAGTGGAACTGGGACGCCTACTTCACCGCGATGAAGCGGTTCAACGAGGAGACGCGCTTCGAGCTGCAGAAATGGGAGGTCAACCAGACCAACAACCCGCAGCTCATCGGCCCGACCTACGAGCTGTTCCGCAAGTGGAACTACGAGATGGACGGCGGCCTCGACCCGCGCGTGCTCGAGAGCTTCAAAAAGGTCAACCGGCTCATGCTCAAAGCCTATGAGCGCCGCGAGGAGCCGTGGCCCGGCAAGATGCGCCACCGCGCCATCGTCTGGTCGGTGCCCGCGCACTACTACGCGAACTTCTCCAACTGGCTGGCCAACTGCTGGGGCATCAACGTGCTCGTGGAGATGGAGGGCCTCAACTTCACAAGGCCGCTGGAAACCGAGGATCACCAGGGCGCGCTCGAGGACATGGCGCGGCTGTACGAGCGCATGGTCATGCGGCGGCACACGAACGGCGGCTACGACCACGTGCTCACGGAGCTGTGGCGGCAGGTCGAGATCTGGAAGCCGGAAATCGTCATCATGTACCAGCACGTCTCGTGCAAAAACATGTCCACGCTCTCCGGCATGTTCGAGGACCAGGCGCGCGAGCGCGGCGTCCGGCTCATCTGGATCGAGCACGACCTCATGGACCCGCGCACCGTTTCGCGCAAGGACATGCGCGGCAAGGTCAACGAATACATGCGCACCGTGATGCGCGAGGAGCCCCTCGACCCGTCGCTGCTGGAATTCGACGACGAGGCGGCATGGTAAAAAGAGATTCTGTCTATTCGCGCGGCTGACTGAAAGATGAATGGGAGGAAACGATACATGAAATACTTCGGCGGATGCGACGTGGGCTCAACCTACACCAAGGCGGTCATTCTCGATGAGAACGGCAAAATGGTCGCCAACACCACTCTGCGCAGTAAGATCAATTCCGAGGCGTCGGCAAAGCTTGCGATGGAGCAGACCATTTCGCAGGTGGAGGGGCTTTCGTCCCCGCAGGACCTCAGCTATCTGATCGGCACCGGCTACGGCCGGAACAAGGTGCCCTTCGCGGACGAGAACATCTCCGAGATCTCCTGCCACGCGATGGGCGTGCACATCACGAATCCGTCCGTCAAGGCGATCATCGATATCGGCGGCCAGGACGTCAAGGGCATCTCCATCGACACCGACGGCACGGTCCGCAACTTCGCGATGAACGACAAGTGCGCCGCCGGCACGGGCCGGTTCTACGAGGCGATGGCGCGGTCGTTCGAAATGAGCCTGCCGGAATTCTCCAAGCTGTCGCTGACCGCGAAGAACGTCATTCCCATCACGGCCCAGTGCACGGTCTTCGCCGAGTCCGAGGTCATCACCCTCGTCGGCGAGGGCAAGCCGATGGACGAGATCGCCGCCGGCATCCAGATGGCCGTCGCCAAGCGCTGCTTTGTCATGGCGAAGAAGGCGGGCGCGACCGACTCCATCACGCTGACGGGCGGCTGCGCGAAAAATGAAGGCCTGAAGACCGCCATCGAACACGTTTTGAAGCTGAAGGTCGTGGATCTTGCGATCGATCCGCAGCTCATGGGCGCGCTGGGCGCGGCCGAGTATGCGCGGCAGAAGGGCCTGGCCAGGGGCTGAAGAAAGGAGCCTTCCCGGTGAAAAAATTCTTAAAGGTATTCGCGATCGTCTCCGCGGTCGTCACGGCGGTGCTGTTCGTCGTCTATTTCTGGAACCTCGACCAGAAGCTGATGGCCTGGGCCTACACGAACGTCAACCGCGTCTTTGACCGCAAGAAGACGGAAACGAAATTCTGATGAAGCTGTACAACGCCATCATTGAAAAGACGCAGGCCGCGTTCGCCGGCCTGACGCCGGCGCGCTGGGCGGGCGGCACGGCGCAGCCGTGGGACGACGCCGGCGCGAGCGAGTTGGTGCTGCTGCGCGACGCGGCGTTCGAGCTCGGCGCGTCCGGCTCCGTCAACTACACCTGCGTCACCACCTCCGACGAGCTGGTCCCGGCGGACACGATCGAGCTGTACGGGCCCGATCTGCCGGCCATCCGCGGCGACTGCCGCTTCGCGCGCATCGCGATTTTGTCGGTGGACGACCCCGGCGGGGACGAGGACGCCTACAACGCCGTCCGCGCGCTGGAGTTTGTGCGCTACCATGTCTTCCCGAAGGGCTATATGGTGCGCGTCTCGTCGGAGTCGAACCAGGAACAGGTGCGCCTGTCCAAAAAGGCCCTGCGGGACGGCATCGGCTTCCGCCGCGTGGGGGAGGACTACCTGAAAAAGTACCGGGAGCTGCCCGGCGTGCGCCACGTGCGTCTGATCTTCGCGGTCGATCCGCCGGAGCTCAAAACGCTTGTCCAGAACGCGAAGCAGGTGGACGCGATCACCAAAACGCTCACCCACATCCTCGACGGCATCCCGCTGGACTGCGGCCACTGCGCCATGAAGCCCGTCTGCGACGAGGTGGACGGGATGCGCGAGGCGCACATGGGAAGAATGCAGAAATAAGGCAATACCGCATCATGCAAAGTGCGGAATTGCCATAAAAAACGGACGAACGCAGCCCGTTCCTGCACGATGGCATGCAGGGACGGGCTGCGTTCGCCCGCTGTGTTCCGGAAAAGGCAATTCCGCCGCGCCTGCGGACGGAAATCAGCAGCCCAGGCTCTCTCCGACGAGGACCAGCTCCATCTCGCCCACGCCGAGCAGCTTCCGGTCGATGACGACGGTTGCGCGGCAGATGCGGTCGGGGCTGTCGCAGTGATAGCAGCGCAGCTCTTTGGAAAGCGCGCAGGGCGTCTTTTTGCCGAGACGCCTGGCGTTGAGGGGCGCCGCGATGTTCTTCGCGCGCGAGAGCGCGGCCTCCAGCGTGGGCATGACCTTGTTGACGCCCGCGAGAAAGACGACCGTCTCGCGGCTGCCGAGGCTGGCCGCGACGCGGTTGCCCGCACCGTCGATGTTGACGAGCTCGCCCGTCTCCGCAATCCCGTTGGCCGAGCACAGATAGACCTGCGCGGCGGCGGCCCGGGCGAGCGTCTCCGGACCGGGCGTCTTCCAGTGCCAGTACACGGTGTTGTCGCGGCTCAGCAGCTCGTACAGGCCGAGCTGCTCGACGGTCTTGCTGCCGCCGATGCCGACGGTCTTGCCGTGCAGCCGGCCGGCCAGATAGGCCGCCGCCTCCGCGCCGGTGTCGAAGTACGAGACGCGGAAGCCCTCTTTTGTGAAGTTGTCGGTGAGCGTTTTGAGATTCATCGTGACCCCTCCTACAGCGGATTTTTTTTGATTTTGGCAAAGGCGCGCGGATACGGCGCGGGCGTGGCGCGGACTTTTTTCACGATCACGGCCCGGTGCACGGCGTCCGCCACCGGGTATTCGCAGATGCGCTCGAGCGACCCGCCGAGGACGCGGATTGCGTTTTCCGCCTCGCCGGCCTCCTCGGCGGCCATCGCGCCCTTCATGGCGACAAAATACCCGCCCGGCCGCACGTACGGCAGACACAGCTCCGCGAGCACCGGAAGCCTCGCCACGGCGCGGGAGACGGCGATGTCGTATTCCTCGCGGAGGGAGGCGGCCAGCTCCTCCGCCCGGCCCGTTTCGACGCGGGCCTCGACGCCCAGCTGCGGCAGGATCTCCCGCAGCCAGTCGGTGCGCTTGCCGAGCGAGTCCAGCAGCGTCAGCTCGATCGACGGCTCCGCGATCTTGAGCGGCAGACCCGGAAAGCCCGCCCCGCAGCCGACGTCGACGACGCGCCGGCCCGCGAAGGGCACGGCGTTCAGAAGCGCGAGGCAGTCGAGAAAATGCAGCCTCGCCACGTCCTCCGGCTCCGTAATGGCCGTGAGGTTCATGACCTTGTTCTTTTCCAGCAGCAGCGCGCCGAACCGGCAGAGCGTATCGAGACTGGCATCGGAAAGCGACAGCCCGTATTCCGGCAGCTCGTTCAAAAGCGTTTGTTTCATGGGGCCTCCCGAAAGCAAATAAGAGGTGCGGAAAAATCCGCACCTCTTATTATATCGGTTTTACTTCTTCAGCGCAACGGCCTTTTTCGCCTTTTCCGCGATGCCGGCGGCGTTGATGCCGAAGGCGTCGAGGACGAGCGGCGCTTTGCCGCTGCGGCCGAATTCGTCGTTGACGCCGTGGCGCACGACGGGCACGGGATAGGTTTCCGCAAGGTATTCCGCGACGGCGCCGCCGAGGCCGCCCAGCACGTTGGCCTCCTCCGAGGTCACGATCGCGCCGGTCTCTCTGGCCGCCTTCAGAACCAGCTCCTCGTCGAGCGGCTTGATGGTGTGCATATCGATCACGCGGGCGGAGATGCCGTCGGCCTTCAGAAGCTCGGCGGCCGCCAGCGCCATCTGCACGTTCATGCCGACGGCGATGATCGTGACGTCCGTGCCGTCGAGCATCGTGACGCCCTTGCCAAGCTCAAACCTGTAGCCGGGGACCGTGTCGGTGACGGTTTCGACCGCGAGCCGGCCGAGGCGCATGTAGGCCGGGCCGTCGTATTTGAGAAGAGCCTCGGTCGCGAGGCGCATTTCGTTGCCGTCGCACGGGCAGAGCACCGTCATGCCGGGGATGGCGCGCATGAGCGCGAAGTCCTCGATGCACTGGTGGGTCGCGCCGTCCTCGCCGACGGACAGACCGCCGTGGCTGCCCACGACCTTGACGTTCAGATGCGGATAGCAGACGGAGTTGCGCACCTGCTCCCAGGCGCGGCCGGCTGCGAACATCGCGAAGGTGTCGACAAACGGCTTGTAGCCGCACAGCGACATGCCGCAGGCGACGCCGACCATGTTGGCCTCGGCGATGCCCATGTCGAAGAACCGCTCGGGATGGGCTTCTTTGAAGAATTTGGTCATGGTCGCGCCGGCAAGGTCGGCGTCGAACACGACGAGCTCGGGATATTTGTCGGCCAGCTCTACGAGCGCTTTGCCGTAGGCCTGACGAGTTGCGATTTTTTCACCCATGACTTAACCCTCCAGTTCCTTGATGGCGGCTTCCAGCTCGCTCTTTGCCTGTGCGAACTGTTCGTCGTTCGGGGCCTTGCCGTGCCAGCCGGCGTTGTTCTCCATATAGCTTACGCCCTTGCCCTTGATCGTCTTGGCGAGGATCATCGTGGGCTGGCCCTTGACGGTCTCGGCTTCCTTGTAGGCGGCTTCGATCTGCTGGAAGTCATGGCCGTCGATCTTGATGACGTGCCAGCCGAAGGCCTCGAACTTCTTGTCGAGGGGCTCGGTGGGCATGACGTCCTTCGTCGCGCCGTCGATCTGCAGGCCGTTCACGTCCACGCAGGCGCAGAGATTGTCGAGGTGGTATTTGGCGCCGGCCATCATGGCCTCCCAGACCTGGCCCTCGGCCAGCTCGCCGTCGCCCAGAATCGCGTAGACGCGGTAGTCCTTGTGCGACTGCTTGCCCGCCAGCGCCATGCCGGTGGCGACGGAAATGCCCTGGCCCAGAGAGCCGGTGGACATATCGACGCCGGGATTGTAGTGCATCTCCACGTGGCCGGACATATGGCCGTTGATGCTGCGGAACAGCTTGAGCTTTTCCACGGGGAAGAAGCCGCGCAGCGCCAGCACGGGGTAGACGGCGGGCGCGCAGTGGCCCTTGGACATCACAAACCGGTCGCGGTCGGGGTCCTGCGGGTTCTTGGGATCGACGCGCATCTGGGAGAAATACAGATACGTCAGCACGTCCATGCAGCTTAAGGAGCCGCCCGGATGGCCGGACGCCGCGTCATAGACCATCTCGACGCCGAGCAGGCGCGCTTTGGCAGCCATCAGCTTGAGCTGCCGTTCCTTGGATTTTTCCATACCATTACCTTCCTTTGCAGTCAGAATCTGCGGCCTGCGTTTTTGTTGGGTTGCGTTCCATCAGGCCGTAATTTTACTTTGCTTTGTGTTGCTTTCTACGGTTCCTATCATACCGCATGATGCGCGATTTTTCCAGTGGTATTTGCGAAAAAACGCAAGAATTTCTGCGGAGCCGGAGAGGGGAGAGACACGCCCGATTTGCCGTTCCTGTCTCTGCTCAGAAACTCGCCGCGGGCTTGCTTTGGATTCTTCGTCGCTGTCGCTCCTCAGAATGACAAATGGGAGAGTTTTGCACGTTGTTCCCGCCCCATGCCGCGCCCGCAGGGCCGATGCCCACATCGGCCCGTCGGCACGGTTTTCAGCTTGCCGGTTTTTTCAGCCTCCGCAGGGGGAACGCCCTCCGGGGGCCTCTTCTTTCCGCTCGTGCGGAAAGAAGAGGAAGAAAGGCACGCCAAAGGGAAGGGCTTTTCACAAAGCCGCCCTTCCCTTTGGAATCCCATCCTCCGAGGTTTGTTTGCCAACTGCGCCTTACGGATGCCGTGCGCGCTGCCTCGCTCTGCTCGGCCCGCGCAATCGCGGCGCGGCGGGGAATGTCGAAGGAAAGCCCGCATAGAGAATTGGCTTGCAAATACGCGGAAACAACCCCCACCTGTCATTCTGAGCGCAGCGAAGAATCTCGCCGCAAATTTGCTTTAGATTCTTCGTCGCCGGCGCTCCTCAGAATGACAAAAGCGTCGGCGGAAGTGCTACGGGTTGGGATCGTCTTTTTTCTCCTGCTCCTTTTTGCCGAGCCGGAGCGCGATCAAAAACGAGCCGGCGTAGGACAGCACGAGGAAGATGAACGTTTTTTCCCACAAAGGAAGGCTCCAGTCGGGCGCGACGAGCTGCGCGCCGAGCAGGAGCAGAACCGTCATCACGGTGCTCACGAGCGAGGCGGTGTGGAGCGCTTTCATCACCATGGCGGACACCTCAGTTCTTCAGACTCTGCATGGGAGCCGGGATGCGGCCCCCGCGCGCGATGAAGCCGGCCGACGATTCCGGGTGCACCGGCATGATCGGCGCGGAACCGAGCAGGCCGCCGAATTCCACGCTGTCGCCCACGCGCTTGCCCGGCGCGGGGATCAGGCGCACGGCGGTCGTTTTGCTGTTGACCATGCCGACGGCAGCCTCGTCGGCGATGATGGCGGAGATCGTCTCGGCCGGCGTGTCGCCGGGGACGGCGATCATGTCGAGGCCGACCGAGCACACGCAGGTCATGGCCTCGAGCTTGTCGATCGTCAGAACGCCCGACCGCGCGGCCGCGATCATGCCCTCGTCCTCGGAGACCGGGATGAACGCGCCGGACAGACCGCCGACCGAGCTGGAGGCCATGAGTCCGCCCTTTTTCACCGCGTCGTTGAGCAGAGCCAGCGCGGCGGTGGTGCCGTGCGTGCCGCAGACCTCAAGGCCCAGCTCCTCGAGAATGCGCGCGACGCTGTCGCCCACGGCGGGCGTCGGGGCCAGCGACAGATCGACGACGCCGAACGGCACGCCGAGCCGCCTGGACGCCTCCTGCGCGACGAGCTGGCCCGTGCGCGTGATGCGGAAGGCGGTTTTTTTGATCGTCTCGGCCACCTCCTCAAAGGGCCGGCCGCGCACGGCCTGCAGCGCGTGGCACACGACGCCGGGGCCGGAGACGCCCACGCTGACCGAGCAGTCGCCCTCGGTCACGCCGTAGAACGCGCCCGCCATGAAGGGGTTGTCCTCCACCGCGTTGCAGAAGACCACGAGCTTGGCGCAGCCGAGTCCGTCCCGGTCGGCGGTCAGCTCGGCGGTCTTTTTGATGGTCTGTCCCATGCGGCGCACGGCCTCCATGTTGATGCCGGCCCTGGTCGAGGCCACGTTGACGCTCGAGCAGACGACCCGCGTCTGGCTCAGCGCCTCCGGGATCGCCGCGATGAGCCGCCGGTCGCCGGTGCTCATGCCCTTCTGCACGAGGGCGGAAAAGCCCCCGATGAAATCCACCCCGCAGACCTCGGCCGCCGCGTCCATCGCCCTGGCAAAGGGGACAAAGTCCTCCGTCTGGCAGGCCGCGGCGACAATCGCGATCGGGGTGACGGAGATGCGCTTGTTGACGATGGGGATGCCGAGCTCGCGCTCCACGGCGCAGCCGACCGGCACGAGCTGCTCCGCGCGGCGGCAGATCTTGTCGTAGATCTTCCGCGCGCAGACCGCGGGGTCCGGATCGGCGCAGTCCAGCAGGGAGATGCCCATGGTGATCGTGCGGATGTCCAGATGCTGATGGTCGATCATGTCGATGGTGGACATGATGTCATGATGATTGAGCATACAGTGTTCGCCTCGCAGAGCTCGCCGCCGCGGCGGCGAAATTTTGAATCGGGTCCATGCGGCGCGCGCCGAAAAATCAGATCGTGTGCATGGCGTTGAAGATGTCCTCGCGCTGGATGCGGATGGACACGCCCATCTCGCGGCTCTTGTCGGAGAGGCTGCTCTGCAGGACGCTGAATTCCGGCGCGCCCGGCGTGGCCTCCACGAGCATAATCATGGTAAAGGTGCCCTCCATGATGGTCTGGCTGATCTCGACGACGCTGATTTTCTGCGCCGCGAGCAGCGTGCAGACCTCGGCGATGATGCCGACGCGGTCGGGGCCGACCACGGTGATGATGGCTTTCATGTATATGCCTCCAAATAAAGGGGCCTGCTGCAAAACGGGGCGGCCGAGTCTCTGCCCGCGCTTTGCAGCAAGCCGTATTTTGTCAGTATGCCAGCTTTTCGTCCAGCCAGGTCTTCAGCTCCGCGATGGGCACGCGCACCTGCTGCATGGTGTCGCGGTCGCGGATGGTGACGGCGTTGTCGGCCTCAACGCCCTTTTCAGGGTCGCCCACGGTGCTGAAATCGACCGTGATGCAGTACGGGGTGCCGATCTCGTCCTCGCGGCGGTAGCGCTTGCCGATGGAGCCGGTGTCGTCATAGTCGGTCATGTAGTACTTGCTCAGCAGCTGCTGGATCTCCTGCGCCTTGCCGGCCAGCTTCTTGCTCAGCGGCAGCACCGCGGCCTTGAAGGGCGCGAGCGCCGGATGGAAGTGCAGCACGACCCGCGTGTCGTTCTCGCCCACGAGCTCCTCGTCGTAGGCCTCGATCAGAAATGCCAGCACCGCGCGGTCGGCGCCGAGGGAGGGCTCGACCACATAGGGGATATAGCGCTGGTTCGTCTCCTGGTCGAAATAGCTCAGGTCCGTGCCGGAGAACTCCTGGTGGCGGCTGAGATCGTAGTTCGTGCGGTCGGCCACGCCCCAGAGCTCGCCCCAGCCGAACGGGAACATGAACTCAAAGTCGGTGGTCGCCTTGGAATAGAAGCTGAGCTCCTCTTTTTCGTGGTCGCGCAGACGCAGATTTTCCTGCTTCATGCCGAGGCCCAGCAGCCAGTCGCGGCAGAACGAGCGCCAATACTGGAACCACTCGAGGTCGGTGTCGGGCTTGCAGAAGAACTCCAGCTCCATCTGCTCGAATTCGCGCGTGCGGAAGGTGAAGTTGCCGGGGGTGATCTCGTTGCGGAACGACTTGCCGATCTGGCAGACGCCGAACGGCAGCTTGCGCCGCGTGGTCCGCTGGACGTTGAGGAAGTTGACGAAGATGCCCTGCGCCGTCTCCGGGCGGAGATACACGGTGTTCTTCGCGTCCTCGGTGACGCCCTGGAAGGTTTTGAACATCAGGTTAAACTGCCGGATGTCGGTGAAGTTGTGCTTGCCGCAGGAGGGGCAGGGAATGTTGTTGGTTTCGATGAATTCCTTCATCTCCGCCTGGGAAAACGCGTCGATGGGCTTGGGCAGCGTGATGCCCTGCTTCTGCGCGTAGTCCTCGATCAGCTTGTCGGCGCGGAAGCGCTCGCGGCACTCGCGGCAGTCCATCAGCGGGTCGGAGAAGCCGCCCAGGTGGCCGGAGGCGACCCAGGTCTGCGGGTTCATCAGAATGGCGGCATCCTGGCCGACGTTGTACGGGTTTTCCTGTACGAACTTCTTCCACCACGCCTTTTTGACGTTGTTTTTGAGCTCCACGCCCAGCGGGCCGTAGTCCCAGGTGTTGGCGAGGCCGCCGTAGATCTCGGAGCCCGCGAAGATAAAACCGCGGTTTTTGCACAGCGCGACGACCTTGTCCATGGTCTTTTCGGTATTTTTCATTTTTTCCCCTCCCGATGCTGTTCAGACTGCTGAAAAAGGCCGGCGGCTTTTTTCAGAGAAAGGCTGCGGTCTGCCGCGCGCGGCACGCGAAAGCTCCGCACCGGCAGCCCGAAGGTGCGCTTTCCGACGGACAGGCCGCCGGAGAACACGGATTTACAGGTTATGGCGCCTGCGGACGCCGCAAAGCTGTCCGGCAGGCTGATTCTTTATTATTATAATGAAATCCCGCGCAATGTCAACTGCCGCCTTTTTTTCGCGCCGCCGTTTCGTTTTCCGCGGGAATGTGGTATACTCATGTCATCTTTCAGCCATGACAAGAGGGATCACCTTTGAAGACGATCGGAAGAGTCATCCTCGCGGCCATTTTTCTCGTTCTGACGGGCCTGATGGTTTCGCTGGCGCACTACGCGCCGGACTTCGTGTTTGCGTTTTACCCCGCGCTTTCCCGCAAAATGCTCGCGGCCATCGCCTCGGTCACGGGGCTGCTGCCGTTTGCCCTGTGGGAGGTGCTGGCGGCGCTCATCATCCTGTGGGCGATCTATACCCTCGTGCGCTGCTTCTCCCACCACGGCTTCCTCCGCTGGCTCTCGGGGCTGGCCGTGGGGCTGTGCGGCGCGCTCTTCGTGTTTGTGGCCCTGTGGGGCCTCAACCACTACGGCCCCGGCGTCGGCGAGAAGCTGGGCATGACGGTGAGCCGGTATTCCAGACAGGAGCTCACCGCCGCGACGGAATACTATGCCGCCCAGGCCAACTCGCTCGCGGGCAGCGTGACGCGCGACGGGAATAATCTGTCCGTTTTTTCCGATTTTGATACGCTCTCGCAGCAGGCGGGCGAGGGCTATGAATCGCTCGCGGCGCAATACGGCTGCTTCTCCGTGCCGGCCGGCACGGTCAAAAAGCTCGCGTCGTGGAAGCTGTTCAGCTACTTCGGCACGACGGGCATCTTCGTCGATTTCACCGCCGAGTCCTGCGTCAACCCGGACACGTACGCCGCGTGGATCCCCTTTACCATGTGCCACGAGCTGGCCCACCGGCAGGCCGTCGCCGCCGAGGACGACGCGAATTTCTGCGCGTATCTGGCCTGCATGGCGTCCAAGCGCCCGGAGTTTCAGTATTCCGGCGCGTTCGCCGCACTGATCTACTGCAATAACGCTCTGGCGAAGGTCGATTCCGCGGCGGCGTCGAAGATCTGGAGCACGCTCGACGCGGGCGTCCAGGCCGACGCGCTGGCCGCGAACGCGCACTACGCGAAGTACGAGGGCAAGGTGCAGGACGCCGCGCAGAAGGTGAATGACACCTATCTCAAGGCGTTTTCCGAGGAGTCCGGCGTCCAGAGCTACGGCGAGGTCGCGGACCTGCTCATCGCGTGGTATTTGCAGAATGGGACTTGACAAACGCCCCCCGACCCCCTATAATAATCCCGTTCCCGGACAGTTAGCTCAGCTGGTATGAGCACCTGCTTGACGTGCAGGGGGTCACAGGTTCGAGTCCTGTACTGTCCACCACCGAAAAAGTCGTCCCGACAGGGGCGGCTTTTTTCAGCTGCGCGAGCGGATGCCGCATGACGATGGAGGTGTTCAGCATGAGAAAGATTTCATACGGACAAAACAACACCGACAGGAGGGCGTTTGGAAAATAGCCCTCCGCAGACAGGAGGAAGCCATGCGCATCACATTATCAAAAATCGACGAGTCCAATTTCATCGACTGTTTTCATCTGCAGCTGGCGGATGGACAGGAGAAGTATGTTTCGCACCCGATCCGCAGTCTGGCGCAGGCGTATGTCTACTACGGACAGTGCACGCCGTTCGGCATCTTTGCGGACGGGAAAATGGTCGGATACGTCATGGTCGTCTACGACCGTGAGGAAGCGGCCTACAACATCTGGCACATGATGATCGACCGGGATTCCCAGGGAAGAGGCTGCGGTCGGGAGGCGCTCAAGCAGGTGCTCGGCTATATTTCCGCGCGCCCGTTCGGGCCGTCCCGGACCGTTCTGCTGACCTGCAGCCCGGAAAACGAGATCGCGTACCGCCTGTACCGCCGGCTCGGCTTCACCGAGACCGGCAGGGCGGACGAGGAGGAAACCGAGCTGGGCATGGAGCTGCCGGAATAGCGGCCCGAGCGGCCTGCGCCGGGGACAGGATGGAGGAAACGCGGACAGATGCTGCAATTTGAAAAACACCTCCGCGAGGAGCGGGCGCTGCACGCGGACATGCTGGAGGCCCTGCGCCGGGGCGCGGCGGAGGTCGTCTATGACAGCGAAAACGCCCTGCTGCTGAAGGACAGGAGCTGGGAGCTGCATATGCTCTCCGCTTTCGACGAGGGCGAGGGGCGCCGCCTGCTGGACAGGCTCGCGGCCGGAGACGCCGGAAACGCGGACAGGGGAGACCTGGTCGCGCGCGGCAGAGGAATCGCGGAATACGCCGAAACGCTCGGCTACGAGCACACGCAGCCGCTCGTGCAGGTGCTGTACGAAAAAAGCGAGCTTCCGCAGGCGGGCTCGGCGCTGACGATCCGGACGCCCGACGAGGGCGACTTTGAAAAGGTCGCCGCGACCTATCACATCGTCGACCGGGAGCAGCTGCTGGAGAACTTCCGCTCCGGAGAATTTTTCGGCGGCTACCGGGACGGCGAAATGGTCGGCTATATCGGGCTGCACCCCGAGGGCTCGATGGGGATGCTGCACGTGTTCGAGGCGTACCGGAAACAGGGATACGCCAGGGAGCTGTTCGCCTTTCTGCTCCGGCGGCAGCTTCGCCTCGGCCGGCTCGCGTACGGGCAGGTGTTTGCCGACAACGCTGCCTCGCTCGCCCTGCAGCGGAGCTTCGGCATGACCTTTGCCTCCAGCCCGGTCTTCTGGATGTGGAAATAGAAAAGCGGGGGTTTGCTGCAAAATGAACTGCATTTTGCGGCGAAATTTCAGTTTGCCTGCGTCCGCAGGCCTCTTTTGAAAAGCAAAAAAGCGCGCCGGATACGCTCCGGCGCGCTCTTTTTGCGGTTTATTCCGGCTTTTGATCCGGCTGCGGATTTTGTTCCTTTTCCCAGAGCTCCTTGGCGATCGGAGCCCAGCCCTTGGCAAACTCCAGGCAGCGCCCGGTGAGCTCCTTCGCGTCGTCCGGCTCCAGGATCTCGGTCGAGTGCGCGCCGGTCTGCTTGACCATCTGGGTCAGCCTGCCGGGGTTGTCCACCAGCGGGCACGGACGGAGCATGTTTTCGTTGAACGGCTGGTTGTGATAGAACGCCATGAACAGCGGCTTCTGCAGCGTGTCCGTGCGGGTGTTGCGGTACATGTACTCGCGCCGGACCGGCGTGAGAGTGCCCCGTTCGGCAATCGGATCGATTTGAAAGCCGGTGCAAACGCGGCCGCGGAGAGCGAGAGGAGAATAGACACAGAAAGGACATCCACGCTGCTGTGCGGCCTGTTCAGGGGATACCGGTTTTGTGCAGTTCAACCATATAGTACTGCCCCGGAATTGGTCAAAAACGACAAATTCGTTTCGGAATTGATTTTTGGGATTGTATATTTGTACGAATGGTGTTATAGTCGAATTAGTCGATCGGCAACCGTCGACGGTATACGGAAAGGCAGTCAATAAGAAGAAACATTCAGGATTAAAGGGAGGAAACGAAATGAAAAGGAGTCTAGCGAAAAGTCTCACGCTCGTTCTGTCCATTGCGCTTCTGCTTTGCCTGCTGCTTGGCTGCGCACAGAATGCAGCCTCTGCGGGGAGCACCGCCGCCTCAAACAAATCAACAGCCTCAAGCGCAGCCGCTACTTCAGAAAAGACCGGGAAATTACGCATTGCTTTGGTGCTGCCTGGCTCCATGAACGACGGCGGGTGGAATGCCGCAGCGTATAATGGCCTGATGTCGCTGAAAGACGAAGGCTATGACTGCGCGTTTACAGAAAGCGTTGCGATCGCGGATATTGAGCAGGCGCTCCGTAATTATGCAAGCGAAGGCTACGATCTTGTTGTTGGACACGGCTTTGAATTTGGCGAGCCCGTATTGCGTGTGGCCCCGGAGTTTCCGAAAACAGACTTCTTTGTAAGCGGAAAAATGCCCGACGGCGTTGACAAAGCCGGGATTCCCTCGAATGTTGGTTTTATGGACATGAAGGAATATGAAGCCGCATATCTGGCCGGTATTGTCGCCGGCGGTATGACCGAAAGCAATATGATCGGCTGCATCGCCGGCCTGGAAATCCCTTCACAGCTTTCTGACATGGCCGGCTTTGTGCAAGGCGTTCAGTATTCCAACCCCGATGCAAAATGCTATGGTGTCGTGACCGGCACGTATGAAGATCCGGCAAAGGGGAAGGAATCGGCTCTGGCACTCATTGATATGGGCTGCGATATCATCTATCAGTCTGCAGACTCGACCGGTGTCGGCGCGATTGAAGCCTGCCTGGATAAAAAGGTAAAGATTATTGGCTATGGCGGCGACCAGTATGAGATGGCACCGGATCTGGTGATGACGTGCTTCGTAACCGACAATAAAAACGTGATTATTAAGCAGGCCGAGCTGATTGAAACCGGAAAATTCGGCGGACTTTGGGAGCCGGGCGTCGCAGAGGGAGTCTGCTACATTACACCGTATCATAATTTTGAAGATAAAATCCCCCAGAAAGTTAAAGACATGGTCGACGACGCCACTGCGAAAATCAAGAGCGGAGAACTTGTCGTTACCTACACGCTTGACCGTTTGGACGAGAAAATAGGCTAATCTCTCTTCACCATACTGGGGGCACAGCGGTTATTAACGGCCATTGTGCCCCCAATTGGGAAATATAGAGCATGAACAAGATGGAATTGGAGGCGAGCTCGTGCCTGATATTCTCAACATGGTCAACATGACGAAGTGCTTTGGAACGTTTAAGGCGAACGATAATATCAGTATCGACGTACATGAAGGGGAAATCCTTGCGCTCCTTGGCGAAAACGGCGCTGGAAAGACCACCTTAATGAATCTCCTATATGGCTTATATCAACCCACGGCCGGCACCATCTATCTCAACGGAACGGAAGTTAAAATCGAGAGCCCGCTTACAGCAATTTCCATGGGGATCGGCATGGTTCACCAGCATTTCATGCTGGTGAAAGCGTTCAAAACATGGGAGAACATTGTCCTGGGACTGCAGGATGAGCAGCGCACGATCCTGAAAGAGGAAATGGCAAAAGAAAAGATCCGCGCGCTGGCTGCCGACTATCACCTGCAGCTCGACCCGGACGCGCAGATCGATTCGCTGTCTGTTGGCTTGCAGCAGCAGGTGGAAATTGCAAAAGTGCTTTATCGCGGCTGCCGCCTGCTGATCATGGATGAGCCGACCGGCGTGCTGACGCCGATGGAGAAGGAAAGCATCTTCATCACCCTGCGGGAGCTGACAAAAAAAGGATTATCCGTCATATTTATCTCCCACAAGCTGGAAGAAGTTCTGGAGATCAGCAACCGTGTTGCGGTCCTTTGCCGAGGGAAAAATGTCTGCACCGTGAATACCAAGGACGTCACGAAGGAAGACCTTGCGAGGATGATGGTCGGGCGCGATGTTGTGTTAACGGTGGAAAGAAAGAATGCCAGAATTGAAGAAGAGACGGTCGTGGCCCTGAATAATGTTTGCGTTACCGGGAACCGGCTTGCCTCCTGCCTGAAAAACATGAGCTTCCGCGTCCGCAAAGGAGAAATTTTTGGAATTGCCGGCGTGGACGGAAACGGTCAATCTGAACTGGTAGAGGCAATCAACGGATTGCGGAAAGTGGAGAGCGGAAGCATTACGTTATGCGGAAGGGACATTACCAACGCACGAATCAGTGAGATCATACAGGCCGGAATTGCGTTTGTCCCGGAAGACCGGAAGGCGGTCGGAACCGTACAGAATTTCAATATTGACCGCAACCTGATCCTTCGGAATCTGAAGGACAGACGGTTTACGAAGCATGGACTGATTCTTTATTCGATTCTGCGGAAGGAAACGGAACAGACAATCGACGAATTTGATATTCGATTTGCAAAGCGGGATGACCCGGTCAGGCACATGTCGGGCGGGAATCTGCAGAAAGTGATTTTGGCGCGTGAAATCAAATCCGAGCCCAAACTGCTGGTCGCCATGCATCCGACGCGAGGCCTTGACGTTGGCGCAATCGAATTTATCCACAAGCAGATTATTGACGCGGCAAACAGAGGAGCTGCAGTGCTGCTTGTCAGTACAGAACTGGAGGAAATCATCTCTCTATCTGACTCCGTCAGTGTGATTTTTGATGGCCGTCTTTCAGCGCCCCTGCGCGGAAGCAGCCTGAATATGGAAAATTTGGGCCTTTTAATGGGCGGCTCCAAAATAAAAGAAGGTGAGACCGATGATTAAAACGCCGATGACATGGAACAACAGCCGCATATCAAAAACAGTTCTTTCGTTTCTGATCGCGTTTGCCGCGGCCTTTCTCTTCAGCATCCTTTTTATTGCGGCTTTGGGTGTGAATCCATTTGTGGCCTACGGAAAGCTGATTGCCGGCGCTTTTGGCAGAACCAGCAGCATCTTTGAAATATTGGCGAAAGCAACGCCGCTGACAATCATGGGACTCGGCGTCTCAATCGGTTTGCGCGGGGGATTCTCCAATTTGGGCGGCGACGGACAGTTTTATGTGGGCGCGCTTTCTTCGGTATGCATCGGCCTGTATCTGCCGCAGACCATACCTGCGCCTGTGATCTGGCTGCTTGCAATTTTAACCGCGCTGGTTTCCGGAGGCCTGTACGGCGGCCTCGCCGGCTACTGTAAAACCAGGTTCAACACAAACGAAGTGATTATTACGATCATGATGAACTATGTGGCCCAATATGTTGTATCCTGGCTTGTTTCCGGCCCGCTTCAGGCACCGGGCGGTATTCCGCAGACAAAGGCGCTTGCCGCAGCATATACCATTCCCAAGCTGCTGAGCGGCACAAGAGCCCATTGGGGCATCATGCTGGCGCTGGCTCTGGTTTTTCTGGTATCCTTTTTATTTAAAAGAACAATTCTCGGCTTTCGGATTGAGGCGCTTGGCGCATCTCCTGCGGCCGCGAAATACGCGGGAATCAACAGCAAGCTGTATACGGCGTTGATTTTGGCGCTCTCCGGCGGTTTTTGCGGGCTGGCGGGAATGATTGAGGTATACGGTACTTATTATCGCGTACTGGATGGGATTACGACCAGTTTCGGCTTTACCGCAATGCTGATCGCGCTGCTGGCGCAGCTGAATCCTTTTGGTATCTTTCTCGGCAGCATTTTTATCAGCATCTTAACGGTCGGCGCAAATTCCATGCAGATTGCATTGAACATTCCCACTTCCATCGTCAATGTCATACAAAGCCTGATTATCATTTTTATTTTAATCATGCCGAGTGTTACCACAAGATTGGCTGACCGCCATCGGCGGCGATTAGATGGACGGGGGGAGTGACAGTATGTCTGTACTACTAAATGCGACATTCCTTGCCACCCTATTGGCGGCGGGCGTCCGTATGACGATCCCAATCCTGCTGCCGGCTGTCGGCGAGATATTTGCAGAACGAAGCGGCATATTGAACATCAACCTGGAAGGTCAGATGCTGATTGGCGCGTTTTGCTCCTTCGTTGTAAGCTACTATACGCACAGTCTGCTGCTGTCCCTGCTGGTCGGTGCGGCAAGCGGCGTTTTGCTGGCGATGCTGATGGCCGTATGCTGTGTGCGCTGGCACTGTAATCATTGCGTGATAGGCATTACGCTGAATATGTTTTCGCTCGGGTTCACAAGCTTCTGGTATCGCGTCATATATGGCGTCACAACCGCCCCGCCCAAGGCAGATGTCAGCTCAGGCATGGTGGCGATTCCCGGATTGTCGAAGATCCCATTTCTGGGCGAGATCTTATTTCAGCAGAATTTTCTATTCTATCTGTCTCTTGTGATCGTGGCTGTTTCCTTTTATATCTTGCATAAAACACAATTCGGCTTGAAAATTCGGGCGACCGGCGAGTATCCGCGCGCGGCTGAAACGATGGGCGTCAATGTAAGCCGGATACAGGTTATCTCCATGGCGATTTGCGGCTCCCTGGCCGGCATGGGCGGAAGCTTCCTGAGCCTGATTTCCCTGAATCGGTTTGTGGATAATATTACGGCCAGCCGCGGATTTATCGCGCTCGCGATTGTTATTTTCGGAAAGTGGGAGCCGTGGAAGGTGCTTCTTGCGTCCCTGCTTTTCGGGACCATCGACGCGCTGCAGCTTCGTTTGCAGGCGGTCGGTGTGGACGCTCCTTATCAGCTCCTCTCTATGCTGCCGTATTTGCTGACAATTTTCGTGATGATCTTTACGGCAAAGAGATCACATAGCCCGGCCGCGCTGGGAGAGAACTACGAGAGAGAGCAGGTGTGAAAGAACGACGGTATTTGGAGGTGACACAACCCGCGAAAGCTGCGGGAAACTGTGTATATAGAAGACCGGCTGTTACGATTATAAAAGGAGGATTCAACATGCAGGATCTTATTCTGAAAAACATCGACAAAATTATCAGCGGCGATATCAAAAAGCCCATCTTGCCTGGAAATGCCATTGTGGTTCGCGACGGAAAGATAGCGGCCATCGGCGATTGGGAGACGGTCAACCGGGACGGTGTCGAATTCGTGATCGACGTTGACGGCCAAATGGTTTGTCCGGGACTGATCGATTGCCATATTCACAACACCTTGGATGATTACGCGCCGCAGCGCGGGGCGGTCGGAACATACAGCGACGCGCTGTATTACGGTACGACGTCCATGTTCTCCGAAGGCGAGCAGGGACCCGGCTGGCCGCGTTTCTACGATGACCCAATCGGCTGCAAGGCTGCTGCAATTCTGTCCCACCGCGTGTTTGAGCGTTTTCGTCCGGGCGGAGCGCTGAAGTTCCATGGAGGCGCACTGGTTCTGGTGCACGGACTGACGGAAGCGGACTTCAAGGAGATGGCGGATGCCGGTGTATGGCTCATTGCAGAAATCGGCGGCGGCGGTCTGAGCGATCCGGAAGAAGTGGCGCCGATGCTGGAATGGGCGAGAAAGTATCATTTCTTCTACAGCGTACATCTTGCGCCGCCGTCCATCCCCGGCTCATCCTGGGTGACCTCCAAGGAAATCCTGAAGCTGCAGCCCAACAAGGTCGCACATACGAATGGCGGCTCTACAGCGGTCTCCTACGATCATATTGAACGCTTGATGGAGGAATCCAATATTCCGCTGGAGCTTGTCGTAAACGGTAACTTTGTAAACTTCAATAAAATGCTCCAGCACATGAGTAAAAAGGGCGAACTGAACCGCATTGTTTTCGGATCTGACGCGCCGACAGGCCAGGCTTCGCTGCCGGGCGCCATCAACCGCGCAATTGTGAAAGCTTCTGCGCTGAACGGAATCCCCGCGGAAATTTGTATCGCTATGGCGACCGGCAACAGTGCGGACCTGTACCGGCAAAACACGGGCAAAATTGAAGTCGGCCGGGAAGCGGATCTTCAAGTGATTGACTGCCCGCCGGGATCCTGCGGCACGGACGCGCTGAAGGCCATTGAAAACGGCGACCCATTCGGCTGCGATCTTGTGATTGTCGATGGCCGCGTAATGGCGTTCCGCGGGCGCGACTCGCGACCCACTGCGCGCTGCTGTCTGATCGATGGGAAGCGTTTCTTTGCGGAGGGCATCACAGAGCATCTGTTCTTCCCGCCGCAGATCAGCCGCCATTATGAGGGACTTGGCCTGAACCGTTAAACCTGACGGCAGGCTCGTTTGCTCAGATTGGGCGGGCCGGAATCCTGGCTCGCCCAATTTTGAATCAGTCGGAGATTGCGGCGGATCGCGCTTGATACGACCGGGGCCGGGCGGAACCGTTCTGCGCGCGGAAATGATGGGAAATCCGCCGCCTGTGCCGCGTTCTCCGTAAATACAAAGGACCTTCGCGGACACGTAGGTGTTCGCCGCTTCTATATAGATGATCTGATAAAAATGACCGCGCAATCCCCCACCGGGATTTGTGCGGTGACGCCATCATACAGAAATGCTGCGACGGAGGCCTTGATTTGCCGTTAAATGTCCGGAAGCGCAGCGGAAAGGAACGGTTGATTTATGAGCAGCTTGTTGATTAAAAATATTCAGGAACTGATTTCTTGCGATGATCGGGACACGGTATACCAGGGTATTGATGTTCTGATCAAAGACAATGTCATTGCGGCGATCGGACCGCAGCTGAACTGCCAGGCTGAGCGCGTCCTGGACGGCAGCCATATGCTGTGCTATCCGGGACTGATTAATACCCATCATCACCTTTATCAGCAGTTTTCCAGAAATTTGCCGCAGGTACAGAATATGGAGCTGTTTGACTGGCTCCGAACGCTGTATGAAATCTGGAAAAATATCGATATGGAAGTGATCCGCTACTCGTCTTTGACGGGCATGGGAGAACTGTTGAAAAACGGATGCACGACCTGCTTTGACCATCATTATGTGTTTCCCGAAAACAGCGGCGATTTGCTCGGAGCACAGATTCAGGCGGCTCAGGAGCTTGGCATTCGTATGGCCTGCTCCCGGGGAAGCATGGATTTGTCGAAAAAAGACGGCGGGCTGCCGCCTGACAGCGTTGTGCAAACAGTTGACGAGATTATGAATGACAGCATTCGCTGCATCGAGAAGTATCACGACGCCTCATTCGGCTCCATGCATACCGTTGCGCTGGCACCGTGCTCTCCGTTCTCTGTTTCAGCGGAACTGCTGCGTCAGAGCGCAATCCTCGCGCGTCAATATGGCGTCCGACTGCACACGCATCTGTGCGAGACGAAGGACGAAGAGCATTACATGCTGGAGCGGGAAGGCGTTCGTCCGCTGGAGTACATGCAGAGGCTCGGCTGGACGGGTAACGACGTTTGGTATGCGCATGGTATACATTTCAATGACGAAGAACTGCGCGTCCTTGCCGAAACCGGCACCGGGGTTGCGCATTGTCCCATTTCCAACATGAAACTTTCCTCTGGAATTGCCCGGATTCCAGAAATGCTGGATTTGGGAATTAAAGTTGGTCTGGCTGTCGACGGGAGCGCCTCACAGGACGGAAGCAGTTTGATGGAGGAGATACGCGTCTGCTATTTACTTCACCGACTGAATTCCTCTAAAAAGGCGCCGAGCGGCTATGATATTCTGAAAATAGCCACACGCGGCAGCGCCGCATTGCTGGGCAGGACGGATATTGGATCTTTGGAGGTCGGAAAATGCGCTGATCTGTTTTTGGTGGATTCCCGCCGTCTGGAATTGGTCGGCGCCTGCTACGATGCCAAAAGCTTGTTCGGCACGGTCGGTTTGCGCGGCCCGGTCGACTATACCATCTGCAACGGTAAGATTGTGGTGGATCAAGGCAGGCTGGTTTGCGTGGACGAGGAGAAACTTTCCCTGGAAGCGAATCGGAAATGCAGGGAGTATCTTTCCAAATAAGAACGGAGGAAGCTATGCTCACAAATATCAATGGCTATACCTGGGAAGAGCTTGAGAACATGGATCTGGAGAACGCCATATATGTGCTTCCGATCAGCGCGCTGGAGCAGCACGGACGGCAGCTGACGCTCGGCGCCGATGATTTCATTTTAGCCGCTGTTCTGAAAACCCTGTATGAACGCAAAGAACTGACGGGGAACTTTTTGTGTCTGCCCGCGCTGCACTATGGCAACAGCCACGAACACGTCGCGTTTAAGGGCGTGATTTCCTTCGGCTGCGAAACGATTGTCGCCATGGTCAGAGACATATTGAAATGCATGCAGCGGCATGGGGTCAGGAAACTGGCCATTCTGAACTCGCACGGCGGCAATACCGCCCTGCTCGAAGCGCATGCGCAAGAATGGGAAGTCGAGTTCGGAGTAAAAGTCTTTACAATCAGCTTCTGGAGCCCATGGTTCTTCCGCGATGCGGATGTCGGGATTGAAACACCACTTGCTCTGGAAATTCATGCCGGTGAAATGGAAACCTCCATTCTGGAATACGACAGGCCGGATATGGTCCGAAAGGAACAGTGCACGCCGGAAAACGATCATCCCGTGGAACTGAAAGACTATTATCAGGGATGGCTGACCTGTGAGATCGCATCCGGAAACGGGGCGTTGGGCTGCGCGTCCAAGGCAAACCCGGAGAAGGGAAAACGGCTGGTTCAATTTATGTCGGAAAAAATAACGAGAATTTTTATTGACATTCAAGGTTGAAAATGATAAAAATAGGAATGATATAGTAACTTTTGCGCGCGAAACCGCGGCGCATAATTAAGATGTTTGGTGACGAGATGGCAGATAAAAAGATTCAGCGCGGGAAAACACTGGGCGAATTGGCATATGAAGCATTGTACCAATATGTCCGCGATATGAATACGGATGACAACCGTCTGCCATCGGAGGAAGAACTGTCCCGCGAATTCGGCGTCAGCAGAGCGATCATTCGGGAAGCGTGCAACCGCCTTGTGGCAGAGGGATATATCTCTAAATCTTCACGCTGCATGCTTGGGCACCCTTCTGCTTTCAAGCTGAAAAATCGAATTGACCTGATTTCCGATTTTAAGGTATTGCTGTCCAATAATCATAAAAATGTCGGGTTGACAATTCAGAATGTACATATGCTGGAGCCCCCGATCACAGGGAGCGTTCATCAATGGCAAGAGTCGGACGGAGAAGTGTTTTCGATGACGTGGGTCTATACCACGGATGAAAAGCCTGTCATATACGGTATCTTTGAGCTTCCCGTGAGCGCCCTTTCCAGGGTCCCGGAAAAGGACTTCCTCGTTGAAGATTTGCCGGAGTTCAGCAGACTGTACTTTAAGACACAGCTTGACTTCTGTGCAATGAATATTGGATGCGACCTGGACCCGGAAATTGCAAGACTCTTCGGCGTCTGCGGAACAAGACCGCTGCAGCGCTGGAATGAAACGCTCATCAGCACTGAGGATAAACCACTGGGATACAGCGCGTTTTATCTTCATCCGGATGATGTCGTGATGTCTGTGCTGACGAAATTCAAGCCGTAGCGACGTTTCTTCCGTGCAGCCGGAACGTTCCCGTCCTGTAAGGATATACCGGCGCGCCGGAGGTGGGAACCCTGGGGCAGGGAAGATAACGAAGATGCTCCGACCGACTGCGTATGCATCACGCCGCAAAAAGCCCCGCGATGGAAATGCTTTTTTGACGAATAGAGTGCAATTCCGCCGGAAATGGTGAGGAAGAGTGGCCTCGGTATCTTTTCCCGTCCCATTCCCGCCGGAAGACGACAAAACCCGCAAAAATCCGAAGATTTTTGCGGGTTTTGAGGTACCGCCGCAAAATGCGCTGCATTTTGCGGCGGTACCGTTCCGACTGGTTCAATAATCCGAATCGTTCACTTTGCAGATTTCTCCGGCTGCGGATTTTGTTCCTTTTCCCAGAGCTCCTTGGCGATCGGAGCCCAGCCCTTGGCAAACTCCAGGCAGCGCCCGGTGAGCTCCTTCGCGTCGTCCGGCTCCAGGATCTCGGTCGAGTGCGCGCCGGTCTGCTTGACCATCTGGGTCAGCCTGCCGGGGTTGTCCACCAGCGGGCACGGACGGAGCATGTTTTCGTTGAACGGCTGGTTGTGATAGAACGCCATGAACAGCGGCTTCTGCAGCGCCTCCAGCAGCGTGTCCGTGCGGATGTTGGAATCTGAGAAGTGGATGAACGCGCACGGCTCGATGTCGCCGTTGGCGTTGATGTGCAGATAGCTGCGGCCGCCCGCGATGCAGCCGTGGACATACTTGGCGTCGTTGTAGAAATCCATGGCGAAGAGCGGCTTCTCCGAGCGGAGCCGGCGGATGTTGTGGTACATGTACTCGCGCTGGGCCGGCGTGACCATCAGATCGGTCGCGGCGTCCTTGCCGATGGGCGTGTAGGAGAAGCACCACATGAATTTCGCGCCCCAGCCGATGACCGAGTCGAAATACTTGTCGCTGCCGATCAGCTCCACGTTCTTGTTCGTATAGCAGCAGGCCGCGCCGAAGAGCAGATGCTTCTGCTTCAGAATCTGCATGGCCTTCATCACGCGCTGGTACGTGCCCGCGCCGCGGCGGAAGTCCGTCTCGGCCTCGTAGCCTTCCACGCTGATGGCGGGCATCAGGTTGCTCACCTCCAGCATCTGGTCGGCAAACGCCTCGTCGATCAGGGTGCCGTTCGTGAACATCATGAAGCCGCAGTCCTGGTGCCTGCGGCAGAGCGTCAGGATGTCGTCCTTCCGCATCATCGGTTCGCCGCCCGCGAGCAGGAACAGCCGGCAGCCGAGATTGATGGACTGCTGGATCACGTTCTCCATCTCGTCGAGCGTGATGCTCAGCGTATGGCCGTACTCCGCCGCCCAGCAGCCCGTGCACTTGAGGTTGCAGGCGCTGCTCGGGTCCATCAGAACGATCCAGGGGATGTTGCAGTGATATTTTTCGCGGTTTTTCTTCTGGATCGGGGTCCCGATCAGAGAGTCGTTCACCACGATCGTCTCAAAGAACTTGCGCATCTGCCGGGGATCGATGTCCCGGAAGAGGCTGAGAACCTCCTGCTTTGTGGCGCTGTTGGGGTTGAGATACCCGTCCCGGATTGAAGTCGCCTGGTGCTTGAGGCCCAGGCCGCCGTCGTCCAGCTCCACGAGCTTGTCGAGCATCTGCGGAATGTTCTTTTCGGGGTCCTTCGCCATGTAGTCGTAGGCCGCCATTGCCGCCGCTTTTTTCAGCTTGTCCGCTGCCATGATGATGCCTTCTTTCCCGGCCGGAACAGCCGGCCGACCATGATACTGAATCCATCATAACAGCGTCCCTCCGCGCCCGCCATTGACACATGGAGCCGACTGCGCAGATTCTGTGCAGTCGGCTCCATGTGTCAGCCATTCTGCGGCTCTTCCCCGCAGCTTCGCGAGAGCGCACTGCGGATATTGCCGCGCAGCAGCTTCTCCATATTGCTGAGATATGCGTCCGGGTCCTCTTTCATCCCGCCGTCGAGCCACCGGACCGCCAGCCCGATCAGCGCCGCGGTATAGAAGGCCGACAGGTCGCGGATGTCCGCGGGCCTGACCTCCAGACCGGCGGACATCTGCGTGACCGCGCTCGTGATGTCGCTGCGCGTCACCTGGTAGAGAAACTGCTCGAGCCTGTCGCGCCCGATGGAATGGTAGATGTGGTAGACAGCCCGCCGGTTGTCCCCCACAAACTGCATCGCGTGCCGGAACCCGTCCAGCCAGGAGCCGAAGCTCCGGTCGTCCTGCAGAATCCGCTGCGTCTGCGTGAAGAACAGGTCGTCCAGCAGCGCGTAGGTGTCGCTGTACCAGTAATAGAACGTGTTTCGGCTGACGCCCGCCAGCCGGACGATGTCCACCACCGTGATTTTGTCGAACGGCCGCTGGTTCAGAAGCTCCACAAATGCCGTCTGGAGCGCCGATTTCGCATAAAGCCCGCTCATGCCGCGCGCCCTCTCTCCGTGTAAAATATGACCTTCCGCATCGCGCCCGCCCGGTCAGTCCAGCCAGTCGGCGCCCCACTGCTTCATCGCCAGCAGCACCGCGTCGAACGCGCGGCCCTTCGGCGTGAGGGAGTAGCGCACCGTGACCGGCACCGTCGGCTCCGCCTCGCGCAGAAGAATGCCGTTCTGCTCCAGATGGCGCAGGGTGTCGGTCAGCGACTTGGTGCTGACCGGCATGGCCCGGCTCAGCTCGCTGAAGCGCATCGGGCCGAGATGCAGCTGCTCGAGCACCAGAAACGCCCACTTGCCGCCGAACACGTCCATCACCTGCCGGACGCTCCGCAGGCATACCGCATCGTACTGTTCCATGGTCCCTCCGTATGCTTTATAAAATAAAGCTAATTAAAATAAAATCACAATATGACAAAATTTTGCCTTCTTTACAAAATACATTATATCGGCTACACTGGGATTGTCAAGAATCAGACACGGAGGCATGACAGATGACACAGAAAAAAAGAGCGCCGGTCCTTTTCGTCGGACACGGCAACCCCATGAACGCCATCGGGGACAACCGCGCGCGCAGCGGCTGGCAGCAGCTGGCCCGGACGCTGGAGAAGCCGCGCGCGATCGCCGCGGTCTCGGCGCACTGGCTCACGCAGGGCCGACGCGTGCGCACGGCCGCGGACAATCCCCAGATCTACGATATGTACGGTTTCCCGGAGGCGCTGTACCGGGTGAAATACGCCCCGGCGGGCTCGGTGCAGGACGCGGAGCGGGCCAGGCGGCTGCTCGGCGCGGCGGCGGACAACAGCTGGGGCATCGACCACGGCGTCTGGACGGTGCTGTGCAACCTCTTCCCGGCGGCGGACGTGCCGGTCGTGACGATCAGCGTGGACGGCGCCGCCCCGGCGCGGGCGCAGTACGAGGCCGGACAGGCGCTCGCAGCGCTGCGGGAGGAGGGCGTGCTGATCCTCGCCAGCGGCAACGCGGTGCACAACCTGGGCCGCGTGGACTGGGACATGGCGGGCGGCTTCGGCTGGGCGGAGCGCTTCGACGCGGAGATCAAAAAGAACGTCCTGTCCGGCAGCCACGAGGCCGTCATCGGCTATGAGAGTCTGGAGAACAGCCGCCTCGCCGTGCCGACGGCGGAGCACTTCCTGCCGCTGCTCACCGCGCTGGGCGCGTCCGCGCCGGACGACAGGATCACTGTGTTCAACGACTACTGCGAGCTCGGCTCGATGTCCATGACCTCGTATCTGTTCCAATAATAAAAAAGCGGGTCTGCTGCAAAATGCGCGCATTTTGCAGCAGACCCGCTTTTTTTCTGTCAGGCTTGCTCCAGCCGCGCGCGGACGGCGCGCAGGAAGGCGAGGCTGTCCACGGACGCCGCGCCGCAGAGGGACGCCAGATCGCCCGTCATGACGCCGCTCTCGACCGTGTCGAGGGTGGCTTTTTCGAGCCGGCGGGCGAACGCCTCCAGCGCCGCGTTCCCGTCGAGCTCGCCGCGCTTGCCGAGCGCGCCCGACCACGCGAAGATCGTGGCGATGGGGTTGGACGAGGTCTGCTCGCCCTGGAGATAGCGGTAGTAGTGCCGCGTGATGGTGCCGTGCGCGGCCTCGTACTCGAAGTTGCCCTCCGGCGAGACGAGCACGCTCGTCATCATGGCGAGGCTGCCAAAGGCCGAGGAGATCATGTCGCTCATCACGTCGCCGTCGTAATTCTTGCACGCCCAGATGAACCCACCCTCGGAGCGCATCACGCGCGCCACGGCGTCGTCGATGAGAGTGTAGAAGTAGGTGATGCCCGCGTCGGCGAACGCCTGCCGGTACTGCTCGTCGAAGATGCGCTGGAAGATCAGCTTGAAGGTCTGGTCGTACTGCTTGGAGATGGTGTCCTTGGCGGAGAACCACAGGTCCTGCCCGGTCGCGAGCGCATAGCGGAAGCACGAGTGGGCGAAGGATTCGATGGAGGTATCCTTGTTGTACAGGCCCTGCAGAACGCCGGGGCATTCAAAGTCGTAGATCGTTTTGGAAAATTCCGTCCCGTCCGCGCCGCGGAACGAGAGCGTGGCCGTGCCGGGGCCGGGGACGCGGTACTCGGTGCCCTTGTACAGGTCGCCGTAGGCGTGACGCGCGATGGTGATGGGCTTTTTCCAGCCGGAGACATAGGGATGGATGCGGCTCGTGAGGATCGGCGCGCGGAACACGGTGCCGTCGAGGATCGCGCGGATGGTGCCGTTCGGGCTCTTCCACATCTTTTTGAGCTTGTATTCCTCGACGCGCTGGGCGTTCGGCGTGATCGTGGCGCACTTGACGCCGACGTGCAGGCGGCGGATGGCCTCGCCCGCGTCGCTCGTCACCCGGTCGTCCGTCGCGTCGCGGTTGGGAAGGCCGAGATCGTAATACTCGGTTTTCAGGTCCACAAACGGGATGATCAGCTCGTCCTTGATCCATTTCCAGAGGATGCGGGTCATCTCGTCGCCGTCCATCTCCACGATGGGGTTCATGGGGATCTTATTCATTGGTTTCCGCCTTTCCGCGCTGTGCAGCGTAGTAGTTCATGAGGCAGCCGTCCAGAAGAATCTGCGTTTCGTCGTCGGTGAGCGGCGGCAGATACAGCGTGATCGGCTCCGCGCCGGTTTTCGTCACGACTGCCGCGGGGAATTCGCGCGCGCCGGACGCCAGCAGGCTGCGGACGTTCGGGACGGCGATCCAGTCGTCCGGGCCGTAGTCAAACGCGCGGTCCGGGCTGATCGTAAAGGGCAGCATGCCCCAGTTGATGCAGTTGGAGCGGTACCGCTTTGTGGCGTATTCGTAGCAGATGTTCGCGCAGCCGCCCAGCACGCGCTGGCACGAGGCCGCCTGCTCTCTGGCCGAGCCGTCGCCGGGCTTGTTGGCGAAGAGCACGGAGCCGACGCCGCAGCGCGGCAGCTCGTCTGCGGAAAGGCCCGCCGCGCCGAGCACGCGCAGCAGCTCCGCGTCGGGCTCGCCGGCCGCGCGGGCCTGCTCCAGCGCCTGGATTGCCCGCGTCCTGCCGACGTAGGCGGGCTCCCGCCGGGACAGGGCGAAGGTCGCGAGCCGGAGGGGATTTGAACGGTAGGAGGAGGTCTCGCCGGAGGGGATCAGCTCGTCCGTCGTCGTGACCGGGTCGTGGATGACGCAGGCCAGCTTCATGAGCAGATGCGCCGGCAGGGCCGGGATCTGCGGCCATTCGGTGATGTTGGGGCCGAGGCGCAGCGGCTCGGCGGGGTCGGCCTTGCCGAAGCCGTGATAGCAGCGCTTTTCATACACGGACCCGTCGAACGCCTCGCGGTGCGGGGCGGGCGGGGCATAGTCGATGTCGGTCGCGGCGGTGAGCAGGCCGTGGTTCCGGGCCGTCGCCGCGATCGAGCGCGCGTCCATGAGCATCACGGCGGCCAGCTGGCCGTCGCCGGGGCGCGAGCCCTCGCGGTTCGGGAAGTTGCGCGTCGTGTGGCGGATGGACAGCCCGTTGTTGGCGGGCACGTCGCCGGCGCCGAAGCAGGGGCCGCAGAAGCAGGACTTAAACAGGGCGCCCGCCTCGAGCAGCGTCTGCTGCACGCCGTTTTTGATGAGCTCGAGGTTGACCGGCATCGAGGGCGGGTAGACCGACAGAGAGAAGTAGCCGTCGCCCACGCTGCCGCCCCGCAGAATCGCGGCGGCCTCGGCGATGTTGTCGTACATGCCGCCCGAGCAGCCTGCGATGATGCCCTGATCGACGGTGAGGCGCCCGTTTGCGAGCTTGTCGGTCAGATGCAGGCTGACCTTGCCGCCGAACTGCTTCTGCGCGCGCAGCTCCGCCTCGCGCAGGATGTCGGCGCCGTCGGTCTGCAGCTCGCGGATGGAATACGCCAGAGACGGGTGGAAGGGGAGCGCCGCCATCGGCTCGACCGCGGAGAGATCAATTTCGATCATCGCGTCGTACAGAGCGCCCTCCTCGGGGGCCAGCGCCCGGTAGGACGCGGGGCGTCCGTGCACGGCCAGGTATTCCTCGACCCGGCCGTCCGTCTGCCAGATGGAGGACAGGCACGCCGTCTCGGTCGTCATCACGTCGATGCCGATGCGGTAGTCCATGGGCAGGTTCGCGACGCCGGGGCCCGCGAACTCCAGAATCTTGTTTTTGACGAGGCCCTTCTCATACACGAGGCCGCACAGCGCGATGGCCACGTCGTGCGGGCCGACGCCGCGGCTCGGCGCGCCGGTGAGGTATACGAGCACGACCTCCGGCATGGCGACGTCGTAGGTGTTGGACAGCAGCTGCTTGACGAGCTCCGGTCCGCCCTCGCCCACGCCCATTGTGCCGAGCGCGCCGTAGCGCGTGTGGCTGTCGGAGCCGAGGATCATCTGTCCGCAGCCCGCCATCATCTCGCGCGCGTACTGATGGATGACCGCCAGGTTCGCCGGGACGTAGACGCCGCCGTATTTTTTCGCGGCGGACAGGCCGAACACATGGTCGTCCTCGTTGATCGTGCCGCCGACGGCGCAGAGGCTGTTGTGGCAGTTTGTGAGCGCGTACGGCACCGGGAACCGCGTAAGACCGCTCGCCTTGGCGGTCTGGATGATGCCGACATAGGTGATGTCATGCGAGATGAGGCTGTCGAAGCGGATCTGCAGGGCCAGCGGGTCCTTCGAGCGGCTGTGGCTGTGGAGAATCCGCCAGGCCATGGTGCCCTCGCGCCGGCCCTCGCCGCCGGCCTGCGGGCCGGCCTTTGTCCAGGAGGTCTTTTGATTCGTATATCGCATGGAATTTCCCATCCTTCCGGAAACATTTTTCACTGTGCTTCAGTATACCAGCCGCACGCAAAATGCGCAAGAGCAAATGCAAGATTTTTTTCTGATAATTCAAAATTGACGAAAACTAGCCGCAATAAGAGGCGCAATTTAGAAAAATATGAAATTTTGATGTTTAGTTCTTGCATTTAGAAAAAATTCTGCTACAATGAGATCATTCCAAAACAGGAGGCTGCCGCGATGTCTGATATTAATGAAATTTTGGCCAGCTATGTCCGCGCGCTCAGCGCAAACATTTCCGAGGAGTACGCCATTCCGCAGGAGGCTTATGAGGACCAGAACATCAAGCGCGGCCTGCGCAACGCGGACGGCACCGGCGTCATCGCCGGCGTCAGCAAGATCGGCAGCGTCCAGGGCTACTATGTCGAGGACGGCCAGCGCGTGCCCATGCCCGGCAAGCTCTACTACCGCGGCATCAGCGTCGAGGACATCATCGAGGCGCACCGGACAAACGGGACCTTCGGCTATGAGGAGGTCGCGTACCTGCTGCTGCTGGGCAATCTGCCCACCCAAAAGCAGGAGGAGCAGTTCATGAGCATCCTGACCGCCGCGCGGAAGATGCCCGACGCCTTTACCGAGGACATGATTCTCAAGGCGCCCAGCCGCGACGTGATGAACCAGCTTGCCCGCAGCGTGCTGGCCCTGTACACCTTCGACGACCGGGCGGACGACATCTCCCTGGAGAATCTGCTGCGCCAGTCCATCGAGCTCATCAGCCGCTTTCCGCTCATCGCCGCCAACGCCTACGCGGCCAAGCGGCACTATTTCGACGGGAAATCCCTGTATCTCCACAATCCCGACCCGACGCTCTCCGTCGCGGAGAACCTGCTGCGCATGATCCGCAAGGACAAGAGCTACACGGCCGAAGAGGCGCACCTGCTCGACCTCATGCTGATTCTGCACGCTGAGCACTCGAGCAACAACTCCACCTTCGTCTGCCGCGCGCTGTCCTCCTCGGGCACCGACACCTACAGCGCCATCGCCGGCGCGGTCGGCTCGCTGAAGGGCCCGCTGCACGGCGGCGCGAACGCGCGCGTGATGCGGATGTTCGCGGAGTTGGAGGCCCAGATCGGCAAGGCGCCCACCGACGAGGCGCTCGGCGCCTATCTCGACGCGATCCTCGACGGCGCCGTGGGGGACCGCTCGGGCAAGATCTACGGCCTCGGCCACGCGGTCTACACGATGTCCGACCCGCGCACCATCGTCATCCAGAAATATGCCGCCGCGCTCGCCGAGCAGAAGGGGAAGCTCTGCGACCTCGAGCTCATGGAGCGCGTGGAGCGGATGGGCATTGAGAAGATTATGGCGCGCAAGCATCAGACCATTCCGATGTGCGCGAACGTGGACATGTATTCCGGCCTCGTCTACAGCATGCTGGACATCCCCCCGGACATGTTCACGCCGATCTTCGCCTGCGCCCGCATCTCCGGCTGGTGCGCGCACCGCATGGAGGAGGTCGCCACCGGCGGCCGCATTATGCGCCCGGCCTACCGCGCCGCCGTCAAAAAATCGCCGTATATCCCGATGGAGGAGAGAGCGTAAGGACTTCCCTCTGCTGTGAAGAACCGGAGTTCGGCTCCGGTTTCTTCACAGCCTTTTTTTGCACAATTTTACCCATCTGCCATTTCTCGCTGCGAATAGGCGTCTGGATTCTTCGCCGCTGGCGCTCCTCAGAATGACAAATGGGGAAAAAACCGCAAGCCCGCCGCTCGGCGGGGTGCCGGAGGGGCGGGCTTGCGGGGGGTCTGACGGCCTGCCCGCGCGGGCGGGGCAGGCTTGCTCAAACTGACCGTTGTGCAGGTTTGCATAGAAGCCGTTTTTCTGCAGAAGCTCTTCGTGGCGGCCCTGCTCGACGATATGGCCGTCGTTCATCACGAGAATGAGATCCGCCTCGCGGATGGTGGACAGACGGTGCGCGACGACGAAGCTGGTCCGGCCCTGCATCATTTTTTGGAACGCCGACTGGATTTTGGCCTCGGTGCGCGTGTCGATCGACGAGGTCGCCTCGTCGAGAATCAGCATGGGCGGCAGGCAGAGCATGACGCGCGTGATGCACAGCAGCTGCTTCTGCCCCTGGCTCAGACTGCCGCCGTTTTCGGAGAGCACGGTGTCGTAGCCCTGCGGCAGGCGGCGGATGAAGCTGTCGGCGTGGGCGGCGCGCGCGGCGGCGTACAGCGCCTCCTCCGGGGCGTCCGGCCGCCCGAACAGCAGGTTCTCGCGCACGGTCCCCTCCTGCAGCCAGGTGTCCTGCAGGACCATGCCGTAGCTTCGGCGCAGACTCGCGCGGGTGACGGCGCGGATGTCGGCCCCGTCCACAGAGATCCGGCCCGCGTCCGCGTCGTAAAAGCGCATGAGAAGGTTGATGAGCGTCGTCTTGCCGCAGCCCGTGGGGCCGACGATGGCGACGCGCTCGCCGGTCCGGACGTCGAGGCTCAGATGTCCGATGAGCGGCCGGTCCTTCACGTAGGAGAAGGACACGTCCTGCAGAGATACGCGGCCCGAGACGTTCTGCAGCGCCGGGGCGTCCGGGCTGTCCGGCGTCTGCGGCGGCTCGTCGATCAGCTCGAAAATCCGCGCCGCGCAGGCCATCGCGTTCTGCAGCTCCGTCACGACGCCGGAGATTTCGTTGAAGGGCTTCGTGTATTGGTTGGCGTAGCTCAGAAAGCAAGCCAGCGCGCCGACCGTCAGCGAGCCGGAGACCGCCAGCAGCGCGCCGGAGAGGGCGACCGCGGCGTAGACGGCGCTGTTGATGAAGCGCGTGGAGGGGTTCGTGAGCGAGGAATAGAAGGTGGCCTTCAGCGAGGCTTTTTCCAGCCGCCCGTTCACCTCGTCGAACTGCTCCAGGCTCTTTGCCTCGTGCGAGAACGCCCGCACAAGCTTCTGTCCGCCGATCAGCTCGTCCGCCAGGGCCGTCTGCTCGGCCCGCGTCTCGGACTGCTCGCGGAACAGATGGTAGGTCCTGCGCGCGATAAAGCGCGCGGCGAAGAGGGACAGCGGCGTCAGCACGACCACGACGAGCGTCACGCGCCAGTCGAGGCTGAGCATGAAAAAGAGCGTGCCCAGAATCGTCAGGACGCCGGAAAACAGCTGCGTAAAGCCGAGCAGCAGCCCGTCGCAGAACGTATCGACGTCCGCGATCACGCGGCTGACGGTCTCGCCCGCCGGATGGGCGTCGAGATACGACAGGGGCAGGCGCTGCAGATGCTCGAACGCGGTCTGGCGCACGTCGCGCACGACGCGGAAGGCGACGCGGTTGTTGACGGCGCTCATGGCCCACTGCGCCAGCGCCGACGCGCAGGCGACGAGGATGATCTTTTCCGCCAGGGCCGCGACCGCCGCGAAATCCACCGTCCCCGGTCCGGCGACGGCGTCGATGGCGCGTCCGGCGAGGATGGGGATATACAGCGTCCCCGCCACAGAGGCAGCGGCGAACACCCAGGAGAGCGCGAGCGGGGCCCAGTGCGGCCCGAGGCTCCGCAGCACGCGCAGGAGCGTTTTGGAGGCGGCGCTGTTTTTCATGACGCGTCCTCCTTTTTGTACTGCGAGGCATAGATCTCGCGGTAGACCTCGCAGGTTTTGAGAAGCTCCTCGTGCGTGCCGCTGCCCGCAAGGCGCCCGTCGTCGAGCACCAGAATCGTGTCGCACAGGCGAATGGAGGCCGTGCGCTGTGAGACGATGAACACGGTCGGTTTGCCCGGCAGCGCGCGCAGGGCCTTGCGCAGCGCCGCGTCGGTGGCGAAATCGAGCGCGGACGCGCTGTCGTCGAGAATGAGAATCTCCGGTCTGCGCACCAGCGCGCGGGCGATGGTCAGCCGCTGCCGCTGCCCGCCGGACAGATCGCGCCCGCCCTGCTCCAGCGGCGCGTCCAGCCCGCCGGAGCGGGCCTGCACGAGCTCCTTCGCCTGCGCCGAGGCCAGCGCCGCCCAGAGCGCCGCGTCGGAGGCGGCTTCGTCGCCCCAGAGCAGATTTTCGCGGACGGTGCCCCGGAAGAGCACGGCCTGCTGCGGCACGACGCCGATCTTTCCGCGAAGCGTCCGGGCGGGATAGGCCCGGACGTCCGCGCCGTCCACCAGCACCCGGCCCTGAGTCGCGTCGTAGAAGCGCGGGATGAGATTGACGAGCGACGACTTGCCGGAGCCGGTGCCGCCGATCACGCCCACAAAGCTGCCGCGCGGCGCGGTGAAGCTGACGCCGTGCAGCGCATCGCCGCCCGCGCCCGCGTAGCGGAGGCTGACGTCCTCAAACGTCACCGCGTCCGCGCCGTCCGGCGTGACCGGCGCTGCCTGCGGCGAGGCCTCCGCGGACGGCGTTTCCAGCGCTGCCTCCACGCGGTTGCCGCAGGCGACGGCCCGTGTGACGCTGAGAATCAGGTTGGCGAGCTTGATGAGCTCCACCAGGATCTGCGCCATATAATTATAGAGCGCGACGAGCTGGCCCTGCGTGAGCCCGCCCGCGTCCACCCGCCCTGCGCCGGTGTGCAGAAGCGCGACGATGGCGAGGTTAATGACCACGTAGGTCACGGGGTTCATGAGAGCGGAGATGCGGCCTGCGCGGGTCTGGATTGCCTCCAGCGCGCCGCCGCGGGCGTCGAAGCCGTCGATCTCCGCGTCCTCCCGGTTGAACGCGCGGATGACGCGCGCGCCCGTGAGGTTTCCGCGCGCCGCGCCGAGCACGCCGTCCAGCCGCTCCTGCACGCGCCGGTAGAGCGGGACGCAGGCGAGCAGGATGGCGAAGACGATCACGAGCAGGACGGGAATCGCGAGCGCGAAGATGCGCGCGGACGGCGCGTCGATCGTAAAGGCCATAATCATCGCGCCGAAGACGATGAACGGAGAGCGCAGCAGCAGGCGCAGCGTCAGGTTGAGACCTGTCTGCACCTGGTTCATGTCGCTCGTCATGCGCGTCATCATCGTGGCCGCGCCGAGCTCGTCGAGCTGCGTGAAGCTGAGCGACTGGATGTGCGCATAGAGCGCGTGCCGCACGTCCTTCGCGAAGCCGGCGGCGGCCTTCGCGGCGAAATACTGCGCCGTCACCGACGCGGCAAAGCCCGCCGCGCCGAGGCCGACGAGCAGCAGGCACATGCGCAGGATGCCGGCCCGGTCGCCGGCGGCGATGCCCCGGTCGATGATCGCCGCCACGATGAGCGGCACCAGCAGCTCCAGCGCCGCCTCGAGCAGCTTGAAAAGCGGTCCGAGGATGCTCTCGCGCCGGTACGCCCGCAGATAGACAAACAGCTTTCTCATGATATACCAACCGTAAAACAGACTGAAAACCGGGAGATTTTCGCGGCCTCAGTATACCACATTCCGCTCTGTTTTACCAGACCGGCGGGTGGGGTTGCTTTTCCGCGGGGCGTATGGTATGCTGGATTTGCGCCCGAGGGGCGCGGAAAGGAGCCGATCCCATGCAGGCGATCTCGAACTTTCTGTCCGGAAGCTCACCGGCCGTCTACATTTTCATTTTCTTCGGGAAGCTTCTGGAGGTGGCGCTCGCAACGCTGCGGGCGCAGCTCATCTACAAGGGCCAGCGGGTGCCGGGCGCGCTGATCGCGATTCTGGAATACACCTTCTGGCTCTGCATCACCGCCTCCGCGCTGGCGGGCTTTGCCAGCGACCCCATCAAAATTGTGATCCTCGTCGTCGCCTTTGCCGTCGGCAACGTGCTCGGCTCCGTGCTGGAGGAGAAGCTGGCGCTGGGCTACTGCTCGGTGGACGCCGTGTTCACGGACAAGGGCGCGGCGCACGAGGCGGCGGAGCTGCTGCGCGCGAAGGGGCACGCCCTGACGCTGCTGCCCGCCGAGGGCATCTGCGGCGCGGAGCGCTGCGCGCTGTTCGCGACCGTCCAGCGCAGAAACGTGGACGCCGTCAAGGCCCTGCTGTTCAAGGCCGACCCCGGCGTCGTCATCACCGTGCAGGACATCCAGCAGATCCGCGGCGGCACCATCGCGAGAAAGCGGAAATAAAAAAGACGCAAAACAGCACGGACGCCCCTTTCGGGGCGTCCGCGCTGTTTGTGAAAAAGAGAAAAGAGAGGAGAGAGAAAGAAAAAGAGGAGAAAAAGAAATGAAATGAAATGAAATAATTATATTGATAGCAGAAGCCGCTGTCGCCTGTCCGCGGGTCTTCCCGTGAACCAGCGTTTCCTGATGATCTAAGGATACCGGATTTGGCGCGGCGGGTGGTGAACAGTTTGTAAACGAAGGATGAAGAAATCTTAAAGATTGCCGCGCTTGCCATTTCGCGGCATTTGCGGTATTCTGAACGGGAAAGGGGCGCGATGGATGGACGTGGATTTGGAAGCCGTGCGCGCGGAATACGACCGCCTCGACCGGCTGCTCGGCATCGACACGCGGTTTGTCGGGCTGTCGTTTTCCAGACGCATGACAAAGCAGTACGGCGTGTGCACATTTCGCGGCGCGCATCCGGAGCAGATCCGGCTGGCGGAGTTTTTGCGGCGGGAGCCGCAGCAGCTGCTTATGACGGCGCGGCACGAGTACGCGCACGCGGCGGCGGCGCTTCTCACGGGGCGGCCGCACGGGCACGACGCGGCATGGAAAACGGTATGCGCGCGGATCGGCTGCCCCGGCGAGCGGCTGTCGAAGCCGTGCCCGGCCATGCTGGAACGGCAGCGCGAGCGGGAGATGAGCCGGGCGCCGCGGACATTTTATGTGGTCGAATGCCTGAACTGCCACAGACAGAGCCGCTACCAGCGGCGCGGAAAGGTGGTGCGGGCGCTGGAATCCGGGCGCGGCGGCTGCGTGTGCCGCGCGTGCGGCGCGCGGCGGTTTGGCCTGCGCATCGAACAGGAGGGAAAAGGAATATGACGCATCCGGAAAAGGCAAAGAGCCTGTTTGAAGAGGGCTATAACTGCGCGCAGGCCGTGGTCGGCGCGTTTGAAGAGGAAATCGGTCTGTCCCACGAGGCGGCCATGCGCCTGGCGTCGTCGTTCGGCGGCGGCATCGGCGGCATGCGCAGCGTCTGCGGGACGGTGAGCGGGATGATGATGGTCGCGGGGCTGCTGTACGGCTACGGCGCTCCGGACGACCGGGCCGGGAAGATTGCCCACTACGCCCGCGTGCGCGAGCTGGCGGACGCCTTCCGCGCCGAGCACGGATCGATCATTTGCGCGGAGCTGCTCGGCCTTGGCGAAAAGCCCAAGCCCAGGGACCCGGAGGAGCGGACGCCCGCGTACTACAAAAAGCGCCCCTGCGCCGATATGACCGCCGACGCGGCGCAGATCCTGGACGACTACATCGCCGCGCATCCAGTCAAAAAGGCATAAAAAACATCCCGGTCTGCTGCAGAATCGTCTTGCAGCAGACCGGTATTTTTTCGGTTTTCGGCCCGAACGGTTCTCAGTTCCGCTTCGCGGTGTTGCAGACCACCTGCGGGAACCGGCCGCGCGCGGGAAAAACCGCGGTCCGGCCGAGCAGGGCGTTTTTGCCCTCCGCCAGCCCGCGCACGAGCGCGTACGTCTGCGCGAGCTGCGCCGGGTCCTGCCGCCCCGCGCCGTGGCCGCACCAGGGCGCGTAATCGCGGGCGAGCGACAAAAGCCGCTCCCCGCCCGGCAGCCAGCCGCGCAGGGTCGTGCAGCCGGGCAGCTGCAGCCAGAGCGACTCGTTGATGTCGTCGCCGGTGAACAGAAGCTTCTCCCGCTCATCCGCAAAGGCCGTCGAGCCGCGGGTGTGGCCCGGCACCGAAATCGCGCGCACGGAGCGGCCGCCCAGCTCGAACACGCGGCCGTCGCCGATGGGCGCGGGCATGGGCAGATAGGGGAGCCGCGGCGGTTTCACGCCATGCGGCGTCATCACGGACGCGGCGAGGCGGGAGCTGAGAAGCCGGTACACGGGCGCGAGGTCGGCCCGGCCCACATAAAAGCGGGGATACCAGCCCGCGCCGCCGGCGTGGTCGCAGTGCAGATGCGTCAGCGCGACCGTGACGGGAAGCCGGGTGAGCGCTTCCACCTGCCGCCGGAGCTGCCCGAGGCCGAGCCCCGTGTCGATGAGCAGCGCCCGTTCGCTGCCCAGCAGCAGATAGCAGTTGCACAGGCCCCGCTCGTCGAGCCGGTAGGTGCCGGGCGCGATGCGTTCAACGGTATAATCGGTGCCGCACATGGCCGCTCGTCTCCTTTTCCGGCGTCATACGCCTGCCTGGAAATAGCGCACCAGCACGGCGGCGGTCTGCGCGCGGGTGGCGTCGGCCTTCGGGCAGAGCAGTCCGCCGGTCATGCCGGCGAGCAGCTTTTTGCCGAGCGCCCAGTTCATCGCTTCTGCGGCCCACGCCGAGACGGAGGCGGCGTCGGGGGCGGAGGAGCCGACGGCGGCCGCGCCGGTCTGCGGCGCCGTTTTCTTGGCCGCGCAGTCGAAGCGATAGAAGATCACGGCGAATTCCTCGCGGCTGACGGGGTCGTCCGGACGGAACAGGCCGCCGCTGCCCTTGACGATGCCGCTCGCGGCGGCCCAGTTGACGGCCGTCTCGTACGGGCTGCCGGCGGGCACGTCGGTGAAGGAGGCCGCGGACGCGCTCGCGGCCGTCTCGTCGGCCAGCGCGTAGAGCCGGTACAGGCAGACGATCAGCTCCGCGCGGGTGATGGGGCTGTCGGGGGCGAAGAGCGTCTCCGAGGCGCCGCCCAGAAAGCCGAGCGAGGACGCGGTCAGAATGTCCCGCTCCGCCCAGTGCCCGGCAATGTCGGTATAGCTGGGGGCGGTTCTGCCGGCGGACGTATCCGCGGCATCCCCGTCCGCCGCGAGGGCCATGCCGCTCAGCAGCAGACAGGCTGCCAGAGCCAGGCAGACAAGGGACACAATGCGCTTTTTCATCGGAAGTTCCTCCTTGGCTGTTTAGATTAATTAAGATTATAGCCAAAACCGGCGCAAAACGCAACCGGGCCGGAGAACAATTCCACCAAAGAAACAACAGGGAAATTAGAAATGTTGGACAAAATTTCCTTGAAATGACAGAGGAGGATTGCATTGTGTGGAAAAAGGTATAAAATTATTGATATACAGACAGAAGGAGTGTGGCAGTATGGCATTGAGACCGAAGGTGGTAAAGCTGTGCAAGGTCGTGGGCGGACTGACCGGCACGGTGAATAAAATCGACGAGAACGCGCCGGAGTATTACTCTCTGGCTTCCATTCTGACCGACGAAGAGTGCGACGTCGCCATCGCGGCGGGTCTGCGCAAGGAGCGCACCGCGGCGTATCTGGCGCAGAAGGTCGGCAGACCCGAGGACGAGGTGCGCAAGATCGCGGAGCATCTGGCCTGGATCGGCGTGTTCCGGATCAACAACGACCCCAAAACCGGCAAGGATCTCTTCTTCATGCAGATCTTCGCGCCCGGCATCATGGAAATGCTCGTGAACAACCAGCAGCTGCTGGCCGAGCACCCCGAGGTCGGCAAAGCGTTCGAGGAATACACCCGCATCCGCATGGCGAACATGGCCCCCATGATGCCGAACGGCTACGGACTCATGCGCGTCGTGCCGATCGAGAGCGCGATCAAGGACATCCCGGATGTGCACGACTACGACAAGCTGTCCTATTATCTGAACAAGTACGACATCTTCTCCGTCTCGCCCTGCTCGTGCCGCGCGGCGCGGCGGACGATCAACGACGGCTGCGGCCATCTGGAGGCCGACATGTGCATTCAGATGGGCAAGGGCGCCGAGCACTACATCCGCACCGGGCGCGGCCGCCAGGTCTCGCGCGAGGAGGTGCTGGAGATTCTGAAGCGGGCCGAGGACAACGGCCTCATGCACGACATGCCCAACATCGAGGAGGCCGGCGAGAGCTCCGCCATCTGCAACTGCTGCGCCTGCTCCTGCTTCGGCCTGCGCGTGGGCCTCATGTACGGCGCGCGCGACGTCATCCGCTCGAACTTCACGGCGAAGGTGGACGAGGAAAAGTGCGTGGCGTGCGGCCAGTGCGTCGAGAACTGCCCGGCCAACGCGCTGAAACTCGGCCAGAAGCTCTGCACCAAAACCCCGCTCGCGCCCCCGCCCGACTACCGCAAGATGCGCGACTCCATGACCTGGAGCAAAAACGACTGGAACGTGGACTACCGCGAAAACCGCGAGGACGTCATGGCCACCGGCACGGCCCCGTGCAAGACGGCCTGCCCCGCGCACATCGCCGTGCAGGGCTATCTGAAGCTGGCCGCCCAGGGCAAGTACCAGGAGGCGCTGGCGCTCATCAAAAAGGAGAACCCGTTCCCCGCCGTCTGCGGGCGCATCTGCAACCACCGCTGCGAGACCGAGTGCACGCGCGGCAGCGTGGACGAGGCCGTCGCCATCGACGAGGTCAAGCGGTTCATCGCCGACCACGATCTGCACGCCGAGACGCGGTATGTCCCGCCCATGGTCAACCAGATCGGCAAGCCGTATCCGCAGAAGATCGCCATTGTCGGCGCTGGCCCGGCGGGCCTCACCTGCGCGTACTATCTGGCGGAAAAGGGCTACCGGCCCACCGTGTTTGAAAAGGCCGCGCGTCCCGGCGGCATGCTGATGAATGGCATCCCGTCGTTCCGGCTCGAAAAGGACGTCGTGCAGGCGGAGATCGACATTCTGAAGGACATGGGCGTCGAGTTCCGCTGCGGCGTCGAGGTCGGCAGAGACGTGACCATCCAGCAGCTCCGCGGCGAGGGCTACAAGGGCTTCTATCTCGCCATCGGCTGCCAGGGCGGCCGCAAGGTCGGCGTGCCCGGCGAGGATGCCGAGGGCGTGCAGGCCGGCGTGGTCTTCATGCAGGAGGTCAATCTCGGCACAAGCAAGCCGCTCGCGGGCCGCACGGTCGTGGTCGGCGGCGGCAACGTGGCCGTGGACGTGGCGCGTACCGCCGCGCGCGTCGGCTCGTCGGAGACCTCCATGTACTGCCTCGAGTCCCGCGAGATCATGCCCGCCGCGGCGGACGAGGTCGGGGAGGCCGAGAAGGAGGGCATCGCCGTCCACAACTCCTGGGGCCCGAAGGAAATCCTCGCCGAAAACGGCAGGGTCACGGGCGTCGTGTTCAAAAAATGCACCCGCGTGTTTGACGACGCGCATCACTTCAGCCCGCAGTACGACGAGAACGACACGATCACCGTGCCGTGCGAAAACGTGCTGCTGTCCATCGGCCAGGCCATCGAGTGGGGCGACATGCTCAAGGGCACGAAGGTCGAGACCGCAAGAAACGGCGGGGTCAAGGTCGATCCGCTGACCTACCAGACGGCCGAGCCCGACATCTTCGCGGGCGGCGACGTGTACACCGGCCCGAAATTCGCCATCGACGCGATCGCGGCCGGCAAGGAGGCCGCCATCTCGCTCCACCGCTTCGTGCAGCCCGGCCAGACCCTCACAATGGGCCGCGACCGCCGGCACTACGTCGCGCTCGACAAGACGAACGTCATGCTGCCGCTGGGCGGCTTCGACCGCGAGGCGCGGCAGGTGCCGGGCTACAACGCGGCCAAGGCCAGAAGCTTCGGCGACACGCACATGACCTTCACCGAGGAGCAGGTCAAAAAAGAGACCGCGCGCTGCCTCGGCTGCGGCGCGACGAAGGTGGACGAATATCTCTGCATCGGCTGCGGCCTGTGCACGACAAAGTGCAAATTCGACGCCATCCATCTCGTGAAGTCGCGCAGCTGGGAGGCGGGCAAATTTGAAACCATGCCCATCAAGGTCGCGGAGCAGGCGCTCAAGAAGACCGGCCGCATCCTGGGCGATAAGATTGCAAGGAAATAGCCGATGCATGAAATGGGCCTGACGGATGCCGTCCTCAAAATGGTGGACGGCATCCTCGAAAAGAACGGCTGCCGCGGCGCGAGCCGCATCACGCTGGAGATCGGCGATCTCAGCGGCGTGGTGCCGCGCTTCGTGCGCGACTGCTGGGAGGCCGTCGCCGACGGCACGAAATATGAAGCCACCGAGCTGGTGCTCGAGACCGTGCCGGGGACCGCGAGGTGCCTCGACTGCGGACGCGAATTCACCGTGAATCTGGACGATCTCGTCTGCCCGGACTGCCTGGGGCGGAAGCTGAAGCCCCTCACCGGCACGGACATGACCGTCAAGGAAATCGAGGCATATTGACATGGACCCTGTAAAAATCATCGAGGTCAAGCAGAGCGTCTTCGCCGACAACGACCGCGAGGCCGGCGAGGTGCGCGCGATGCTCAAAAAGGACAAGACCTTTCTTGTGAACCTCATGTCGTCCCCCGGCGCGGGCAAGACGACGACGCTGCTGAAAACCATCGAGCTGCTCAAAAACGACGTGAAGCTCGGCGTCATGGAGGCCGACATCGACTCCGACGTGGACGCGAAGAAGATCGCGGGCGCGGGCGTGCCGTCCATCCAGCTCCACACGGGCGGCATGTGCCACCTCGACGCGGAAATGACGCGGCAGGGACTGGCCGAATTCCACGCGGAGGAGCTGGACTTCGTCGTGCTCGAGAACGTGGGGAACCTCGTGTGCCCGGCGGAATTCGACACCGGGGCCTGCCGGAACGTGATGATCCTCTCCGTGCCCGAGGGCCACGACAAGCCGCTCAAATATCCGCTCATCTTCACGGTCTGTGACGTGCTCATCATCAACAAGATCGACGTCCTGCCGTATTTCGACTTCGACATGCAGCTTGTCGAGCAGTACGCGCACATGCGCAACCCAAAGCTGAAAATCTTCCCGCTCTCCGCCAAGACCGGCGAGGGCTTCGAGCCCTGGATCGCCTGGCTGCGGGAGAACATCGCGGCGTGGAACCGGTAATTGCGTATTTGTCATTCCGAGCCGTAAAGGAAGCCTCTGCCCCCGCCGGAACGGGGACAGAGGCTTTGCTTTGCTCAAAATGACAGAGCTGTTTTCTGCGGCAGCCTTTTCAGCGGCTTGTAAAAGAGGCCGGTTTTCATTATAATAATACAAATACGATTTTGGAGCATGGCATGAAAAGAATCACCATCGGCATTCTGGCGCATGTGGACGCGGGGAAGACGACCCTGTCCGAGGCGCTTTTATATGAGAGCGGCGTGCTCAGACGGCTCGGGCGCGTCGATCACCGGGACGCGTTTCTCGACACCGGCGCGCTCGAGCGCGAGCGGGGCATCACCATCTTCTCCAAGCAGGCGCGGCTGCCGATCGAAAACGGGGAGCTTCAGCTGCTCGACACGCCGGGCCACGTCGATTTCTCCGCCGAGACGGAGCGGACGCTGCAGGTGCTCGACTACGCGCTCGTCGTCGTGAGCGGGACGGCCGGCGTGCAGGGACATACGCACACGCTCTGGCAGCTGCTGCGCCGCTTCGGTGTGCCGGCGTTCGTGTTTGTGAACAAGATGGACGTGGCCGACAGGACGCGGGAGGAGCTGCTGCGGGAGCTGGACGGGCAGCTCGGCGGGCCGTTCGTGGACATGGAGGCCGCCGACCGCTTCGAGCGGCTGGCGAGCCTCGACGACGCGCTCACGGAGCGGTATCTGGAATCGGGGACGCTGGACAGCGGCGAGATCGCCGGGCTCATCGCGCGGCGCGCGGTCTGTCCGTGCTGGTTCGGCTCGGCGCTGAAGCTCGACGGCGTGGACACGCTTTTGAAGGGACTCTCCGAATATACGAGGATGCCGGGCTATCCCGCCGAATTCGGCGCGCGCGTGTACAAGATCGGGCGCGACGCGCAGGGCGCGCGGCTGACGTTCCTGAAGGTGACGGGCGGCTGCCTGCGCGTCAAAATGCCGGTCAACGGCGAAAAGCCGGACCAGCTCCGCCTGTATTCCGGGGAAAAATACACGCTGACGGACGCGGCGGAGGCCGGGACGGTGCTGGCCGCGACGGGCTTTGCCGACACGATGCCCGGCGCGGGACTGGGCTTTGAAAAGGAAGCGGAGAAGCCCGTGCTGCGCCCGGTGTTCGAATACCGCGTCGAGGTGCCGGGCGACGCGCAGGCGGCCTATCTGCAGCTCCGGCGGCTCGACGAGGAGGACCCGCTGCTGCACATCTCGTGGGACGCGCGGCTGCGGGAGATCCGCGTGCAGCTCATGGGCGAGGTGCAGCTGGAGATTCTGCAGCGCCTGATCCGGGACCGGTTCGGCCTCGCGGTCACGTTCGGCGAGGGCGGCATCGTTTACCGCGAGACGATCCTGGAGCCGGTCGAGGGCATCGGGCACTACGAGCCGCTGCGCCACTACGCAGAGGTGCACCTGCTGCTGGAGCCCGGCGAGCCGGGCAGCGGCCTGATCCTCGACACGGTCTGCGGCGAGGATACGCTCGCGCGGAGCTGGCAGCGGCTCATTTTCACGCACCTGATGGAGAAAACGCACCGGGGCGTGCTGACGGGCTCGCCCGTGACCGACCTGCGCGTCACGATTCTGACGGGCAGGGCGCACGAGAAGCACACGGAGGGCGGGGACTTCCGGCAGGCGACCTACCGCGCGGTGCGGCAGGGACTCAAAAAGGCGAAGAGCGTGCTGCTCGAGCCGTGGTATCAATTCCGGCTGGAGCTGCCGCAGCCGGCGGTGGGCCGGGCCATGACCGATCTGCAGCGGATGCAGGCCGAGCTGGACGCGCCCGTGACAAGGCAGAAGGACGCGCTTCTGACGGGTCTGGCCCCGGTGTCGGAGCTGCGCGGATACCAGCGCGAGGTGACGGCCTATACGCAGGGCCGCGGCCGCCTGAGCTGCGCGGTCGCTGGCTACCGGCCCTGCCACAACGAGCGCGAGGTCGTGGAGCGGATCGGCTACGACTCCGAGCGCGACCTCGAAAACCCGACCGGCTCCATCTTCTGCGCGCACGGCGCGGGCTTCGAGGTCAAGTGGTACGACGTGGAAAAATACGCGCATCTGCCGGTCTGGCGGCCGGACGCGCCCGCGGAGGAGCCGGCGCGGCGCATCGTGCGCGCGGTGGCCCCCGGCGGCGCGCCGGAGCTGGAGAAGGAGCTGCTGGCGATCTTCGAGCGCACCTACGGACAGATCCGGCGGCGGGATTTTCTGCCGGCGCAGCTCCGGCCGGAGGACAAGCGGGAGCTCATCGCGCAGTTCGAGCCGGCGCAGGAATTCCTGCTCGTGGACGGGTACAACATTCTCTTCGCGTGGGACGAGCTGAAGGAAATCGCGCGGGACAACCTCGACGCGGCACGGCATCTGCTGATGAACCTGCTGTGCAACTACCAGGCCTACCGCGGCTGCGCGCTCATCCTCGTCTTCGACGCCTACCGGGTGCCCGAGGGACTGGGCGCGGTGGAAAAATACCACAACCTCTACATCGTCTATACGAAGCAGGCGGAGACGGCCGACCAGTACATCGAGCGCGTCACCTACGAGCTGCGCGGCAGAAGGCGCGTGCGCGTGGCGACCTCGGACGCGCTCGAGCAGCTCATCATCCTCGGCCACGGCGCGCAGCGCGTCTCGGCCCGGGAATTCCACGACGAGGTGCTGTCCGTCAGCCGCGAGATCAGCCGGATTCTGGAGGAAAACAACCGGAAAAACGAAAAGTCATAGCAGACGCGGAAAAACGAAAAATCTGTCATCCTGAGTGCCGGCGAAGGGTACCGCCCGGGTATAAACCCGGAGCGGAGACCTTCGGCCGGCCTCGGAATGACAGATTTGTTTTTCTTTGCGGCGGAACGCGGGAAGCTATACGTGCTCGCTTGCGGTGATGCGGGCGTGCCAGCCGCCGGCGGGGACGTCCTCGTAGATGGGATGGCGGGCGGTCAGTCTGGAGACGGCCTCGAGCACCTCCTGCTTTGTGCCCGCGAAGTCGTCCGCGGCCTTTTCAATGCAGCCGGCGACGACGTCCATGTCCTCGGCGGTGAAGCCGCGCGTCGTGGCGGCGGGGGTGCCGATGCGCACGCCGGAGGTCACGCCGGGCTTTTCGGGGTCGTTCGGGATGGCGTTTTTGTTGACGGTGATGTGCACCTCGTCCAGGCGCGTCTGCAGCTCCCTGCCCGTGATGTGCTTGCCGCGCAGGTCGAGCAGCATCAGGTGGTTGTCGGTGCCGCCGGAGACGAGGTCGAACCCGCGGCGCTGCAGGCCGTCCGCCAGCGCCGCCGCGTTTTTCACGATGTTTTCGGCGTATGCGCGGAATTCCGGCTGCATCGCCTCGCGCAGGCAGACGGCCTTGGCCGCGATGACGTGCATGAGCGGGCCGCCCTGCGTGCCGGGGAAGACGGCGCTGTTGAGCTTCTTGCCGTATTCCGCGCGGGCGAGGATCATGCCGCCGCGCGGGCCGCGCAGGGTCTTGTGCGTCGTAGTGGTCACGACGTCGGCGTACGGCACGGGATTCATGTGCTGGCCGCCCGCCACGAGGCCCGCGATGTGGGCCATGTCCACCATGAACAGAGCGCCGCTGCGGTGCGCGATCTCGGAGAAGGTTTTAAAATCGATGGCGCGGGGATACGCCGACGCGCCCGCGATCAGCAGCTTCGGGCGGTATTTTTTGACGAGGTCCTCGACCTCGTTGTAATCGATGCGGCCCGTGGCGGGATCGACGCCGTAGCCGATGCTGTTGTAGTATTTGCCCGAGAGATTGACCTTGGCGCCGTGGGTCAGGTGGCCGCCGTTGGCCAGGTCCATGCCCATGAGCGTGTCGCCCGGCTGCAGAAGCGCGGCGTAGACCTCGAGATTCGCCTGCGCGCCGGAGTGCGGCTGCACGTTGGCGAATTCCGCGCCGAACAGCGCCTTGGCCCGCTCGATGGCGATGGTCTCCAGCTCGTCCACATAGTCGCAGCCGCCGTAGTAGCGCTTGCCGGGGTAGCCCTCGGCGTATTTATTTGTCAAAACGCTGCCCATGGCCAGAATGACGGCCTGGGACGCGATGTTCTCCGAAGCGATCAGCTCGATGTTCTGCTTCTGCCGGCGGTACTCGCGGCGCATGGCGCCGGCGACGTCGGGGTCGAAGCGCTGCAAATAGTCCATGGAGTTCTCCAAAATGTTCTGCATGACGGGTATCCTTTCTGAATAAAAAAATGGGCAAGCCGTCTCCGGTTTGCTCATTGGTATTCCGCGCAGAAAAATGCGCTTCCTACTCTGTCCTTTTGCCTGAGAGATTCGGCTTTCGCCTTGCACCTTCGGCACCCAATTCAATGAGTTCTCCAGAGATTCCTCTCTTTCCCAGTCCGCCGCGCGTTCTGAAAAAGATCATCGGAAAGATATGAAATTGTTCGATTGCGGTCATTATAACACACGGCGTTCAGAAGTCAAGCCCCAAATCGCGGCCGGACGCGGAAACATTTCCCGACGAAATTGCGCGGGGGGAATTTCAAAACGCGGCGATCTGTGGTACAATCAAAAAAGAAAAAACAAAGATGGGAGCGTGGTATTTTGAAGCGTTTACTCAAGGGCGGCACGGTGGTCGGCGGCCGGGAGTCAAAAAAGGCGGACATTCTGATCGACGGCGAGACCATCGCGGCGGTCGGGGAGAACCTTGTCTGCCCGGACGCGCAGACGGCGGATGTCACGGGAAAGCTGCTGTTTCCCGGTTTTATCGACGCGCACACGCATTTTGACCTCGACGTCTGCAGCACCACGACGGCCGACGACTTCTACACCGGCAGCCGCAGCGCCATCCGCGGCGGCACGACCATGGTCATCGATTTCGCCTGCCCGAACAAGGGCGAGAGCCTGGCCTACGGCCTGCAGCTCTGGCACAAAAAGGCCGACGGCCGCTCGGCCTGCGACTACGGCTTCCACATGACGATCGACGACTGGAACGAGTCCATCCGCGCGGAGATCCCCGCGATGCTCGAAGCGGGCATCCCCTCGTTCAAGATGTACATGACCTATCCCGCCATGATGATCGGCGACAAGGACATGTTCTTCGCGCTGGAGGAGCTGAAAAAATACGGCGCCATCGCCGGCGTCCACTGCGAAAACAGCGGCGTCATCGACGCGCTCATCGAGCAGCACAAAAAGGCGGGTCTGCTCGCCCCGTCCTCGCATCCCGAATGCCGCCCGAATCCCCTCGAGGCCGAGGCGGTCGCGCACCTGCTGCGCATCGCCGAGGTGGCCGATACGCCCGTCGTGATCGTGCATCTGAGCACGAAGGAATCGCTCCGCGAGGTGCTCGAGGCCCGCGCGCGCGGGCAGAAGGTCTATGTCGAGACCTGCCCGCACTATCTGCTGCTCGACGACAGCCTCTATTCCCAGAAGACGTTTACCGACTCCGCGCGCTACGTCTGCGCGCCGCCTCTGCGCAAAAAGGCCGACCAGGAGGTCCTGTGGGAGGCGCTCGCCTCGGGCGCGATCCAGACCGTCTCGACCGACCACTGCAGCTTCACGCTCGCGCAGAAGGACGCCGGAAAGGACGACTTCACGAAGATCCCCGGCGGCCTGCCCGGCGTGGAGACGCGCGGCGTGCTGCTGTACACCTACGGCGTGGCCGAGGGGCGGATCACAAAGGAGCAGATGTGCGCGCTCCTGTCCGAGAATCCCGCGCGGCTCTACGGCGCGTATCCGAGAAAGGGCGTCCTGGCCGAGGGCAGCGACGCCGACATCGTCGTCTACGACCCGAACGCCGACCGCGTGATTACCGCCAAGGATCAGCTCGCCAACGTGGACTATACGCCCTACGAGGGCTTCCAGACGAAGGGCTCCATCGCCCAGGTCTACCTGCGCGGCCGCCTCGCCGTCTCCGGCGGCGAGCTCCGCATCGCCTCCGAGGGCGTCTACATCCCGAGAAAGCCGGGAACGCTGTAAAATACCGAAGGCAGCACCGCACAATTCGCGGCTGACGCCTCCAGCGCGGTCTTGCCTGCAGCATTCCCGTCCTATGCGCCAGCCATGCCCGCGAATCCGCAAAGGCTTCGCTGCGCTTTTTGCCCGAAAACCTGCCGCGGGGCAGGACGGCCGGACCCGGCCGCCGCCCCGCGGCAGGCTTTTACTATATTGCGCCGCTCCGGGCCGGGCCCGGAGCGGCGTTTTCAGTGGTAGGCCTTCCCGGTCTCCCGGTACGCCCGCGTGATCTCCTGGAGGATGTCGAAATGGGCGAAGTCCCGGTTGTAGACAAGCTTCGTCTCGCGGACCATGCTCAGGTTCTCGATCGGCAGGGCGGCGATCTTGTTTTTCCGCAGCTCGTCCATGCACGCGCTCCTGGGCAGGACGGACACGCCCATGTTCTTGCGGATGAGGTCCTTGATCGTGGCGATGTTGTCCACCTCGATGGTGACGTCGAAATTGTCGATGGAATCGCCGAGACTGCTCAGCGTGGAATCGAACAGCATCCGCGTGGCGGAGGTGGGCAGGCGCAGAATCATGCGCTCTTTTTTCAGCTCCGTGAGCGTGACCATCGCGTGCCGCGCGAGCGGGTTGCCGGGCGACATCACGCAGACCAGGTAATCCGTGTCGAGCATGACGGAGCGGAAGTCGGGATTGGTGGGCGTGCCGTCCACGATCGCCAGGTCGATCTCGTAATTCTCCAGCATAGCATAAAGATTTTTTATGGTATCCGTAATAATCGTTATGCTGAAATTATGATTTTGTTCTCCGCATTTGGCGAGCGCCTCCGCGGTCAGGTTGCTCTCGGCCGTGTGCGTGACGCCGACGCGGAGCCGCGTGAGATGTCGCTCCGTGTCGGCGATCTCGACCTGCAGCTTCGCGTACAGCGCCTTCATGCGGCGGGCGTAGGTGACGGCGATCTCGCCCTCCGGCGTCAGCTTCAGGCCGCCCTTCCCGCGCAGAAAGAGCGGCGCGCCGAGCTCTTCCTCGAGCTGCCGGATGTGCTGGCTGACGGCGGGCTGCGTCAAAGACAGGCTCTCCGCGGCCCGCGTAAAGCTCTGCTGCTCCGCGACGGCGAGCAGCGTTTCCATTTTGGAACCGATCATATATAACTCCTTGTTATTGATAGCAAATATAATATAATTTGACTTTATCTGCATATAGTATACCATGAGAGGCATAAAAAACAAGGGGGTGTGAAGCATGCTTCCTATCTTTTCGGCGCTGCAGGATGTGCCGCCGGTCGCCTCGATCATCATATCCATCGCGTTCATGCTGTTTTTCGGCTTTCTTATGACGCGGCTGACCAAGCTGCTGAAGCTGCCGAACGTCACGGCCTATATCCTCGCGGGCATTCTGATCGGCCCGTTCTGCCTGAAGCTGGTGCCGGAGCGGATCATCGGCGGCATGGACTTTCTGTCCGACATCGCGCTGGCGTTCATCGCGTTCAGCACGGGCGAATTCTTCAGACTGTCGGTCCTGCGGAAAAACGGCGCGCAGGTCGTGCTGATCACGGTACTGGAAGCGTGCATGGCGTCGGTCTTCGTGTTCGCCGCGACCTTCTGGGTGCTGCACCTGGAGCTGCCGTTTTCCATTGTGCTGGCGGCGCTGGCCGCGGCGACGGCACCGGCCTCGATGGTCATGACGATCCGGCAGACCGGGGCGAAGGGACCGTTCGTCGAGACGCTGCTGCAGGTGGTGGCGCTCGACGACGTGGTGGGCCTGCTGGAGTACAGCATCGCCATTTCCATCGCGCTGGCGGCGTCGGCTGGCGGCTTCGACGCCGGCAGCGTGCTCCGGCCGATTGCGGTCAACCTGGGCGTGCTGGTGCTGGGCGGGCTGAGCGGATGGCTTTTAAAGCTGCTCATTTCGCCGAAGCGCTCCACCGACAACCGGCTGATCGTCTCCATTGCGGTGATTTTCACCTTCTGCGGCGTGTGCGCGCTGCTGGACACGTCGCCGCTGCTCGGCTGCATGTCGATGGGCACCGTCTACATCAACCTGACGGGGGACGACAAGCTCTTCAAGCAGCTCAACTACTTCAGCCCGCCGATCCTGCTGCTGTTTTTCGTGCATTCCGGGATGTCCTTCGACCTGGGCGCGCTGTTCAGCGCGTCCGGCGCGGTCGGGAGCGTGCCCCTGCTGGCGGTCGGCGTGGTCTACTTCCTCGTGCGGATCTTTGGTAAGTATGCCGGCGCCTACCTGGGCTGTCTGGCGGTGCACAGACCGAAGAAGGTCCGCAACTGCCTCGGGCTGGCGCTGATCCCGCAGGCGGGCGTCGCCATCGGCCTCGCGGCGCTCGGCGCCAGGACGCTCGGCGGAGAGACGGGCAGCGCCCTGCAGACGATCATCCTGGCCTCGAGCGTCCTGTACGAGCTGATCGGCCCCGGCTGCGCGAAGCTGTCGCTCTACCTGTCCGGCTCGTATTCCACAAAGCTGGAAGAGGTTGCCCCCGTTGAGACGCTGACCGAGACCGGCGAGCCGAAGACGGCGGCCGAGCTGCTGATTGAGCGTATCCGGAAGATACAGCAGGAGCTGCCGGCCCGCGCCGAGCCGGTCTCCGAAGAGGAAGCGGCGTTTATGGAGGCGGCGGAGGAGCAATACGCCGCCATTGCGGCGGCTCGCCGCCAGATGTACAGAATGGGAGGAAAACCGGCATGACAAATCATCAGGATTTTATCGCGGGACTTCTGGGCGGCTGGGCATCCGGCCTCAACGGGTACAGCGTGCTGCTGCGGATCGCGCTCTCGGTCGTGCTCGCGGCGATCATCGGCTGCGAGCGCTCGAGCAAGCGCCACGCCGCGGGACTGCGCACGTTCATTCTGGCGTCGCTGGCCGCGACGGTGGCGATGCTGACGGACCTGTATCTGTTTTCCCTGTATGGGGCGAAAATTGCCGTGGTCTCGGCGGCGGCGGTCGTCGGCGCGGCCATGATCAGCGGGAATTCGATCCTGTTCAGCTCCCGGAACCAGATCAAGGGCCTCACGACCTCGGCGGCGCTGTGGACGTGCGGGCTCATCGGCCTGAGCGCCGGCGCAGGGCTGTATACGGTGACGCTGATCGGTTTCCTCGCGCTGCTGAGCAGCGTTTCGCTCTTCCCGGAGATCGAGAAGTATCTGAAGGACCGCTCCAACCACTTTGAGATCCACCTGGAGCTGAAGAGCAAGGGCGATCTGCAGGATTTCATCGCGACGGTCCGCCAGCTCGGCATCCGCATTGACGACATCGAGTCCAACCCCGCCTATCTGACCTCCGGGCTGAGCGTCTATACGGTGTCCTTCACCATCGACAGCCGCGAGCTCAAGCAGTATAAAAAACACAGCGAGATCATCGAGGCGCTGCGCTCGCTGGCGTATGTGTCGTACATCGAGGAAATGAACTGAGAAGCGCGGGAAAAATGCGCCGCCGGCGGAGCATTTTTTCGGTTTTGCGTTGACAAACGGGACTTTTTTGGGTAAACTAGCAGATGTAATAATTTGCGATGACAGGGAAGAGTATGCCCATTCTCCGCGCGAAGAGAGCGGCCGGCCGGTGCGAGGCCGCGGCGAGACGGGCGGAAAATCACCCTGGAGCTTCCGGCTGAAAAAAGTAGGCGCGGACGGGTCCTCCCGTTACAGGGGCGGAGTGCCCGCGGCGATGCGGGAATTCAGGTGGTACCGCGGTTTTTCCGCCCTGAGAACGCTCAGGGCGGATTTTTTATGATGGAGGAGACAAGATGGAATACAAGAACACGCTCAATATGAACAAATCGGGCTTTCCCATGCGGGCGGGCCTGCCCCAGCGCGAGCCGGACATGCTGGCAAAGTGGAACGAGCTGGATCTCTACCGTGAGCTGCTGAAGAAGAACAGCGGCAAGCCGCTGTTCTCCCTGCACGACGGGCCTCCGTTCTCAAACGGCGACATCCACATGGGCCACGCGCTCAACAAGGCGCTCAAGGACTTCATCGTCCGCTCCTACGCGATGCGCGGCTACTACACGCCCTATATCCCCGGCTGGGACAACCACGGCATGCCCATCGAGTCCGCGATCATCAAGAAGAACAAGCTCAACCACAAGGCCATGCCCGTGCCGGCGTTCCGCTCCGCCTGCCACGACTTCGCGCAGACGTACATCGACCGCCAGATGGCGGGCTTCAAACGCATGGGCGTCGTCGGAGACTGGGAGCATCCCTACAAGACGATGAACAAACAGTTCGAGGCCGAGGAGGTCAAGATCTTCGGCGCGATGTTCAAAAAGGGCTACATCTACAAGGGCCTCAAGCCCGTCTACTGGTGCCCGAAGGACGAAACCGCGCTGGCCGAGGCCGAGATCGAGTACCAGGACGACCCCTGCACGACCGTGTATGTGAAGTTCCCGATGCGCGACGATCTGGGGAAGCTGCCGGAATTCGCCGGCCGCAAGCTCTTTTTCGTCATCTGGACCACGACCATCTGGACGCTGCCCGGCAACCTCGCCATCTGCCTCAACCCGCGCGAGAGCTATGTGATCGTCAAGGCCCCGAACGGCGAGGCGTATATCATGGCCGAGGCGCTGACCGAAAAGGTCATGAAGATCGGCGGCTTCGACACCTACGAGATCGTCGCCCGCCACGAGGGCGCGTTCTTTGAAAACATGCTGGCCGACCATCCGTTTTTGCCCAAGACCTCGCGTCTGGTGCTGGCCGACTACGTGACGATGGACTCCGGCACCGGCTGCGTGCACACCGCGCCGGGCTTCGGCGCCGACGACTACCAGACCTGCCTGCGCTACGGCATGGACATGGTGGTGCCCGTGGACGACCAGGGCCGCCACACGGCCTACGCCGGCAAGTACGCGGGGCTCAGGACCGAGGAGTCGAACCCCGTCATCCTCGAGGACATGAAGCAGTCCGGCGCGCTCTTCGCCTCGGAGAAGATCGTGCACAGCTACCCGCACTGCTGGCGCTGCAAGAGCCCGATCATCTTCCGCGCCACGCCGCAGTGGTTCTGCTCGGTCGAGTCGTTCAAGGACAAGGCCGTGGCGGCCTGCGAGGACGTCAAGTGGAACCCCGCGTGGGGCAAGGACCGCATGATCGCCATGATCCGCGAGCGCACGGACTGGTGCATCTCCCGCCAGCGCCGCTGGGGCCTGCCGATTCCGGTGTTCTACTGCAAGACCTGCGGCAAGCCCGTCTGCACCGATGAGACGATCGCCCGCATCTCCTCGCTCTTCGGCGAGCTCGGCTCGAACGTCTGGTTCGACCGCGACGCGATGGAGCTCGTGCCCGAGGGCCTTGTCTGCCCGCACTGCGGCGGAAAGGAATTCGACAAGGAGAGCGACACGCTCGACGGCTGGTTCGACTCCGGCTCGTCGCACTTCGCCTCGATGCAGCGCGACCAGGGCTTCTGGCCCGCCACGGTGTATATCGAGGGCGCCGACCAGTACCGCGGCTGGTTCCAGTCGTCGCTTCTGACCGCCGTGGGCGCGCTGGACAGGGGCGCGCCGTTCAAAGAGTGCCTGACGCACGGCTGGACGGTGGACGGCGAGGGCAAGGCCATGCACAAGTCGCTCGGCAACGGCATGGACCCGGCCGAGATCATCAACAAATACGGCGCGGACATCCTGCGCCTGTGGGCAGGCTCGGCCGACTACCACGCGGACGTGCGCTGCTCGGACGAGATCTTCAGGCAGCTCAGCCAGAACTATCTTAAATTCCGCAACACCGCGAAATTCTGCCTCGACAACCTCGTGGATTTCGACCCGAACGAGCCGGTCGCGGCCGCCGACATGGCGGAGCTCGACCGCTGGGCCGTCACGAAGCTCAACGAGCTGATCGCGCAGTGCGAAAAGGCCTACGCGGGCTACGAATACCACGTCGTCTCGCACGCGATCAACGAATTCTGCGTTGTGACGCTCTCGAGCCTCTATCTCGACATCATCAAGGACCACCTCTACTGCGACGGCCGGGACTCCCTGCCGCGCCGCAGCGCGCAGACCGCGCTGTTTCTGATCCTCGACGCCATGACCAAGGCGTTCGCGCCGATCCTGGCGTTCACCTGCGACGAGATCTGGCTGTCCATGCCGCACCGCGCGGCGGACGACCCGAGAAACGTGCTGCTCAACGAGATGTCGAAGCCGTATCCCGAATACGCGCTGGCGGACGAGAAAATGGCCGTGTGGGACACCGCGTTCCGCGTCCGCTCGGACGTGAACGGCGTACTGGAGCTGGCCAGAGCCGACAAGCGCATCGGCAAGTCGCTGGAGGCGCACGTCGCGCTCTCGGCCGGAGACGAGGCCGCGAGGGCCGCGCTCGGAGCCATCCGGGAGATGAACCTCGCGGAGCTGTTCATCGTCTCGAACGTCGCCGTCACGGAGCAGGCGCCCGCGGAGGGCGCGGTCACGGGCGCGGGCGTGAACTATCCCGGCCTGGCCGTATCCGTGACCGAGGCCACCGGCATCAAGTGCCCGCGCTGCTGGATGCACTCGATGCAGCCCAATGCCGACGGGCTCTGCCCGCGCTGCGCGAAGGTCGTCGCCGCGCTGGGAGAAATCGAAATCTGATTGCCGGGGAAAGGCCCAGTCCGCCCCGACAACGGCGTATGGAGGAACTGTTTTGCTCTATGTGTTTCTGACGCTCTTCGCCGGAGCGATCGTCGCGGTCGATCAGTGGACGAAGGCCCTGGCCGCGGCGAACCTGGCCGGGCGCACGGTGGTGCTGATCCCCGGCTGGCTGGAGCTGCACTACATCACAAACGACGGCATGGCGCTCTCGCTTCTGAGCGGAGCGCGGTGGCTGTTCGTGGTGCTGGCCGCCGTATTTGTCGGCGCGGTCGTCTGGCTCGCCGCCAAGAAGATCATCCGCAAGCCGTTCGAGCTCTGGTGTCTCGCCGCCATCACGGGCGGCGCGGTCGGCAATCTGATCGACCGCGTGGCCACCGGGCAGGTGATCGACATGATCAGCGTCCCGTGGTTTTCGGTATTCAACGTGGCGGATATTTTCATCACGGTCGGCGCGGTGCTGCTTGTGCTGTATATTCTGCTGAAGGACAAGGAGCTGCTGGCCGACAGGAAAAAGGACAACCCCCATGATTCTGACGGCTGACCGCGACGGCGAACGGCTCGACGCCGCCGTGGCGAGACTCGCGCCCGCGCTCAGCCGCAGCGCCGTGCAGAAGCTCATCGCGGAGGGCGCGGTGACGAGAAACGGCCGTCCCGCGCGCAAAAACGAGAGGACCGCCTGCGGCGACAGGCTGGAGGTCGCGCTGTCCGCGCCCAGGCCGTCGGAGCTGGAGGAGCAGGACATTCCGCTCGACGTCGCGTACGAGGACGGCGACGTGATCGTCGTGAACAAGCCGAAGGGGCTCGTTGTCCACCCCGCGCCGGGCCATCCGGACGGAACGCTCGTCAACGCCCTGCTGCACCACTGCGGCGAGAGCCTTTCGGGCATCGGCGGCGAGCGGCGGCCCGGCATCGTCCACCGCATCGACAAGGACACGTCGGGGCTCGTCATCGCGGCCAAGAACGACGCCGCGCACAGGGCGCTCGCGGCGCAGCTCAAGGATCACACGCTCGCCAGAACGTACGAGTGCATCGTCTGCGGCAGCGTGAAGGAGGACGCCGGCACCATCGACGCGCCCATCGGCAGAAACCCGGCCGACCGCAAGAAGATGGCCGTCACGGAGAAAAACAGCCGCCCCGCCGTCACGCACTGGGAGGTCATCGCCCGCTATCCCGGCTACACGCACCTGCGCTGCCGGCTCGAGACGGGCCGCACGCACCAGATCCGCGTGCATCTGGCGTGGCAGAACCACCCGATTCTGGGCGACACGGTCTACGGCCGCAAGAAGCCGGAGCTGGGCCAGACGAGCCAGTGCCTGCACGCGCGGGAGCTGACCTTTCTGCACCCCCGCACGGGTGAGCGGACGACCGTCTCCTGCGAGCTGCCGGATTACTTTCAAGAGGTGCTGCGCAAGCTCGGCAGCCGGGAAACCAACTGAAAATCGCAAGGCCGCGCCGCAAAACGGCGCGGCTTTTTTATACAAATATTCCTCGGCAATTTGTGGAAAGCGCAGAATTCCGCACGCACCGGCTGAGACGGTTGCAAAACAACAGAAAAATGGTATAATTAGACAGGTATTTTCATAACGAATGTGAAAATACCGGAAAGAGAAGGCGGGCGCAGCCGCGCGGGACGCGGAGGCGCTCAAAAAAAGAGAGGAGTTTTCTTATGACAATCCAGGTTATCCCGCTTATCATTGTCGTGGCATACCTCGTGGGCATGCTCATTGTCGGCGCGGTCGTCGGCAAGCTGAAGATCAAGAACTCCAAGGACTATCTCGTGGCCGGGCGCCGCATGGGCCTGTTCATGGTGGCGTTCTCGCTGTCCGCCAACAACATCGGCGGCGGCAGCACCACGGGCCTGGCGCAGAAAGCGTTCGGCGACTGGGGCATGAGCGCCTGCTGGTATGTGCTGGCCGCGTCCGTCGCCATGATCCCGCTGGCCTACTTCGCGCCGAAGATCCGCAAGACCATGGCCATCACGATCCCCGAGGTCGTCGGCCGCCGCTTCGGCAAGTTCTCCAGCAACTTCACCGCGATTCTGAGCGTGCTGTCGCTGTTCTGCCTCACCTCGTCGCAGATCGCGGCCTCCGGCACCGTCATCAACGTGCTCACGGGCATCCCGATGAACGTCTGCCTGGTGGTTGCGGGTCTCGTCATCATCCTCTACACCACGATGGGCGGCATGATCGCCGACCAGATTTCCGATCTGGTGCAGTTCCTCATCATCCTTGTGGGCCTTGCCGTCGCGACGCCGATCGTGCTGCACGACTGCGGCGGCTGGGCTGCCATCTCCGCGAAGCTGCCGGCGGCCAAGCTGAGCTTCACCCAGATCGGCTGGGCCACCATCATCGGCTATATCTTCAACTACTTCTGCACCTTCCTCGCGGGCCCGGAGATGGTCTCCCGCTTCGAGACCGCGAAGGATGAAAAGACCGCCCGCAACGCGGCGTTCCTGTCCGCCGTGCTCATGGCCGCCATGTCCATCTTCCCGACGCTGCTCGGCCTCGCCGCCTTCGCCCTGAAGGACAACCTGCCCGGCCTCGCGGAAAACGGCTCCAACGCCATGATGGTCGTCACCGGCGCGTACGCGCCCGGCGTCGTCACCGGCCTCATCTCGGCCGCCATCATCTGCGCGACGATGTCCTCGGCCGACTCGAACCTGCTGTGTATGTCGACCATGATTATCAACGACATCTATCCGGGCTTCGGCGGGAAAAAGAAGCTGTCCGAAAAGCAGACGATCTTCTGGACGCGCTTTTTCAACGTCGCAACCGCCCTTGTGGCGATGGGCATTTCCATGTTCGGCGTGTCGATCGTCGCGATGAACACCTTCGCCTTCGGCATCCGCTGCGCCGGTCCGTTCTCCGCCTACGGCCTCGGCCTCGTCGTCCCGAAGGCCACGAAGAATTCCGGCATCGTCTCGATTCTGACCGGCACGGCCGGCTTTATCGCCTGGCAGATCGTCGGCAAGGGCAGCGCGTACCTGCTGATGCTGCCGGTCGTATTCGGCTGCCTCGTGAGCGTCATCACCTTCTTCGCGGTCTATCTCATTGAAAAAGGCCGCGGCATCGAGCCGGCGCCCTCGGCCTACCTCAGCGAGGAAGAGGTCGCCCGCAAGGTTGCGGAAGAGAACGCCGACATGTAAGCGCCGCTTCGGAGCGGACTGAAACCGCTCCGGCAACCGTTCAAACTGTCATTCCGCGGCCGCAGGCCGAAGAATCTTTTCCGCGGCAGGCCCGCGGAGGGATTCTTCCCTGCGCCCGGAATGATATTTTTCGGCTTTTTTTCGCGCCGCGGCGCGGAAAACCGCGCCGGATTCTGCCGCCAGATGTATGGAGTGTATGCCGGCGGGGACAAATTTGAATAAAAATACATCGCATTCCCGCGCGGAACGTGGTATCATAGTCAAAACACATCCGGGAGGGCATGCATATGCTGGCTGACAACATCACTGTCGGAGAAAACGGCAGGCTTTATTTTGCAGGGCACGACACGACCGCGCTGGCGCGGGAATACGGAACGCCGCTGTACCTCATGGACGAGGCGCGCATCCGCGCGAATATGCGCCGGTACCGGGAGGCCTTCGCCGGGAGCTTTCCGGCGGGATCCCTGCCGCTGTACGCCTCGAAGGCGTGCTGCTTCAAGAGAATGTACGAGCTCGTCCGGGAGGAGGGGCTCGGCGCGGACGTGGTGTCGTCGGGCGAGATCTACACCGCGTCGCAGGCCGGCTTCCCGATGGACAGGGCCTTTTTCCACAGCAACAACAAGACCGACGCCGACATCGCGTTCGCGATGGAGCGCGGCGTGGGCTTCCTTGTCGCGGACAACCAGGAGGATCTGGAGGCCATCAACGAGATCGCGGGACGGCGGGGCCTGCGGCAGAAGATCCTGCTGCGCCTGACGCCGGGGATCGACCCGCACACCTACGAGGCCGTCTCCACCGGCAAGGTGGACTCCAAATTCGGCATCGCTGTGGAGACGGGGCAGGCCTTCGAGGCCGTCCGGCACGCGCTTGCGCTTGCGAACATCGATCTGCGCGGCTTCCACTGCCATGTCGGTTCGATGGTCTTCGGCGAGGACGTGTACGAGCGGGCTTCGGAGATCATGCTCGCGTTCATCGGCCGCGTCCGGCGGGAGCTGGGGCTGGAGACCGAATACCTCGACATGGGCGGCGGCTACGGTGTGCGCTACCGCGAGGACGACGGCTTTGTGGACATTCCCGACGCCATCGCGCGCGTTGGGGCGTCCATGCAGGCCTACTGCGCGCGGTGCGGCATCCCCCTGCCGAAGATCCTCATGGAGCCCGGCCGCAGCATCGCGGCGGACGCCGGCATGACGCTCTACACCGTCGGCACGGTCAAGCGCATCCCCGGCTACAAAAACTATGTCTCCGTGGACGGCGGCATGACGGACAACCCCCGCTACGCCCTGTACGGCTCCAGATATACGGTCTGTCTCGCCTCCCGGCCAGCGGACAGGGCGGATTTCCGCTGCGACGTGGTGGGCCGCTGCTGCGAGAGCGGCGACATCCTCCAGCCGAACGTGCTCCTGCCCGAGCCGCGCCGGGGCGAGGTGCTGGCGGTCTGCACCACCGGCGCGTACAACTACTCCATGGCGTCCAACTACAACCGGATCCCGCGGCCGCCCGTCGTCATGCTCCGGGCAGACGCGTCGTATGTGGCCGTGGCGCGCGAGACGTTTGAGCAGATCGCGCAAAATGACCGGTAATCTGACGTCGGCCTGGCGAACTTTTTCATCCCCGCTTCGTCAAAGACATATCGGAAGCGGGCGACCGGCGCGTCCGCGGAAAACTGATCTCATTAAAAAGGAACTGTTGTCATGAAGCTGTTTACAATTCTGCTGTTTATCGCGACCTATGTGCTTTTGATCGTGCTGCCGAAATACCGCGCCTGGGTGGCGCTCGCGTCGGCGGCCATCTTCCTGGTGAGCGGCGTGATGCCGGTCTCGGAGGCGCTCGGCAGCATCAACTGGAACGTCCTGATGATGCTCGCCGGCACGATGGGAACCGTGTCGTTCTTCATCGAATCGAAAATGCCCGACCGCATGGCGGACAAGCTGCTCAAAAAGACGCCGAACGTCATGTGGGTGGCCGTCGCGCTGTCGCTGTTCGCGGGCGTCATCTCCGCGTTCGTGGACAACGTGGCGACGGTGCTGATGGTCGCGCCGGTGGCGCTGGCCATCGCGCAGCGGCTGAAGATCTCGCCCGTGCCGCTGCTCGTGTCCATCGCCGTTTCGTCGAACCTCCAGGGCGCGGCGACGCTTGTGGGCGACACGACCTCCATCATGCTGGGCGGCTACGCGAAGATGGATTTCCTCGATTTCATCTTCATGGACGGCCGGTTCAGCATCTTCTGGGCCGTGGAGCTGGGCGCGGTGGCGACCGTGCCGGTCATTCTGTTCCTGTTCCGCAAGGAGCGCGCGCCCGTCACGGTGGGAGAGCCGGCCAAGGTCAAGGACTATGTGCCGACGGTGATGCTGATTGCAAACGTGCTGCTCCTGATCGCGGCGTCCTTCATTCCGAACCGGCCCGCGCTCACGAACGGCTACATCTGCATGGGGATCTTCGCGCTGGGCCTCGTGTGGGCGGCGGTCTCCAAGGAGAGCATGCAGACCTTCTGGAACGCGTTCAAGGAGATCGACTACCACACGCTGGCGCTGCTGACGGGCCTTTTCATCGTGATCGGCGCGCTGACCGAGACGGGGATCATCGACGACATCAGCGCCATGTTCGTCAAGCTGGGCGGCGACAACCTGTTCCTCATGTATTCGCTGATCGTCTGGGGCTCGGTGCTCTTCTCTGCGTTCATCGACAACATTCCCTATGTGGCCACGATGCTGCCCGTCGTGCAGGGCATCGCGTCCATGATGGGCTGCAAGCCGTACGTTTTGTATTTCGGCCTGCTCGTCGGCGCAACGCTCGGCGGCAACCTGACGCCGATCGGCGCATCCGCCAACATCGCCGCCATCGGCATCCTGCAGAAGGCGGGCTACGAGGTCAAGGCGAAGGACTTCATGCGCATCGGCCTGCCCTTTACCCTGATCGCCGTCCTGTGCGGCTATCTCTTCTGCTGGTTTGTCTGGGCGAACGCGTAAACAATTTTCAGATCAAAAAACAGGGCGGCGCACCGCGGTGCGCCGCCCTGAAAATTTCTCCGGCGCCGACAAAGATTCCGCTTGAAATGCGGAATTTTATGGTATAATAAGCGTAGACCAAACATTTGCCCGCAGATGACAGCAAAGGAGAGATTGCTATGGCCAATCGTATTGTTCTCAACACCATTTCCTATCACGGCGTCGGCGCCATTGCCGAAATCGCGCGCGAGCTCAATTCCCGAGGCTATAAAAAAGCGTTCGTCTGCTCCGATCCCGACCTTGTGAAATTCGGCGTGACAAAAAAAGTGCTCGATGTGCTGGACAAAGCAGACATCCCGCACGAGCTCTATTCCAACATCAAGCCCAACCCGACCATTGAAAACGTGCAGACCGGCGTGCGCGCGTTCAAGGCGTCCGGCGCCGACTGCATCGTCGCCATCGGCGGCGGCTCGTCCATGGACACGGCCAAGGCCATCGGCGTGATCGTCACCAACCCCGAGTTCGCCGACGTGCGCAGCCTCGAGGGCGTCGCGCCCACCAAGCGGCACGCGGTATTCACCATCGCCGTCCCCACGACCGCCGGCACGGCCGCCGAGGTCACGATCAACTATGTCATCACGGATGTGGAAAAGAAACGCAAGTTTGTCTGCGTGGACACGAACGACATCCCCGAGATCGCCGTCGTGGACCCCGAAATGATGTCCTCCATGCCGAAGGGGCTGACCGCCTCGACGGGCATGGACGCGCTGACCCACGCCATCGAGGGCCTCATCACCAAGGGCGCGTGGGAAATGAGCGACATGTTCCATCTCGAGGCCATCCGCCTCATCTCCGCGCATCTGCGCGACGCGGTGAAGAACACGCCCGAGGGCCGCAGCGGCATGGCGCTGGGCCAGTATATCGCCGGCATGGGCTTCTCGAACGTCGGACTCGGCATCGTGCACAGCATGGCGCACGGCCTGTCGGCTCTGTACGACACGCCGCACGGCATCGCCTGCGCGATCATCCTGCCGACGGTGCTCGACTACAACGCCGACTATACGGGCGAGAAGTACCTCGCGCTCGCAAAGGCGATGGGCGTCGAGGGCGCGGAGCAGATGACGCAGCCCGAGTACCGCAGGGCCGCCGTCGCCGCCGTCCGCAGGCTCGGCCGGGACGTAGGCATCCCGCAGGATCTCAAGGGCATCGTCAGGGACGAGGACGTGCAGTTCCTCTCCGAGAGCGCCTTCGCCGACGCCTGCCGCCCGGGCAACCCGCGCGACACCAGCGTCGAGGAAATCGCCGCGCTGTACAGAAGCCTCATGTGACCGTCTGCCGGAAACAAAAAACGGGCCGCTGCATTTTGCAGCGGCCCATGAAGCCCCCGCAAAAATCCTCGGATTTTTGCGGGGGCTTCTGTCTGCGGGCCTCAGTCCTCGGCTTCGGCCCGGTATTCCTCCAGGCCCTCGCGGCCCTCGGGGGTGACGGGGCGGAGCCAGCGCATGCTGCGGAAGTGGCGCAGGCACAGCAGACATTTGGGGATGTCCTCGCCCAGATACGCGCACGCCACGACGAGCAGAAACGGCAGATGGAACACATACGCGGCCAGCGCGGCGGCGGGGATGCCGACGAGCCACAGGCTGCCGAGGTCGTAGATCATTCCGTGCAGCGTGTCGCCGCCGGAGCGGAACACGCCCACGACCTGCACGTACGGGATGTTGCGGAACGCGACCTCGCACGAGCAGAAGATCGTGACGCCCAGCGCCGTCGAGAGCGTCAGCGCAGAGAGGTTGCCGCCGGAGGAGAAGATCGAGATGAGCGGATACCGGAAAAGGATGGTCAGCCCGCCGAGCAGCACGCCCGCGAGCGGCAGCAGCACCGTAAAGCGCGTGGCGTCCTCGACGCCGCGGCGGATCTTCCCGCGGCCGATGGATTTGCCGACCATGATGACGCAGGCGTTGCCGAGGCCGACGTAGAACGCGAAGGCGAGGTCGGAGAACGTGCGGAAGATCGTGACGCCGGCGTAGTACTCGTAGCCCTCGTTCGAATAGATGATGTTGAGCACGAGGATGCCGAGCGCCCACAGGCCCTCGTTGCAGATGACCGGCAGCGCGCGGGCGAAGAACTCGCCGACCTGCTTTAAGCTGAACGCGGTCAGCTCGCGCAGCGGGCCGGAGAGGAGATTCTTTTCCCGGAGCGAGAACAGCACGATGAGCACCGGCCCGAGCCAGGCGGAGATGCACGTCGCGATGGCCGCGCCCTCGATGCCGAGCCGGGGCAGGCCGAACGCGCCGAAGATCAGGCCGTAGTCCGCGAACGCGTTGGCGACGGTCGTGAACATGGAAACATACATCGGCAGCTTGACGCGCTCGGTGTTCCGCAGCACGGCGGAGAGGATCGTCGTGAGCGCCACGGCGGGATAGGAGAAGCAGACGATCCGCAGATACCGGCAGCCGGCCTCGACGACGGCGGGGTTGCGGTTAAACAGCGAGAGCACCCACGCGGGCGAGGCCAGCGCGACGATAAGGAACACGGCCGAGAGCAGGATGCAGGTGAAAAGACCCATGCCGAGCACGCGGCGGATGCCCTTGTGGTCGTGCACGCCCCAGTACTGCGCCACGAATACGGACATGCCGGAGCAGAGCCCGAAGGACAGAACGGCCGAGAGCCAGCCCCACTGCGCGGCCATGCCGACCGCCGAGAGCGTCACGTCGCCCAGGTGCGAGACCATGAGCGTATCGACCAGCTGAAACGAGCTGGTCAGCACATTTTGAATGGCGACGGGCAGCGCCAGGCGCAGCAGCACCTTCCAGAACGGTTTGTCGCCGAGGTATTTTGACAGCATAAAAACTCCTGTAAACGAGAGACGGACTGCGGATGAAAAGGCTTCGCGGCGGCTCTGCCCGGAGGCCCGCAGGCTTTTTGACAGAGCGAAAAAGGGAGCGCCGAAGCGCTCCCTTTGTGCGTATGTGCGGATGGCAGAAGGGTTATGCCATGCCGGCCGTGATAATGGCCATCTTGTAGACCTCCTCGGCGTTGCAGCCGCGGGACAGGTCGTTGATGGGGGCGTTCAGGCCCTGCAGGATCGGGCCGTAGGCCTCGAAGCCGCCCAGACGCTGGGCGATCTTGTAGCCGATGTTGCCGGCCTCGATGCAGGGGAAGATGAACGTGTTGGCGTAGCCCGCGACCTTGGAGCCGGGGAACTTGAGCTGGCCGACGACCGGGGAGACGGCCGCGTCAAACTGCATTTCGCCGTCGATGGCAAGCTCGGGAGCGAGCTTCTGGGCCTCGATGGTGGCGTCGTGGCTGAGCTGGACGGTGCCGCCCTTGCCCGAGCCCTTGGTGGAGAAGGAGAGGAACGCGACCTTCGGGTCGATGCCGAAGAAGCTCGCGGTGCGCGCGGACTCAACGGCGACCTCGGCCAGCTTCTGCGCGGCGGTGAACGTCACGGCGCCGGTGGCCTTGTCCACGGTGTCCTGGTAGTCGATGTTGATGGCGCAGTCGCCCATGCAGTACTTTTCGGGGCCTTCCTTGCCCTCGCGGTAGAGGATGAAGGACGAGGACACGAGATGCGAGCCCTTTCTCGTCTTGACGAGCTGCAGCGCCGGGCGCACGGTGTCGGCGGTGGAGTAGGTCGCGCCGCCGAGAAGCGCGTCGGCCTTGCCCTGCTTGACGAGCATGGTGCCGAAGTAGTTGCCCTTCTGAAGAGCCGCGCGGCAGTCCTCTTCGGACATCTTGCCCTTGCGGAGCTCGACCATCTGCGCGACCATGGCGTCCATCTCCGGATAGTTCTCCGGGTCGATGAGCGTCGCCTTGGAGACGTCAAAATTGCCCTTCGCGGCGGCGGCCTTCACAGCCTCGACGTTGCCGAGCAGGATGACGTCCATGAGGTCTTCCTTCTGGATGCGGCTCGCGGCCTCGAGGATGCGGGCGTCGGGGCCCTCGGTGAAAACGATGGTGCGGCGGTGGGCCTTCAGGGCCTCCAGCAGCTTCGTAAACATGGCAAATGCCTCCCAATTCATAATTCGGGACAATTATACAACGCTTTGCCGCGAGACTCAACCCTTTTCCCAGAAAAAAGCGGATTCTTTTTAGCCGCAGAAAATTTGTCCGTCCGCGCTGCCGCAGCGGACGCTGTCGCCGGCCGTCACGTTGCCCTTCACGCTGCCGCAGCTGACGCTGTCGCCGGCCGTCACGCTGCCGCCCACATCGCCGCATTCAACGCCGTCGCCGGCCCGGACGCAGCCGCCCACGCTGCCGCAGCTGACCGCGTCGCCGGCCTGCACATCGCCCTTTACGTCGCCGCACTGGACGCCGTCGCCGGCCGTTACGCTGCCCGCCACGGGGCCGTCGCAGCGCACGGAAAATTCGCTCTCGATGTTCAGGGCCGGGCCGCCGCAGTGCAGCTCGACGCCTTCGCACGCGCTTGCCCGTGAGAAGGGCGTATGGCCTACGAGCTTGTGACCTGCAAACAGAACCGCGTGAAGGGTGTCTCTGTCGTCGGGCCAGGGGAGCTCCTGAAAGGAGCAGGCGCGGGGCTCTTCGGCAGCCTGCGCCGTTTTCAGTCCGAAGAGCTCGTCGAGGCTGATGGAAAAGATCTCCGCCAGCTTCGGCAGCAGGGACACGTCCGGGAAACCCTGCCCGTTTTCCCATTTGCTGACGGCCTGCGGCGTGATGCCGAGCTCCGTCGCCAGCGCCTCCTGCGTCATGCCCTGTCCGCGGCGCAGCGCGCCGATGTGTTCGCCCAGTGTTTTCGGATCCATGATGAAAACCTCCCTGCAATTTATGACCCCATTATCCGGGCAAAAAGGGGGAAAAGCAAGCAAGAGATGGTTGAATTCAGAAAAATTCACTCAACTGTCGGTTGAGATGGGCAGCGCAACCGTCTGTTGAGAGGCAATCACCACCGGCCGGCCCGTCAGAGGGTGGGGAAATGCCAGCCGCGCGGCCAGAAGCTGCTGCGTATCCAGCCCCCGCCCGCGGGAGAACGCGGCGGAGGCCGGCGTCTGATACTGCGGGTCGCCCAGGATGGGGAAGCCGGAGGCGAGACAGTGCAGCCGGAGCTGGTGGGTGCGGCCCGTGTGCGGGCGCAGCTCCAGCAGCGCGCAGCCGCCGCCCCTGGAGAGCACGCGGTAGTCGGTCACGGCCTGCTGCCCGCGCGGGTCTGTCTGCCGGATGAGCGTGCCGCCGGGCGGCTTCCAGACGGGCAGGTCGATCGTGCCCGCGTCCGCCGCAGGCCCGCCGAAGACCGCGGCCAGATAGGTTTTCTGCAGGGCGCGCGCCTCCAGCAGCTGCCGGAACCGCTCCTGCACGAAGGCGTTCTTGGCAAAGAGCGTCACGCCCAGCGTGTCGCGGTCGAGCCGTGTGACGGGGTGGACGGCGCAGCGCTGGCCGGTCGATTCGTAATAGAACGCCAGGCCGTTGGCGAGCGTGCCGCCGTTGCGGGCGTGCGAGGGATGCACGAGCACGCTTGCAGGCTTGTCGAGCGCGAGCATCGCGTCGTCCTCATAGAGCACGCGCAGCGGCATTTGCTGTGCGGGGTAGCCCTCGGCCTGCTCCAGAAGCGCCGCCGCGACGGTGTCGCCGGGGACGACGCGCGCGTTTGTGTGCGCGGGGACCCCGTTGAGATACAGCGCGCCCTGCCACTTGAGCCGGCCGACGAGTCCCGCCGAGAGCCCGAGCTCCCGCCGGAGGATCGACGACAGCTCGGCCTCGCGCGCGGCCACACAGGACAGAATCATAGAAAAATCCCTCCCAAACGCGCGGCTCAGAGCGGCAGGGGAGCTGCTTCCAGAACGATCACAGGCTCGCGGCCGGCGTGAACGCGCCCGTTCTGCACCGAAACCCGGCCGCCGGTCAGCTCGTCGCGGTATACGCCGTCGGGCAGGGGAACGGGGGTCTCGCCGGGGCGGCCGTCGAGCGGGAAGACGCCGACCGAGGTCTGGCCGGGGCCGACGTACGACGCGCAGACAACGCCGGTCTCCGCCTGCGTGTCCAGATGGAACGCGCCGCCGAGAGGCAGACGCTTTTTGACGCGGGAGAGCTTCTGCATGAGGGGCGTGAGGTCGCGGCCCGTGTCCCATGAGATCGTGTCGCGGTCGAAGAGCGAGGGCCGGTGGGTGCAGCAGACCTCCTGCCCGGCGTACAGAAGCGTTGTGCCGCGCAGGAAATACGAGAACGCCGTCCAGCTGCGCAGCCGCGCGTCGTCCGTCAGGAGCGCCGCCGCGCGCGGCTGGTCGTGGTTTTCCAGGCAGCGCAGCTTGCTGTAGCCGGTGGGGAAGAGGCATTCCAGATAGTTGATCGCGTCCGTCAGGCGCGAAAGCGGGATGCTTCCGGCAAAATAGCCGTCGAGCAGGGGACGCAGGTCGTAGGAGTAGAGCACGTCGAAGGCGGCGTAGAGCTCCGTATCCGTCGCGGCGTAGTAGCCCAGCTCGCGGAAATGGCGGATGTGCTCGAGAAAGACGCTCTCGCCCAGCCAGACGAAGCCGGGATGCACCGCCTCGACCGCCTCGCGCGCGGCCTGCCAGAAGGCGACCGGCACGGTGCTGGCCACGTCGCAGCGAAAGCCGTCCACATACGCGGCCCAGAACCGGAGAGATTCAAGCTGGTAGTCCCAGAGCGCCTGCACGGAGTAGTCGAGATCGGCTGCGTCCGTCCACTCGGGGACCTTGCTGCAGGGCGTGCCGTCGGGCAGGCGGTGGAAAAACTCGGGGTGCTCGCGCGCGAGCGTCGAGTCCGGCGAGGCGTGGTTGTACACGACGTCGATCATGCACTTCATGCCGTTTTCATGGATGGCGTTCACCAGATGGAGAAAATCCTCCATCGTGCCGTATTCGGGGTTCACCGTGCGGTAGTCGCGGTTGGCGTAGGGCGAGCCGAGGCTGCCCTTGCGCCGGAGCCTCCCGATGGGGTGAATGGGCATGAGCCAGAGATAGTCCGTGCCGAGCGCCGCGATGCGCCCAAGATCCCGTTCGAGGGCGCGGAAGGTGCCCTCCGGGGTGTGGTTGCGGACGAAAACCTCGTAGATAACGTCCCGGCGCAGGGACAGATTGCCCGGATATGCCATGCAGAGCCTCCTGAAAAGAGATTTGGCCGCGGCAGGACGCATGCTCCGTCTGCCAGACCGGAAAGCTTCTGCTTTGCCCGGAATGGCGGACGGGATGCGCTGCCGCAGCCCGATGGATGGGATGGATTATTGATGGACGAGCGTGCCGGTTGTGCCGGCGATGCCGTCGCGCGCCTTTTCCAAAAGCGTGATGAGCGCCGTGCGGCCGGGCTTGGACTCGGCGAATTTGACGGCGGCCTGCACCTTCGGCAGCATAGAGCCGGGGGCGAACTGGCCCTCCTGTTCGTACTGCTTCGCCAGCTCCGGCGTGAGCTCGGACAGCCAGGTCTCGTTTTCCTTGCGGTAATTGACGGCGACCTTCTCCACGGCGGTCAGGATGATGAGCATGTCGGCGTCGAGCTGCTCGGCCATGCACTCGGAGGCGAAGTCCTTGTCGATGACGGCGGGCACGCCCTTGAGGTGGTAGCGGTTCTCCCAGATGACCGGGATGCCGCCGCCGCCCGCGGCGATGACCGCGTGGTTTTTCTCCATGAGCGCCTGGATGGTGTGGATCTCGATGATCTCGGTGGGCTTCGGGCTGGCCACGACCTGCCGCCAGCCGCGGCCGGCGTCCTCCGCCACGTCGATGCCCTTTTCCGCGGCCAGTTTTTTGGCCTCTTCCTCGGTCATGAACGCGCCGATGGGCTTGGTGGGATGCTGGAAGGCCGGGTCGGCCGGGTCGACGGCGACCTGCGTCAGCACGGTGGCGACATGCACGTCCACACCGCGCCGGTCGAGCTCTTCGCCGATCTGGTTCTGCAGATCGTAGCCGATGTAGCCCTGGCTCATGGCGACGCACATGGACAGGGGCATGACGTCGCTCTTGGCCTCCTGCTTGTGGTAGGCGGCGAAGGCGTTCTGAATCATACCGACCTGCGGGCCGTTGCCGTGCGCGATGACGACCTCGTGGCCGTCCTCGATGAGATCGGCAATGGCCTTCGCGGTCGTCTGGACCGCGGCCATCTGCTCGTGCAGATTCTTGCCCAGCGCGTTGCCGCCGAGCGCGATGACAATGCGTTTACCCATGACGTTGGTCTCCTTACTCAATCAGAACTTCTTGCGCTTGTCTTCGCCCTCGTCCATGGCCATCAGAGCCTTGACCGGGTCCTTGACCTGGGCCAGGAAGATCATGGCGGCGATGACGTACGGCTTGTAGGACGCCTGCTTGTACAGGGGCACCAGATAGCGGTCGAACACCGAGTTGTCGACCTCGCCCTCGGGGCAGCTCAGGCCGGAGATGTCGGCGGGCAGGCAGTGCAGATACAGGGCCTTGCCATCCTTCGTCTTTTTCATCATTTCTTCCGAGCAGGTCCAGTCCTTGTGCTCGGCGTTCTGCGCGAGCAGACGCTTCTCGAGCTCGTCGATGCCCTTCTGGTCGCCGGCGGAGTAGAGCTTCGTGCGCTCCTCCATTGCGGCGAAGGGAGCCCAGGACTTCGGATATACGATGTCGGCGCCCTCAAAGGCCTCGGCCATCGTGTTGACCTTCTTGAACGAGCCGCCGGACTTTTCGGCGTTCTCGCGCGCAACCTGCTCGACCTCGGGGAAGATGTCGTAGCCCTGCGGATGGGCCAGCACGACGTCCATGCCGAAGCGGGTGAACAGGCCGATGACGCCCTGCGGGACGGACAGCGGCTTGCCGTAGCTGGGGGAGTAGGCCCAGGTCATCGCGACCTTCTTGCCCTTGAGGTTCTCGACGCCGCCGAAGTAATGGATGACGTGCAGCAGGTCCGCCATGCACTGGGTCGGATGGTCCACGTCGCACTGCAGGTTCACGAGCGTCGGGCGCTGCTCGAGGATGCCGTCGCGGTAGCCCTCTTCCAGCGCGTCCATGAACGTCTTCTGGTATTCGTGGCCCTGGTGGATGTACATGTCGTCGCGGATGCCGATGACGTCGGCCATGAAGGAGACCATGTTGGCCGTCTCGCGGACGGTCTCGCCGTGGGCGATCTGGGACTTCTTCTCGTCGAGGACCTGCTCCTCGAGGCCGAGGAGGTTGCAGGCGGACGCGAAGGAGAAGCGGGTGCGGGTGGAGTTGTCGCGGAAGAGGGAGATGCCGAGGCCGGAGTTGAAGACCTTCGTGGACTTGTTGCGCTCGCGCAGATCGCGCAGAGCGTCGGCCACGGTGAACACGGCGTCGAGCTCGTCGGCGGTCTTGTCCCACGTCCAGTAGAAGTCGGTCTTGTACATGCTGTTGATGTGCAGGGTTTCGAGATGCCTTGCCAGTTCAATCGTCTTGCTCATATATAATCTCCTTTTTTATAATGGCCTCGCGGAGCTTGCGCCCGGAGGTGCGGTCAGATGTTCACCCGTTTTTCCCGGCGGCGCGCACGGCGGGAAAACGCGGTACGGACGGCAGGTGCGGAAGCTGCGCGCGGCAGGCTGCCATCCCGGCTTGAAAGAAAGCTTACTTGATGTCGTTGCCGGTGAGCTCCTGGCGGAACTCGGTGACGCTTTCTTTGTTCTCGGGCTTGTAGAGCATCGGAACGGCGGCGTACAGGGCGGCGCAGGTCACGAGGTCCTGCTTCCAGGTGATCTCGTTGGGGGCGTGGGCCTGGGACTCGGCGCCGGGGCCGAAGCCGACGCAGGGGATGCCGTAGCGGCCCTGGATGGCGACGCCGTTCGTGGAGAAGGTCCACTTGTCGGTCAGCGGACGGCCCTCGCGGGTCGAGGCGGCCTTTGCGTCGGCGGCCAGGCGCTTGTCGCCCCAGAGCGCGTGGTGCGCGTCGATGAGGGCCTGCACATGGGCGGCGGATTCCTTGTTGATCCAGGTGGGGAAGAAGCACTCGGTCTTGTAGACCTCGCCGGTCCACGCCGGACGGTCGTACCAGTACATGGAGACCTTCACGTCGGAGCCGTACTTCCTGACGGCGGGCAGCTCCTCGATCTCCTTCAGGCAGGACTGGTAGGTCTCGCCGGCGGTCATGCGGCGGTCGATCGAGATCGCGCAGGAGTCGGCGACGGCGCAGCGGGAGGGGGAGGTGTAGAAGATCTGGGAGGTCGTGCAGGTGCCGCGGCCGAGGAAACGGGCGTCCTCGTAGTGCTCGGGGTTGTACTTCGGGTCGAGCATCTTGACGAGACCCTTGATCTCCGCGGTGTCGTCGGCCGGGTTCTCGTTCAGGGCGCGCACGTCCTGGAGAATGTCGGCCATCTTGTAGATCGCGTTGTCGCCGCGCTCCGGCGCGGAGCCGTGGCAGGAGACGCCCTTGACGTCCACGCGGATCTCCATGCGGCCGCGGTGGCCGCGATAGATGCCGCCGTCGGTGGGCTCGGTGGAGATGACGAATTCGGGGACGATCTTGTCGACGTTGTAGATGTACTGCCAGCACATGCCGTCGCAGTCCTCTTCCTGCACGGAGCCGACGACCATGATCTTGTAGCCCTCGGGGATGAGGCCGAGATCCTTCATGATCCTGCCGCCGTAGGCCGCCGCCGCCATGCCGCCCTCCTGGTCGGAGCCGCCGCGGCCGTAGATGATGTCGTCCGTCTCATAGCCCTTGTAGGGGTCCTGTTCCCAGTTGTTGATGTTGCCGATGCCGACGGTGTCGATGTGGGAGTCGATGGCGATGATCTTGTCGCCGCTGCCGAGCCAGCCGATGACATTGCCGAGGCCGTCGAAGCCGACGTTTTCGTAGCCGAGCTTCGTGAGCTCCTGTGCGATGCGCTTGACAACGCCCTCTTCCTCGCAGGACTCCGAGGGAATCGCGATCATGTCGCGCAGAAACTTGACCATATCGGGTTTGTAGGCTTCGGCTGCTTTCTTGATTGCTTCGTAATTCATAACCGGGAACCTCCTAATATATTTTTCGTTCAGTCGCCGCGCCGGGCGCGGTCGCTTTCTGCATCCATCATAGCACAACAAGCGCAGATGTCAAACAAAATTTTTGTAAACCTAAATTATTTTTTGAAAAGGCATTGATTTCTGACAAATCTGTGATATGATAGAAACCATAAAACGGGTTTTATGGAGGTGTTATATGCTTAGCTCAAAAGAAATGGAGACTCTCAAGCAGATCGCGAAGGGCGTTGCCCGCCAGTTCGGCGGCAACTGCGAGGTCGTGATCCACGAAATTTCCGATAAAAGCGCCTACAACTCCATTGTCGCCATTGAGAACGGCCACGTTACCGGCAGGAAAATCGGCGACGGCCCGTCCCATGTGGTGCTCGAGCAGCTCGGCCACGAGGACGACAGCGCGCCGGACCATCTGTGCTACCTCACGCGCACGCCCGACGGGAAAATCCTCAAGTCCTCCTCCGTCTACATCCGCGACACGGAGGGAAAGATCGCCGCGATTTTCTGCATCAACTTCGACATCTCCACGCTGCAGATGTTCGAGACCTCGCTGCAGGACATCATGGCCACCGAGGAGCAGGCGCAGCGGGAACCGGAGCGGATCACCCTGAATGTCTCCGATCTTCTCGAGGACCTCATCCGCCAGGCCGACGAGCTTGTCGGCAAGCCCGTGGCGCTTATGACAAAGGACGACAAGGTTCGCGCCATCCGCTATCTCAGCAAATCCGGCGCTCTCATGATTACAAAGTCCGGCGATAAGATCGCCAAGCATTTCGGCATTTCCAAGTATACATTATATTCCTATCTCGACAACGGAAAAAATGAAGGAGAAGTATAACATGGGCAAAATCGATCTTTCCATCAACAAGGCCGGCCTTGCGCACAACATCCAGAAGGCCAAGGAGAACAACATCATCATCCCGACCATCGCCCAGATGCAGAACCCCGATCTGATCCCCGAAGCGATCAAGTCGAAGCTCACGAACGTCGGCCTGTGGGATGTGAATCCGCTCAACCTGTTCCGGATTTCCTGGCACAACGAGGCGAAGGAGTTCGGCGGGCTGTACCAGAAGGTCCCCAACTATGTCGAGATCCCGTCCGAGCTGTCCGGCGTGCCCTGCCGCATCCTCGCGATGTCCGGCAAGTGGTTCCCCACCGGCTGCCACAAGGTCGGCGCGTCCTTCGGCTGCCTGGCCCCGCGGCTTGTGACCGGCCAGTTCGACGCCACCTACCATCACGCCGTATGGCCCTCCACCGGCAACTACTGCCGCGGCGGCGCCTTCAACTCCAAGCTGCTGGCCTGCGACTCCGTCGCCATCCTGCCGCAGGATATGTCCAAGGAGCGCTTTGACTGGCTCAAGACCATCGCGGGTCAGATTATCGCCACCCCCGGCTGCGAGTCCAACGTCAAGGAGATCTTCGACAAGACCTGGGAGCTCAAAAAAGACCCCAGCATGATGATCTTCAACCAGTTTGCCGAGATGGGCAACCCCCTGTGGCACTACAATGTCACCGGCTGCGCCCTGGCGGACCTCTTTGAGGCCGTCAAGAAGCCCGGCCAGAATCTGGCCGGCGCCTGCTTCACCTCCGGCTCCGCCGGCACCATGTCCGCGGGCGACCTGCTCAAGGAGCGCTATCCGCACCTGAAGCTGGCCGTGGGCGAGGCGCTGCAGTGCCCGACCATCCTGGAGAACGGCTTCGGCGGCCACCGCATCGAAGGCATCGGCGACAAGCATGTGCCCTGGGTGCACAATGTGAAGAACACCGACATGGTCATCGACATCGACGACGAGGACAGCCAGCGCCTGCTGCGCCTGTTCAACACCGCCGACGGCCAGAAGTACCTGAAGGCTCTGGGCCTCTCCGACGAGCTGATCGAGAAGCTGACCTGGATGGGCATCTCCGGCATCGCCAACGTGCTGTGCTGCATCAAGATGGCCAAGTACTACGAGCTGACCGAGAACGACGTCGTCTGCACCGTCCTGACCGACTCCGCCGTCATGTACAAGTCCCGCGTCGCCGAGCTCAACGAAAAGTACGGCGAATACACCGTCACCGAGGCCGCCAAGGATCACGCGCTGCACATGCTCGGCCTCAAGACCGACAGCATGCTCGAGCTGACCTACGAGGCCCGCAAGAGAGTCCACAACCTCAAGTACTACACCTGGGTCGAGCAGCAGGGCGAGAAGGTCGAGGACCTCAACGCCCAGTGGTACGACACCAAGAATACCTGGGACGCCGTTCACGCGCAGGCAAAGGATCTCGATGTGCTCATCGACGAGTTCAACGAGGCCACCGGCCTTCTGAAGACGCTGTAAACAGCCGAAACCATCCGGCGGGGGAGGGGCGAGCCCCTTCCCCGCCGATTTCTGAAAAGGAGAGCAGTCATGCTGAGAAACGTCAAATACGGCAGATGCGTCAAATGCGGCCGCACCTACGAGGCCGTGCCGAACCTCACGAACTGCGAGTGCGGCGGCATTCTGGACATTGTATACGACTACGACTACATCAAAACGAAGCTCACGAAGGACGTGCTGGCCAGACGCGACAACCGCTCGATGTGGCGCTACCGCGAGCTGCTGCCGGTCGAGGAGACGACGCCGGATACGCCGCTGCGCGTGGGCTGGTCGCCCCTGTATGAGGAGCCGAAGCTGGCGGACATGCTGGGGCTGCGCCACCTCTGGGTCAAGGACGACGGGCAGAACCCCACGGCGTCGTTAAAAGACCGCGCCTCCGCGATGGCGGTGGCCAAGGCGCAGGAGGCGGGCGCGAAGATCATCGCGTGCTCGTCCACCGGCAACGCGGCCTCGTCGCTGGCCGGCAACGCCGCCGCGGCGGGCTTCAAGACCTACATCTTCGTCCCCGAGCGCGCGCCCAAGGGCAAGGTCGCGCAGCTCATGATCTTCGGCGCGAACGTCATATCCGTCAAGGGCAACTATGAGGACACGTTCAAAATGTCCGCCGCCGCCATCGACAAATACGGCTGGTACAACCGCAACGCGGCCATCAACCCGTATCTCTCCGAGGGCAAGAAGACGGTCGCGCTCGAGATCGCCGAGCAGCTCAACTGGCAGGTGCCCGACTACGTGGCCATCTCGGTCGGCGACGGCTGCACGATCGCGGGCGTGTGGAAGGGCTTCAAGGATCTCTACGCGCTGGGCTTCATCGACCGGCTGCCGAAGCTCCTGTCCGCGCAGTCCACGGGCTGCTGCCCGCTGAACCGCGCCATCCAGACGGGCGAGGCGTGGTATCCGATGGAGGAGAACACGATCGCGGACTCCATCTCCGTGGGCGTGCCGCGCAACGCCGACAAGGCGCTCATGGCCATCCGCGAATCCGGCGGCCTCGCCGTGAACGTCACGGACGACGAAATCCTCGCCGCGCAGCGGCTGCTCGGCCGCACCTGCGGCGTGTTCGGCGAGCCCGCGGGCGTGACCGGCACGGCGGCTCTCAAGAAGGCCTGCGAGGAGGGGCTTATCCCGAAGGACGCGACGGTCGTCTCCGTCGTGACGGGCAACGGCCTCAAGGACGTGGCGAACGCCATCAAGTCCGCCGGCGAGCCCATCCACATCGCGCCCGACCTCGATCTCATGGTCGAGGAATTTGCCAGGCGGGGCGTCAAGGTCGAGTAAACGCAGCAGACAAAAAAGCTGCCGTTCTGAGAAGCAAAGCGACAAAGAATCCGGTGCCCTGCCAGCGGCAGGCACCGGATTCTTCGCGCTGCGCAGAACGGCAGCTTCGTTTTCTTTGGCGGCTACGCCATTTTTTCCTTGATGTGGGACAGACGGTCGAGGGCGGCGAGAAGGGTCTCGTCCTTTTTGGCGAAGTGCAGACGCACGATGCTCTGCACGTTCTCCTGGAAGAACGACGTGCCGGGGACGCAGGCGACGCCGACCTTGTCGACCATTTCCTCGCAGAATTCCACGTCGGTCTGGCCCTTCTTGAGGTACGGGCCGATGTCGGCCAGCACGAAGTAGGTGCCCTGCGGGTCGGAGAACGGGATGCCGATGTTCCGAAGGCCCGAGGTGAACAGCTCCTTCATATGCGCGTAGTGCGCGCCGAACTCCGCGTAATAGCTGTCGGGCATCTCGAGGCCCACGACGGCGGCCTCCATGAGCGGTGACGGCGCGCCGACGGCGTTGAAGTCGTGGAACTGCTTGATGCGGTCCATGAGCGGCTTCGGGGCGATCGCGTAGCCGATGCGCCAGCCGGTGATGGAGAAGGTCTTGGACAGGGAGCTGCAGGAGACGGTGCGCTCCCACATGCCGGGCAGGCTGTTCATATAGATGTGCTCGTGCGGGGCGTAGACGATGTGCTCGTAGACCTCGTCCATGATGACGTAGGTGTCGTAGCGGATGGCGAGGTCGGCGATGGTCTGCAGCTCCGCGCGGGTGAAGACCTTGCCGCTCGGGTTGGCCGGGTTGCAGATCAGGATGGCCTTGGGGTGCTGTTTGAACGCGTCCTCGAGCACGTTGGGGTCAAAGTTGAACGCCGGCGGCACGAGCGGGACGAAGATCGGCTCGCAGTCGGCCATGATGGCCTGCGCGCGGTAGTTTTCAAAGTACGGCGAGAAGATGACGATTTTGTCGCCGGGGTTCGTGAGGGCGAAGATGGTGTCCACCATGGCCTCGGTCGAGCCGATGGTCACGACGATCTCGTTTTCCGGGTCGAGCTCGCGGCCCATGAAGCGGCCGCATTTTTTGCAGGCCGCGCGGCGGAAGTTCGGCGCGCCCATTGTGATCGGGTATTGGTGAGGGCCGGTGTAGCTGACCTCCGCGAGCCGGTCCATGAGGGCCTTGGGGGGATCAAAGTCGGGGAAGCCCTGCGCGAGGTTGATCGCGTTGTGCGCGATGGCGATGCGCGTCATGCGGCGGATGACGGAGTCGGTGAACTGTTCGCATTTTCTGCTGGTTGGCTGCATATTCATTCCTCATTTCTGTTTATGGACCGGATGGATTACCGAAGCCCCAGTTCCTCGCCGGAGACGGTGTCGAGGCCGTTTTCCGCGAGCAGGGTGTGGAGCTTCTTTTCATCGGACACGCGGAAGACCATATAGGCCTTGTTCTCGCCGCGGCCGATGAGCGAGTACATGTATTCGATGTCCACGCTGTTCTCCGAGAGCAGCGTCAGCACGCGGGCCAGTCCGCCCGGCACGTCCGGGACGGCCACGACCGTGACGCCGGTGGCGCTCACGACGCAGTTGTGCCGGGCCAGGGCCTGCTTGGCCAGCTCCAGGTCGCTCACGAGCATGCGCAGCACGCCGAAGTCCGTCGTGTCGGCGATGGACAGGGCGCGCAGATCGACGCCCGCATCCGCGATGGCCCTGGTGATGGCTGCGATCTTGCCGGGCTTGTTCTGTACGAATACCGATAACTGCTGTGCCATGACGCTTGCCTCCTCAATCCAGTAATTTCCGCTTGTCGATGACGCGGACAGCCTTGCCGGTGGAGCGCTCGATGGAGTTCGGCTCGAGCAGGTGCACCTTGGCGGAGATGCCGAGCAGGGACTTCAGCGCCTCCTCGAGCTCGCGCTCCTTCTGCACAAGGCCGCGCACGGTGTCGGAGAAGATGCCGGGGTTCATTTCCACGTTCACGTCGATGGAGTCGAAGTTGTTCGCCCGATCGACGAGGATCTGATAGTTGGCCGTGTAGCCGAGCTGCAGCAGCACCGACTCGATCTGCGACGGGAAGACGTTGACGCCGCGGATGATGAGCATGTCGTCGGTGCGGCCGCGCGGCTTCGTCATCTTGACGAGCGTCCGGCCGCAGGCGCATTTGCCGTGGCGGATGACGCCGATGTCGTGCGTGCGGTAGCGGAGAATCGGGAAGGCCTGCTTCGTGATGCAGGAGAACACCAGCTCGCCCTGCTCGCCGTCGGGCAGCGGCTCGCCCGTGTCGGGGTTCACGACCTCGACGAGGAAGTGGTCCTCGTTGACGTGCATGCCCGACTGCTCGGAGCACTCGAACGCGACGCCGGGGCCGGTGATCTCGGTCAGACCGTAGATGTCGTAGGCCTTGATGCCGAGCATCTGCTCGATCTGCGCGCGCATTTCCTCGGTCCACGGCTCGGCGCCGAAGATGCCGGCCTTGAGGGAGATGTCGGCCGGCGTCAGCCCCTCGTCGCGCAGGACCTCGGCGATGTGCAGCGCGTACGACGGCGTGCAGCAGAGGATCGTGGAGCCGAAGTCGCGCAGAATCGTGATCTGGCGCTGGGTGTTGCCGCTCGAGACCGGGACGGTCGTCGCGCCCAGGCGCATCGCGCCGCCGTCGAGCCCCAGGCCGCCGGTGAACAGGCCGTAGCCGTAGGAGATGTGGACGATGTCCTCATCCGAGCCGCCGGCCGCGGTGAGCGCGCGCGCGGCGCAGTCGGCCCAGAGGTCGAGATCCTCGCGCGTGTAGCCGACGACGATCTGCTTGCCGGTCGTGCCGGACGAGGCGTGCAGACGCACGACGTCCTTCAGGGGCACGGCGAACAGGCCGTACGGATAGGTGTCGCGCAGATCCTGCTTGCAGGTGAAGGGGAGCTTGTAGAGGTCGTCCACCGAGCGGATGTCGTCGGGCGTGACCCCGGCCTCTTCCATCCGGGCTTTGTAGAACGGGACGTTTTCCCAGACGCGGCGGACGGTTTTGACGAGACGCTCGGACTGGAGCGCGCGCATGAGCGCGCGCGGCGCGGTTTCCATTTCCGGCTGATAGTATTTCGGCATGGCAGGCCCCCTACAGCTTTCGGCCGAGCAGGAAAGCCCGCTCGTTGAGCTCGGCGAATTTCGCCGGCACGCTGTCGCGGACGGCCTCGAGCCATTCCGCCTCGGTGAAGTCGAAATACCGGGAGAGATAGCCCATGAGGACGATGTTGACGGCCTTGGCCGAGCCCGCCTGTCTGGCCAGCAGCAGCGCGTCGAACGCGTCAACCTGCAGCCCGGCGGCCCGCATGGCGCCGGTCAGCCCCTCGGGATAGACGGCCGCGCCCGTGATGACGGGCATGGGGTTCATCTGCTGGGTGTTCGTGACGATCCGGCCGCCCGCGCGCAGGTACTCGGTGTACCGCGCGGCCTCGAGCAGCTCAAACGAGACGATGAAGTCCGCCTCGCCCTTGTCGATGATGGGGGAGTACACGTGCGTGCCGTAGCGCACGTAGGTCACGACGGACCCGCCGCGCTGGCTCATGCCGTGCACCTCGGAGACCTTGACGTCCAGGCCCCTGCCCAGAAGCAGCCGGCCGAGCAGCTTGCTCGCGAGCAGCGTGCCCTGCCCGCCGACGCCGACGATCATGATATTTTTCGTTTCCATGTTCAGCCCTCCTGCAGCGCGCCGAATTTGCACAGCTGCGCGCATACGCCGCAGCCGGTGCAGAGCGTCGCGTCGATCTGCGCCGTGCCGCCCGCCATGCTGATGGCGGGGCAGCCGATCTTCATGCAGCTCTTGCAGCCCTTGCACTTGTCCGGGCGCGCGATGAGCGGCGCCTTGTGCTTCACATATTTGAGAAGCGCGCACGGGCGGCGGGAGATGATGACCGACGCCTCCGGCGCGGCCAGCTCCTCGGAGATGACGCGGCTGCACTCGTCGAGGTCGTAGGGGTCGATCACCCGCACGCGGCGGATGCCGACGGCGTGGCAGAACGCCTCGAGATCGACCTTCGACGCGGGATCGCCCTTGAGGTTGTAGCCCGTGGTCGGGTTCTGCTGGTGGCCGGTCATGCCGGTGATGGAGTTGTCGAGGATGATGACGGTCGAGTGCGAGTCGTTGTAGGCGATGTTGGCAAGGCCCGTCATGCCGGAGTGCATGAAGGTCGAGTCGCCGATGACGGCGACGGTATTGGCGTCGGACGCGCCGCCGTTGGCCTTGTTGAACCCGTGCAGCCCGGAGACCGACGCGCCCATGCACACGACCGAGTCGATGGCCGAAAGGGGCGGCACCGCGCCGAGCGTATAGCAGCCGATGTCGCCGATGACGGTCAGCTTCTTCTTGGCCAGCGTGTAGAACAGCCCTCTGTGCGGGCAGCCCGCGCACATGACGGGCGGCCGCGCGGGAATCGCAGCGTCCAGCTTCACGCCGGCGGGAACCGGCCTGCCGAGCTTTTCCGCCACGGCGTTCTGCGAAAGCTCGCCGATGCCGGAGAAGAGGCTCCGGCCCTCGGCCGCGAGGCCCATCGCCCTGAGGTGCAGCTCGAGGAACGGGTCCAGCTCCTCGACGACGACGAGGCGGTCGACCGAGGCGGCGAACTCGCGCAGCAGCTTCTCGGGCAGGGGCCAGATCATACCGAGCTTCAGGATGGAGGCCTCGTCTCCGAGGGCCTCCCTGACGTACTGATAGCAGGTCGAGGAGGTCACGATGCCGAGCGCGCGGCTGCTGCCCTTTTCCCAGCGGTTGATCTCCGCCGTTTCGGCGTACGCCGCCAGCGCGGCGAGCCGCTTTTCCACGACGGGGTGGCGCAGCTTCGCGTAGCCGGGCATCATGATGTATTTCTGCGGATTTTTTTCATACGGCTTCTGCGCGGGCTCGGCGCGCCCGGAGAGCGTCACGACGCTCTGCGAATGGGCCACGCGGGTGCACATTTTGACGAGCACCGGCGTATCGAACCGCTCGGAGAGCTCATAGGCCAGCTTCGCGAACGCGAGCGCCTCCGCGGAGTCGGACGGCTCGAGCATCGGCAGCTTGGCGGCTTCGGCGTAGCGGCGGGAATCCTGCTCGTTCTGAGACGAGTGCATGCCCGCGTCGTCGGCCACGGCGATGACCATGCCGGCGTTGACGCCGGTGTAGGAGATCGTGAAGAGCGGGTCGGCCGCGACGTTCAGGCCGACGTGCTTCATGCCGCAGAAGCTGCGCTTGCCCGCCAGGCTCGCGCCGAACGCGGTTTCCATGGCCACCTTTTCATTGGGGGCCCATTCGGCGTAGATCTCCGGATACCTGGCCGCCGCCTCGGTGATTTCCGTGCTGGGCGTGCCGGGATAGCTGGAGACGACGCTGCAGCCCGCCTCATACAGGCCGCGCGCGAGGGCCTCGTTGCCCAGCAGAAGGATTTTGTCCATTGCGTATCAGTCCTTTCGAGTTAGAGAATCGGAATCGTCGCCGATGGATTCCTCGGCCCGGACGACGACTTTCTTTTCATAGCAGGAGAACACGCGGTCCACGTACTGCGCGTCGGGCGCCCGCGTGAACAGGCTCACGAGCGGGACGAGCACGAGATCCGCCAGCATCACGAATGCGCCGCAGTTGATGGGGCTCTTGAGCCACGCCGGGAACAGCGCGGGACAGAACGTGTTGAGCACCATGACGCCCACGCCGAACGCGTAGCTCACCCACACGGAGGCGGGCGTGATGCGCTTGAAGTACAGACCGTAGAGGTACGGCCCGAGGAACGCGCCGGCCATGGCGCCCCAGGACAGGCCCATGAGCTGCGCGATGAAGGTGAGCTTGTGCTTGTACTGGATGATCGCGATGATCGCGGAGAGCACGATGAAAACGAGGATCAGCGCGCGGATGGCGGAAAGCTGGCGCTTTTCGTTCATTTTAGCACAGAACTTCGGTTTTATAAAGTCCAAAGTGAGCGTCGAGCTGGCCGTCAGCACCAGACTCGACAGCGTGGACATCGAGGCCGAGAGCACCAGGATCACCACAAGGCTCATGAGCAGCGGAGAAAACGACGAGAACATCGTGGGGATGATCGAGTCGTAGCCGTTCGCGGCCACGTCCACGCGGGCGGACAGCAGCCGGCCGAAGCCGCCGAGGAAATAGCAGCCGCCCGCGACCACGAACGCGAAGAGCGTGGAGATGACGGTGCCCTTGACAATGGCGGCCTCGTTTTTGATGGCGTAGAATTTCTGCGTCATCTGCGGCAGGCTCCAGGTGCCAAGCGACGTCAGAATGACGACGCAGAGCAGGTTGAAGGGGTCGGGGCCGAAGAACGAGGTGAAGATGCCGGGGGCCTTGGAGACCGTGTCGTCCTGCACCTGGGCCAGGCTCAGCATGGACTGCTGCAGGCCGCCGAACTGCCGGAGCGACGCCCAGACGATCACGACGATGCCGATGAGCATGATGATGCCCTGCACGAAGTCGTTCACGACCGTCGCCATATAGCCGCCCGCCACGACGTAGATCGCGGTGAGCACCGTCATGGCGAGGATGCAGACCGTGTAGTCGATGCCGAACGCCATCGCGAACAGGCGGGAGAGGCCGTTGTACAAAGACGCCGCATAGGGGATGAGGAACAGGAAGATGATGAGCGCCGCGCCGGTTTTCAGGGCGGTGCTGTTGTAGCGCTTTTCAAAGAAGTCGGGCATGGTGCGGCTGTGCAGGTGCTGGGTCATGACGCGCGTGCGGCGGCCGAGGATCGTCCAGGCGAGGTACGAGCCGATGACCGCGTTGCCGATGCCGATCCATGTCGAGGCGATGCCGTATTTCCAGCCGAACTGGCCGGAGTAGCCGACCATGATGACGGCGGAGAAATACGAGGTGCCGTAGGCGAAGGCCGTGAACCACGCGCCGACCGAGCGGCTGCCGAGGACGAAGCCGTCCACGTTCGTCGAGTGCCGCCGGCAGTAGAGTCCGATGGCGACCATCAGGCCGAAGAACAGCACCAGCATGAGAATTTTCCAGAACAGATCCATAAGGTTCTCCCTTTTCTCTTTTCTTTCGTTGCCCGTCGGGGCCGGCAGGCCGCCGGCGGGGATACGGCCCGCGCGCTATCTTGTGGTCTGCGCCTCCACCAGCCGCTCGGCGCGGTAGCGCTCGCGCAGCAGCGGCTTTTCGATTTTTCCGGTGGGATTGCGCGGCACCTTGTCGAAGATGATCTTCCGCGGCCGCTTGTAGCGCGGCAGCTCGCGGCAGAATTCGTTCAGCTCGGCCTCGGTGCAGGTCTCGCCGTCCTTGACCTCGACGATGGCCGCGGCGATCTCGCCCAGCCGCGCGTCGGGCAGGCCGATCACGGCCACGTCCTTGAGCTTGTCGCAGCGGCGCAGGAAATCCTCGATCTGCACGGGGTAGAGGTTTTCGCCGCCCGTGATGATGACGTCCTTCTTGCGGTCCACGAGGTAATAGAACCCGTCCTCGTCCTGCCGCGCCATGTCGCCCGTGTAGAGCCAGCCGTCCTTCAGCACCTCGGCGGTGGCCTCCGGATTTTTATAGTAGCACTGCATGACGCCCGGGCCCTTGACAATCAGCTCGCCCACGTCGCCGCGCGGGACCTCGCTGCCCGTTTCGTCCACGATCTTCGCCTTCCAGCCGTAGCCGGGAACGCCGATCGCGCCGACCTTGGCGATGTTCTCCACGCCGAGGTGCACGCAGCCCGGGCCGATGGACTCGCTCAGGCCGTAATTCGTGTCGTACTGCTGGCCGGGAAAGACCTTCTGCCAGCGGTGGACGAGACTGGGCGGCACCGGCTGCGCGCCGATGTGCATGAGCCGCCACTGGTCAAGGTAGTAGTGATGAAGATCGATGCGGCCGGCGTCGATGGCGTCGAGAATGTCCTGCGCCCAGGGCACGAGCAGCCAGACGATCGTGCACTTCTCCTCGGTCACGGCCCGGAGAATCCACTCGGGCTTGACGCCCCGCAGCAGCACCGCCTTGCTGCCGGACATGAGGCTCCCGAACCAGTGCATCTTCGCGCCCGTGTGATACAGGGGCGGGATGCAGAGGAACACGTCGCTGCGCGTCTGGCCGTGGTGCTTCTGCTCGGTGAGGCAGGCCGACATGAGCGCGCGGTGCGCGTGCAGGATGGCTTTGGGAAAGCCCGTGGTACCGGAGGAGAAATAGATGGCGGCGTCGTCCTCCGGCTCCATATGGACGGGCGGGGTTTCAAACGAGCAGTAGGTCATGAGCTCGCCGCACGGCTCCGCGAACGCGGGCGTGTCGGGGCCGACGAAGAACATCATCCGCACGCGGGAGAGCTGCGGCAGGATGGGCTCGAGCCGCGTGATGAACTCCGGCCCGAAGACGAGGATCTCCACGTCGGCCAGATCGAGACAGTAGGCGATCTCGTCGCCGGAATAGCGGAAATTCAGCGGCACGGCCACGCAGCCGGCCTTGAGGATGCCGAAATAGACCGGCAGCCACTCCAGGCAGTTCATGAGCAGAATGCCCACCTTTGTCCCGCGCGCCGCGCCGCGGCTCAGAAGCAGATTCGCGAACCGGTTGGCATTCTTGTCGAACTGGCGCCACGTCATCTCGCGGCGGTAGGGCGTGCCGGGGTTGGCGCTCTCGATGAGGCTGAAATCGCGCCAGGTGACGGCGGCGTCGCGCTCCTCCGAGGGGTTGAGCTCCACAAGGCTCACCTCCTGCCCGTACAGACGCGCGTTTTGCTCCAGAAAATCCGTAATGACCATGATCCTTCTCCTTTTGCCTGAAATCATATTAAAAACCGTCCTCTGCATGAGCAGAGGACGGTTTCGGCCGTGGTACCACCTCAATTTGCCGCCGGAGCGGCCTTGGGACGCTGTATCGGGCGCACCCGTCGATGCCTACTGCTGCTTTGGCATGCCGCTCGGAAAGGTATTCGGCGTCCGTGCGGCCCCTGCCTTGCACCGACCGGCAGGTCTCTGCGGCGCTGGCGAACGTCTACTTGATTTCTTCATTGCGTTAAAACGGTATAACTTTATATCGTGATATAACTGTACCAATTCCGGGCGCAAAAGTCAAGAGAAACTTCTGGCAATTTCCGAAACAGGAGGGGGAGAACTGCGCAAAGGGGACGCGCGGCGTGCGGCGGTTCATCGCTGCCGTTCTGAGGAGGGAAAACGACGCAGAGGCCGACGCGGGACGGCAGCGAGATTCTTCGCTTCGCTCAGAATGACAAGTGGGGTTGTTTCCGCGTATCCACAGGCTGATTCTCTATGCAGGCCGTCCGCCGACATTTCCCGCCGCACCGCGATTGCGCGGGCCGAGCAGAGCGAGGCAACGCGCACGGCAGCGTAAGGCGCGGCGGGTAAACAATCCTCGGAGGATGGGATTCCAAAGGGAAGGGCGGCTTTGTGAAAAGCCCTTCCCTTTGGCGTGCCTTTCTTCCTCTTCTTTCCGCACGAGCGGAAAGAAGAGGCCCCCGGAGGGCGTGCCCCCAGCGGAGGCTGAAAAAACAGCAGACCAAAGCCAGCACAGACGGGCCGATGTGGGCATCGGCCCCTGCGGACGCCGGGGAGAGGCGGGGAAAAAGACACCGCGCGGTGAACGCGCGGCGTCTTGCGGTTGATGAAGAGATGCTTCGTTAAATTCAGAAGCCGAGGGGATACGTCCAGCCCATGTCGTCCGGCACGGTGCCGGTCTGCATGCCGTAGAGAGCGTCGTACAGGCGCTGGGCGACGGGGCCGACCTTGTTGTCCGCGACGTCGTAGTCCTTGCCCTCGTAGGTGAGCCAGCCGATGGGGGAGATGACGGCGGCGGTGCCGGAGGCGAAGACCTCCTGGAGCCGGCCTTCCTTCGAGGCCTTCAGCACGTCGTCGATGGAGAGCCTGCGCTCGGACGCCTTGACGCCCCATTTGTGCAGCAGCTGCAGCACGGAGTCGCGCGTGATGCCGGGCAGAATCGTGCCGGTGTCGAGCGGAGCCGTGATGACCTCGTCGTCGATGCGGAAGAAGGCGTTGGAGGTGCCGATCTCCTCGACATACTTGTGATCTCTCGCGTCGAGCCACAGCACGTCCTTGCAGTGGTACTGCAGGGCGTTCTTGGACGCGCGCATGCCGCCGCCGTAGTTGCCGCCGACCTTGGCGAAGCCGGTGCCGCCCTGCGCCGCGCGGATGTACTGATCCTCGACGTAGATGCGGGTGGTGGTGAGGCCGGCGTTGTTGGCCGCGTAGTAGGACCCGGTCGGGCTCAGGATGATGATGAATTTATAGTGCTTGGCGGGCAGAACGGAGAAGGAGACCTCGTCGCCGAAGCAGAAGGGGCGAATGTACATGGCGGTATTGGGCGCGGAGGGAACCCAGTCCTTGTCCGCCTCGATGACGGCCTTGACGCCCGCCAGGAACAGATCACCGGGAATTTCCGGCATGCACATGCGCTCGCAGGTGTTCTTCATGCGCGCGATGTTGCGGTCCGGACGGAAGAGCTGGATGGTGCCGTCGGGCTTGCGGTAGGCCTTCATGCCCTCGAACATCATCTGCGCGTAGTGCAGCACGGCGGAGGCCGGCTCGATGAGGAACGCCTCGTGCGGCACGACGCGCCAGTCGTGCCAGCCCTGTCCCTCGTCGTATTCCATGACGAACATGTGGTCGGTGAAATATTTGGCAAAGCCCAGCTTGCTCACGTCGTCGGGCCGCTCCTTGGGGTGTGTGGTGCGGGTAACGGGAATGTTATAAGTCATGGCGGAAGCCTTCTTTCTGAATGATTGTTCATATGGGACGCACGGGCCTCAGAGCGTGTAGAGCTCCGGTCTGCGGTCGCGGAAGACGTTGATTGTCTCGCGGATGTTCTTGACGATCGAGAGGTCGCAGACGGCGGAGATCGTCTGCTCGGCTGCGCCCGCGAGCGCGAGCGTTTCGCCCCAGGGGTCCACGACGGAGCTGGCCCCGCCGTAGACGGTCTGGCCCGCCGTGCCGCAGGAGTTGCAGCAGACGGCGAAGCACTGGTTTTCGATCGCGCGGGCCGTGGTGAGCGCGCGCAGATGGGGGATGCGGACGCTCGGCCACTGGCTGACGATGAACAGCACGTCCATGCCGCCGAGCGCCAGCGAGCGCGCCAGCTCGGGGAAGCGCACGTCGTAGCAGATGATGACGCCGCATTTGACGCCGTCGAGCGCAAAGCGGCAGAGGCGGTCGCCGGGCGTGAAGAAATCGTGCTCGCCCATCGGCGTGAACAGGTGGGTCTTGTCGTAGGACGCGAGCACGGCGCCGGTGCGGCCGTAGACGCGGCAGGTGTTGAACACATGCCCGTCCCGCAGGTTCGCGACGCTGCCCGCGACGAGGTTGACGCCGAATTTTCCGGCCAGCGCGCCGATCTCGCGGTCGAGGCGCGCGCAGCTGCCGTCCGCCAGCGCCGGAAGATTTTCGCGCGGGAAAAAGCCTGTGTTCCACGTCTCCGGCAGAACGATGACGTCCGGGTCGCCCGCCGCCGCTTCGGCGATCAGCCGCCCGGCCCTGTCAAAGTTCCCGTCGGGATCGCCCAGGACCATGTTCATCTGGACACAGGAGACTTTCATCCCTTGTAATCCTTTCCGGCCTGAATGGCCTTCAGGTTGAGCGACAGCATATCGGCCTTGCGCGCGGGGATGACCTTGCGCAGGCCGGCTTCCAGCACCTCGTCGGAGACGCATTTTGTCTCGCGCAGGAGCGTGCCGAGCAGGATCATATTGGCGAGGCCCGGCGCGTCCATGTCCTTGGCCATCTGCGTGGCGGGGACGTAGAAGCACTTGACGTCGGTCCTTTTGACTCTGCGGCCGATGAGCGACGAGTCGAGGAAGATCATGCCGCCCGGCTGCACCGCGTCCTCGTACTTGTCGAGCGACGGGTTGTTCATGACCATGAGCACGTTCGGCCGGTCCACGATGGGCGAGCCGACGGGGCTGTCGCTCAGGATGACGTTGCAGTTCGCGGTGCCGCCGCGCATCTCGGGGCCGTAAGAGGGCAGCCAGCTGAGCTGGCGGCCGTCCATGAGGCCGGCGTAGGCCAGCACCTTGCCGGAAAACAGAAGCCCCTGTCCGCCGAAGCCGGCGATGACGATTTGATAGTCAGCCATGGTCAACCCTCCTTGTCGCGGTAGACGCCCAGCGGATAGTAGGGCAGCATTTTGTCGTCGATCCACTTCAGCGCCGCCTCCGGCGTCATGCCCCAGTTGGTCGGGCAGGAGGAGACGACCTCGATGAGCGAGAAGCCCTTGCCCTCCACCTGGTTCTGGAACGCCTTTTTGATGGCGCGCTGCGCGTTTTTGACGTTTTTGACGTTGTTGACGGTCACGCGCTCGAGATAGGCCGGGCCGTCGAGTTCGCTCAGAAGCTCGCACACGCGGATGGGATAGCCCTGGGTGTCGGCGTCGCGTCCGTAGGGAGAGGTCTGGGTGACCTGGCCGATCAGAGAGGTCGGGGCCATCTGGCCGCCCGTCATGCCGTAGATCGCGTTGTTGATGAAGATGATCGTGATGTTCTCGCCTCTGGCGGCGGCGTGGATGGTCTCGCACATGCCGATGGAGGCGAGGTCGCCGTCGCCCTGGTAGGTGAAGACGATGCGGTCGGGCATGGAGCGCTTGACGCCGGTGGCGACGGCGGGCGCGCGGCCGTGGGAGGCCTCGATCATGTCGCAGGTGAAGTAGTTGTAGGCCAGAACCGAGCAGCCGACCGGCGCGATGCCGATGGTGCGGCCCTCGATGCCGAGGTCGTCGATCGCCTGCGCGACGAGCCGGTGCACGATGCCGTGCGTGCAGCCCGGGCAGTAGTGGAGCACGGCGTCGGTCAATGCCTTCGGCTTTTCAAAAACAATCATGTTCAGCGGCCTCCTTTCTCGTTGGCTTCCTTGATTTTGGCGAGCACCTCGTCCGGAGACGGGATCATGCCGCCCACGCGGTTGCAGGGCACGACGGGCTTTTTGCAGCGGATGGCGAGCTCGATGTCCTCGCGCATCTGGCCCATGTTGAGCTCGACGGAGATGAAGGTGTGCACCTGATCGGCGGCCTTTTTGAGCGGCTCCTTCGGGAACGGCCAGAGGGTGATCGGGCGGATCATACCGACCCGGATGCCCTGCTTCCGGGCCTCCACGATGGCGTTGCGGCTGACGCGGGAGGTGATGCCGGTGGAGACGATGCAGATCTCGGCGTCGTCCATCATGAACTCTTCCCAGAGCGTCTCGTTCTTTTCAATCTCCTTATAGCGGTCGAAGCGCTCGAAGTTGAGCTTCTCCAGCTCCGCCGGGGAGAGGTAGAGGGAGTTGACGATGTTGTGCGGGCGCTTGCACTCGGTGCCGGTGACGGCCCAGGGCTTCGCGGTCGCGCTGGGATCGTGCGGCTCGGGCAGGGCGACCGGCTCCATCATCTGGCCCATGGTGCCGTCGGCCAGCAGCATGGCGGGCATGCGGTACTTGTCGGCCAGCTCAAAGCCGCGGATGGTCATGTCGGCCATCTCCTGCACGGAGGCGGGCGCGAGCACGAGCACGTGGAAGTCGCCGTGGCCGGGGCCGCGGGTGGCGAGGAAGTAGTCCGACTGCGACGGCTGGATGCCGCCGAGGCCGGGGCCGCCGCGCTGCACGTTGACGATCAGGGCCGGCAGGTCGGCGCCCGCGAGATAGGAGATGCCCTCGCACTTGAGCGAGATGCCGGGGCTCGACGAGGAGGTCATGGCGCGCTTGCCGGTGGAGGCGACGCCGTAGACCATGTTGATGGCGGCGATTTCGCTCTCCGCCTGGAGGAAGACGCCGCCGATTTTCGGCATCTTCTTCGCCATGTAGGCCGCGACCTCGGTCTGCGGCGTGATCGGGTATCCGAAGTAATGGCGGCAGCCGGCCAGGATGGCGGCTTCGGCAATGGCTTCGTTGCCCTTCATGAGAACTTTTTCCTGCATGAATCTGGCTCCTTTCTATTTCTCGACGGTGATGACGCAGTCGGGGCACATCGTCGCGCAGAACGCGCAGGCGATGCAGGCGGCCTGGTCGGTGATCTCAACCGGAGAGTGGCCTTTCGAGTTGAGTCGGTGCTGGGACAGGGTCAAAATGTGCTTGGGACAGGCTGCGACGCACAGGCCGCAGCCCTTGCAGAGCTCTTCCTTAAATGTCAGTTTTGCCATGGGGCACCTCCGTTTTCAACATATAATATAACTTCTGAAGATGGAGCGGGAAGAGGTTTTCCACTCGCGTTTCCAGTTGTGCGTACAGACGCTCGTCGCAGCAGGTCATTTTGACGGGAAGCCCGGTGGCCCTGGAGACCGCCTCGGCGTAGGGCAGGCTCGCGAGCACGTCGCCGGCCGTTGTTTCAAGGCCGAGGTTCGTGTTGTTGACGATGCCGGTGAAGGCGAGGTGACAGGCGGCCTCGATCTCCGCCGCGACGGCGAGCGTGTCCTCCGGCGTCCGGGTCAGGGGCCGGGAGCGGTTGACGACAAGCAGCATTTCGTAGTTGCCCTCGTCCGCCAGCTCGGGGACGTAGCGCCCGAGCGCGAGCGCGCCGCGGTCGTCGCCGCCGATGTCCAGGACGCCGTACTCCTCCCGGTTGTCCATGAGCTCGTAGACCTCCTTCGGCATGGCGGGCGCGTCGAGGTTCGAGTTTGCGAACTGCGAGCAGATGAGCCCGATGCCGTGGGCCTTCAGGACGGCCTCGCTGTCCTTGGTGCGGAAATACGGGTTTACGATGTCGAGGTCGGCGATCGTCACGGGAAGACCCTTTTCCCGCAGCCACAGCGCGTAGCTGACCGCGATATTTGTTTTGCCGCTGCCGTAGTGTCCGGCGAAGAGGGTCAGCCGTTTGTAATCCATTAGAGTTTACTCCTGATGATCTTGCCGCTCGTGGTCTTGGGGAGCGACTCCCGGAACTCCACGATGCGGGGGTATTTGTAGGGCGCGGTGTGGGACTTGACGTAGGTCTGGATCTCTTTTTTGAGCGCGTCCGTGCCCTCGGTGCCCTTGACGAGCACGATGCAGGCCTTGACGACCTGGCCGCGGATCTCGTCCGGCGCGGCCGTCACGCCGCATTCGAGCACGTACGGCAGCTCCATGATGACGTTTTCAATCTCGAACGGCCCGATGCGGTAGCCGGAGGACTTGATGACGTCGTCGGCGCGGCCGACGTACCAGAAGAAGCCGTCCTCGTCCTTCCACGCCAGATCGCCCGTGTGGTAGAACCCGTCGCGCCAGGTTTCGGCGGTCTTTTCGGGGTCGCGGTAGTATTCGTAGCAGAGCCCGTTGGGCAGGCCCTTTTGAATGTTGATGCAGATTTCGCCGGTCTCGCCGGTGGCGGCTTCCCTGCCCTCGTGGTCGATGAGGCGCACGTCGTAGAGGGGCACGGGCTTGCCCATGGAGCCGATCTTGTGGCTGCCGCCCGCGAGGTTGCCGATCACGAGCGTCGTTTCGGACTGGCCGAAGCCCTCCATGATCTGCAGGCCCGTGGACTTTTCAAACTGGCGGAACACCTCGGGGTTGAGCGCCTCGCCCGCGATGGAGGCGTGCTGGATGGAGCTCAGATCGAAGCGGCTGAGGTCCTGCTTGATGAGCATGCGGTACATGGTGGGCGGCGCGCAGAACGTGGTGATCTGGTACTTGGCGAACATCGGCAGAATCTTTTCCGCGTCGAAGCGGTCGAAGTCGTAGACGAAGGTCGCCGCCTCGCAGAGCCACTGGCCGTAGAGCTTGCCCCAGAGGGATTTGGCCCAGCCGGTGTCGGAGATCGTCAGGTGCAGCCCGTCGGGGTTGACGCAGTGCCAGTATTTCGCGGTGATGAAGTGGCCGAGCGGGTATTTGTAGTTGTGCGCCGCGATCTTCGGGTAGCCGGACGTGCCGGAGGTGAAGAACATGAGCATCGGGTCGTCTCCGCAGGGGCTGTCCTCCTGGCGGCGGAAGGTGCTCGAGAACATGGTGTAGTCGGCGTTGAAGTCGTGCCAGCCCTCGCGCGGCGCGCCCACGATGATCTTCGTTTTGAGGGTGGGGGACTCGGCGGCGGCGATGTCCACGGCGTCGGCCGTCTCGCCGTCGGCCGTGCAGACGATGGCGCTCACGCCCGCCGTCTGGAAGCGGTAGGAGAAATCGTGGCTCAGCAGCTGGTTGGTCGCGGGAATCGCGATGGCGCCCAGCTTGTGCAGGGCCAGGATCGAGAACCAGAACTGATAGTGGCGCTTGAGGACGAGCATCACGCGGTCGCCGCGCCGGATGCCGAGGGATTTGAAGTAGTTCGCCGTGCGGGCGGACTCCTTTTTCATGTCGAGGAAGGTGAAGCGGCGCTCGGTGCCGTCGAGCGACACGTGGAGCATCGCGAGCTTGTCGGGGTTTTTGCGGCCCAGCTCGTCGACGATGTCGAAGGCGAAGTTGAAGGTGTTGTCGTTTTTAAATGCGATTTTGGTGATGAGCCCGTTTTCGTCCGTTTTGGCGTCGACGAACTTTTCGTAGATGCGCGGCTGCCGGTCGGCGGTTTTGGCCGGGACGCCGGGGCGCAGCTCCTCTTTGGGCCGGACGACCTCGCCCTGCGGATTGAGGACGATGGCGTAGAAGATGCAGTCGCCGCCCTCGGCGGCGATCATGCCGTGCGGCGTGCCGCTGTCGTAATAGATGCAGTCGCCCTTGTGCAGGATCTCGGTGTGGCTGCCGACCTGCACCTTCAGAGCGCCCTCCACGACGAGGTCGCACTCCTGGCCTTCGTGGCTCGTGAGCTCGATGTCGCTGTGCTGGGCTTCCTCGGAGTATTTGTTGACAACATACAAAGGCTCGGAGATGCGGTTCTGGAAGTCGGCCGCCATGTTGTAGTAGATCATGCCGTGCGCCTGCTCGATCTTCTGGCCCTCGCCCGCCCGCGTGAGCGTGTAGGAGCGCAGCGTCGGGCTGCGGCCCTCGATGAGGTCGGTGACGTCGACGCCGAGGCTCAGCGCGCACCGGTAGAGAAACGCGAAGTTCAGGTCGCTTTTGCCTGCCTCGCAGAGCTTGTAGTCCTCCTCGGAGATGCCGGTGCGGCTCGCCATCTCGCCGGTCGTGAGGCCGGTGATCTCGCGCAGCTCGCGGATGCGCTCGGCCATCTCGCGGATTTTGAATTCCAGTCCCGTCAGTTGCTTTTGCTGCTGCATGGTGCTTCCTCCCGTATTGGGACGAAAAAAAGCCCGTCCCAAAGAAATGATTCTTTGAGACGAGCCTGTAAGCCCGCGGTACCACTCAAATTGCACCCGCCTCACGGCGGATACCTCTTATCAGGCTCCAATAAGCCCTAAGCACTCACGTAGCTGACACGGGAGAGGTCTACTTGCGGACGCCCGCTTTCTTCTCTCCGGCTCGGGAGCTACAAACCCAACGCACGCCTTGCCGGCTCGCACCATCCGCCGGTTCTCTGAAAGGAATGCCAAGGGCCCTCTCCGTCGCAGCCTTTTTGAATTGGTAGAATCATATCACCGCAGTTTGAAATTGTCAAGAATATTTTTGCCGCAGGAGGCTTCCTTACAGCTTGTTCCGCATGATCTTGCCGCTGATCGTCTTGGGCAGCTCGTCGCGGAATTCGACGATCCGCGGGTACTTGTAGGGCGCGGTGTGCGTCTTGACGTAGGTCTGGATCTCTTTTTTGAGCGCGTCGGTGCCCTCGGTGCCCTTGACGAGCACGATGCACGCCTTGACGACCTGGCCGCGCACCTCGTCCGGGGCGGCGGTGACGCCGCACTCGAGCACGTACGGCAGCTCCATGATGACGTTCTCGATTTCAAACGGCCCGATGCGGTAGCCGGACGACTTGATGACGTCGTCGGCGCGGCCGATGTACCAGAAGTAGCCGTCCTCGTCGCGCCAGGCGAGATCGCCCGTGTGATAGAGGCTGTCGTGCCAGGACTGCTTCGTCTTCTCCTCGTCGCGGTAGTAGCCGAGGAACAGGCCGCAGGGATTGCCCTCGTCCGTGCGGACGACGATCTCGCCGGATTCGCCGTCGGCCACGGGCTTGCCGTCCGGGTCCACGAGGTCGAGGTGATAGCCGGGCACGGGCTTGCCCATGGAGCCGGGCTTGAGGCCCACGCCCGTGAGGTTCGCGAGCGTCAGCGTCGTCTCGGTCTGGCCGAAGCCCTCCGCGATGCGCAGGCCGGTGGATTTTTCAAACTGGTAGAAGACCTCGGGGTTGAGCGCTTCGCCGGCGGTCGTGGCGTGCTCGATGGAGGACAGGTCGTACTGGCTGATGTCCTGCTTGATGAGCATGCGGTACATGGTGGGCGGCGCGCAGAAGGTGGTGATATGGTATTTGGCGAACATCGGAAGGATCTTCGAGGCGTCGAAGCGGTCGAAGTCGTAGGTGAACACCGCGCCCTCGCAGAGCCACTGGCCGTAGAGCTTGCCCCAGAGCGCCTTGCCCCAGCCGGTGTCGGAGATCGTAAAGTGCAGGCCGTCGCGCCGGACCCAGTGCCAGAAGCGGGCCGTCATGTAGTGGCCGAGCGGGTATTTGTAGCTGTGCGTGGCAATCTTGGGATAGCCCGTCGTGCCGGAGGTGAAGAACATGAGCATCGGCTCATTGCCGCAGGGGGCGTCCGGCGTGCGCTCGAAGTGGCGGCTGAAGAGCCGGCACTCGTCGTCAAAGCTGTGCCAGCCGTCGCGCTCGCCGTTGACCAGCACCTTCACAAGGCCGGGATCGACGGCGGCCGCGGCCAGATCGACCTGGTGCGCCACGTCGCCGTCCGCCGTGCAGACGATCGCCTTGACGCCGGCGGAGGTGAAGCGGTACTCGAAGTCGTGCTGGACAAGCTGGTTAGTCGCGGGGATCGCGATGGCGCCCAGCTTGTGCAGGCCGAGGATCGAGAACCAGAACTGATAGTGGCGCTTCAGGACCAGCATCACGCGGTCGCCCCGCTTGATGCCGAGCGAGGTGAAGTAGTTGGCGGCCTGCGCGGAGCGCTCCTTCATGTCTTTAAAGGTGAAGCGGCGCTCGGTCATGTCGTTCGACACGTGCAGCATCGCAAGCTTGTCCGGCTGCTGGCGGCCCAGCTCGTCGACGATGTCGAAGGCAAAGTTGAACCGGTCGGTGTTGGCGAAGTGCAGCGCCGTCGGGGTGCCGGCTTCGTTGACCTCGGCCTGCACGAACGGGTCGCAGATAAGCCCGCCCTCCTGCTCGGTGGGCTTTTTGGGCAGAATGTAGTCGGCCTTCTCAGGCTTCGTGTCGGCCATGACGACGGCGAGGAACACGCAGTCCTGCTTGTCCATGGCGATCATGCCGTGGGGGATCGAGCTGCGGTAGAAGATCGTGTCGCCCTCGTGCAGCAGCTCCTCGTGGTCGCCGACGCGCACCTTGAGCGTGCCCTTGAGCACCAGGTCGAATTCCTGCCCGGCGTGGGTGGTGGTGTGGATGGGCTGGTGCTGCTGCTCCTCGAGATACTGATAGGTGACCCAGTACGGCGCGGCCAGCTTCTGGCGGAACATCGGCGCGAGGTTCTGGATGATGACGCCGTCCTCCTCCGCGGTGACGAGGCCCTCGCCCCGGCGGGTCACGGTATAGCTCGACAGCTTGGCCGACTGGCCCTCGAGCAGGTCCGTCAGCTCCATGCCGAAGGCCACCGCGCACTTGTGCAGGAAGGTAAACGGCAGATCGACCGTCCCGGTCTCGTACGAGCGATAGACGTCCTCCGTCACTTCGGTGCGTTCGGCCATCTGCGCGGTGGAATAGCCGATGATCTCGCGCATTTCGCGGATGCGTTCCGCGATCTCCACAAGGGGATTGGCCAGCGCCGGTGCTTTTGTCGTCATAATCATTTCCATCCTTTCAAAATGTCGGAGCGTTCGGGACAGCGCGCGGAAAAACAAAAAAAGCTCGTCTCAAAGAATTTCTTTGAGACGAGCTGCAAATGCAAACCCGCGGTACCACTCAATTTCGGCAGAAGCTGCCGCCCTTCAGACTCCAGTAAGTCCTAGTCCTTAACGCGGACAGACGGGAAGCGCCTACTTGGCTGGGCTGTTCAGGCTTCCGGCTCGGAAGGGATAGGTCTTTGGATTCGGGACCGCCGGTTTGCACCAACCACCGGCTCTCTGCGGGTTCCTTTTCCGACCGTCTTCGTCAACGCCTTGTCGATATGCATAGAACTTAACACAGTTTTTTGGAAAAGTCAACAACTTTTTTCGCGCGGCGCTACAGGACCAGCCGGCAGGGGAGGCGGCGGAGGCGCGGGCTGCCGCTGTAGCCGTTCAGCCGCTCGATGAGGAACTGCGCCGCCGTCCGGCCGATCTCCTGCTCCGGCTGGTGCACGACCGGCAGCGGCGGGGTCATCATGCTGCAGACCTCCACGCAGTCGTAGCCGATCACGTCGATCTCCTCCGGAATCCGGACGCCGCGTTCGCGGGCGGCCGTGATGACGCCGATGGTGATGTCGTAGTTGGTGGAAAAGATCGCCGTGGGCGGATTCGGCGTGTCCATCAGGGTGCGGAAGCCCTGGTAGCCGGTGGCAAAGCTCAGCTCGCCGCTGATGACGAGCGAATCGTCGTAGAGAATGTGCTGGTCGGACAGCGCGCGCAGATAGCCGACCAGACGCTCCTTGGCGGAGAAAACCGATTTGAGGCCCGTGATGGCCGCGATACGGCGGTGGCCGCGCTCGACGAGAAGGGAGACGGCGCGGTAGACGGAATCGGCGTTGTCGGTGAGCACCGTGTCGGTGTCGACGCCCTCGATCATCCGGTCGACCTGCACCACCGGGATGCGGTGGCACGCGGTCAGCTCGCGGAATTCGTCGGCGGACAGGTCCTCGGGCATGTAGATGAGCCCGTCGATGCCGGTGCAGAGCAGATAATTGAGATTGTCCCGCTCCAGCCCGTGGCTCGAGCCGTAGCACGAGATCAGACTGTGGTAGCCGTGCTCGCGGACGATTTTGTCGAGCGCCATGAACACCGCGCCGTAGAAGGGCGCCGTGATGGAGGGCAGCAGAATCCCGATGGAGCGGCTGCTGTTGGTTTTGAGACTCCGCGCGAAGGGATTGACGCGATAGTCCAGATCTGAGATCGCGGCGCGGATGGCGTCCAGGGATTCCTCCCGGACGTGGCCGCCGTTGAGATATTTGGATATGGTGGAGGGCGCTACGCCCGCCCGTTCGGCTACATCCTTAATCGTTGCCATGATGACTCCTATCCGGCTTGTTTGCGGTTTTCGCCTGATTTGGACGGCGAATCGATTCGAGCAAATGGCCCGTGCAAACGCTTACTACTATATAATATGAACTTGTTTTTGTGATGTCAACACAAATATTTTAAAAAAGCCTTGATTTTTATAGATAGATTTATTATAGTAGAAAACAGATAAGACAGGGACGCCCACCAAACGGCGCATTTTCCTCGAATCGATTCGAGAAAAATGACGTTTCCGGGGTGCCGCTTGTCGAAGATCACCAACTGGCAAGAGATCCTCTTGTGCAAAAAGACAAAAACGAGGAGAAACGCAGCCTTCGGCACCGGAGAGCGCACAGCGGCCCTGCGGCCGGAGCATCCCAGAAAAAATGAGGAAGGTGATGCGGAAATGGATGAGATCATTCTGAACATGCACGGTATCCAGAAGTACTTCCCCGGCGTGCACGCGCTGGACGACGCGCAGCTGGAAGTCCGGGCCGGCGAGGTCATGGCGCTGGTCGGCGAAAACGGCGCGGGAAAATCCACGCTGATGAAGATACTGACCGGTATCTACGGCAAGGACGGCGGAACGATCGAGTACTTCGGCAAGGAAGTGGAGATCAACAGCCCGCGCGACGCACAGGAGCTCGGCATCAGCATTGTGCATCAGGAGCTCAACCTGATGCAGCATCTGACGGTGGCGGAGAACATTTTTATCGGCCGCGAATCCGTCAGGGGACCGCTGCTCGACAAGGGCGCGCAGAACAAGCGCACAAAGGCGCTGCTCGACGAGCTCCATCTGGAGATCGACCCCAAGACGGTCGTCAAGACCATGTCGGTGGCGAAGCAGCAGATGGTCGAAATCGCGAAGGCGCTCTCTTATAACAATACCAAGCTGCTCATTCTGGACGAACCCTCCGCCGTGCTGACCGACACGGAGATCGACGATCTGTTCCAGTTCATCCGCCATCTCAAGGAAACCGGCGTCGGCATCGTCTACATCTCCCACAGAATGGACGAGCTCAAGCGGATCACCGACCGGATCACCGTCATGCGCGACGGCCAGTACGTGGCGACGCTCGTGACCAGGGACACCGACGTCAGCGAGGTTGTGCGGATGATGGTCGGACGCACGATCTACGAGGAGCCCAAGACCCACTCCATGGTGCCGGAGGATGCCGAAGTCATCCTCGAGGCCGAGCACCTCCAATCCATCGACGTGAAAGACGCCTCCTTCTGCCTCAAAAAGGGCGAGATCCTGGGCTTCGCGGGCCTGGTCGGCGCGGGACGGACCGAAACGATGCGCCTGATCTGCGGCGCGGACCCCCTCGACTCCGGCACGATCAAGGTGCGCGGCAGGGAAGTCAAGATCCACAGCCCGCGCGACGCGGCGCATTACGGCATCGGCTATCTGTCCGAAGACCGCAAGCGCTACGGCCTGTGCCTGGGCCTCTCCGTGGCGGACAACACCGTGCTGCCGAGCCTCGAGAAGCTTTTCAAAAGCGCGTTCGTCAGCGACGCCGCCATCGCAAAGGTTTCGCAGGAATATGTAGACAAGATCCAGACCAAGACGCCGACCACCAGAGCCCGCGTCGGAAGCCTCTCGGGCGGCAACCAGCAGAAGGTCGTCATCTCGAAGTGGCTGCTGCGTGACTGCGACGTGCTGATCTTCGACGAGCCCACGCGCGGCATCGACGTCGGCGCGAAGAGCGAAATCTACAAGCTCATGAACGAGCTGGCCGCGGAGGGCAAATCGATCATCATGATCTCCTCCGACATGCCGGAGCTGCTCCGGATGTCCGACCGGGTCATCGTCATGTGCGAGGGCCGCATCACGGGCGAGCTGGATATTTCCAAGGCCACGCAGGAAAATATCATGGTCTACGCTACGAACAGAGAAGTGGGGTAATAAAAATGGAGAGACTTGACAACAAGAAAAAGCTGGATCTGCAAAAGCTGCTGGCGCCGGCCGCGCTGGTAATCCTGTACATATTCTTCTCCATCTTCGGCAATAACTTCTTTTCCACGGAAATGCTGAAGAACATCCTCGAGTCCAGCTACTATATCGGCTTCATGGCCTTCGGCGTCACGTTCATCATCATCACCGGCGGCATTGACCTCTCCCTCGGCACGGTCATGATGTGCTCGGCGCTGCTGGGCGCGTATGTGTTCAAGCAGCAGGGCTGGCCGCTTGTGCTGGCGCTTCTGCTGACGGTCTTCGTCGGCGTCGCGTTCGGCTTTATCAACGGCAATCTCGTCGCGAAGCTGAAGCTGCCCCCCTTCATCGCCACGCTCGGCACGATGATGATGTCCCAGGGCATCGGCTCGATCATCACCAAGGTGCAGTCCCAGACCTGGCCGACCGCCACGGAGCCCGTCGGCGGCTGGTTCAAGAACGTGTTCATCCGCTACAACGGCTTCCCCGTGGGCGCCATCTGGCTCATTGCGTTCTTCATCATCGCCTCGCTCATCCTGCACAAGACCAAGTTCGGCCGCTACACCTTCGCCATCGGCTCCAATGAAGAGGCCGCCCGTCTGTCCGGCATCAACGTGGACAACTGGAAGGTCGGCGTGTACACGCTCTGCGGTCTGTTCGTCGGCATGTCCGGCATCTTCTATGCCGCCGCCTACACCACCATCACCCCGGGCACCGGCAACGGCCAGGAAATGAACGGCATCACCGGCGTCGTCATCGGCGGCACCTCGATGGCCGGCGGCTCCGGCACGATGGTCGGCACCCTCATCGGCGTGTTCATCATGTCCGTCCTGAAAAACGGCCTGTCCGCCTGCGGCCTGCAGGCCCCGTGGCAGACCTTCTTCACCGGCCTCGTCGTCATCGGCGCGGTGCTGCTGGACATCCAGCGTACCAAGGCCGCCAACCGCGTGAAGAAATCCTGAGCCGGCGCCGCGCGGCTTCCGGCTGACGCCCCCGCGCATGCCTGCATCCCCCGCCGCCTGCGCGGGCCTGCCTGCGAACGTGAGAGCTTCGCGGCGCCCGCCGGCGCATCTGAACCGTGCAATCCCGCACGCAGAATTGTGCGGCGTTGCCCAAATTCCGTATAAGCGCGTGTATCAACGCTCGCTTAATAAAAAAATGGAGGCTTTAAAATGAAAAAAATCATCGCTCTGCTTCTGGCAATGGTCATGATCCTGGCCCTTGGCGCCTGCGCTGCCAAGACGACGGATACGGCCGCATCCACGACCACCGCTACCACCAGCACAGCAGCCAGCACCGCAGCTGCGTCCACCAGCACTGCGGCCACCAGCTCCGCCGCTGCTTCCGCGACCACCAGCTCCGGCACGAAAATGTACATCCCCGTCATGGCGAAGGGCTTCCAGCATGCTTACTGGCAGGCCGTCAAGAAGGGCTCCGAGGACGCTGCGAAGGATCTCAACGTTGACATCTACTTCGACGGCCCCGCTTCCGAGACCGAAATCGACGCGCAGGTCAACATGATCAAGAACGAGCTCGCCAAGAACCCGAGCGCCATGTGCCTGGCCGCCCTCTCCACCGATGCTGTCACCGAGATCCTGCAGGAGTGCGCGGACAAGAACATCCCCGTCATCGGCTTTGACTCCGGCGTTCCCAACGACACCACCGGCGCCGTCAAGGCGACTGCCTCCACCGACAACGAAGCCGCTGCCGCCATCGCTGCCGACAAGTTCGGCGAGCAGGAAGGCCTGGTTGCCAAGATGAAGGCCGCCACCTCCGCGAGCCCCGTTGTCATCGGCTGCCTGTCTCAGGACGCTGTCTCGGCCTCCGTCACCGGCCGTACCACCGGCTTCGTCAACGAGATGGCCAAGATCGCCGAGACCTATCAGCCCGGCAAGGTCTCCATCGAAGGCCACACCACCTGGGAGAAGAAGGTCGCCGATCCCGCAATCATCATTGAAGTCGCGATCTCCGCTACCACCGAGGCCACTTCCCTGCAGACCGCTGCCAACTCCCTGCTCAACATGAACGGCATTTCCGCGATCTTCTGCTCCAACGAAGGCGCTGTCACGGGCTTCCTGGCTGCCACCTCCGACGGCGCTGATCTGGCCGAAGGCGCCAAGTACGGCGATCTCATCGTTGCCGGTTTCGACGCTGGCTCCGCCCAGAAGAACGCTGTCCGTCAGGGCTGGTTCATCGGCTCCGTCACGCAGGACCCGTACCAGATCGGCTACAAGGCTGTCGCCATGGCTGTTGACGCTGCCAACGGCAAGACTGTCTCCGACGTCGACACCGGCGCCAAGTGGTACGATGCCACCAACATCGACAATGCGGACATCGCTCTGCTCGTTTACGACTAATCGAATCCGTATCCTGAATAACGCAAGGGCCGCTGCGAAAGCAGCGGCCCTTTTGAATACGGTATAAACGGCCGGGCGTTTTTTACGGAACGGCGCAGGCGGAGCCGCCGGGGGAGGAACGGACTGTTAAGGTCTGTACAGGCGGTAGTAATCATAGCTGTCGCTTTCCATGTTGGGCTGGCGATGGCCGATCGGGGTCCTTTTTTCGAAGAGCGTAAAGCCGCACGCCTCCGCCAGCCGGCAGGAGGGCTCGTTCGCGCAGTCGATGGTCAGGATCAGATAGGGGAGCTCCGACACGGAAAAGCACCAGCGGGTCAGCGCCGCGACGGCCTGTTTTGTGTAGCCCCTGCGCTGGTATGCCTCGCTCATGAAGTAGGCGACCTCCACCTCGTTGACCGTGTCCTCGAGCCCCAGGCCCACCATGCCGATCAGCGCGTCCGTCGCCTTCAGGGCGACCGCGTAGCGCTTGTTTTCGCGCACGTCGGCGGAATCCTTCCGCGCCTGAAGCCAGTCGATGTATTCATAATAATCCGCGGGGGTCTTCGCGTGCTCGGACCAATCCCGCATGAACCGTACGATCTGGCTTTCGCGTGCGATGCCGAACAGCGCTTCGGCATCTTTTCTTTCAAAATCACGAATCAGGATGTCCTGCAATTCAATCCGCATGACGCCATGACGCTCCTTTGTGCGAATTTCGGGCGCTCCGGGCGCCGCGCTACATTTTATCCGGCGAGGAGAAGCCGAGCAGGTCGATGCAGGTCTCCAGCACGCGGCGGGTGAGGTCGATGAGGGCGATGTAGCCCGCGCGGCGGGTTTCGTCGGGCTCGGAGATGATCTTTGTGTCGTGGTAGAACTTGTTGGCCGCGCCGGCCAGCTCGTAGATATACGCGCAGACATCGTTCGGCGCGGAATCGCGGTAGGCCGCGGCGAGCGAATCGGAGAGGCGGGCCAGCACGAGCATGAGCGCCTTTTCATCCGGAGCGTCGGGCTCCCGCAGCGCCGCCGCGCGCACGTCGCCGGGGTATTTGGCCAGAATCGACTTGATGCGCACGATGGTGTAGAGGATATACGGGCCGGTGTTGCCCTCGAACGAGGTGAAGCGGTCGAGGTCGAACACATAGTCCTTGGTCGCAAGATTCGACAGGTCGCCGTATTTGAGGGCCGCCATGGCGATGAGCTTCGCGGTTTCGGGCAGCTCCTCGTCGGAGACGGTCTGGTTCTCGGTGATCTTTTCGGTCACATAGTCGGTGACCTCGGCAATGAGGGACGACAGGCTCGGCACGCCGCCGTCGCGCGTTTTGAAGGGCTTGCCGTCCTTGCCGTTCATGGTGCCGAAGCCGATGTGGCGCAGCCGCGTCTCCGGCCGGACGAGGCCGGCCATGCGCGCGACGCGGAAAACCTGCTCGAAGTGCAGCCCCTGCCGCTTGTCGGTGAGGTAGAGAATCTCGTCCGGGCGGAAGTCGCGCTCGCGCTGCAGCAGCGTGGCGAGGTCGGTCGTGGCGTAGAGCGTCGCGCCGTCGGATTTGATGAGGATGCAGGGAGGAATCTCCTTGGTGTCGGACGCCTGCTGTACCGGCACGACGAGCGCGCCGTCGGACTCGACGGCGAGCTGCCTGTCCTCTACGATTTTCAGCATTTCGGGGATATACGGCTGCGCGTCGCTCTCGCCGAGCCACACGTCGAACGAGACGTTGAGGTTTGCGTAGTTGCGCTTGAGATCGGCCACGGACAGCTCCATGATCTTCTCCCACAGCGCGCGGCAGCCGCGCTCGCCCGTCTGCAGAAGGCGGGTCTTTTCATGCGCCAGCTCGGCGAACGCCGGGTCCTGCTTGCTGCGGGCGCTCGCCTCCGGGTAGAGCGTTTCCAGCTCCCGGATGGTAAAGGGGGCGTCCTGCGGATAATCGCCGGTGAAGTCGGGGTTAAAATAGCAAAGGCCGGGCTGACGGGACTGGAGCTCGGCGATGATGAGGCCCATCTGCAGGCCCCAGTCGCCCATGTGGATGTCGCCCACGACGCGGTTGCCGAAGAAGCGGTCGATGCGCTTGATGCTCTCGCCGATGATGGCGCTGCGCAGATGGCCGACGTGCAGGGGCTTGGCCACGTTCGGCCCGCCGTAGTCGAGCACGATCGAGCGGGGCTGCGCCTCCTTCTCCGCGCCGAAGCCGTCGGAGACCGCCATTTCGGCGAGATACGCGCGCAGGCTGCCGCCCGCGAGCGTCAGGTTGAGAAAGCCCGGAGGCGCGGCGTGGACGTCGGAGAACATCGGATTCTCCGCGAGCCTGTCCGCAACGGCCTGCGCGATCTGCATGGGCGGGCGGCGGAAGCGCTTCGCGGCCGCCAGCGCGCCGTTGCACTGGTATTCGCAGAGATCGGGGCGGTTCGAGAGCGTCGTTTTGCCCAGCTCCGCGTCGAAGCCCGCGGCCGCGAACGCGGCGGAAACCTGTTCGGAAATCAGATCGACAAGCATTTTCATGGGACAGACCCCTTTTTATCATAAGTTTTAACATTATAGCAGAATGCCGGAAAAATGTACAGCGGAAATCAGCGGAACAGCAGCCTCGTGCTGAGCGACGCCATCAGAAAGCCCATGAGATCGGCGCAGACGGCGGCGGGGACGGCGTAGCGCGTTTTCCGCACGCCCGCGGCGCCGAAATAGACGCCGATGGCGTAGAAGGTCGTCTCCGTGCTGCCCAGCATGACGGCGGCGGTGCGGCCGACGAGCGAATCCGGCCCGTAGGAGGCGATCAGCTCCGCGCCGACCGCGAGCGCGGCGCTGCCGCTCATCGGGCGGATGAGCATGAGCGGCGCCAGCTCGGGGGGAATCCCGAAAAAGGAGCAGACCGGCGCGATCCACACGGAGAAGCGGGCGAAAAACCCGCTCGCGCGCAGCATGGAGACGGCCGATAGCAGCACGATGAGCGCCGGCGCGATGCGCAGCAGCACGCCCAGGCCCGCGCGCGCGCCCGAGACGAGCAGACCGTAGACGTCCTGCTGCCGGCGCAGCGCCAGGACGCTCAGAAACAGCAGCAGCAGCGGCACGAGCAGATCTAGCATGTCCGCCTCCCGGCGAAAAGGCGGCAGGCGAGCAGCCCGCACGCGACGGAGCACGCGGATGTGAGCCAGACGGCGGGCAGGATGTCGAAGGAGTGCGCCGCGCCGAGCCCCGCGCGCACCGCGGCCACCGTCGCTGGCAGCAGCTGCACCGAGGCCGTGTTGAGCACGACGAAGCGGCACATCTCGTCCGTCGCCGTTTCGCCGCCCGCCAGCTCGCGCATGCGCCGGATCGCCGCGACGCCGTACGGCGTGGCCGCGTTGCCGAGACCGAGCAGGTTCGCGCAGAGATTGCCTGCCACAAGGCCGATCGCCTGCTCGTCCCCGCTCGTCCGCGGGAACAGGCGGCGAAGAACGGGCAGCAGCGCGCGCGTGAGCCGGCGGGTCAGGCCGGACGCCTCCATCAGCTTCTGCACGCCGCTCCAGAGGCAGATCGCGCCGGCGATCAGCAGCGTGAGCCTGACGCCCTCCTGCGCGCCGGAAAGCGCCGCCGCGCCGACCGCCGCGGTGCTGCCGCAGACGAGGGAAAAGCCCACGGACAGCGCCAGAATCGCGGTGATGAGCCAGGACAGAGCCATTGAAACGCCTCCCAGTTTTGTTATAATATTATAAAATTTTAATGCGTCCGTTCAAAATTTGGACATATATGGATGCTATGATGAGAACGCTCGAAAGAAGTCAGTTTCTGGAATGGAAGCTTTTCCGCCGCGAACAGCGCTGGAGGATTCCATAGCGGACGGAGCGTAGGAGGTACATATATGAAATCCACCGGTATTGTCAGAAAAGTTGATGAGCTTGGCAGAATCGTTTTGCCGATCGAATTGCGCCGCACGCTGGACATCGCGGAGAAGGATGCCATAGAAATCTATGTGGACGGGTCTTCCATTATTCTCAAGAAGTATGAGCCCACCTGCATTTTCTGCAACGATGCGAAAAACGTGATTCACTACAAGGGCAAGAACATCTGCGCCAACTGCCTCAAGGAAATGAAGCAGCTCGTCTGACGTGCCCCTGCGGGCAGAACCAAAACAACAATATGCCCTTCCGGGCGAAGCAGAACGGCTTCAACCGGAAGGGCATATTTTTTTACGCGGCGCTATTCGCAGCCGGAGGAGCGGAGCACGGCGTCGTAGACGGCGTTTTTGGGCGCGCCCGTCTGCTGGGCGGCGAACCGGACGGCGTCCTTTTTCGACATGCCGTCCGCGATCTTCTGCAGGGCGACAGACGCCGCGGTCTGCAGGATGTCGGCGGGCGGCTCGGGCGCGGGCGCGCCGTCGAGGACGAGGACGTACTCTCCGCGCGGCTCGGTATCCCGGTAGAGCGCGACGGCCTCGCCCAGCGTCGCGCGGAAGAATTCCTCGTGCAGCTTTGTGAGCTCGCGGCACAGCGCGAGGCGGCGGCCGTCCCCAAAGGCGGCGGCGAGGTCCGCGAGCGTCCGCCGCAGCTTGTGCGGGGCCTCGTAGAAGATCATCGTGCGCCGTTCGCCGGCGAGGCTCTCCAGGTGCTCGCGGCGGCTTTTCTGGTTGGTGGAGAGGAAACCCTCGAAGGTGAACCGGCCCGTCGGCAGGCCGGACGCGCTCAGCGCCGTGACGGCGGCGCAGGGGCCGGGCAGCGGCACGACGTTCACGCCGGCCTCAGCGCAGAGCGCCACCAGCTCCTCGCCGGGGTCGGAGATCGCGGGGGTCCCGGCGTCGGTCACGAGCGCGCAGCTCTCGCCCGCGAGCAGCCGCTGCACGATATGGGGGCCGCTCTGGGCCTTGTTGTGCTCGTAATAGCTCACAAGCGGCTTTTTGAGCTCCAGATGGTTCAGCAGCTTCAGCGCCACCCGCGTGTCCTCGGCGGCGACAAAGTCGGCCGCCTCCAGCGTCTGGCGGCAGCGGGCCGACACGTCGCCCAGATTGCCGATGGGCGTGGGGACGAGATAGAGCGTTCCGGTCATCGCGCATCCTCCCTGTGGTAGATCCGGCGGGCTTCGGCGCTCTCCGAGCCGTCGGGATTGAATAAGATGAGATCGTCCTGCCAGACGAGGCCGGGCCGGCCGCCGAGGCGGCTTTCGAGCAGCACGAGGCTCGGCGCCGCGTTCGCGCGGTGGCGCGCCAGGCGCAGGCGCTTCGGCTCCAGCCGGCAGGCGCGCAGCGCGCAGCACAGCGCGGCCAGCCGCTCCGGCTTATGGACAAGGCAGAAGGAACCGCCGAAACGCAGCAGCCACGAGGCGCAGCGGCACAGGTCCATGAGCGTGCAGCTCGTCTCGCTGCGGGCGCTTTCCAGCGTCCGGCTGGCGCGGCCGGAGCCGGCGGGATAATAGGGCGGGTTGGCGATCACGCCGGAAAACGAATTGGCCGGCAGCAGCGCGCGGTATCGGCGCAGATCGCCCTCCAGCACGGTGAAGCGGTCCGAGAGCGCGCTGCGCGCGGCGTTTTCACGGGCCAGCGCCGCGGCCTCCGGCGACAGCTCGACGCCGGTGACGCGCTGGGAGGGGTCCTTCGCCAGCAGCATCAGACCCACGGCCCCGCAGCCGCAGCCGAGGTCGGCAATCCGCGCCTCGCGCGCGAAGGCCGCGAAGTCGGCCAGCAGAACAGAATCGGTGCCGAGCGGAAACTGGTCTCCCGTTTGCAGGCGCACGCCGCCCCAGAGCAGCTCCTCGCGCATATGCCGATCACCCTTTCTCCGGGCCCGCTTCCCATAAAAAAGCTGCGCCACTCCGGACCGATCAGGCAGAAGGCCCGTTCCACAAGGACAAAGCCGTGGAAAAGACCTCCCGCCTGCGCCCGCAATGGCACAGTCTTTTTTGCTGCGCGCCCTTGTCAGTACAGATTAGCCCTCGGAGATCGCGTTGTTCGGGCACTCCGCTGCGCAGGTGCCGCAGGAAACGCACTGATCGGCGTCGATGACGTACTTGTCATCGCCCTCGGTGATGATGCCGAGCGGACATACATCCGCGCAGGCGCCGCACTTGACGCACGCGTCGCCAATAACATAAGCCATAGGTTGCACCTCCCATTATTAATGCGTTTTCATTCTAGCATGTTTTTCGGAAAAAGCAAATAGGAAATATGCCTCCGGGCGGAAAAAGGCCAATTTTTCCCGGATGTCGTATAAACCCGCGCCCGAACGGCGAAACTCACAGGTATGCGGGGTGAAATCGATGAAAAAACGGAAGCTGTCGCCGAGGACGCAGGCGCTGCTGCAGAGGGCCGGACGGCAGGCCAGAGCCATGGGGCACAGCTATGTGGGCACGGAGCATCTGCTGCTGTCCCTGCTGCACGACGAGAGCCGGCCCGCCGCGCGGGTGCTGGGCTGGCTGGGCTGGGAGGAGCGCGCATTCCGGGGGATGCTGCTGGCGGAGAAGGGGCGCGGGTCCGGGAAGCTGCCGCTGCCGCAGGGGCTGTCCCCGCGCGCGTCCATGCTCGTCGCCGGCGCCTGCCGCGAGGCGGCCTGGCTCCGCGCCGACAGTGTGGAGCCGGAGCACCTGCTGCTGGCGATGACCCGGGAACCGGACTGCACCGCGTGCGCGATGCTGCTGGAGAGCGGGGCGGATCCGAACTGCGTTTTTTCGGACGTCTATTTGAGCCTGTCCGGCACGGATGCCGGGCAGACCGTCAGGAGGGAAGAAGCTACGAAGCTGATGGAGCTGTACTGCGAAAATATGCTGGAAAAAGCGGGACAAATGGAGCCCGTTATCGGAAGAGAGCGGGAAATCACCGCCGTAATGGAAATTTTGAGCCGGAAGAACAAAAACAATCCGGCTCTGATCGGGGAGCCGGGCGTGGGCAAGACCGCGATCGTCGAGGGGCTGGCACAGCGGCTCGCCGCCGGGAACGTGCCGGAGAGTCTGCGGGGAAAGCGGCTGTTCGCCCTCGACATGGCCAGCATGCTCGCGGGAACGAAATACCGCGGCGAATTTGAAGAGCGCGTGCGCGACATCCTGCAGGAGATCCGCCGCTGCGGAAACATCGTGCTGTTTGTGGACGAAATGCACACGCTCGTCGGCGCGGGCAGCGCCGAGGGCGCCATCGACGCGGCGAACCTTCTGAAGCCCGCGCTGGGCCGCGGCGAGCTGCAGATGATCGGCGCGACGACGCTGGAGGAATACCGGAAATACGTGGAGAAGGACGCGGCGCTCGAGCGGCGGTTCCGTCCCGTTGTGGTGCGCGAGCCGTCCAGACAGGAGACGGAGCGGATTTTGCAGGGCCTCCGGCCGGGGCTGGAGCGGCACCACCGCATCCGCATCTCGAACGAGGCGATCGAGGCGGCGGTGGAGCTGTCCTGCCGGTATCTGACGGACCGGTTTCTGCCGGACAAGGCGCTCGACCTGCTCGACGAGGGCGCGGCGCGGGTGTGGATGGCGGACGGCGCGAGCCCGGACGGGAGACTGGAAACCGAGCGGCGCGAGGCGGAGGAGGAGCTGGAGCAAGCCGTGCGCGAGAGCCGGTTCGAGCGCGCGGCCGCTCTGCGAGACCGGCTCCAGACGCTGCTGCGCCGACAGGCGGAGCTGGCCCGGGGCCGCCGCGGCTGGGCCGTGACCGCGGAGGACATCGCGCAGACGGTGGCCGCGCGCACCGGCATCCCGGCGGGAAAGCTCTCCATGTCCGAAGCGGACCGGCTGCTCGGGCTGCGGGAGGAGATCTCCCGGCGCGTCATCGGCCAGCCGGAGGCGGTGGAGGCGGCGGTGCGCGCCGTGCTGCGCGGCAGAGCGGGTCTGGCCGACGCGGGCAGGCCCGCGGCCTCGATGCTCTTCATGGGCCCGTCGGGCGTGGGCAAGACGGAGCTGTGCAAGGCGCTGGCCGACTGCGTGTACGGCAGCCGCGACGCGCTCATCCGGCTCGACATGACGGAGTACATGGAGCCGAACTCCGTCTCGCGTCTGCTGGGCGCGCCGCCGGGCTATGTCGGCCACGACGAGGGCGGCACGCTGACGGAAAAGGTGCGCAGGCGTCCCTACAGCGTGGTACTGTTCGACGAACTGGAAAAGGCCCACCGCGACGTGACCGGCGTGCTGCTGCAGATCCTCGAGGACGGCATTCTGACGGACGCGCTCGGCAGGACGATCGACTTTAAAAACACCGTGGTCGTCATGACCTCGAACATCGGCAGCGGCCAGACGGGCAGGGGCGGCCTCGGCTTCAAGCCCGACACGGATACGGAGCGCACCAAAAGTCTGCTGCGCGCATCCTTCAGCGTGGAATTTCTGGGCCGCATCGACTGCGTGGCGGTATTCAAAAGGCTCTGCACGGAGGACCTGGAGAAAATCGCCGCCCGGCAGCTGGAAATGACCGCCGGGCGCGCGGAAAAACAGGGGCTGCGTCTGCTGCCGGAGCCCTCCGCGGCGGCGTGGCTCGCGGCCTGCTGCCAGAAGGAGGATTCGGGCGCGCGCAGTCTGCGGCACAAAATTCAGACGCTCGTGGAGGAGCCGCTGGCCGAATACCTGCTCAGCGGCGCGGGTCCGGCCCGCTTCACCGTCCGCGCCGACGCGGACGGCATCCATGTGGAGCGGGCGGAGGAGGCACAATAGCGGCGGGATGGCGTGGGCTGGCCTGCATGGAAAATGGGTTTATGGATACGCGGAAACAGCCCCATTTGTCATTCTGAGCGAAGCGAAGAATCCTGTGGCAAACTTGCTTTAGATTCTTCGCCGCTTTCGCTCCTCAGAATGACAGATGGGGGAGGGCGTGCGCGTACCAGCCCGATGCCGCGTCTGTAGGGGCCGATGCCCACATCGGCCCGTCTGCGCGGTTTCGGCCTGTTGCTTTTTCAGCCACCGCTGGGGGTTACGCCCTCCGGGGGCCTCTTCTTTCCGCTCGTGCGGAAAGAAGAGGAAGAAAGGCACGCCAAAGGGAAGGGCTTTTCACAAAGCCGCCCTTCCCTTTGGAATCCTTTCCTCCGAGGATTGTTTTCCCGCCGCGCCTTACGGATGCTGTGCGCGCTGCCTCGCTCCGCTCGGCCCGCGCAATCGCGGTGCGGCGGGAAATGTCGGAGGAAGGCCTGCATAGAGAATTGGTCTGTGGGTACGCGGAAACAACCCCACCTGTCATTCTGAGCGAAGCGAAGAATCTTATCGCAAACTTGCTTTAGATTCTTTGTCGCTGTGCTTCTCAGAATGACAGATGGGGTGGCTTGAAGCGCCGTCCGACATTCCCCGCCGCACGGCTCTGCGCGCGTCGAGCGGAGCGAGGCGTCGCGCACGCGTATCCGTTAGGCGCGCATCGATAACAAATTTCGGAGGATGAGGGTCCAGGGAGAAGGGCGGCTTTGTAAAAAGCCCTTCTCCCTGGCGTGCTCTTTCTTCACCGTCTTTCTGCACGAGCAGAAAGACGGTGCCCCGCAGGGCGCATCCCCGTCCTTAAAAAGCATGTACGCACTACGCACGAGATTCTTCGTCGCTGGCGCTCCTCAGAATGACAGATTTGGGAATCTTTCGCAGGCGGGCCGATGTGGGCATCGGCCCCTACGGGCGCGGAAGCGGGCGAACCGGTGAACCGCGGGCAAAAACTGCCGCTCCCGGACATCGGCGCCTGCGGGCGCGGCGGTTTTGAGCGGCGGACCCAACAGGTTGTGTTTGGAAGAAAACGGAATTCAAACATCTTGCGGATGGCTGCGCGGGCGGGCTTTTTTAAGGGCGGAGAGAGACAATTTCAGAATTAGAACGAACGTTCAAAAATACGGAATATGGGGGTATTCCGCGCTGCTTTGTAAATATTTTCATAAAAAAATATTCTAAAAAAGGGTTGCATTTTATGTCAACGGACCGTATTATATAAATGAAGTGGAGCCGAGTGGAGCAGAAAAGATGAAAAGGGTGCGAGGTGAGAGGGAATGTACGGAAAATACAGGCACACGGTCGATCCGAAGGGCCGCCTGTTCGTTCCCTCGAAGCTGCGCGACGAGCTCGGCGACGCTTTTTATGTGACGCTCGGCCTGGACAACTGCCTGTCCGTGTATACGGAGTCGGGCTGGCAGGCCATTGTGGAGCGGTACAACGCGCTGCCCATTTCCCAGTCGAAAAAGATCCGGTTCCTGTTTGCCAACGCCGCCAAGTGCGAGCCGGACAAGCAGGGGCGGTTTCTGATCCCGGCTGAGCTTCGCCGGTACGCGGGGCTGCAGCAGGATGTGACGTTTATCGGCCAGGGCGGCCACGCGGAGATCTGGGACAGCGAGGCCTATGAGAAGCTGGAGAGCGACACGCTGACGCCGGAGAATCTGGCCGCCGCGATGGAAGAGCTGGGCTTCTGATGCGGTTTTCACACAAATCCGTCCTGCTGCGCGAGGCAGTGGACGCATTGAACATCCGGCCTGACGGCATCTATGTGGACGGCACCCTCGGCGGCGCGGGACATGCCCGCGAGATCTGCGGGCGCCTCACGACGGGCAGGCTCATCGGCATCGACCGCGACGAGACGGCGCTGAGGGCCGCGTCGGAGCGGCTGGCCGAATTCGGCGGACGGGCGGTACTCGTCCACGGGAACTTTGAAAATCTGAAGGAAATTCTGGAAAGCCTGGGTGTTCCGGGGGCGGACGGGATGCTGTTCGATCTCGGCGTGTCCTCGCCGCAGCTCGACGACGCCGGGCGCGGGTTTTCCTATATGGCGGACGCGCCGCTCGACATGCGCATGGACCGGTCGGACACGCTGACGGCCTATACGGTCGTCAACACCTGGCCGCGCGAGGAGCTGCGCCGCATCCTGTTCCAGTACGGCGAGGAGCGCTACGCGCCGCTCATCGCGGCGGCCATCGAGCGCGAGCGCGGGAAAAAGCCCATTGAAACAACGCTGGAGCTGGCGGAGATCATCCGGAACGCCATGCCGGCGCAGGCGCTGCGGGAAAAGCAGCACCCGGCCAAACGGAGCTTCCAGGCCATCCGCATCGCAGTGAACGACGAGCTGAACGCCGTCAGCGGCATGATGCAGCAGGCGGTCGGAAGCCTGAATCCCGGCGGAAGGCTGGCCGTGATTACCTTTCACTCCCTCGAGGACCGCATCGTGAAGAACGCCATGGCGGAGGCCGCGAAGGGCTGCACCTGCCCGCCGGACTTTCCGGTGTGCGTCTGCGGGAAGAAACCGAGCGTCAGGATCGTGACGAAGAAACCGACCGAGGCGTCGGAAGAGGAGCTTACGGACAATCCACGTGCGCGCAGCGCGAAGCTGCGGGTGTGTGAGAAGCTGTAAAGGAGAGCAACATGGCGCAAGAGGAAAGAGTCAGATACTATCATGCCAACGGCGCGGCCGCTTTCGACGCATTTTCCTACCGCAACAATACCGCCGAGGAGCTGACGGTTCCGCAGGAGCTGCCGGAAGAGCAGCCCCGGCCCAAAAAACACGTCCGCGTCAAGGTCAAGGCGGCTGTGGCGCCGTTCACGCTGTTCGGCATGATCGCGGCGGCCTGTATGCTGGTGCTGGTCATCTTCGGCTATGTGCAGCTCTATGAGGCGACCACCGATGTGAGCAAGCTGCAGAGCCAGCTGCAGTCGCTCAACCAGGAGCAGGTGCTGCTGAAGAGCAAGTACGAGGGCAAGATCGACCTGTCCGCCATCGAGAAGCGCGCCGCCGAGCTGGGCCTTTCCAAGCCGTCGGACGACCAGACGGTCTATGTCAACCTGTCCGGCTCCGACCGGGCGGAGATCTACACCGAGAAGAAAACCAATTTCGTGGGAGAGATTGCGGGCGCGCTGAAACAGAGCATCGCCGATCTGATCGCATATCTGCATCCCTCGGCAGCATAGAGTGAACGAGAAATAAAAAGGACAGGGGCGGTTAAAGAAGGCTGAAACCGCCCCTTGTTTTGACAGTATTCCACGTATCTGTGAGCAGTGAGGCATTGCCAATGGCGTTAAAGCTGATCCGGCCGGGCTCCCCGGCACACAAAAAGAAGCTCTCCGGCGCCGAGCGGAGCCAGAGAGCCAATCAGACGATTTTGCGCCGCACATTGATTTTGATGATCGTGTGTGGTATTGTTGCATTTATCCCGCTCATTGCCACCCTCTACAAGCTGATGATTCGCGACCACGACCATTACGAGCAGCTGGCCATCAAGAACCAGACGCGCTCGACCAATCTGACCGCCTCGCGCGGCATCATCTACGACCGGAATATGAACATTCTGGCCTCGTCCACAACGGTGGAGACGGTATTCATCGACCCCAACGAGATCGCCAAAAAGATGGAGGACCCGAAGAACAGCGGCCTGCTCGACAAGATCGCGTCGGGCCTGGCCGAGATTCTGGACGTCGAGCCGGACTTCGTGCGCGAGCAGGCGGCCGACAAGACCTACATGTACAAGATCATCAAGCGGAAGATCTCCGAGGATCTGGCCGACAAGGTGCGCACTTTCATCAATGACAACGACATCTCCGGCGTCTATCTCGAAACCGACGCCAAGCGCTACTATCCGTATACCTCCCTCGCGTCGCAGGTCGTGGGCTTCGTCAGCAGCGACAACGTGGGCTCGGAGGGCCTGGAGGCGTACTACGACTCCTATCTCGAGGGCACGGCCGGCAAGGTCGTCACGACGAAGGGCAACTACGGCTCGGAGATGCTCTACACCTATGAAAAATGCTACGACGCCACGGACGGCGACAGCCTTGTGCTGACGCTCGACACCACGGTGCAGTATTATCTGGAGAAGAACCTGCAGGCCGCCATCGAAAAGTACGACATCCTCAACGGCGCGTACGGCATCGTCATGGATGTGAACACCGGCGACATCGTCGCCATGGCAAACCTCGGCGGGTACGATCCCAACAACTATCTGGAGGTCTACGACGACACGACGGCCTCCGCGCTCGAGGAGCAGTACAACGCGGCGCAGTCCCTCAACCAGGACTCCACCCAGTACAAGGACGCCATCGCGGCCTACAACGCCGCCGTGGCCACGGCCCGTCTGCGCCAGTGGCGCAACCGCTGCGTGTCCGACGGCTACGAGCCGGGCTCCACGTTCAAGCTCATCACCCTCTCCTCCGCGCTGGATTCCGGGTCCGTGACGCTGAACGACACCTTCTACTGCGGCGGCAAGGCGGACTTTGCCGGGCGCGACCAGACGCTCTCCTGCTGGAAGGCGGCGGGCCACGGGATGCAGACGACCGAGCAGGCGCTCGGCAACTCCTGCAACATCGCCTTCGCCAACATCGGCCTCAAAACCGGCGGCGAGACCTTCTACAAGTACGTCAAGGCGTTCGGCCTGATGGAAAAAACCGGCGTCGATCTGCCGGGCGAGGGCAGCGGCTATTTCTTCAGCGAGGATGCGCTGACCGGCGCGTCCACGGCCTCGCTGATCTCCGCGGCCTTCGGCCAGACCTTCAAGATCACGCCCCTTCAGCTGGTGCGGGCCGTCTCCGCCATTGTGAACGGCGGGTATCTGCTCGAGCCGCACATCGTGAGCGAGGTGCTCGATTCCAGCGGAAACGTGGTCAAGAAAAACGAGCGCACGGTCCTGCGCCAGGTCATCAGCGAGCAGACCTCCGCCACGATGCGCCAGCTTATGGAATACGTCGTCACGACCGGCACCGCGCAGAAGGCCAAGGTCGCGGGCTACCGCGTCGGCGGCAAGACCGGCACCTCGGAAAAAATCGACGTGTACGATGAAAACGGCAAGCAGGTGGAGGATAAGATCGTCTCCTTCATCGGCGTCGCGCCGATCAACGACCCCAAATACGTCGTGCTGGTCGCCCTCGACACGCCGAACTACATCCCGGGCACCAGCTATACGCCCACCAACTACTACATCTCCGGCGGCCTGATGGCCGCGCCGACGGTGCGCGACATCTTCACCGACATCCTGCCGTATCTCGGCATCGAGCCGGACTACACAGGCGAGGACATCAAGGCCATCAACGTGAGCGTGCCCAACGTCGTCGGCATGACCGCGGACGAGGCGGCATCGGCCCTCAAGGAAAAGAGCATCACCTACCGCACGGTCGGCGACGGCCAGACCGTGACCGATCAGATGCCTGTCGGCGGCGCGGAGGTGCCGGGCGGCTCGGAGATCGTGCTGTACATGGGCTCCCAGAAGCCGACCGACCAGGTGGCCGTGCCGGACTTCACGAACTGCTCGGTGGCGGACGCGAACTACTACGCGGCGCAGGCGGATCTGTACCTCCAGGCCAAGGGCAGCGATCTGGCGGACGGCTACCTCACGGTGAGCCACCAGGACATCGCCGCCGGCACCATGGTGGACAGAGGCACGACGGTCACGGTGGAATTCGCCAGCGCGGGCGCGTCGGACTGAGCCGACGCCCGGGGCTCGCCGGACACATGCGAGAAAAAACGGACCGCGCGGCCCCGCGGCGGGAACGGCGCGGGACCGCCCAATCAACAAGGAGAAGAACCTATGAAACTGTCGGAACTTTTGCAGGGCGTGGAGATCATCAGGAGCTCCGCGGACCCGGATATGGAAATCTCCGGCGTCAGCTATGATTCCCGGCAGACGCAGGCGGGCGATCTGTTCGTCGCCGTCACGGGCTACGAGACGGACGGACACCGGTTCATCCCGGCGGCCGTGCAGAAGGGCGCGGTATGCGTGCTGTGCGAGAAGCCCCCGGCGGACGGCGCCGCGTTCGTGCAGACCGGCTCCACGCGGCAGGCGCTGGCCGCCGTATCGGCCAACTGGTTCGGCCGCCCGGCGGACAAAATGACGATGCTCGGCGTGACCGGCACGAACGGAAAGACGACCATCACCTATCTGCTCAAGACGGTGCTGGAGAAGACGCTCGGCGCAAAGGTCGGACTGATCGGCACGATCCAGAACATGATCGGAGACGAGGTGGTCGAGACCGCCCGCACCACGCCGGAGAGCTTCGAGCTGCAAAGGCTGTTCCGCCAGATGCTCGACGCCGGCTGCACGCATGTGGTGATGGAGGTCTCCTCCCACGCGCTCGTGCTGCACCGCGTGGACGAGATCCATTTCCGCATCGGCATCTTTACGAATCTCACCGAGGATCACCTCGATTTCCACAAGACGATGGAGGCCTACTGCCAGGCCAAGGCCCTGCTCTTCTCCCGCTGCGACATCGGCGTCATGAACTATGACGACCGCGCGACGGATAAGCTGCTCAAGGGCGCGACCTGCCGGGCGCTGACCTATTCCGCAAAGGACAACCGGGCTGACCTGGTGGCCAAGAACATCCGCCTCTCCTCCGACCATGTGGAGATGGAGGTCGTGACCGGCAATGAGATCAGCCGGGCTTACCTCGGCATCCCGGGCGGCTTTACCGTCTACAACGCGCTGGCCGTCATCGAGACCGGCATCGCCCTGGACATCCCGCTGCAGAGCGTCACCGCGGCGCTGCGCGAGGCCAGGGGCGTCAAGGGGCGGGTGGAGGTGGTGCCCACGCCGGGCAAGCCGTATACCGTGCTCATCGATTACTCCCACACGCCGGACAGCCTGCAGAACGTCCTCACGGCGGTGCGCGGCTTCTGTAAGGGCAGGGTGATCGCCGTGTTCGGCTGCGGCGGCGACCGCGACCCGTTCAAGCGGCCCATCATGGGCAAGATCGCCGGGGACCTGGCCGACTACAGCGTTGTGACCTCCGACAACCCCCGTACGGAGGACCCAAACGCGATCCTCGAGCAGATCGTCGCCGGCATGAAGGACGTCAAGCACAAGTACACCGTCATTGAAAACCGCCCGGCGGCCATCCGCTGGGCGATGGACCACGCGAAAAAGGACGACATCATCGTGCTCTGCGGGAAAGGGCACGAGACCTACCAGGAAATTCAGCACGTCAAACACCATCTCGATGAGCGCGAGGTTGTCGCGGAGTATTTGGAGATAGAGAAATGAAAGAACTGACGCTTGAACAGCTTGCCGCCTGGTGCGGCGGAACGGTGCGTCCGGAATTCGAGCAGCTCACGGTGACAGGCGTACAGCCGGATTCGCGGAAGATCGAGCAGGGCGACCTGTTCGTCGCCATTGTGGGAGAGAACAACGACGGCCACCAGTTCGTGACGGCCGCGCTGCGCGACGGCGCGAAGGCGGCGCTCGTCTCGGAGCCGACGGACCCGTCGGTGCCCTGCATCCGGGTGACCGACACGGTGGAGGCCTACGGCGCGATCGCCGCGGGCTACCGGCGGCTTCTGGGGCTGCGCGTGATCGGCATTACCGGCAGCGTCGGCAAGACGACGACGAAGGAAATGACCGCCTGCGTGCTGGAAAGGAACTTCCGTACGGCCAAGACGGAGGCCAACCACAACAACAACATCGGGCTGCCCATCACGATCATGGACATCCCGGAGGATACCCAGGTCGCCATTCTGGAGATGGGCATGAACCACTTCGGCGAGATGGCGCGGCTGACCGCTATCGCGAGGCCGGACATCGCCATCATCACGAATATCGGCACGATGCACATCGAGCACCTCGGCACGCGCGAGGGGATTCTGCAGGCAAAGCTGGAGATCCTGCGCGGGCTGCCCGCGGCGGGCTTCGGCATTTTCAACGGCGACGAGCCGCTTTTGTGGAACGTCCGCAACGACGGCGGGCATAAGAAGTATTACTACGGCATCGAAAACAAGGCCTGCGACGTGATCGCGGACGACATCCAGGAGCTCGAGGACGGCATGCGCTTCCGCGTGACGGGCCTCGGCCATCAGTTCGAGCTCTTCGTGCCGGTCCTGGGCCGCCATACGGTCTACAATTCGCTCGCGGCCGCGACGACCGCGCTGCTGCTCGGCGTGCGCCCGGAGGCGATTCAGGCGCAGCTCGGAACGTTCCAGAACACCGGCTCGCGGCAGAAGATCTACCAGAAAAACGGCGTCACGATCATCGAGGACTGCTACAACGCGGGACCGGAATCCACGGAGGCGGCCCTCAACGTGCTCGGCAGCCGCCCGACGACGGGCCGGCGCATCGCGGTGCTCGGCGACATGCTCGAGCTCGGCAACCGCAGCAGCGCCGAGCACTACCGCATCGGCCGGATCGTCGCCCAGAAGGCCGACATGCTCTTCGCCTACGGCGCACATTCCGTGCGCACCATCACGGGCGCGGTCACGGGCGGCATGAACCCCAAAAACACGGAGCACTTCGACACCCACGAGGACATGGCCCATGTGCTCAAGACCCGCGTCACGGAGGGCGACGTGCTGCTGTTCAAGGGCAGCCGCGGCATGCGCATGGAGCGCGTCCTGCAGATGTTCCTAGAAGAGGAATAGAACAATCATACCGGAGGAAACCCCATGACAATCTGGATAGCGGCGGCCTGCGCCTTCGTGCTGGCCCTGATTTTGGGCAAGTGCCTGATTCCGGCGCTGCGCGCCATGAAGGCGGGACAGTCCATCCGCGAAATAGGACCCAAATGGCACAATTCCAAGGCAGGCACGCCCACGATGGGCGGCGTCATCTTCATCCTCGCGGCGGGGGCCTGCACGGTCGCCGCCGGGTGGAAGGCGATGCTCGCGGGAGAGCGGACGCACCTCTATGTGCTGGCGTTCGCGCTCGTCTACGGCCTCATCGGCTTCGCGGACGACTTCGTGAAGGTGAAGCTGAAGCGCAACCTCGGCCTGACGGCGCTGCAGAAATTCCTTCTGCAGCTCGCGGCGGCGGGCGCGTTTCTGGCGCTGCTGCGCTGGAACGGGGATCTCAGCTGCGAGCTGTACGTCCCGTTCTGGAACGTTACCTGGCGGATCAACTGGATTGTCTACATGCTCTTTGCGATGTTCGTCATCGTCGGCTGCGTGAACGCGGTCAACCTGACGGACGGCATCGACGGCCTGGCGGCCGGCGTGACGCTGCCGGTCATGGTGTTCTTCGCCGTGACCGCCTGGTGCTGGCAGAAAACGGCGCTGGCGCTGCTGCCGGCGACGCTGGCCGGCGCGCTGGCGGGCTTTCTTGTGTACAATTTCCACCCGGCCAAGGTCTTTATGGGCGACACGGGCTCGCTGTTTCTGGGCGGCGCGGTGTGCGGCCTGACCTTCGCGCTCGACATGCCGCTCGTGCTCATTCTGGTGGGCATCGTGTACATCGTCGAGACGCTGTCCGACATTCTGCAGGTTACATATTTCAAGCTGAGCCATGGCAAGCGCATTTTTAAAATGGCGCCGATCCACCACCATTTCGAGATGTGCGGCTGGAGCGAGGTCAAGATCTTCACGGTTTTCGTATCCGTGACGGTCGCCATGTGCGTGCTGGCCTGGTTCGGCGTCCGGTACCGCTATTAATGGAAGGGGGAGCTGCATATGGCGCAGTCCGCGCACGCGTCGATCCTGCCGGAGCAGGCTGAGCGCCTGCCGCAGCCGGAGGAAAACAAGCCGAAGGTCATACTCGACGAACGCGGCCTTATGGACATTCCGTTCCTCGTTTTGACGGTGCTGCTCGTCATGATCGGCGTCGTCATGATGTTTTCGGCCAGCTATGCCCGCGCCTATGAGCTGAAGGGCAACTCCACCTATTATTTTGCCCGCCAGGCGATCTTCGCCGTGGTCGGCATCGGACTCATGCTCTTCGTCAGCCGCGTCAACTATCAGATCTGGCGCGCGGCGTCGTTCATCGTACTCGCGGCCGCGGTGTTCTTCCTGCTGCTGGTGCCGATCATCGGCACCGAGGAAAACGGCGCGAAGCGCTGGCTGAATCTGGGCTTTACGAGCTTTCAGCCGTCCGAGCTGGCGAAGCTCGCGATCATTTTGTCCTTCGCCTCGCTCATGTCCACCTACCGCGAGAAGATGCAGACCTTCCGGTACGGCGTGCTGCCGTTCGCCGCGATTCTGCTCGTCATCTGCGGCCTGCTGCTGCTGGAAAAGCACTTCTCCGGCATCATCATCATGCTGGTCATCGGCGCGAGCATGATGTTCCTCGGCGGCACGCAGCTGCGCTGGTTTTTCATCGGCCTGGCGGCGTTCGCGGTGTTCGCGGTCGTCTACCTCAAAACGATGGGCTACGCCAGCGCGCGCGTCACGGCCTGGCGCAACCCGGAATCCGACCCCTCCGACGCGGGCTATCAGATCCTGCAGTCGCTCTACGCCATCGGCTCGGGCGGACTGATGGGCCTGGGCTTCGGCAAGAGCCGGCAGAAGTACCTGTATCTGCCCGAGGAGCACAACGACTACATCTTCTCCATCGTCTGCGAGGAGCTGGGCTTTGTGGGCGCGATGGTGGTCATCCTGCTGTTCGTGCTGCTCATCGTGCGCGGCTACTGGATCGCGATGCACGCGCGCGACCGCTTCGGCGCGCTGACCGCGGCCGGCCTCACGACGCTTCTGGCCGTGCAGGTGTTCTTCAACATCGGCGTTGTGACGAATTTTCTGCCCGCCACCGGCATTTCGCTGCCGTTCTTCTCCTACGGCGGCACGGCGCTGCTGCTGCAGCTGTTTGAAATGGGCATCGTGCTGAGCGTGTCGCGCCAGAACGACAACAAGCTGCTCTGACGCGGGCGCGGGATTGGGAGTGGAGCCTTTGAACGTGATTTTTACCTGCGGCGGTACGGGCGGGCATATCTACCCGGCCATCGCCGTGGCGAAGCTGTTCCGCGAGCGGCAGCCGGGCTGCGGCATCCTCTTCATCGGCGCCGAGGGCGGGATGGAGGAGACGCTCGTCCCGCGCGAGGGCTTTGCGCTGGAGACGCTGAAGATCTCCAACTATCAGAGAAAACCGACGCCGAAGGCGCTCTGGCACAACGTGACGACGCTCGTCAACATGGCGGGCTCGTTCCGCAAGGCGGATAAAATCCTGCGCGGCTTTCACGCGGACGTAATCGTCGGCACGGGCGGCTACGCGAGCTATCCCGCGCTGCGCGAGGGCGCGCGGCTGGGCATTCCGACGCTTGTGCACGAATCGAACGCCGTGCCCGGCCTCACGACGCGGATGGTCGAAAAGAAGGTCGACCGCATCCTCGTCTCCTACGAGCAGAGCCGCGCGCAGTACGCGTTCCCCGACAAGGTCACGGTGACCGGCACGCCGGTGCGCGGGGAATTTCTCTACACCAGGCGCGAGGACGCCCGCAGGGAGCTGGGACTGGACGGGCGGCCGCTCGTCGTCTCCTGCTGGGGCAGCCTCGGCGCGCGCGAGATGAACAAGAAGATCGCGCGGTTCATGAAGCGCGAGTGCGACGCCGGCGAGCCTTACCGGCACATCCACGCGACCGGCAGCTACGGCTGGCGCTGGATGCCGGACTATGTGCGCGAGGCGGGCGTCGAGCTTGCCGCGCATCCCGCGCTCGATATGCGGGAATTCATCTACGACATGCCGCGCGTCACGGCGGCGGCGGATCTGATGATCTGCCGGGCCGGCGCGGCCACCCTTGCGGAGGCGGCGGCCTCGGCCACGCCCTGCATTCTCGTGCCGTCGCCCAACGTGACGGACAATCACCAGGAAAAGAACGCCCGCGTCTTTGAACAGGCCGGCGCGGCGGTGCTCCTGCGCGAGGCCGACTGCGACGGCGACTCGCTCTTTGAGACGGCCGCGGCCCTGCTCGGCGCGCCGGAAAAGCTCCGCGCCATGCGCGCGGCCGCCGCGTCGCTGGCCGTTGTGGACGCCGCCGAGCGCATCTACGCCGCGGCCGCGGAAATTCAGGCGGCACGATAAATCACACCTTCGCATAGGATGGGAGGAAAAAAAGCCCATTATGCGGAGGAATGATTCATGCAGATCCTGCTCGTTTCAGGAGGCGCGCCGCTGGAGGGAACCCTTTCGGTCCACGGCGCAAAAAACAGCGTCCTGCCCATTCTGGCGGCCTGCGTGCTGTGCGACAGCCCGTGCGTGCTGCACAACTGCCCCGACATCGACGATGTGGACAACGCGCTGCTCATTTTGCAGGAGCTCGGCTGCTCCGTCCGGCGCGCCGGCGGAACGCTGTACATAGACCCGCGCGGCGCGGACGGCTGGGAGGTCTCGGCGGGCCTGGCCGGAAAAATGCGCTCGTCCGTGATCTTTCTGGGCGCCCTGCTGGCCCGGCGCCGCCGCGCGCGGCTCTATCTGCCCGGCGGCTGCCCGCTCGGAAGGCGGCCCATCGATCTGCACGTGGCCGCGCTCGGACGCATGGGCGCGGAATTTTGCTTCCGGGAAGCGGAAATACTATGCCGGGCGGAGACGCTGCGCGGCTGCACCGTCCGGCTGGACTATCCCAGCGTCGGCGCGACGGAGAACGCGCTGCTCGCGGCCATGGGCTGCGAGGGGCCGACGCGGCTGGAAAACGCCGCGCGCGAGCCGGAAATCCTCGATCTTGTGCGCTTTCTGCAGACGGCGGGCGCGGAGATCGGCATGCCGGAGGACGGCGTGCTGACCGTGGCCGGCGGATTGCCGCTGCATGGCGTGACCTATTCCATCCTGCCCGACCGCATCGAGACGGCGACATACCTCTGCGCCGCGGCGGCCTGCGGCGGCGACGTGACGCTCAGGCGGGCGCGGGAGGCGGATCTGCTGCCGGTCACGCAGCTTTTGCGGGACTGCGGCTGCCGCATCACCGCCGGAAGCGGCATCCTGCGCATCGAGAGCACAGGCAGGCTGCGCGGCGCGGGCCTGATCCGGACCGCGCCGTATCCCGGCTTTCCCACGGACGCGCAGGCCCCCGTCATGGCGGCGCTGCTGCGGGCCGAGGGGGAGACGGTATTCGAGGAGACGGTATTCGAGGAGCGGTTCCGGCATGTGCCGGAGCTGCGGAAGATGGGCGCGTGCATCGAGACCTCCGGAAGAGCCGCCCGTGTGACGGGCGTTTCGCGCCTGACAGGCGCGGCCGTGCGCGCGGAGGACCTGCGGGGCGGCGCGGCGCTCGTGATCGCGGCGGCCGCGGCGGAGGGAAAAAGCGCCATCTCGGGCGTGCAGCACATCCACCGCGGATACGATCATCTGGAAGATAATTTGAAAAAGCTCGGCGCGCGCATGAAATGTGTGGATTTCTCCTGAGCTTTCCTGTATAATATAGGATACCTTCGGGCAAATGACCCGGATGAGGGAGAGCTGTCATGACTTCTGAACAACAAAGAACGCGGGACGCGGGCACCCGGCGGCGCAAAGCCCGCAAGACCCAGGGAAGCGGCGTCGTCGGAAAGCTGCTCATCACGCTGGCCGTGGCGGCGGCGATCATCTTCGGCGTCGCGATCTTCTTCAAGGTCAACACCATCGAGGTGCAGGGCAACACCATCTATTCCGCCGACGAGATCATCGCGGCCTCCGGCGTGGCGGTGGGCGACAATCTGCTGACCGTCAACAAGCAGGCGGCTGCCGGCGGCATCACGGCGGCGCTGCCCTATGTCAAGAGCGTGAGCATCGGCAGGACGCTGCCCGACACCGTGGTCATCTCCGTCACGGAGACCGACGCCGCGTTCGCCGTCGCGACCGACACCAACGCGCTCTGGCTCATCGACTCCAACGGCAAGGCGCTGGAGAAAACCGACGCCGAGACCGCGAAGACGGCCTCGCAGCTCATCGGCGTGAGCATCGACAGCCCCACGGTCGGCAAGATCGTCACCTCCACCTCCACCCCGGGCAATCTCTCCGCCGCGCTGAGCGTGCTGGGCGCGCTGGACGGCTCGGGTCTGCTCGAGCACATCGCGTCGCTCGACGTGACGAAGGACTACAGCATCACGCTCTGGTACGGCGACCAGTACGAGATCCTGCTGGGCGGCACCGACCAGCTCGACTATAAAATCCAGTATCTGACCGTGATCCTCGGAAAGCTGAGCGATTATCAGCAGGGAACAATCGATTTGACCTTCAGCGAGGAAAAAACGGCGACCTTCCGGCCAAAAACGTGAATTTCCGGGAAAAACCTCGAAAAGTCTATTGACCGGACGCTGTTTTCGAGATAAAATAAACTAAATGTAGTTTGCGATTTACACAACGATTTGCTGTGGGATGCATAGGAGGAAGACAAATGGCTGACAATGCAGAGAAGGTTGTTTCCATAAAGGTAATCGGTATCGGCGGCGCGGGAAACAACGTCATCAACCGGATGATTGCGGCCGGTGTGGGCGGTGTGGAATTCGTCGCCATCAACACGGATCGGCAGGATCTCAATAAATCCAAATGCAAGAACAAAATCCAGATCGGCGAAAAGCTGACGGGCGGCATGGGCGCAGGCTCCAAGCCGGAGATCGGCCAGAAGTCCGCCGAGGAATCCAAGGCGGCCATCTCGCAGGCCCTTGAGGGCACCGACATGGTCTTCATCACCGCCGGCATGGGCGGCGGCACCGGCACCGGCGCGGCACCGATCATCGCGCAGCTGGCGCACGACGCGGGCATCCTGACCGTCGGCGTCGTGACAAAGCCCTTCAAGTTCGAGGGCGCCAACCGGATGAAGCAGGCCGAGAGCGGCATCACCAATCTCACCGACAAGGTCGATTCGCTCATCATCATTCCGAACGACCGCCTGAAGTTCGTCACCGATCAGAAGATCACCTTCGCCAACGCCTTCGGCATCGCCGACGACGTGCTCAAACAGGCCGTCAGCTCCATCTCCGAGCTGGTCGCGTATTCCGAGCATGTCATCATCAACCTCGACTTCGCGGACGTCTCCGCCATCATGAAGGACGCCGGACACGCGCACATGGGCGTCGGCACCGCCTCGGGCCGCGACAAGGCCGAGCAGGCCGCCATGGCCGCCGTCTCCAGCCCGCTGCTCGAGACCTCCATCAACGGCGCGACGGGCGTGCTCATCAACATCACCGGCTCCACGGAGCTCGGACTCGACGACGTGGAGACCGCGGCGAACATCGTGATGGAAGCCGCCAACCCCGACGCCAACATCATCTTCGGCGCCGCGTTCGACGACGACCTCGACGACGAGATGCGCGTCACCGTCATCGCCACCGGCTTCGACGACAAGAAGCAGGCGCAGCAGCCCTCCACCAAGATCGGCGCCTACACCGCCGCCGGTGAAAAGGCGAAGCCCCTGCCCAACGAGGACATCGACGACATCGACGAGATCTTCAAGATCTTCAACAAGGACTGAAATCAATACAGCGCGGCAGGCCGAACGCCTGCCGCGCTGTTTTTTATGCCTGGGTTTGGCGCGGCGGGCAGGGATGCGCAGGACGGGGGCTTTGCACCGGCCTGCTCATTTGACATGCGGGGCAGGGGAAGAGGGGCGGGGAATGGGATTCTTCACTGCACTCAGAATGACAATGGGGTTGGTCTTACGCGCATATCTTCCCCACCTGTCATTCTGAGGAGCGCCAGCGACGAAGAATCTCATGCGGACTGTATGCTAATTTGTTAAGGACGGGAGAAGCGCCCTGCGGGGCACCGTCTTTCTGCTCGTGCAGAAAGACGGTGAAGAAAGAGCACGCCAGGGAGAAGGGCTTTTTACAAAGCCGCCCTTCTCCCTGGACCATCATCCTCCGTAGATTGCAATATCTGCGCGCCATACGGATGCGCGTGCGCGACGCCTCGCTCCGCTCGACGCGCGCAGGGCCGTGCGGAGGGGAATGTCGGAGGCAGCGCTTCCAGCTGCCCCACCTGTCATTCTGAGGAGCGACAGCGACGAAGGATCTAAAGCAAGTTTGCGACAAGATTCTTCGCTGCGCTCAGAATGACAGGTGGGGTTGTTTCTGCGTTTCAACAGACCAATTCTCCATGCAGGTCGTCCTCCGACATTTCCTACTGCACCGCGATTGCGCGGGCCGAGCGGAGCGAGGCAGCGCGCACGGCAGCGTAAGGCGCGGCGGGTAAACAATCTTCGGAGGAAAGGATTCCAAAGGGAAGGGCGGCTTTGTAAAAAGCACTTCCCTTTGGCGTGCCTTTCTTCCTCTTCTTTCCGCACGAGCGGAAAGAAGAGGCCCCCGGAGGGCGTTTCCCCTGCGGGGGCCGAAAAACCAACAAACCGGAAACCACGCAGACGGGCCGATGTGGGCATCGGCCACTACGGACGCGGCATCGGGCCGGTACAACGCTTCAAACTCCCCCATCTGTCATTCTGAGGAGCGCAGCGAAGAAGAATCCAAAGCAAATTTGCGACGAGATTCGGAGCGAAGCGAGGAATGACAGACGGGGTTGCCTCCGCGTATCCACAGGCTGATTCTCTATGCAGGTTGTCCGACGGCAATGCTCGGCGCGCCATGAAGGCGAGGCAAAAACGGCGCCTGCGTTTTTACGCAGGCGCCGAATTGCTTTGACAGATCAAAATGCGGCAGGGCGGCCGTTACGGCTTGGTTTTCGGCTCTTCGATCGGGACGACGTCGGCGGGGACGGGGACGCGGCCCTGCATGACGGCCTCGAAGGCCGGCCGATCCATCGTGTCGTGGGATAGCAGGTACTCGGTCACCGCGTCGAGCTTGTCGCCGTTTTCCTTCAGAAGCTGCTCGCAGCGCGCGTACGCGCGCATCATCAGATCGCGCACCACGTCGTCGATGTCGCCTGCAACCTTTTCGGAATAGGACTTCGTCTTTTCGTAGTCGCGGCCGATGAAGACCTCGCTGTCGGATGCGTAGCTGACGGGCCCGAGCTGGTCTGCCATGCCGTAGCGTGCGGCCATGTCGCGCGCGATGGAGGTGGCCCGCTGAATATCGTTGGCCGCGCCGGTGGAGATGTCGCCCAGCCGCAGATTCTCGGCCACACGCCCGCCGAGCAGGGAGACGATGTGCTCGAACATCTCGCCGCGCGAGGCGTAGCTCTCGTCCTCCGACGGCAGGCTGATCGTCATGCCGCCGGCCGCGCCGCGCGGGATGATCGTGATTTTATGCACCGGATCGAGCGTCGGCAGGTGGTACATGGCGACGGCGTGGCCCGCCTCGTGCACGGCTGTGAGCCTGCGCTCGCGCTCGGAGATCTTGTGGCTGCGCTTTTCCGGTCCGGCGATGACCTTGATCATCGCGTCCTCGAGATCCGTCATGGTGATGACACGGCGCTGGCGGCGGGCGGCGAGCAGAGCGGCCTCGTTGAGAAGGTTCGCCAGATCCGCGCCCGTAAAGCCTGCGGTCTGCCCGGCGAGCACGCCAAGATCGACGTTGTCGGCCAGCGGCTTGTCCTTGGAATGGACCTTCAGTATGGCCTCCCGGCCCGCGCGGTCCGGCACGCCGATGTAGACCTGCCGGTCGAAGCGGCCGGGGCGCAGCAGCGCGGGGTCGAGGATGTCCTTGCGGTTTGTGGCGGCGAGGACGATGACGCCCTCGTTCTTGCCGAAGCCGTCCATTTCGACGAGCAGCTGGTTGAGCGTCTGCTCGCGCTCGTCGTGGCCGCCGCCGAGGCCCGCGCCGCGCTGGCGGCCGACCGCGTCGATCTCGTCGATAAAGACGATGCAGGGGCTGACGCGCTTGGCCTGCTCGAACAGGTCGCGCACGCGGCTCGCGCCGACGCCGACGTAGAGCTCGACAAAGTCGGACCCGGAGATGGACAGAAACGAGCAGCCCGCCTCGCCCGCGACGGCCCGGGCCATGAGCGTCTTGCCGGTGCCCGGAGGCCCGACGAGCAGCACGCCCTTGGGGATGCGCGCGCCGAGCTCGGTGAAGCGGTCGGGACTGCGCAGGAAATCGACCAGCTCCTGCAGCTCGGCCTTTTCCTCGTCCGCGCCCGCGACGTCGCTGAACGTGACGCGCTGCCGGGAGAGCGAGCCGAAGCGCGCGTTGGCGCGGGTAAATTTCGCCATGGCGGCCGGTCCGCCGTTCGCCCGGTTCATCAGGACGTACCACAAAAACAGCAGCACCGCGCCGACGAGCAGATACGGCAGCGCCGTCTGATACCATGGCGCCGCGGCCGCGGGGAGATAGTCGTAGGAGGTGAGCACGCCCGAGGCGTACTGGCTGGCGATGGTCTCGTCCAGATCGGCGTGGAAGGCGCCGGTGTCGCCGATCTCGGCCTTGGCGGACGAGCTGCCGTCCTGCGCGGTTTTGAGCTGCAGCGTCAGCTTGTTCCCCTGCAGGACGAAGGAATCCACCTGCTCCGTCCGGAAGAGCGTCAGAACCTTCGAATAGGAGAGCTCCGGCGTCGTATCCGGCGACGACAGCGTGCCGGAGAAGACGGCGAACGCCAGCACCATCACGACGACGAGAAAGACGAGATTCCAGGTTTTCGGCTGTTGATTCAACGGTACTCTCCTTTTACTTACTGAGATAGACGGCGGGCCTGAGTACGCCCACGAAGGGAAGATTACGGTAATAGTCCTCGTAGTCCAGCCCGTAGCCGACCACAAACGCCGCCGGGATCGTGAAGCAGGTGTAGTCCGGTTCCAGCTCGACCTTGCGCCCGGAGGGCTTGTCGAGCAGCGTGCAGATCTTCACGGACCGGGGCTTGCGCTCGCGGAAGAGCTCCACGATCATCTTGAGCGTGTGGCCGGAGTCGATGATGTCCTCGAGGATGAGCACGTCGCGGCCCTCGATGTCGTGGTCGATGTCCTTGCGGAAGGTCAGCTTGCCGGTGGATTCGGTGCCGCCCTCAAACGAGGTGATGCACATGAAATCCTCCTGCACGGGGATGGTGATGGCCCGCGCCATTTCCGCGAAAAAGGGGACGACGCCCTTGAGCACGCCGACCAGAATCGGGCAGCGGCCGCGGTATTCCTCGGAGATCTGCGCGCCGATCTCGCGGATGCGCGCGTGGATCTCCTCTTCCGGAATTAAAACGCGTTCGATATCCTGCATCATGTCCAGTTTGTTCATCATAGCCTCACGAATCCTCTTTCTTTTCAATTTGAATGATGACGGCGGCTTCGCCGGGCAAAGCGCGGCGGCCGGGATTGACGCCGACGCCGTAAACGCCCAGAACGCCGGCCTCGTCGGCGATCACGGGCAGCAGGCCGCGCTCCGCGGCCGGAATTTTGCGGTCGATGAAGATCCGCTTGAGCGTGCGGCTGCCGGCGGGCAGGCGCAGCGTGTCGCCCGGAAGCCGGGGGCGCGCGCAGAGACAGGCGCCGGCGCGGCAGGCAAAGCGGCTCGCGGTGTTCTCAAACGGCTCCAGGCTCGCCACCTGCCGGCAGACGATCCGCAGCCCCAGCCCGGGCAGGTCGGCTGTTCCGTCCGGCCCGAGCGGCACCGGTGCGAACGCCGGCGGCGGAGCGGTCTTCTGCAGGGTCAGGCAGTCGTACCGGCGCGCGGCCGTGAAGCCGCCCGGCAGGATGCAGCGCGCGGAGGGGCCGCCCTCCAGGATCAGACGGTCCACCGCCGCGATGTGCCGCTCGGAGAGCTTCGGGGCGGAAATCTGCCGCAGCAGCAGATGCACGGCGCGCGTGCGCACGGCGTCGGGCTGCTTTCGCAGGCTCCCGCACGACCAGCCGCCGGGGACCGCGGCGCTCTCCAGCGCCGACCGGGCGAGGGAATTCAGAAATTCCTCGTCCTGCCGCAGCAGCAGGCAGGAGCGGAGCACCGTTTCGGAGACGGACGGATTTTCCGCCTGCAGAAGGGGAAGAACCTGGTGGCGCAGGCGGTTGCGCAGATACCGGCCCGAGCCGTTCGTGGAGTCCTCCACATGGCGCAGCCCGTTTTCCCGCGAATACGCCGCGACCTCGTCCCGCGTGAGGCACAGAAGCGGCCGGATGATCGCGCCGCGCCTCGGCGGAATGCCGCACAGCCCGCGCAGGCCGGTGCCGCGCAGCAGATTCAGAAGCACGGTCTCCAGATTGTCGTCGGCGGTGTGGGCGGTGGCGACAAGGCCGGGCAGCGACGCGAAAAACGCATACCGCATGGCCCGCGCGGCCTCCTCGACGCTCTCGCCCGTCTGCGCGGCCCGCGCGGCCACGTCGCCGGAGCCGACCGTGAGCGGCACGTCCCAGTCCCGGCACAGCGCGCGGACGAACGCTTCGTCGCGGTCGGATTCCGCGCCCCGCAGGCGGTGGTTGTAGTGCGCGGCCGAGACGGCGATGGAAAGCTCGCCGCGCAGAGACATCAGACAGTGCAGCATCGCCACGGAGTCGGCCCCGCCCGAGACGGCGCAGACCACCCGGCTGCCGGGCGGGATCAGCGACTCGGTCCGGCACCACGAGAGCACCTCAGCCCTCATGCTTCCACTCCAGATCGGAGAAGGTCGTGTACTGCGGCAGCCACTGCAGCTTCACGGTGCCCGTCTCGCCGTGGCGGTTCTTGGCCACGATGCACTCGGCGGTGTTCTTCTCCTCGGAATTTTCATTGTAGTAGTCGTCGCGGTACAAGAACATGACCGCGTCGGCGTCCTGCTCGATGGCGCCGGATTCGCGCAGGTCGGACAGGATGGGCCGCTTGTCGTTGCGGCTCTCGTTCGCGCGCGAGAGCTGGCTCAGGCAGATGACCGGGACGTTCAGCTCCTTGGCCATGATCTTGAGCGCGCGGGAGATGTCGCTCACGACGGTGACGCGGTTTTCGCCGGTCTTGCCCGGCGCGGCGGCGGTCATGAGCTGCAGATAGTCGATGAGCACGAGGCCCAGATTGTCCAGCCGCCGGCATTTGGCGTTCATCTCGGCCACGGTGATGGCCGGGTTGTCGTCCACGCGGATGTCGGTCTGGCTGAGGGCGGACGAGGCGATGGAGAGCTTGCCCCAGTCCTCCTCGGAGAGCTTGCCCGTGACGAGCTTCTGGTTGTCCACAAAGCTCTCGTTGGACAGAAGGCGCATGGCGAGCTGCTCGCGCGACATCTCCAGCGAGAAAAACGCCACCGTCTTGCCGCTGGATTTTGCCACGCTCAGCGCCACGTTGAGCGCCATCGAGGTCTTGCCCATGCCGGGCCGGGCCGCGATGAGCAGCAGATCCGTCTTGTTGAGGCCGTTGATCTTCCGGTCGAGATCGCGCAGGCCGGTGGACAGGCCGGGGATGTCCTTGCCGGAGCGGGCCAGCTCCTCGAGCCGGTCGTAGACGCTCAGCAGAATCTTGCCGATGTGCTGCAGGCTCTCGCCGGAGTTCTCCTTGCGCAGGGAATAGATCTTTTTTTCCGCCGCCTCGAGCATCTCCTGCGCCGTGCCGACGCCCTCGGACACCATCGAGACAATCTCGCCCGCGGCCGTTTCCAGGTCGCGCAGAAGCGCCTTGTCGTGCACGATCGCGCAGTACTGCTTCACGTTCGCGGCGGTCGGCGTGATCTGCATGAGCTGGGAGATGTAGTCGTAGGAGTGCTGCTCGTCGTAGACGCCGCGCTCTTTCATCTTGTCGAGCACGGTGACGGGGTCGATCCGCTCCGAGAAGTTGAACATCGTGTAGATCGTCTCGTAGATCTCCCGGTTCTGGCGCAGATAGAAGTCCTCGGGCTTCAGCAGTCCGATGACGTCCGGGACGCAGCGCTCGTCGATGAGCATGGAGCCGAGCACAGACTGCTCGGCCTCGAGCGACTGCGGCACCTGTTTTGTCAGCAAATCATCCATAGGCTTCTCCCAAGACCATACGTTTTTTCAGCCGCGGCGGGGCCGAAACGCCCGCCGGAAGCTATTTCGCTTCCAGCACCTCGACGGACAGCTCGGCCGTGACCTCGTAGCCCAGCTTGCACTTGGCGGCGTAGACGCCGACGGTCTTGATCGGCTCGTCGAGGAAAATCTTCCGCTTGTCGAGCTTCATGCCGTACTGCTTTTCCAGGGCCTCGGCGATTTCGTTGTTGGTGATCGAGCCGAACAGCCGACCCGCGCCGCCGCCCTTGGCGGTGACGGTCAGCTTCATCTCGCGCAGCTTCTTCGCGTTCTCCAGGGCCTCCGCGCGCTCCTTGGCCTGGCGCTCGAGCGCGGCCTTGTCGTTCATCTTCATGGTGTTGATGTTGTCGGCGCTGGCCTCCTGCGCGAGCTTGCGCGGCAGCAAATAGTTGCGCGCGTACCCGTCGGACACGTCGATCAGCTGTCCGCGCTTGCCCTGTCCGCGGACGTCCTGCGTCAGAATAACCTTCATAATATGTTCTCCTTTACTGGTTGTCGAAAAATCGTTTCAGGCTCCGAGGGGCCTGCTCCGGCCGCGTCCGATCGTCCCGCGGTCTATCCCTCGTAGAATTTGTCGATGGCCGCGACAAGCTCCTCGAGCACCTCGCGCACGGTGCGGCCCTTGACCTGCGCGCCGGCGGTGGCCGCGTTGCCGCCGCCGCCGAGGCCCTCGAGCACGACCTGCACGTTGCACAGCCCGATGGAGCGGGCCGAGATGACGACCTGCTGCTTTTCGTCCGGATACAGGACGAACGAGGTCAGGATGCCGGAAATGTTCAGAAGCTCGTCGGCCGCCTGCGCGGCGACCGCGCGCGGCACCGGCGCGTCGAGCGCGGAAATGGCGATCTCGTTGCGGTACAGCCGCGCCGACTGCACGATCCGGTAACGGGCGACCGTGGCCTCCAGATCGTTCTGGAAGAGCTTTTTGACCTCGACCGGGTCCGCGCCCGCCCGGCGCAGGAAGGCGGCGGCCTCGAAGGTCTGCGAGCCGGTGCGGACGCTGAAGTTTTTGGTGTCGAGCACGATGCCGGCCAGCAGCGCCTGCGCCTCGATCGGCTTCATGTCGCGCGGCTCGACCGCGTACTGCAGCAGCTCCGTGACGAGCTCGGCCGCCGAGGAGGCGAACGGCTCGTGCAGGTTCAGAACGACCTGGTCGATATAGTCCGCCGCGCGGCGATGGTGGTCGATGACGGCCACACGCGGAATGGACTCGAGAAGCGGCTTGCACTCGACCTGGTCGGGCCGGTTCGTGTCCACCACGATCAGAAGGCTGCGGCTGTCGGCCGCGAGCATCGCGTCCTCGCCGGAGATGAACACGCCCTCGTACTCCGGCAGCGCGCGCAGCTCCGCGAGCAGGCTCGCGGCGGAGTTGTTCTGCAGGTCGAGGACGATCTGCGCCTTTTTGTCGCGCTTGCGGCACAGGCAGCACAGGCCCACCGACGCGCCCAGCGCGTCGAGGTCGGCCATGCGGTGGCCCATGAGAAACACGGTGCTCGACTGCGAGACGAGCTCGGACAGCGAGCCCGCCATCACGCGCGCGCGCACCTTGGTGTGGCGCTCCGTCTCCTTGGTGCGCCCGCCGTAGAAGGTGAAGTTGTAGCGGTCCTTGATGACCGCCTGGTCGCCGCCGCGCGAGAGCGCCATTTCGATGGACAGGGCGGCAAAATTGTATGTCTCTTCAAACGAGGCGCCGTCCTTGCCGACGCCGAGCGAGATCGTCGCGGCGATGCCGGAGGAATTCGTGACCGCGCGGATCTCGTCGAGCAGGGAGAATTTGCCCTCCTGCAGCCTGGCCAGGCCCTTGTTCTCGAAGATGAGCAGATAGCGGTTGCGCTCGATCTTGCGGCTGAGCGCGTGCAGGCCGGCGATCCATTTGCTGATCTTTTCGTTGATCTGCGCGTCGAGGCTCGACACGGCGGCGTCCTGCAGGTTGTTCGTCAGCTCGTCGTAGTTGTCGATCAGCACGAGCGCGACAATCGGGCGCGTGCGCAGGAATTCGTCGCGCAGGTTGAACATCTCCGTCATATCGGCGAGATACACCGTCGCGAGCATCACGGTCGTCTCGTCGTCCTCGGAGCGGACATAGTTGGCATAGAGGCGGTAGCGGCGGCCGTTGATGAGCTGGTCGCCCGGATATTCGCTGCGGCCCTCGCGCAGAAAGTCCGTCGTGAAGCCGGGGATGACGCTCTCGAACGTCTGGTAGCGGACGCGGTCGGACAGGCCCGTGACGGTGAAGAACGCGGGGTTGCCCCAGACGATCTCGTTCTCCGGCAGGCGGAGCACCGCCATCGGAAACGGGGAGCCCGCGTGCACGGAGACGCCCACGGCGTCCGTGGCCCGCTGCACATAGCTCATGAGCGCGCGGCGGCGGCGGGCAAACCGGATGCGGCTGACGCAGAACACCGCGAGCGTGACAAGCGCCTCCGCGCCCGCGAGATAATACTGCCCCAGCGCCGCGGCGGCGCCGGCAAACGCCAGCATGACGACGCAGTACCACACGACGCCGGGCTGCAGCAGCCTTGAAATGTGCCGGTTCGTAATGCATCGCCTCCCGCAAAGGATTTTTCACCAAATAATTGTTTTTATTATAACAAATGAAAGATGGAAACACAAGACGGGAGACGAAAAAAGCGGTTTTCCGCGGTCGGCGCCGAAAACGGCGCGGCGCGGACGGGCTCGGGAAATAAAAAGCGATTTCAACAAAAAAATCTGAAATTTTTGTATACATTGGGGAAAAACTGTGTTATACTACTTACAGTATGGGGTTCCGGGGTCTGCCGGAACCGCGCAGGTCGTCTGAATCATGTGCGCGCAGCACATGTTTTGATACGGAAAAAGCGGGCATACGCAGGCGTTAGCAGGGCGGAGATGGCGTGACGGGGCCGGATCCAACCGCGAGGCCTGCATGGTTTTGTGTTGCCTTTTTCCGCCGGCCCAACCATAAATTTTGGCTGAAAACGCCTGAAAATTATATTTTTAAGAAACGAGTGATACTTTTTGGCAGAAAAACTGAAAATCATTTCCCTTGGCGGTCTCAACGAGATCGGCAAGAACATGACGGTACTGGAGTACGGCAAGGATCTCATCATCGTCGACTGCGGCCTCGGCTTCCCCGAGGACGACATGTACGGCGTCGATCTGGTGATCGCCGACACGACCTATCTCGTCAAGAACCAGCAGAAGATCCGCGGGATGTTCCTCACGCACGGACACGAGGACCACATCGGCGGCATCCCCTACGCGATGGAGCAGTTCGACTGCCCCATCCACGCCACGCGCCTGACCGCCGGCATCGTCAAGCTCAAGCTGGAGGAGCGCCATCTCGAGCAGCGCGTGAAGCTCTACACCCACGAGGCGGGCGAGGTCGTCAAGGCTGGCTGCTTCTCGGTGGAATTCATCCATGTGAACCACTCCATCGCCGACGCCGTGGCGTTCGCGATCAAAACGCCGGTCGGCACCGTGGTCATCACCGGCGACTTCAAAATCGACCCCACCGCCGAGGACGGCATGATCGACCTGACCCGCTTCGGCGAGCTGGGCAACGAGGGCGTGCTGGCGCTGCTGTGCGACTCGACGAACGTCGAGCGGCAGGGCTACACCCCGTCCGAGCGCGTGGTGACGGAGGGCTTTGACCGCCAGTTCGCCAACTGCAACCAGCGCATCATCGTCACGACCTTCGCCTCCAACGCCTTCCGGCTGCAGAGCCTCATCACGGTCGCGCACAAGTACGGGCGCAAGCTCGCCGTCACGGGCCGCAGCATGGAGAACATCCTGAAGGTCTCCACGGAGCTGGGCTATCTGAAGATTCCGAACGGGACCCTGGTGGACATCAACACCATCAAGAACATCCCGAAAAACAAGCTCGTCATCGTCTCCACCGGCTCGCAGGGCGAGAATATGTCGGCCCTGTACCGCATGGCTTTCACCGGCCACCGGCAGGTCGAGATCCAGGCGGGCGACCGCGTGATCATCTCCGCCTCCGCCATCCCCGGCAACGAAAAGGCGATCAGCCGCATCATCAACGAGCTCTACCGCAAGGGCGCGGAGGTCGTCTCCGACAAGCTGGCCGACCTGCACGTCTCCGGCCATGCCTGTCAGGAGGAGCTCAAGCTCATCCACGGGCTCGTGAAGCCGCGCTTCTTTATCCCGGTCCACGGCGAGCAGCGCCATCTGCAGGCGCATTCGCGTCTGGCGCAGACCATGGGCATGGACCCCAAAAACATCTTCATCAGCGACATCGGCAAGGTGCTCGAGCTGACCAAGACGACCTGCAAGTTCAACGGCACCGTGCCCGCGGGCAAGGTGCTGGTGGACGGCACCGGCGTCGGCGACGTCGGCAGCGTCGTGCTGCGCGACCGCAAGCATCTGGCGCAGGACGGCATGATCGTCGTGGTGGTGAACATCTCGGCGCAGGACGGCAGCGTTCTGACGGGGCCGGACATCATCACGCGCGGCTTCGTGTACGTCAAGGAGTCGGAAAACCTCATGGAGGAGCTGCGCGTCGTCGCCGCCCACTCCATCGACCGCTGCATGGCCGCGGGCGGGAACAACGACTGGAGCGCGCTGAAGGCCAGCATCAAAAATGACCTCTCCGGCTACCTCTTCAAGACCACCAAGCGCAACCCGATGATTCTGCCGGTCGTCATGGAGATCTGAGCAGCCGTATATTCGCCCGCGGAACCGGGCACACTATCTGCATCGCCGCGAAGAAAAAAGAAATATAGAAAAATACGGCGGATTTGCTTGTCAAACGATGGGGTTTGGATGTATAATGACTCAGATGCGCGCCCGGGAGGAAGCCCGGGCGTGCAAAGAAGCACGAATGAGGATGAGCATACCATGGCAAATGCGAAGAGCACGAAGACGCCCGAGGAGGCAATGGCCGCTGTCAGCGCCCTGATCGCCAAGGCGAAGCGGGATGGGACCATTCAGGCCTCCGAGCTGACGGCGGAGCTGGAAAAACTGGATCTGCCGGTTGAAAAAATCGAGCATATATACGATACCTTTGACGCGCTGGGCATCCAGATCGTCGGCGCGGAGCTGGATCTGGACATGGATATCGACTCCGACCTCGGCACGGAGCTGGATGTGGACGAGGTTCCCGCCTCCGACGAGGAGGAGGAGCTGATCGACCCGGTGGAGCTGGCCGCGGAGTACAATCTCGACGACCCCGTGCGCATGTACCTCAAGGAGATCGGACAGGTCAAGCTCCTGTCCGCCGACGAGGAGATCGAGCTGGCCAAGCGCGTTTACGAGGGCGACAAGGCCGCGAAGGACAAGCTGACGGAGGCCAACCTCCGGCTCGTCGTCTCCATCGCGAAAAAATATTCCGGCAGGGGACTGCACATTCTTGATCTCATTCAGGAGGGCAACACGGGCCTGATCCGCGCGGTCGATAAATTCGACTATACAAAGGGAAACAAATTCTCTACATATGCGACGTGGTGGATCCGGCAGGCGATCACAAGAGCCATTGCCGACCAGGCGAGGACGATCCGCGTGCCGGTGCATATGGTGGAGGTCATCAACAAGGCCACGCGCTGCAACCGCAAGCTCGTGCAGGAGCTGGGCCGCGAGCCGACGCTTGAGGAGATCGCGGCGGAGCTGAATCTGCCGATCGAAAAGATCATCGAGGCCAACCGCACCGCCGCCGACACGCTGTCGCTCGACATGCCCGTCGGCGACGAGGAGGACACGACCATCGGTTCGTTCGTCGAGGACGACAACACGCCCGGTCCCGCCGACGCCACGTCCAACACGCTGCTCTCCGAGGCGCTGTCCGAGATTCTCGGCACGCTGACCGAGCGCGAGGCCGACGTGCTGCGCATGCGCTTCGGCATGTTCGACGGACGCACCCACACCCTCGAGGAGGTCGGCCAGATCTTCGGCGTCACGCGCGAGCGCATCCGCCAGATCGAAAACAAGGCCATCCGCAAGCTCCGCCATCCCTCGCGGGCAAAGAAGATCAAGGACTTCTACTGCTGACGCTGCAAAAAAATCTGTCGTTCCGCGCAGCACGCGGAGCGGCAGATTTTTCGGCTTTCTTTAAAATGGGCCTGCCGCAAAGCGGAACGGTCGCGACCATTCCGTTTTGCAGCAGGCCTTTGTCTATCCGATGTGCAGGATCGCGGTGGCGAAGCTGAAATAGACGAGCAGGGACAGGAAGTCCACGATTGTGGTGATGAGCGGCGAGGCCATGACCGCCGGGTCGAGGCCGATCTTTTTTGCGATCAGCGGCAGCGTGCAGCCGACGAGCTTGGCCATGAAGACCGTGAACGCCATGGAGATGCACACGACGAAGGCGACGACCGGGGTGACGCTGTTGTTGTGCAGCATCAGATGGTCGATCAGCATGACCTTTCCGAAGCAGGCGATCGCCAGCGCGATGCCGCAGAGGATCGCCACGCGGGTCTCCTTCCACATGACGCGCAGGATGTCGCGGAAGTCGATCTCCTGCAGGGAGATGCCGCGGATGACGGTGACGCACGCCTGCGAGCCCGCGTTGCCGCCGGTATCCATCAGCATGGGGATAAACGCGGTCAGGCACGGGAGCATGCCCAGCGCGTCCTCAAAATGCGAGATGACAAGGCCGGTCAGCGTGGCCGACACCATCAGAAGCAGCAGCCACGGAATCCGGTTTTTCCAGATCTCGAACGGGCTCGACCGCAGATACGGGTGCTCGGACGGCAGCATGGCCGCCATTTTTTCAATATCCTCGGTGGCCTCGTCCTCCATGACGTCCATGGCGTCGTCGAAGGTCACGATGCCGACGAGCCGGCTCTCCGTGTCCACGACGGGCAGCGCCAGGAAGTTGTACTTGGAGAACATCTGCGCGACCTGCTCCTGGTCGTCCAGCGTGCCGACGGAGATGACGTGCTCCTGCATGATGGACTCGATCGCGGTCGCGTCGTCCTCGCACAGCAGCAGATCCTTTACGCTCACGAGGCCGACGAGCTTGTGGTCGCGCGTGACGTAGCAGGTGTAGATCGTCTCCTTGTCGATGCCCGTCCGCCGGATGCGGAGAATGGCCTCGCCGACCGTCATGGCCGGGCGCAGGGCGACGTATTCGGTGGTCATGATGCTGCCGGCGGAGTCCTCGGGATAGCGCAGGATCTCGTTGATCTGCTTGCGCATATCGGGGTCCGCCTGGGCCAGGATTCTCGACACCACGTTGGCCGGCATTTCCTCGACAATGTCGACGGCGTCGTCCACATACAGCTCGTCGAGGACCTCCTTGAGCTCGGAGTCAGAGAAGCCGCGGATCAGCAGCTCCTGCGCGTCCGGCTCCATTTCAACGAACGTGTCGGCCGCGAGCTCCTTCGGCAGCAGGCGGAACAGGAGCGGCAGCCGCGCCTGGTCCAGATCGTCGAAGACGGCGGCGATGTCGGCGGGATTCATGGTGTTGAGAACGTCGCGCAGGGAATAATATTTCTTCTCGCTCAGCAGCTTGACGAGCGTATCCCCCACGGAGTAATTGGTTTCCGCCATGGTCTTTCCTCCTAAATTTCAGATTTGTTTAGGAAGTAAAGACACGTCGCAGGCATATCAGCAGATGGGGCTATCCGGAGCGCACAAAGGAGGCTCCGCCCCACGGCAACTTCGGCCTGCGGATGTGCCGTTACTACTTCCTGCGTCCATGGATATTCCCTCCTTTTTCCAGTCAAATCCATAAAAAACGGGCCGATCTCGCGAAGAAACGCGCCGGTTTCGACCCAAGCTTATATTAGGCCATCGGGGGCCGGTTGTCAACCGGAAAACGTCCGCGCGGGCGGGCAAATTTTTGAGAAAAGGCCGTAGGAATTGCCGGCCGGATATGATAAAATAACAGCGATCATGCAAAGGAGATGCGCCATGGAAACCGAGAAGCTGTACTATGAGGATTCCCACAAAAAACGCTTTCAGGCAAAGGTCCTGTCCTGCCGCCGGAGCCCGCGCGGCTGGGAGGCGGTGCTGGACCGGACGGCCTTCTATCCCGAGGGCGGCGGCCAGCCGGGCGACACGGGCGCGCTCGCGGGCGTGCGCGTTCTGGACACGCACGAGCGGGAGGGCGAGATCGTCCACCTCTGCCAGGGCCCGCTGCCGGTCGGGGAGACCGTCGAGGGCAGCCTCGACTGGGACAGGCGGTTCTCCCTCATGCAGCAGCACAGCGGGGAGCACATCCTGAGCGGGCTCGTCCACGCGCGCTTCGGCTGGGACAACGTGGGCTTCCACATGGGAGCGGACATGGTGACGATCGACTTTTCCGGCCCCGTCACGTGGCAGGCGCTCATGGAGCTCGAGCGCGAGGCCAATGAAAAAATCTGGGCGAATCTGCCCTTTCAGATTACGTACCCGTCGCCCGAGGAGCTGAAGAGCATCCCGTACCGGAGCAAAAAGGAGCTGACCGGGCAGGTGCGCATTGTGACGGTGCCGGGCGTGGACGTCTGCGCCTGCTGCGGCACGCACGTGGAGCGGACGGGCGAGATCGGGCTCATCAAGATTTTCTCCTGCCAGAAATTCCACGAGGGCGTGCGCCTGGAGCTGCTCTGCGGCGGCCCGGCCTATACATATCTCAGCGGCATCCAGGAGCAGAACCGGGAGAACTCGGGGCTCCTTTCCGCCAAGCCGCTGGAGACGGCCGCCGCCGTGCGCCGGCTGCTGGACGAGCAGGCGGCGCTGAAGCTGCGCGCCGGCCAGCTCGAGGAGCAGGCGTTCGCGCAGAAGGCGCAGGCGCTCGCCGGAACGGGCGACGCGCTGATCTTCGAGCCGGGACTTTCGCCCGAGGGCGTGCGCCGGCTCTGCGCGGCGGTGCTGGAGACGTGCGGAGGCGTCGCGGCGGTCTTTTCCGGGGCGGACGGCGAGGGCTACAAGTATGCCGTCGGCCGGGAAAACGGCGACGTGCGCGCGCTCGTGAAGGCGCTCAACGAGACGCTCTCCGGCCGCGGCGGCGGCAAGCCCTTCTTCGCGCAGGGCTCCGTGCAGGCCGCGCGGGCGCAGATCGAAGCGTTCTGGAAAGGCGGGCGGGTCTGATGCTGCAGAATATTGCGCCGCATGTCTATCACAACGAGATTTCCTTCCGGGCGCCCGGACCGGACGATTATGTTCTGGCGTTTTCGGGGAAAGATACCATTTATGGAGAAAAGACGGAGAACGCTTTCCGGCTGCCGCGCCTGCGGGAGTTGGAGCCGCGGCCGGAGCGCCTGCAGTACCTCTTCTCCATCGACGAGACGGCCTACGAGCTGTGGGAGGGCGGAACGCCGCCCGCGCCGCAGGGCGGCTTCGGGTATGTGAAAACCGGCGACGTGCGGGGGCTGCTGCCGCCGGAGACACGCTTCGCCTGCGCCGCGGGGGAGAGCCTGCGCCGCTGGTACGACGGCACGCGCTTCTGCGGCTGCTGCGGGGCGCGGATGGAGAAAAGCGGGACCGAGCGCGCGATGGTCTGCCCGCGGTGCGGCAACACGGTCTATCCCAAGATCTGCCCCGCCGTCATCGCGGCGGTGCACGACGGCGACCGGCTGGTGCTGACGCGCTACAAAAACAGGCCGTTCAAAAAATACGCCCTTGTCGCGGGCTTCGGCGAGATCGGCGAACCGATCGAGGACACCGTCCGGCGCGAGGTGTTCGAGGAGACGGGCCTGCGGGTCAAAAACCTCCGCTTCTACAAGTCCCAGCCCTGGGTCTACACCGACACGCTGCTGATGGGCTTCTACGCCGAGCTGGACGGGCCCGACGCGATCACGGTGCAGGAGGACGAGCTGGCGGAGGCCAGATGGTTCCGGCGCGAAGAGATTCCGGGCGACTACTCCGACATCAGCCTGACGGGCGAGATGATCGGGCGGTTCCGCGCGGGGGAAATGTGAATAGAGTGTAATATTTTCGCCGAATACTTTTCTTTTTCGGCGTGATGTTGTAAGATAATTGAAGTTTGCGACAGAAAGAGGGCACCGGAATGCAGGAAGAGGAACAAAAGCTGGCGAAGAACGAGCCGGCAGATACAAAAGAAGAGAAAAAACCGGAGGACAACCCCAATTCGGTGCAGGGCTCCCGGGACTTCACCAGGCGCAGTCTGCTGCACGTGCTGTGCAGCGGCTATCTGCTGTACCTGAGCTACAAGCTGATCCGCGGCTTTCTCGAAGAATACCCCGTGAAGGGCTGGACCGGCACCACCATCATGTGCCTCGCGGGAGCGGCGGTTTTCATCGGCGTGTCCGCCGTGCTGCTGACCGGCTGCGTCCGCCGCCTCATCCAACGCGCCCGCGACGAGCGGGAGAATCAAACGACGGAAAGGAACAAAAACGATGGATAGTCCGATGCTCCTGCTTGACGCCATAGCGCTCGGCTGCGGCGGATACTGCATGTATACCTGGCTGCGGCTGCTGATTGAAAAGAGGCTGTTCAAAAACGGCCTGCTCGTGCCGAAGGAGAAAAAGGTCTCCGACTGCTCGGACGAGAAAGCCTACATCGCCTATATCATGCCGCCGCTTGCGCTGCTCGCCGTGGTGACGACGATCTACGCCGTGCTCATCACGCTCAACGACAACCTCAAAACGCCGATCTACTCCGGCTACTGGAGCTTCGTGGTGCTGGCCGCCGCGCTGGCGCCCATCGTGTGGTATGCCGTCCGCAACTCGAGAGCGAACCGGATGTATTTCGGCATGTAGCGCGCGCCCGGCGGCATCCGCCGGAAAACGCGGAACCGTGATCTTTTTGCGCCTGCGGGCGCGGACTCTGCTGGGCTTTTGGCCGTCTGCGCATAAGCCGAGCGATAAGAACTGGAGGATACCCCATTGCCTGACCTGAGAGAAGAAATCAGCCGCCGCCGCACCTTTGCGATCATCTCGCACCCGGACGCCGGCAAGACCACCCTGACGGAAAAATTCCTGCTGTACGGCGGGGCGATCGCGCAGGCCGGCGCGGTCAAGGGAAAAAAGAACAGCCGGGCCGCCGTGTCCGACTGGATGGAGATTGAAAAGCAGCGCGGCATCTCGGTCACGTCGTCCGTCATGCAGTTCCAGTACGAGGGCTTCTGCATCAACATCCTCGATACGCCGGGCCACCAGGACTTTTCCGAGGACACCTACCGCACGCTGATGGCGGCCGACTCCGCCGTCATGGTCATCGACGGCAGCAAGGGCGTCGAGGCGCAGACGCGCAAGCTCTTCAAGGTCTGCGCGATGCGGCACATCCCCATTTTTACCTTTATCAACAAGATGGACCGTGAGACGAAGGACCCGTTCGCGCTGCTCGACGAGCTGGAAAACGAGCTCGGCATCGAGACCTACGCCTGCAACTGGCCCATCGGCTGCGGCAAGGAATTTCAGGGCGTGTACGACCGCCGGGGCGGGCAGCTGCTGTTTTTCTCGGGCGCGTCCGGCAAAAGCCGCGCGGCCAAGCTGGAGGTCGAGCTGACGGACCCGATGGTCGCCGACGTGATCGGCGAGCGCCGCCACCGGCAGCTCATGGACGACGTGGAGCTTCTGGGCGCGGGCCGCGAGTTCGACATGAAGGAAGTGCGCGCCGGAACCCTCTCGCCGGTGTTTTTCGGCTCCGCCCTCACGAATTTCGGCGTGGAGCCGTTCCTCGAGGAATTTCTGCGCATGACGCCGAGCCCCCTGCCGCGCGAGGCCGACTGCGGCCTCATCGACACCTTCGACCCCGATTTTTCGGCCTTCGTCTTCAAGATTCAGGCCAACATGAACAAGGCCCACCGCGACCGGCTGGCTTTTCTGCGCATCTGCTCGGGTAAATTCGAGCGCGACGCGGAATACTACCATGTGCAGGGCAACAAAAAAATGCGCCTGTCGCAGCCGCAACAGCTCATGGCGCAGGAGCGCGAGATCGTGGACGAGGCCTACGCGGGCGACATCATCGGCGTCTTCGACCCCGGCATCTTCTCCATCGGCGACACGATCTGCGAGCCGGGAAAGAAATTCCGCTTCGGCGGCATCCCGACCTTCGCGCCCGAGCACTTCTCGCGCGTGAGTCCGATGGACTCCATGAAGCGCAAGCAGTTTCTCAAGGGCACAGAGCAGATCGCCCAGGAGGGCGCCATCCAGATCTTCAAGGTGCCGGGCAGCGGCATGGAGGAGGTCATCGTCGGCGTCGTCGGCACGCTGCAGTTCGACGTGTTCGAGTACCGGATGCGCGCGGAATACGGCGTCGAGCTGCGCATGACGGGCCTGCCCTACGAGCAGCTGCGGTTTATCGTCAGCGCGCCTGTCGCAGATCTCAAGGAGCTGAACCTCACGTCCGACGCGGAGCTGCTCGAGGACTACCGCGGCCGGAGCCTGCTGGTCTTCTCGAGCCTGTGGTCGATCGACTATATCAAAAAACGCAATCCCGGCCTGGAGCTGGCGGAAACAGCGCAGTAAGCCTGCGCGGAATATGGAGGAATTACAATGACAGAACTCACCATGAAAAACTTTGAAACCGAGGTCATGCAGGAAACAAAGCTGACGGTCGTGGACTTCTGGGCAAGCTGGTGCGGGCCCTGCAAGATGCTCTCACCTGTCGTCGAGGCGCTGAGCGAGGAGCTGCCGGACGTCAAATTCTGCAAGGTCAACATCGACGACGAGCAGGAGCTGGCCATGCGGTTCCGCATCGAGTCGATCCCGACGCTGCTGTTCGTCAAAAACGGCAAGGTCGAAAAGAAGCTGGTCGGCTTCCGGCCGAAGGAAGAGCTCCGCAAAGAGCTCGAAAGCATGCAATAAAAAAGACCGGCTGCCGCAGAATGACGCGCACGCTGCGGCAGCCAAAAAACCCGCAAAAATCAAACGATTTTTGCGGGTTTTATCGCCTGCGGCGGGTGATTGAATGTGAAAGGGGCTTCAAAGCCGCCCTTTTCACAATTTTTTTGCCGGGATGACGTCTGGACCGGTCCGTCGGAGCCGCCTGCGGCGGCTCCGGCCTTTTTATGCGTGGTCCTTGAGATACCCCATCAGCATGGACTCGTCCTCGTGGTCGCTGGCAAAGAGCTCGAGATCCTCGTTGCGGTCCTCGATCAGCTTGCCGATGGCAAGGTAGCGGGAAAAGACGGACTTGAGGTCGAAACGGTCGCCGTTCGCGCTCTCGAGCCATACGCTGCCCTTGCAGTGGTCGATGGTTTTCCAGAAATCTTCAATGTCGGTCACGTTCTTCAGTTTCATCAGACGCGCCTCCTTTCAGTTGTTGCGGGGGATACCCCTATTATTACACAGAAAACAGCAAATCGCAATAGGTTGGCACAGGCCAGTAATCGCTCGCGACGAGCGTCTCCATGTGGTCGATGGTCTCGCGCAGGCGGTTCATGCCGGCGAAGAGCACGTCGTGGCAGTAGTTCATCTCCTCCTGACCGGTCAGGGACGGAGACATGGTTTCGAGCGCGGTTTTGAGCTCGGCGCAGCGGTCGAGCAGCTCCTCGTCGAGGTGGCTCACGGAGCCGGCCAGCGCGGTTTCCACGCGGCAGGAATCGCCGGGCAGCGCGGACTTCTTGGCCTGGATCGTCTGGCACAGCGCGCCGGAGTAGGTGATGCCGGCCCCGAGCAGCATGTGCTGCACCATATCGACGAGCGTGGCGGCCTCGATGCGGATGATCTTGCAGTAGTTCTCCATGTGGATCTCATGCCGCGCCATCATCTCGCCCCGCGTCAGCACGCCGTGCTTGAGCATGAGCGCCACGTTCTTGTCGAGCACGAACGCGGGCACGGCCTCGGGCGTGCTGCGCAGGTTGGCCAGGCCGCGCCGTTCGGCCTCCCGCACCCAGCTCTCCTCATAGCCGTTGCCGTTGAAGAGGATGCGGCGGTGGGCGGCGAGGGATTCCTTGATGAGCGCGTGCAGATCGCTCTCGAAGCTGACCGAGCCCTCGAGCCGGTCGGCGAAGCGGCTGAGCTCCTCGGCCATGATCGTGTTGAGCGCGATGTTCGGGCCCGCGATGGACTGGCTCGAGCCGAGCATCCGGAACTCGAACTTGTTGCCGGTAAAGGCGACGGGCGAGGTACGGTTGCGGTCGGTCGTGTCCTGCGGGATGGTCGGCAGCACGTCCACGCCGATGCGCAGCGCGCGCTTGCCGCGGTCAGTGTAGCTGGTGTCGCCCAGGATGGCCTCGATGATGTCCATCAGCTCGTCGCCGAGGAAGATGGAGATGATCGCGGGAGGCGCCTCCTGCGCGCCGAGGCGGTGGTCGTTGCCCGCGAAGGCGACGGTCGAGCGCAGCAGCTCCTGGTATTCGTCCACGCCCTGGATGAACGCGGTCAGAAACAGCAGGAACTGCGCGTTCTGGCTCGGCGTCTTGCCGGGGGCGAAGAGGTTTTTGCCGGTGTCGGTGGCGAGAGACCAGTTGTTGTGCTTGCCGCTGCCGTTGACGCCCGCGAAGGGCTTCTCATGCAGCAGGCACACGAGCCCGTGCCGGTCGGCGACCTTCTTCATGACCTCCATGGTGAGCTGGTTCTGGTCGCAGGCGGTGTTGGCGTCGCAGTAGATCGGCGCCATCTCGTGCTGGGACGGGGCGACCTCGTTGTGCTTTGTCTTGGAGTAGATGCCGAGCTTCCACAGCTCCTCGTCGAGATCCTGCATATACGCCGATACGCGCGGGCGGATGGAGCCGAAGTAGTGGTCGTCGAGCTCCTGGCCCTTGGGCGGCTTCGAGCCGAAGAGCGTCCGGCCGCACAGCCGCAGGTCCTCGCGCTGCAGAAACAGCTCCTTGTCCACAAGGAAGTACTCCTGCTCGGGGCCGACCTGCGCCGTGACCTTGGCCGTCGCCGTGTCGCCGAACAGCCGCAGCACGCGCAGCGCCTGGCGGCTCACGGCCTCCATCGAGCGCAGCAGCGGCGTCTTTTTGTCGAGCGCCTCGCCGGAATAGGAGCAGAAAACGGTCGGGATATAGAGGCTGTTGTCCTTGATGAAGGCGAAGGCCGTGGGGTCCCAGGCGGTGTAGCCTCTGGCCTCGAAGGTGGCGCGCAGGCCGCCCGACGGGAACGAGGAGGCGTCCGGCTCGCCGCGCACCAGCTCCTTGCCGGAGAAGTCCATGATGACGCGGCCGCCGCCGGCGGGGGAGATGAAGCTGTCGTGCTTTTCGGCGGTGAACCCGGTCATCGGCTGGAACCAGTGGGTGAAGTGCGTCGCTCCGTGGCTGAGCGCCCAGGTCTTCATGCCGTCTGCGATGTTGTTGGCAACCTCGCGCGTGAGCGGCTGGCCGTCGTGCAGGCAGGCGCGCCAGGCGTCCATCGTCCCCTTGGGCACGTACTGCGCCATGGTGTCCTCGTTAAAAACACAGCTGCCGAACAGCTCCGGGATACGGCTTGTTTCCTTACTCATGATGGTTCCTCCTTTATTATTCACCGCTGCCGCCGTAGTTACTCAGAACGCGGGCGGACGGGTCGTTGACGTTGCAGCCCTCCCAGGCCTTGTTCGGCATCCAGAAATCCTTGACCATGGACGCCTGGCCGGGGTAGTATTTTTCAAAGATCTCGCGGTAGAGCAGACTTTCTTTCGTAAAAGGCCGGGCAAAATCGTAGCGCATCCGCTTGTTTTCGAACTCCGTGTCGGTATACAGCGCCTCGGCGTACGCCTTGAGATCGTCCACCATCGAGTGGCCCACGGCGTCGGAGAACGCGGCCTTCTGCCGCCACAGGATCTCGTCCGGCAGGATATGGTCGGCCTCGAAGGCCCGGCGGAGCAGGTATTTGCCCATGCTGTAGGAGTTGCGCTTGCGCGCGGGATCGAGGGACATCACGTATTTGACAAAGGCCAGATCGCCGAACGGCACGCGCGCCTCGATGGAGTTGACGGAAATGCAGCGGTCGGCCCGCAGCACGTCGTACATGTACAGCTCGTCCACCCGCTTTTTGGCCTCCTGCTGGAAGGCCTCGTCGGAGGGGGCAAAGTCGGTATACTTGTAGCCGAACAGCTCGTCGGAGATTTCGCCGGTCATGAGCACGCGCACGTCGGTCTGCTCGTGGATGGCCTTGCAGCACAGGTACATGCCGATGCTCGCGCGGACGGTGGTGATGTCCCAGGTGCCGAGCATCGCGACGACCTCGTCCAGGGCGTCCAGCACCTGCTGCTTCGTCATGATGACCTCGGTGTGCTCGGCGCCGATGAAGTCGGCGGCCTGCCGGGCGTATTTGAGATCGATGGGGTCCTGGTCCATGCCGATGGCGAACGTGCGGATTTTTTTGTGCAGGAGCTTGGCCGAGATCGCGCACACGAGGCTCGAATCGAGGCCGCCCGAAAGAAGAAAGCCGAGCGGCGCGTCCGCGTCCAGCCGCTTTTCCACGCCCGCGATCAGCAGCTCGCGGATTTTCCGGCAGGCCGTCCCGGTGTCGTCGGGGGAATACCGCTCCACGGTCGTGAGGTCGGCGTAGCGGACGAAGCGGCCCTGCGAGTAAAAATGTCCGGGCGGAAAGGGCGTGATCTCGCGGCACAGGCCGACGAGGTTTTTCGCCTCGCTGGCAAAGACGATGGAGCCGTCCTCCAGATACCCGTAGAACAGGGGGCGGATGCCGATGGGGTCGCGCGCGGCGATGTAGGAGTCCGTCTCGCCGTCGTAGATGACCATGGCGAACTCGGCGTCGAGCATCGGGAACATCGAGAGCCCGTATTCCCGGTACATGGGGAGGATGATCTCGCAGTCGGAGTCGCTGCAGAAGCGGTAGCCCTTTGCCTCGAGCTTCTTTTTGACGGCCCGGAAGCCGTAGAGCTCGCCGTTGCACACAACGCTGCTCGTGCCCAGATGGAACGGCTGCATGCCCTCCGGCTGCAGGCCCATGATGGAGAGCCGGTGGAAGCACAGCCGGCCGGACGGCGTTTCCTCGATCCGCGACAGATCCGGCCCGCGCGATTTGGTGCGGTCGAAATACCGCCGAAGCGTCGGCAGCGGGACCGCTTTACTGGTAAAGCCCATGATCGAACACATAATAAAAATAGCACCTCCAGATTTACGCCGGCAGTCACTTGTCCTATATTTTAGGACGAATTGCTGCCAAATCCGCGGTGCCACCTAAATTACTGTCCGATCGAAACAGTCTCTTTTGTCGGGCTCCAACAAGCCCGTGTGCCTTAACGCCGCACACTGCGTCTCGCTTACTGGGGGCCCGCCCCGTTCGGCTCGCTGCTCCGGAGTGTTATTCGCCTGAATTCCTGTGCCGGCTTCCCACTGCCGCCGGCTCTCTGCAACCGAGCACCCAGGCTACTTGTCTCCATCCACGCATTTTGCTGTATTAAAAAATATGTACGTATTCTAAGCCGCGAAGCCGCGAAAGTCAACCGTCATTTTGGACAAGATCGCGGGGCTTTTTCCAAAAAAACTTACTCTTTTTTACAAATTCCGCTTTTGCACAAAAATACCAAAGTGATGGTTCCATTTTTCCGGCGATTGCGGTAAAATAAGGTATCAAAGCGAAACGGAGATTTTATGAAGCTGCTCATCGCCTCCGACCTGCACGGGTCCGCCTGGTACACGCGCCTGCTGCTGGAGCGCGTCCGGGACGAAGCGCCCGACAAGCTCATCCTGCTCGGCGACATCCTGTACCACGGCCCGCGCAACGACCTGCCGCGCGAATACGCGCCGAAGGAAGTGATCGCCCTGCTCAACCCCCTCGCGCCGAAAATCCTCGCCGTGCGCGGCAACTGCGACTGCGAGGTCGATCAGATGGTGCTCTCGTTTCCCATGCTGGCCGACTACGCCGCGCTGTTTCTCGGCGGCCGGACCGTCTATCTCACGCACGGGCACACGGTGAACAAGGAGCATCCGCTGCCGCTCTCAGGAGGCGACATCCTGCTCTGCGGACACACGCACGTGCCCGCCTGCGACGACTGCGGAACGTTCTGGTATCTGAATCCCGGCTCCGTGTCCATCCCGAAGCTGGACACGCCCCACAGCTACATGAGCTGGGAGAACGGCGAATTTCTCTGGAAATCTCTCGGGGACGGGCGGGAATACCGCCGGTTTGCCCCTGAGAAAGCATGAAAGGACGGAATCATTATGAACCAGGAACAAAAAAAGCCTGACAGCCCCGCCGCGGACATGACCAAGCGCGTCAAGAACGTCAAGCTGGAGATCATTCTGCTGAACGTCGCGGTGCTGCTGGTCGGCGTCATCATGGTGGCCTTCCCGGACGCCTCGGCCGAGATCATCTGCCGCGTGCTCGGCATCATGCTCTGCGCCGCGGGCGTGTATCTGATGGTCAGCTACTTTGTGCGCAGCAAGCTCGTCGTGCTCGGCTCGTTCGCGCTCGTGCAGGGCGTGGTGCTCGCGGGGCTCGGCGCGTACATCCTCATCAAGCCGCAGTTCCTCGTGGCGATCATCACGGTCGTCCTCGCCATCGTTCTGATCGCGGGCGGCGCGATGAAGCTCCAGTACGCGATGGATTTCCTGCGTCTGAAGCTCTCCGGCTGGTGGTTTGAGCTGATCGGCGCGGTCTGCATGATCGTGCTCGGCGTGGTGGCGATCGCGAACCCGTTCGCCGCGGCGGCCACGCTGATGATCTACCTCGGCGTCTGCCTGATCGTGGACGCGATCTGGGATCTCGTCTCCATCACGGTTCTGAACGCGCAGCTCAAGACGCTGCGCAAGGACGCCAGCGCGGTGCTCAACGAGGTCGCCTCCGACGACACGGTCGTGGGATAAGCGCAGGCGCCGCCTCGCCTGCATGGGGAAATCCGCGAACCGCTCGTTCCCCATCTTTCTTTTCACAAGACAATGTAAATCTGCCGGCCGGGCCCATCCCAAAGAGGGAGGAGGCCCGGCCGGCGTTTTTTTACATCATCGCTTCCGCCGACATCATGCCGTCCACGGCCGCGGAGACGATGCCGCCGGCATAGCCCGCGCCCTCGCCGCAGGGATAGAGCCCGCGGATGTTGGCCTGGCGCGTCTCGTCGCGCAGGATGCGTACGGGGGACGAGCTGCGCGTCTCGGGGGCGGTTAAAACGGCGTCGGGGCCGGCGAAGCCGTGCAGCTTTTTGTCCAGCTCCGGGATGGCCTGCTCCAGAACGTGCGTGATCTGTTCCGGCAGCACCGCGTGCAGCTCGCAGAGCGTGACGCCGGGGCGGCAGCTGGGCCGGACGCTCCCCAGCTTTTCGCTCTTCCGATGCGCCAGAAAGTCCCCGGCGAGCTGCGCGGGCGCGTGATAATTGCTTCCTCCCGCCAGAAAGGCGGCTTTTTCAATGTCCCGCTGCCAGTACATCCCGCCGAGCGTGCTCTTGTCCGGAAAATCCTCCGGATTCAGCGTGACGAGCAGGGCCGCGTTCGCGTTTTCCCCGTCGCGGGCCGCGCTGCTCATGCCGTTCGTCACGACGCCGCCCTCCTCGGACGCGGCGGACACCACGCTGCCGCCGGGGCACATGCAGAAGGTGTAGGCCGAGCCGCCGTCCGGCAGCTGCACGTTCAGCTTGTAGTCGGCGGGCGGCAGGTACGGGCTCTTTGCGAAGGGGCCGTACTGCGCCTCGTTTATCAGGCTCTGGCGGTGCTCAATGCGCACGCCCATGGAAAACGGCTTCGGCTCCATCGCGGCGCCCAGCGCGTGCAGCATCCGGAAGGTGTCGCGCGCGCTGTGGCCCACGGCGAGCAGCACCCGCGAGCAGCCAAGCTCCGCGCGTTCGCCGGCGCACTCCGTTTGCAGGCCCGTCACGCGGCCGTCCGCGGTCTCGATGCCGGTCACCTTCGTGCCGAAGCGCACCTCGCCGCCCGCCTCGATAATCCGCTCTCGCAGGTTCTGCACCACTGTCACCAGCACGTCCGTGCCGATGTGCGGCTTGGCGTCGAAGAGGATGTCCTCGTGCGCGCCCGCAGCGGCGAACTGCTCGAGGATCCAGCGGATGCGCTCGTTTTTGACGCCGGTCGTGAGCTTGCCGTCGGAGAACGTGCCCGCGCCGCCCTCGCCGAACTGGACGTTGCACTCGGGGTCGAGCGCGCCCGTCTGCCAGAAGCGCTCGACCTTCTCCCGCCGCGTTTCGGCGTCCTGTCCCCGTTCGAGGACGATCGGGCGCAGGCCCGCCTCGGCCAGCACAAGCGCCGCGAACATCCCGGCCGGGCCGAAGCCCACCACGACCGGCCGGTCGGCCTGCGCGCGGACGGGCCGCGGCACCTCGTATTCCGGGTCGCAGGCGACGGACGCCTTCGGGCAGTGGGCCATTTTCAGAATTTTGTCCTCGCGCCCCTTGACGAGCACGTCCACGGTGCAGAGGATGCGCACGTCCGTTTTTTTGCGCGCGTCGACGGACTTTTTGCGCAGATCGAGCCGCTTGATCTGCGTCTCGGGGATGCGAAGCTGCCGGGCGGCCAGCTGCACGAGCCGCGCCATATCCTGCCCCGGCGTCAGGGAGAGATCGCGAATCCGGATCATCTGTCCGCCTCCCTTGCCGCGCCGCCGAGACGCCCCGCCAGGCGTCCGGACGACCAGGCCCACTGCAGGTTGTAGCCGCCGCAGTCGCCGTCCACGTCCAGCACCTCGCCCGCCGCGAATACGCCGGGGGCGAGGCGGCTCTCCAGGGTCTCGGGGTCAAATTCCGCGCACGGCACGCCGCCGGCCGTGACCTGCGCGCTGTCCATGCCCATGACGCCGTCCGTCTCCAGCGCGTAGCGCTTCGCCATGGCGGCCACGGCCGCCAGCTCGTCCTTTGTCAGAGCGGAAAGCGGCGCCTGCATCGGAAGCCCGCAGCGGCGCACGATGGTCTTTCCGAGCCGCGACTGCAGCGCGCCCGACAGCAGCTCCTCCGCCGGCAGCTCCGGAAACGCCGCCTGCCGCGCGGACAAAAGCGCCAGCACGTCCCCGCGGGAATAGTCCCGCAGCAGGTCGAGCAGCAGAGTGCCGCCGCCCGAGACGGAAACGGCGCGGGACAGCTCGAACGCGGCCGGCCCGCTGAGGCCGAAATCCGTGAACTGCAGCTCGCCCGCCGTCTCCGCCAGCGTCCGGCCGTCCTTTTCGTAGACGGCCGTTCCGTCGGCGCGCACGCCCTTCAGGGCCCGCACCCACTGGGGGTCGGTTTTGATCTGCGTGAGGCTGGGGTACAGCGCCGTGCACGTGTGGCCGAGCATCCCCAGAAGCCGGTAGCCCGCGTGCGTGCCGCCGAGCTTTTTGCCCGCGCAGCCGCCGGCCGCGACGATGAGCCGGTCGCAGAACCACTCGCCGGACGTGGCCGTGACGCGCCAGCCGCGCGCTTTTTTGGAGAGCTCCAGCACGTCCGCGCTGCATACGCTCTGCACGCCGCGCGCGCCGAGGGCGAAGCGCAGCACGTCGGAGACGCTGTTGGCCTGGTCGGACAGGGGATAGACCCGGCCCGACGGCTCCGTGACGGTCAGAAGCCCCAGCGAGCGGAAAAAGGCCAGCGTCTCGTCGACCCCGAAGGCGCTGAGCGCGGGCAGAACAAAATCCGGCCGCGCGCCGTGGTAGTTCGCCGGCATCAGGTTCCGGTTCGTGAGATTGCACCGGCCGTTGCCCGTGGCGAGGAGCTTCCTGCCGACGCGGGCCTGCCGTTCGAGCAGCGTCACCCGGTTTTCGGGGTCCTCCGCCGCCGTGAGCGCCGCCATCATTCCCGCCGCGCCGCCGCCGATGACCAAAACCTTCATTCCGTGTTCTCCTTACATTTGAGATTCTGAAACACAGTATAGCCGAAATCTCCGGGATTCTCAACCCGTGCTTTTCATTTTCCGCCCCGTGTGCTATGATAACAGCGAGGTGAAGGAGATGCAGTATTCCTATGAATATTATCAAAAGAGCGCCGACTATGTGAAAAGCCGCGCGCCGTTCGCGCCGGAGCTGGCCGTCATTCTGGGGTCGTCGCTCGGGCCGCTGGCCGCGAAGCTGGAGAACCCGGTCGAGATCCCCTATGCCGAGATTCCCAACTTCCTGCTCTCCACCGCGCCGGGCCACGCGGGCAAGCTGATCTTCGGCACGCTCGAGGGGAAAAAGCTCGTGTGCATGTCGGGCCGGTTCCACTCCTACGAGGGCTACGACTTTGAGCAGCTCGCGGCGCCGGTGCGGCTGTTCAGGCTCTTGGGCGCGCGGGCGGCGATCCTCACGAACGCGGCGGGCGGCGTCAATCTCGGCTACCGGCCCGGCGACGTGATGGTGATTTCCGACCATATCAAGTTCTCGGGCAGCAGCCCGATGCGCGGCAGAAACGTGGACGAGTTCGGCCCCCGCTTCTTCGACGTGACGAGGATGTACACGCCGGAGCTGCGGCAGCTGGCCCTGCGGCTGGCGGAGGGCAGCGGCCTGCGCGTGCACGAGGGCGTCTATTTCTTCATGACCGGCCCGCAGTTCGAGACGCCCGCCGAAATCCGCGCCATCCGCGCGCTCGGCGGCGACGCGGTGGGCATGTCCACGGTGACGGAGGCCCTGACGGCGGCGCACTGCGGCATGCCGGTGCTGGCCTTCTCCGTCATCACGAACATGGCCGCCGGCGTGCTGGACAGGCCCCTCTCGGGCGCCGAGGTGGACGAGACCGGCAAGACCGTGGCCGAGGCGTTCAGCCGCTATCTGGCCCGGATTATCCGGGAAATGTAGGTGAAAGCATGGAAAATACACGCGCGGACGCGGGACTCGCGTTCCTGCTGCAGTATGAAAACGTGGCCTGGTATGAGCGCGGCGCGGTGCGCATCCTCGACCGGCGCGTCTATCCGGGCAAGGTCTCGTTTGTGACGTGCAGAACGCACGGCGAGGTCGCGCAGGCCATCGCCGACATGGTGACGCAGAGCGCCGGCCCGTACACGGCGGCGGCCATGGGCATGGCGCTGGCGGCGTACGAGTGCCGGGAGAAAACGGCGGCGGAGCAGCTGGCGTATCTGACGGCCGCCGCCGATACGCTCGCGCACGCGCGGCCCACGACGGCCAAGCGGATGGAGCTCGTGACGGCGGGCTGCCTCGCGGCGGGCAAGCAGGCGATCGAAGCGGGAGAGCCGGCCGGGGACGCGATCTTCGCGCACGCGCTCCGCGCCAACGACAGCCGCTACCGCAAGATCGAGACAATCGCCGGGCATCTGGTCGATCTGTTCCCGCAGAACGGCACGGTCATGACCCAGTGCTTCGGCGAGACGATTGTCGGCATGATGCTGAAGACCGCGCGGGCGCGCGGCAGCGCCCTGCGCATCTTCTGCCCCGAGACGAGGCCGTACTTCCAGGGCGCGCGGCTGACCGCGACCGTCTGCCGCGACATGGGCTTCGACGTGACGGTCATCACCGACAACATGCCCGCCTATGTCATGCAGCGCGAGAAGGTGGACGTGTTCACCTGCGCGGCGGACGCCATCTGCCTCGACGGGTGGGTGTTCAACAAGGTCGGCACCTTTCAGATCGCGATTGCGGCCAACTATCTGGGCATCCCCGCCTTTGTGACCGGCGCGCCGGACATCGGCAGCCCCCGGCACGAGGACGTGAAAATCGAGCTGCGCGACCCGGCCTTCACGCTGCAGGCCATGGGCGTGCGCACGGCGGCCGAGGGCGTGAAGGGCTATTATCCCGCGTTCGACGCCACCCCGCCGCACCTCATCTCCGGCATCGTGACCGACCGGGGCGTGTTCTCCCCGTTCGATCTGCCGCGCTACTTTGAAAACGGCGGCGCGGGCGAATACGAAATGGTCATTTGATTTATCAGGAGGAGCCATGCTCAATCAGTTTTCCAGAACGGAGCTGCTGCTCGGCAGGGACGCCATGGAGCGGCTTTTCAAGGCCCGCGTCGCGGTATTCGGCATCGGCGGCGTGGGCGGCTACGCGGTCGAGGCCCTCGCGCGCAGCGGCATCGGGACGCTCGATCTCATCGACAACGACCGCGTGTGCCTCACGAACCTCAACCGGCAGATCATCGCCACGCACAGGACCGTGGGGATGTACAAGGTGGACGCCGCGAAGGAGCGGATTTTGGAGATCAATCCGAACGCCGCGGTCAACGCCTTCCCGTGCTTTTACACGCCGGAGACCGCCCAGCAGTTCGACTTCACCCTGTACGACTACGTGATCGACGCCATCGACACCGTGACCGGCAAGCTCTCGCTCGTCATGCAGGCGGAGCAGGTCGGCACGCCGGTCATCAGCTGCATGGGCGCTGGCAACAAGCTCGACCCCACGGCCTTCGAGGTGGCGGACATCTACGAGACGTCCGTGTGTCCGCTCGCGCGCGTGATGCGCACGGAGCTGAGAAAGCGCGGCGTCGGACATCTGAAGGTGGTCTATTCCAGAGAGCCGCCGCTCCGGCCCGCGGAGGCGTGCGAGGAGGACGGCGGCGTGCGCCGGTCCGTTCCCGGCAGCACCGCCTTTGTGCCGGCGGTCGCCGGGCTGATTCTCGCGGGAGAGGTCGTCAAGGATCTGGCAAAGGGGGAGTAAAAGATGGGACAGCAGACCTGGCTGCAGAAGAACAGAATCTATCTGTGGGGCGTCGCGGTCGTGCTCGTGATTTTGTACATCGTGGCGTTTCTCATCACGCCGACGGAGACGGCGGTGGACTATTCCGGCCAGGCGGCGGCCTACAGCGCCTCCGACGAGAGCTGGTCGCAGACGCGCGCCGTGGAGCTGCACGGGACGCTCACCAAGTACGTCATCGGGAAGGACAGCTTCCGCGGCACGCTCACGGTGAGTGGCGTCGAGGGCCTGGACGGGACGCTGACGCTCGCCATGACGCGCGAGAACGGGCGCTGGACGGGCGGCTTTGAAACCGCCGGCGGCCAGCCCGCCAGGACCGGCGTCTATGGCGTCGGGGCCGACCGGGACTTCCGGAATGTCGCCGTGGCGCTCCGCGGGGACGGGCAGGCGGACGGCGGCTTCGACGCGGGCACCGCGGTATTCCTCGCCCCCGGCGCCTCCGGCCGCTACGCCGCGCTGGCGCTGTTCCGCGAATACTGGGGCGCGCAGACAGACCCCGCTTCCGCTCAATAATTCGCCATAGACTCAAAGTCTCGCAGAGTTTGCGCCCGCAGGCGCAAAAAAAATTGTAAATCCGCTTTTTTTGTCGAAGAAGGCCCATCGGGCTTTCTTCGACAGTCTGAAAGCCTCGCAAAAATCCGAAGATTTTTGCGAGGCTTTTTGCTGGCTTTTTGGGCCGCCGCATCTTGCGGCGGCCCCTGCGCAGCTTTAACGGATGAGCGTGACGGTGCGGAAGACGACGGCGAGGGTGTTGGCGACGGTGGACATGGTTTTGATGAAGATGTCCAGCGCCACGCCCACGACGTCCTTGCGGGTGTCGCCGACCGTGTCGCCCACGACGGCGGCCTTGTGCGCGGCGGAGCCCTTGCCGACGCCCTTCAGGAAGCTGCCCTCGATGTATTTCTTCGCGTTGTCGAACGCGCCGCCGGAGTTGCCCATGAAGATCGCGCGCGGGATCGCCACGATCGTCGCGCCGATGAGCAGGCCGCCGACGAACTCGACGCCGAACAGGAAGCCGCCCACGATGGGGATGATGAGCGCCAGCACGGACGGCAGGAGCATCTTCCGCAGCGCCTGCCGCGCCGCCATTTCGATGAGCGCGTTGTAGTCCGGTCGGACGGAGCCCTCCAGAACGCCGGGCTTCGAGAGCTGCCGGTCGCCCTCGTCGGCCATGAGGCGGGCGGATTCGATGGTGTTGTCGGTCAGAAGCGCGCAGAAGTACTCCACGAGCGCGCCGCCGATGATGCCGCCGGCGACCACGACGTAGGACGCGATGTTCAGCACCGGCTCCGCGCCGATGGCCGTGTAGTTGCCCACGTACGCCACGATCAGCGAGACGGTCGCGAATGCGGCCGAGCCGATGGCAAAGCCCTTGCCGATGGCGGCCGTCGTGTTGCCGACCGCGTCGAGCTTGTCGGTGATGACGCGCACGTCTTCTTCCAGGTGGCAGGACTCCGCCAGACCGCCCGCGTTGTCCGCGATGGGCCCGAACGCGTCGATGGAGACCGTCGCGCCCACGAAGGCCAGCATGCCGAGGCTCGAGAGCGCGATGCCGTAGGTGCCGCAGACCCGGCCGGAGAGGAACAGCGCCACGCCGATGAGCACGATGGGCAGCAGGCAAGAGCGCGAGCCGATGGCGTCGCCCTTCGTGATGACGAACGCGCTGCCCTCGGACGCGATCTCCGCCAGGCGGCGGGTCGGCCGGTAGTCGGTGCTGGTATAGTATTCCGTGATGGAGCCGATGGCGATGCCGCTCAGGATGCCCAGCACGCTGGAGACCCACGGCGACAGCCAGCCGAGCTGGAAGGAACCGTAGAGCGGAACGCCGGCAAAAACCACCTTTGCCGCGGCGAGCCCGCCCGCGACGGTGAGCCCGGCGGAGATCCAGGTGGCGAGATTCAGCTCGCGCGAGGGATTCGCGCCCATTTTACGCACGGCCGCGTACCCGAGCCCGAGCAGGCAGCCGAGCAGGCCCGCGCCCGCGAGCACGATGGGGAAGACGGTGGTCGCCGTGAAGGTGTCGGACGTGACGGCCGCGCCGCCGGCCAGCGCGCCGCGGTAGATCGTCACCGCGATCATCAGGGCCGCCGCCATGGTGGCGACGAAGCTCTCGAGCAGGTCCGAGCAGTTGCCCGCGATGTCGTTCACGTTGTCGCCGATGAAGTCTGCGATCACGTTCGGCACGCGGCTGTCGTCCTCGGGCAGGTCGTGGCGGAGCTTCGCGAGAATGTCGGAGGAGATGTCGGCGGCCTTCGTGTAGTTGCCGCCCGCGACCCGGTTGAACATGGCGACGAGCGAGCAGCCCAGCGAGTAGGTCGTCACGCGCGTGACGGAAGGATTGCATTCGAGCTTCGCCAGAAAGCCCGTGCCGACGGCCTCGGGATCGATGCCGTTCCAGATCAGGAGCACCGCAACCATGCCCAGCATGCCGAACGCCTGCACGCTCAGGCCGCTCACGCTGCCGCCGCACAGCGCGACCTTGACGGTCTCGCCGATGGAGCGCGTCTGGCGCGCGCGGTTGGCCGTGCGCACGTTGGCGTACGTCGCGCTGCGCATGCCCAGCACGCACACCGCGCTCGACATGCACGCGCCCATCAGAAAGGTGAGGCCGCTCGTCTTTTCCACGAACAGGCTGAACACCACCGCGACGATGAGCACAACGAGACCGATGCTTTTGAATTCCGTTTTCAGGAAGGTGGACGCGCCGCTGCGGATGATGCCGGCCATGTCCGCCATCTCCGCCGTGCCCTCCGGCATTTTCCGGATGCGGAAGAACTGAAAGAACACATACGCGACCGTCAGCACGATCACGCACAGGACCAGTAGCCATGCCATGACAAATGACGCCTCCTTCATGTTGTCGGTGTGAAGCCGCAGCTGCCGGCTTCCGTGTCGGCGGGAATTTTCAAGCGCCAAATTTCTCACAATTATAATATACTACAAAAAAACGGACTGTCAAGAGATAATTTTGTGCAAAAAAGCGAAAATCCGGGCAATAAAAAGCCGCGCGGACTGTTCCGCGCGGCGTGAATGCGGCTCTCAGGCGGGCAGGATCTCCAGCCAGTAGCCGTCCGGGTCCTGGATGAAATAGATGCCCATGGCCGGATTTTCATAGCAGATGCAGTTCATCTGCCGATGCAGGGCGTGCGCGGCGGCAAAATCGTCCGCGCGGAAGGCCAGGTGAAACTCCTGCTCTCCGAGATCATAGGGCTGGCTGTGCTCCCGCAGCCAGGTGAGCTCCAGCTCGAAGTCCGTCTCGCCGTTTCCGACGTATACGATCACGAACGAGCCGTCCGGCGCCGTCTTCCGGCGGCGCTCCGTCAGGCCGAGCGCCTGGCGGTAGAAGGCGAGGGAGCGGTCGAGGTCGGTCACGTTGTAGTTTTCGTGGATCATTTTGAATGTCATGGCAAACCATCCTTTCGTTCCTGAAAAATCGGCCGGGCGCGGTCAGCTCCGCAGAAGCGCCAGCAGCGCCTCCGCCAGGCCGTCCTGCTCGTTGGTTTTCGTCACCAGATCGGCCTCGGCGAGCACCTCCGGCGCGGCGTTGCCCATCGCGACGCCGCAGCCCGCGTATTCGATCATGGTGGCGTCGTTCGTTCCGTCGCCGAAGGCCGCGCAGTTTTCGCGGGGAATGCCGAGATAGCCGCAGAGAAACCGCAGCGCCGCGCCCTTGGTCGCGTCCTTCGCATTGACCTCGATGTTGCTGGCGATGGAGGTGGAGACGGCGTAATCCGGAAAGCGCCGGAGCATCTGCGCGAGATACGCCTCCTTTTCAGGGACGGTCCGGAAGTAGACCTGCAGCTTCTGCACCGGCTCGGTTTTCAGAAGCTTCTCGCGCGCCGTGTCCATGGGGGAATAGATCATCCGCAGCATGCCGGTCAGAACCGGCTCGTCGGAAAAGCCGCCGAGCCGGGCGTAGTCCTGCGGGCGCATCCAGCCGCGCCCGTCCTGATAGCAGCCCACGATGGCCGGGAGGCTGTAGAGGTAGTCCGACATGCGCGCGGCCTGCGCCGGCGTCATCATCGCCTCGCGCAGCACGCGCCGGCCCGGGACGTCGTACACCTCTGCGCCGTTGACCGTGATGGCGTAGCGCAGCTCTGGCAGCGTGCGCACCGGCTCGGGCATCGTGTCGTAGAGCCGGCCCGTGACCGGCACGAGCAGGACGCCGGCCCGGCGCGCCTCGTCCAGCGCGGCATAGGTAGCGGGGGAGATCGATTTGTCCTCTTTCAAAAGTGTGCCATCGAGATCGAAGGCGACAAGCTGCAGGTTCATGTTTGTTTACCGTGTTTCTGAAGGATACCCCCTATTTTACCGGCTTCGACATTTCCTGTCAAGCCCGGCGGCTTGTGTTGACTTTCTCCGGCCGGGTGGGTAGAATGAAACTGGTATTCCGGATACGGAGAATTTTTGACGAACGGATGGGGCCAGACCATGATACGCACCTACACGCTCAGCGGCGGAGAGGGCAAGCCGCTCTACGAGCAGCTCTACGAACAGCTCAAGCACGAGATTCTCACCGGCGCGCTCGCGGGCGGGGAAAAGCTGCCGTCCAAGCGCGCGCTGGCGGAGCATCTGGGCATCAGCAAGATCACCGTCGAGACGGCCTACGCCCAGCTGATGGCCGAGGGCTACCTCTACTCGCGCGAGCGGGCCGGCTATTTCGTCGAGAGCATCCCGCTGCCCGACGCGCCGCCCTCCGCGCCGCCGCCCGCGCCGGAGCCGCCGCGCGAGGCGCCGAAGCGCAGCCCGTCCGCGGAGCGGTTCCCGTTCTCCGTGTGGGCGCGGCTGATGCGCGGGGTCATTCTCGACCAGTACCAGGATCTGCTGGGCCCCGTGCCCAGCATGGGCATGCCCGCCCTGCGCGGGGCCATCGCGGCGGAGCTGCTGCGCGAGCGGGGCATGGAGGTTCTGCCGGAGCAGATCGTGATCGGAGCCGGCACCGAATACTTCTACAGCCTGATCGTGCAGCTTCTGGGCCGCGAGCGCGTGTATGCCATCGAGGAGCCGGGACACCGTAAGATCGCGCGGGCGTATCTCGCCAACGGGGCGCGGGTTGTGCCCATCGCCATGGACCGGGACGGACTGCTGCCGGACGAGCTGGAGAAAAGCGGCGCGTCGGTCGTGCACCTGTCCCCGTCGCACCACTATCCCACGGGCATCGTGACGCCCATCGGCCGCCGGCAGGCGCTCATGCGCTGGCTCTCGGCCAGGGAGGACCGCTATGCGGTCGAGGACGACTACGATTCGGAGTTCCGCTTCGCGGGCCGGCCGATCCCCACCATGCAGAGCATGGATACGACGGGCCGGCTCCTGTACCTCAACACGTTCTCCCGCACGATCGCGCCGTCCCTGCGCATCAGCTATCTCATTCTGCCGCGGGCCGCGCTGGCGCTGTGGCGCGGTCGCGTGGGCTTCTACAGCTGCGCCGTGCCCAGCTTCGAGCAGCTCACGCTGACACGGTTTTTGAGCGAGGGCTATTTCGACAAGCACGTCAGCCGCATGAAGAAATACTACCGGGGCGTGCGCGCGCGGCTTCTGTCGGCGCTGGCCGCGTCGCCGCTGGCCGGCCGCTGCACGGTGCTGGACGCGGGCGCGGGGCTGCACTTTCTCGTGCGGATCCGGACGGACAGGACGCAGGAGCAGCTGCGGGCGCTGCTGGACGCCGCGGGCCTGCGGCTGCCGTTTCTGTCGTCGTTCTACATGGCAGAGCCCGCGCCCGATTCGCGCCTGTGCGTCGTGGTGGACTACGCCGACGCCGACCCGGACGCGCTTGAGGCGGGCCTGGCTAGGCTGTCTCAATATAGCGGCTGCTTGTAAAGCCGATGAGACCGCTGTAGCGCGTCGTGTACCAGCCGTCGTATTCCCCCAGGATCTCGACGGGGGAGGCGTTCGGAATTTTGGCCAGGACCGGCGCGTCCGGCTCGGGATACTCGCGCAGATTGAGACTGCCGGACGAGAGAACGACCCGGCCCTGCCGGACCGCGCCCGGCGCGAGGAAGGGCAGGCCGAAATACTCCGTTACGCCCCTGGCCAGCGCGGCCGCGAGCGCGCCGAGGTTCCCGGTCAGCCAGTCGGCGTCGGCCTGGTTGTCGTGGTAGCCCAGCTCCGCCAGCACAGACGGCGCGCGGGTGCGCCGCAGCTCGCCGATGGCGGTGGACGGCAGCGCGCGCACGAGCGCGGGGTCGGGGTAGACGGTGCGGATGTTGTCCGCGAGAATGTTCGCCATCCGCAGCCCCAGCTCGCTCGTGGGATAGTAGTACACGTCGACGCCGCGCAGCTGCCCCGCGAGCGAGGCGGGCGCGGCGTTGGAGTGCAGGGCCAGGTGGAAGTCGTAGCTTCCCTGGTTGGAGGCGGCGATCGACGCCGCCGCGCTGCCGTTCGGGTCGTTCCGGGTCACGTTCACGCCGCTGGCCTCGAGCCAGGGCGTCATCTCGTCGGCCAGCCGGTTCATCCAGTAGGACTCGTTCCCCGTCGTGACGTAGGTGTTGAAATACTGCGTCGAGGGGCTTAAAAACAAAAAGGGCATTCCACCGCCGCCTTTCCCGATTTGCCCATCCTATGCGCGCCCCGGTCCCGGCGTGAAAATAGATTTACAAGACTGCCGGGAATGTGATAGGATAAAAACAGAAAGGCGAGACCAAAGCGAGACCGGCGAAAGCCGTCCAAGGAGAGAACATGCAGTATATTGTTGTGGATATGGAGTGGAACCAGCCCTGGCCGGGCTCGTATACGGCCAGAAAGCCGCTGCCGTCGCCCATGCGCGGGGAGATCATCCAGCTCGGCGCCGTGCGCGTGCTGCCGGATCACACCGTCGGGGACGAATTCCAGGCGCTGGTCAGCCCCCGGTATTTTAAGAAAATGAACCGCAAGATCGCCAGCCTCACGGGCCTGCACGAGGCGCGCCTGCGCGAGGAGGGCCTGCCCTTCCCCGAGGCCGTCGCGCGCTTCCGCGCCTGGTGCGGGGAGGACTGCGCGTTTCTGGCCTGGGGCTTCGACGACATCACCGTGCTGCGCGAGAACCTCGTGCTGCACGGGCTGGACACCGCCTGGGCCGACAACTGGTACAACGCGCAGCTCATCTTCAACGTGCAGACGAACAGCGGCAGCGCGCAGAAGGCGCTGTCCACCGCCCTGGCGCTCATGGAGATCGAGCCGACCCGCCCCGCGCACGACGCGCTGGGCGACGCCTATCACACCGCGCTCATCTGCGCGCGGCTCGACCTCGCGAAGGGGATCGCGGAGTACGGCGGCGCGGTCAAGAGCCACGAAAACGGCTTCCACGGGGCCGAGCTGCCCGGCTGTCTCACGCGGGCCGTCTTTCACGGCTACGCGGACAAGCCCGCCGCGCTCGCGGCCATGGGAGGGCAGGAAAACCGCTGCCCCGCCTGCGGCGGGACCATGCAGGTCTCGCGCTGGCTCAGCCAGCAGGGCCGCCGCTACATGGCGCTGGCCGCCTGCCCAGAGCACGGGCAGTACCTTGTGCGCGTGCGGCTGTCCCCCGACCCGGATGGCACGCTGCGCGTCAGCCGCCTCGTCTACGACGGCGCGTCCGAGGCCGCAAAGCTCTGCCGCGAGCAGGCGCAGAAGTCCCGCCCGCCCAGACGCCGCAGAAGAAGGCGCGCCAAACCCGACGCCGGGGAAACGGGCGCGTAAAATTTTTTCGGAATCCGGGTTTTTCCCGCAACCCTGCGCGGCAAACGTCGTCTGGATGGGTGACCAAACATAAAGGAGGAAAAACCATGAAAAGGAATCGCATTCTTGCGCTCACGCTGGCCGTCCTGCTGCTGGCCTGCTGCCTGACCGCCTGCTCGAGCGCGGCAAAGACCAGCGCGAGCTACGCCGAGATGCCGGCGGCTGCGGCGCTGACCGAGGAAACAGCCGGAACCGCGGCGGACACCGTCAACACCTTTGTCGCGACCGACAATGCGGCCGCAAGCGAGGCGAGCAAAACGGCTTCGGCGTCCGGCACGTCCGCCGCCGAGGGTCAGACCGCCGATACGGCGCCGACCGCGGAGAGCATGTCGAAGAAGCTCATCTACACCGCGAACGTCACGCTCCAGACCACCGAGTTCGACAAGGCCGTCGCCGCGCTCGAGGCCTCCGTCGATTCCATCGGCGGCTTTGTGGAGAATTCCAGCGTCAACGGCAACACCGTCTACCGGGACGACGGCACGACCACCGTCGTCGACCGCGTGGCGTACTACACCGTCCGCGTGCCCGCCGACCGGTTCAAGGAATACCTGTCGCAGGTGGACGGGCTCGGCAACGTCATCTCCTCGAGCAAGAGCGCCGAGAACGTCACCTCCTCCTACACCGACTACGAGGCGCAGCTGGATTCGCTCAAGACGCAGGAGAAGCGGCTGCTGGAGCTGCTCGCCAAGGCCGAGGACGTGGACAGCCTGGTGGCCCTCGAGGAGCGACTGTCCGACGTGCGCTATCAGATCGACTCCATCGAGCGCAGCCTGCGCGATCTCGACGCGCAGATCGCGTATTCCACCGTGTCCGTCGAGCTCGACGAGGTGGAGGCCTACACGCCGACCGCGACCGTGACCCGGACCTTCGGCCAGAAGCTGTCCGACGCGCTCTCAGACGGCTGGAACAGCTTCGTGCGCGGCATGCAGGGCTTCTGCGTGGGCATTGTGTCCGTCCTGCCGACGCTTGTGCTGCTGGCGCTCATCGCGCTGGCGATCGTGCTGATTGTCCGCAGCTCGCGCAAAAAGCGCCGCGAAAAGGCGCAGAAGAACGCCGCCCAGCAGCCCCCGCAGGCTCCGCAGCCTCCGCAGGCATAAATCAGACAAAAAATCCGCTGCAAAATGCCGTGCATTTTGCAGCGGATTTTTAATTGGTTCGTTATGCCTCGGCCGGCAGCAGGGCGTCGCGGAGGGCGGACGTGGTCGCGCCGCGGAAGAGGCTGCCCGCGTTGCCGTGGACGACGTTCAGAGCCGGGACCGCGTGGTTGATGGGCGTCTTGCCCTCCATGTAGAGGTCGAGGTCGAGCATGTAGACCGGCTCCTCCTGCGTCTCGTGGGTCTTGTTGTTGACCTTGCGCATGATGCCGGGGCCGCACTTGATGTTGGCCTTCGACCCGCCCGGCACCGCGGCGGTGATCGTCTGCTCGTTTTTGACGAACGCGGATTCCTGCGCGTCGTCGTCGCCCATGAGGCCGAGATAGCCCGGCTCGATCAGCTCGCGCCACGGCGTGTCGGCCAGCTCGAGCGCCTTGCGGTTGAAGGCGTTGATATAGCGCAGGCCCACGCGCGAGAAAAACGCGGGGGAATAGACGCGGATGAACGCGGCCAGGACGAAGTCGAGCCGCTTGGCGAAATCCTCCCAGCGGAGATAGCGGTGCGTGGACAGGGCGATGAAGTTTTTCGTCAGGCTCACCTTCCACTGCCCGTCGGCGGAGATGAACTGGTAGTTGTTGACCGTGCCCTGCGGGACCGGCTTGCCGTTCACGTTCTGCGGCGGCAGCTGCTCGACGTTTTTGTTGTAGCCGGGATACTCCCCGCGCACGGCGTCCTGAAACTCAAACGGCTCCTGCGCCTCGATCTTCAGGATGTCCGGAAACCGGAGCTGGCAGATGACCTCAATGAGCTGATTCCGCTCGTAAATGCAGCGCGTTTCGTCGGAAAACATTGCAAAAGCCTCGCTTTCTGTTCTTTCCTACAGTATAGCTTTTTTTCGCCAAATTGCAAGACGGGGAAAAACGTGCTATACTGATGGCAGCTTACCGTTGGGAGGGATTCCGTGGACTTTCTGAGGCTTTTGGAGGGCATCCGCACGCCGGCGCTGAACGTCTTTTTTTCCGGCGTCACATACCTCGGCAGCGAGCTGGCCTTTATCGTGGCGGCGCTGGCCGTGTTCTGGTGCGTGGACAAGCGGCGCGGATATTATCTGTTTTTGATCGGATTTTTCGGCACGACGCTCAGCCAGTCGCTGAAGCTGATCTTCCGGGTGCCGAGGCCGTGGGTGCTGGACCGCAATTTTACCATCGTGGAAAGCGCGCGCGCGGACGCGGGCGGCTATTCCTTCCCGTCCGGCCATACGCAGACCGCCGTCGGCACCTACGGGGGGCTCGCGATCACGACGAAGCGGAAATGGCTGCGGATCGTCTGTCTGGCGCTCGTGGTGCTGGTGCCGTTTTCCCGGATGTATCTCGGCGTGCACACCCCGCTGGACGTGGGCGTCGCGTTCGTGACGGCGGCGGCGCTGGCGCTGGTTTTGTGGCCGCTCATGCAGCGCGCGGGCGAGAACCGGCGCATCATGCCGCTTTTGCTGCTGGCGGTCGCGCTGTGCAGCGCGGCCTTCCTCGTCTACGTGACGGCGTACCCGTTCCCGGCCGACACGGACGCGGAAAACCTGGCCGAGGGCGTCAAAAACGCCTACACGCTGGCGGGCGCGGTCGCGGGGCTGATCGCCGTCTACGCGCTCGATGAAACCAAGCTCCGCTTTCGGACCGAGGCGCCCTGGTACGGCCAGCTGCTGAAGCTCACGCTGGGCCTGGCGCTGCTTCTGGCGGTGCGGACGGGGCTGAAGGCTCCGCTCAGCGCCCTGCTGAACGGCTCGCAGATGGCGAATTTCATCCGGTATTTTCTGGTCGTGCTGACCGCCGGCAGCATCTGGCCGCTGACGTTTCCGTTCTTCGCGCGGCTTGGGCGCGGAAAGGAGAGGACATGAGCTGGCTTTGGATCGTTCTCGGCGCGCTGCTGCTCGCGGCGCTCGCGCTGGGATACGTGTCGTTCCGTTTTGCCTGCGTCCGGCGCAGGCAGCGGGATCTGACCACGCGGGAGAGCCTCGAGGCCTCGCACTACGCGCCGCTGGCCGACGAGATGCTCGCGGGCATGGCGTTTTTGAAGGAGCACGACCCCGAGGTCCTGCACGTGAAGAGCTTCGACGGACTGACGCTCACCGCGCGGCTCGTCACGCAGAAGAATGCGCGCGGGACGCTGCTGCTGTTCCACGGCTACCGCTCGACCTATCAGATCGACTACGCGATTTCGGCGCCGTTTTATTTCGCGCAGGGCTTCAACCTCCTGCTCGCCGACGAGCGCGCGCACGGCGACTCCGAGGGGCGGTACATCACCTTCGGCGTGCGCGAGCGGCGGGACGTCTATACCTGGGTGTGCGAGGCGGCGCAGCGCTTCGGGCGGGAGTTCCCGTTCTTCCTCGGCGGGCTGTCGATGGGCGCCTCGACGGTGCTGATGGCGTCGGAATACAAATTCCCCGCGAACGTGCGCGGCATCGTCGCCGACTGCGGCTTCACCTCGCCCTATGAGATTCAGAAGTCCGTGCTGCGCGCGCGCAATCCGCGGCTGCTCGCGGGGCCGCTGCTGTGCCTGCTCGGCCTGTACGCGCGGGTGTTCGCGGGCTTCGGCCTGAAGGAGGCCTCCACCCTGGAGGCCGTGAAAAAGACAAGCTACCCGATCCTCTTCATCCACGGCTCCGGCGACACCTTCGTGCCCTGCCGCATGTCGCAGGAGAACTACGACGCCTGCCGCTCGGAGAAGCGGCTGCTGATTATCGACGGCGCGAACCACGCCATGAGCTACATACAGGACCGGCCGCGCGTGCAGTCGGCGCTGGAGGCATTTTTTGACGACCATCTGAAGGAGGAGCAGCCATGACCAACCAGCATGAGATCCTGGAGCCCGGCCCGCTGCTGAACGAGGCCGGCAATCTCCGCGAGCCCGGCTTTGCCCGGCGGCCCCTGCCCGTCTACGACCGCAGCGCCGTTCGCGCGGGCGCGCTGCGGATCAAGGAATGGGACTATTACCTCATCACCGACGGCCGCATCGGACTTGCGCTCACGATCGCCGACAACGGCTACATGGGTCTGGACTCCGTGTCGCTTCTTGACTTCGACGAGCGCCGGCAGACCACGAAAAGCCCCATGCGCCTGTTTCCGTGCGGAAAAACCCGCCTGCCCGCATCGAGCGCGGAGGGCTGCGCCGAGATCGCGCGCGGCGGCTATGCGCTGGCCTTCTACCACGAGGACGGCGCGCGCAAGCTCAGCTTCCACATGGACAAATTCCAGGGCAGCGACGCCCTCGAGGGCATCGTCACGCTGACGGACGAGCCGGACGAGAGCATCGTGATCGCCACGCCCTTCGACAAGCCCGGGCATTTCTATTTCAATCAGAAGATCAACTGCCTGCGCGCGACAGGCTGGATTGAGCTGGGCGAGCGCCGCTGGGAGCTCACGCCCGACCGCTTCTTCGCCGTGCTCGACTGGGGCCGGGGCGTGTGGACGTATCACAACACCTGGTACTGGAGCAGCGCCTCCGGGCTGCTCGACGGCGTGCCGTTCGGCTGGAATCTGGGCTATGGCTTCGGCAATACCGCCGCCGCGACGGAAAACGCGCTGTTCTATGACGGAAAGCTGCACAAGCTGACGAACGTCAGCTTCGGCATCCCCATGAAGGACGGAAAAGAGGACTACCTCCGGCCCTGGCGCTTCACGAGCGAGGACAACCGATTCTTCATGGACTTCGAGCCGATCCTGGACCGCAGCGCAAGGACCGATCTGGGCTTCCTCAAATCCGACCAGCATCAGGTCTTCGGCCGCTTCACGGGCCGCGTCACGCTCGACGGCGGCGACGTGCTGCCCGTCAGGGAGTTCTTCGGCTTCGCGGAAAAGGTGGAGAACAAATGGTGACGATCGAAATTCACTATTTTGACGGCAACCTGCCGCGTCTGGAGCGGACGGAGCAGGGAGACTGGGTCGATCTGCGCGCCGCGGAGCGGGTGGAGCTGAAGGCGGGCGAGTCTGCGCTCATCCCGCTGGGCGTGTCCATGCGCCTGCCGGCGGGCTTCGAGGCGCACATCGCGCCGCGCAGCTCCACGTTCAGGCGCTGGGGCATCCTGCAGACAAACGGCGTGGGCGTGGTGGACAACCGCTACTGCGGCACGAACGACGAGTGGAAAATGCCCGTCTGGGCCACGCGCGACACGGTCGTCGAGCGGGGCGACCGCGTGTGCCAGTTCCGCGTCGTGGAGAACCAGCCCGCGCTGTCGTTCCGCGAGGCCGAAACGCTGGACGGGACCGACCGCGGCGGCTTCGGCTCCACCGGCGCGCGCTGACGGGCAAATTGGACACCTTTGCGAATGTGTCAAAAAACATGTAAAAATAGCCGAAATATCGCGTGAAAAAAGGACGGAAACTATTGATTCCGCCCTTTTTGCGTGTTAAGCTGGACATAGCGGGACCGGGAGATTCAACCGATGGACAGGAGGATTTTACATGAAAAAGTTTATCAACCAGGTCGATCAAGTGGAAAACCAGATGATCCAGGGCATGGTGAAGGCCTATCCTCAGTACGTCAGAAAGCTCGACTGCGGCAACGTGGTGGTGCGCGCGAAGAAGAAAGAGGGCAAGGTCGCCCTGATCTCCGGCGGCGGCTCCGGACACGAGCCCGCGCACGGCGGCTATGTCGGCGAGGGCATGCTGGACGCGGCCGTGGCCGGCGCGGTGTTCACCTCCCCGACGCCCGACCAGATCTACGAGGGCATCAAGGCCATCGCCACCGACGCGGGCGTGCTCATGGTCATCAAAAACTACACGGGCGACGTCATGAACTTCGAGATGGCGGGCGAAATGGCCCAGATGGACAACATCAAGGTCGCGCAGGTCGTCGTGAACGACGACGTGGCCGTGGACGGCAGCCTCTATACGGTCGGCCGCCGCGGCGTGGCGGGCACGGTGCTCGTCCACAAGATCGCGGGCGCGAAGGCCGAGACGGGCGCCTCGCTGGAGGAGGTCCGGGCCACCGCGCAGAAGGTCATCGACAACGTGCGCACGATGGGCGTGGCCATCCGCCCCTGCACCGTTCCCGCGGCCGGCAAGCCCGGCTTCGAGCTGGGCGAGGACGAGATGGAGGTCGGCATCGGCATCCACGGCGAGCCCGGCACCCACAAGGAGCCGCTGCGTCCGGCCGACGAGATCGTCGATCATCTGCTCGACAAGATCCTCGCCGACATCGACTACACGGGCCATGAGGCAGCCGTGATGGTCAACAGCTCCGGCGGCACGCCGCTCATGGAGCTCTTCGTCATCAACAACCATGTCCACGACGTTCTGGAGAGCAGGGGCATCCGGGTCTATCGCACCTTTGTGGGCGAGTACATGACCTCCCTTGAGATGGAGGGCTTCTCCGTCTCCGTGCTGCGGCTGGACGACGAGCTGAAGGCGCTGCTGGACGCGCACGCGGATACCATTGCATTCAAAGCATAATCGCATAGGGGAGTAACAACATGGTCAATTCGGAACAGGTCGTGGGCATTCTGCACGCGATCGGAGACAAAATCATCGAACAGAAGCTCTATCTGTCGGAGCTGGACAACGTCATCGGCGACGGCGACCACGGCATCAACCTGGCGCGCGGTTTTCTCGCCGTGCAGCAGAAGGAGCCCGCGATGCAGGGCAAGGACGTGGGGACGATCTTCAAGACGGTCGGCATGGCGCTCGTCTCCACGGTCGGCGGCGCGTCCGGGCCGCTTTACGGCACGGCGTTCATGCAGGCGGGCAAGGAGATGGCCGGCAAGACGGAAATCGGGCCGGACGACCTGCTGACCATCCTGAACGCCGCCATTGCGGGCGTGCAGCTGCGCGGCAAGGCCGTCGCGGGCGAAAAGACGATGCTCGACGCCATGATCCCGGCCAGAGACGCGCTGGCGGCGAACCTGCCGCTCGGCGCGAAGGGCGCGCTGGCCGCCGCGGTGCAGGCTGCGCGGGACGGCGTGGCGTATACGAAGACCATCATCGCCACCAAGGGCCGCGCCAGCTATCTCGGCGAGCGCAGCCTCGGGCACCAGGACCCCGGCGCCACGTCGTTCACGATGATGCTGGAGGTCGCGGCGGACGCGGTATAAGGAGGCGGCATGGTCGGATTTGTGATCGTATCCCACTGTCAGAAGCTGGCCGAGGGCGTTGCGGAGCTGACGACGATGATGGCCGACGGCGTGCCGGTCCGCGCGGCGGGCGGCATGGACGACGGCGGCTTCGGCACCAGCTTTGACAAGATCAGCCGGGCCATCGGCGAGGTGTATTCCGACGACGGCGTGATCCTGCTCATGGACATGGGCAGCGCCGTCATGACGGCGGAGATGGTGCTCGAGAGCATGGAGGGCCGGAAGCTCGCGCTGGCCGACTGCCCCCTCGTCGAGGGCGCCGTGACCGGCACCGTGGAAGCCGCGGGAGGCCTGCCCATGGAGGAAATCCTGCGGGATCTGGCCGAGGTCGGAAAGCAGAACAAGCTGTAAAGCGGCAATCGCGGAAAAACAACAAGCTGCCGTCCTCCGGCCATACGGCCGGGGAACGGCAGCTTTTCCGCCGCGCCGGGGAGGCGAGAAAACCGGAACTGCGCGATGACGCTGACACAATGCGAGCCCGCAGATCCGCAATCTCCGGGCCCTGTCGCCCGCGTGAGTCAGAGTGTCCGGACCGCCTCGCGGATCTGGCCGAGGGCGGTTTCCAGCACGGAACGCGGGCAGGCGGCGTTGAGGCGCATGAAGCCGTGCGTGCCGCGCTGGAAGCCCTCGCCGCCGGACAGGCCGACGCGGGCCTTTTCCGCGAAGAACCGGCCGAGCGCCCCGTCGTCGTCTCCGAAGCCGAGGCCCCGGCAGTCGAGCCAGGCGAGGTAGGTGATCTCGGGCAGGCGCATTTTGATCTGGGGAATGTTCTCCTGCAGATAGCTCTGCACAAACGTCATGTTGCCGGACAGGTACGCGCAGAGCTGGTCGAGCCACTCATCGCCCTCCAGCCAAGCCGCGCGCATGGCAGCCATGGCAAAGGCGTTGCAGCGGTGAATCTCGTAGTTTTTCCAGTTCGTGTAGAAGCGCGTCTGCCAGTCCTTGCGCCAGAAGACGACGCAGTTGTTCTGCAGGCCTGCGAGGTTGAAGGTCTTGGTCGCGGAGAAGCAGACGACGGTATTTTTCCGGATTTCCTCCGGCATCGTGCCCATGGAGACAAAGTGATTGCCGAACAGCTCCAGATCGCCGTGGATCTCGTCGGAGACGACGGGCACGCCGTACCGCAGGCACAGCTCGCCCAGGCGCAGCAGCTCGTCCCGCCGCCAGATGCGGCCGAGCGGATTCTGCGGGTTGCACAGCAGCAGCAGCTTCGGGCCCTTCTTCAGCTTCTGCTCCAGATCGTCGAAGTCCATCTCGCACGAGCCGTCCTCCGCGACGAGCAGGCGGTTTTCCACGACCCTGCGGCCCGGCCAGCACTCGATCACGTCGTAAAACTCAGGGTAGACCGGCGTCTGCATCACAATGCTGTCGCCGGGCTCGGTGAATTCCCGCACGAGCTCGGACAGCGACGGCACCACGCCGGGGACGACCTCGATGGAGCCCTGCTCCGGTTCCCACCCGTGGCGGCGGAGCAAAAAGCCGCGCGCGGCGTCGAAAAAGCTTTCGGATTTGGCGACGTACCCGTAGATGCCGTGCTCGGCCCGCCGCACGCAGGCGTCCACGACCGGCTGCGCCGTGCGGAAGTCCATATCGGCCACCCAGAGCGGGAGCACGTCCTTCGTCCCGAAGGCCTTGTCCCGTTCGTCGTATTTCAGACAGTCTGTCCCGTCGCGGGGAATGATCTCATCAAAATTGTAGCGCATAAGCGTCCCTCCCGAAAAACAATCTGCGTTCAGATTACCACAGGTCGGGGAAAATGTAAAGCCGCCGCCCGGCGGGATACCTCGTCTGTCCGCGCTGCTTCACGCGGAATTTTGCGGCAGATAGGCATGAGATTCTTCGTCGCTGGCGCTCCTCAGAATGACAAATGGGGGAGTTTTGAGCGTTGTTCCCGCCCACCGCAGAATTTGTAGGGGCCGATGCCCACATCGGCCCGTTTGCGCGGTTTTCGGCTTGCTGGTTTTTCAGCCTCCGCTGGGGTTACGCCCTCCGGGGGCCTCTTCTTTCCGCTCGTGCGGAAAGAAGAGGAAGAAAGGCACGCCAAAGGGAAGGGCTTTTTACAAAGCCGCCCTTCCCTTTGGAATCCCATCCTCCGAAGATTGTTTTCCCGCCGCGCCTTACGCTGCCGTGCGCGCTGCCTCGCTCTGCTCGGCCCGCGCAATCGCGGTGCGGCGGGAAATGTCGGGGGGAAGGCCTACATAGAGCTTAGGCTTGCGGGCACGCGGAAATCATCCCATCTGTCATTCTGAGCGAAGCGAAGAATCTCGTCACAAACTTGCGTTTAGATTCTTCGTCGCTGGCGCTTCTCAGAATGACAGATGGCGGCGGACAGAAGCGGTGGAAAAAAGAGGCTGTGGAGAAGCGGAGCGGAAAGCTCCGGGTCTTCACAGCCTGTGTTTGACAGAAGAAATCGGCAAGCGGTCATTGCGCGGCGGCTGAGCCGAAGGCGGCCTGGCCGATCATCAGGGTGACGGCGCTCTCGGTCGCGATGAAATCGCCCGCGCGCTTGGCGGAGGAGGGAACGGCGGCCTGCGGAGCGGCCTGCACGGCGACGGGCTCCGGCGTGATGGCGGCCAGCGCGGCGGCGGCCTTTTCGGCGCTTTCCGAGGCCTGGCAGATCTTTGTCAGCAGAACGACGGCCTGCTCGAGCGTCAGGGTGCCGGAGGGAACAAAGCTGCCGTCTGTGCCGGACATCAGGCCGGCCTGCGTGATGACGGCCACGCCGCTGCGTGCCCAGGAGGAGATGTCCGAACGGTCCGTATAGGCGTTCAGCACGGTGTAGTCCGCCTCCGGCGAAAGCCCCGCGAGCGCCAGAAGCCGGGCGGAGATCATTGCGGCGGCCTCGCGCGTGACCGTGTCATCCGCGCGCGACGCGTCCGACATGAGGCCGAGCGCGTAGGCGTCGCTCCCGGTCCGATCAAGCAGCTCGTCGGCCGTCCGCGAGACGAGCGCGGCAAGCTGGCCGCGCGTGACGGCGGCGCGCCAGGCCGGCGCGGCGGTGAAGTCCGCCGTCAGGCCGCAGCCGTCGGCCGCCTTTATGTAGTCTGACGCCCAGTCGGAGACGGTGTATTCCGCGGGGAGCTTCGGCGTGGGGATGCCGCTCGCGCAGCGGAGCGTGTAGGCGGTGTAGCAGCTGCCGGGCCAGGCGATCACGCGGTTGACCCCGGCCTGGTTGTTCCAGCGCCAGTTCTGCTCGATGAGCGTGAGGCTTCCGTCGTCATTCACGGTTTTGACGAGCGCCGCGTGGCTGTAGCCCTTGCCGCGCGAGGCGGCGGAGGCGTAGAGCACGTCGCCCGTGACGGGCGCGTCGGTCGTCTCGAACCAGAAGCCGGCGTTGTCCTTGACCTTCGGGCCGCTGCCGCTGAAAATCACGTCGATGCCGTAGAGCGTTTTATAATACCGCACGATCAGCTCGGTGCAGTAGTAGGTCGGGCCGTTCAGGTTGTACAGGGCGTCCACCCCGTAGAGGGAGTCGGCCGCAAAATTGTCCTGGGTGATGGGCAGATACTCGGCGGCCATGATATTCTCGTTCGAGGCCATCGCCGCGCCGGAGAACAGAAGCAGCACACACAGCGTCAGGGCCAGTATGCGGAGAACCTGTCTTTTCATGCGGTTGTCCTTTCTGAACCGAAGTATTGAGGAGATTGTAACATATTGTTACTAATTTGTCAACGCCGACGCCGGTATTTTGTAACCTTTTCGTTCGACACGGAGCGGCGGGATGTGATATACTAATGGCGCAAGACGATTGCGGGAGGACGCTGCTTTTGAAAAACTATTTTGCCCTGTCGATGGACAGGCGGGAGATCGACCAGATCAGCGCGCTGGGGCTGGCGCACTGCGGCGACGCGGTGTTTGAGCTGCTGGTGCGCGCGTGGCTGTGCGACTGCGGGCGGGCGACGAAGGAAAGCCTGCACCGCGCGACGGTGAGCTACGTCCGGGCGTCCGCACAGGCGGCGCGCGTGGAGCGGCTGCTGCCGCTTTTGACCGAGGAGGAGCTCGCGCAGTACCGCCGCGGGCGCAACGCGCACGTGCGCCTGGTGCCGAAGGGCGCGACGCACGAGGAATATTCCCGCGCGACGGGGCTGGAGTGCCTGTTCGGCTATCTGTATCTGCTGGGCCGGACGGATCGGGCCAACGAACTGTTTGTAAAAACGATGGAGGAAGACCATGCCGATTGACGCGCTGTTTCTCTCCGCCGCGGCCGGGGAGCTGCGCTCGGGCGCGGTGGGCTGCCGCGTGGACAAGGTGCTCCAGCCGGAGCGCGACGCCGTGGTGCTGCAGCTGCGCGGCGCGGCCGGCGGCGGCAGACTGCTGCTCTCGGCCTCGTGCAACCATCCGCGCGCGCACTTTACGGCGCTTTCGTTTGAAAACCCCGCGCAGCCGCCGATGTTCTGCATGCTCCTGCGCAAGCACCTGACCGGCGGACGGCTTGCCAGCCTGACGCAGCCGCCGATGGAGCGGCTGCTCGATCTGGAATTCGACTGCCTGAGCGAGTTGGGAGAGCCCGCGAAGAAGCACCTGATCCTCGAGCTCATGGGCCGGAACTCCAATCTGGTCCTGACGGACGGCGAGGGGCGCATCCTCGACTGCCTGCGCCGCGTGGATATGGAAACATCGCCCGACCGGCCGCTGCTGCCGGGGCTGTACTACCATCTGCCGCCCGCGCGGGACAAGCAGAATCCGATGCTCGCGTCCGAGCAGGCGCTCGCGCGGCTGTTGGCGGAAAGACCGGCTGACGAGCCGTTTGACAAGTGGCTGCTCGACACCTTCGGCGGGCTGAGTCCGCTCGGCTGCCGCGAGACGGCGTACCGCCTGCTGGGCGATCTCGATGCGGACGCGTCCGGGGTGACGGCGCAGGCGCTGGCCGGGGCGTTCGCGAAGCTGCAGGCCGACGCGGACGCGCCCGTGCTGCTCATGAAGGACGCGGAGCCGTGGGATTTCTACTGCCTGCCCGTGCGACAGTACGGCGGGTACGTGCAGTCCCGGCCCGCCGAGAGCTTTTCGGCGCTGCTCGACGCATTCTACGGCGAGCGCGATCAAAAAGACCGCATCCGGCAGAAGACGCAGGCGCTGCGCAAGCTGGCCTCCAATCTGCACGCCCGCGCCGTGCGGAAGCAGGAGCTGCAGAAAAAGGAGCTCGCGGACACCAAAGACCGCGAGCACCTGCGCAGGCTCGGCGATCTCGTGACGGCGAACCTGCCGTCTATCCGCCGGGGCCAGACGCTGCTGGTGGCCGAGAACTTCTACGATCCGGAGCTGAAGCCCGTTGAAATCGTCCTCTCGCCCACGCTCTCGCCGCAGCAGAACGCGGCGAAGTACTACAAGGACTACCAGAAGGCCAAAAACGCCGAGAAGATCCTCACCGGGCAGCTCGCCCGCGGCGAAGAGGAGATCGCGTATCTCGAAAGCGTCCTCGAGGAGCTCTCGCGCGCGGGGACCGAGCGCGAGATCCAGGAGATCCGCGAGGAGCTGTCGGCCGGGGGCTATCTGCGCGGGGAGAACGGGAAAAAGCGCATGAAGCTGCCCGCGTCCAAGCCGCTGGAATTCTGCTCGCCCTCGGGCTGGCGCATCCTCGTGGGCCGCAACAACCGGCAGAACGACGAGCTGACGCTCAAAACGGCGCAGAAGCTCGACCTGTGGCTGCACGCGCAGAAGACGAGCGGCAGCCATGTGATCGTGGCGTGCGCCGGGGCGGAGCCGGACGACGAAACCGTCACGATGGCGGCCGAGCTCGCCGCGTACTACTCCCAGGCGCGCGAGGGACAGAACGTCCCCGTGGACTGCGCGCGCGTCAAAAACGTCAAAAAACCGGGCGGCGCGAAGCCCGGCATGGTGATCTACGACCGCTACAGCACCGTCTACGTCACGCCGTCGGCGGAAAAAATCGAAGGCTGGAGGCTTGACCCGCATGGATGACTGGCATGGCAAGCACTACGCGTTTTTTCAGAACCGGGAATGCGAATTTTTCCCCTGTCACAGGACGGACGATCCGGACGGCTTCAACTGCCTGTTCTGCTACTGCCCGCTGTACACGCTGGGAAAGGACTGCGGCGGCGCGTTCCGCTACAACGAAAAGGGCCTGAAGGACTGCACCGGCTGCCTGTTCCCGCACCGGGCGGAAAATTACGGCAGAATTGTCGAAAAATACGCGGAGATCTGCAGGGTCATGCGAAAATAATTCTTTCCGCGCCCGCGAATACTATGCGCGGGGTGATCGCATGAAAAAGCAGACGACAGACCTGCGCGACGAGGTGCGCGACGAGCCGGTGCCCGCTGTGCGCGGAGCCGCCGGCATCGAGGCCGGCGATGTGCTCGCGCAGCCCGAAAAACCGGAGGCCCGCGCAAATCGCGGCACCATTTGACACCGTGCGCCATAAGATGTCATGGAATCACCGGATTCCATGACATCTTTTTGGAGGTACGCCTATGTTCCATAGTCTTTTCGGCTGCTTCCGCCGGCGCTGCATCCGTTTCCCGGGCTTTGTCGCGCAGTCGTGCTGCAACCCCGGCTGCTGCTGCCGGGCGGCGAGCGCCAGTGAAAGCGAGAGCACTTCGTGCCAGAGCGCGAACTGCAAATACTGCATCATCTGCCAGAATCAGGCGGTCCAGCCGGTCCAGACGCCGTGCCGGCTGCCCGCCGGCTGCGGCTGCACGGGCGGCGGCGGCTTCCCGCCTCCTCCGCCCCCGCCTCCGTTCCCGCCCCAGCGCCCCTGCGGCTGCCGCGGATAGCGCAAAAAATTCCCGTCTGCATTTGCAGGCGGGAATTTTTGACTGTCAAAAAGGCCGGGCGTCACCGCGTCAGAGACAGCAGGCCGGAGCAGGGCGAGAACGGCCGGAACCGGAGCTGCGGAAGCGCCTTCTGCAGCTCGTCGAACACGAAATAGATCTCGCTCTCATCCCAGTCGCCGCCCGCTTCCCGGCGGCAGCGCTCCAGCTCCGCTCTGGTCGAAAACGCCACATCTGCGATGAGGATTCTGCCGCCCTCCCGGAGCAGGCCCGTCAGGGACCGCAGCAGGCGGACCTTGTCCGCGTCTGCCAGATGGTGCAGGGAGTATGTGGCGATGATGAAATCATAGGAATTCCGCAGAAGCGGCGCTGCCAGAGCCGCGGAGAAGTCCCCCTGAAACAGCGCGGCCTCCGGCATTTTGGCCTGCGCGAGCTCGAGCATCCTCGCGGAAAAATCCTGGCCGTATATTTTGCAGCCCTGCTCGTACAGCCGGCATGTCAGCGTGCCTGTTCCAAAGCCGAGGTCGAGGACCGCGGGCCGGCTCTTCTCCAGAACGATCCGATCAATCTCCGCCAGAATGGCCCGGTAGCCGGCGAACGGATAGCGGTTCGCCCCGTCGGAAAGGTCCACCGACTTGTCGTAGCTGTCGGCCCACAGATCGAAGCCCTTGCTGTCAAGCATCCGAAAATTCTCCAATCCCCGTTTCTGACGCGGCTCTATTTTTGCTGCAGCTCCTTCGGGAGCTGCTTTTCGTTCGCGCCGATGACAAGCGTGACGGCGAGCGCGACCGCGAGGCAGCCCGCCGCGGAGTAGTACCAGACGTTGCGCACCTCGTCGCTGAGCGCGTAGCCCAGCATCAGCAGGATCGCCGCCGCGGCGAACAGTACGACGCGGACGTCGTTGAGCCGCTTGTCCTTCTGTACGAGAAACCGGCAGTACGCCTCGCGGTCGTCAAAGCAGTCCTCCGCGCGCCAGGGCGTGAACAGCTTGCGAAAAAAATCCTTCATTCCGTCGGTCTCCCTCCGCCGTCCGGCAGGCGGGCGGCATATTCCTTGAGCCTGGCAAAGGTCTCGGCGCTCAGATCGTGCTCGATTTTGCAGGCGTCGATGTAGGCCGTTTCGCTCGCGACGCCCGCGGCCATCAGCAGCCGCGCGATCGTCTCGTGCCGGTCGTAGATGCCGGCCGCGACCTCCCGCCCCGGCGGGAGCAGGGACAGCAGGCCGTCCGCGATGCGGATGTGGCCGCTCTTCTCCAGCTCGTGCAGCATCACGCTGACCGTCGGCCGCGCGAAGCCCAGCCGCCGGGCCACGTCCACGGCGCGCACGGGTCCGCTTTTCTCCAGGATCAGAATGGCCTCCAGATAGTTCTCCGCCGATTCCCCGATCATACGCGCCGCCTCCTTTGCAGAATGTATGGATGAATTGTATCACGTTTTTCAGACAAACGCAAATCCTCCCGGCCGGCAAAAAAAACTGCCGGTTATGACGCGATATACATTGACAGGCGAGGTATATTGTGATAGAGTGTATTTCACAGACAGGAGGGATGGGCATGTCGATCGGGGCGGATCTGATCCGCGGGCACACGGACACCATCATTCTGGCGCAGCTTCTGCGCAAGGACAGCTACGGGTACGAAATCAACAAAATCATCGCGCAGACCTCCGGCGGGCAGTACGAGCTGAAGGAAGCGACGCTCTACACCGCCTTCAAGCGGCTGGAGGACGCCGGGATGATCACCTCCTACTGGGGGGACGAGGCCGTGGGCGCGAGGCGCCGGTACTACACCATCACGGCGCTCGGGCGCGAGACGTACGACCGGCTTCTGCGGGAGTGGGAGCAGGCGAAGCAAATTATCGACGGACTGCTGGAGGAGAAGTTATGAGGGACAAACTGAGGGAATATGTGGAGAACCTGTTCCGCTACGCGCCGAGGAGCACGCGGAACGTGGAGATGAAGGAGGAGATCCTTCAGAACGCGCTGGCGCACTTCGACGATCTGATCGCCGAGGGAAAGACCGAGGAGGCCGCCTACAACATCGCCGTTGTGGGCATCGGCGACGTGTCGCAGCTCATCGAGCCGGCGGGCGGGCAGTACACCCGCGAGGAGCAGGAGGCGCGGCGCCGCGTGTCGGGCCTGCTGCTGGCGGCGGCGGTGATGCTGTACATTCTGTGCGTGCTGCCGGTCATCCTGCTGCAGAGCACGCTGGGCGTGTGTTTGATGTTCGTGATGATCGCGATGGCGACGGGACTCATCATCTACCGCGGCAAGACCGGCTGCCACTATGAAAAGCAGGACGAGACGATGGTGGAGGAATTCAAAAAGTGGAAAAGCGACAACGAGGAGCACAGCTCGCTTTTTAAAAGCGTCAGCAGCGCAGTGTGGATGCTCTGCCTGGCCGCCTATTTTGTCGTGAGCTTTTACACGGGCGCGTGGCACATCACCTGGGTGATCTTTCTGATTGCCTCCGCCCTCCAGGGCGTCGTCCGCGCGGCCTTCGACCTGAGAAAGTGAGGAACGGAGCATGAAAAGCCGAAACGGCGCAATGGCGCGCCTGATTATCTGGAGCGTCGCGGCGGCGGCGCTCACCGCGGCGCTGGTCCTGCTGCTCACGGGCCGGGGCCGGTCGGCCCTGTCGGGGCTCTGGGGCAGCGGGATTCGCTGGCCGGAGACGGCCCTGAGCTACGCGGACGCGGAGCAATACACGGCGGGCGGGGGCGAGGCGGCCCTGCGCGACTGCCCGGAGGTGGAGATCAACTGGATCTCCGGCAGCGTGAAGATCACGGGATACGACGGCAATACCATCCGGTTTTCCGAGAACTATTCCGGCGACAGAGACCTGCAGCTGCACTACCTCGTGAAGGACGGAAAGCTGACGATCCAGCCCTGCGCGGCGAACAGGGGCCTGAATTTTCAGATGCCGGACAAGACGCTCGAGGTGCAGGTGCCGAACACGGGGCTGGAGAAGCTCACGGTGAGCACGACCTCCGCCGAGGTGTCCGCATCCGGCCTGCAGGCCGGGCAGCTGGAGGCGGAGACGGTTTCGGGCGGGATCTCGCTGGAGGCGCTGAAGCTCGGCACGCTGGAGCTCAGCACGACGAGCGGCGAGACCGCCGGCAGCGGCGTGACCGCCGACGAGGTGCAGGCGGAGACGACGAGCGGCGGGGCGGCGCTCGCAGGGACGTTCGGCTCGTTCAGCGGCAGCTCCGTGTCCGGCGATTTTCGCGTGCGCTCCGACGCGGCGCTGCGCGAGGCCGACATCGACACGACGAGCGGCGGGGTCGAGCTGCGCGTGCCGCGGGACTGCGGCTACACCGTGGAGTTCGACACGGTCTCCGGCTCGCTCACCAGCGGCTTTGCAGACCGCACGCCCTACGTCCACGGCGACGGCACGGCGGATTTCAGTGTCAATACGGTCTCCGGCAATCTGACAATCGGCCCCTCGTAGCATCCGGGGCGCAAACAATAATCGGGCCTGCCGCGAATATCGCGGCAGGCCCGATTGGCGTTTTCAGAGAGACTGCTTGACAGCGGACATGATGTCGCCGACCATGTACAGCGAGCCGTAGGCCAGCACGGTGCCGTCCGGCCCGGCGTGGGCGATGGCGGCGCGGACGCCGTCGGAGACGGTCAGGCAGGCGGTGACGGGCTTGCCGAAGCGGGTCAGATACGACGCCAGCCGGTCGGCCGGGAGCGCGCGCGGGTTGAGCGGCGTCACGGCGATGAATTCCTTTGCGAACGGCGCGACGCTGCCGTACATGTTGTCGTAGTCCTTGTCGGCCATGACGCCGGTGAGGACGGTCAGCGCGCGGCCGGGCAGATAGTCGCGGATGTTCTGCACGAGCGCCTCGATGCACTGCGGATTGTGCCCGCCGTCCACGATGAACAGCGGATCTCTGCGCAGAATCTCGAACCGGCCGGGCCACGAAACCGTCTCCAGACCCCGGCGGATGTCGTCGTCGGAGAGCTTCCAGCCCTTTTCCTGCAGGACGGTCGCGGCGGTGAGCACGACGGCGGCGTTGCGGAGCTGGTGCGCGCCGAGCAGCGGCAGCCGCAGCCCGGAAAACCGGCCCCAGTCGAAGACCTGCCCGTCCAGCGTGCGGAGCACGGGACGCAGGGAATCGAAGTCCGCCTTGTGCAGCCGCGCGCCGGTCTGACGGCATTTTTCCTCGAAAACCGCCTCGACGGACGGCTTTTCGCGGTAGACGATCACGTCGCAGCCCGGCTTGATGATGCCGGCCTTCGCCGCTGCGATTTTCTCGAGCGTGTCGCCCAGCACCTCCATGTGGTCGAGGCCGATGTTGCAGATGACGGCGGCCTCGGGGGCGGGGATGACGTTCGTGGAATCGAGCTCGCCGCCCATGCCGACCTCGAGCACGACGATGTCACACCCATGGTCGAGAAAATACTGGAACGCGATGCAGCTCACCAGCTCAAATTCGGTGGGATGATCGTCCATCGATTCGGCCAGCGGCTTGACGGCCTCGGTGATGCGGGCCAGCTCGCCGTCGGAGACGGACACGCCGTTCACCTGCATCCGCTCGTGGAAGCGGACGATGAAGGGCGAGGTGTAGAGCCCCGTCGTGAAGCCGGCGGCGCGGAAGATGGACGCGAGCATCGCGGCGGTGGAGCCCTTGCCGTTCGTCCCGGCGACGTGGATGAACCGGAGCTTTTTTTCGGGATTGCCCATCTTTTCAAGCAGCTCCTGCGTGCGGGACAGGCCGGGAATGCTGCCCTTCCAGCTGACGGAGTGGATGTACGCGAGCGCTTCGGTGACGTTCATGCTTTTATGCCCCCTGAAACTTCTTGTCGGACGCGCGCTTCGGCGCGGGCGGCCATACGCGCGTGGCGGAAAAGACCTTCGATTTGTACAGCAGATACACCAGCAGCACGTCGAGCACATAGGTGATGGCAAACTGCACGGAGCGCGCGGCGAGCCGGGCGATGAAGTTGGCCCAGAACGCGCCCTGGGTGCTGTAGACGAGGGTCAGGGAAAAACTCTGATAGAGGATGGAGCCCAGTACGACGGGCGGCAGAAACGCCAGCGCCAGCCGCGGCAGCGACACCTTTTTGACGAGATAGGCCTGGAACAGTCCGGCGAACAGCCCGTAGAGGATCGGCGGCACGCAGAACAGCGGATTGTAGCCGTAGCCCGAGAACAGGCAGCCGACCAGATCGGCCACGAAGCCGACCAGCATGCCGGGCACCGGACCGAACAGCATCCCGGCCATGAAGATGGGCACGGCCTCGATGGAAAAGCGGGTCGTGGCGTTCGGCATCGGAATGATGAGCCGCGCCAGCACGACGCTCAGGGCCGCCAGCAGCGCGCAGCTTGCCAGCGTCCGGGTGTTGATGGCGTGAGAAGTATTTTTGCGCATAAAAAAGCCTCCTAATTTGCAGTAAAATTGGGAGGAGGTCGTATTGGATTCTTTAACACAATAAAAACTGCAGTACAATTTCTATTTGTCAAGCGGATGCGAAATGACACCGCGGAGCCGAAGCCCCTTCGCCCGGCGGCAACCTCCCATCCAGCCGGTACTTGACGCGTCATTTCTACTCATGCAACGTTCGGGTACGCACGTCTTTCGTTAAATTTGCGGATTCACATCTTCCCGCACTTCACCGTCTCCTACGCACCATTGTATATTTTTTTTGGGAAATAGCAAGAGAAAGAATGAAAATTCGCCGCAATATTTCGTTGCACCCGCCGCGGCGGGGGGGAAAAAGGAATCGCCGCGCGATCTTCCGTCGACCGCGCGGCGATTGCGCAATTTTTGATTCTTCGCGCTTTGCACGCGGCCGCGTCAGGCTACATGAACTTGTCGATCGCCTGGCACAGATCGTCGAGGGCCTGCTCGTCGTCGTCCTCCACCGCCTGCACGATGCAGTGCTGGATGTGGTCCTGCAGGATCACCTTGCCGGTGTTCGTGAGCGCCGAGCGCACGGCCGCAAGCTGCACGAGCACCTCGGAGCAGTCGCGCCCGTCCTCGACCATCTTGCGCACCGATTCGAGGTGCCCGATGGCGCGCGAGAGACGGTTGAGCACCGCCTTCGTGTTTTCGTGGACGTGCGGGTGGCCCGCCTCCTCGCCGTGGCTGTGCGCGTGCACGCCGTCGGCGCGCTCGCCGTCGGTGTGGACGTGGGGAATGCTGTGCGCGTGGAGATATTCATGGTCGTGCTGCATGGCAAAGGCTCCTTCAGGCTGTTTTCAAAAGTATAACACATTTTTCCCCGAAAAGCCATCAGAAAACGGACGATTTCGCGCCTTCGCCGTCCGGCGCCCACAGCGCCGCGCCGTTGGAGGCGGCGACGCGGGCGTACCACCGGGCGCTGTCCTTGAGGACGCGGCGCTGGGTGGGATAGTCGACGTAGACGAGGCCGAAGCGCTCGGAATAGCCGTGGTTCCATTCGAAATTGTCGGTCAGCGACCAGTGGAAATAGCCGCGCACGTCGGCGGTCTCCGCGGCCGCGGACAGCTCGCGCAGATAGCGGGTGAGAAAATCGATGCGGTCCGGGTCGTGCGCCTGCCCGTCCAGATAGAGCTTGTCGCTGCACGACAGACCGTTTTCCGTGATGAAAATGGGCAGGCCGTACCGCTCGTGCACGAACGCGGGGCCCCAGCGCAGCGCCTGTTCGGTGACGGGCCACTTGAGCGCCGTGCGCGGGAAACCGGGGCAGCGGGGCGTATAGACGGCGCCGCCGTCCGCGCCGCGCCGCACCGCGCAGCCGTTGTAGATGTTGAGGCCGATGAAGTCCGGCGCGGCATGCATCGTGTTCCAGTCGCCCGGCGCGACGGTCTGCGCGAGCGACGCCAGCCCGGAGCCGGGAGCCGCCGGCAGCGAGCCGCGGCACACGGGGTCGAGATACATGGTGTGCGTAAAGAGCCAGTCGCCGCCGCGCAGGGCGAAGGTCTCGTCCCGCGCGGCCTGCTCGTCGGCGGGCGTTTCGGGATAGCAGATTCTTCCCGTCGAGGCCACGCCCACGGCGGCGTCCGGGTCGGCGGCCCTGACGGCGCGCAGGGCCAGGCCGTGCGCGAGCATCAGGTGCTTCCAGACCGCGAACTGTCCCTCCGGCGGGAGCCGTCTGCCCGGCGCGTGCTCGCCGTTTGCATGGCCGAGCCAGGCGACGCACTGCGGCTCGTTGATCGTGATGTAGCTTCTGACGCGGCCGCGGAAGCGCGCCGCGAGCATCCCGGCATAGCGGGCGAACGCCTCGGCGGTCGCGCGCGCGAGCCAGCCGCCCCGATCCTCGAGCGCCTGCGGCAGCTCCCAGTGGTGCAGCGTCAGGTACGGCTCGACGCCGTTTTTCAGGCAGCAGTCCACCACGGCGTCGTAGTAGCGCAGGCCCGCCTCATTCCATTCGCCCGTGCCGGACGGATCGACGCGCGCCCAGCTCACGCTGAAGCGGTAGGCCCGCAGACCCAGGCCCGCCAGCAGGCCGATGTCCTCCGCGTACCGGTGGTAGCCGTCGCAGGCGGCGGCGCCGGTTTCTCCCTCCGACACGTTTCCCGGCCCGGCGCAGAACGTGTCCCACACGGAAAGGCCGCCGCCGTCTGCGGCCGGGAAGCCCTCGGTCTGATACGCGCTGGAGGCCGCGCCCCACACAAAGTCCTTTGGAAAGCCCATATTCTCACCCCATGACGACGCGCACGTCCACCTCGCTGCCCGCGGGAGCGGGGGAGAGGAGCGTGCCGCTCTGCTGTTTTCCGTTGACGTACAGCGTGCGGACGCCGTGCTGAACGCCGTCCGGATTTTCCACACGGATGCGGTACACCGCGCCGCGGAACCGGCGGGTGACGGTGAATTCCCGGAGCGACGCGGGGACGCAGGGGTCGAGCGCCAGCCCGTCCAGCGCGGGCTGAACGCCGAGGATCGACTGCGTGACGCTCACGAGCGTCCAGGCGGCGGTGCCGGTGAGCCAGCTGTTCTTGCCCTCGCCGAAGGTGGGGGCGTCGATGCCCGCGACCATCTGGCTGTAGACGTACGGCTCGGTGCGGTGGATCTCGCTGATGTCCTCCAGATAGGCCGGACAGGTTTTGCGGTAGACCTCGAACGCCCGGTCGCCGTGGCCGAGAACCGCCTCGGCGCAGGTGATCCAGGGATTGTTGTGGCAGAAGATGCCCGCGTTCTCCTTGTAGCCGGGCGGGTAGCTGCTGATCTCGCCGAGATTGAGATAGTATTTCGTGTATGCCGGCTGCAGCAGCACGATGCCGTATTTCGTGTCGAGCCGCGCCCGGACGCTCGCGAGGGCTTTGTCCGCCTCGCCGGTGCCGGCGCCGATGCCCGCCATCACGCACATGCCCTGCGGCTCGATGTAGATCTGGCCCTCCGCGCACGCGCGGCTGCCGACGGGCTGGCCGAACGCGTCGTAGGCCCGGCGGAACCACTCGCCGTCCCAGCCGGCGTCCAGGACAGCCGCGCGCACGGCCTCCACGGCCGCGGCGGCCTCCGCCGCCTCGTCCGAACGCCCCAGATGGCGCAGAATCTCCGCCCAGGCCTCGCCGTATTTGACGAACATGCCGCCGATGAACACGCTCTCGGCCACCGGCCCGTCGCTGGGCCCGGAGATCTGGAAGCTCTCCCCGGGGTGCGCGGAGAAGCAGTTGAGGTTCAGGCAGTCGTTCCAGTCGGCCCGGCCGATGAGGGGCAGGCCGTGCGGGCCGAGGTGCGCGCGGGTGTAGGCGAAGCTGCGGCGCAGGTGCTCGAGCAGCGGCTGCGAAAGCGCGTCGTCGTTGTCGAAGGGGACGGCCTCGCGCAGGATGCTCCAGTCGCCCGTCTCGCGCAGATAGGCGTCCGTGCCCGCGATGAGCCACAGGGGGTCGTCGTTGAAGCCGCTGCCGATGGCGAGGTTGCCCTTCTTCGTGAGCGGCTGGTACTGGTGGTACGCGCCGCCGTCGGGGAACTGCGTGGCCGCGATGTCGAGGATGCGCGCGCGCGCGCGGTCCGGGATCATGTGGACGAAGCCCAGAAGATCCTGACACGAATCGCGGAAGCCCATGCCCCGGCCCATGCCGCTTTCAAAGTAGCTGGCCGAGCGGCTCAGGTTGAACGTGACCATGCACTGATACTGGTTCCAGATGTTCACCATCCGGTCGAGCTTTTCATCCGGCGAGCTCACCGTATACCCGCTCAGAAGTCCGTCCCAGAAGCGGGCCAGAGCGGCGAGCGCGCCGTCGAACTGCCCGTCCGTGCGGTACCGCGCCATCATGGCCTCGGCCCGGGTCTTGTTCACGACGCCGGGCGCGGCCCACTTTTCCGCCTCCGGATTCTCGATGTAGCCGAGGCCGAGAATGACGCGCCGGCTCTCTCCGGGGGCGAGCGTCAGACGGAACTGCATCGCGCCCACCGGCGCCCAGCCGTGCGCGACGCTGCCGGTGCAGCTGCCGGCCATGACGGCCTCCGGCCGGGCCGGGGAGCCGTAGACGCCGAGGAAGGCGTCGCGGGCGGTGTCGAAGCCGTCGCAGTCCCGGTTTGCCCAGAGCACGGCGTAGTGGTCTCGGCGCTCGCGGTATTCCGTCTTGTGATAGATCGCGTTCGGCAGGACCTCCACCTCGCCGATGGAGAAGTTGCGCTGGAAGTTGGAGGCGTCGTCGAGCGCGTCCCAGAGGCAGAACTCCGTATACGCGAAGACGTCCAGCGTCTTTTCGCGATCCGTGCCGTTGCATACCGTCACCCGGGACAGCAGGCACGCGTCGCCGCGCGGGACAAACAGCTCCTGCCGCGCCGTCACGCCGTCCTTCCGGCCCTCGAGCACCGTGTAGCCGAGGCCGTGGCGGCAGACGTAGCCGTCCAGCTTCGTCTGCGTCGGCTGCCAGCCGGGATTCCAGAGCGCGCCGCCGTCTCTGATATAGATGTGATACCCGTCCTGATCGAGGGGACTGGCGTTGTAGCGGTAGCGCGTCAGGCGGCGCAGGCGGGCGTCCTTATAGAAGCTGTAGCCGCCCGCCGTGTTGGAAAGCAGGGTGAAGAAATCCTCGCTGCCGAGGTAGTTGATCCAGGGCAGCGGCGTTTGGGGGGTCTCGATCACATACTCCCGCCGCGCGTCGTCGAAATGGCCGAATTGCATAGGCTTGTCTCCCTCCGACTGCATGATGCGGCAGATTTACGTAATCGTTTAAGATATGCAATCTGCCGGATACTTTTCTTTAGAGTAGCGAATAATTGGCAAAATTGCAAGAGGGAAATTCGCTTTTTTGCAAAAAAGCCGAGAAAAACCTGCCCCGAAAAATTCACGCCCGCAAAACGCGGAAAAACGGGAAATCGGGAAACAGCATTTTCGTTGATTTTCGGAAGCAATATTGACAAATTTTCGTTTTGACACACAGCGAAACCAACAAAAATTGGCCAGGAGGCCGATTTTATCAAAAAACCACTTGCTATTTTTCGCCGGATGCGTTATTTTGAAATTGCGAAAACGATTAAGTAAAATTTCTCACCGGGACAAGGAGGCGGCGGCGATGGTATCCATGAAAGACATTGCACGGGCCTGCGGGGTATCGGTCGCGACGGTCAGCAAGGCGCTGAACGGCCAGCAGGACATCGGGCAGGAGACGCGCGAGCACATCTGCAAAGCGGCGGACGATATGGGCTATCTGACCAACGCCGCGGCGCGGGCGCTCAAGACGAACCGCACCTACAACCTGGGCGTCCTCTTCGTCGACGAGCGGCGGAGCGGCCTGGCGCACGAGTACTTCTCCGCCGTGCTCGAGAGCGTCAAGGTCGAGGCCGAGCGGTGCGGCTACGACATCACCTTTATCAACCGCAACGTCGGCGGCAAGCCGACCACCTACCTGCAGCACTGCCTCTACCGGGGCGTCGACGGCGTGGTGATCGCGTGCGTGGATTTCGACGATCCGCAGGTTCTGGAGCTGGTCGGCTCCGAGCTGCCGGTCGTGACGATCGACCACGTGTTCAACAACCGCGTCGCGGTCGTCTCCGACAACGTGACGGGGCTCGAGACCTTGATGCGCCACGCGTACAAAAAGGGACACCGCCGCATCGCGTTCATCCGCGGCGAACGCACCGCCGTCACGGAAAACCGTCTCACGGGCTTCTACCGCGCCTGCGAGCAGCTCGGCCTCGAGCCGCGGGAGGAGTACCTGCGCGAGGGCGTCTACCACGACCCCGACCGCTGCGCCGCCTGCACGAAGGAGCTGCTGGCGCTGCCGGAGCCGCCCACCTGCATCCTCTTCCCGGACGACTTCTCCGCCGTCGGCGGACTGGGAGCCCTCGCGGAGGCCGGCCTGCGCGTGCCGGAGGACATCTCCGTCATGGGCTACGACGGCATCCACCTCGCGAGCGTGATGAGCCCCGCGCTCACCACCTTCCATCAGGACACCGAGGTCCTGGGCCGCACCGCGGCGGCCAGACTCATCGAGCTCATCGAAAAGCCCAAAACGGCGCTGCTCGACCGGGTGCTCATCCCGGGGCGGCTGGTCGAGGGCAGGTCCGTCAGAGACATTTCCATTTAAAAAGGTGAAACCTGCAGATTCTTGCAGTTTGATCACACATTAAGGAGGAAGAATTTATGAAAAAGCTCATTTCCCTGACCCTGGCGCTCGTCATGCTCCTGGCGATCTGCGCAGGCTGCGCGAGCAAGAGCGCGGATACGGCCGCCTCCGGCGCCGCCGCCTCGGCCGCTCCGGCCGCTTCCGCTTCCGCCGCTGCCTCCGCCTCCGCTCCCGCCGCAGCCAGCACCTCGGCTGCCGCCCCCGCCGAAGAGGGCAAGGTTTTCAACATCTATGCCTGGAACGAGGAATTCAAGGGATTCTTTGAAAAGTACTACAAGGTTCCCGACGGCGTCACCGTCAACTGGATCATCGTCCCGAGCGACAACGGCGCCTATCAGGACGCGCTCGACCAGGCCCTTCTGAACCAGGCCGACGCCGCCGACGACGAAAAGGTCGACATGTTCCTGGCCGAGGCCGACTACATCCTCAAGTATGTCAACGCCGACGCGACGCAGGACGTCAAGGCCCTCGGCGTGACCGACTTCAGCAACACCTACGACTACACCGTGCAGGCCGCCACCGACACGAACGGCACAACCAAGGGCGTGTCCTTCCAGTGCTGCCCGTCCGCGCTGATCTACCGCCGCTCCATCGCCAAGGATGTGCTCGGCACCGACGATCCCGCCGAAGTGCAGGCCAAGCTGGACTCCTGGGACAAGTTCAATTCCGTCGCGGCCGACGCCAAGGCGAAGGGCTACTACATGACCTCCTCCGACGCCGAGACCTACCGCGTGTTCTCCAACAACACGACCTCTCCGTGGGTTGACGCCAACAACAACCTGCAGATCGACCCGCAGATCCAGTCCTGGATCGACCAGGCGGCCAGCTTCTCCAAGAACGGCTACACCCTGAACGCCGGCATCTGGGACGACGAATGCACCGCCCAGATGTTCAAGGACGGCAAGACCATGTGCTACTTCGGGCCGGCCTGGTACTTCAACTTCTGCATGGGCAACGCGCAGGATCCCGAAAAGGGCTGCTCCGGCGACTGGGCGATCTGCCAGGGCCCGCAGGCGCACTTCTGGGGCGGCACGTGGCTGCTGGCCGCGTCCGGCTCCGACAACCCCACCATGCTCGCCGACATCATGAACACCTTCATCAACGACACCGACGTCTGCACTTCCCTCGTCAAGAACGAGGCGCAGTTCTCCAACAACAAGACCGTCAACGAGACGTTCGCCTCCGATCCCAGCTACGGCAGCGCGTTCCTCGGCGGCCAGAACGACGTCAAGGTCTTCTGCGATCTCGCCAAGAACATCAAGTTTGAAAACTGCACGATCTATGACCAGCTGCTCAACGAAGGCCTGCAGACCTACATGAGAGACTACTTCAAGGGCACCGTCACCGAGGACCAGGCGTGGGCGAACTTCTACAAGTACGTCAACGAAAAGTATCCCTCCATCGTGACCCCCGCGGCCTGAGACGTCTGTCAAAATTCAGCCTGAACAGCAGGGGGCAGGGCGTTGCCCTGTCCCCTGTTCGCAATCGCAAAGGAGGGCGCTGAGCAAGATGAAACAGCCGGAGCTGAAAAAGAGACACAAATCCGTCAGCTACGCCAAGTGGGGCTATTTGTTCATTCTTCCGTTTTTCCTCGCATATTTTCTCTGCTCCTTTTTCCCGCAGGCGCTGACGATCTACAACAGCTTTTTTGAGAATTACCGCGACGGTCTGACGCAGGTGGGACCGAAATTCGTGGGCTTCGCCAACTATGTAAAGCTGTTCACGCCGGATTCGACCGGGTCCGTCGATATTCTCAAATATGCCGGCAACACGCTGATCCTCTGGATCTGCGGCGCGGTGCCGCAGATCGTGATCGCGATGCTGCTGGCGCTCTTCTTCACGAGCTATCGGCTGAAGATCCGGGGCCAGGCGTTTTTCAAGGCGGTCATCTATCTGCCGAACCTCATCATGGCGTCGGCGTTCTCCATGCTGTTTTTCACGCTGTTCTCCAACGTCGGCCCGGTCAACCAGATCATCCAGGCGGCCGGCTGGGCGAACGCGCCGATCGATTTCTTCGGCAGAACCTTCACCGTGCGGGCGATGATCTGCCTGATGAACTTCCTCATGTGGTTCGGCAACACGACGATTCTGCTGATGGCGGGCATCATGGGCATCGACCAGAGCCTGTTCGAGGCCGCGACCATCGACGGCGCGAGCCCCACGCAGGTATTTTTCAAGGTCACGCTGCCGCTGCTCACGCCCATCCTGCTCTACACCGTCATCACCGCAATGATCGGCGGCCTGCAGATGTTCGACGTGCCGCAGGTCCTCACCAAGGGCGTCGGCATGCCCGACCGCACCTCCGTGACGCTCATCATGTACCTCAACAGCTTCCTCGGCACGAGCAAGAACTACGGCATGGGCGGCGCCGTGTCCGGCATCATCTTCCTCATCACGGGCGCCCTCAGCGCGGTCGTCTACCGCTCGCTCAGCAAATCGTACAAGGGAGGCGGGCAGAAATGAATACCTCCGACACCAGAAAGGCCCGCGCGATGCTGACCCTCAGCCGCGTGCTCGTCTATCTCGTCCTCATCTTCCTGTCGATCCTCTGCCTGTTCGCCTTCTATATGCTGATTATCAACTCGACGCGCTCGAACGCCGACCTGCAGGGCGGCTTCCGCCTGCTGATGCAGGGGAACTTCCTGGAGAATCTGAAAAACGCCTGGAACGACGCCTCCATCAACATCCCGCGCGGCATGCTCAACAGCTTCATCATCGCGGGCCTCAGCGCGGTTCTGACCACCTACTTCTCCGCCCTGACGGCCTACGGCATCCACGCCTACCAGTTCCGGCTCAAAAAGCTCGCGTTCGGCTTCATCATGGCCATCATGGTCATCCCGAACCAGGTCGGCGCGGTCGGCTTCGTGCAGATCATCTACAAGCTGAAGCTCACGAACAACTACCTGCCGCTCGTCCTGCCCGCCGTCGCCGCGCCCATCGTGTTCTTCTACATGAAGCAGTACATGGAGAGCGTGCTGCCGCTCGAGATCGTCGAGGCGGCGCGCGTGGACGGCTCCGGCGAGTTTCACACCTTCAACCGGATCGTCCTGCCGATGCTCAAGCCGGCGCTGGCCGTGCAGCTGATCTTTGCGTTCGTGACCTCCTGGAACAACTACTTCATCCCGTCGCTGATCCTGACCAAGGCGGAATACAAGACGGTGCCGATCATGATCGCGCAGCTGCGCTCGGCGGACTACTCCAAGTTCGACATGGGCAAGGTGTACATGTTCATCCTGCTCGCCATCCTGCCCGTGCTGATCGTCTATATCTTCCTCTCCCGCTCCATCATCAAGGGCGTCACCGCCGGCGGCGTCAAGGGATAAAAACGGCACGCAGAGCCCGCAGAGATCTTCGGATTTCTGCGGGTTTTTCCGTTTGCCGGCGGGAAAACAAAAAATCTGTCATTCCGGGAAGAGAATGACAGATTTCATTTTTGCCTATTTTCCGTTTTCGCAGGCCCAGCGGCGCATGTACTCGTAGCAGCCGCGGGTCTGCAGCACGTCGGCCAGCGCGCGGTGGCTGGTGTCGGATTCGACGCCGAAGCGCTCGGCGAGGTCGCAGAGCCGGTGATGGCGGTACTCGGGGAAGAGGCGGCGGGACAGGCGCATCGTGTCCACATAGTCGTTGGCGAACCCCGTTCCGAGAAGCCGGCGGCAGGCGGCGTTCAGAAAGCCGATGTCGAAGCTCACGTTGTGCCCCAGCACGACGGAGCCGCCCACAAAGCGCATAAACGCGGGCAGAACCTCCTCCAGCATCGGCGCGTCCGCGAGCATCCGGTTGCTGATGCCGGTCAGGCCGGTGATGAAGCCGCTCACAGGAAAGCCGGGGTTTACGAGCTGGGAAAAGGCGTCCGCCAGCTCGCCGCCGCACACGCGCACCGCGCCGAGCTCGATGATGCCGTCCCGGTACGGATTCAGGCCCGTCGTCTCCAGATCGAGCGCCACGTAGTCGGACAAAAACTCCATCCGGCAGCGTCCGGCGGCGCAGACCTCGTATTCTCCGTACGCCATCGCTATTTCCCGCAGCGGGAGCAGTCGCCGGTGCAGCCGGCACAGCCGCCGCAGCAGCCGCCCCGCTTTTTCTTTCGGAAGCTGAAGAAGGCAGCCGCCGTAATCCAGACGCAGATACCGGCCACAATCAAAATGTCCAGCAGGTTCATAGTCTTGCCTCCTCGCACAAGTGCATTTCAAACGATCTGGTAGATGATGAACGCCGCAATCCAGGCGATGCAGCACTGACTCAGGGCGATGCCGCCCGCCCGCAGGGACGAGCCGACCTCGCGTCGGATGGCCGAAATGGCGGCCACGCAGGGGGTGTAGAGCAGGGTGAACACGAGAAAGCTCACGGCGCTGCGGGTTGTAAAGAGGCTGGCCAGCCCTGCCGAGCCCAGCAGGATGCCGAGCGTGCTGACGACGGATTCCTTGGCGATGAAGCCCGTGACGAGCGCCGTGGCGCAGCGCCAGTCGCCGAAGCCGAGCGGGGCGAAGAGGGGCGCCAGCAGCCTGCCCAGCATGGCGAGCAGACTCTCCGCGCTGTCGGTGACGACGTTCAGGCGCGTGTCGAAGGTCTGCAAAAACCAGATGATGATGGTCGCCAGGAAGATGATCGTGAAGGCCCGCTGCAAAAAGTCCTTGGCCTTCTCCCACAGGAGCAGCGCGACGCTTTTCGCGCTCGGGAAGCGGTAGTTCGGCAGCTCCATCACGAACGGGACGGGCTTGCCGCGGAAGACCGCCTTGTCCAGCACGAGCGCGGCGAGGATGCCCATGACGATGCCGCCGAAATACAGAATAATCATCACGAGCGCGCCCCGGCCCGGGAAGAACGCGGCGGAGAAAAACGCGTAGATGGGGATCTTCGCCGAGCAGCTCATGAAGGGCGTGAGCAGAATCGTCATGGTGCGGTCGCGCTCGGAGGAGAGGGTGCGCGTGGCCATGACGGCGGGCACCGTGCAGCCGAAGCCGATCAGCATCGGCACGATGCTCTTGCCGGACAGGCCGATGCGCCGCAGCAGCTTGTCCATGACGAACGCCACGCGGGCCATGTAGCCGGTGTCCTCGAGAATCGAGAGGAAGAAGAACAGCGTCACGATGACGGGCAGAAAGCTCAGCACGCTGCCGACGCCCTTGAAGATGCCGTCGATGACGAGGCTGTGCACCACGGGGTTGAGCCCGTAGCTCGTGAGGCCCCTGTCCACAAGGACGCTCAGGGCGCTGATGCCCTGCGCGAGAAGATTGCTCAGAAACGCGCCGATCACGTTGAACGTGAGATAGAAGATGAGCAGCATGATCCCGATAAAAATGGGGATCGCGAGGTATTTGTCGGTGAGCACCTTGTCGATGCCGACGCTGCGCAGGTGCTCCTTGCTCTCGCGCGGCTTGACGACGGTCTTGGCCACAACGTCCTCAATGTAGCGGTAGCGCATGTCGGCGAGAGCCGCCTGCCGGTCGAGTCCGCGCTCCTGCTCCATCTGGACGACGGAGTGCTCGAGCAGCTCCATTTCGTTCTGGTCGAGCTGAAGCTGCCTGACCACGATCGGGTCGCCCTCGATGAGCTTGGTGGCGGCGAAGCGGGTGCTGACGCCGGCGCGCTGCGCGTGGTCCTCGATCTGGTGGCAGACCGAGTGGATGCAGCGGTGCACCGGGCCTTTGGGGCAGAAATCGTAGACGGAGGGGCGGATCTGGTTTTCCGCCGTGTGGACGGCCTCTTCGATCAGCTCCTGCACGCCCTCGCCCCTTGACGCGCAGATCGGCACGACCGGCACGCCGAGCAGCTCCGACATGGCGCTGACGTTGACGGAGCCGCCGTTGCCGGTCAGCTCGTCCATCATGTTGAGCGCGAGCACCGTCGGCACCTGCAGCGTCAGGACCTGCAGCGTCAGGTAGAGATTGCGCTCGAGATTCGTGGCGTCCACGATGTTGATGATGCCGTCCGGCTTGCCATTGAGGATGAAATCGCGCGTGACGATCTCCTCGGAGGTGTACGGCCGGAGCGAATAGATGCCCGGCAGATCGACCACGGAGCAGTTTTTCTGCCCGCGCACCGCGCCGGTTTTCTGGTCCACCGTCACGCCGGGAAAGTTGCCGACGTGCTGATTGGAGCCGGTGAGCTGGTTGAAGAGCGTCGTTTTGCCGCAGTTCTGGTTGCCGACGAGTGCAAAGATCATACGCCGGCCTCCTTCAGCTCGATGTTGTGCGCGTCCTCCTTGCGGATCGTCAGCACATAGCCCCGGAGAAACAGTTCCATCGGGTCGCCCATCGGCGCGATCTTCGTCACCGAGACCAGCGTATGCGGAATGAGACCCATGTCCAGCAGGCGGCAGCGAAGCTCTCCCTCGCCGCCGACGTTTGTGATCACGCCGGAATCCCCGGCGCGCAGCGTGTCCAATGTCATTCTCTCACTCCCTCTGACGGGGCGCGCGGCCCCATCACCATCCTATGCCCGCAGGAACATGTTTTTACATTGTTAGGATAACCTAACTTCAATAAAAAAGCAATGGGGCAATTCGACGAATTTTGCGCCGTCCGGGAAAGCGAATCTTGTGCGCGCCGGCAGGTCTCCGCCGCCCCCTGCTCCGCAGCCCGCCGGCGCAGGCGGCAAAACCCTGCGCGGACGGGAATGAGATTCTTCGCTCCGCTCAGAATGACAATGTGGTTGGACTGACGCGTACCGTCTATTCCATCTGTCATTCTGAGGAGCGGAAGCGACGAAGAATCTCATGTACGTACCGTGTGCGAGTTGTTTTTCCGGAGACGTGGGATGCGCCCTGCGGGGCACCGTCTTTCTGCTCGTGCAGAAAGACGGTGAAGAAAGAGCACGCCAGGGAGAAGGGCTTTTTACAAAGCCGCCCTTCTCCCTGGACCCTCATCCTCCGAAGATTGCGATCGATGCGCGCCATACGGATGCGCGTGCGCGCCGCCTCGCTCCGCTCGGCCCGCGCAGAGCCGTGCGGATGGGAATGTCGGGGAAACGCTTCCCGCTGCCCAACCTGTCATTCTGAGGAGCGCAGCGACGAAGAATCTATAACAAATTTGCAGTAAGATTCTGAGTGAAGCGAGGAATAAAAAGTGCGGCGGGTGGACGGAGAACGTCTACGGCCGACCGGCAAAAAAGGGCTGCGGAGAGACGGAGAAAACTCCGTTGCTTCGCAGCCCTGCTTGCAGCAGGCCGGTATCAGGAAAAACACAACGCGGGGGGTCAGTATTGGAAGCAGCTGCCGCCGACGAATTCGCGGACGATGGAATCGAGCGGAACGTAGTCGGTGTGCAGGGGCGGCAGGCTGTTGACGACGTCCATGAGCACCGTCAGCCCGTGCTCCTCGATGAAGGCCGGGTCGAGCTCCTCGCGGTACTGCGGGATATCCTTGAGGTATTTGGCGAGGATGCAGAGCTCATAGTCGTGGAAGGTGTCGATGTGGATGGCGGCGTTCGACTTGTGGGGCGCGATGTACTGCACCTCGCCGCGGTCGACGCTCTGCGCGCGCTCGATGGTGTCGCGCATGGAGTGCCCGCGGCCGCGGTAGTCGCGGATCATGCGCCGGGCGACGCGGATCTGCTCGGGCCGGACGATCTGGTCGTCGTTCGTGATGATGCGCGTGCGCGGCGCGACATAGACGCCCGTGGCCCTGTCGCGGATGGGACCCAGCAGCAGGGGATTGAGCATGTGGATGCCCTCGGCGATGACGACGGCGTTTTTATCGCCCTGCATGGGCTTGTAGCCGCCCGTGCGCCCGTTGACAAAGTCGTACCAGGGGATGTCCACCGTCTCGCCGGCGGCCAGGCGCTCGATGCAGGAGACGAGCAGCTCCCGGTTGACGCAGTACGGCGACTCCCAGTCGGCCGCCTCGGGCGGACGCTCGTCGAGCGCGAGGAAGAAGTTGTCCATGCTCAGCAGGCACACCTTGACGCCGAGATTCTCCAGATACGCGCGCAGGCGCATGGCCGTGGTGGTCTTGCCGGAGCCGGAGGGGCCGGCCAGCGCGACGAACGGCCTGCCCTGCTCCTTGGCGTTGAGAATGGCTCCGGCGGCGGCGCTGATCTTGTCGTGAAAGACCTCCTCGCAGCGCAGGACAAACTGCGTCTCGCTGCGCATGGCGCTCGTAATGTTTTCCAGATCGATGACACGCATATTTTACGCTTCCTTTCCGAGAGGCTGTTTTTGCCGGTTCAGGATCCGGCGGTAGAAGATATAGAACGAGAGAATATGCGCCGCGCCCGTGATGACCCAGCTCACCGGGTACGACACATAGAGGCTCGGCAGCGTTCCGAGGGCGGCGAACACCGTGTAGATCCAGACGATCCGCAGCACGCAGGCGCCCATGGCCGTCACGAACATCGGCAGCCACGATTTGCCGAGCCCGCGCACCATGCCGCAGCAGACGTCCATGAGTCCGCAGACGAGCTCGAGCGACGTGACCCAGCGGATGCGCTGCAGGCCGTAGGCGAGCACCTGGTCGTAGGCGGGATCGGTGCGCGCGATGTAGATGTTCAGCAGCGGCCGGCCCAGAAGGACGCAGGCCGCGCACAGCGGGGCGCCGATGACGACCGTCATGCCCACGCAGGCCCGGAAGATCCGGCCGATGCGGTCGTATTTGCCCGCGCCGAGGTTCTGACTCGTGAAGGTGATGGCCGCGTGGAACACCGAGTCCATCGAGGTGTAGCAGAACGCCTCCAGATTCGCCGCCGCCGTGTTGCCCGCGATGGCGCTGGCGCCGAAGGTGTTGATGGAGCTCTGGATCATGACGTTGGAGATGTTGAAGATGACGCTCTGCAGCCCGGCCGGCAGGCCGATCTGGACCATGCGGACGGCCTCGTCCCGGTACAGCCGCACCTCGCGCAGATGCAGGCGGCAGAGCCCCTCGGCCCGCGCGAGGCAGCGCAGCACGAGCACGAGGGAGATGTACTGCGAGATGACCGTCGCGATGGCGACGCCCGCCACGTCGAGGTGAAAGACGATGACAAGCAGCAGGTTGAGACACACGTTCACGCTGCCGGAGATCACCAAAAACAGAAGCGGCCGCTTCGTATCGCCGAACGCGCGCAGGATGGCGGCGGCGAAGTTGTACATGAGCGCCGCCGGCACGCCGATAAAATAAATCCGCAGGTACAAAGACGACAGCTTCAGCACGTCGTCCGGCGTCTGCATCAGACGCAGCAGCGGCGTGGAGAGGAAGAATCCCAGCAGGAACACGGCGATGCCCAGAATGGCGCTCAGCGCGACGGAGCAGTGCACCGCGCGGCGGACGTGCTCGTCCTGCCGGCAGCCGAGATAGCGCGCGACCAGGATGTTCGCGCCGATGGAGATGCCGATGAACGCGCCGATGAGCAGGTTGATGAGCGACGAGGTCGCGCCCACGGCGGCCAGCGACGTGCTGCCGGAAAACTTGCCGACGACAATGATGTCGGCGGCGTTGAACAGCAGCTGCAGGATGCCCGTCGCCGCCAGCGGGAGAGAAAACCGCGCGATTTTGGGGAAGACGCTCCCGCTTGTCATTTCGACGGACTGAATATTGGCCATGATACGTGTCCTTTGCGTGTGATAATAATTTATTGTACGCCTGAACCGGCAAAAATACAAGTGCCGGAAAACGCGGCGAAGAAGCCCTCCTCCGGCGGCAGATGGGAAAACGTCAGGCGCTCGCCGGTCTGGGGATGGTCGAAGGCCAGACGGTACGACCACAGGGCGAGGGGGCCCTCCCGCGCCGCGCCGTATTTTCGGTCGCCCGCGAGCGGCAGGCCGCGCGCGGCGAACTGCGCGCGGATCTGGTGCGTCCGGCCCGTCTCCAGCGAGACCAGCACGAGCGAAAGCCCGCCGGCCTGCGCCAGCACGCGGTAGGAAAGCGCGGCGGGCTGCACATCCTTACCGGGCGCGGAGACGACCAGCGTCCGCCCGGCGAGCGTGTCGCGCAGCAGCAGATCCTCCATCCGGCCCGACGGCTCCGCCGGACAGCCCTCCGCGACGGCGAGATATTCCTTGGAGAACCTACGTTCCCGCACCTGCGCCGACAGAAGCGCCGCCGCCGCGCGCGAGCGGGCAAAGACCATGACGCCGCCCACGGGCCGGTCGAGCCGGTGCACCGTGCGCACGCAGGCGCGCGCGTCGCCCAGCGCCTCCCGCAGAAGCGCCGGCATCCCGCCCGGCTCGTCGGTGGACAGAACGCCCGCGGGCTTCAGGCAGACGAGAATGCGGTTGTCGGCATACAGAATGTCCATCATAGCTCCTTTTTCATGCATCCAGCGGCGCGCCGTCGTAGCTGCGCAGGACGTACGACACGCCGGGTATGGCGCGCAGAGAGTCCTCGTCCAGCGTGCCGGCGATGGCGGCGACGCGCGCGCCCGAGCGGACGGCGGCGGTCAGGCCGGCGGGGGAGTCCTCGAAGACGAGCGTCTGCCGCGGCGACACGCCGAGGCTGCGCATGGCCGCGAGAAACACGGCGGGATCGGGCTTGCCAGGCAGCCGCTCGTCGCGGCAGAGGACCGCCTCGCGGGAAAACCAGCGCGACAGGCCGAGCAGGGAGAAATAGCGGTCCATGTTGTCCCGGCCCGCGGAGGTGGCGATGGTGAACGGCACGCCCCGCGCCAGCAGCGCGTCCAGATAGGCGGGCGCGCCGGGCACGAGCCGGAAATCCGGGCCGGCGGCCAGCGCAAAATACAGCGCTTCCTTCTGCCGGCCGCAGGCCTCCGCCTCCTCCGGCGTGACCGGATGGCCCGCCAGATACGCGGCGGTGTCGGCGTTGCTCAGGCCGCTGAGCTTCCGCGCGTATTCCGCCGCGCCCACGCCCCGGCCGTACCGGGCCCGCGCCGTCTCGTCCCACGCGCGCACCTGGATGGGCGTGTCGAACACGAGCGTGCCGTTGAAATCAAAAATAACCGCCATGCCTTCGCCTCCTGTTTTGCCCATTATATATCCGCGCGCCCTTTTTGCACAAGTGCCGTCTTAATAATTCTTAAAATGCCCCCAAAGTGGAAAAAACTATGGTAAAATGAGCGCGTAATACAGCTCTGGGGGAGTGGCAGCTTGGAACCGAACATTCAGATTCTTGTCGTGGACGACGAGCCGGACATCCGGCGCATCATCCGTATTTTGCTGGAAAATAAGGGCTATGCCGTTCTGGAAGCCCCGAACGGGCGCGAGGCGGTCGAGTCCGTGCGCGCGTGCCCGTCCGTCGATCTCATTCTGATGGACATTATGATGCCGGACATGTCGGGCATCGAGGCCAGCCGCGCCATCCGCGCGTTCACGCCCGCGCCCATTCTGTTCCTGACCGCCCGCACGCAGGAGCAGGACAAGCAGGAGGCCTATTCCTCCGGCGGCGACGACTATCTCGCCAAGCCCTTCTCGCACGCGGAGCTCATCATGAAGGTGGAGTCGCTGCTGCGGCGCTACCGCGTGTACAAGGGCAAGACCGACGGGACGCTCCTGCGCGAGGACATCGTGCTCGACGAGCAGGCGCACAGGGTCCTGCGCGCGGGCGAGCCGATGGAGCTGACCGAAACCGAATTCGAGATCCTGCACTTTCTCGCGGAGAACCGGGGAAAGGTCGTCTCGGTGGAGAAAATCTACGAGGGCGTCTGGCACGAAAAGTACATGCCGTCGTCCACCAACACCGTGATGGTGCATATCGTCAATCTGCGCAAGAAGCTCGAGGAGGACCCGGCCAACCCGCAGCTCATCCGGACGGTCTGGGGAAAGGGGTATCAGATTGACTGAAAAACGCCGTTTCTTTCCCCTGCATCTCAAGCTGCTGTTCGTCATGCTGGGCGGTCTTGTGCTGGCGCTCGGCGTCTATTTCGCCGCGCTCGAAACAAGCAACTGGATGATCGGGCACTACTATCTCAGCGAGAGCGCCGTGCGCGCCCGCAATCTCGCGACCATCGAGCAGCTGCAGACCTACGTGCAGGAGCAGGGCCTGTCCTCCCGCGACACGGACGACATCGCCCACTGGACGATCGCCAAGAGGGACATCTATATCCTCCTGTACAAGGACCAGCACCTGGCGCTGGAGTCCGGCTGGTACGGCATCGAGAACGACACGAACGTCGGCGAGCAGGTGCTCAGCGATATGCCGTCGGTCAGCGCCTATCCCATCTGCTTCCGCGACGGCGTGTTCCAGGCGGTCATCTACGACTACTCCGACTCCCGCCTGTACTCGCTGGCGGAGATTTTGAGCATCGTGCTGGCGTGCCTCGCCTTCGCGGCGATGCTGCTCGTCTACAACCGGCACATCACGCGCTCGATCGTGACCATCTCCAGAGAGGTGCAGCAGATCGGGCAGGGCAACCTCCAGCTGAGCCTGGAGGTCCGGGGCAACGACGAGCTGGCCCGGCTGACCGCGAGCGTCGAGTCCATGCGCCGGTCGCTGCTGACCAAAACCGACGACGAGCGGCGCGCGCTGCAGAAAAACAGCGAGCTCATCACCGCCATGTCGCACGACCTGCGCAATCCGCTGACGGCGCTGCTGGGCTATCTCGATCTGGCCAAGAACCACCAGTACCGCTCGCAGGAGGAGCTGGAGCAGTACATCGGCGCCTGCTACGACAAGGCTGCGCGGCTCAAGACGCTCACGGACGAGCTGTTCCGCTACGCGCTGCTGTTCGGCAATCAGGAGCTGCACATGAATTTCGAGGAATACGACGCGATCATCCTGCTTGAGCAGCTGCTCGGCGAGCAGAGCGCCGCCGCGCAGAGCCAGGGCTTTACAGTCCGGAGCATCCTGCCGGAGCTGCCCTGCCGGGTGCGGGCCGACGTGCTCTACCTCAAGCGCGTCTTCGACAACCTGTTCGACAACGTGCGCAAATACGCCGACCCCGGCAAGCCCGTGGACATCGCGGTGCTCGAGGAGAACGGCCAGCTGCAGATCTGCATCGGCAACAGCGTCGCGCCGAATCCCGGCAAGGTGGAGAGCAGCCTGATCGGGCTCAAGACCTGCCGGCAGATCATGGAGCAGATGGGCGGCGGCTTCGCCACCTACGAGGAGGGCAAAAAATTCACCGCCGAGGTATGGCTGCCCATCCTGCCGGCGCTGCCGGCGCAATCTTAAGATTCCCTTAAATCTGTCCGCGCGGGGTTTCCTTTCCGATCAAATCCTGTTAGGATAGCGTCAAATACAAAAGAGCCCGGCCGCCCGGAGGGAAACCCGCCCCCGGAAGCAGGCCGGGCCATCACGCCATAAAAGGAGTTATCGGTGATTATGAAGAGAATCCTCGCGATTTTTTTGGCGGCAGCGCTGCTGATCGGCATGCTGGCCGGATGCGGAAAGAAAGCGGAGAGCGGCAGCCGGTCCGCCGCGGCCGCGGCGGAGACCGGGAGCAAGGGCGCGGAGGCGGCGTCGGCGCTGTCCTCCAAATACGTCTATACCGCGCAGTACCTGGATCTGCCGCAGAGCATGAACAACGTCTCCACGGCGGCGGTCTCCGGCGGCAAGCTCTACTACGCCGGGAGCGTCGTGTCCGGCAAGGACACCTATACCGACGGGGTGTCGGGCGAGAATTACGACTACGACACCTATGTGACGAAGCTCTTCTGCATGGACCTGGAGACCCGGCAGTCGCAGGAGCTCTCCGGCTTTACGCCCATGGAGATCCCCGAGGGCATGCAGGGCGACGCCAGCATCCAGAAGATCATCGCCGCCGCGGACGGCACCCTCTGGGTCTTCGAGCAGCTCTACACCTATACCTACAATCTGCCCGAAGACTTCGACGCCTCGACTGACGACCAGTGGAACTACTACCAGGAGGGCGAGAGCAAGACGCGCCTCGTGCACCTTGACGCCGAGGGCAAGACGCTCAAGGACATCGAGCTGAGCGCGGACGACAGCTCGTCGGCGTCGTCCTCCGGCGGCGCGCAGGCCTCCGGCTTCCTCGTGGACGACAGCGGCAACATCTACACCACGGACTATCAGAATATTTTCGTCTACGATTCCGAGGGCAAGCTGCTGTTCCAGCTCTCCGCCAGCCAGAACGGCGGCGATCTGCGCCAGTACAGCGGCACGCAGATCGGCGTCATTACGTGGAGCGGAGACAGCATGGCGCTCAAGGTGATCGACCCGAAGACGAAGGGCTGGGGCGAGACAATCGAGCTGCCCCAGAACGCTTACACCTTCTTCCCCGGCGACGACGCCTACGATCTCTACTACGACTATAACGGCTGCATCTACGGCTACAGCAAGGCGACCGACACCTCCGAAAAGGTCGTGGACTGGCTCGCCTGCGACATCGACGGCAACAACGTCCAGAGCTACCAGATGCTCCCCGACGGCCGTGTCGTCGCGATCTACTGCGACTACAGCAGCTCCGGCGCCGCGGACGCCGGAGAACTGACCGGGGCGGCCGGCTCGGGCGCCGGAAGCAGCAGCGGTTCCGGCTGCCAGATCGTCGTGCTCACGCGCACGAACGCGGACGAGGTGACGCCCAAGACGGAGCTGACGCTCGCGTGCATGTACCTCGACAGCAACCTGCGCAGCCAGATCGTCAAATTCAACCGCTCGTCCGACAAGTACCGGATCGTCGTGCGCGACTACTCCGAGTACAACACCGATAAAGACTACAACGCCGGCCTCACGAAGCTCAGCACCGAGATTTTGTCTGGCCAAATCCCCGACATCCTCTCCACGAATCAGCTCCCGGTCGACCAGTTCGCCGCCAAGGGGCTGCTGGAGGACCTGTACACCTACATAGACGCGGACGGCGAGCTGACCCGCGACAGCTTCATTCCGAGCGTTCTGAAGGCGCTCTCCATCGACGGCAAGCTCTACCAGATCACCACCAGCTTCGGCGTGACCACGGCGGCGGGGCTGACCAAGGCCGTGGGCGGCTACGACGCCTGGACGTTCGACAGCCTGAAGGACGCGCTGGCAAGGCTGCCAGAGGGCGCGATGGTCTTCAACGTGGACACCACGAAGGTGCAGGCGCTCTCCGACTGTCTCAGCCGCAGCTTCGAATCGTTTGTGGATTGGAATGCCAAGACGTGCAGCTTCAACACCCCCGAATTCATCTCGCTGCTGGAGTTCGCCAACCAGTTCCCGGAGACGTTCGACTACAAGACCTTTTCCTGGGACACCGACTACCACAGCAACGAGTCGCGCGTGCGCGCGGGCCAGCAGCTGCTGGCCACCTTGTACCTCAACGACTTCCAGAGCTTCCAGTTCGAGGTCGAGGCCATGGGCGACGGCGTGAGCTTCGTGGGCTTCCCGACGACCGACGGCACGAACACCAGCAGCTTCCAGGTGAGCAGCGGTCTGGCCATCACAACGTCCTGCGCCGACAAGCAGGGCGCCTGGAGCTTTATCCGCTCGCTGCTGACCAAGGACGCGCAGATGGGCAGCGACATGTGGAATTTCCCGGTCAACGCCGACGCGTTCGAGGCGCTGGCCAGGACCGCCATGACGCCGGACTACCAGAAGGACGCCGGCGGCAATTACGTGCTCGACGATAAGGGCAATAAAATCGAAAACTCCAAGGGCGGCTACGGCAACCAGGACACCAATATCGAGCTCTATGCCATGACGCAGGCCGAATACGACCAGCTCAAGAGCATCATCGACGCCACCAGCTCCGTGTACGTCTACGACGACGAGATCATGAAGATCGTCACCGACGAGACGGCCGCCTACTTTGCCGGCGAGAAGGACGCCCAGTCCACCGCCGACATGATCCAGAGCCGCGTGTCTTTGTACGTGCAGGAGCAGGGATAAAAACCCGCTTTTCAAAGCCTGTTCCCCGTGCTATATTGTAAGGAGCAAACGCATGAAAAAACATTGGGAGAAAAGCAACCGCAGGGTCGGGGATTTTTTGCAGTCCATGTGCTTTTCCGGGCCGAGCTTTCTCGGCATGCTGCTTTTCTATGTCATCCCCTTCGGCGTGGTCGTGTACTATTCTCTCATCGCCGGGACGCTGGACCACAGCTTCGTGGGCCTGCAGAACTATAAAAACGTGCTGGAGAACGGCGCGTTCAAGATCGCGGTGCACAACACCGCCGTCTTTTCCGCGCTCTCCGTCCCGCTGGCCGTCATCCTGTCGATGCTTATGGCGCTCATGCTCGAGTGCCGCATCCCCGCGAAGAGCCAGTTCCGCACCTTCTTTTTAAGCCCGATGATGGTGCCCATCGCGTCCATCATCCTCGTGTGGCAGGTGCTCTTCCACGCCAACGGCGCGGTGAACGAATTTCTGGCGGTGTTCGGCGCGGACAAGATCGACTGGCTCAAATCCGACTACTGCATGGTGGTCATCGTGCTGCTGTTTCTGTGGAAAAACCTCGGCTACAACATGATTTTGTTCATGGCCGCCCTCAACAACATCCCCAAGACGCTCATCGAGGTCGCGGAGGTTGAGGGCGCGTCGGCATGGTATCAGTTCTTCCACATCAAGCTCCGCTACCTCTCGCCCACGGTGCTGTTCGTGACGATCCTGTCCATCATCAACTCGTTCAAGGTGTTCCGGGAGATCTACCTTCTGACCGGCGACTACCCCTACGACGGGCTGTACATGCTCCAGCACTTCATGAACAACATGTTCCGCAACCTCGACTACCAGAAGCTCTCCGCCGCGGCGGTCATGCTGGCGCTCGTCATCGTGGCGCTGCTGGCCATCCTCTTCGCGGTTGAGAACTGGTTCGGAAAGGACGTGGAGGGATGAAGAAGCACCGCTATTTCGGCCGCGGAGCCATGACGCTGCTCGCCGCCGTCTTCGCCGTCCTCTTCCTGCTGCCGACCGTGCTCACGATCACGAACTCGTTCATGACGCAGAGCGAGATCACCGCCAACTACGGGCAGGTGTTCTCCAACGCCAACGACGGCAAGAGCTACATCTCCAAGAAGATCAATCTCAAATTCATCCCCGACAAGGTGAGCTTTTCGCAGTATCTGACGATCCTGTTCAAAAGCCCCGACTATCTGCTCAAATTCTGGAACTCCGTCATCCTCGTCGTGCCGATCGTGCTCGCGCAGCTGATGGTCGCCTCGGTGGCGGCCTACGGCTTCACGCGCTGGCGCGGCAGGGTGCGGGACGCCATCTTCTTCGCCTACGTCATTCTGATGCTCATGCCCTACCAGGTGACGCTCGTGCCGAACTACCTCGTGAGCGACTGGCTCGGCATCCTCAACACCCGCTGGGCGATCATTCTGCCCGGCGCGTTCGCGCCGTTCTCGGTGTTCCTGCTCACAAAGTTCATGCGCCGCATCCCCGTCTCGCTCATCGAGTCCGCCAAGCTCGACGGCGCGAGCGAGTGGCACGTGTTCTGGGACATCTGCCTGCCGCAGTGCCGCAGCGCGCTCTACTCCATCGCCATCCTCGTCTTCATCGACAACTGGAACATGGTGGAGCAGCCGCTCATCCTGCTGCCGAACGCGGACCAGCAGCCTCTGTCGGTCTTTCTTTCCACGATCAACGCGGGTGAAATCGGCATCGCCTTCGCCGCCGCGGTCATCTACATGGTGCCGGGCCTTCTGCTGTTTTTGCACGGCGAGGCGTACCTGGTCGAGGGCATTGCATATTCCGGTTCTGTGAAAGGATAAGTGGGTATACATATGGAAACACAGGTCAAAAAACGGGAATGGGTCAAAACGGCCGCTATCATCTTTCTGGCGGTGCTGCTGGTGCTGACCTTCTTCTCCAACACCATCATGAACAGGTCTCTGCCCGAGGTGGCCACGGCGTCGGTGCAGTCCGGCACCATCAACGCCAAGATCCGGGGCAGCGGCACCGTCAGCGCCAACGAGACGTACGACGTGACGCTCAGCCAGACGCGCAAGATCGCGAGCGTCGAGGTGAAGGTCGGCCAGACCGTCGCCGCGGGCGACACGCTCTTCACGCTCGAGCAGCAGGAGTCGGACGAGCTCAAGCAGGCCGAGACCGACCTTGCCACGCAGAAGCTCGCCTACCAGAAGAGCCTGCTGGCCCTGTCCAACACGGCCGCGCAGTCGAACCACGACGTGCAGAAGGCGCGCAATGCCTACAACGACGCCGTGTCGGTCTACAACCAGTACAGCACGATGGACTCGTCCAAGCTGGCCGCGGCGCTGGCCGCCGCGCAGGTGAAGCTCAAATCCGCCACCCAGACCAGCACCGACGCCACCCAGGCGTACACCGACGCCTCCACGGCCAAGGAGTATACCGACGCGCAGGCGTCCGTCACGGAGCAGCAGTCCGCGATCAAGACGCTGAACGACCAGATCGACGCCTACCAGCAGCAGATCGCCGACCTGGGTACGACGGGCGGCAGAACGCCGACGCAGATCAGCTCGGAGATCTCCGGCAAGCAGACCGAGCTTTCGCAGCTGGAGGGCCAGAACGCCTCCAACATCGCGCAGTATGAGGACGATTATCTGCTTCTCAAAAAGCTGGCCGGCGACCGCGGCGACGTGATGTACGCGCTCTGCGCCGATACCCAGACGCTGGCCACAAAGCTGATCGACGGGGGATATGACAAGGACGACGCGTCCGCTTCCGCGCACGCCGGCGCGATCGTGACGGCCTATAACGCTCTGGACAGCTACTACGATCAGGTCGCGACCATCAACAACAAGATCGCGGCGCTGCAGGAGGAGCTGAAGAGCGCGCAGGCGGACGAGACGGTCGAGCAGTCGAAGGCAAAGCTGCAGCGCAAGCTCAGCGACGCGCAGGACCAGCTGGACACCGCCGAAAAGCAGCTCAAGAAGGCGCAGACCGCCGTTTCGGGCTACGAGGATTCTCTCAAGAGGCTCAAGCAGGCAGCCGCCGACGCGACGGCCGCGGTCAGCAGCGCGCAGGCCGAGGTGGACAAGCTCACAAGCGCCTCCACCGCGGCCGACACGGTGAAGTCCACCAAGCAGGCGCTGGAGGACCTCGTGTTCGCGCAGACGCTCGGCACGTCGGACAGCCTCGACCTGCAGGCCGCGCGCGATTCGATCGCCAAGCAGGAGAAGTTGGTCGAGTCGCTGACCCAGACCGCCGACAACGTGAACGTGACCGCCAAGGTGGGCGGCATCGTCAGCGCCATCAACGTGCAGGCGGGCGGCTCCATCGGCGCGAACACCGCGCTGTGCACGCTCAACGTGACCGACCGCGGCTACACGATCAAGATTTCCGTCACCGCCGACCAGGCCAAGAAGGTCAAGGTGGGCGATGCCGCCGACCTCGTGAACTACTGGGGCGGCGACGTCACCGCGACGCTCGAGTCCATCGGCAACGACCCGCAGAACCCCGGCAAGGGGAAGCAGCTCGTCTTCCGGCTCACGGGCGACGTGACGCCCGACACGAACCTGACGCTCTCCATCGGACAGCAGAGCGCCAACTACGACACGCTGGTGCCGAACGCGGCCATCCGCACGGACAACAACGGCACGTTCGTGCTTGTCGTCACCTCGAAATCCAGTCCGCTCGGCAACCGCTACACCGCGACGCGCGCGAACGTGCAGGTGCTGGCCGCCGACGACACGAACACCGCCGTCTCGGGCCTGAGCATGGGCGACTTCGTCGTCACCACCTCCACCAAGCCCATCGAGGCCGGCACGCAGGTCAGGCTGGTGGAGAACGGATGAGCGGGCGGTTTGTAAAAAAGAGCGGACGGAAAAAGTTCGTCTGGAAAAAGCCGAAGCTGGAAAAGCCGCGGGGCAGGACGCTGTTTCTGCTCATCCTGAACGCCGTGCTGCTGCTGGGCGTGCTGCTCAGCGCCGTGAAGCTCTCGCAGGCGCGGAACCGGCTCGTCACCCAGAGCGCCGCCGACGCCTGGCGCGGCGGCAGCGACATGCGCTTCGCGCAGGTGTCGTGCTTCCTGCCCGCCGACGCGGGCAAGACCGTGTCGGACATCCGCTCCTTTGAGCAGACGCTCGACAGCGAAATGGTCACGGCCTCTCTGACCGCGCCCGAGGGCGGCAGCCTGTACGACGACGCCTGGTCGTGCCGCGCAACGCTCTCGATCGAGGGCGGCAAGGGCTCCACCACGGTCAAGACCATCGGCGTGGGCGGCGACTGGTTCCTGTTCCACCCGCTCGAGCTGCGCTCCGGCAGCTACATCACCTCCGACGATTACATGCAGGACCGGGTTGTGCTCGACGAGGAGCTGGCCTGGAGTCTGTTCGGCAGCTACGACGTGGCGGGCATGAGCGTCACGATCGGCGGCCGGCCCTATCCCATCGCGGGCGTCGTACACCGCGAGAGCGACTCCGCCACCAAAAAGGCGTATCAGGACGGGCCCGGCATGTTCATGAGCTACGACGCGCTCAACGCCATCGCCGAAACCAAGATCAGCTGCTACGAGGTCGTCATGCCCGACGTCGTGACCGGCTTCGCGTACAACATCGTCTCGCAGAAATTCGCGGGCATCGCGTCCTCGGACACGGGTACGCCGTCCGGGGCCAGCTCCTCCGCCGCGACCAGCGCCACAGCCGCCGCGGCCGCCGCGGCGACAGCGGCCGCGCAGAGCACGCCGCAGGCCGTCGTGGTAGAAAATACCAGCCGCTTTTCCTTCGGAAATCTCGTCAAGGTTCTGGGAGCGTTCGGCGAGCGTTCCATGAACGAAAACGGCATCCTCTACCCCTACTGGGAAAACGCCGCCCGCCTCACCGAGGACTACGCGGCGCTGTATCTGCTGCTCATCTTCCTCTTCGCGGCCTGTCCCGCCGTCTGCGCGGTCGTGCTGATCGTGCGCTACATCAAAAAGGGCGTGGACTACGCCGGCGAGATCATCCCCGAAAAGCTCGAGGAGAAGATCGAGCAGGAGAAGGAAAAGCACTACGTCCAGACCGGCATCTAGGGAACCTCTGAATAAATCCGGCACGCATCCTGACGGCGCTTTTTCCGTCTGAGCTGCGTCAAAAAAGCTTGAAATCCGACAGGATTCCTGCGCTTCTTTGCCTTGTCAGCCGAAAAAATCGCTCGCCAGTCTACGCACCGTTTTTAATCAGAGCTTCCCCAGCGTTGCAGGAAAAACCCGTAAAAGGGGCTGCCGCAAAATGATTTCCGCATCCGTAAACATGTCAGCCTTCGGCCCGGCGGCCGTGGGGCGGCAGGTTTCGGACGGCCGGGATCTCCTTTTGCGGCGGCTCCTTTTGACGTCAGACTGTCAAAAAGTATGATTCCATGCCCGGATTCCTTGACTTGATTGTATAGAATGTATATAATGAAATTGTTTCGAGGAGGAACATGGCAAAAAAGGAGGAGTTTTACAATGATGCAAAACAAACGCGGTTTCCGATCTCTGCTCGCGCTTCTGCTGACCGTCGCGCTGCTCGTTTCACTGGCTTCCATGGCCTTTGCTGCGAACGCCGGGACGAAGCAGATCACGATTCTGGGCACCTCCGATATGCACGGCAATATCTGGGGCTACTCCTACGAGGACGGCAAGGAAACAACGAACAACGGCATGGCGAGGGTATACACCTACATACAGGAAGTGCGCAAGGAAAACCCCAACACCATTCTGGTGGATGGCGGCGATACGATTCAGGGCACCATCCTGACCGACGACATCTATAACAAGCAGACCGGCGAGCATCCCGTCATCACGGCCATGAATTACATGGGCTACGACGCCATGACGCTGGGCAACCATGAGTTCAACTTCGGCCTCGACCTGATCTCCCGCATCAAGGCGCAGGCGAAGTTCCCGATCCTGGCGGCGAACGCCACGCTGAAGTCAAACGGCAAGCTGCTGACCGGCGCGGCCTACACGATCGTCGAGCGCGACGGCGTCAAGGTCGCCGTCATCGGCGTCACGAACCCCAACATCCCGACCTGGGACGGCGACAAGGTCGCCTCCGTCCAGTTCACCGCGCTCTCCGCGGCCGTCAAGGCCTGCATCAAGGAGATCGGCGACAAGGCGGACGTCATCATGGTCTCCTGCCACGCGGGCCTGACCGGTGAATTCGACGAGGAGGGCGGCACCGACGCCGCCGCGCAGATCCTGAAGGACAATCCCGAGGTCGATGTGCTGCAGGTCGGCCACTATCACATCGCCATCAGCGAAAAGGACGGCAAGACCGTCGTCGGCGGCGTGCGCAACAGCGGCCGCGACGTCGCGCGCTTCGACCTGACGGTCGATCAGGACGGCAACGTCGTCGACAGCACGGTAAAGACCGTCGATATGGCGAGCTACACGCCTTCGCAGGAAATCCGCGACCTGCCCATCGTCAAGGCCGCGCATGAAAAGACCATCGCCTTTATCAAGGGCGGCAGCGGCGCCTCCGGCACCTCCGGCGGCATCTTCGGCACGGCCTCCGCGAATTTCCAGCCGGTCAACGAGATCAGCGGCATTCCCGCCGGCAAGCTCGAGGATACGGCGGTCATGGATCTCATCAACAAGGTCCAGCTGCTCAACTCCGGCGCGGACGTGTCCGCCGCGGCGCTGTTTAAAGACACCAGCGACATCAAGAAGGGCACCATCAACTACGGCGACATCTTCAACATCTACAAATTCGACAACACGCTCTACCGCGTCAAGGTGACCGGCAAGGAGCTGAAGGCCTATATGGAGTGGTCCGCGGCCTGCTACAACCAGTGGGTGCCCGGCGACCTGTCCATCAGCTTCAACCCCGAGAAGCCCGGCTATCTCTACGACATGTTCGCGGGCGTGGACTATGAGATCGACCTCTCCCAGCCCGCGGGCAGCCGGATCAAGAACGTCATGTTCAAGGGCCAGGCGCTCAAGGACGATCAGGTGCTGACGCTCGCCGTCAACAACTACCGCTATTCCTCCGCGCTGAAGCAGTTCAAGCTGGTTTCGGCCACGAAGGAATGGGAGTCCCCGAACTCCATCCGCGACATGCTTGTCCAGTACATCAAGTCGCAGGGCACGATCAAGCCGGCTGTGGACAACAACTGGAAGATCACGGGCGTGGATCTGCAGACCGCCAATCCCGACCGCGCCATGCTCATCGCGCTCGTCAACCGCGGTTTGCTTGCGGCTCCGTACGCGAAGAGCCTCAACGTGAGCGACGCGGCCGCCGCGAAGACGCTTCTGAACAACGTCAGCGTCAACGGCACGGTATCCGCCATCGGCTCCTACAAGACCGCCGAGGGCGTATGCTATTACCGGCTGCGCGACCTGGCCGCGGTACTGAAGGATACGCCCGCGAAGTTCAATGTGGACTGGAACAAGGGCGTCATCGTGACGACGGGCACGGCCTACGCGGACAGCGTCGGCGCGCTCCCGACAGCCGCCGCCTACACGGCGGGCAAGACCACCGCGCAGGTGGACGGCAAGCCCGTGGAGCTCGACACCCTGTTTGCTGCCGGCAGCAACTACATCACCGCCGCCCAGCTGTCCGCCCTGTTGGGCGCCAAGCTGACCGCCAGCGAGGCGGACGGCGTGCTGAGCATCACCGCCGCGTAAAAACCGTTCCGCTTAAGGCGTCAGCCGCGAATTGTGCGGGATTGCCTTAAACAAAAAGCCTGTCAACTCCCGGCCGTCAGGCCGGGAGTTGACAGGCTTTTGCGTTTTGAAAAAGGACCGCGCGAGGCGGGACCGCCTTGGTCAGCGGGCGCTCACAGCTTCGCGTAGGCGACGGCGATTTTGCTCGCGGCGCGGGCGTTGTTGTAGGCCAGCTGGAGGTTGGAGGCGAACGAGGTGCCCTCGGTCAGATCCTTGATGTGCGCGAGCAGGAACGGGGTGATGTTCTTGCCGTGCACGTTCTGCTCGTCGGCCATCTTCAGGGCCTTCTGGATGACGCTCTCCATCCACACGGGGTCGAGGGCGTATTCCTCGGGGATCGGGTTGCCGATGACCGCGCCGCCCTTGAGGCCGAGATCCCACTTCGTTTTCATGATCCGAGCGACGGTCTGCTCGTCGGGGCAGTTGAAGTCCAGCTTGTGGCCGCTCGTGCGGCAGAAGAACGCGGGGAACTCGTCCGTGCGCAGGCCGAGCACCGGCACGCCGTAGGTTTCGAGGTACTCAAGCGTGAGGCCGAGATCGAGGATGCTCTTCGCGCCCGCGCAGACGACGGCCACGGGGGTGTTGGCGAACTCCTGCAGGTCGGCGGAGATGTCCATGGTCTTCTCCGCGCCGCGGTGCACGCCGCCGATGCCGCCGGTGGCGAAGAAGCGGATGCCCGCCATGGAGGCGATGATCATGGTGGTGGCGACCGTCGTCGCGCCCGCCATGCCCTCGGCGACGTATACGGCCACGTCGCGGCGGCTGACCTTGCCGACGCCGTCGGCCCGGCACATGCGCTCGAGCTCTTCGGCGTTCAGGCCGACCTTCAGCTTTCCGCCGAGAATCGCGGTCGTGGCGGGGACGGCGCCCTCGCCGCGCACGATTTCCTCGACCTTGTGCGCGAATTCGAGGTTCTGCGGATAGGGCATGCCGTGGCTCAGGATCGTGGACTCCAGCGCGACGACGGGCCGGCCTTCGCGGACGGCCTCGGAAATTTCGGGCGTGACGGACAGATACTTTTGCAGATTCATAACGCGTACTCCTTTAAAATCGATTCCAAGAGCGAAACGCTCATGTCGGGGTTGATGGTTTTCTCGTGGGAAATGGCCGCGATGCCGGCGGCCAGGCCATAATCGACGGTTTTGTCGACGGAAAGGCCGGAGAGCTCGCTGTAGATGACGGCGGCGGTGAACGCGTCGCCCGCGCCGGTGGCGTTGACCATTTTTTCCACCGGGCGCAGCTTCCGCTCGAGCACGCGGCCGGCGCTGTCCATGTACAGGCAGCCGTCTTTGCCCAGGCTCACGAAGATGCGGCGCAGGCCCTTGGCAAGCACGTCCTCGCAGGCGCGGAGAAGGTCCGGCTTCGAGCCGATCTTCCGGCCGCTCAGGATCTCCAGCTCCAGCACGTTGGGCTTCGCGGTGTCGAAGCGGCCGATGTACGGGGCCAGCACGCGGGCGTAGGCGGTGGAGACGGGGTCCACGTACACGGGCGGGCCGTCCTTCACGAGCTCCAGCAGGTGGCACAGTAGCGGCTCCGGCAGGCACGGGTCGCAGGTGATGAGCTTCGCGCCCATGAGAAGGCTCTTCTTGCTCGTCAGATAGTCCGGCGGCAGCGCCTGCAGGATGGACATGTCCGACATGGCCACCAGCATGTCGCCCTTCTCGTCGAGGATGGAGATGTAGGTGGATGAGGGACAGCCGTCCGCCGTGTAGAGGTGGCTGATGTCCACGCCCGCCGCCAGGCACTCCTGCCGGATCTTTTCGGCGTACACGTCGGTGCCGACCGCGGAGATGAGCTTGACGCTGCCGCCCAGCCGCGCGAGATTCTCGCAGACGTTTCGCGTGACGCCGCCCGCGGAGGAATTCATGTGGCCGGGGTTGCTGTCGCGCATCACGATGGGGGCCTTCGACCGGCCGTGGATGTCCACGTTCGCCGCGCCGACGCCCACCACGTAGAAGGAATTGTTCACGATGTAGCCCTTGCCGAGAATGTAGCCCTTCTTCTGCAGGTTGGCGATGTGCACCGCGACCGAGCTGCGCGCGATGCCGAGCCGGTCCGCCAGCTCGTTCTGGGAGATGGCCGGGTTCTGCTGGATGATGTGGAAGATCTCCTGCTCCCGCTCCGTCATGCTGCCTCACCTCGACAAAATGTTTATTGAATAAGCACTTGTTTATAATAACGCGCCCCGGCGCGTTTGTCAAGCAGGAAAGCAAAAAGGAAAGCGTGAAAAGCAAAGGAATCGCCGTGCGATTTTAAATCGCGCGGCGATTCCGCAATTCTTTATGCTTCACTTTTACGCGCCCCGCTTATTGGGCCGGGGGGAAGGAGACGACGGCCTTGAACAGATCGCCGTCGATGGAGAGGGAGAACTCTCCCTGCTGCAGCTGGGTGAGGCTCTGCGCGATGGAGAGGCCCAGGCCGCTGCCCTCCGTGCTGCGCGACGAGTCGCCGCGCACGAAGCGCTCCATGAGCTCCGGGGCGGAGATGTTGAGCGGATATTTGGAGATGTTTTTGAAAGACACGACAGCCCGGCCGCCAGCCCATTCGCTCGAGAGGTACACCCGCGTGCCGGGCATGGCGTATTTGCAGACGTTGCTCAGCAGGTTGTCGAACACGCGCCAGAGCAGCTTCCCGTCGGCCAGCACGGCGGGGACGGCGGGGGAGAGCGTCAATACGGGCTCCAGGCCCGCCGTGCGCAGCCGGTCGTCGTACTCGCCAGCGACCTGCGGCAGCAGCACGTTGAGATCCGTGCGCTCGAGCGAGACGGGTATGGCGCCCGTCGAGGCCTTCGACGCCTCGACGAGATCCTCCGTCAGCTTCTTGAGCCGCGCGGACTGCCGGTCGAGCACGTCCAGATATTCCTTCGCCTTTTCCGGCTGAATGTCCTCCTTCTTCATGAGATCGACGTAGTTCACGATCGAGGTGAGCGGCGTTTTGATGTCGTGGGAGACGTTCGTGATGAGCTCCGTCCGGAACCGCTCGGCCTGGAGCTGCTCGTCCACGGCCTTCTGCATGCCGGCCGCGATGTTGTTGAGATTTTCGCCGTGCTTCCGGAATTCGCCGTGCAGGCGGCGCAGATCGACCGCGGCGTCCGGCCGTCCGGCCGCGAGCGCCTCGCCGCCCTTCTGCAGCTTCCGCATGGCGATGAGCGCCAGCACGACCGGCACGGTCAGGATCGCGTGCCCGAGGAACCACCACGCGACGAACCGCTCCGTGTCGCCGCCGCAGGCCGCGATGAAGATGAGCTCCAGCAGGCACAGTCCGCACCAGCCGAGCGCGCCCTTCCAGCAGAGCGGCAGATTCTTCGCCGCGTATCCGATGCCGCTTCCGAGCCAGCGGAAAAACTTCCCGATCAGCACGAGCACCATGCAGACGACGGTGTTGCGCCACCAGCTGCCCGCCTTGGCCCGCGCCGCGAAGGTCATGAGCACCGACATGCCGAGCAGAATCGCGAGCGCGAGGGCGGCGGCGACAAACACGATGAAGACGGCGTCGCCATAGCCGCTGTTGCCTTCATACAAATAGGCGAGCAGCGCGCACGGAAGGGCCGCCAGCGCCAGATACAGGTCGAAGGGGATGCGGTCCACCCAGTTGAGGTGGATGCCCTCGACGCCCTCCTTGCGGCCGGCGGCGCAGAGCAGGAACACGAACAGAAAAATGCACGCGGCCAGCAGCGCGGCGGCGGCGGCGATCAGCCCGTACCGAAAACTTACGAGCAGTCTGACCCAGTGCTGCTCATAGTAGATGCCGTCCTTCGCGACGAGCGGCGAGCGGATATAGCCGTTGACGACGACGTCCTTCGTGTCGCTGGCGGTGTACGACACGGCGGCCGTGAGGCTGCCGTCGGCGTTTGTGCGGAGAATTTCCGTGTGCTCCAGCGCGTATTTGCCCGACACCTCGTCCAGGTAAGCGCTGTATTCCGCCTGGTCCGCGAAGTCCTTCGTCTCCGAGACGACCCGCCGGTTGTAGGTCACTGTGTCCGGCTGGAAGGAATGATAGGAGAAGTCCTCCGCGGTATACGGCGAGGTCATCAGCACGTTTCCGTCCCCATCCGTGATCCGGAAGAAGAAGTTGCTGTTTTCCGCGGAGAAAATGTTCTGATAATGGGCAAGGCCGAGGCTGTCGCCGTCCAAGGAGGCGGCGTAACAGGAGACGGCCAGGCTCATGTCGTCGTCGTACGTCTGGCCCCGCTGCACGGAGCGGCTCAGGGAGATGCCGCCGTCCGTATAGGCGTGATAGGTGGCGAGCATCGCGATGCCGAACGCCGAGGCGGCGAGCATCGCGCCCAGAACCACCAGCAGGATCAGCGCCGTGATCTTGGCCCAGAGCTTGGGCAGCAGCTTCTTCATGGTTTTTCCGCCTCCATTTTATAGCCCTTGCCCCAGACGACCTTCAGATACCGGGGCTCGGCGGGGCTGAACTCGATCTTCTCCCGGATGTGCCGGATGTGGACGGCCAGCGCGTTGTCGATGTTGATGGGCGGCTCGTTCCAGACGGCGCTGTAGATTTCGCCCGGCGAAAACACCTTGCCGGGGTTCTGCATGAGAAAGCGGAGAATGTCGTATTCCTTCGGCGTGAGCGGGACCTCGGCGCCGTCGAGCGTGACCCGCTTGGCCTCGTCGTCGAGCGAGACCGGGCCGATCGTGAGCAGGCTCGGCGCCGTTTCGCGGCCGCCGAGCTGCAGATACCGCCGCAGCTGCGAGCGCACGCGCGCGAGCACCTCGACGGGATTGAAGGGCTTGGTGATATAGTCGTCCGCGCCGACGTTCAGGCCGAGAATCTTGTCCGTGTCCTCGGATTTGGCCGTCAGCAGGATGACAGGTACGTTGGAGGTCTGCCGCAGTCTGGCCATCGCGGTCAGTCCGTCCATGCCGGGCATCATGATGTCGAGCAGGATGAGCGCGACGTTTTCCCGCTGCGCCGTCTCCAGCGCCTCCGCGCCGTTTCCCGCGGAGACCACGCGGTAGCCCTCCGCCTCCAGATAGATCCGCAGCGCCGAAACGATGTCCTTCTCGTCGTCGCAGACCAGAATTGTGTGCATGCTCCTCACCTCTGCGTCCATGATACGGGAAAACTGATTAAGAAACAATCGGAAAAAACCTTAAGATTTGATGAAGGACGGATTCTGTGATAGAATACGGAAAAAGGAACGGAGGCGCGCGCATGGAACCGATCTGTTACATTGCCGGCGCGATGGCGCGGGAGCTGCATATCCGGAAGCGGCCGGGCGATCTGCTCATCGCGGCGGACGCGGGGCTGACGGCGGTACGGGAGCCGGATCTCATCGTGGGGGACTTCGACTCGCTCGGGCATGTGCCGGAGGGGGATAACGTCGTGCGCCATCCGGTCAAAAAGGACGACACCGACATGCTGCTGGCGATCCGGCTGGGGCTGGCGCGCGGCTACCGGGCGTTTTACCTCTACGGCGGCGTGGGCGGCCGCACCGACCACACGCTGGCCAATCTGCAGTCGCTGGCGTTTCTTCTGGAGCGCGGCGCGTACGGATACCTGTTCGGAGAGCGCGAGACCTTTACGCTCCTGCAGCGGGAAGAGCTGCGCTTCCCGGCCTGCTGCCGGGGGATTTTCTCCGCGTTCGCCTTCGGCGGCGAGGCCGCGGGCGTGACGCTCGAGGGCTTTTTGTATCCCCTCGCGGACGCGCGGCTGACGCCCTCGTTCCCGCTGGCGGTGAGCAACGAACTCACCGGCCTGCCCGCGCGCGCGTGCGTAAAATCCGGCCGGCTGCTCGCCGTGTGGGAAGCCGGCAACCCGCTGCCGGAAAGAAAGCCGCCGGCGGGCGGGACAGCGTAAAAAGCGCCTGCTGCAAAACGGATGTTTTGCAGCAGGCGCTTGCTTTATATGTCGGGTTGTCAGCCGATGTCCACCCAGTCGTAGCCGAGGTAGGTGGTGAAGGCTTCCTTCAGGATGTCCTTCATATGGCCCGGGCAGACGGAGGTGTGGTGCTTGAAGCCGCCGCGCGCGAGCGCGATGAGCTTGTTCTGCAGATCGGGGATCTCCGCCACGCCGGCGCAGCCGAAGTAGCCGTCCTCGATGGGATCGTCGGTGAATTTGGCCTCCGAGGCGTAGACGACGATCCTGCCGTCCTTCGTCTGGCAGTTGGAGATCGTGATGTCCATCGGGCGGATGCGGCCCTCGTTGCAGCCCCAGCCGGAGCCCGGATCGCTCTTGGCGAACATCTTGTGCTCGGTGACGGTGCCCTTGCAGCTCATCAGGCTCTGGGCGACCGGGCCGCAGTGGAAGAGGATGACCTTGTTCTCGTCGTCGCCGTAGTTGTTGTTCCAGTCGAGCACGGCGGCGGGGGCGTCGGCGGCCAGGCTCATGGCGCGCATCGTGACGGCCGAGCACATGTCGATCTCGCACGAGGCGGTGATGCCGCGGTCGTTGAGCTCGGAGAGCAGCACGCAGGGGCAGATGCGCAGGTAGGTCTCGAGCTCGTTCCAGCAGCGCAGGGCCAGCGCGTCGAGGTGGTACTCGGCGATGTAGCCGTCGAGCACGACGGAGAGCTTGCAGAGCGTGTCGAAGTTCTGCGCGGGGACGCCGGAGAAGTCGGTGTAATTGCGGAGGTATTCTCCCTTCGCCAGCACGGCGGGGTCGTCGGCCTTGAGCGCGCCGACCTTCGCGAAGACCTCGCTGAGGTCGAACGACTCGACGTTGATGCCGGCCTTCTGCATGGCCAGCTCGTCGAAGCGGACGGTCTTGAACGCCGTGGTGCGCGCGCCGATGCAGCCGAGGTTGAAGCGCTTCATGCCGTTCACGACACGGCAGACGGCGGCGAAGTCGCGCAGGTTCTGCTGGAATTTCGCCGTCAGGGGGTGGACGACGTGCGGCTTGAGCACCGTGAACGGCACGCCGTACTGGGTGAACACGTCGGTGACGGAGAACTTGCCGCAGTAGGCGTCGCGGCGGTGGGCAAAGTCGAGCTTGCCGAGCTCGTCCGGGTAGGCCTGCATGAGGATCGGTACGCCCGCGTCCTGCAGAGCCGTGATCGCGCCGTTTTCGTCGGCGAAGATCGGCATGGAGAAGATCACGCCGTCGTACTGGCCCGCGTGCTCCTTGAGCCATTTGGCGTACAGCAGGCCCTCGTCGCGCGTCTCGACGCCGCCGTAGCGGGTGAGCTCCTTGTCCATCATCAAGTAGTCGCAGCCGGCGTCGGTCACGGCCTTGGCCATGTCGTCGCGCGCGGAGTAGATGAGCTCGCCCGGCATGAAGCCGCGGTTGGCAAAGCAGAGTGCGAAAGTCATTTTTTTCATGGATTGATACCTCCTGTTATTCTCCGAACAGCTTGCGCTGGTTGTTCTCAATGCGGAACGAGCGGATGATCTCGCGCGTGCGGGTGTAGACGGCGGCGCGGGCGGCGTCCGTGTCGGCGGACTGTTCGACGACCCGCTCATAGACCTGGCGGATCTCCGTGCCGACGTTGATCTTGGCGATGCCGTTCGCGATGCCGTCCAGGATGCAGGAATTCTTGATGCCGGAGCCGCCGTGCAGCACGAGCGGGATGCCCGTGGCCGCGGAGAGCTCCGCGATGTGGTCGATGTCCAGCCGGGCTTCGGGCTTTTTCTGATTGCGGACGCCCTCGGCGATCGCGCCGTGGATGCTGCCGACGGCGACGCTCAGCCAGTCGCAGCCCGCCTCGGCCGCGAAGCGCTTCGCCTCGCCGACGTCCGTGAAGCCGCGCTTGGTGCGGAAGACCTCCTCGTAGTCGAGGTTCACGCCGTTGCCCTCGTGGCCCATGACGGAGCCGAGCTCGGCCTCGCAGGCCATGCCGCGCGCGTGCGCGAACGAGGAGACCTCCTTCGTGACGGCGATGTTCTCGTCGAGCGTCAGGCGGCTGCCATCCACCATGCAGGACTGGAAGCCGGCCTTCGCCGCGCGCTCGAGGATCGGCAGGTAATCCACGCGCTTGTGGTCCTCGTCGATCACCGGCACGTGGTCGAGGTGCAGAAGCGTGTATTTGGGGTTGTACCAGCGGAAATACTCCTCGGCGACGGCCTCGGGGCTCTTCGCCTCGAATTTCTCCCACTCGAGCCGGGCCACCTGCACCATGGCGACGGTTTTCTCATCGACGATGGCCTGGATGACCGGCTTGACCATCGGAAGATACGGGACGTTGAAGGCGGGCACGATCGTTTTGTGCTCCCATGCCGCCTGGACAGCTTGCTGTGCGTTCATGATGACAAGACTCCTTTTTATTTTGCGTAATCTGCCTTGAGCCGGTTCCACTGGTCCTGGGATTCCACAACGGTCAGGCGGACGCCGTAGGTCTTTTTCGCGCCGGGTTCGAGAAATTTGAGCCGGCCCTGCGCGCGCGTGACGTCGCGGCCGTCGGGATAGCAGTTGCCGGGCTCCAGGCCCATCACGTAGTCCTTGCAGCCCATCATCTTCCACTGGGTAAAGCAGTCGAGCTCCGAGGAATCGAAGTTCATCTGCAGGCCGCAGCCGAGATCGGGGCTGAAAATGCCCGCGACGCCGGGCCGGTCCCTGAATTCGTGGTAGTAGCACTGCTCGGCGAAGCCGGGCGTGGGCTCGAGCACCTTGTTCCAGGTGTCCAGGTCCTCGGCGGCGTGCTCGGTGCGCGGCAGCACCTCGGCCGCCGGGATGAACAGCTCCGAGCGCTCGGTGAGCAGGGGATAGCCCATGTTCATGTGGTACAGCAGCATCAGAGGACTCGTCTCCGAGCCGATGTTCTCCACCGTGTCGGAGATGGAGAGCTCGTTTTTCAGCAGCGAGCAGGTGATGGTCCTCGTGAGCAGCAGCTTGTGGGAGAAGATCTGCGCATGGCGCATGACGGCGCGGATGCGGATCTGCTCGTCGTCCGTCTCCCAGAAGACGTGCTCGGCGGGGATGTTGTCCGCCGCCCCGTGCAGCGGCAGCGCCTCGCCCTGGTCAACGCACGGGGAGCCGACGGCCACAAGGCCGCAGGTGGTCAGAAAGCCGGCCGTAAAGCCCTTGAGCCAGCCGTTTTCCTTGTCGTCGTAATAGCTCGGCGCGACATAGCCGTTTACGGAGAAAAAGCCGAAATTCTTGCCGTTGTAGCGCAGACGGGAGATGTCCGCGCAGCGGTCGGCGGAGACGGTGAACTCCAGCCCCCTGCCGTTGCGCGCCTCCAGAAGGCGCATGCCGTCGCCGCGCCCGCCGCAAAGGCGCAGCTCCTCCACGCCATATAGCTGCGATTCATGCCCGTAATACGCGGATTGCTTCATTTGTGCCCATCCCTTTCCAGTTGTCAATAGCAGACAAGCGATTGTCAATCTGCAGGTTCTTTTACTAGGATAGCAGTTTCCAGGGGGAAAAGGATAGAAATTGCGTATCGCAATCGGGTGTTTTTTTCTGATGCCGACAAAAACGCGAGGCGATATTTGTGCAGATTTTCAAATACCCGCCGAACAGGGCGCCGGCCGAAAGAAAGACCGCCGCGGATGCTTCAGCATCCGCGGCGGCTCAGTGTGTCAAAAAGCCTCGCAGAGTTTGCGCCCGCAGGCGCAAATAAATTGTAAATCCGCTTTTCCCGGCGGCTGGTACGTCGGGAAAAGCACTTTACAGCCCGCAAGTGTGGAATTTTCGCGTCTCACGCCGCGAAAATTATGCGCGCAGCGGGCTGCATTTTTTTGTCGAAGAAGGCCTATCGGGCCTTCTTCGACAGACTGGACCGCCGCGGATGCTTCTGCATCCGCGGCGGCTGTTGACTGTTGTCAGGCGGCTATTTCGGCGCGGCGGCGTCCTCCGCGGCGGCGAGGGTCTTGCGGTAGTTGCGCGGCGAGACGCCGTAGCTTTTGCGGAAGATCTTTGAAAAATAGTTGTAATCGTAAAAGCCGACGTTCGAGGCGATCTCCGAAATCTGATGGTCGGTCGTGCGGATCATCTGCTCGGCCATGGCGATGCGCTTGCCGCGGATGAAATCCGCCACGCTCGCGTTGAAGCTGTTGTGGAAGATCTGGTAGAGCTCCGCGCGGGAGATGTTGAAGTGCTCGCACAGGTGCTCGATGGACAGATCCCACGCGATGTTGTCCATGATGTACTTTTCCACCTGCTGCGCCATGTTGAGGTAGCGCACCTCCAGCATGCGCTTGTGGTAGATGTAGCTCGAGCAGGCGTCCATGATGTTGCAGGCGGCGGCCAGCTTCTCCGCGGAATGGTGGGGGAGCTTGTCGTAGATCTCGCGGCAGTGGTCGAGGTCGATGTTGTATCGCTGCAGGTGCTCCTGGATGGCGCGGTATTCCTCCTGCGAGCCGTCGGAGACCTGGCCGATCAGAACGAAGCCGACGACGACCTCGTCGTAGCAGATCGGCGCGACGTATTCCTTCAGACCGATGTGGCAGCGGTAGACGAAGCCCTGGCGCGTCCGGCGGCATTTCTGCATGGCCGCCATGTCGCAGCTGCGGCAGGCCCGGTCCAGATCGGGATTGCTGCGCAGATAGGCGCAGAAGCCGAACAGCTTCACGGGGCTGTAGGCCACCTCGTTGAGCTCGGTGTCGAAAATGCACGGCTTCATGCCGGTCAGCGTATAGAAATCGTCCAGCAGTCCCTGGAGCTCCGCGCTCTTAAAGTCCAGCAGAATGAATTCCCCCCTTGAATGAGTGGATTTGTCCGCAGAATACCAGTTTATTTATTCTATTGTAACAGGAAATTATCACAAAAGATATGGCAAAATAGACAAATTTGATGCACTCGATTTGCATAACCTAAAATAAAATTCCTTGTTCGCAAACGAAAATTACTATTTCTCGACGGAAAAAATGTGTAGAATAAAAGCATCGTTCGGCAGCCGCAAAACTGCCGCCGCGATAAATTTAAGGAGGATTGAATACATGAAAAAGATCATTGCTCTGCTTCTGGCGCTCGTCATGGTATTCGCTCTGGTAGCCTGCTCGTCCGGCTCCAGCGCCAGCACCACGACCGCCGCCAGCACGACCACGACCAGCACTGCGGCCAGCACCGCGACCAGCGCCGCAGCCAGCACCAGCACCAGCGCCGCCGCCAGCACCTCGGCAGCCACGACTGCCAAGACCGAGCTGAACATCGGCGTTCTCGTCTGGAAGTTCTCCGACACCTATGGTTCCTCCGTCCGTACTGCCATTGACAAGTACGCCAAGGAGCTCGGCGACGCCGCCGGCCTGACCCTCAACTTCGAGATGCAGGACGGCAACGACGATCAGGCTACCCAGAACAACCAGGCCGACGTCATGTTCGCTGCCAACAAGGACCTCATCGTCATCAACCTCTGCGACACTTCCGCCGGCCAGTACCTCGACGACCTGGCCAAGCAGAACAACGTCCCCATCCTCTTCTACAACAAGGAGCCGACGGACTCCTCCATCATCACCAGCCAGAACTCCATCTTCATCGGCACGAAGCCTGAAGAAGCCGGCATCATGCAGGGCGAAATCCTGGCCGACCTGGTCTCCAAGGATTCCACCATCGACAAGAACGGCGACGGCAAGCTCCAGTACCTGATGTTCGAAGGCGAAATCAACAACGCCGAAGCCATCGCCCGTACGAAGTACTCCGTTGACACCGCTGTGGAAAAGGGCCTCAAGATGGAGAACCTGAGCGAAGTTCAGGTCGCCAACTGGGACACCGCCAAGGCACAGGAAATGATGACCGCTCAGATCGCCGCCCTCGGCGCCGATAAGATCGAGGTTGTCTTCTGCAACAACGACGACATGGCCATCGGCGTCATCGCCGCTCTGAACGACGTCGGCTACAACCTCGGCGACGACCCCTCCAAGACTGTCACGGTCATCGGCGTTGACGCGACCGACACCGCCATTGAGTACATCAACGCCGGCAAGCTTGCCGGTACTGTCAAGCAGGACGGCGACGCCATGGGCAAGGCCATCGTTCAGCTCGCCATGAACGGCGCGCAGGGCAAGGGCTGGCTCGACGGCACCGACTACACCATGGCCGACGACGGCTTCTCCATCCGTATCCCGTACGCGAAGATCACCAAGAACTAATCCTTTCCGATTCGCTGATACTGACCTCTAAGAATAGGGAGCGTGGCCTTGCCCGGCAAGGCCACCTCCTTATTATCAAGGCCGTCTTTTCAGAAGCCGGGCGCGGCGCTCCGGGGGCGGCCTCAAGAAAGATATGGTGATACAGTTTGGAAGAAAACTACTTGCTGGAAATGCTCGACATCGAAAAGCAGTTTCCAGGCGTCAAGGCTCTGGACCACGCGCAGCTCAAGCTGAAGCCCGGCACCATCCACGCGCTGATGGGCGAGAACGGCGCCGGCAAGAGCACGCTCATGAAATGCCTCTTCGGCATCTATAAGAAGGACGCCGGCATCATCCGGATGGACGGCAAGGAAATCAACTTTGAAGATCCCCGCAAGGCGCTGGATCACGGCGTCGCGATGGTGCACCAGGAGCTCAACCAGGTGCTGCACCGCAGCGTCATGGAAAACATCTGGCTGGGCCGCTTCCCCCTCAAATACGGCCTCATTGACCACAAAAAAATGTATGACGACACCAAGGCCATCTTCGACGACCTGGAGATCAAGGTCGATCCGAAGTGCATCATCGGCACGCTGGCGGTTTCGCAGCGGCAGATGCTGGAAATTGCCAAGGCCGTCTCCTATCACGCGAGAATTCTGGTGCTGGACGAGCCGACCTCCTCGCTGACGAGCGACGAGGTAGAGCACTTGTTCCGCATCATGCGGCGCCTGTGCGAAAACGGCGTCGGCATTATCTATATTTCCCATAAAATCGACGAGATCAAGACCATCTCCGACGAAGTGACGATCATGCGCGACGGCCACTGGATCTCCACCGATCCCACGGCCAACCTGTCCACGGACGACATCATCCGCAACATGGTCAACCGCGACATGTCCCAGCGCTTCCCGTCGAAGGACAACAACCCCGAGGGCGTGCTCATGTCCGTATCCCACCTGACCGGCAAGCATATGCCCACCTGCCAGGACGTCTCGTTCGAGCTGCGCAAGGGCGAGGTGCTGGGCGTGGCCGGACTGGTCGGCTCCCGGCGGACCGAGCTGCTGAGCACGATCTACGGCATCATGGAGCGCGAAAGCGGCGAGATCGAGCTGAACGGCAAGAAAATCTCCAACCGCAGCTCGCGGCAGTCCATCAAAAACAAATTCGCCATGCTGACGGAGGAGCGCCGCGCGACCGGCATTTTCCCCTACGGCTCCATCCTGTTCAACACGATCATCTCCAACCTGCCCGCCTATGAAAAGGGCATCCTGCTCTCCGACAAGAAGATGGGCGGGGATACGCAGTGGTCGATCGATTCGCTGAGCATCAAGACGCCCAGCCAGAAGACACTGATCAAAAACCTCTCCGGCGGCAACCAGCAGAAGGTCATCCTGGGCCGCTGGCTGCTGACGCAGCCGGACGTGCTGCTCCTGGACGAGCCCACGCGCGGCATCGACGTCGGCGCGAAATACGAAATTTACGAGCTCATTTTGCGGCTTGCCAAGGAAGGCAAGGGCATTATGATGGTTTCCTCCGAGATGCCCGAGCTGATCGGTATCTGCGACCGGATTCTGGTCATGAGCAACGGTCATATGGCCGGTATCGTGGAGCGGGGCAAGGACTTCGGCGGCATCGAGGGCGAACAGGAAACGATCATGCGCCTTGCCGCAAAATATGTATAAAGAGGTTGAGAATATGTCGAAAACAAAGACGGGCGTACAAAAGGAGAGCTTCGGCAAAAAGCTCTTCAACAACGCGCTGTATCTGATCCTGCTCGTGATCCTGATCGTCATCGTGGCGATCAACCCGAAGTTCCTCTCCGTTTCGAACATCATCAACATTCTCAAGCAGGCCTCCACGAAGGGCATCATGTCCCTCGGCGTGGCCGGCATCATCGTGCTGGCCGGCACCGACCTGTCCGCCGGCCGCATCCTCGGCCTCTGCGCCGCGGTCTCCGCGTCGCTGCTGCAGTCGGTCACGTTCGCGTCGCGCTACTATCCCAGCATCACGACGCCGATGCCGCTGATCTGGCCGTTCCTGCTCTGCATTGCGATCGCGGTCGCGATCTCGGCGTTCAACGGCTTCGGCATGGCCAAGCTCCACATGCACCCCTTCATCGTCACCCTGGGCACGCAGCTCATCGCCTACGGCCTGTGCTGCATCTACATTGAGAACCAGCCGTCCGGCTCCACGCAGGCGCTGTCCTCCCTGGACTCCCGCTACGTCAACCTCGCCACCGGCTCCTTCAACGTGTTCGGCCTGGAGATCCCGTATCTGGTCGTGATCTTCCTGGTGCTCGCATTCGTGACCTGGATCGTCTGGAACAAGACCCGCTTCGGCAAGAATATGTTCGCCGTCGGCGGCAACACCGAGGCGGCTGAGGTCTCCGGCGTCAGCGTGACCGGCACCATCATGGGCGTGTTCATCTTCGCCGGCATCCTCTACGGCATCGCCTCCTTCCTCGAGGGCGCCCGTATCCAGTCCGTCGGCACCAGCACCGGCATCAACTACGAGCTCGACGCCATCGCAGGCTGCGTCATCGGCGGCGTGTCGTTCAACGGCGGCATCGGCACCGTGCCCGGCGTGGTGATCGGCTCGATCATCCTGCAGGCCATCAACTACGGCCTGTACTTCCTGGGCGTCAACTCCTATCTGCAGTACATCATCCGCGGCGCTCTGATCATCGTGGCCGTCGCCATCGACGTGCGCAAATACGTTGTGAAGAAGTAATCGTTCATAAGCAAACCGCTGTGTCATTCTGAGCGCCAGCGAGGAGTTCTTCCCACAAGGGTCATCCGGTGGAAAAGATCCTTCGCTGGCGCTTCGGGTGACACAAGCTTTCTGCGGACGCAAAACAAGGGAGATAACCATGACGACAATCACAGAATTTGGAAGCAATGTCCGCGGCCGCGTCTCGGCGGTCACGCTGGAAAACCGGAACGGCATGCGCGCGTCGGTGCTCTCCTACGGGGCGACGCTGCAGAGCCTGCAGGTCCCCGATAAAAACGGCGCGCTCACCGACGTGGTGCTCGGCTACGACAGCGCGGAGGAATACGCCGCGAACAGCGGCTATCTCGGCGCGACCGTGGGCCGGAACGCCAACCGGATCGCCGGAGCGGCCTTCACGCTCAACGGCACGCGCTATCGGCTGACCGCCAACGAAAACCGCAGCCAGCTCCACGGCGGCTTCCTCGGCCTGGACAAGAAGATCTGGAGCTGCGCCTGCCGCGACGGCTGGGCGGAATTCTCGGCCGTGCTGGAGGACGGGGAGGAGGGCTTCCCCGGCCGGATGACGGTGTGCGTGAGATTTTCCCTGGAGGACGACAACAGCCTGCGGATCGACTACCGGGCCGTCTGCGACGCCGACACGGTGGCAAACTTCACCAACCACGCCTATTTCAATCTCAACGGTCAGGGCAGCGGCCCGATCTGGAACCACACCCTGCAGATCGGCGCCGACCGCTTCACGCCAGCCGACGCCGAGACGCTGCCGACCGGCGAGCTCCGCTCCGTCGCCGGCACCTGCATGGACTTCCGCACGGCCAAGCCGATCGGCCGCGACCGCGGCGACGCGCTGCTGGGCGGCGTCGGCTACGACCACAACCTCTGCCTGAACGGCAGCGGCCTGCGCCTTGCGGCCCAGGCGCGCGGCGACGTGTCCGGCATCCGGATGCGGGTCTACACGACGATGGAGGGCCTGCAGCTCTACACCGGCAACTACCTGAGCCGCCGCGCCGGAAAGGCCGGCGCCGTCTACGAGCCGTACGGGGGCTTCTGCATGGAGACGCAGCGCTATCCCGACGCGATCAACCAGCCCGCGTTCCCCAGCCCCGTGCTGCGGCGCGGCGAGGAATACCGCGAGACGACGATCTGGCGCTTTGACGGAGGCGAGGACGAGACATGATCTCACTTGGAATCGACATCGGCGGCACCGGCTGCAAGTGCGCGGCCTTCCGCGACACCGGCGTTCAGCTGGCGCTGTCCTACCGGGAGTACCCGGCCAAGCCGGGCCAGGTGAACCTCGACCCGCTCGTGCTGCGCGATTCGGTGTTCGCCGTGATCCGCGACTGCGCGGAAAAGCTGCCCGACGCGCGCGAGGTCGCCGCGATCACGGTCTCGTCGTTCGGCGAGTCCTTCGTCCCGCTGGCCGCCGACGGCACGCCGCTCAGCGACATCGTGCTCTATTTCGCAAATTCCGAGTCCGGAGAATTTGACCGGCTCGTTTCCGCAGTCGGCGCGGAGCGCTTCATGCGCATCACCTGCGTGCTGCCCGACGCGTCGTATTCCCTGGCCAAGATGCTGCGGGCCAGACGCGAGGCCGCAAAGCCCGTATGGAAGTTCTTATTTGTCGCAAGCTATCTCTGCTGGTGCCTGTCCGGCGCGGCGGCGGCTGACTATTCGCTGGCCTGCCGCAGCATCCTCTTCGACGTGCGGGGCCTGTGCTGGTCGCGGGAGCTGCTCGAGGCCTGCGGCATCGAGCGCTCCACGCTGCCCGACGCGGTGCCCACCGGCACGGCGCTGGGCTGCCTGCTGCCGGAGATCGCCGCGCAGCTCGGCCTGCCCGCCGACACGCAGGTCGTCATCGGCTCGCACGACCAGATCGTCAACGCCGTCGGCTGCGGCGTGCGCAGCTGCGGCGAGGCGGTGGACGTGACCGGCACGACCGAGTGCATCGAGCCGCTGTTCGCGGGCATCCCCGACACGCTGGACTTTGAACGGGAAAACTACGCCTGCGTGCCGTATCTCGACGGCCGGGGCTACGTGACCTACGCCTACAACATCTCCGGCGGCGCGGTGCTCCGCTGGTACCGCGATGCGCTGATGGCCGAGCTCAGGAAGGACGCGCAGGCGCGCGGCTGCAGCGTGTACGACCTGTTCAACGAGCGCTGCCCGAAGGAGCCGACGGGACTGATCTTCCTGCCGCATCTGCAGGGCATGGGCGGCACGCCCGACGTGCGCACCGGCGCGAAGGGCGCGATCTGGGGCCTCACGATGCAGACCGGCACGGCCGAGCTGTACCGGGCGATCCTCGAGGGCCTGACGTACGAGATGGCCTACAATCTCGAGCGCCTCGCCCGCTACGGCATCGCGCCGACGCGCCTCATGGCGGCCGGCGGCGGCGCCCGCTCGCCCGTCTGGAGGCAGATCAAGGCCGACATCCTCGGCGCGGAGATCGTCCCGTCCCTGCAGGACGAGCCCGGCGCGATGGGCAGCGCGATCCTGGGTCTGGCCGCCGTCACGGGGGAGACAGACCGGCTGGCGCTGGCCGGGCGCTTCGTGCGGCACGGCGAGCCCGTGAAGCCGAACGCCGAGTTCGCGGCCTATTACCGCGGGCAGTATGCGCTCTACAAGCAGCTGCGCGCGTTCTCCGTCGCGCACACGCCCCGCTAGGGCAGTCGGCGGGAAAAGCCTGCCGAAAGGAATATTATGTCAACTGGAACGGTATTCGACATCAAGCAGCTCGCCGTCTATGACGGGCCGGGCATCCGCACGACGGTGTTTTTGAAGGGCTGTCCGCTCCGCTGCATGTGGTGCCACAACCCCGAGGGGCTGTCGTACGAGCCGCAGCTCATGGTGTCGGTGAGCAGCTGCCGGCACTGCGGCAGGTGCACGGAGGCGTGCCCGCACCACGGGCTGCGCTGCGACGCCTGCGGCGCGTGTGTGCGCGCGTGTCCGCTGGGCCTGCGCCGCATCTGCGGCATGCGCTGGGAGGCGGAGGCGCTCGCGGAAAAGCTCCTGCGCGACGCCGACTACCTCAGAAGCCAAAAAGGCGGCGTGACCTTCTCGGGCGGCGAGCCGACCGGGCAGCCGGAATTTTTGATGGAGCTGCTGGACAGGCTCTCCTCCCTGCACCGCGCCGTCGAGACGAGCGCCTATTGCAGCGAAGCCGTTTTTTCCGCGCTGCTGCAGCGCGCGGACTACGTGATGATGGATCTCAAGCTGATGGACCCGGAGCGCCACCGGCACTACACGGGCGTATCCAACGAACCGATCCTCGAGAACCTCGAGCGGCTCAAGGCGTCCGGCGTGCCGTTCCGCATCCGCATCCCCGTGATTCCGGGCGTCAACGACTCGGAGGAGAACTTTGCCGCGACAGCCGACCGGCTCGCGGGCGCAAAGACGCTCGAGACGGTGGAGCTGCTGCCGTACCATGTGACCGCCGGCGCCAAATACGAGATGGTCGGCCTGCGCTACAGCCCCGAATTCGACGGGACGCGCGCGCCGAACCTCGACACGGAGCCATTTCGCGCGCGCGGAATTCCCTGCACGCATCTGTGATAGGAGATACAGTATGAAAACAGAGCATATTGAAGCGCTTCTCGACTATTTTGTGGTCAAAAAGGAGCATCACGCGCTGCGCCGGCCCGAGGAGGACCCCCGCGCGCTGGCGGCGCGGTTCGCCGCCGAGGGCCTGGACGACATGCGCCGCTCGGTGGAGCGGCTGCGGTATGTGCTGGAAAAGGAGACGCCCGCCGTGTTTCCGTTCGAGCGGCTGGCGCTCGTGCGCACCGTGCGCACGGTGCCGGAGCTCCACACGCAGCAGGAGGAGGACGCGCTGCGCAAAACGCACGCGTTCCACGAGATTGGCCGCGTGTTCAACATGTGCCCGGATTACGCGCTTTTGATGACCGACGGCTTTACAAAGCGGTCCGAGGCGCTCCGCGCGCAGCTGGAGAAGGCGCAGACGTCCGCCGAGCGCGAGGTTTTGCAGGCCATGCTGGACTGCCTCGGCATTGTGAGCGCGTTTGCCGAACGCTACCGCCGCGAGGCCGAGCGCGTGGGCAACCGCGAGGCCGCGGCGCTGCTCGCCCGCGTGCCCGCCGAGCCGCCCCGGACGCTGCTGGAGGCGCTCGAGTTTTTGCGGCTGCTGCACTACTGCCTGTGGTGCAACGGCAACTACCACAACACGCTCGGCCGCATCGACCAGTTTCTGTATCCCTATTACCGGCACGATCTGGACGCCGGCCTGCTCACGAGAGACGGCGCGCTCGAGGAGCTGGAGGAATTCTTCATCGCCTGCAACCGCGACAGCGACCTCTACATCGGCGTCCAGCAGGGCGACAACGGCCAGACGATCGTGCTCGGCGGGTCGAACCCCGACGGCTCCGACGCCTACAACGAGCTGTCGGAGCTGTGCCTGATCGCCAGCCGCGAGCTGTGTCTCATCGACCCCAAGGTCAACCTGCGCGTGCACAAAAACACGCCGCTCAGCGTCTACAAACTGGCCACGACGCTGACCGCGAAGGGCCTGGGCTTCCCGCAGTACACGAACGACGAGGTCGTGATCCCCGCGCTGCGCCGGTGGGGCTACGAGGAAAAGGACGCCTGCAACTACTCCCTCGCGGCCTGCTGGGAAATCCTGATCCCCGGCTACATGGATCTCGTCAACTGGGACAGCATGAACTTCCTCAAGGCCGTGCAGGACGCCGTGGAGCGGCTTCCTTCGTGCGCGAACTACGGGGATTTTGCCGCGCTCGTGCGCGAAAACATTGAAAAGCAGGCTGCGGCGCTGATGGAGGAGACGAAGAACGTCTACAAGGAGCCGTCGCCCTTCATGAGCCTTCTGTGCCCCGACTGCCTCGAGAAGATGCGCGACATCTCCCAGCCGGGCAAGTACAACAACTACGGCTTCCACGGCGACGGGCTCTCCTCCGCGGCGGACTCGATGGCCGCCGTCAAAAAGTACGTCTTTGAAGAGCACGTCTTTTCGCCCGAGACGCTGCTGGACATGGTCCACAGGAATTTCGCCGGCTATGAGCGCGAGCAGAACATGCTCCGCTACGAGGCCCCCAAGATGGGCAACGACGACGACTTCGTCGATTCCATCGCGGTATGGCTTCTCGACACGTACGCCGACGCGCTCGAGGGGAAGAAAAACGACCGCGGCGGCTGCTTCCGCGCCGGCACGGCCTCGGCCATGTATTACATCTGGCATTCGCAGAACGCGCCCGCCTCGCCCGACGGCCGCAGCGCCCACGAGGCGCTGGCCTGCAACTACTCGCCGTCGATCTTCGCGCGCTGCGAGGGGCCGGTGTCCATCATCAAATCCTTCTCCAAGCCGCACCTTGTCCGTACCGCCAACGGCGGACCGCTCACGATCGAGCTGTCCGACACGATGTTCCGCAGCGGCGACGCGATCGAGAAGTGCGCGATGTTTGTCAAGAGCTTCATGGACATGGGCGGCCATCAGATGCAGCTCAACGCCGTCAACCGCGAGCGGCTGCTCGACGCGCAGAAGCATCCGGAGAACTACCGGAACCTGATCGTCCGCGTCTGGGGCTGGAGCGGGTACTTCGTGGAGCTGAACGAGGTGTACCAGAACCACATCATCAAGCGCGCGGAAATGGCGCTCTGACGGGAACCTTGCCCGCGGCGGCGCCGCGGTGCTGTGATAAATCCGAATCATATGAGACAGGGAGGAACGTCTATGAACGAGAATGAAATCCGGGGGCAGATCCGGGACGGAAAAACCGCGCTCGGTCTGGAATTCGGCTCGACCCGCATCAAGGCGGTGCTGATCGGCTCCGATCACGCGCCCATCGCCTCCGGCGGACACACCTGGGAGAACCGCTATGAAAACGGCATCTGGACCTACAGCCAGGACGAGATCTGGGCGGGCCTGCAGGACTGCTACCGCGAACTGGCAGAGGACGTGCGGAAAAAGTACGGTGAGCCGCTGACTACGGTTGGCTGCATCGGCTTTTCGGCCATGATGCACGGCTATCTCGCGTTCGGCGCGCAGGACGAGCTGCTGGTCCCGTTCCGCACCTGGCGCAACACGATCACACAGGAGGCGGCCGAAAAGCTCAGCGCGCTCTTCGGCTTCAACATCCCGCAGCGGTGGAGCATCGCGCACCTGTATCAGGCGATCCTGAACAGAGAGCCGCACGTCGGCTCCATCCGCTACCTCACGACGCTCTCCGGCTACATCCACTGGCGGATGACGGGCAGGCGCGTGCTGGGCGTCGGCGACGCGTCGGGCATGTTCCCCATCGACAGCGCGACCGGCGATTACGACGCGCGCATGATGAAGCTCTTCGACGAGGCCGCGGCGGACCGCGGCTATGACTGGAAGCTCGCGGACATCCTGCCGCAGGTGCTCCCCGCGGGCTGTGCAGCGGGCGTGCTGACCGAGGAGGGCGCAAGGCTTCTCGACCCGACCGGCGCGCTGCGGCCCGGCATCCCGCTCTGCCCGCCCGAGGGCGACGCGGGCACCGGCATGGTCGCGACCGACGCCGTCGCCGTGCGCACGGGCAACGTCTCCGCCGGCACGTCCATCTTCGCGATGACGGTGCTCGAGAAGCCGCTGAGCCGGATGTACCCCGAGATCGACATGGTCACGACCCCGTCCGGCGAGGCCGTCGCGATGGTGCACGGCAACAACTGCACCTCGGAGATCAATGCCTGGGCGGCGCTGTTCTCGGAGCTGCTGGAGCTGTTCGGGCAGAAGCCGGACTTCGGCGCGCTGCTGACCGCGCTGAACCGCAAAAGCCTCGAGGCGGAGCCCGGCTGCGGCGGACTGGTCCTGTACAACTACCTCTCCGGCGAGCCGCTGACGGGGCTGGAGACCGGCAGCCCGCTGCTCTGCCGCGGGCCGGACAGCCGCTTCACGCTGGCAAACCTCATGCGCGCGCAGCTCTATGCCGCGCTCGCCCCCTTGAGCATCGGCATGCGCATCCTGCGGACGGAGCACGCGGCGATGGACCGCTTCATGGGCCACGGCGGCTTCTTCAAGACGCCCGGCGTCGGCCAGCGGTATATGGCCGCCGCGATGAACTGCCCGATCTCCGTGATGGAGACGGCGGGCGAGGGCGGCGCATGGGGCATGGCGCTGCTGGCCGACTTCGCCGCGAACCGGGCGGCGGACGAGAAGCTGGCGGATTATCTCGAAAACCGCGTCTTCTCGCGCATGCAGACGGCGACGATGCAGCCCGATCCGGCGGACGTCGCGGGCTTCGGAGAATTCCTGGCCCGGTATGAGGCGTGCCTGCCCGTTGAAAAGGCCGCCGCCGCGCTCGTATAAAGGAGTAACTATGCTGGAAAACCTGAAAAAGCTGGTCTGCGAGGCCAATCTGCTGCTGCCGAAGCACGGCCTCGTCACCTTTACCTGGGGCAACGTCTCCGGCATCGACCGGGAAGCGGGCCTCGTCGTCATCAAGCCCTCCGGCGTCGAGTACGACGACATGACCCCGGACGACATGGTCGTGGTCGCGCTGGACACGGGCGAGCGCGTGGAGGGGACGCTGAAGCCCTCCTCCGACACGCCAACCCACCTCGAGCTCTACAAGGCGTTCCCGGCGCTCGGCGGCATCGTCCACACGCACAGCCGCTGGGCGACCTCGTTCGCGCAGGCGGGCGTCGGCGTGGACGCCATGGGCACGACGCAGGGCGACTATTTCTACGGCCAGATCCCCTGCACGCGCGACATGACGCCGGAGGAGATCGCGGACGCCTATGAAAAGAACACGGGTCTCGTCATCGTGGAGACGTTCCGGAGCCGGAACATCGACCCGGCCGCCGTCCCGGCGGTGCTCGTCAGGAACCACGGCCCCTTCACCTGGGGCACCGACCCCATGAACGCGGTGCACAACGCCGTCGTGCTGGAGGAGGTCTCGTTCATGGACTTCCACGCGAAGCTGCTCAACCCCGCCGCCGGCGCCATGCAGCAGCCGCTGCTCGACAAACACTATCTGCGCAAGCACGGGGCAAACGCCTACTACGGCCAGGGCTGAGGGAAGGAAAGAAATATGCTGTATATCGGAATTGATCTGGGCACCTCGGCGGTCAAGCTGCTGCTCATGGATGAGGCGGGCGCGATCAAAAACATCGTCTCGCGGGAGTATCCGATCGAGTTTCCGCACCCCGGCTGGAGCCAGCAGGCCCCGGCGGACTGGTGGCGCGAGACGAAGGCGGGCATCCGCGAGCTGCTGGCGGGATTCGACGCCTCGCAGGTGGCGGGCATCGGCGCGGGCGGCCAGATGCACGGGCTCGTGGTGCTGGACAGCGGCGACCGCGTCATCCGCCCGGCCATATTGTGGAACGACGGCCGCACGCAGAAGCAGGTGGAATACCTCAACAACACGGTCGGAAAGCAGACGCTCAGCGCCTGCACGGGCAACATCGCCTTCGCGGGATTTACCGCCCCGAAGCTCCTCTGGATGCGGGAAAACGAGCCGGAGAACTTTGCGCGCATCGCGAAGATCATGCTGCCGAAGGACTACATCAACTACATGCTGACAGGCGTGTTCTGCACGGACGTGTCCGACGCCTCCGGCATGCTGCTGTTCGACGTGGCCAACAAATGCTGGAGCGAAAAGATGCTCTCCATCTGCGGCGTGCGGCGCGGGCAGCTGGCCGAAATCTATGAATCCGCCGCGCCGGTCGGCACGGTGAAGCCGGACGTGGCCGCGGAGCTCGGCCTGCCGGCGGGCGTGACGGTCTGCGCGGGCGCGGGCGACAACGCGGCCGCCGCCGTGGGCTGCGGCGTCGTGGGCCCGGGCGGCTGCAACATCTCGCTCGGCACCTCCGGCACGGTGTTCATCACCTCCGACCGCTTCGGCGTGGACAGGGCCAACGCCCTGCATTCGTTCGCCCACGCGGACGGCGGGTGGCATCTCATGGGCTGCATCCTCTCCGCCGCCTCCTGCAACAAGTGGTGGATGGAGGACATCCTCAAAACCGAGGACTTCGCGGCCGAGCAGGCGTCCATCCCGAAAGACAGGCTGGGCCGGAACCGCGTCTACTATCTGCCGTACCTCATGGGCGAGCGCAGCCCGCACAACGACCCGTCGGCCAGAAGCGCCTTCGTCGGCATGACGATGGACACGACGCGCGACGAGCTGACGCAGGCGGTGCTGGAGGGCGTGGCCTTCGCCATCCGCGACTGCGTGGAGGTGGCCCGCGCGCAGGGCGTGCGCGTGGACGAGAGCCGCATCTGCGGCGGCGGCGCGAAGAGCCCCCTGTGGCGCGAGATCTTCGCGGATGTGCTGAACATCCCGCTCACGCTGCCCGAGACGGAGCAGGGCCCCGGCTACGGCGGCGCGATGCTGGCGGCGGTGGCCTGCGGGCGGTACGAAAGCGTCGTCGCCTGCGCGAAGGCGCTGTTCCGCGCCAAGAGCGTCACCGCGCCCGACGCGGAGGCAGCCGCGCGCTATGAGGCGCGGTATCAGACCTGGCACAAGCTGTATCCGGCGCTTCGGGCGCTGGAACCGGAGATGGAGGCGGAGACATGAAGATCGAACCGGTAACAAGTCCCTCGTTCGCGCGCTACGGGCGCGTGGTGGAGGGCTACGACACCGCGCCCATCCGCGCGGCGCTCGCGGAAAAAACGCCCCTGCCGGAGAAGACCGGCTACGTGCCCGAGGAGCCCGCGCTGCAGAGCCTCGGCGCGGCGAAGCGGCTGGCCCCCGCGCTCTACGGCGGACAGCCCGTGCAGTTCGGCTGGTGCAACGGCCACAACACGACGCTCAACTGCCTCGAGTACCACCGCGACAGCGAATTCAACCTCGGCACCGAGGACTTCATCCTCCTGCTCGCCAAGCAGAGCGAGATCGAAAACGGACAGCTCGACACCGCGGCGGTGCGGGCCTTCCGCGTCCCCGCTGGCGTGCTCGTCGAGGTCTACGCGACGACGCTGCACTACGCGCCCTGCCACGTGAATGCGGAAACGGGCTTCAAGGTCCTGGTGGCGCTGCCGAAGGGCACGAACACCGAAAAGCCGGAGGACGTCCCCGCGGGCGGCGACTCGGCGCTTCTGTGGGCGCGCAACAAGTGGCTGCTGGCGCACCCGGATTCCGACGAGGCCGGACAGGGCGCCTATGTCGGTCTCACCGGCAAAAACATCAATATTGCGGCGCTTCTGTAAGCGCCGGTAAAAGGAGAAAAATTCCATGATGAACAACATTCCGGAAGTCAAGCTGGGCCTGGTCGCCGTCTCGCGCGACTGCTTCCCCATTGCCCTGAGCCAGAAGCGCCGCGCGGCCATCGCCGCCGCCTGCGGACAGAAGAACCTCGCCGTCTATGAGGCCAAAACCACCGTGGAGAACGAAACCGACATGCTCAAGGCCGTGGAGGAGCTGAAAACCGAGGGCTGCAACGCGGCCTGCGTGTTCCTCGGCAACTTCGGCCCCGAGACGCCCGAAACGCTGATCGCCAAGTATTTTGACGGCCCGTGCATGTTCGTCTCCGCCGCCGAGGGCGACGGCGACCTCGTGAACGGCCGCGGCGACGCCTTCTGCGGGATGCTCAACTGCTCCTACAACCTCGGCATGCGGCACCTGAAGGGCTACATCCCCGAATATCCCGTCGGCACCGCGGAGGACATCTCCAAAATGATCGCGGGCTTCATCCCCGTCGCCCGCGCGATCATCGGACTCAAGAACCTGAAGATCATCACCTTCGGTCCGCGCCCGCAGGACTTCTTCGCCTGCAACGCGCCGATCAGGGGCCTGTATGAGCTCGGCATCGAGATCGAGGAAAACTCCGAGCTCGACCTGCTCGTGAGCTACAAGGAGCACGCGGACGATCCCCGCATCCCCGGCATCTGCGCCGATATGGCGAACGAGATGGGCGCGGGCAAATACTACGCCGACATGAGCGCGCGTCTGGCGCAGTTCGAGCTGACGCTGCTGGACTGGGCCGAGGCGCACAGAGGCGCGCGGCAGTATGTGGCGTTCGCCGACAAGTGCTGGCCCGCGTTCCCGTCGCAGTTCGGCTTCGAGCCGTGCTACGTGAACAGCCGCCTGGCCGCGCGCGGCATCCCCGTCTCCTGCGAGGTGGACATCTACGGCGCGCTGTCGGAGTACATCGGCGCCTGCGTCACCGGCGACGCCGTGACGCTGCTGGACATCAACAACTCCGTGCCGCAGTACCTCTACGACGAGGACATCCGCGGCAAGTTCGACTATCAGCTCACCGACACCTTCATGGGCTTCCACTGCGGCAACACGCCGTCGTGCAAAATGTGCGCCGACCGCGCCGTCAAGTATCAGCTCATCCAGCACCGCCTGCTCGAGCCGCAGGGCAGCGAGCCCGATTTCACCCGCGGCACGCTCGAGGGCGACATCGCCCCGTCCGAGATCACCTTCTACCGCCTCCAGTGCGACAGCGAGGGCGTTCTGCGCGCCTACGTGGCCGAGGGCGAGGTGCTGCCCGTCAGGACGCGTTCGTTCGGCGGCATCGGCGTGTTCGCGATCCCCGAGATGGGCCGGTTCTACCGCCACGTGCTCATCCAGAAGCGCTACCCGCACCACGGCGCGGTGGCCTTTGCCCACTGCGGCGCGGCACTGTACGAGCTGTTCAAGTACCTCGGCGTGCAGGACATCGCCTGGAACCAGCCGAAGAGCCTGCCGTATCCCACCGAGAACCCGTTCAAATAAGCGCGACTGATACAAAAAGCGCCGCAAGCGATCTCATCGCCTGCGGCGCTTTCGCGCATATCTTCCCCATTTGTCATTCTGAGGAGCGCAGCGACGAAGAATCTAAGCACAATTTTACGACGAGATTCCGAGCACAGCGAAGAATGACAGGCGGGAGGCAGGACGGCCGAGGAATCGGGACGGGGCGCGATAAAAATGACTGCCGCGGGGGTTTGACTTTTACCCTTTAATCTGCTAAAATATAAAAAACAGCGGACGAGGGGGAGTCAGACTTGAACAACCGCAACAAACGCTCCGACCCGGAGAGCGATCTCTACAGGGCCATTCTTGCCCTGAAGGACACGCAGGAGTGCTACAACTTTTTCGTCGATCTGTGCACGGTCTCCGAGCTCAAGGCCATGGAGCAGCGTTTCGAGGTGGCCAAGCTTCTGAACGAGGGCCTGATCTACAACGACATCCTGGAAAAGACCGGGGCCAGCAGCGCGACGATCAGCCGCGTCAACCGCAGCCTCAACTACGGCACCGACGCCTACCGCACCATTTTCGCGCGGCTTTCGGAGGACGACGCCGGGTGAGCGCCTATGAGACGCTGGCCGGGGCCTACGACGAGCTGACCTGGGACGTGGACTACGAAAAAATACTGGCATTTTGGGAGACGCTGCTTGCGCGCCATCACCTCCGGCCGGAAACGGTGCTGGATCTGGCGTGCGGCACCGGCTCCCTGTCTGCGCTGCTCGCCGCGCGCGGCTACCGCGTGCTGGGCGCCGACCAGTCCGAGCAGATGCTCACCGAGGCCGCGCGAAAGACGGCCGGGATGGAGAACGCGCCGTACTTCATCCGCCAGAGCATGCAGCGGCTGCGCCTGCCGGAGCCGGTGGACGCGGCCGTGTGCTGTCTCGACAGCATCAACTATCTCGCCAAGCCCGCCGACTGCCGCGAGGCGCTGCGGCGCGTATACGAGGCGCTGAAGCCCGGCGGGCTGTTCGTGTTCGACATCAACACGCCGTACAAGCTCAAAAGCCTCGACGGGCAGGTCTTTCTCGACGAAAAGGACGACGTGTACTGCGTCTGGCGCGCGGAATTCGACGCGCGGCGGAACCTCTGCCGCTACGGCATGGACATTTTCCGCAGACGGGGCGCGCTCTGGCAGAGGAGCTTTGAGGAGCATCTGGAATACGCCTATTCGCCGGAGGAGCTGACGCAGTACCTGAAGGAGGCCGGCTTCACGAAAGTCCGGCGCTATGGCGACCGCAGACTGCGCGCGCCGAGGGATACGGAATTGCGCGTGTATTTTGCCGCGCAGAAGGAGAGCACATGAACGACGAAATTGTCCGGGCCATGACGTCCGACGGCTTTGTAAAGGCCGTCTCCATCAGCTCCGCGGGGATCGTGGAGCGCGCCCGTCAGATCCACAAGACCCTGCCCACCGCGACGGCGGCGCTCGGAAGGCTGCTTTCCGCCGCGTCCATGATGGGCAACATGCAGAAGATCGAGGACGGCTCGATCACCCTGCAGGTCAAGGGCGGCGGCCCGCTCGGCACGCTGCTGGCGGTGGCCGACGCGGCCGGCAACGTGCGCGGGTACGTGGAAAACCCGCAGATCAGCCTGCTCGAGAAGTACCGCGGTAAGCTCGACGTCGGCGCGGCGGTCGGAAAGGACGGCACGCTGACCGTCATCCGGGATCTGCGCATGAAGGAGCCGTATATCGGCAGCATCGCGCTCGTCTCCGGCGAGATCGCCGAGGATGTGACGCAATATTTTGCCCAGAGCGAGCAGACGCCCACCGCCTGCGCGCTCGGCGTGCTCGTGGACACCGACCAGTCCGTCATGGCGGCCGGCGGCTTTCTTATCCAGCTGCTGCCCGGCGCGCCCGACGAGGTGATCGGCCGGGTCGAGGCGGGACTGGCCGAGGCCGGGACCGTGACGCAGATGCTGAGCGGCGGGCTCGACGCCTGGAGCATGCTGCAGGTCGCCATGAAGTATTTTGACCTGGAAAAGCTGGAGACGACGCCCGTGGAATACCGCTGCCGCTGCAGCCGCGAGCGCGTGGCCGCGACGCTTGTGAGCCTCGGCCGCGAGGATCTGGAAAAGACGATCGAAGCGGGCGAGACGCTGCACGTGGACTGCCAGTTCTGCGACCGCGTGTACGATTTTACCCCCGACGATCTGCGGCAGATCGTACAGAAGCTCTGAGACCAACCCGCCCGCGGCCGCATAGTATGGCGCGGGAGGTGGAAGGATGTTTGCCCAGATTCTTCTGTGCGCGCTGGCCGCGGCGGGGGCGCTGTTCGCGGCGTGGTGCCTCGGCGGGTGGCTGCTGCTGCCGGGCGAGGACACCGTGACGCTGTATCCGGCGAAAAACGGCGCGGGACGGCTGGAGAAGGCCGCGCGCTGCCACGCGTGGCTGGCCGAAACCGGACTTGTCCGCGGACGCTTCGTGATCGTGGACTGCGGGCTGGACGGGGACGGCAGAGCGCTCGCCGATACCTTGTGCGGGGAGAACGAAAACGTGCTCCTTTGCACGCGGGAGGAGCTTCCCGCAATTTTGGAGATGGAGCTGTAGAAGTGGAACAGGAAATTCTGCGCGGGACGGTGCAGGCCGTCGTCTTTCAGAATCCCGAGAACGGCTACGCCGTGCTGCGGCTGGCCGCCGAGACCGGCGAGCTTGTCACGGTCGTCGGCACCGTCCCCATGACGGTGCTCGGCGAGCGGCTGATCGTCACTGGAAAATGGGGCAGCCACCCCACGCACGGGCGGCAGTTCGAGGCGGAATTCCTCGAGCGCCTGCTGCCCGAGTCCTCGCAGGAGATCCTGAGCTATCTCTCCTCGCGCGCCGTGCGCGGTATCGGGGAGAAGACGGCCGCGAAGCTCGTCAACCGCTTCGGCGCGCAGACGCTGGACGTGCTGGAAAACGAGCCGGAGAAGCTGACCGTCATCCCCGGCATCACGATCGGCAAGGCCCAGGAGATCTCCGCAAGCTTCCGCCGCCAGACGGGCGTGCGGCGCCTCATCGAATTTCTGACGCTCCACCATCTGCCCGCCGGCCTCGCCATGCGGCTCTACCGGGCCTACGGCGAGGAGGCCGTGGACGCGCTGCGGGACGACCCGTATCTGCTCGCCGACGCCTACTACGGCGCGGACTTCTCGCTGGTGGACGCGTTCGCCATGGAGCTGGACGTGTCCGCCGACGACGAGCGGCGCGTGGAGGCGGGCATCCTGTTCGAGCTCGACTACAACCTTACGAACGGCCACACGTTTCTGCCGGAGGCGAAGCTGCTGCCCGCCACGGCGTCGCTGCTGAGCCTGGAGAGCGAGACGATCCGGGCGGGGGCGGAGCGCCTGAAGGAGCAGGGGCGCATGGAGACCTGCGAGCTGGCGGGCCTGACGGCCTGCTATCTGCCGGAGCTCTTCGAGGCGGAGACCTATGTGGCCGCGCGCATCCGGGAGCTGGCCGGCGAGCGCGAGACGCCGCCGGAGAAGCTCGACGGGCTGATCGCGCAGATCGAGCGGGACAACCGCATCACCTACGCCGCGCAGCAGCGCGAGGCCATCCGCGCCGCGGCGGAAAACCGGCTCGTCATCGTGACGGGCGGTCCCGGCACCGGCAAGACGACGACCATGTCCGGCATTCTGGCGCTTTTCGAGCAGATGGGCCTCAAAACGCAGCTCGCCGCGCCCACCGGCCGGGCCGCCAAGCGGCTGTCCGAGTGCACGGGCCGCGAGGCGTCCACGATCCACCGGCTGCTGGAGGCGCAGTTCGACGACGAGACCGGCGCGCTGTCCTTCTTCCACAACGAGGACGAGCCGCTCAAGACCGACGCCATGATCGTGGACGAGACCTCGATGGTTGATCTGCTGCTCATGGAGTCGCTCCTGCGCGCGCTGCCGAAAAGCTGCCGCCTGCTTCTGGTGGGCGACCCCGACCAGCTTCCGTCGGTCGGCGCGGGCAACGTCTTTTCCGATCTCATCCGCAGCGGCGCGGTCAAAACCGTCCGGCTGACGGAGATCTTCCGGCAGGCGCAGCAAAGCCTGATCGTCATGAACGCGCACGCCGTCAACCGCGGCGAGCTGCCGCTGCTCACGGCGAAGGACCGGGATTTCTTCTTCCTCAAACGGACGAGCGGGGAGTCTGTCGTGCACACGATCCAGGAGCTCGCGGCCCTGCGCCTGCCGAAGAACATGAGCATCGAGCCCGAGGACATCCAGGTGCTCTCGCCGACGAGGAAGTACGAGACGGGCACCCGCGCGCTCAACCAGGCGCTGCAGGAGGCGCTCAATCCCGCCGCGCCCGGGAAGAAGGAGAAGAGCTTCGGCGATTTTTCCTTCCGCGAGGGCGACCGGGTGATGCAAATCCGCAACAACTATGATATAATGTGGAAAAAGTCCGACGGGCTGGGGGCCGGCGCGGGGATCTTCAACGGCGACGTGGGCCGGATTACCGCGATCGACCATGCGGCCGAGCTGCTGACCGTCGCCTTCGACGACCGCGTGGCGGAATACGGCTTCGACATGCTCGGAGAGCTCGAGCCGGCGTACGCCATGACGGTGCACAAGAGCCAGGGCTCGGAATACCGCGCGGTCATCCTGGCCGCGTGGAGCGGCTCGCAGTTTCTGCTGACGAGAAGCGTCCTCTACACCGCCATCACGCGCGCGCGGGAGCTTCTGATTATCGTCGGCAACGAGCAGGTCATCGCCGCCATGACGCAGAACGACAGGCAGCAGCGCCGCTACAGCGGGCTCAAGCTGCGGCTGGAAGGATAAGCCATGCAGGCCTTTTTTCGCGCGGTGCTCGATCTTCTGTATCCGCCCCGGTGCATCGTCTGCCACCGCTTTCTGGAGCCGGGCGCGGACCCGGTGTGTCCGGCGTGTCTCGGCAGCCTGCCCGACTACGACGGGCCGGAGCCGGAGATCCGCTTTGCCGAGCGCTGCGCCGTGACGTTTTACTATGAGGACAAGCTGCGCGAATCCTTCCTGCGCTTCAAGTTCTCCGGCCTGCAGTTCTACGCCGGGCAGTACGGCAAGTGGCTGGCCGTGACCGTCCGCGACAAGCTCGCGGGCAGGTACGACCTGGTCACCTGGGCGCCGGTGAGCCGCGCGAGAAAGCGGCAGCGCGGCTACGACCAGGCGGAGCTGCTGTGCCGGGCCGCCGCAAAGGAGCTGGGCGCGCAGTGTGCGTGCACGCTGCGAAAGAAGCTGGATACGCCGGCGCAGTCCGGCTTTCACGGCCGGGCCGCAAGAGCCGCGAACGCCGCCGGCGCGTACGAAGCGGTGGAGCCCGCGCGCTTTCGGGGCCTGCGGGTGCTGCTCATCGACGACATTGTGACTACCGGCGCGACGCTCTCGGAGTGCGCGCGGACGCTGCGCACGGCAGGCGCGGCCGAGGTGGTCTGCGCGGCGCTGGCCTCGCCGCGCGAGGAAAACAATCTGGAAAGGTGACGCCTTTATGAAGCTATCGAGAGACATTGGAATCGACCTCGGCACCGCGAACGTGCTCGTCTACGAGGAAGGGCGCGGCGTCGTGCTGCGCGAGCCTTCGGTCGTCGCGGTGGACAAGAACACCGGCAAGGTGCTGCAGGTCGGCGCGGCCGCGCGGAACATGCTCGGCAGGACGCCCGGCAACATCGTGGCCGTGCGCCCGCTGCAGGCCGGCGTGATCTCCGACTACGAGATGACGGAGAAGATGCTCGAGCAGTTTCTGCACAAGCTGAACCGCTTCGCGCTCGTCAAGCCGCGCGTGATCGTCTCGGTGCCGAGCGGCGTGACGGAGGTCGAGGAGCGGGCGGTCATCCAGGCGACGATGGAGGCCGGCGCGCGCCGGGTGTACCTCATCGAAGAGCCGTATGCCGCCGCGCTGGGCGCGAAGCTCGACATCTCCGGCCCCGACGGGCGGATGATCGTGGACATCGGCGGCGGAACCACCGACATCGCGGTGCTGAGCCTCGGCGGAATCGCCGTGTCGTCCTCCATCAAGGTCGCCGGCGACACGTTCGACGACGCGGTGGTGAGCTTCATGCGCAGGCGCTATGCGATGCTGGTCGGCCTCGGCACGGCGGAGGAGATCAAAATCACGATCGGCTGCGTCTACGACCGGCCGGAGGAGAGCGTTATGCTTGTCAAGGGGCGCGACCTCAAAACCGGCCTGCCGAAGGAGGAGACGGTCTCCTCCATCGAGCTCATGGAGGCGTTCAAGCGCCCGGCCCGGCAGATCGTGGACGAGGTGCTGTCCGTTCTCGAGCATTCCTCGCCGGAGCTCGTGGCCGACATCGCCCAGAACGGCATCGTCCTCTCCGGCGGCGGCAGCCTGCTCTACGGCTTCGACAAGCTGATCGCCGAGCGCACCGAGATCGCCTGCTCCATCGCCGACGACGCCGACTCCTGCGTCGCCTACGGCTGCGGCAAGAGCCTGCAGTGGATCAACTCCATGCAGGAGGGCACGATCAACCTGGCCAGAAAGAAACTGATGAAGGAATAAGAACGGACCGCAGCGAAACGCGATGCGTTTTGATAAACGGAAGGACCCGCAAAAATCCGAAGATTTTTGCGGGTCTTGTCATATGACGGCGGGCGATCGGACGGAACAGCAGCTCCGCGGCCGCCCCGCCGCGCGTGTTACTGCAGGTTCAGATGGCGTCTGAGCATGAGCCAGGTGAGGAAATAGAGGATGGCGCCGATGGCCGCCTGGTAGACGATCAAGCTCCACGCGGCGCCGTGGACCAGGGACGCCATTTTGGAGGCGTCATTGTAAAAGCCGTTGAGGTTCACATCGGAGAGGCTGAAGAAGCCCGCGATGTTCAGGATCTTCCCGACGAACTGGATCGCGAAGAAGAACACGACCGACAGAAGCCCCTTGTGGTTGGAGAAGCTGTTGCCGATGGAGATGGGCGCGTAGAAGCACAGGCATCCCACGAGCATGCTCAGCACCACGAACAGCAGCAGCTCCAGCAGGAAGGCCGCGCCGTTCAGCGCGTAATAGGACGTGAGCTGGCTGAACAGATCGCGCAGGCCGTTGTAGATGTCAAGCGCCATGCCCGACTGGTAGACCACGATAAAGCACGCGAGCAGATCGACGAGGATCGTCCCGAGAAACCAGATGACCGAGACGAACAGCTTCGACCACAGCAGCCCGTGGATGTCGGTCGGGAGCGTGAACATGAGATAGCCCTGATCGGTCATGAGGTTTTTATAGAAGCGCACGACCATCAGCACCACGGCGAAGATCACGCTTGCGATCAGCGACACGACGAACAGGAACAGCAGGAGCCCGTTGACGACGCTGAGCAGACCGCTGTTCTGCTTGCTGCTTTCGAGAACCCAGCCCGACACGCGGGTAAAGACGGCCAGCGCCGCGATCACGATATACAGAGGCAGCATCAGCCGCGCCGTGGCGCGGAATTCATGCTTCATCAGTTTTCCCAGCATTTGAATACCTCCCGGAACAGAGCGTCCACCGACATGCCGCGCGTCTCGCGGATTTCGTCCACAGACGAATGAAGCGCAATTTTGCCGCGGTTGAGGAAGATCACGTCGTCGAGGATGTTCTCCACGTCCGCGATCAGGTGCGTGCTGATGACGACGGCGGCCTCCGGATTATAATTGCTGATGATCGTGTGCAGAATATAATCCCGCGTCGCGGGATCGACGCCGCCGATCGGCTCGTCGAGCAGATACAGCTGCGATTTTCGGCTCATGACCAAAATCAGCTGCATCTTCTCGCGCGTGCCCTTGGACATCTGTTTGACGGTCTGGGTGAGCGGGATGCCGAGCTGCGCGAGCATGTGCTCGGCGGCCTCGCGCTGGAAATCGGCGTAGAAATCCTGGAAAAAGTCGAGCTGCTGCCGCGCGGTCATCCAGTCGATGAGCGCGATGCGCTCGGGCAGATAGGATACAATCGCCCGCGTTTTGGGCGCCGGCGCTTCGCCGCCGATGAGGATCTCGCCCTGCGTCGGCTGCAAAAGGCCGTTCGCCAGCTTGATCAGCGTGGTTTTGCCGCTGCCGTTGGGGCCGAGCAGCCCCACGATGCGGCCGGGCTCGATGGAAAGATCGATGTGATCGAGCGCGCAGACGGGGCCGTAATTCTTGGTCAAGCCCCTGCATTCCAGAATGGGCATGTTATGATTCTCCCTCCCGTGATTCCTCCAGCATTTGCAGCGCCTGGCCGCGTTCGTAGCCCAGCGCCCGCATGGAGATGATAAAATGGTGAACTTCCGACTCGGCCAGCTGTTTTTTGGCCTCATCGATCCGCTCGGCGCTCTCGGTGACATACTTGCCCGAGGCCCGCTGCGTGAAGATCAGGCCGTCGCGCTCGAGCTCTCCGAACGCCCGCTGTACCGTGTTGGGGTTGATGCCGGCGTCGGCCGCCAGCTCGCGCACGGACGGCAGTTTGCCGCCGGGCGGATACTTGCCCGCCGCGACCGCGCGCTTGAGGCGATCGACGAGCTGCGAATAGATCGGCAGATCATCCCGGAAATCCCAGGCCATAGCCTTACCTCCCCTGTGCTAATGTATTAAGCGATTAATACAGTAACACAATATGCGGCGCTTGTCAAGCCCCGGAGAATATTTTTTTCGCGGGCCTTCGGGCAGTCACACGGGTGGATTTTCGGCGGATTTATGGTATAATCAAAACAGAAGACTACTGGGAAAGCGGGGGTGCTGAGATGTATCCGAAAAAGAAGCCGAAGAGCGACCGGGAGCGATTCCTGGACGCGTTTGACAAGCGCGTCGGCGCGGCGCCGGAGGAGTATCTGCGCCGCAAGCTCGCCGCCGGCATGCCGGAATCGGAGCTCAGCCGGCTCTACGACGCGCTGGCCATCGAGATCGCGATGAAGGCCCGCTGCACGGCGCTGCGCTATGCCGACTGCAAGCCGCAGGACGCAAAGGCGGACAGCGCCGACTGGCACCGCCGCCGCGCGGCCACGCAGGCAATCCCCGTCTGCCCGCGGTGCGGCGGACGGATGGTGCGGCGCACCGCGCAGAAGGGGCCGAACGCGGACCGGGTGTTCTGGGGCTGCTCCAACTATCCGGCCTGCCGGTTCACGAAAAAGGCCGAGGACGGGGAATGAAGAATTACAAGCTGACCCTCGCCTACGACGGCACGCGCTACTTCGGCTGGGAGCACCAGCCGAACCGCGAGACGATCCAGGGCAAGCTGGAGACGGTGCTGACGCGCATGTGCGGCAGCCCCGTGGAGGTGATCGGCGCGGGCCGGACCGACGCGGGCGTCCACGCGCGCGAGATGACGGCGAACGCGTGGCTGGAGACGGACAAAACGCCCGACGAGATCCGCGCGTACATGAACCGCTATCTGCCGGACGATATTTCGGTGACCGACCTGAAGGAGGCCGCCGAGCGCTTCCACGCGCGCTACCGGGCGGTGGGGAAGACCTACTGCTACACCTGCTACGTGGGGCCGTCCAAGCCGGTGTTCAACCGCAAATATGTGACCGTGCTCGATTTCCAGCCGGATGTGGCCGCCATGCAGAGGGCCGCGGAATGTCTGGTGGGCGAGCACGACTACAAGAGCTTCTGCAGCAATCCGCAGATGAAAAAAACCACCGTGCGGATCGTCGATTCCATCGAGATCGCGCGGCGGAAGGATTACCTGTATCTGAATTTCCACGGCACGGGCTTTTTGCAGAACATGGTGCGCATCATGGTCGGCACGCTTCTGGACGTGGGCGCGGGCAAGCTGACGCCGGAGGATGTGGCGCGCATCCTGGACGCCAGAGACCGCACGCTCGCCGGCCCCACCGCGCCGCCCGGCGGCCTGTGTCTGGAAAAAGTCGATTATTAAATGGGGACGGCCTTTTGGCCGCCCTCTTTTTTAAACCCTGTCAGCTGTTCTGAGCTTCGCTCCGAATATTGCTGCAATTTTGCTTTGGATTCTTCGTCGCTGGCGCTCATCAGAATGACAGGTGGGGTTGTTTTAAGCGTGATACCCGCCCGATACCGCGTCCGTAGGAGATCGGCCCGTCTGCGCGGTTTCCGGCTTGCCGGGTTTTTCAGCCTCCGCTGGGGAAACGCCCTCCGGGGGCCTCTTCTTTCCGCTCGTGCGGAAAGAAGAGGAAGAAAGGCACGCCAAAGGGAAGGGCTTTTTACAAAGCCGCCCTTCCCTTTGGAATCCTTTCCTCCGAGGATTGTTTGCCCGCTGCGCCTTACGGATGCCGTGCGCGACGCCTCGCTCCGCTCGGCCCGCGCAGGGCGGTACGGCGGGGAATGTCGGAGGACGGCCTGCATAGAGAATTAGCCTGTGGATACGCGGAAATCATCTCATCTGTCATTCTGAGCGAAGCGAAGAATCTTGTCGCGAACTTGCTTTGGATTCTTCGTCGCTGCGCTCCTCAGAATGACAAATGGGGTAGTGGGAAGCGCAGTTCACCGACATTTCCATCCGCACGGCCCTGCGCGCGGCGAGCGGAGCGAGGCGTCGCGCACGCGCGTCCGTATGGCGCGCACCGATCACAAACTTCGGAGGATGAGGGTCCAGGGAGAAGGGCGGCTTTGAGAAAAGCCCTTCTCCCTGGCGTGCTCTTTCTTCACCGTCTTTCTGCACGAGCAGAAAGACGGTGCCCCGCAGGGCGCATCCTACGTCCTAAACAAATCTGTACGCAGTACGTATGAGATTCTTCGTCGCTTGCGCTCCTCAGAATGACAGGTGGGGAGGATATGTGCGAAAAGCCACCTCATCTGTCATTCTGAGCGAAGCGAAGAATCTCGATGCGAACCTGCGCGGATTTCATTGCGGCGGGGCGAGATTTACGGCAGAAGGCCCGCGAGGTCGTCGGTGGTGTTGGAGCCGACGAAGCTGAAGAAGGCGGCGGCCAGGACGTTTTCGGCGAACGGGGCGGGGGCGGCGGGATGCGCGTCGAGGGCGGTCAGCAGGCAGGCCCAGAGGCGGCGCTCCGAGCCGGGCATGGACAAAAGGCCGAAGGCGGGCTCTTTTTTGAGCGACTGCGCGATGGCGTCCGCCTTCTGCGCAAGCGCGGCCGTGTCGCCGCCGCAGGCGGCCAGCGCGCCCGCGCCGTACGGCGGCAGGCGGCAGCCGAGACAGACGGGGACGGCTGCGCAGAAGGCCTCCGCGTCCTGCGCGAGGCAGGCCATGAGAGCCAGCGTCTGCAGCGCGTTGCCGGACAGGTGCGCGGGCTTGAGCATCGCCTCGGTGTCGGCCTCCGCCTTTGCAGCCGCCTCCATGTCCTGCCCGGAGAGCGCGAGCAGCGCGCACGCGCCCAGATCCTCGAAGCCGGTCAGCACGGGATGCGCGCTTCCGAGCGCGTCGAAGAGCGCCTTGACGCGGCGCACGGTCTCGTCGAAGTCCGCCTCATCGGGGCAGCGCCGGGCCAGCAGCAGGGCGGGCGGAATGAGCTGCGGAGAGGGCGGGAAGGCCTCCCGGAGCGCGCGGTAAGCCCCGCCGGTACGCAGCAGAAGCGGCTCCGGCTCCTCGCCGGCGCAGGCGGCGGCCAGCAGCGGCCGCACCTGCGCGGACATCCCGTCGAAGCGGCTGTCCACCGCCGCGCAGAGCGCGGCCGCGTCCCGCAGCGCAGCGGCGTCCGCCGTGCGCCCGGAGGCTGTCAGCCAGAACGCGCCCGCGCGGGGGAAGACGCCGCGCTCTTCAAAATACTGCGCCCGGAGCGCCTGCTCGTTTGCAAGAAACCGGTCCATGGAAGCGGATAAAACCATGATGAAACCCTCCTATACTTCGGATACGACGAGCGCGTACTTGCGGCTGAACGCGTCGTACTGCGCCGCGTATTCCGTCGTGCCCGTCTTGACGGCACCCAGATATTCGTGCAGATCGAGGCTGTCGTGGCGCATTTCGATGACGCAGCCGGCGATGTTGGAGCAGTGGTCGGCCACCCGCTCGAGATTGGTCAGCAGATCCGACCACACGAAGCCGGCGTCCAGCGAGCACTCGCCCTTCTGCAGGCGCAGGATGTGGCGCGTGCGCAGCTGCTCCTTGAGCGTGTCCACGACCTGCTCCAGCGGCTCGACGAGCGAGGCGGCCTTGAGGTCGTCGTGCAGAAACGCGCCGAGCGACAGGTCGGTGATCTCCTCGACGGCGGAGGTCAGCACGTGCAGCTCGCGCAGGGCCTGTTCGGAGAAGCGGATGCCCTTGTCGCGGATCTCCTCGGCGGACTCCAGAAGATTGACCGCGTGGTCGGAGATGCGCTCGAAGTCGCCGATCATGTGCAGCAGCTTTGCCGACTCCGCGCTATCGGCGGCGCTCAGGGGATGCGTGCCGAGCTTGACGAGATAGGTGCCGAGAATATCCTCGTAGTGGTCGGTCAGGGACTCCTCCTCGCGGATCTTCGCGGCCTCGGCGGCGTCGTAGCTTGCCAGCACGGCGATGGAGGCGCGCAGCGCGTGCGCGCTGACCGTGGCCATGGCCTCCGTCACGACGCGGCAGCGCTCGACGGCGATGGGCGGCGTGGCCATGAGCCGCTCGTCGAGCTCCGAATCCGTCTCCGCGGTCTTGGCCTCGGGGATGATTTTGTAGGAGAGCTTTTCCAGAAGGCCCGAGGCCGGCAGGAAGATCGCGGTGCAGAGGATGTTGAACAGGGAGTGCACAATGGCGATGCCGAGCTGGTTCGTCGTTTCATGGACGAACGTGAAGCGGAAGACCGCGTTGAGCGCGGTGAAGATCGACAGCCAGATCACGGTGCCGAGCACGTTGAAGCTCAGATGGACGACCGCCGCGCGGCGGGCGTTTTTGTTGGTGCCGATGGAGGACAGCAGGGCCGTGACGCAGGTGCCGATGTTCTGGCCCATGATGATGGGGATGGCGGTGCCGAACGTGACCTGCCCGGTGGCGGAGAGCGCCTGCAGGATGCCGACGGAGGCGGAGGAGGACTGGATGATGCCGGTCAGCACCGCGCCCGCGAGCACGCCCAGAATGGGGTTCGAGAACATGAGCAGGATGTTGGCGAACGCGGGCACGTCCTTGAGGCCTGAGACGGAGTTGGCCATGGTGTCCATGCCGAACATGAGCGTGGCGAACCCGAGCAGGATCATGCCGACGTCCTTCTTCCGGCCGGTGTTGCCCATCATATAGAGGATGATGCCGACAAGCGCCAGGATGGGCGTAAAGGACGTGGGCTTGAGCATCTGCACGAAGAAGTTGGTGCCGGTGATGCCCGTGAGACTGAGGATCCAGGCCGTCACGGTCGTGCCGACATTCGCGCCCATGATGACGTTGATGGCCTGCCTGAGCGTCATGAGGCCCGAGTTGACAAAGCCGACGACCATGACCGTCGTGGCGGAGGACGACTGGATGACGGACGTGATGCCGAGGCCCGTCAGAAAGCCGGCCAGCTTGCCGGTCGTCATGCGGCCGAGCAGACTTTTGAGCTGTCCGCCCGCGCTTTTTTCAAGAGACGAGCCCATCACGCTCATGCCGAACAGGAACAGGCTCAGGCCGCCGATCAGGGTGAGCACATTAAAAACTGTCATATAAATAACCTTCCTCCGGCCTTTGGATCGACCGATTTTACATATTATAATGTAAAATCTGATTCTTAAATCCGAAACCAGCGGAAGGTTAAATTCGTATAAAATTATAAAGCTTCTTCGCGGGGGAAGATGACCCGGATGGTGGTGCCGCGGCCCACCTCGCTCGCGAGCTCGAGCCGCGCGCCGTGGTACTGGGCGGCGTGCTTGACGATGGACAGGCCCAGGCCCGTGCCGCCGACCTCCTTGGAGTGGCTCTTGTCCACGCGGTAGAAGCGCTCGAACACGCGGCTCTGGTGGGCGTAGGGGATGCCGATGCCGGTGTCCGCGACCGTCAGGACCGTCCCGGCGGCGGTCCGCGCGAGTGTGACGGTCACGCTGCCGTTTTCCACGTTGTATTTGACCGCGTTGTCGCAGAGGTTGCCGATCATTTCGCTCAGCAGCTGCCGCACGCCGGTCACGGTGATTTTTTCGCCGGAGAGCGTCAGCGAGATGCCGCGCTTCTCCGCCAGCGGACGCAGGGTGGCCAGCGTGTCCCGGCACATGGCGTAGAGGTCGACGGGTTCCTTTTCAAAATCCCGCACGTTCTCGTCGAGCCGCGAGAGCTTGATGATGTCGTCCACCAGCGCGATGAGCCGCTGCGACTCGCGGTAGATGTCGCTGGAGAACTCCAGCATCTTCTCCTGCGGCACAAGTCCGGCCTGCATGAGCTCGGCGAAGCCGGAGATCGAGGTCAGGGGCGTTTTGAGCTCGTGCGACACGTTCGCGGAAAACTCCCGCCGCAGCGCCTCGCGCTGCTCGCGCTCCGTCACGTCCATGAGGATTACGACCGCGCCCGCGACCTGGCCGCTGGAGACGACGGGGTTGGCGACCAGCTGCCAGACGCCCTCGTCGGCCTTCATGAAAAGCTCCGCGTGGCTGCCCGTGAGCGCGGTGTCGACCGCGCTGAGGATCTCCGGCCGGCAGCCGGGCTGGCGCAGATTCGTCAGCTCGCCGTCCGGGTTCTCCGCCAGCAGCTGCATGGCGCTGTGGTTGCTCGAGAGGATGCCCATTTTGCCGTCCACGAGCAGAAAGCCCTCGCGCATGTTCTCGGTGATCGCGGTGAACTCGCGCTGGCGCAGGCTCAGCTCGTCCATCTGCTTGCGGATGGTGCGGTTCTGCTCCTGAATCCGGTTGAGAAACGGCGCGAGCTCCTTGTAGTTTTTGTCCGACACGGGGTCGTCGAGGCTGATGGCGTTGATGGGCTTCGTGATCTGCTTGGCCAGCCGGAAGGCCAGCACGCCGCAGAGGATGAGCACCAGCACCATCACCCACAGAAACGGCGTCAGCAGCATCAGCATGACCGCCTGCACGGAGGACTGCGTGCAGGCCATGCGCAGCACGGTGCCGTCGTCCAGCCGGAGCGCGTAGTAGTGGTTGCGCTCGAGCAGCGTGGAGGAATAGCGGGAGCTCCTGCCGACGCCGGATTTGAGCGCCTCCGCGATTTCCTCGCGGTCGAGGTGATTGCCCATCGACGCGGCGTCGGCGACGCTGTCGAAGAGCACGGTGCCGTCGGCCGCCACCCAGGTGACGCGGTCGGCGGCCGTGAGCGTGGAGAGATAGTCCTTCCCCAGCAGCTCCAGCGCGTGCGAGATATCGTCCGCCTCGCCCGCGAGCCGGTCGAACGCCTGGTCTTCGTAGTTGCTGTACATCACGCCGAAGAACAGCACGCTGCACACCAGCAGCACCGAAATGCCCACGAGGAACGAATTTCGGAATATTTTCCTTGTCATACGCCGCCGCCTATCCGATCTTGTAGCCGACGCCGCGCACCGTTTCGATGCAGCTGCCCGCGCTGCCGAGCTTGGCGCGCAGGGTGCGGATGTGCACGTCGAGCGTGCGGTTCTCGCGCTCGAATTCAAAGCCCCAGATCTTGTCCATGAGCGTGTTGCGCGTGAGCACGATCCCCTGGTTTTCCAGCAGCAGGCACAGCAGCTCGAATTCCTTGTAGGTGAGCGAGACCTCCTGTCCGTCCACCGTGACGAGGTGCTTTTCCGGGCTGACCCGCAGCGAGCCGAGCACATATTCCTTCGCGTTCGCGGCCGGCTCCGCCCGGCGCAGCACCGCGCGCACCCGCGCGACGAGCTCCAGCATGCCGAAGGGCTTGGAGATGAAGTCGTCGGCCCCGTTGTCCAGCCCGATCACGCGGTCGTATTCCGCGTTTTTGGCCGTCAGGATGATGACGGGCAGCTTCTTTGTCGCGCTGTGCGCGCGCAGCTTCTGCAGGATGGACAACCCGTCCTCCTCCGGCAGCATGAGGTCGAGCAGCACCAGCTCCGGCGCCGCCTTCTCCATCGCCTTCCAGAACGCCGACGGCAGCGCGAAGCCCTGCGCCTCGTAGCCCTGGCTCTGCAGCCCGTACACGACCAGCTTGCGGATGCTGTCGTCGTCCTCGAGCAGATAGATCATCGCAGTTGCCTCCATCTTCAGGATAATTTAAGGTTCCCCATTTATGCTATACCACAATAGGCGCTCCTCGTAAAATGCGGGAGCCCGTTCCTGTTAATTCTATGTTAAATTGAGGGAAAAAGCAAGATTTAACATACATTTAAGATAAGCCTGTCGAAAGATTTAACGTTATCCCGGTATGGTTAAGGTATTATCATGGGAGGGTATGGGAGAATGAGCATTACCAACGTGATTTCTCTGCTCAGCGGCATCGCGCTGTTCCTGTTCGGCATGACCCTGATGGGCGACGGCCTCAAGAAAGTCGCGGGCAGCCGCCTGGAGCTGGTGCTCTATAAACTGACGAGCAATCCCCTCAAGGGCATTCTGCTCGGCACCGGCGTGACGGCGGTCATCCAGTCGTCGTCCGCGACCTCCGTGATGGTGGTCGGCTTCGTCAACTCCGGCATGATGAAGGTGCACCAGGCCATCGGCATCGTCATGGGCGCGATCCTCGGCACGAGCGTCACGGGCTGGGTGATCTGTCTGTCCAGCATCGGCGGCACCGGCGGCTGGGTCGATATTTTTTCGACCGCGACGCTCACGGGCGTCATCTCGGTGATCGGCATCATCCTGCGCATGTTCTCGCGCGACCAGACCAAGAACCACATCGGCGACATCCTGCTCGGTTTTGCGATTCTGATGTACGGCATGACCGTCATGTCCTCGGCCGTCTCGCCGCTGCGCGACAGTCAGGAGTTCATCAACATCCTCACCAAATTCTCCAATCCTCTTTTGGGCATCCTGTTCGGCATCCTCTTCACCGCGATCATCCAGTCCTCCTCCGCGGCGGTCGGCATTCTGCAGGCGCTGGCCTCCACGGGCGCGATCAGCTTCGCGGTCGCGCTGCCGATCATCATGGGCATCGCCATCGGCGCGGCCGTGCCGGTCCTGCTCTCCGCGATCGGCGCGAATACCGACGGCAAGCGCACCGCCTACGTCTACCTCGTGGTCGAGGTCGCGGGCGTCATCTTCTGGGCCGCCGTGTTCTACATCGCCAACGCGATCTTCCATTTCACCTTCATGTCCATCACCATGACGACGGTCACGATCGCCCTCATGAACACGCTCTTCCGTCTGGCCAAGGTGGTCATCCTCACGCCGTTCATCGACGTCATCGAGGCGGTCGTGGATGTGCTCGTGAAGGACAAGCCGGCGCCCGCCAAAAAGCAGGAGGCCGCCTTCCAGCTTGAAGAGCGCTTTATCCAGCACCCCGCGCTCGCCATCGAGCAGAGCCGCATCACCATCAACACCATGGCCGAGAAGGCCCGCGAAAACCTGACCGACGCCATGGAGCTGCTGCACAATTATTCCGAACCGCTTGTCAGGCGCGTGGATGAGATGGAAAACGAGATCGACCTCTACGAGGACCACCTCGGCACCTACCTCGTCAAGATCACGGCCCGCGAGCTGACCGAGAAGCAGAACGAGGACGTGTCCAAGTTCCTGCACACGATCTCGGATTTCGAGCGCATCTCCGACCACGCCGTCAACCTCTCCGAGACGGCCAAGGAGATCCACACCAAAAACGTCCAGTTCTCCGACGCGGCCCGGCACGAGATGACGGTGCTCGAGTCCGCCGTCACCGAGATCGTGCGCATCTCCGTCGAGGCGTTCGTGTCGAACGATCTGCCGCTGGCGAGCCACGTGGAGCCGCTCGAGGAGCTGATCGACAACCTCTGCGACGAGATGAAGCTGCACCACATCGACCGCATCCAAAAGGGCGTGTGCACGCTCAACCAGGGCTTCGTGTTCAACGACCTGCTGACCAACTACGAGCGCGTGGCCGACCACTGCTCCAACATCGCCGTCGCCATGATCGAGCTGGAGTCCGACTCCTTCGACACGCACGAATACCTCAACAGCGTCAAGGAGATGAAGTCCGCGACCTTCTCCAGATACTATGAGGAATACAGCGGAAAATACAAGATTTAATTTCCGCGGAACACCGGCTCCGTGACGGCGAGGAAATATTGCTCCAGCTCCTCCGGGGACTGGCGCATGCCGTTCCGGATCCACCAGTTCACGAGCTCCACAAACGAACAGGACAGATGATTGAGCAGAAAGTCGGCGGGCACCGCGCGGCACTGCTCAATTTTTTTGCCGTACTGCGCCCGGAACACGTCGTTCAGGTACCGGCGGAAATACCGCAGAAAGACCTCGCCGCTCTGGTCCGAAAGGATCCCCGCCAGATCCTGCCGGCTCTCGCGCAGGTGGTACAGCAGGTGCGTCAGGATCGATTCCTCGCCGCGCGCGTGGGAAAAGTCGTGCGTCGCCTCCGTGTACGGGTGCGCGGAGACGACGTGTGCGAACATCTCCGCGCACATGGCCTCGAGCAGCGCGTCCTTCGTCGCGAAGTGCTGATAAAAGGTGCTCCGGCCGACGTCGGCCTCGTCGATGATCTCCTGCACGGTGATCTCCGAAAACCGTTTCCTCTCCAGCAGCGCGTGGAAGGCCGTGAAGACCGCCTCCCGCGTTTTTTTCTGTCTTCTGTCCATCTCTGCCCTCCGGACATTTTTTCGGTTTTGTTCACTATCGGATGATTCGCCGGGATTGCTTCTTGTATCCGCCCGGCGAAGACCTATAATGATAGCGGACAGATGTCCTGTATTGAATATCATATACGGAAGCGGAAAAAAATACAAGAGCCGGAGGGAAAACGTATGGCGCTGAAAAAATGGCTGACCGGCGAGACGCGGAGCACGCTCGTGTGTGCGATCGTCTCCGCGGCCGCGCTCGTCTGCAGCCTCGCCGGCTGGCTCCGCGCGGCGCCCGTGGACGCGGCGTGGGCCGCCATCGTGCTCTGCGGGCTGCCCATTGTGTACGGGGCCGCCAGGGGGCTGATTCTGGACCACAGCGTCAAGGCCGACCTGCTCGTCTCCCTGGCGCTCATTGCGTCGGTGTCAATCGGGGAGTACTTCGCCGCGGGCGAGGTCGCGCTCATCATGCAGATCGGCACGCTGCTGGAGGACTACACGGCGGAAAAGGCCCGCAGGGGCATCGGGAAGCTGATCGCTCTCGCGCCGCAGACCGCGAGAGTCCGGCGGGAGGGCTTGACGGCGGTCATCCCGGCGGACGAGCTGCGCGTCGGGGACGTCGTCACCGTGCTCGCGGGCGAGACGGTCCCGGCGGACGGCGTCATTGTCTCGGGCGAAACCGCCATCGACCAGTCGGTCATGACGGGCGAGTCCGTCCCGGTGGACAAAAAGGCGGGGGACGCGGTCGCGAGCGGGACGGTCAACCAGTTCGGAACGTTCGACATGCGGGCCGACAAGGTCTGCGGCGACAGCTCTTTGCAGCGGATGATCCGCCTCGCGCGGCAGGCGGATGCAAACAAAGCGCCCATCGTCGGACTGGCCGACAGATGGGCGACGTGGATGGTGCTGGGCGCGGCTGTGATCGCGGCGCTCACATGGCTGATCTCCGGGGAGTTCATCCGCGCGGTGACGGTGCTCGTGGTGTTCTGCCCCTGCGCGTTCGTGCTCGCCACGCCGACCGCGATCATGGCGGGCATCGGGAACGCGGCCGGGCACGGCGTGCTCATCCGCTCCGGCGAGGCGCTGGAACGGCTGGCCGGCATCCGGCGCGTCGCCTTCGACAAGACCGGCACGCTGACGCGCGGGCAGCCGGACGTGATCGGCGCGGCGTCCTTCGACGCGCGGTACTCCGAGGCGGAGCTTCTCCGGCTGGCCGCGCTCGCGGAGCAGCGCAGCGAGCATCCGCTCGGCAGGGCGATTGTTGCATGCTATGTCCGCGGCGGCGGGAAGCTGACCGAAATTTCCGATTTTCAGATGACGGCGGGACAGGGCGTCCGCGCCCGCGCGGAGGGGCAGCTCGTCGCGGCGGGCAGATGGGAGCTCGCCGCCGGGACCGCGATGCCGGCAAACGCGCAGGCGCTGGCGGCGTCGTACCGCGCGCGCGGCGCGACGGTGATTTTCCTTTCCGTGGACGGCGCGCCCGCGGGGCTGCTCGCCCTGGCCGACACCGTCCGGCCCGACGCGGCGGAGGCCGTCTCCCGGCTGAAGCGGGCGGGCCTCGCGCCCGTCCTGCTGACGGGCGACAACGAGCGCGCGGCCCGGACCGTCGCGGAGCAGGTCGGACTGGAGGACGTGCGCGCGGGGCTGCTGCCGGAGGACAAGCTGGCGGCCATGCGGGACTATGACGCCCGGAACGAGCCGGTCTGCATGGTGGGCGACGGCGTGAACGACGCGCTGGCGCTCGCGGCCGCGTATGCCTCGGTCGCCATGGGCGGAATCGGCAGCGCCATCGCGGTGGAGTCGGCCGACGCCGTGCTGACGGACGACAGCCTGCTGCGCCTGCCGTACCTGTTCCGTCTGGCGCGCAGGACGATGGGCAAGGTGCGGCAGAACCTGCTGATCTCGCTGGGCATCAATCTCGCGGCGGTGACGCTGTCCGTGCTGGGACTGCTGAACCCCGTCACCGGCGCTCTGATGCACAACTGCGGCTCCGTGCTCGTGGTTCTGAACGCGGCGCTGCTGCTGCGCGAAAGAAAGAGCGACTACGGCTGCTGCGCCGCGATCCGGTCGGCCAGCTCCGACAGATAGACCCACCGGTCCATCTTCTCCGAGAGCTTCTGCTCGAGCGCGGCCTTCTCCGCCGTGAGCGCCTCCAGGCGCACGTAGTCGGTGCAGGCGGCCTCCGCCTCCCGCTCGCAGCGGGCGGCGTCCGCCTCCAGCGCGGCAATGTCCTGCTCGATTGTCGCGTATTCCCGCTGCTCGTTGAAGGAGAAGCGGAGCTTCTGCGGCTTCGGGGGCTCCGGCGCGCTCTTCGGCGCGGGCCGCGGCTTTTCGGCCTCCGGCGCGGGGCGCTTGCGGAGGTAGTCGGAGAAATTGCCGGTGTACTCCGCGATTTGGCCCGTATCCCGCACCTCCCAGATCTCGTCGGCCAGCCGGTCGAGGAAATACCGGTCGTGCGCGACCGCGATCACGGGGCCGGGGAAGGACTCCAGATAGTCCTCGAGGATCGAGAGCGTGGTGATGTCGAGGTCGTTCGTCGGCTCGTCGAGCAGCAGCAGGTTCGGGGCCTCCATCAGGATGCTCAGCAGATACAGCCGCCGCCGCTCGCCGCCCGAGAGACGGCCGATCTGCGTGTACTGCAGCGCGGCGTCGAACAAAAACCGCTCGAGCATCTGGCTGGCGGAAAACGTGCCCTCGTCGGTTCTGACCTCGGCGGCGATGGCGCGGATGAAGTCGTAGACCCGCAGGTCCGGGTCGAGCTCGCGGCCCTCCTGCGTGAAATAGCCGATTTTGACCGTGCTGCCGAGCTCGTACGTGCCGGAATCCGGGGCCAGCCGCCCCGCCAGCAGGTTCAAAAGCGTGGATTTGCCCGCGCCGTTGCGGCCCACGATGCCGATGCGGTCGTCCCGCCCGATGCGGCAGGAAAAATCCCGGATGACCGGCCGGCCGGGGTAGGAAAAGCTGACGTTTTCCAGACTGACGATCTTTTTCCCCAGCCGCGAGGACATGGCCGCCAGCTGCACGGACTCGTCATACTGCGGCCCCTGCCGGTTTTTGAGCGTCTCGTATCGGTCGAGGCGCTCTTTGCTTTTTGTCGTGCGGGCCTGGCAGCCGCGGATGACCCACTGGTACTCCCGGCGCAGCACGGCCTGCCGCTTGCGTTCGGACGCCTCCGCCATCTCCGCCTGCTGCGCCTTGAGCGCGAGGTAGCGCGAATAGTTGGCCTCGTAACAGGCCAGCGTGCCGCGCGAGAGCTCGGCGATGCCGGTCACGACGCGCTCGAGGAAATACCGGTCGTGCGTGACCATGACAAGGCCGCCCGTGAAGGCGATCAGCCGCTGCTCGAGCCAGAGGATCATGTCGCTGTCGAGGTGGTTCGTCGGCTCGTCGAGGATGAGGATGTCCGCCGGGTGCACGAGCGCCGCCGCGAGCGCGACGCGCTTGCGCTGCCCGCCGGAGAGCGCGCCGATGCGCTGCGCCGTGTCCGCGATGCCGAGCCGCGTGAGCATGGTCACGGCCTCGTATTCGTTCAGCGCGCGGAACTCCGGCGGGAATTCGGCGAAGACCTGCTCCAGAACGGTCATTTCGTCGTGCATCACGGGGTTCTGCGCGAGAAACGACACCTGGACGTTGGGATTGCGCGAGAGAATGCCCGCGTCGGGCGGCAGCTTCCCCGCGAGAATGCGCAGGAGCGTCGATTTTCCGGTGCCGTTGATGCCGATGATCCCCAGCTTGTCGCCGGGATTGAGATAGAGCGACACGTCCTGCAGAAGGGGTTTCGTGCCGAAGGTAAAGGACAGATGCTCCGCGGAAAGCAGCATAGGCGAGCCTCACAGAAATTGTTTTTCCTATTGTATCACATCCGTGCAAGTGCTACAATCCCCTTGGAAGGGGAGGATGACGATGCCGGAGACCGGGCGGTTTGCCCCCAGCCCCAGCGGGCGGATGCACCTGGGGAACGTCCTGGCCGCGCTGCTGGCATGGCTGTCGGTCAAGCGCGCGGGCGGGGAATTCGTGCTGCGGATCGAGGACCTCGACCCCGAGCGGTGCCGGCCGGAATACGCCGACCAGCTCAAGCGCGACCTCGAGTGGCTCGGCCTGTGCTGGGACCGCGAGCAGACGCGGCAGAGCCTCCGTGAGGAATATTACAAAGAGCAGTTCCAAAAGCTGGACGGCCTCGGCCTGGTCTATCCCTGCTACTGCACGCGGGCGGAGCTGCACACGGCCTCCGCGCCGCACGCCGCCGACGGCCAGCCGGTCTATTCCGGCGCCTGCCGGCATCTGACCCCGGCGGAGCGCGCCGCCCGGAAAAGGCCGCCCGCGTGGCGGCTCATCGTCCCGGACGAGACGGTCTGCTTCACCGACGGGCTGCAGGGGGCGTATGCGGAGAACCTCGCGGCGGACTGCGGCGACTTTCTCATCCGGCGCTCCGACGGCGTGTACGCCTATCAGCTCGCCGTCGTGACGGACGACGCGGCCGCCGGCGTCACCGAGGTCGTGCGCGGGCGGGATCTGCTGTCCTCCACGCCGCGGCAGCTCTATCTGCAGCGGCTTCTGGGCTTTCCCGCGCCGCGCTATTACCATGTGCCGCTGCTCGTCGCCCCCGACGGCCAGCGGCTGAGCAAGCGCGAGCGCGCGCTCGATCTCGGCTGCCTGCGGCAGACCCGCACGCCGGAGCAGCTGCTCGGCCTGCTCGCCGGGCTCTGCGGCCTGCGGCCGGACACGGAGCCGGCCTCCGCGCGGGAGCTGCTGGCAGATTTTTCGTGGAGCCGCGTCAAAAAAGAAAATATCGTGGTCAGAAATCCGTAAATTTGCACCGAATGAGTTTACAAATCCGGAATGGGTATGTTATAATACAAAATTGTTGAGGGTATGTTCAAATTGGGAAAATTTGATATTTGAAGGGATGAAAGCTATGTACAAGATTGTACGCAAGAAGGAACTCAACTCCGCGGTCACGCTCATGGAGATCGAGGCCCCGTTTATCGCGAGAAAGGCGAAGGCGGGCCAGTTTATCATCTTCCGTGTGGACGACAAGTCCGAGCGCGTGCCGCTTACCATCGCGGGCTATGACCGCGAAAAGGGCACCGTTTCGATCATCTTCCAGAAGGTCGGCCTGTCCACCGAGCTGCTCGGCGCGAAGAACGAGGGCGACTTCATCCAGGACTTCGTCGGCCCGCTGGGCAAGCCCACCGAGGTCGAGGGACTGAAGCGCGTGTGCGTCGTCGGCGGCGGCGTCGGCTGCGCGATCGCGTATCCGTCCGCGAAGGCATTTAAAGAGGCCGGCGTCGAGACCGACGTCATCGTCGGCTTCCGCAACAAGGACATCGTCATTCTCGAGGACGAGTTCAAAGCCGCCTGCGATCATCTCTATCTCATGACCGACGACGGCTCCTACGGCGAGCACGGCTTTGTCACCGTGAAGCTGCAGCAGCTGCTCGAGCAGGGCAAGCAGTACGACGAAGTGCTGGCCATCGGGCCCATCCCCATGATGAAGTTCGTCGCCAAGACGACCGAGCCGTTCGGCGTCAAGACCATCGTCAGCCTGAACCCGATCATGGTCGACGGCACCGGCATGTGCGGCGGCTGCCGCGTCACCGTCGGCGGCGAGGTGAAATTCGCCTGCGTGGACGGACCGGATTTCGACGGCCACAAGGTCGATTTCGCGGAGCTCATGAACCGCAACGGCGTGTACAAGGAGCGCGAAACCGAGGAACGCTCGTCGCATGCCTGCCGGCTGCAGAAGCTGGGCGAAGAGCTCATTAAGTGAGGGGAGTAAGAACGATGCCGAATATGACAATGACAAAGACTCCGATGCCGGAGCAGGACCCGAACGTCCGCAACAAGAATTTTAAGGAAGTCACGCTGGGCTATACCGAGGAAATGGCCATCAACGAGGCCAAGCGCTGCCTGCACTGCAAGAAGCCGCTGTGCGTCGAGGGCTGCCCGGTCAACGTGCGCATTCCCGAGTTTATCGCCAAGGTCGCGGAGGGCGATTTCGCCGCCGCCGACCAGATTCTCTATTCCACCAACGCCCTGCCCGCCCTGTCCGGCCGCGTGTGCCCGCAGGAGACGCAGTGCGAGGCCAAATGCGTGCGCGGCGTCAAGGGCGAGCCGGTCGCCATCGGCCGTCTGGAGCGCTTTGTGGCCGACTGGTACCGCGAGAACGTGAACGAAATGCCTGAGAAGGCCGAGCCGAACGGCATGAAGGTCGCGGTCGTGGGCTCCGGCCCGTCCGGCCTGACCTGCGCGTCCGAGCTGGCCAAGAAGGGCTACGCCGTCACGATCTTCGAGGCGCTGCACACCCCCGGCGGCGTGCTGGTCTACGGCATCCCCGAATTCCGTCTGCCCAAGGCCATCGTGGCCAACGAAGTGGAAAAGCTCAAGGCGCAGGGCGTCGAGGTCATGACCGACATGGTCATCGGCAAGGTGCTCTCCATCGACGAGCTGTTTGAAATGGGCTACAAGGCCGTGTTCGTCGGCTCCGGCGCGGGCCTGCCGATGTTCATGCACATCCCCGGCGAGGCGCTCAAGGGCGTTTGCTCCGCGAATGAATACCTCACGCGGATCAACCTCATGAAGGCCTATCTGGAGGAGTCCGACACCCCGATCATGCACAGCAATTCTGCCGCGATCGTCGGCGGCGGCAACGTCGCGATGGACGCCGCCCGCTGCGCCAAGCGCATGGGCGCCGAGCACGTGTACATCGTCTACCGCCGCGGCGAGGCCGAGATGCCCGCGAGACTCGAGGAGCAGCACCACGCCAAGCAGGAGGGCATCGAGTTCATGACCCTCACCAACCCCGTCGAGATCATCGGCGGCGAGGACGGGCGCGTATGCGGCATGAAGTGCATCAAAATGGAGCTGGGCGAGCCCGACGCCTCCGGCCGCCGCCGCCCGATTCCCGTCGAGGGCTCCGAGTTCACGCTGGCGGTCGATATGGTCGTCATGTCGCTCGGCACCTCCCCGAACCCGCTGATCCGCTCGACGACGCCCGGTCTCGACACCAACAAAAAGGGCGGCATTATCGTCGATGAGAACGAGATGTCCACGCGCGAGAACGTCTTTGCCGGCGGCGACGCCGTCACGGGCGCGGCCACCGTCATCCTCGCGATGGGCGCCGGCAAGAAGGCCGCCGCCGCCATCGACGCGAAGCTGCGGAAGTAAGGTATACTTTTCAAATAAACCGGAAACAATCCCCATAAGATTTCAGCCCCGGCGGAAGTCCCGCCGGGGCTGCTTTTTTGGGAGGGACTTATGAAGGTTTCCGAGTGCATGACGAAAAACGTGCTCAGCGTGTCCGAGCGGGAGCCGGCGTCCGTCGCCGCGCGGCTCATGTCGCGGGGAAACGTCGGAATGCTGCCGGTGCGCGGAGCGATGGGCCGGCTCACAGGCGTCCTGACGGACCGGGACCTCGCGCTGCGCTGCGCGGCGGCCGGCCGCGACCCCGGCGCCGTGGCCGTGCGGGAGATCATGACCGGCCGCGTCGTCACCGCCGCGCCGGACATGGAGCTGGCGCGCGCCGCGGCGCTCATGACGAAAGAGCAGGTGCGTAGACTGCCCGTGGTGCAGGACGGGCGCGTTGTGGGCGTCGTTACGCTGGGCGATCTGGCAAGGCAGCAGGACTATTCCATGGAGGCGGCCTCGTGCCTCGGGGGAATCTGCGAGGGAATCCACCATTTGGACTGAAAATGCTGCAAAAAACGCCAAAAAGCATTTGACAAGGCAATTATGGGATGCTATAATCATTAGGCCGCGTCAAAGAGGCTTAAGCTGAGCATGCGCTCACGCCTTCAGAGCGAGTCTACAAAAAAGGTAGGTGCAACGTATGCAGGCAATTATCGTAACCGGCGGAAAGCAGTACAACGTCAAGGAAGGCGATGTCATTTACATCGAAAAACTCGGCGCTGAGGCTGACGAAGCCGTCACCTTCGATCAGGTACTGGCGGTCGTGGACGGCGCGAGCTCCACGTTCGGAACGCCGACCGTCGCGGGCGCGAAGGTCGAGGCCAAGGTCCTGAAGAACGGCAAGAGCAAGAAAATCCGCGTCTTCAAGTACCGCTCCAAGAAGGCCAGCAAGAGCCTTCAGGGCCACAGACAGCCGTATACCAAGGTGCAGATTGAGAAAATCGCACTGTAAGCGATGACGACCGTCCGGTTTTTCAGTCAGGAAGAGCGCATTACGGGCTTCTCCTGCTCCGGCCACAGCGGCTACGCCGAGGAGGGCAGCGACATTGTCTGCGCCGCCGTCTCCACCGCCGTCAAGTTCGCGGAGGCCGCCATCCACGACGTGCTCGGTGAGCGCGTCAAAACGCGGGTGGACGAGCAGAACGCCGGCGTCACCCTGACCCTCCCCGCGGTCTGCGAGAATGAGGACGCCGTGCAGGCGGTTCTCGCCGGCATGATGCTGACGCTCTGCAGCCTGCGGGACGAGTATCCTGATTATATCGAAGTTTTGGAGGTGTAATACCATGCTGAAAATGAGTTTCCAGTTCTTCGCCCATAAAAAGGGCGGCGGCTCCACCAAGAACGGCCGTGACTCCGAGTCCAAGCGCCTCGGCGTCAAGCGCGCCGACGGTCAGTTTGTGCTGGCCGGCAACATCCTGGTTCGCCAGAGAGGCACGCATATCCATCCGGGCAACAACGTCGGCATCGGCAGCGACGATACGCTGTTCGCCATGATCGACGGCAAGGTCAAGTTCGAGCGGATGGGCAAGGATCGCAAAATGTGCTCCGTATACGCGGAGGCGTAATTTGCAGATTTTTCGGGGCGCGCTGCACAAAGCAGCGTGCCCTTTTTCTTCCGGGAAAGGAGGAACACCATGTTTGTCGATAAAGTAAAAATTTTCGTCCGCGCGGGCGACGGCGGCAACGGGGCCATCGCGTTCCACCGCGAAAAGTACGTAGCCGCGGGCGGCCCGGACGGCGGCGACGGCGGCAACGGCGGCAGCGTCATTCTGCGCGCCGACGACAATCTGTCCACGCTGATGGACTTCCGCTATAAAAGAAAGTATCAGGCGCCCTCCGGCGAGGACGGGCAGGGCAAGCGCTGCAAGGGCAGAAAGGGCGAGGATCTCGTCATCCGCGTGCCGCGCGGCACCGTCGTGCGCGACGCGCAGACGAACGAGATCATGCACGACGTATCCGGCAGCGAGGACTACGTGCTCTGCCGGGGCGGACGCGGGGGCTGGGGCAACCAGCACTTCGCCACGCCGACGCGGCAGGTGCCGCGCTTTGCCAAGGCGGGCACGCCCGGCGACGAGCACGAGGTCGTGCTGGAATTGAAGCTGCTGGCGGACGTCGGCCTTGTCGGGTTCCCGAACGTCGGAAAATCCACGCTGCTGTCCGTCACGTCGAACGCGCACCCGAAGATCGCGAACTACCACTTCACGACGCTCTATCCGAATCTCGGCGTCATCTATGTCGAGGAGGGCGTCTCGTTCGTCATGGCGGACATCCCCGGCATCATCGAGGGCGCGGCGGAGGGCGCGGGGCTGGGACACGATTTTCTGCGCCACATCGACCGCTGCCGCCTGCTCATCCACATTGTGGACGTGTCCGGCAGCGAGGACCGCGACCCCGTCGAGGATTTTCAGAAGATCAACGAGGAGCTGCGGCAGTATTCCATGGAGCTGGCCTCGCGCCCGATGCTCGTCGCGGCCAACAAAATTGACCTTCTGCCGCCCGAGAGCGACAACCTGCAGAGGCTGCGCGACTATGTGACGAAGCAGGGCTACGAGTTTTTCGAGATCTCGGCCGCCACGACCGAGGGCACGCGCCAGCTCATGCGCGCGGTCGCGGGCAAGCTCGCGCAGCTCCCGCCCGTCACGATCTACGAGCCGGACTATGTGAAGCCGCTGGCCGAGGCGGGCGACGCCGCGCAGCTGCAGATCGAGCGGCACGAGGACCTCTGGATCGTCTCGGGGCCGTGGATTCTGAAGCTGCTGAACGACATCAACTTCGAGGACTACGAGTCGCGCATGTACTTTGACCGCCAGCTCCGCAAGAGCGGCCTCTTCGAGCGGCTCGAGGAGCAGGGCATCCAGGACGGCGACACCGTCAGCATCTACGACTACGAGTTCGACTATACAAAGTAACGGCGCACGGCGGCCCGCCCGGGGCCGCCGAAAAGCAAAAGACCCGCAGAAATTTTCTGATTTCTGCGGGCTTTTCATCCGGACGGACAGCAAAACCCCGCGGCCGGGACAGCCGCGGGGCTTTGCTGTTGAAAAGAGAAAAGAAAAAGAGGAAAAGAGAAGAAAGAGAGGAAGTCTTGTTGGGATTTCCTGAATATAAAATAACCCACAATCATGTACAAACTATGAACGAAAACCAAAAGAATTGTGAACAATCAGAAAGAACGGAAACTAAATACCCAAGAAAAGGCAGACAGGCCGAAATCCGTCGAAAATTGCCGCTTTCCGGAAAACCCACCCCCGCCCGGCGCGGCGCCGCCAAAAGAAAATGCGCAGAAATCAAAGGATTTCTGCGCATTTTCAGGGGCGCGAATTACTTCATGTTGCGCTCGTAGGACTCGATCATCTTCTTGAACGTGTGACCCGAACGACGCGCGAGATTCTGCAGGCAGCGCTCGGTGCTTTCACCCGTGAAGATCTTGATTTCCAGCCGCATGGAGCCGTCCGGCTCCGGCGTTACGAAGATTTTGTCGATGTATTTGTCCACGAACTCCTTGGTGATGCCGCCGCCGGCGGTATCGTGCTCCGCCATGCGCAGAGTGGCGCGAATGCTCTCGATGTTTTTTCGGAAGTCCTCATTGGAGTTCTGCTGATTCTCCAGCTCCGCCAGCTCTTTTTCCGCGGCGGCGGTTTCCTCGTCGCACTGACGGGACAGAAGCCTGAAATCGCTGTCGGTGACGTTGCCGCCTGCCGCCAGCTCCAGCAGCTTGCCCTTTTTCTTCGCGGCCATGGCGATGATTTTTTGCTGCTCTTCCATGCGCGGCTGAAGATTCGCCTCCTCCGTCAGCGACTTGTACATGCGGACGTATTCCTCCGCCAACGCGTCGGCGTCCGCCTTTGTCTGTCGGAAAACGTCAAAAAGAAGCGGCTTGATCTCATCTTCATAGATCGGGAAGGACTCGCAGGAGTCGGAGCCGCCCTTGATTTTGCCGGAGCAGACCCACTTGCTGTTTCGGCGGCCGTATTTGTCTTTGGATTCCCGGCGGTAATAGGGCGCGCCGCAGTGCGTGCACCAGAGCTTGCCGGTGAGCAGATTGTCGTGGTTGCAGACGCCCTGGCGGGCCTTTACATCCTCGCTGCGGCGGTGCAGGATGACGTTGGCGGCGTCCCACAGTTCTTCGGACACCAGCGCGGGGACGATCTCGCCGCTCTCGTCCTTGAACATGACCCACTGCTCCGGGGGCAGAAATTTCTGCTTTTTGGTGAACATATCGACGACCTTGACCTTGTTGCCGACGTAGTAGCCCTTGTACTTGGGGTTGGTGATTATATTCGCCATGGTGGAGTGCGCAATCTTTTTGCCGTTCAGATTGCGGTAGCCCCTGTCCCAGAAGATGGCCTCGATCTGCTTCATGCTGTACCGGTCGGTGGCATAGAGCTCGAACAGTTCCCTCACCATGGGCGCCTGCTCCTCGTCGATGACCAGCCTTTTGTTGTCCTTTTTATAGCCGAAGATGCGGTTGTTGCCCAGCACCACGCTGGATTTGATGGCCTGCTGGTGGCCAAATTTTACGCGGCTCGACAGCTTGCGCAGCTCGTCCTGTGCAATAGAGGACATGATGGACAGCCGCAGCTCCGAGTCTTCGTCGAAGGTGTTGATGTTGTCGTTCTGGAAAAACACGCCCACGCCGTCGGACAGCAGCTGGCGGGTGTACTGGATGGAATCCAGTGTGTTGCGGGCGAAGCGCGAAATTTCTTTGGTGATGACAAGGTCAAATTGACTTTCTGCCGCATCCTCGATCATCCGGTTGAAATTCTCCCGCTTTTTCGTGGAGATGCCGGAAAGTCCCTCGTCAATATAGCCGGGCACATAGGTCCACGCGGCATTTTTGCGGATCAGGTCTTCGTAATACGTAATCTGGTTGCCCAATGAGTTCAGCTGCTCGTCCGATTCCGAGGATACGCGGGCATAATAGGTTACCCGCAGAGGAATATTATAGATGGATTTCGTTTTCAGCTGCTGCCGCACGCTGACAATATCCATGGTCGCAGCCTCCTTAAAGTTCGTGATATCATGACTATAAGTATATTAGCATGGAATAGCGAAAATAACAATCCCCATTTTTTCAATAAATTTATCGTTGAATTTTACAGCGCCGTGGCATATACTGAATACAGAAGGGGGGCGGATATTCATGCCTGTGATTAAACCTGTTTCCGAGCTTCGCAATTATGGCGAGGTTTTGCGCGACGTGGCAGTCGGACAGCCGGTTTTCCTGACAAAAAACGGCCGCGGCCGCTACGCGGTTCTTGACATGGAAGATTATCGCGGATATGAAAAGCTGCTGGCCATGAAAAAGCTCACAAGCGAGCTGGATAAGGGCCGCCTGTCCGGAGAGGCAGAAGGCTACGCATCTGCCGAAGACGTGTTTGATGAACTAGAGGGCCGCTTCCGTGGGTAAGGTCGTCATTTCTCCCATGGCAAAAGAGGATTTAGCGGAAATTGGCGATTATATCGCAAACGAACTCCACAATCCTCAGTCTGCGCTGGCGCTGATCCGGAAAATCCGAAAAACAGTCCTGGAACTGGAACGTTTCCCGGAAATGGGGCCGGTTCTTGCCGCGGAGGGAAGCAGCACGCCATATCGGTCGGTCAAATGCGGAAACGATATGGCGTTTTACCATTTGCAGGACGAACTCGTCATGATTGACCGCGTCCTGTACGCTCGGAGAGATTATCTCGTATTGCTGTTTGGCGATCAGACGGATAATGAACGAAAAACCGACGATTAGGACGCGTGGCTTCGCAGTGTGCAGCCACGCGTCTTGATTATCATTCCATGGACGGCAGCCTGCGACTGTTGATCTTTGCCTTCATGCGGCTGTAGTCGCGGTCGGAGATCAGGCCTTTGTCGTGAAGCGTCTGATTGTAATAATGCAGCCAAAGCTGGTCGATCACGCTTTGCTTTTGCTGGGGTGAAACCGGTTTCTTGTTTTCAGCCATGCTTTACCTCCTGTGAATACCTTTATTTTCCTCTTTCCTCGTGTGTTTTATTCACAGGCGTCTGCGTGAACTGCTCCAGAATTTCCGGAGGGATGCGCTCCAAAACACCAAGCGCATCCGCGTAATCCCGCTGAAGTTTTAATTCCTCCAGCTTCCGGATTGCGCTTTCCTTATTTTTTCAGTGAGCTGCGCGCGCATTTTTTCGGCGGCGGGAAGAAAGCTGTCCGGCAGGGAAGAGATGTCGGCGGCTCTGGTCTTTGCGTTGAGGGGATTGATGCCGGTCAGCAGTTCGTCCAGCTTTTCCTTGTTTTATGAGGTGCGTCATCTCTTAAAAAATCCTCGGCGGGATGTGGCTACGGCCCCTCTGGATGCCCCGCGCATTTTTTCCCATGCGGGCCCCATTCCTGAAAACCGCCGTTTTCAGAACGGCATGCTCCTGCGCAAAAATGCAAAAACAGACGCAGCTTTTCATCGTTGACGGATGAAAAGCTGCGTCTGTTTTTCAGAGAGGGCCGCAGTATGGACGGTTTTTCGGAGTCAGCATCGTGGAGGAATACGGGCTTATGGCGCTGCTTCCCGCGGAGCATTTTTGTTTTCCGCGCGGTATTCGCCGGGGGATTTTCCCGTCGCGTTCTTAAACACCTTGCTCATGATAAGCATCGAGGGCGGACTCCAGTCGTTTGATAAGGTTTAAGCCATGACAAACGGCTGGCCGAACATATATCTACATTTCCTTTGGACAAGACCGCTCTTTCCACACCATCCCTGCCAGGTTTCAGTCGGTTCGGGAATCTGAAGCCGTTCGCTGCAGGCTCCATTTTATAAGTTCGTATGGGAGCCTCCTGATACAAGTGCAATCCATAGCTCGTCGCCTGCGTGCAGAACACACGGCGAATGGAATACCACACGGCCGTCAGAAACGGCGGCGGCGAGAGGACTGCCGTTTTTCCGGACCTCCTGCAAGCTTGGACGGTGCAGCTGCAGCACACGCAGCGTCAGCGTGCCGTAGAGCAGGCGCAGGGTCACGCGGTCCCGGTCGTAGCGCACGACGCCAAAGCCGCTGTCTTGCGAAAAGAACCAGCTGCCGTTCCGGTTTTTAAGCGGCGCGAACGTGACTTCCCCTTCTGCGGCGCTGCAGCGGTAACCGCTGTAGGCCAGAAGAAGCCCATAGCTTGCAAGCGAGCGGGCGTAGTTGCTGCCGCACTCCATCTCGTTCCACGGGTTGCGCCGCTCGCCGTCATAGCGGCTCCGGACAGCGCGGACAAGTTTCCGGCCTTGCTGCTCCATGCCGTTCAACAGCATCTGCCCGGCGGCGGCGTACTCGAAGCCATGCATGGTCTCCTCAGCGTAGGCAATGGGAATGGCCGGGCGCGCCGTGCCCGCCGGATAGCTGCAGATGATCGTTCCGGATTCGTCATTCAGCCCGTAGATGCGGCAGGGGTTGACGTGCTCGCGCAGGACGGGAATATAGTTGTTTTGATAGATCGCCTGCAGCGCGCTTCTCGTCTTGCTCCGGTCGAACACGCGCCCGAGCCCGAGCAGATCGGCGTGCCACTGGCCCAGCACCTGGTCGATGCCGCAGCCGCCGGCAATCTGGTATTTAATTTCGCCAGTCTCATCATTCCAGTATGCGTCAACCGCGTTCTGCCCCTGCAGGCTCGCGCCGGTGTCAAAAGCCCGCAGCCGCGCCTGGTCGTGCAGATCGAGCTTCTGGATAAACCAAGAGCCGTTCCAGAGCTCCCGGTTGAGACGCTTTCGGCCGCGCCGGAAGATCTGGTCAAATTCCAGCTCAGCGCTGCGGTCGCCCATGGCGTGAGCCAGCTCCGTGCCGGCGCGCAGACCGGCCAGATACAGGCCGCTCAGCCATGCGTTTTCCCCGAACAGCTCCATGTCGAGCGTGTGGTGCTGCCGGCCCTCCATGAGACCGTCCCGGTTCTCGTCCCAGCGGTCGGGATTCTCGGGGCTCCAGGCAAAGCGGATGCTCTTTTTTACCGCGTCCCAGATTCCGGCGAGCCACTCCCGGTCGCCGCTCAGCTGGTATTCGCGCCACACGCGCAGCACGCAGCCGAACTGTCCGTCCGCGCAGGCGCGGAAATCGGTCGCCGGGCGGCCGACAGGCAGCTGCACGCGAAAACCCATCGAGCCGTTTTCATGCATCGAGTAGCGGTATTCGAGCGTGCGCGCGCTGCGTTCAAGCGAGGGGAACAGGTGCGCCAGCGCGTAGGCGTAGCTCCAGACGTGCGTGCAGGTGCCCTCGCAGGAGCCCTCGTGCGCGTGCACGCCCTCGAAGGCATAGAACGAGCCGTCCTCCAGACGCATGCAGGTCGGGGATTTCAGAACCGCGAGGTTGGCGGAGACCGCGTCCAGCACCTCGGGCGGCAGAGAGGAACCGAACAGCGCCGAGCGGAACAGCTCCGTTTCGCGCCGCAGCCGGCCAAATTCCTGCAGCGCATAGCGCGCGGTGTCGAGAGACGTGGGAAAGCGCGTCGCGTAGTAATTTTTCCAGTGCTGCGCGCGGATGCCGGCGATCTGCTCGTCTGTCAGACCGGGCGCGGAAATCTCCCAGGTGTTGCTGCGCCAGGGCTTGCTCCAGGCAAGCAGAAAGCGGAGTTCGCGGCTCTCGCCGGGGGCGAGCCTGAACCGCGCGGCCAGCGTGCCGTAGTCGCCGCATGCCATGACATTGACCGTCTCGGCGTTCGTTTCGTACCGCCGCTCGCGCAGGGGCCACGGAGCCGTGAAATCCTGCCAGAAGACGCTCAGGCTGTCGAACCAGTTGCCGCGGAACCAGTATTCCTGTCCGCAGCTGTCGTCCGCGTCCGTGGCCAGCGTGAGATCGCCGCGGTCAAAGCTGTCCTCTTTTTCGGGATTGGCCAGCACCAGGTATGTTTGTTCACCCTCCCGGCGCAAACGGTGAATCCCGCTGTTTTTGGCAAAGAAATTACACGCGGAAAAAGCGACGGTGTACGTAAGCGGCTCTGCGGTGTCGTTTTCCAGGCGAACGGTGAAGAACGCGGCGGGCAGCGAGCTGTCGTCCGCGTTTGTGGGGATGAAGGGGTTGAAGGCGGTCAGCCGCACAGCCCCCGGAAAATGACGGTCGGAAAAATCGAGCCGCGCGACCGGAAACTCCCCGGTAAATACGCAGCGCTCGAAATGCGGCATCCCCGCCATGGACCCGCGGTCAGGCCCAAAGCCGAAGCCCGTGTAGAGGGGGCGGTCTGTGTGGCCAATGTAAGGCGGCTGCAGATCGCCCATGAGAACGCGCGCGTCCGCGATGCGCCCTTCGCGCTCCGCCTTTACGGCAAAGTGCGTGAAGGCGCCGCTGCTGTCCTTGTTGGGCGCGTTGTCGAGTTCAACATCGAGAAAGCGGCCGTTGCCGCCGAGACCGATGCAGCCGCTTCCGATTCCGCCGAGCGGAAACGAAATGCAGGCGGTTTTTTTGCCGGAATATTGCATGATGTTTTCTCCGTTCCAAATATGATGGGCGCAGCAGGGCTATTCCGAAAAACGCAGACACATGGGGTCGCCGAGCAGAACCGTCTGCACCGGCGCGCCGAGACTGCCGTCCTGGCGGCGGGGCAGGACGCAGACAGAGCCGGAGCGGAAGTTCGCGGCGAGCAAAAATCGCCCGTCCGGGCTGAGCCGGAAGGAGCTGCACCACGAGCCGCCCGCTTCATATTGGCCGACCGGACGCAGGCTTCCGCCCGGCAGGAGGCGGAACGCCGCAATTCGGTCCGGGCCGCGGACGCCGGCGTACAGGAATTGCCCGTCGGCGCTCAGCTGCAGATCGCCGCCGGCTCCGGACTCGCCGCTGCGCAGAAGCGGCAGCTCCTCCGCCAGACGGAGCGCGCCGTTCGCGGCGTCAAAAAAGTAACGGCTCAGACTGCAGGACAGCTCGCTGACGAGATACAGCGCGCGGCCGTCCTGGCTGAAGGCCGCATACCGCGGGCCGCTGCCGGGGGCGGCGCCAAACCAGCGCATGGGCGGCAGACCGCCGGGGCGGAGGGGGAAGACGGACAGCGAATCCGCGCCGAGGTCGGCGGCCACAGCCCAGCAGCCGTCCGGCGATGGGACGACGGAATGCGGATGCGGGCCCTCCTGCCGGGCACGGTTGGGACCGGAGCCCGCGCCGGGGCATTCCCAGAGGGAGCGGCCCGGCAGGCCGTCGGGTCCGACCGGGTAGGCGCGCACGATGCCCTGTGTGTAATAGGCGCAGAGCAGCTGCCCCGGCACGGCGGAGACGTAGGCCATACCCGCACCGTCGGCGTTCAGCCGGGAAAGAAGCGCCGGAACGCGGCCCGGCAGCGCAAACGTTTCCAGAAACGCGCTGCTGCCGAGATTAACGACGCTGTACAGCCGGTCGCCTGACGCGCACAGAAAGACGGACGGGCCGGAGCCGGGAACACGCTGCGGCGCGGAAAGGCGGCCCGACAGGGCGTCGAACTCCGCCGTAAACAAGCCGCCCTTCTCCGCGGACGAGCAGACGCCGATGAACAGACGAACCATGCAAATACCTCCGAAGTCAGGCGGGGTGATGGAGCGCGATGAACTCGCTCGGGGAGATGCCGACGGCTTTTTTGAAGCTGCGGCTGAAATAGCTGTTGGAGCTGTAGCCGACGCGCTGCGAGACCAGGTTGACGTTGGTGACGCCGCCTGCAAAAAGTCTCTTTGCCTCTTCTATACGGCGCATGGTAATATAGTCATTGATGGTGCTGGCGCAGTCGCGGCGGAAGCAGTAACACAGATAGCTGTAGTTGAGAAACAGCCCCTTGGCGATGCCGCTGATGGAGAGCTCCGGGTCGTCCAGATGCGCCTCGATAAAATCCTTCACGGTGTCGCTGATTTTGACCTGCTCGTCCATGAGTCCGGTGTGCAGACTGGCATGACTCTGCAGAATGGCCGAAGAAAGTTCCTGCAGCCCTGCGTGCACAAGGCTGACGCCGCACGGGATCGCCCGTTTCCGCAGCGTTGCCATGAGGGACTGCTCAGAGCCTGCGGGACAGATGACGCAAAACAGTCCGTCCGGCGAGTGAAAGCCGAGCTGTCCCGCAGCCATACACTCACGGATGGCCGGCTCGGACCCCAGTTCGGAGCAGACTGTGCAGAACTGCGTGAAAAGCGCCGGCGAAAGACCCATGCTCTCCAGAAGCTCTTGCTGCGATTCCGGCTCAGGCGCGGGCGCGCCGCGCAGGAGGCTGGAAAAGAAGTCCGCTTGCATGAGCGCTTCGTTCTGCCGCTCGAGCTGCGCAATGTGCCGGGTGATTTCCGTGTCGCGGGAAATCTCCGCTTCGCAGCGCAAAATTGTCTCAGAGAGCGCCTGCGCATTCACCGGCTTGAGGAGATAGTCGGCGGCGGCCAGTTTGACGGCCTGCTGCGCGTAGGAGAAATCATCATAGCCGGTGAGCAGGATGAAGCGGGTCTGGCAGCCTGCGGCCTGCGCCCGGCGGATCATCTCCAGACCCGACATCACGGGCATGTCGATGTCCACAAGCGCCAGATCGGGACGCTGCTCCAAAAGCAGTGCCAGCCCCTCGGTTCCGTTTCCGGCCTCACCGGAAACGCTCAGATTGAGCAGCGGCAGATCCATGTGCGAGCGGATCGCCCGGCGCATGTAGAGTTCATCGTCGATGATGACAAGAGAATACATCAGGATTCCTCCTTCTCCCGCTGCGCGGGAAAGCGAAGCGTAACCACGGTACCCTGTTCTTTTTGAGAGGATAACATCATCTGGGTTTGATCGCCGCAGCAGAGCGCCAGCCGCCGGTATACGCTGGTCAGCCCGAAGTGCACGTCGCCCGTCTGCGATTCGATCGCCATGTTCAGCTCCGAAACCTTCTCCGGCGCCATGCCGGCACCGTTGTCGCGGACCGTGAGCACGCAGAAGCCGTCCTCCTCGCGCCCGCTGATCCGGATGAATCCGCCGCGCCCGGTATTGCGGATGCCGTGGTCGATGGCGTTTTCCACGAGCGGCTGCAGCGTGAGCTTCGGAACGCACGCCTGCTCGAGCGACTCGTCGATGTCGATCTCATAGTCGATCATATCGACATAGCGCAGCTGCTGCAGGGTCAGATAATTTTCCACGAGCGCCACCTCGCGCGAGAGCGGAATGACGTCGCTGCCGTCGGAGAGCGAGATGCGGTAGAAGCTGGCGAGCGAGTCGATGGCGCGGTTGCCGAGCTGTGTCTCGCCGTCGTTGAGAAAGCCCGAGATGATGCCCAGCACGTTGTAGAGAAAATGCGGCTTGACCTGCGCCTGGATGAGCTGCATCTGCGTTTTGCGCTTTTCGCGCTCGGTCTGCTCGGTGCGGCGCATAAGAGTCTGGATGGCGTCCAGCATTTCGTTGATGGAGCCGCTCAGCTGGCCGATCTCGTCTTTCGAGCGGATGGCGCTGCGCTCATTGAGATCGCCGCGCTTGACGCGCTCGACCGATTCGTTGAGCTTCGCCACGGGCCGGCCGATGAATACGGAGATGAGAAAAGTCACGATGGCGGCGAGTCCGAACGAGACAAGAAACAGCAGGGTAAAGAAGCGCACGTTGTAGTTTGACTCGGACAGGCTGCTCGCGGCGCTCTTGGTGATGACGGCCTGCCAGCCGAGCGAGTTGATCGTCTTCGTGGTCAGAATGAAGTCCTCTCCGTCCACGGCGGTGACAACGGTCGTGTCGTGCAGCAAAAACGCATAGTTGATGCGGTGGTATTCAAAGTAATTCTTGTAGAGCACCTTGGGGTCCTGCGCGGAGAGGATCACGTTGTCCGAGTCCAGGATGCTGACGCTGTCGCCGAACGCCTGAAAACTTCCGTGCAGCTGTGTCTCCGGCAGATAGAGCACCGCGTAGCCGAGCAGCGTGCCGGCCCCGTCATACAGGGGAAAGACGCAGGGTACCATGTTGATCCGTTCTCCGGTGGAGAGCTCCAGCAGACGGTACATCTTGCAGAGCGTCGGGCCGGAGCGGGAAAAGTGGGAAATCGCGGTGCGGCCGAGGAAATTATAGACGCTCTGCCGCTCGTAGACCTGCTCGCCGATCAGATAGCCGTTCGGATCGACCAGCGTCAGGGCGGGAGAAAAGAGCGTCGGCAGCTGCCCGTACCAGACGCGGGAATCCTCCCCCAGGTAGACGGAGGGATCCGCTGCGCCGCGGGCGGTGATTGTTTTCATATAGTCCAGCAGCGGCGCGCTGCTCTGTACGATCTCGCCGCTCAGGCGGAGCTTGGTGAGCTCGCCGTCCACGGCGGAGGAGAGCATGTCGATGGTGCGCAGATCGTTGACGCGCGTCTGCTCGACCATGCTCTGATAGGTGAAGTTGCGCACCGCCAGGGTCAAAAGCGAGCAGATGACCAGCAGAAATGAAATAAAGATCAAAAAGATCTTGGTAGAGACCTTGTGAAGCAGTTTCATGGACACCGCATCCTTCCCGCTGTTTACAGTCTCTATTTTACCGCATGACCGGGTGCTGCGGCAAGCCCCGTCATGGCGGCTTGCGAGAATATTACAACACAACCGCCAAAATTGTATTTACCTTTTGCACCCGGTTTGTTTACTATGTAGACACAACGGACGGAACACCGTCCGAAACGAGAAAGTAGGGGAGATTCACATGAAACGTATTCTTGCTCTCATGCTGGCTGCCGTGATGCTGCTCGGCCTCGCGGCCTGCGCCAAGACGGCCGGAACGGCCGGCTCCTCGGCGGCCGCGTCCTCCGCGCCCGCCGCAGCCTCCGCGCCGGCAGCCTCCGCCGCCGCATCCTCTTCCGCAGCAGCCTCCGCCCCCGCCGGCAGCGACTCCGCCAAGGAGCTCACGCTGGCCTGGAGCGGCACCGGCCAGGACAAAGACAAGTTCGACGCGCTTGTCGCCAAGTACACCGAAGAAACCGGCGTCAAGATCAACACCGTGTTCATCCCCGGCACCTGGAGCGAGTATTTCACGAAGATCCAGTCGATGATCGGCGCGGGTGAGAACGTGGACGCCGCGTTCGTGGCCATCGAGGGCTTCAACATGATGTGCGATATGGGCATCGCCAAGCCGCTCAACACCTATATCGATGCCAACAAGGACGAGGTCAACAAGGTCCTCGACAACCTCGAACCGTCGCTCCTGAAGGCCATGACGCTCTCGGACGGCAATATGTACGCGTTTCCGACCGAGTGCAACAACATTGTGATCCACTGCAACAAGGCCAGCTTCCAGAAGGCCGGGCTGGAGCTCCCCAAGGAGGACTGGACAAAGGACGAATTCCTGGCCGACTGCAAAAAGCTCACCTATGAAGAAAACGGCGTCAAGCACTACGCCTTCGCCGTCCCGCAGTACTACTTCATGATCGAGGGCTGGCTGCGCAACAACGGCTCCGCCATCGTCTCCGACGATCTCAAGACTCCGACCATCAACAGCCCCGAGAATGTGGAGACCATTCAGTTCCTGCAGGATCTCATCTATAAGTACGGCTACGCGCCGATTCCCGAGCCCAACGTCGATCCGATCCAGCAGCTGATGGACGGCACCGTGGCCATGGGTTCCTTCGGCCGCTGGCCGACCCTCAGCTACCAGGCCAACGACTTCAAAGACGCCTACGTCACCAAGGTCCCGAAGTTCTCCACCCAGCAGACGATGTTCGGCATCGGCGGCGTCGCCGTCACAAGCGAAAAGAACTACGAAGAGGCCGCGAAGTTCGCACTCTGGTGCGCGCAGGACACCTTCGTCAAGGGTTATCTGAGCGCCGGCGGCATCCCCGCCAACAAGGCCATCGCAGACGAGATCATCCCCACCGAGTATGATCCGGAGAACAGCCAGCTGTTCTATGCCAGCCTGAAGGACGCCGTGCCCATCGGCGCGCCGGCCTCCTACGCGGAGATCGACTCCATCGTCACAAGCGCGCTGTCCGACATCTTCATGAATCAGGCAGACGTCAAGACGACGCTCGACAACGCGGCGCAGCAGATGTCCGCCGCCATGAACTAAGGAATCTCTGAATAAACCCGGCACGCATCCTGACGGCGCTTTTTCCGTCTGAGCTGCGTCAAAAAAGCTTGAAATCCGACAGGATTCCCGCGCTTCTTTGCCTTGTCAGCCGAAAAAATCGCTCGCCAGTCTACGTACCGTTTTTAATCAGAGCTTCCCTAAGACACACGCTGCAAACACACAGAAAAAGGCGCCGCAGCTCCGGCTGCGGCGCCTTTGCCAAAAAGAAAGGGGCGCACCATGACAAAACCGAAGAAAAAACGCCGCCGGGACGATTCGGCGGCCGCGGCGGTGTTCCTGACCCCGGCCATGCTGGGCTACGCGCTGTTCATTGCGCTGCCGATCGTGCTGGTGTTCTATCTCAGTTTTACCAAATACAATCTGATCTCCGCACCGAAGTGGACGGGACTGGACAATCTGCGGCGCTTTCTCACCGATCCGTCCATCGGTCCCGCGTTCGGAAACACGCTCAAATTTGTGCTGATTCTCGTCCCGCTGCACCTGGTTCTGGGGCTGCTCATCGCCTACGGCATCTATTGCATCCGCTCCAGCCGGCTGCAGGCGATATTCCGCGGCGTCGTGTATTTTCCCTCCATCGTGACGGCGGCGAGCGTCGCCATCGTGTTTTCCGCGATGTTCTCAACCAACTCCGGTTTCGTCAATTACTATCTGACAAGGCTGGGCGCCTCGCCGGTACCGTGGCTGACAGATCCGGGCTGGGTCTATGTGACGATCGCGATTTTCTCCTTCTGGAAGACGATCGGCACGACCTTCCTCTATTACTATATCGGCCTATGCAATATCCCCACAGGCTATTACGAGGCCGCGCGCATCGACGGGGCAAGCCGCCTGCAGAACTTCTTCCGCATCACCGTGCCGCTTTTGACGCCGACGATCTTCTTCGTGCTGATCACGACCTGTATCGGTGTATTCCAGATTTTCGACGAGCCGTATTTCATCACGAACGGCGGCCCCGGCACCGCGACCGTCTCGGTGGGACTGAAAATCTACCGCGTCGCCTTCAAGGACATGAACTACGGCTACGGCTCTCTGATTTCAGCCGTGCTCTTCCTGGTCATCCTGGCGATCACGGTGATTCAGTTCTTCGGGCAGAAAAAATGGGTGGTGTACGACTATGAATAGACAGAAATTCCGCAGCAATCGGGGGCAGCGCGTTTTAATCCTGGTTTTCGTGCTGCTGAGCATCCTGTTCCTGCTCCCGTTTCTCTGGACGTTCGCGACCAGCCTGCGCCTGCCGAAGGACAGCTTCAAGCTGCCGCCCAGTTTTTTCCCGACTGCGTTTGTCTGGCAGAATTACCGGGAGGTGTTTGAGAAATTCCCGTTTGCAAAGTTCATCCTGAACAGCATCTTCGTCACATTTACCGTGGTGCTTCTGAACGCGGCTGTCAGCACCATGGCGGCCTACGCGTTCAGCCGGCTGCGCTTTCCGGGCCGGGAGCGGCTGTTCTTGCTTGTGCTGGCGGGCATGATGATCCCGGCGCAGGCGACGATCATTCCGATCTATATCATCATCGCCAAGCTGGGCCTCGTCGGCAGCAAGTGGTCGCTCATCGTCACATCGATGGTCAGCCCCATGTCGATCTTTCTCGTGCGGCAGGCCATGCTGACGATCCCCTCCAGCTACGACGAGGCCGCGTGTCTCGACGGCGCGAACAAGTTCACGGTCTTCTTCCGCATTATCCTGCCGATGTGCAAGAGCTCCATTCTGATGAGCGGCCTGCTCGTTTTCATCGCGACCTGGAATGATTTCCTGCGTCCGCTCATCTTCCTCTCCGACTGGAACGAGATGACGCTCCCCATCGGCCTGCGCCAGCTGCAGGGCTATCAGATGACCGGCTCCATCTCCGTCATCTTCGCGGGAGTCATCATTTCGCTCATCGCGCCGGTGCTGCTCTACGCGTTCGGACAAAAATACCTGGTTCAGAGCGTTTCGCTCTCGGGCCTCAAATCCTGACGGGAGGTTTATTCTTATGCAATATACGACACTGGGCGCATCCGGCGTGAAGGTCAGCCGGCTGTGCCTGGGAACCATGAATTTCGGTCTCGCGACCGATCAGGAGGAGAGCTTTGCCATCCTCGATCTCGCGCGCGAGCGCGGCGTCAACTTCCTCGACACGGCCGACTTCTACGGTCTGCCGGCGGGCACGGGCGTCTCAGAGAGCATTCTCGGCCGATGGCTCTCCGAGCGCGGCTGCCGGGACGAGCTTGTCCTCGCCACCAAGGCCTACGCCACCATGGAGCCCATGGGGCCCAACGACCGGGGACTCTCCGCCTACCATCTGCGCCGCGCCTGCATGCAGAGTCTGAAAAGACTGCAGACCGACCACATCGACGTCTATTACCTGCACCACTACGACCGCGGCTTGCGCGGCCTGCCGGAACTGGCCAATGTCGGCAGAACGGCCGAGGACGATCTGCGCCCCGGCGTCTCGGGCACGCTGGCGCCGTCCTTTTCTGAGATTCTCGATGCGCTGCAGCGGCTCTGGCTGCAGGATAAAATCACTTATTTCGCGACCGCCAATTTCCCGGCCTGGGCGCTGACGCACCTGCACGATCTGGCGCGGGAGCGGAATCTGCCGCGTCCCGCCGCGGAGCAGTGTCACTACAATCTGAGCTGCCGCAAGGCGGAGGTCGAGCTCGCGCCGGCCTGCCGCGCGCTCGGCGTGGGTCTTGTGACCTACAGCCCGCTGGAGGGCGGCCTGCTCGGCGGCTGGGCGAAATTAAAGGAACGCAGCCGCCTGAAGGGCGTTCAGCTCCCGCCGGAGCGCGAACGGCAGCTGAAGCAGTATGACGAGCTGTGCGGCTCCATCGGCCTGACGCCCGCCGACGTCGCGATGGCGTGGCTGTTGAGCCGCGAGCCGGTCAGCTCCGTCGTGCTCGGCCCGCGCACCGCGGCGCAGCTGGCTGACAGCCTGCGCGTGCTGGAGATTGAACTGCCGCGCGATTTTCTCAAAAAGCTGGACGAAATTTTCCCGGGCCCCGGCGCGGAAGCCCCGGAGTTTTACGGCTGGTAGGAGGTACAAATGGACTTGCTGAACATTTCCCGCATGATCGACGTCAGCGCGGTGCGCACGAACGTGCCCGTGTCGGAGGTCGAGCGGCTGGCGCTCGCGGCCAGGACCTACCGCTTCATCTGCGCGTTCGTCATGCCGTGCTACACAAGCTATCTGGCGGAGCTGCTGAAGGACGCGCCGCAGGTGAAAATCGGTGGCGTGGTCGGCTTTCCGTCCGGCGCGGTCACAACGCCGATCAAGCTCGCGGAGGCGAAGGAGCAGCTGGCAAACGGCGCGGACGAGCTGGACATGGTGATAAACGTCGGCGCTTTGCAGAGCGGGCGCGACGAGTTTGTCTATCGGGATATCCGCACGGTTGTGGAGGCGGCGGAGGGAAAGCCTGTCAAGAGTATCCTGGAAACGGCTTATCTGACGGATGAGGAGATCGCCCGGGCCTGCCGTATCGCGGTGCGTGCCGGTGTTGCCTATGTCAAGACCGGCACCGGCTGGGCCGGAAAGCCGGCAACGCCGGACACCATCCGCCTCATGCGGGACGCCGTGGAAGGCAGAGCCAAAATCAAGGCAGCGGGCGGCATCCGCACGCTGGATGCGCTGCTGGCGCTTGAGGAGGCCGGGTGCAGCCGCTTCGGCATCGGGGTCGGCAGCGCCGTCTCCATTCTGCGCGAGGCGTGGAGCCGCGCCGGCAAAACCCTGCCGGAGCTGCCGGAGGGGGAGAAAGCATGAACACCGTTCTGGCCTTCGATCTCGGCACGGGCGGCGTGAAGACAAGCCTCTTTGATGAAGCCGGGCGTTCGCTTGCCTCGTCGTTTGCGGGCTATGAGACGTTCTACCCCGGCCCGGGCCGCCATGAGCAGCGGCCGGAGGATTGGTGGAGCGGCGTTGTGCGCTCGACCCGCGAGGTTTTGGAGAAAACCGAGGCGGGGGAGGTCGCCGCCATGGCGGTCTCCGGCCACAGTCTGGGCGCCGTCCCGCTGGACGCGGACGGACGGCTGCTGGTAGACTCGGTCCCCATCTGGAGCGACAGCCGCGCGGGCAGGCAGGCGGAGGCGTTCTTTCGCCTTGTCCGGGAGCCGGAATGGTACCTTACGACAGGAAACGGTTTCCCGCCCGCGCTGTACAGCCTTTTTAAGATCATGTGGTACCGCGGCGAGGCGCCGGAGGTCTACGAGCGCGCGGCGGTGTTCCTGGGCACGAAAGATTATGTAAACTACAAGCTGACCGGCGTGTGCTGCACAGACCGGAGCTATGCCTCCGGCAGCGGCGCCTACAGCCTGCAAAAAGGCGTCTATGTGGACGAGTATCTGGCCGCGTCCGGCGTCGCGCGGGAGAAGCTGCCGGAAATCGCGGACTCGGCGCAGGTCATCGGCGCCCTGCTGCCGGAGGCTGCGAAAATTCTGGGCCTGCGGCCAGGGATCCCGGTCTGCGCGGGCGGCGTGGACAACGCCTGTATGGCGCTGGGCGCGGGCTGTCTCGCGGACGGCGAGGCGTATACGAGCCTTGGTACCAGCGCCTGGATCGCGGTTTCCGGCCGCGAGCCGATTTTGAGCCTGACCAAACGGCCGTATGTGTTTGCGCACTGTGTGCCGGGGCAGAACGTCTCCGCCACCTGCATTTTCGCCGCAGGCAGCTGCTACCGCTGGGCGCGGGAAACGCTGTGCCGGGATCTTGTGCAGGCCGAGCAGGCCGGCGGGGAGGACAGCTACCGCGCGATGGATCGCCTCGCCCGGACGAGCCCCGCGGGAGCGAACGGACTGTTGTTCTATCCGGCGCTGGCGGGCGGCAGTTCGCTCGACGCGAGCGCGTTTGCAAGGGGCGGATTTTCCGGTCTGGAGCTGCGGCACACGCGCGCAGATCTTCTGCGCGCAATTTTGGAAGGAGTATGCCTGAACCTGCGTTTGGCCATGGATGTGCTGGCGCGGCAGACACCGCTCCGAGAGGAGATGCTGCTGGTAGGAGGCGGCGGAAAGAGCGCCTTTTGGCGGCAGATTTTTGCGGATGTTTATGAAAAGATCATCCTTCAGACCGCGATCGGCCAGGACGCGGGCAGCCTTGGCGCGGCTGCCATCGCGGCGGTCGGCGTTGGCCTCTGGGCAGACTACGGCGCCGTGCGCGGCGCGCATGTGCAGAAGACAAAAATCGAGCCGAACCCGGAAGCGGAGCACGTTTACCGCGCAACGCTTCCGGCCTTTGCCCGCGCCGCCGAGGTCCAAGCCGGGCTGGGGAGGCTGCTGCGGGAAATGGAGACCAAATAGGAAATCATCTTTCTGCCGTATGCGGAATATAAAATGCGTCCATCCGGTATACCGGACGGGCGCATTTTCTGTAACTGCCTGAACAAAAGACTGTTTTAAGTCTGCGCAGGATTTCTATGCGCGCAGGCTCGCTATGTACTGCACTGTCATTTTATGCCCGTCCACAATACGGCAATCCCGCGCAAAGCTCACGGTTCGTACGGTCGTCACGTTCTTGACCATCTGGCCGCCGACGCTGCCGGCGTCGCGGGAGGTCAGGTCGCCGTTGTAGCCCTGCTTCAGGTTGACGCCAACCTCGGAGGCGGCTTCCATTTTGAACTTGTCGAGGGCCTCGCGGGCTTCGGGAACAGAATTACGGTTCGTCATTGTGTTTGCATCTCCTTTTTCGTTGTCGGAAAATCAAGTTCTGATTTCCACAACCGTAGTTTTTCCGGAAGACGCGGCATTATAACTGCCAATGTGTTCTAAAAAAACCAGGAACAGCACCGCGCGGAACGGCGCGGCGCTGTTTGACGCAGGAAATGAAAACCAGACGGCGGAAAATTCTGCATAAAAGTCCGGTTCTCGGAAAAAACAAAAAACAGCGGCATGATCGCCGGAATGCTCAGCCTCAGGGGAGCGGCAGGAGCGGGGAGAGGGACTGGAGAAACAGCGCGGCGGCGAGCAGATCGGCGCTGCCGCCGGGGCTGAGGTGCCGGGCGATGAGCCGCGCGTCGAGATCCTCCGCGAGCGCTCTGTGCGCGCCCTCGGGCGCGGCGAGGACGGCGGCGGCCTCCCGCCGCACCAGCGCCAGCGCCTCCGGGCCGCCGCGGTAGAGCAGCGTGGAATCCTCCAGCTGCGCCATGCACCACAGAAGCGCGTCCAGCTCGCCCCGCGCTTCCAGCACGGCGCGCGTCTGCCGCGCCGCCGGGAAGCCCGCGAGCGCCTGCTCCCGCACGCCGCCGCAGCGGTACTTTTCCCGCACCGCGCCGCCGTGCGTGCCCGTGGGCGCGGGCAGCGCGGCGGCTGTCCGCGCGGCGGCGGCGAACGGGTCTTCGCCGGTCTGCAGCGACCGGCCCATTCCGAAGAGCAGCAGGGAAAGGATGTAGACGGCGCCCTTGTGGGTGTTGACGCCGCCGGTCGCCGAGAACATGGCGGCCTCGGCCTCGACGCCCGCTTTTTGCAGCGCCACGGCGGAGGCGCCGTCCAGACCGAGGCGGACGAAGCGCTCCAGATGCGGGCGCAGCGCGCGGGCGCTTTTTTGAAACAGCGGCAGGTCCATGTCGTCGTGCGCGCCGCTGTTCGCGCTGTCCACGAGGCCGGGCTTCGGCGTGAAGGCGGCCTCCGAGAGAAGGGCCTGCTCCGCCAGCGCTGCCAGACGCGAGCAGGCGAAGTCCTCCAGCAGCCCGCGCGTTTTTTCCGCGACGGCCTCCAGCCCGTGCGCGCGCGAGGCGGCGCAGACGGCGGCCGGCCCGCCGCACACGAGGCACCGGCGCGCGTCCGGGCGCGAGAGCTTCTCCCCGTCGGGGCCGAGCACGTCCATGTCGTACAGGCGGCCGACGGGACTGCCCTCCTCGATGGCGAGGCAGCGCCGCTTCAGCTCCGGCGCGGGGAGCGCGTATACCAGAAGGGCCTCGCAGCCGGTCGGCGCGAGGCTTTTTTCCGCGTGTACGGGCCTGCCGGCCGCGGCCTCCAGCGCGGCGAGGCCGTCGGAAAAGGCGAAGCGGACGAGCGGCGAGGTCTTGACGGGCCCCGCGATGTTCATGGTGAACGACACGAGCGGCCGGCGGTACTGCGCCAGCAGCGCGCGCTGCCGCGCCGCCCGCCTGTCGCGCGCGGCCAGCATGTCAGAAAGCGTGATTTCGGCAGTATTCATACGTCGTCTCCGGCACCAGCTGCCGGACGGCCTCCCAGTCTCCCGCGGCGAGCAGCCTGCGCACCTCGCCCGCGCGGATATTTTCAAAGCGCGGCAGCTCCGTGACCGCGATCCCGCGCGGCGGGAGCAGGCGCCGCATGGCCTCGTTGTAGGCCGCCGTGACGGGGCAGAACGGCTCTTCGCCGACAAACCGCCGCACGATGCCCAGCGCCGGAGCGATTTTTTCCGCGAAGAGCGTCAGGTCGAGCGCCGTATACGCCCGGTCCGGGTCCTTCAGAAAGTAGCCGGGAAAGGTCGCGTCGGAGATGAGGTATTCGTCTCCGGACGCGACGGTCACGTTGGAAAATCCGGCGCAGCCCGCCCGCACGAGCGCGAGCCGGGCGGCGGCGGGGAACGGCGGCTGCTCGCGGCTGAGGACGAACACGAGCACGCGCCCGCACGCCGCCGCCGCGCGCCCGACGAGATACTGGTGGCCGCGCGTGAAGGGGTTGGCGTTCATGACGACGCAGCCGTCGGCCTGCGGGAGCGGCGCGAGAAAGCGCGCGAGGCCGTCCCGCCGGTTTTCCAGCATCAGCACCTCCGGCGTCCGCGCGACCGGATAAAAGCCGAGCGAGCGGAACATGGCCCCGTTTTCGGGCTTCGTATACACGAACAGCCGCGTTCTTCCGAGCTCGGCTGCCTTTCCGGCGAGCGCGGACACGAGCTGCGAGCCCACGCCCTCGCCCCGCGCCGCATCCGCGACGGCGAGCTGCTTCAAAACCCCGCCGCGCAGGCTGCCGCAGCCGGCAAGCCCGTCCTGTTCGTCCAGCGCCAGCGCCGTCCATTCGCAGTCGCCGTCGTCCCGAAGGCCGGCGCTCCGGAGCAGCGCGAGCCACGGCCCCTGCCGCGAGGGCGGCAGGGGCATGGCGTACAGTTCAAGTCTCATCTTCGTCAATCTGGCGGATGGTGTCGATGACGGTGTTGTCGCGGTAGAGCACGACGCCGACAATTTTGTCTTTGAACCGGATCGGACTCGGCACGCCGACGAGGGCCTCGGCCTTCTGCTGCAGCTCCTCGATCGTGTGGACGCAAAGGCCGGCGGCGGCGAGCTTTTCAGCCAGGTCGGGCCGGCGGGGATTGACCGCGATGCCCTGCTCCGTCACGACCACGTCCACGACCTCGCCGGGCGTGACGACGGTGCCGACGTGCCGGACGATCGTGGGGATGCGCCCGCGCACGAGCGGCGCCACGACGACGGACATGGACGCGCCCTCGGCGGTGTCGGGGTGGCCGCCGATCGCGCCGCGGATCACGCCGTCGGAGCCGGTCAGGACGTTGACGTTGAAGTTTGTGTCGATCTCCAGCGCCGAGAGCACCACGAAGTCGAGCTGGTTGACGGCGGCGTTGAACAGGTAGCTCGCGTAGTACGTCGCGCCGATCTGGTGATGGAAATGGTTCTTCTTGAGGGACATCGCCGCGTCGAGGTCGAACGACTGCACGTCGAGGATGCGGTCGATGAGCCCCTCCTCGTGCATGGCCGTGATCTGGCCGGTGATGCCGCCGAGGGCGAAGCGGCAGCGGATGTTCTTCTCAAGCATCTTCTCCCGCAGGAACCGCGCCGTCGCGAGGGACGCGCCGCCGGAGCCCATCTGCATGGAAAAGCCGTCGTACAGGTGGCCGGAGGCCTCGATCACGTTGGCCGCCGTGCGGGCGATCTTCAGCTCCTTGGGGTTCGAGGTGTAGCGGGTTGCGCCCGACATGATGCCGGCGGGGTCGCCGATGTCGTCCACGCGGACGATGTAGTCCACGTCGTATTCGGGGATCGCCCACGGCGCGTTCGGGTAGCTTACGAGGTCATTGGTGATGATGACGACCTTGTCGGCATACTTGGCGTCCGTCCGGGCGTAGCCCAGAGAGCCGCAGCAGATGGACGAGTCGTCGTCGCGGCTGTAGCCGTTGGCGTTGCCGTAGGGGTCGCAGGAGGGCGCGCCGAGGAACGCCACGTCGATGTGCAGCTTGCCGGCGCGGATGGCCGCCGCGCGGCCGCCGTGCGAGCGGAACACGACCGGGCAGTCCATCAGCCCGCGCGAGACGGCCTCGGCCAGTTCTCCGCGCATGCCGGAGGTCTCGATGTGCGTGACGACGCCGTTTTTGATGTGCTCGATCAGCGGCGCGTGGATGGCCGCAAGGGAGGAGGCCGCCAGCGTCAGGTTGTGAAAGCCCATCGCCGCGATGACGTCCATGACCTGATTGAGCACGTGGTCGCCGTTGCGGAAGTGGTGGTGGAAGGAGATCGTCATGCCGTCCCGGAGCCCCGTGCGGCGGATGGCCTCCTCGATGGACGGCAGCACCTTGTCCGAGCTTGCCGAGCGCTCGCGGAAGGTCTCGCGGCGCTTTGCCCGGCAGCCGGAGAAGACGCCGCAGTTCGAAATCTCGCTGATGTGCGGAATGTTTTCCAGTTTCTCCATCGTCATTCGTCCTCCATGCCGTCCGTGATTTTGCCCGCCTCGTAGAGAGCCAGCAGGCGCTGCGCGCGGATGACGACGGGCCGGTCGATCATCTTGCCCTTGAGACTCGCGACGCCGGAGCCCCGCGCGTTCGCCTCCGCGATGGCCTCCATCACGGCGCGCGCCTTGGCGAGGTCCTTTTCGCTCGGCATGAAAACCCTGTGCAGAGGCCCGATCTGCCGGGGATTGATGACGGACTTGCCGTCGAAGCCCAGCTTCTTGATGAGCGTCGCCTCCGCGAGGAAGCCCTCCTCGTCGTTAATGTTGGAAAACACGGTGTCGAGCGCCGCGATGCCCGCCGCGCGGGCCGCGTTCAGAATCATGCTGCGCGCGAACAGCAGCTCGATGCCGTCGCTGCGCGTCGTCTTGAGGTCGGTCACGTAGTCCTCGGCCCCGAGCGCAATGCCGATCAGGCGCTTGCTGGCGAGCGCGATCTCCGGCGCGTGCAGCACGCCGGTCGCGGATTCGACCGCCGCCATCATGCCGGTGGTGCCGACGGGGATCCCCGCCGCCGCCTCGATGCGCGCAATGTGCTCCTCGCACTCCTGGATGTCCTCGGCGCTGTCGGTCTTCGGCAGGCGCACGACCTGCACGCCCGCGCGCACGACGGCCTCCAGATCCTCCACGCCGAGGCCGCTGCGCAGGTCGTTGATGCGCACGACGGTCTCTTTTTTGCCGAAATCGAGCGTTCTGAGCGCGTTGTAGACGAGCAGGCGCGCCGCGTCCTTCTGGTTGTGCGCCACGGAGTCCTCCAGGTCGAACATGAGCGAGTCCGCGCCGTAGATGTGCGCGTCCGCGACCATGCCGGGGTTGTTGCCGGGCACGAACATCATGCTCCGGCGGAGCCGGTCCTTCACATACATGTCATTTCGCCTCCCACGGATAGGCTTCGCATTCCGCCGCGCGGCAGACGGCCGCGGCGGCGCGGGCGCGGATGGTGCAGTCCAGCGCGCCCTTGTCCACCGCCGTCACGCGGGCGTTCTCCACGCCGAGCGTGCCGAGCGTCTCGCGGATGACCTCCCGGATGCGGCTTCCGTACATCTGCCCGACGCTGCTGGTCAGCTCCAGCTCGATGCCGGGCTGCGCGGACGGCTCCACGGTGATCTGGATGTCGCTGGATTCCATCGTACCGGCGGCCGCCGCTTTTTTCAGCTCCATCTTCATTGCCCCCTCTGCGCCTCCAGCCTGCCGCGCACGGCCGCCAGGAACGCGCGGCTGGTCACGGCCTGCGGCTTCGGCTCCGTCTCGACAAGGCCCACGAGATCCTTCGTCATGACGCCGGCGGACAGCGTGTCCAGACAGGCCTGCTCCAGCTCGTCCGCGAAGCGCGCCAGCTCCGCCAGGCCGTCCAGCCGCCCGCGCCTGCGCAGGGCGCCCGTCCAGGCGAAGATGGTCGCCATCGGGTTCGTCGAGGTCTCCGCGCCCTTGAGATATTCGTAGTAGTGCTTGGTGACCGTGCCGTGCGCGGCCTCGTATTCCGTCGTGCCGTCCGGCGAGACGAGCACCGAGGTCATCATGGCGAGACTGCCGAACGCCGTGGAAACCATGTCGCTCATCACGTCGCCGTCGTAGTTTTTGCACGCCCAGATGAAGCCGCCCTCGCTGCGGATGACGCGCGCGACCGCGTCGTCGATGAGCGTGTAGAAGTACCGGAGCCCCAGCGCCGCAAACTGCGCGCGGTATGTTTTTTCGTATTCCTCGTCGAAGACGCGCTTGAACTCCCCGTCGTAGACCTTGGCGATCGTGTCCTTCGTGGAGAACCACAGGTCCTGCTTCGTGTCCGCGGCGTATTGGAAGCAGGCCCGCGCGAACGAGCGGATGCTCGACTCCTTGTTGTGCTCGCCCTGGAAGACGGCCGGGCCGTCCACCTTCTGCACGAGCAGCGTCGTCTCCTGCCCCGACACGCCCCGGAACGTCATCGTGCACTCGCCGGGCTCCTGCGTGTAGAGCCCGACGGACTTGTACACGTCGCCGTAGGCGTGGCGCGCGATCGTGATCGGCTTTTTCCAGTTGCGCACGACCGGGCGGATGCTGTCGAGCAGGATCGGCGCGCGGAACACCGTGCCGTCCAGAATGGAGCGGATGGTGCCGTTGGGGCTCTTCCACATCTCGGTCAGCTGCGGATACTCCTGCATGCGCTGCGCGTTCGGCGTGATGGTGGCGCACTTGACGCCGACGCCGAGGCGCTTGGTCGCCAGCGCGGCGTCCACCGTCACCTGGTCCTTCGTCTCGTTGCGGTGCAGCAGGGACAGGTCGTAATACTCCGTTTTGAGCGCCACAAAGGGCGAGAGCAGCTCGTCTTTGATCATCTGCCACAGCACGCGCGTCATCTCGTCGCCGTCCATCTCGACGATGGGCGTTTTCATCTGAAGCTTTTCCATAACGTACCTCCTCAATGATTGCCGGCTGCGTAGAAGTTCATGAGGCAGCCGTCCAGAATGATCTCGCGTTCGTCCTTCGTCAGTCCCCGGATAGAAAGCGTCAGCTCCTCGGCGCGGCCGTCTTTGGTCAGCAGCTTCGCGGGGAAACTCTCGTCCCCGCGCGCGATGGCCGCGCGGATGCCCGGCACGAACACGCAGTCGCCCGGCTCGCCGGCAAAGGCCGCGCCCTCGCCGAGGGTGAAGGGGAGAATGCCCCAGTTGATACAGTTGCTGCGGTAGCGCTTGGTGGCGTACTCATAGCAGATGTTGGCGAGCCCGCCCAGCACCCGCTGGCACGAGGCGGCCTGCTCGCGCGCCGAGCCGTCGCCGGGCCGGTTGGCGAACACGCAGGAGCCGAACTGCGTGCTCCGCAGAAGCGCGTCGGCGTCGCCGACCCGCGCCAGCACGGCGCGCAGGGCCTCGGGCTGCCCGCCCGCGCGGCGCTCGGCCTCCAGCGCGGCGGCCTTCTTGGCGCGGGGCACATAGTCCGGCGCGCGGCGGGAGAGCGTGAACTCCGCCAGCCGCAGCGGGTTGGAGCGGTAGGACGAGGTCTCGCCGGACGGGATCAGCTCGTCGGTCGTCGTGACCGGGTCGCGGAGGACGGCGGCCAGCTCGACGAGCAGGTTTTCGCCCAGCGGGTGCATCTTCGGCCAGTCGGTGATGTTCGGCCCCATGACGAGCGGGACGGACGGGTCGGCCCTGCCGAAGCCGTTGTAGACGCGGCGCTCGTAGACCGTTTTGTCAAAATGGTAGGCGTGCCGCTCGGGGGCGTAGTCGGCGTCCATGGCGGAGGTGATGCGGCCGTGGTTCCGGGCCGTGGCCGCGATGGAGCGCGCGTCCATGAGGCACACGCCGGCGAACTGGCCCTCGCCGGGCTTGGAGCCCTCGCGGTTGGGGAAGTTGCGGGTGGTGTGGCGGATGGACAGGCCGTTGTTGGCGGGCACGTCGCCCGCGCCGAAGCAGGGGCCGCAGAAGCTCGGCTTCACGATCACGCCGGCCTCCAGCAGCTCCGCCGAAGCGCCGAGGCGCGTCAGAGCCAGACTCACCGGCACGGAGGTCGGATAGACGGACATCGTGAACGCGCCGTCCCCGACGCAGCCGCCCTTCAGAATCTGCGCGGCCTCGTCGATGTTGTCGAACAGGCCGCCCGCGCAGCCGGCGATGATGCCCTGGTCGGCCCAGACGCCGCCGTCGCGGATCTTGTCCAGCAGACGGACGTCCGCCTTCGGCCAGCGGGCCTTCGCGTCGTCCTCGACCTGCCGGAGAAGCGCCTCCGCGTTCGCCAGGAACTCCCGGATTGTATACGCGTTGGAGGGGTGGAAGGGCAGCGCGATCATCGGCTCAAGCGCGGACAGGTCGAGCCGGATCAGACGGTCGTAGTACGCGCCCTCCGCAGGGTGGAGCGGGCGGTAGTCCTCCGGACGGCCGTGCGCCTCGTAGAAGCCCTTCGTCTCGCCGTCCGTCTCCCAGATGGAGGACAGGCAGGCCGTTTCGGTGGTCATCACGTCGATGCCGCAGCGGTAGTCGATGGGCAGGCCCGCGATGCCGGGGCCGGCAAATTCCAGCACGCGGTTTTTCGCGAAGCCGCTTTCAAACGTCGCCTTCACGAGCGCCAGCGCGGCGTCGTGCGGCCCGACGCCCCTGCGCGGCGAACCCGTCACGTAGACGAGCACGACCTCGGGATAGTCGGCGTCCCAGGTGTGGCCCAGCAGCTGCTTGGCCAGCTCCGGCCCGCCCTCGCCGACGGCCATCGTGCCAAGCGCCCCGTAGCGCGTGTGGGAGTCCGAGCCCAGAATCATCGCGCCGCACTTTGCCAGCTGCTCCCTGGCGTAGGAGTGGATGACGCTCTGGTTGGCGGGCACGTAGATGCCGCCGTACTTTTTGGCGGCGGAGAGGCCGAACATGTGGTCGTCCTCGTTGATCGTGCCGCCCACGGCGCAGAGGCTGTTGTGGCAGTTCGTCAGCGCGTAGGGCAGGGGAAACGCCGTCATGCCGCTGGCCCGCGCCTGCTGGATGATGCCGACGTAGGTGATGTCGTGCGAGACCATCGCGTCGAAGGCGAGCTTCAGCTTTTTCGGGTCCTGCGACCGGTTGTGCGCCTGCAGGATGCGCCAGGCCATCGTCCGGGCGCGGCCCGCCTCCGCGCCGGCCGCGGAGATCTTGTGCGGGGCGCCGCCCTCCCAGAATACGCCGTGATCCAAGGTTTCCATGTTTATCGCTCCTTTTCATTTGCTGTCGCGTTCTTCCAGCTTCAATTTAGCATACCCGAAAATACTTGAAAAGCGGTTTTTGTCTCCCGCGTGAAAATTCTACGAATGAGACAAGGCCCTTTCGCGCGATCTCTGCATTATGACGGAACTTTTCCGTCATTTTTCATTTTAAGGCGAAAATATGCAGGGAGTCCGCCATAAGGCCGGCTCCCTGCATAGGTTCGCAGCGATTCCGTCAGGTTTTGCAGGAAAAATTGCACAATCCGGGGACGCCTCCGCGCCCGTGCGCCGCGCGCCGCCCCCTGTCCGGGCGGGGAAAAGAATTTTCGCGCCGCGCCGCCGTCACGAAAAACGCGCGATACGGGGCTATTCGGCGGCGGACGCGCCGCAGAAAGCCTCGATGGCGCGCGCGGCGAAGACGGCGGTTCCGGGGCCGCCGGCCGCGTCGATGTTGTCCGTCATCTCGCCGCCGGCCGCGTACATCCGGCCGAGGCCCCGCAGAATCTCCGGCGTGCAGGTGTAGTAGTGCGCCGTGAGATAGGCCTGCAGCGCCGCCGCCTGCGCCTGCGCCGGCGCTGCCTCGGGCGCGCCGTCTTTCAGCGCGCCGAAGCGGGTGAAGATGGCCATGAGTCCGTCTGCCAGCACCCTGTCCTCCTCTGCGGTGCGGCCCCGGCTCTTCTTCTCAAACTCCCGGTAGGCCGCCGTGCCGCCCCAGGCCTTTTTGGCCTGCGCGGCGTATTCGTCCATTTTTGTCGTGTCGAATGCGGAAAAATCCATGGTTTTCCCTCCGTTTTTTTGAATTCCACGGGCAAAGGCCAGCAGATTTTCCAGATGCTCCTTTTTCATGCGCAGCAGCGCGATCTGCTGCTCCAGCGCCGCGGCGCGGTCAAAGTCGGCGCGCGACAAAATCGCCCGGATCTGCTTCAGCGGAAACTCCAGCTCCCTGAACAGAAGAATCTGCTGCAGCCGCTCCAGCGCCGCGCCGTCGTACAGCCGGTAGCCCGCCTGCGTGCGCTCCGCCGGACGGAGCAGCCCGATCTTGTCGTAGTATTGCAGCGTGCGGACGCTCAGCCCCGTCAGGCGGCTGACCTCGTGAACAGTCATCATGGCGTTCCCTCCCCCGTGTGATTGTATCATAAACGATGACGCTGCGTCAGAGTCAAGCGCGTTTTCAGGAAAATATTACATTTGCACAATGGTTACAAAAGAGTTACAATAAGACATCCTTGCAAGGGAATCTGAATGATTGTGAGGCTCTCTCTATGAAAAAACGAATCCGAATTCTGGCCGCGGCGGTGCTGGCGGTCCTGGTCCTCGCGTCGTCCGCGGGCGCGTCGGGCGTCTGCCGGAGCGCGTCGGCGTACAGCGTCTGGAAGCTGATCGCGCGCTGCCAGGCCGGCCTGCCGCAGAGCTGCGCAGCCGTCCCGCAGACCGCCGGACAGACGGCAGCGCAGACGGCCGTACAGACGGGAACGCGAGCAGCCGCGCAGACGGGCGCCGGGAGCGCGGCCGCTTCTCCGGCGGGCAGCGCCGCGTCCGGCTATGCCGCGCAGGTCGTGCAGCTGGTCAACGCGATCCGGCAGCAGTACGGGCTGTCCGCGCTGACGGAAAACACGGCGCTCTCCGCCGTCGCCCAGGCCAAGGCGCAGGACATGCGCGACAATCACTATTTTTCCCACACGAGCCCGACCTACGGCACGCCGTTTGAGATGATGACGTCGTTCGGAATCCGCTATCAGACCGCGGGCGAGAACATTGCCATGGGCTATTCCTCGCCGCAGGCCGTGGTGGACGCGTGGATGAACTCCGCGGGCCACCGCGCCAACATCCTCAGCGCCTCCTATACACAGATCGGCGTCGGCTATACGGCCGACGGCGGCTACTGGTCGCAGATGTTCATCGGCTGACCGAAAATCAGAAAACCCGCAGAAATCCGAAGATTTCTGCGGGTTTTCGCAGGCTGTTGAAAAAGGCCTGCGGCCTTTTTCAACAAAAGACTGCGGTCTGCCGCGCACGCAATTTTCGCGGCGTGGGACGCGAAAATTCCACACTTGCAGCCCGTAAAGTGTGGTTTCCGACGTACACGCCGCCGGAAAACACGGATTTACAGCTTATTTGCGCCTGCGGGCGCAAACTCTGCGAGGCTTTTTGACACGCTGAGAAAACCTGCAGAAATCCGTGGATTTTTGCGGGTTTTCGGCCTGCCGTCGGGCGGGCGGAGGGAAAAGAGAGCGCGCCGGGGCCGCCGATTCCGCGCGGCTCCTGTTTTGGGGCGGCACAGCAGAAACCGGACGGATACGCGCGGGAAACCGGGCGAATTTCCGCCAAAACGGGAATCTTCGGGCTGTTTTTGCCCCGCGCCGGCGGCGGCGGGAGAGCACTTCCCCAAAATCGCAAGATTGTCGCACAGCAAACGCAAAATTGGGAGTGCAAATTTGTTAAATTTCTATAAAATAGAAGTATCAGTCAGGCACCGTCAAGCTAGCAGACATTCGCCGCGACAATTTTTTATTACGGAGGAATTGATTATGTCCAGATTTCGTTTTACCTGTGGTCCGTGGAACGTCAACGAAGGCGTAGAAGCATTCGGCCCGGGCGTCCGCCCGACGATCAGCATCGAAGAGAAGATGAAGAAATTCGCGGAGATCGGTCTGTCCGGCATGCAGTTCCATGATGACGACGCCGTGCCCGACATGAACAACATGACCGAAAAGGCGATCATCGACTACGCGAAGGACGTCAAGGCCGAGCTCGACAAGAACGGTCTGGTGGCCGAATTCGTCGCGCCGCGGCTGTGGATGGACCCGCATACCACCGACGGCGGCTTCACCTCCAACTCCAAGGAAGACTATGATTTTGCCATGTGGAGAGCGCATCGCTCCATCGACATCGCCAACGCCCTGGGCGCGAAGAACATCGTGCTGTGGCTGGCCCGCGAGGGCACGCTCTGCGCCGAGTCCAAGGACCCCGTCGAGAAGATCGGCAAGCTGATCGACTCCATCGACGACATGCTGGCCTATGACCCGAAGATCCGCGTGCTCATCGAGTCCAAGCCGAACGAGCCGATCGACCGCAGCTACTGCGGCACCATCGGCCACGTCATGGCCGTCTCGGCCGCGACGAAGGATCCCGCCCGTGTCGGCGCCGTGCTCGAATCCGCGCATGCGATTCTGGCCGGTCTCGATCCCGCCAACGAGATGGCGTTCGCCCTCAAGTTCGGCAAGCTGGGCTCCGTGCATCTCAACGACCAGAACGGCTGCCGCTACGACCAGGACAAGGCGTTCGGCGTCGAGTCCCTGCGCGGCGCGTTTGACCAGATCAAGGTTCTGTGCGACCACAACTACGGCTCTCACGGCGAGATGGTCGGCCTCGACGTCAAGGCCATGCGCACGCAGCCGGCGGAGGATCAGTACCGCCACATCCAGAACTCCATGGAGATCGCGAAGAAGCTGGAGAAGAAGGTCGAGAAGTTCGACCGCGCGTTCCAGGCCAAGTGCATCGCCGAGCGCAACTACGAGAAGCTCGAAATGTACGTCATGAACCTGCTGATGGGCGAATAAGCGATTCCCACAGCGCAGCAGAAACCGGAAAGGAAGGATCATTCGATGGAAAAACTGAGATACGGCATGGTGGGCGGCGGCCCCGGCTCCTTCATCGGCGACGCGCACAGACATGCGCTCAACCTCGACGGTCAGGCGACGCTGGTCGCCGGCTGCTTCTCCCGCACGCCGGAAAAATGCCGCCAGACCGGCGCGGAGCTCGGCATTGCGCCGGAGCGGTGCTACAATACGTTTGAAGAGATGGCGAAGGCGGAGGCCGCAAGGCCCGACGGCATCGACTTTGTCGTGGTCGTCACCCCCAATGTCAGCCACTATCCGGCCTGCAAGGCCTTCCTGGAAGCCGGCATCAACGTGTCCTGCGACAAGCCGCTCTGCCTGACGCCCGAGCAGGCCGCGGAGCTTGAGAAGCTCGCGGACGAGAAGGGCCTGCTGTTCCTTGTCACCTACACCTACATGGGCCATGTCACCGCCAAGCACATCCGGCAGTACATCCGCAAGGGCAAGCTCGGCAAGATCCGCACAGTCATGGCGGAGTATCCGCAGGGCTGGCTCGCGTACGAGGGCGAATGGGGCGGCAAGCAGGGCGCGTGGCGCTGCGATCCGGCGCAGTCCGGCGGCGTCAACTGCCTGGGCGACCTCGGCACGCATGTCGAGAACGCCGTGTCCATGATGACGGGCCTCAAGATCAAGCGCGTGCTGGCCAAGATGGACATCGTGGTGCCGGGCCGTGTGCTCGACGACAACGACGTCGTCCTGGTGGAATTTGAAGGCGGCGCGACCGGCGTGTTCTGGACCAGCCAGTTCGCGATCGGCCACGACAACGATCTGCGCGTGCGCATCTACGGCGAGGACGGCTCCATCCAGTGGAAGCAGGAGGAGTGCGAAAAGGTCACGATGATCGCCCGCGACGGCACCGTCACCGAGCGCCACCGCGGAAACGGCGGCATCGAGCCCGAGGCCGCGAAGTACGGCCGCCTGCCCTCCGGCCACACGGAAGGCTGGCTCGAGTCCATGGGCAACCTCTACCGCTCGTTCATGGAGTGCGTGCGCGCCAAGAAGAACGGCACCTTCCAGCCCGAGATGATCGATTTCCCGACCGTCCACGACGGCGCGGAGGGCGTGCGCTTCGTCGACGCCTGCCTGCGGTCCAACCGGCAGGGCAACGTCTGGGTCGATCTGTGACCGAACCATCAAAAAAATGATTGTCAGGAGGTAAGTTTTATGGCAAGACCGATTACACTGTTTACCATTCAGTGGGGCGACCTTCCCCTGGAGGAGGTCTGCAGGCTGGCCAGCAAGATGGGCTACGAGGGCCTGGAGCTGTCTGCTGTGCATCTGAACATGAAGCGCGCCGCGACCGATCCGGCCTATGTCGCCGAGGTCAAGGCGATGCTCAAAAAGTACGGCCTGAACTGCTGGGCGATCAGCAACCATCTCGCGGGCCAGTGCGTCTGCGACACGCTGCCCGGCGCGTATGATTCCCGCCTCGACGGCTTCGCGCCCTCGGAGCTGGCCGGCAAGCCCGAAGCAATCCAGAAGTGGGCCATCCAGGAGATGAAGGACACCGCCTACGCCGCCAAGGCCATGGGCGTGAAGGTCGTCACATTCTTCATGGGCTCCCCGATCTGGAAGTACTGGTACTCCTTCCCGCAGACCTCCGAGGAGCAGGTGGAGGCCGGCTATCAGAAGGTCAAGGAGCTGTGGAGCCCCATCATGGACGAGTTCGACAAGTGCGGCGTGAAGCTGGCGCTTGAGATTCATCCGACCGAGATCGCGTTCGACTACTGGTCCACCAAGAAGCTGCTCGACACCTTCGACCGCCGCCCGACGCTGGGCATCAACTTCGACCCCAGCCACCTGCTGTGGCAGAGCGTCGATCCCGTGGTCTTCTGCCGCGACTTCAGCGACCGCATCTATCACGTCCACGCGAAGGACGTCAAGCTGAACTTTGACGGCCGCAACGGCGTGCTGGGCTCCCACATCACCTTCGGCAACATGAACCGCGGCTGGAACTTCGTCTCCCTCGGCCACGGCGACGTCGATTTCGACGGCATCTGCCGCGCGCTCAACCAGGGCGGCTACACCGGCCCGATCTCCGTGGAATGGGAAGATTCCGGCATGGACCGCGTCTACGGCGCGACCGAGGCCTGCGAATTCATCAGGCAGTATAACTTCGACCCGTCCACCGTGGCGTTCGACAGCGCCATCAAGACGGACTGACCGATTTTAGCCGAGTCATCGGTTAAAATAAATTTTACATGGAGGAACCAATATGAAAAAGATTCTTGCAATCCTTTTGGCAGCAGCAATGATCCTGACCTTGGGGGCCTGCGCTTCCAAGACGACCACTGCCACGAGTGCTGCCGCAAGTTCTGCGACAGCTGCGAAGTCCACGACTTCCGCAGCCGCAAGCACCAGCGCCAGCACCAGCAGCGCTGCCGCTTCCACCAGCACGGCCGCTGCCTCCGGAACCAAGACCATCTACGTCCTGACCCCGAACCCGGACCACGGCTGGACCGGCGCCATCGGCGTGTTCGCGCAGGAAAAGGTTGACGAGATCAACAAGGACGGCAAATACAAGGCCGTTCTGCAGACCTCTGCCAGCGCGGACGAGCAGATCGCCCAGATCGAAGACATCGTGGCCAACAACCCCGGTGACGGCTCCATCGGCGTTGCCATGCTGCCGCAGAACGAGACGGTGGAAAATGCCATCCAGGAGCTCATCGACGCCAAGATCCCCTACACCGCCGCTGACCGGATCATCTCCTCCGTCGCGCCGAGCGCTGTTTCCAACATCAAGTACGACAACGTGGAAATCGGCGCCGCGGCTGCCGCTTACCTCGTGTCCAACGGCATGAAGCAGGGCGACAAGGCTGTCGTCTTTGAAGGCGACAACTCCTCCGCCGGCACGGACCGTACCGACGGCTTCAACAAGTACCTCAAGGGCGAGATCGAATACGCCGGCAAGAAGATCGACACGCCGTGGACCGATCTCTCCTCCGTGACCTACTCCGGCGTTCTGGGCTGGTCGCAGTCCAACTGCCAGCAGTTCTTCGAGACCTACATGTCCGACGCCAACAACGCCGACACCAAGTATCTGGCCGGCTGGGACGACGGCTACATCCTCGGCGTGCTTGACGCGCTCGAGGGCTCCGCAATCGACGCCAACACCAAGGCGACCTTCCTGGCCGGCAAGCCCTTCATCACCGGCTGCGGCGGCGCCGAGGCTGTCTACTCGATCCTGCGCGGCGACTCCACCAGCTACACGGATATCACCCCGTCCTTCGGCGGCATCATGTCCGTTACCTATCCGCCCGCGATGATCCAGACCACAATCCAGGCCCTGATCGATTACTTCGACGGCAAGCAGGTGCAGCAGGAGAATACGCAGTCGGCAGAGTGCGTGACGTCTGAGAACGTTGCGAACTACGTCGGTTTTGATTAATCCTCCGCACAGGCTGCAGACGATTAAAACTTGAGTGGGATGGTATCCCGCAGCAAGCTGCGGGATACCATCTCCCCTAATATCGGAGAAGTGCTATGGATATACTTGAAATGCGCAATATCCACAAATCCTTTGTCGGCGTACCGGTGCTGAAGGGCGTTGAACTGACGATCCGACAGGGCGAGGTGCATGCCCTGCTGGGAGAAAACGGCGCGGGGAAATCCACGCTGATGAACATTTTGACCGGTCTGCTTCCCCTGGACGACGGACAGGTCATTTTTGACGGCAGGGATGTGACCGGCTGCTCGATCCGCGAGAGCGAGGAGATGGGAATTGCCTTTGTCCATCAGGAGCTGAGCCTGTTCAACGATTTGCAGGCTTACGAAAATATCTTTTTCAACAAGGAACTGAAAACCAAAACAGGCACGCTGAAAAAGCGCGAGATGATCCAGAAATGCCGCGAGGTTTTCCAGAAGCTCGGCGTGGACATCGACCCCACCGCGCTTGTGCAGACTCTCAGCGCGAGCGAAAAGCAGACGCTGGAGATCGCGAAGGCGATCTTCTTCGAGGCCAAGCTGCTGATCCTCGACGAGCCGACCACGGCGCTGAGCAACGCCGAGATCGACCACTTGTTTAAAATCATGGAAAACTTAAAAGAGGAAGGAAAGTCCTTCATCTTTATTTCTCATAAGATGCCGGAGATTTTCCGCATCGCCGACCGCTATACGGTTCTGCGGAACGGCGAATTCATTCAGTCCGGCAATATCAAAGACGTCACCGCGCAGGAGGTCACCTCCGTCATGGTCGGCAGCAGCTTCAGCAATGCCGAGACCTACCAGCCGCGCAAGCTGGGCGAGAACGTGCTGGAGCTTTCGGACCTCTCCGGCGACGCCTTCGACGACGTCACGCTGAACGTCCGGAAGGGCGAGATTATCGGCCTGACCGGCCTGCAGGGCGCGGGAACGAGCGAGCTGCTGCAGTGCGTGTTCGGCGAGCTGCCGCTGCGGGGCGGCGCGATCCGCGTATTCGGCAAGCCGCTGGAGAAAAACAGCATCCACCGCGCCATGAAGAAAAAGGTGGCGTTCCTGCCCTCCAACCGGAAGGAGAATTCGGTGCTGCCCGACATGTCGATTCTGGAAAACATCGACGTCTCCGAGCACACGCTCTCCGCGTCGCACCCGATCATCCGCAAGCGGCGCGAGATCGCCAAGTATGAAACGCTGAAAAGCCAGCTCGGCATCAAGGCGAACAATCCGGGCGACCTTGTGATGTCGCTGAGCGGCGGCAACCAGCAGAAGGTCTTTTTCAGCCGCTGGCTTAACACCAACGCCGAGATCCTGCTGCTCGACAATCCGACGCAGGGCATCGACGTGGGCGCCAAGGCGGAAATCTACAAGCTGATTCTCATGCTGGCCGAGGGCGGAAAGACGATCCTCATCAACACGCAGGAGATCCCCGAAATCCAGCGCGTCGCCGACCGCTGCGTCATTTTCTATTCCGGAAAGATCGTCAAAATCCTGCAGCATGACGAAATCACAGAGCATACCGTGATGTTGTATGCGACCAATGCAATTGAAGTCGGGGAGGGCACACAGTCATGAGCCAGACAAGTTTAACGAAGAAAAAAGCCCGCTTTTCCATCGGGCAATACTCGTATATCCTGATTTTTCTGGTCCTGTTCCTTGTCTATTACAAGGTCAGCGGCCACCTGCAGTGGACCGGCGTGACGAACATTCTCCGCCACTCCGCCGTCGTGGGCACCCTGAGCTTCGGCATGGGCCTGATTATCATTACGGGCGACATCGACCTCTCCGTGGGCGCGATTCTCGGATGCGTGGCGAGCTTCGGCTGCCTGATCTTCAATCTGACCGACAGCATTCTTTTGACGCTTCTGTTCTGCCTGGCGTTCGGCACGCTGCTCGGCTTCTTCAACGGCGCCATGATCGGCAAGTTCAAGCTGCCCGCCTTCATCGTCACCCTGGCGACCCAGCTGATCTACCGCTCCGTTTCGCAGTATGTGTGCAACATCCTGCCGAACGACATCAAGGGCGTCTCCGGAAACACCTTCAAGATGCTGACGACCGACTCCAGAAACGCCATGTACGCATTCGGCAACGGCCAGATCCTCGGGCTGCCGACGTGCGGCGTGATTTTCCTGCTGATCGCCGTGCTTCTCATCTACGTCTCCACCAGCACCAAATACGGCAAACGGCTCTACGCCATCGGCTCGAACGTGAAGGCCGCGCATATGGCCGGCATCAACGTGGAGTGGAACCGCGTGTCCGTGTTCACCCTGACGGGTCTGCTGGCGGGCATCGGCGCATTTCTGTGGCTGGCCATGCAGGGCAACGTTGACCCGGCCACGACGGGCATCAACAACGAGATGTTCGCCATCGCGGCGGTCGTGCTCGGCGGCATCGCCATGTCCGGCGGCAAGGGCCGGCTGGTCGGCGTCATCTTCGGCGCGCTGTCGTACACGGTTATCGACAAGATCATCGCCGCCGTCAAGGTCGATTCGCTGATCAACAACGCCATCAAGGGCGCCATCCTGATCGTGGCCATCACCATCCAGGTTGTGGGCCCGCAGATCAAGAGAAGCGCGCACAAGAAGAAATAGGACAATCCCGCACAAGCGGTATTGACCGTCAGAAAAAACCGGCGCGCCCGCCCGGAAACGGGTCGGGCGCGCCGGGCCGGATCGGCGAGGGAGAGGCAGCTTGGCAGAGAGAAGAGCGTGTACCGGGCAGCCGCTGCTGGAACACGACCGGAGCTTTTACCGGACCTTTTTAAAACTGGCCGGCGCGCTCATCCTGGAGCAGGCGGCGGTTTTGAGCGTGAACCTCGCCGACAACATCATGATCGGCGGCTACAGCGAGGCGGCGCTCTCCGGCGTTGCGGCCGTCAACCAGATCCAGTTCGTGGTTCAGCAGACGCTGGGCGGCATCGCCAACGGCGTGATCGTCCTGGCGAGCCAGTATTGGGGCGGCGGCAGGACGGAGCCGATCAAGCGCCTGACGGGCATCGGCATGCGCGCCGCGCTTTTTTTTGCCGCGGTGATGTTCGCGGTCGTCTCGCTGTTTCCGGCGCAGTGCGTGGGCCTGTTCGTGGACGACCCCGCCACCATCCGCGAGGGCGCGCAGTATCTGAACATCATCCGCTTCACCTATCCCGTGTTCGCCGTCACAACCATTCTGCTGGGGACGATGCGCAGCGTGGAGACGGTGAGCCTGGTTTTGAAGGTTTCGCTCGTTTCGCTCGTCGTCAACTGCACGATCAACTACCTGCTGATCGCGGGCAACCTCGGCGCGCCGGAGCTTGGCGTGCGCGGGGCCGCCATCGGAACGCTCACGGCCCGCGTGCTGGAGTGCGCGATCACGCTGGTCTACGTTTTAAAAAAGGACCGCAAGCTGCGCCTGCGCCCGCGCGATTTCCGGAGCACCGACCGGCCGCTGCTGGGGGACTATCTGCACACGTCTCTGCCGATTATCCTGCAGGCGGCGCTGTGGGGCGTCCTGAACGCCGTCCAGTCGGCCATTCTGGGCCACATGGCGGTCAGCGCCATCACGGCCTATTCGATCTCCTCAACCATATTCCTGCTGCTGAAGGTCACGGCCGTCGGCTCGTGCACGGCGGCCTCCATCATGGTGGGCAAGCAGATCGGCAGCGGCCGGACAGAGCGGCTGCGCCCGATGGTCAACACCATGCAGCTGCTGTTTCTGGCCAACGGCGCGGCGCTGGGCCTGATCCTGTTTCTGATCCGCGTGCCGCTGCTGCGCCTGTACCAGATCTCGGACGAGACGCGCGCGCTGGCCAACAGCTTTATGCTCATCCAGAGCGTCGTGCTGTTTACCATGTCCTATCAGATGCCCACGAACGCGGGCATCCTGCGCGGCGGCGGGGATACGCGCTACGCGCTCATCCTCGACCTCATTTCCTTCTGCGGAATCGTGATCCCGCTGTCGTATCTGGCCGCGTTCGTCTGGCGCCTGCCGCCCGTGATCGTGGTGATGCTGCTCAACTCCGACCAGGCGTTCAAATGCGTGCCCGCGGCCATCCGCGTCAACCGCTTCCGCTGGGCGAAGAAGCTCACGCGGGATTCAGACGCCGAGCCGCTGTAGGATCGCGGCGCAGTCCGCCTCCGGCAGGATGTGCTGCATGGTGAACTGATTGGTCTTGAAATGCCAGTCCACCTGCTGCCGGTCGAGCTTCCGCCACTGCATGGGCGAGATGCCGATGTTCTTCTGGAAGCAGAGATTGAGATATTTGGGGTCTGAAAAGCCGCAGGCGTACGAGACGTCCGTGACCGACATCGAGGAGGTCTTGAGCAGATACATGGCCGCCTCCAGGCGCAGACGGGACAGGTACTCCTGGAAGGGGATGTGCAGCTGCTCCTTCAGGAAGTGCGACAGGTGCGTCTCGGTGATGCCCTCCATCCGGGCCAGCTCCCGCAGCCGCACGGGCTCGCGGAAGTGCTCCTCGAGATAGGCGAGCACGCGGTGCAGCCGCTCGGCGTTCTTCGCCTGCGTGGAGGCCTGCGTGTCGTCGAGCATCCGGTAGGGGACATGCGCCAGAAGCATTGAGAAAATCTCGTTGACCTTCGCCATGCACAGAAAGATGCCCGAGGCGTCCAGGCTGAGATAGGCGGAAAAGGCGGTGAGCATCGTCTTTTTCAGCTCCCCGATCTGCCCGGCGCCGCAGAAATCGTTGACCCGGCAGCTGCCGAAGCTCAGATTCCGGAGCTGCGGATAGTAGCGCAGGCAGAAGGCCTTGGAGGTCTGGATGGCCAGCAGCCGCAGCGCGTCGCCCTCGGCGTGGATTTCGTGGGCGATGCCGGAATCGAACAGCAGAATGTCTCCGGCCGCGGCGGAGACGGAGCCCTGCTCGTTCGTGACCGTGCCCGCGCCGCTGATCACATAGCAGAGCTCGATCTCCTTGTGCAGGTGCAGCGGGCGGTAGATGAGATCCACCAGAAACATCGAGCAGTCTGCGATGCGGGGATGCGCAATCAGCTCGTATTCGTCACGAATTGCCATAGTAACCTCCAAATCGCAGGATTGTCAGACAGAAACAACGGATTCGTCAGTGAAAAATGAACGGTTATCCATAATAATAGAAGAGAACAGCGGAAAGGCTTTGTGTACAGGAGGAAGACAATGAAGAAAGGTATCTGCTGCGCGGGCAATATGATCGTGGACATCACCTATCCCATCGAGACATGGCCGAAGCAGAACGAGCTGACGCACATCACGGAGGGCATCCGGCAGTCCACAGGCGGCTCGGTGTGCAATACGATCACCGACCTTGCCAAGCTCGATCCGTCCATGCACCTGATGGCGTCCGGCTTTGCCGGGCACGACGCCGAGGGCGACTTTGTCCTGTCGGAGATGAGCAAATATCCCAACATCGATCTGTCCATGGTCCAGCGGAACGGACGCACGTCCTTCACCGCCGTCATGAGCAACAACAAAACGAAGGAGCGCACCTTCTTCCAGCACGCGGGCGGAAACGCCTACTACGGCGAGGAGCACATCGACTGGGACAAGCTGGACGTGGACATCTTCCACATCGGCTACATCCTGCTGCTGCCGCACCTCGACGAGCCGGACGCGGAATACGGCACGAAGATGGCGCGCCTGCTCTGCCGCGCGCAGAAGCAGGGCCTCAAAACCTCCATCGACGTGGTCTCCGAGGCGGGCGAGCGCTTCCAGCGGATTGTCACGCCGTCGCTGCGCTACTGCGACTACTGCATCATCAACGAGCTCGAGGCCCAGCAGACGACGGGCGTACTGCTGCGCGGCGAGGACGGCGTGCTGCATACGGAGAACCTCAGAAAAGCGCTGGAGAAGCTGCACGAGCTGGGCGTTTCGACCTGGGCGGTCATCCACTGCCCGGAGCTCGGCTGCGGCATGGACGCGGCGGGACACTATTTCGAGGAGCCGAGCCTGAAGCTGCCGCAGGGCTACATCCAGGGCACGGTCGGTGCGGGCGACGCGTTCTGCGCGGGCGTCCTGTACGCCGCGGAGACGGACCGGACGCTGCCCGAGGGCCTGCGCCTGGGCGCCTGCAGCGCGGCGGCCTCCCTGAGCGACGCCAGCGCGTCCGACGGCGTGAAAACCGCCGCGGAGGTTCTCAGACTGTACGATCAATATCATGCGTGAAAGAAGGACATTTGAAATGAAAGCGGTAATGTACGGCGGCGGCAATATCGGCCGCGGATTCATCGGCGCGGCGCTGAGCCAGTCCGGATACGAGGTCACGTTCATCGACGTGGCGGAGCCGGTCGTGAAGGCTCTGCAGGAAAAGCACGAGTATCCCGTGCGCTACGTCTCGAGCTCGGGCCACGAGGATGTGTGCATCCGGAACGTCACGGCGGTGAACGGCAACGATCTTGCGGCCGCCTCCGAGGCCATCGCCGCGTGCGATCTCATGGCCACGGCGGTCGGCGCGCGGATTCTCAAATTCATCGTGCCGAACATTGTCGAGGGCCTGCGCAAGCGCTGGCAGCGCGGCGGCGAGCCGCTCAACATCATCATCTGCGAGAACCTGATGGACGCCAACAAGGTGCTCGAGGGGATGATCAAGGCGCAGCTCACTGAAGAGGAGAAGCTCATCTTCGACGAGCGGGTCGGTCTGGTCGAGGCCTCCATCGGGCGCATGGTGCCCGTGCAGACAGAGACCATGAAGGACGGCGACCCGATGCGCGTCTGCGTCGAGCGCTACGGCTATCTGCCGGTTGACCGCGACGCGATCAAGGGCGCGGTGCCGAAGATCGTCGGCCTCGTGCCGTTCTCTCCGTTTGACTTCTATATCAAGCGCAAGCTGTACGTCCACAACATGGGCCACGCCGTCTGCGCCTACCTGGGCGGCTTCAACGGCCGGAAATACATCTGGCAGTCGATCGACGACCCCGAGATTCTGAACATCGTGCAGAACGCGATGCTCGAGAGCGCGATGGCGCTTTCCAAGAAGTACGGCGTGCCGCTGGAGCAGCTTGTCTGGCATATGACGGACCTGCTGGGCCGGTTCCGCAACCGCGCCCTCATGGACACCTGCCAGCGGGTGGGCGGGGACCCGGCCAGAAAGCTCGCGCAGGCCGACCGGCTGATCGGCTCGTCGCTGCTGGCGCTGGAGCAGGGCGTCACCCCGGCTTACATCGCCGTCGGCGCGGCCGGCGCGGTGTACCGGTATCTGAACGAGGCCGGCACGGAGCAGTCCTGCGAGGCCGCGCGGAAGGTGCTGGAGGAGGTCTCCGGCCTGACGGCCGACCAGGCGCTGACCGGCATGATTCTCGACATGTACGGGCTCTATCTCGAGGGCGCGACCCCCGCCGAGCTGCGCGCCGCCGCCCAGGCGGCCAAGTCCGCGTCGCTCCGGGAGATCATCTGAGTATTTGAATACGGCGAAAACGCCCCGCCTTGCGCGGGGCGTTTGGGTCTGTCAAAAGGCCTCGCAGAGTTTGCGCCCGCAGGCGCAAATAAAATGTAAATCCGCTTTTCCCGGCGGCTGGTACGTCGGGAAAAGCACTTTACAGCCCGCAAGTGTGGAATTTTCGCGTCTCACGCGCGAAAATTATGCGCGCGGCGGGCTGCATTTTTTTGTCAAAGAAGGCCCATCGGGCCTTCTTTGACAGTCTGAAACGCCCCGCCTTGCGCGGGGCGTTTTCAATTCCGGGAATTTGACCCGTTCAGGGCATGATGCGCAGGCCCTTTGCCACGATGGTGATGAAGTCCTGCACGTTGGTCACGAGTGTCGCGGCGCTGAGGCTGCCGCGGTCGAGCAGCTTGTTGACGACGAACTCGTCGGCGTCCACTGCGTAGAGGTAGACGGGGCGCACCGTGCCGTCCGGCAGCACGCGGAAGGAGGGCGTCATGTTGCCCGCGGCGATCGTGTGCAGCATGGTGGCGAGGCAGATCACGCAGGTGGCCCGCTTCAAAACCTCGCGCATCCGCCGCTGGCCCTCGTAGGCGTCGCCGACGACCTCGGGCAGCGGCCCGTCGTCGCGGATGGAGCCGGTCAGGACGAACGGAACATGCTGCCGGACGCAGCTGTACATGATGCCGTTGTCAATGTTGTGGTCGTTTATAAACTGCGGGATGGAGCCGCTGCGCCGGACGAGGTTGATGACGTCCAGGTGGTGGTAGTGCCCATTGGGCTGGGAGAGCTGGGTGTAGATGTCCTGGCCGAGCGCGGTGTGGAAATACGCGCCCTCGAGGTCGTGCGTGGCGAGCGCGTTGCCGGCCAGCAGCCCGTGGACGTAGCCGTTCTCCACCATCGCCTGCATCGCCCTGCGCGCGTCCTCGTCGAAGGCAAACGCCGGCCCCATGACCCATACGATGCTGCCATGTTCCTTTTCATAGCGCAGAAGCTCGATGAGCCGGTCGTAGTCGCGGGCGTAGGAGGTCTCGCGGCTGCGCCCCTGGCGGAACACGAACTGCTCCTCCGGCGCGGCGGACTGCTCCGTGAAGCCGTTCGCGTGCAGATAGATGCCGTCCTCGCCCCGCTCGGTGCGCCCGAGGATCACCCGGTCGCCCCGGCGCAGGTTGCGGTTTTCCACCACGTCGAGGCGGCCGTCGGGCCGCAGCACAACGCTCGAGTCCATCCGGCTCTCCTCGGCCAGCCGCCATTGTCCGGCGATTTTGAAATACTCCGGGTACATGGAGGTGCTGTGATACCCGTCCGGCGCCACGCCGTCCTTTTCCACGGGGCCGAGCCTCGCGTCCGGGGCGGCTGCGAGCCCGAGCGCTGCAAAATCGGGATGCCGGTATTGCGGAAGCTGAAAAGACATGATACAGACCTCCTATTCTTCTGTTTCACGGATCAAGGGCATGCTCATGCAGCGCGGGCCGCCGCGCCCGCGGGAGAGCTCGCCGCTGGGAATCTGATGCACCTCGATCCCGTGCTCCTGCAGGATTCGGTTCGTCACGTAGTTGCGGTCGTAGGTGACGACGCTGCCGGGCGCGAGACAGAGCGTGTTTGCTCCGTCGTTCCACTGCTCGCGCTGGGAGATGATCTCGTTCGAGCCGCCGCACTGGATCAGCTCGGCCTCGCAGCCGAGATAGTCCGACAGCACGCGCGCGAGCGAGCCGCTCAGCTCCCGCACCCGCACCTCGCCGCCCCGGTCGGGCGTGAGCTCCACGAGCCGGAGGCTTTCGAGAATGCCGGGATGCACGACGAACTGCGTCCGGCTGATCTGGGTCAGCACGGTGTCGAGGTGCATGAACGCCCGGCGCGCCGGGATGCTGACGGCCACAACGGTGCGGATCAGCGCCGCTTCGTCGGCGAAGATGTTGCGGGCGAGCCGCTCGACGGCCTCCGGCATTGTGCGCTGCGAGACGCCGACGACCAGAACCGTCGGCGACAGGTTCAGAATGTCGCCGCCCTCGATGGAAAACGGCTCGTCCGGCGTGTAGTACAGCGGCACGCTTCCGGCAAAGTCGGGGTGATACCGGAGCACATACCGCGCGTAGACGGTTTCCCGGTTGCGGACGGCGGAGTGCATGTGGTTGAGCGCCGCGCCGCTGCCGATGGAGGCGAAGGTATCGCGCGTGAAATAGAGGTTGGGCGTCGGCTCGAGCGCGAACTGCGTCGCGTCGCCGAGCAGCTCGTGCAGCAGACGGCCCCGTTTGAGCTCGAGCTCGCTGAACGGCAGTCCCGCCATGGCGGTGAGCACGAGCTCCTTTTCGTCCGGGATCGACAGCAGCCGCTCGCGGATGGCGTCGCCGTAGGCCTGCGCGAGACTGCCGCTGCCCGCGATCAGATCGCGGACGAAAAGCTCCCGCAGCGCGGGCTGCGAGCGCAGCACCTCGGCGGTGAGATCCTCCAGATAGACGACCTCGGCCCCGTGCTCCCGCAGGAGCCGGGCAAAGCAGTCGTGCTCGGCCTGCGCGCTGCCAAGATACGGGATGTCGTCGAACAGAAGCCGATCCATCGCGTCCGGCACAATGTGCTCCAGCTCCCGGCCGGGCCGGTGGAGCAGGACTTTTTTCAGCGGCATGATCTCGTTTCTGACCCGAATCGGCATAAAAAGCCTCCCTGCGCAATCTTTTCTCCATCATACCACAAAGCCGGAGAAAAAGAAAGTGGCCGCCCCGCGCCTCAGCGCGGCGCCGCCCGCAGCGAGACGAACACGTGCGACAGCTCCCCATGCTCCGCCGCCGCCGCGAGCCGGGGCGAGAGCAGGCCGGCGCAGGACGCCAGATAGCGGCGCAGCGCCGGCGTGCAGCCCAGCTCCTCGCCCACGGCGCGGGCGGCGGCTTCGGCGGCCTGCGCCGCACTGCCGCGCGGCAGAACGCGCAGCAAGGCCGCCCGGTCTGCGGGCGTGATTTCGAGCGTCCCCGCCGGCCTGTGCAGCAGCGCCCGGCCGATGGCGTTGACAAGCGGCTGCTCGCACAGGTTCAGCCAGTCTCGGCCGGGGTCGCCGTAGACGGCTTCCAGCACGCGCAGAACCGCCTCCGCGCCGAGCCGCCGCTGGAGCTCGTTCTCCAGCCGGAGCTGCCGCAGATACTGCGCCGCCCAATCGACGCCCGGAAGCGTCTCCGGCACGGGCAGCAGCAGCGGGTAATCGACGGAGCAGGGGACCCGGTGCGCGAAGAAGCGCAGATCGTACCGCCGGAAATACTGACCGAGTCCGTCCAGCGTGCGGCGGCGGTATTCGCTGTCCGGCTCCGGAGCGCCGCGGCAGACGCAGAGCCAGAGCGCACGGGCCTGCTCCGTCTGCTCCTGCAGAACCGCCTGTCCGCGCCGAACGAGCCCGGCCAGGTCGCACGACAGAAGCGCCCGCTCGGGCAGCCGTTCCGCCTCCAGCGCCTTGTCCAGCGTATACCGCAGGGAGGCCGCCAGCTCCCGCGCGGTCTGCTCGGGCACGGAACTGCTGTCGCCCATGGTGTACAAGGCGGCCTGCCGGCCGAGCAGCGCCCAGAGCCGCGCCTGCAGAAGCCGCTCTTCGTCCGCCGAGAGAGGCGCTTCGGCGGGGGCGGTCAGACCGCCCGTCAAAACAGATCCTCCGCCTGCGCCGCGCTGTGCGGATCCCAGCCTTCCCGCGCCCAGCGGCACAGCTCCTCGAGCGACGTACCCGTGAGATACTCCGCCGAGCCCTGCGCGCGCCCGTTGAAGATCTGCACCATGAAACCGATCAGCTCATCGTCGGAAAACCGCTCCATGGACTCGCTTTTGAAGTAATAGAACGCCTCCTGCAGCTCGGCAAGCGTCTGGACGTAGGTCTGCTGCTCGAGAAACGGAGAATCGCAGAACGCGCGGACGAGCTTCGGCAGAACGCCGCCGCCGAACTCCACGCGCCCGGCGTCCAGCAGGGCCTGCTCCCGGCAGACCTCCAGCTCCCGGACGTCCGCCTCGCCCAGGGAAAGCCCGTAGCATCGGCTGAGCGCGTTGCAGGCCAGCAGCTCCAGGCGCGCCGTCGGATTTCTGTCCTGTTCCATGGACACCCCTCCTTTTTCTTCATCATATTCCAAAACAGCCGAATTACAAGAATTGTAATTTGCACGGATTTGTGGTAATGTATTCTTAGAAAATTTCCCGCCCCGCCGTTTGGACGGGGCTTTTTTTATGCGCCGTGAACCGTTCCGCCCGCCCGCGCATCTAACGGGTGAAAAGCAAATGCTGCGCAGCGATTGCTTGGAAAGGAAACCGCCATTGGACAAGACAACCTTTACGCGGCTGGTTCTGAACGCCGAACGGCCGCTCTACCGCGTCGCGCGGACCATTCTGCGCTGCGACGCGGACTGCGAGGACGCCGTGCAGAGCGCGATCCTGGCCGCCTACGAAAAACTGGACACCCTCCGGGAGGAGGCGTACTTTCAGACCTGGCTGACGCGGATTCTCATCAACGAGTGCTACCGGCTCTGCCGCGCCGCGCGGCCGCCGGTCCCGCTGGAGGAGGTCCTGGAGCAGACGGCCTGCGAGCTGCCGCCGGACAGCGGACTCTGGGAGGCCGTGCAGAAGCTGCCCGACGAGCTGCGGCTGCCGGTGGAGCTCTACTATGTGGAGGGCTACACCGTTCCGGAGATCCGCAAGCTCCTCGGCATCCCCGAGGGCACCGTCAAAAGCCGCCTTTTCCGGGCGCGCCGCGCGCTCAGAACACAGCTGGAAAGCGAGGAATGACCCATGCGCGAACATAACCTGCAAAGCGTTTCCTTTCCCGACCCACCCGAAACATTTCACGCGCGGGTCTGCCGGACGCTGGCGGACCTGCCGGAACGAAAGGAAGCACGCCATATGAAAAAACCCGTTAAAATTCTGCTGACGGCCGCCGCCGTCATCGCCCTGCTCGCCACTGCCGCCTTTGCCGCGGGGCGGCTCGCCGACATCTCCTCCTGCACCGCCGCCGGCACGCTGACCGCGCTGCCGTCGGCCGGGGACGCCGCGCAGAGGCTCGGCGTTCCGGTGAAGCTCCCCGCGGACTTTGCCAACGGCTATGCCTTTGAGCAGGCGAATTATGTAAACAATCAGGAGCACGGCGAAACCGGGACTGCCGGGCGCACGTGGGTTTCCCTGAGCGTGCGGTACGAGCTAAGCGGCAGCGCCGTGGAGTTGAACGCGGACAGCCGCACGGATCTGGTGGGCAGCGACCCGAAGGCCGAGCGCTGCGAGCGGAACGGGACCGCGCTCTATTACACCGCGTATACGCTCAAATGCGTCCCGGAGGATTACCGGATGACCGCGCAGGACCGGCAGGACGAGGCCGACGGCGTCTGCGAGTTCTCGTGGGGCGCAGACGAGACGTCTGTTTCACAGGTGCAGAGCGTCAGCTGGGCGGACGGCGGCACAGCCTATGTCCTGACGGCCATCGATGCGCCTCTTTCCCGCGCGGAACTGCTCGGCATGGCGGAGCAGTGCCTGCAGAGCTGATTTCGACATCTGCGGCAGCGCCCTCCGGACCGGCTGAAAAGGCCGTCCGGAGGGCGTTGTATTTTTTTGAAAAGGTGTAGGGATTTCCCTTGACAAATTCATTTGACCGGCTTAGAATGTCCTTGTAGAGAGGACTTATACAGAAATAATGTCCTCGCAGAAAAGACATTTGAACGTGTAATACGGTTGGGAGGGGTAATCATGAAGGACATGATGGACGCCATTGTCAAGCCTGCCGCCGGGCCGGGGCTGGAGCTGCGGCGCGTGCCGGTTCCCCGGCCGCAGGCCGGGGAGGTACTCATCAAAATCCACAAGACGGCGATCTGCGGAACCGACGTGCACATCTACAACTGGGACCCCTGGGCGCAGCTGCACATCAAGCCGCCCATGACCATCGGCCACGAATACGTGGGCGAGATCGCGGAGCTGGGCGACGGCGTGACGGGCCTGTACGTGGGCCAGCGCGTCTCCGGCGAGGGGCACATCACCTGCCACCGCTGCCGCAACTGCCACAGCGGCAATATCCAGTGGTGCAAGGACACCATCGGCGTCGGCGTGGACCGGGACGGCGCGTTCGCCGAGTATGTCTGCATCCCGGCCTCCAACGTCATCATCATCGACGAGAATCTGCCGGAGGACGTGGTGGCGTTCTTCGACGCCTTCGGCAACGCCACGCACACGGCGCTCATGTTCCCGCTCATCGGCGAGGACGTGCTCATCACCGGCGCGGGGCCCATCGGCATCATCGCGGGCGGCATCTGCAAATACGCCGGCGCGCGGCGGGTCATCATCACGGACGTGAACGACTACCGGCTGGAGCTGGCCGAAAAAATGGGCGTGGACGCGGCGGTCAACACCGCGAAGGAGGATCTGCACGAGGTCATGCACCGGCAGGGGCTGACGGAGGGCTTCGACGTGGGCCTGGAGATGTCGGGCAACGCGGCCGCGTTCCATCAGATGGTGTCCGTCATGCGCAACGGCGGCAAGATCTCGCTGCTGGGGCTGGGCAACAAGCCGATCGAGGTCGACATGAACACGATCATCTGCAAGGGCCTGACGCTGCAGGGCATCTACGGCCGCAAGATGGACAACTGGCACCAGATGTCCTACATGGTGCAGGGCGGCCTGGATTTGACGCCCGTCATCACGCACCGCTTCCGCTATACGGAGTTTGAACAGGGCTTTGCCGCCATGAACAGCGGCAGGTCCGGAAAAGTTGTCATGAGCTGGGTATGAGAAAAAGGAGTGGACGACATGAAAACAGCACTGCACATGTTTGAAGAGGAGCTCGACGCCATCCGGGAGGCCGGCACCTGGCGCGAGGAGCGGATCATCACCACGCCGCAGCGGTCGCGCATCGACACGACGCAAAAGCCGCAGGTCGTCAACCTCTGCGCCAACAACTACCTGGGCCTGTCCGACAGCCCGGAGCTGATCGAGGCGGCGAAGGCGAGCTACGACAAGTGGGGCTTCGGCCTGTCCTCCGTCCGGTTCATCTGCGGCACGCAGCAGATCCACAAGGACCTGGAGGCGCGCATCGCCAGATTTGTGGGAGCCGAGGACGCCATCCTCTATTCCTCCTGCTTCGACGCCAACGGCGGCCTGTTCGAGACGCTGCTGGGGCCGGACGACGCGGTCATCTCGGACGAGCTGAACCACGCCTCCATCATCGACGGCGTGCGCCTGTGCAAGGCCAAGCGCTACCGCTACAGCAACAACAACATGCAGGATCTCGAGGAGAAGCTGAAGGACGCGCGGGCGACCGGCTGCAAAAAGATCCTCATCGCCACCGACGGCGTGTTCTCCATGGACGGCTACATCGCGAACCTCAGGGGCATCTGCGACCTGGCCGACCGGTACGACGCGCTGACCATGGTGGACGACAGCCACGCGGTCGGCTTCATGGGCGAGCACGGCCGCGGCACGCCGGAATTCTGCGGCGTGACGGGCCGGGTGGACATCATCACCGGCACGTTCGGCAAGGCCATGGGCGGCGCCTCCGGCGGCTACACCGCGTCGAGAAAGCCGATTGTGGAGCTGCTGCGCCAGCGCTCGCGCCCGTATCTGTTCTCCAACACGCTGGCGCCGGCCATCTGCGCGGCTACGCTCAAAACGATCGACCTGCTCGAGCAGTCCACCGCCCTGCGGGACAAGGTGCACGAGAACGCGCGCTATTTCCGCGCCGAAATGGAAAAGCTGGGCTTCGATCTGCTGCCCGGCGAGCACCCCATCGTGCCCGTCATGCTCTACGACCCGAAGATCGCGCAGGAGTTTGCCCGCCGGATGCTGGACAAGGGCGTCTACGTTGTGGGCTTCTGCTATCCCGTCGTGCCCAAGGGCCGCGACCGCATCCGCACGCAGATCTCCGCCGGCCACACAAAGGCCGACCTCGACTTTGCGGTGCGCTGCTTCGGCGAGGTGCGCCAAGAGATGACCGACGCGGGCTTGATGGCGAAATGAATTTCTGAAATAGTAAAGCCGCGGAACGGACGCCCGATGACGGGGCCCGCTCCGCGGCGTTTTATCATTGCAATCCTCTGTGCGGCGGCTTGCACTTTTGCCGCATTGCCGTTATAATCGGTTTAGAGATGCGCCGCGCGGGCGCCGGCGGAGGCAGAAAGCGACCGGAAAAGACGGGGGAGTTTCTATGGGCGAGTCGGAGCTGGACAAGGAGCTGCGGAAGCAGAAGAAATACTGGAAGAAAAACAACATCTGGATGATCGTCATTCTGGCGGCGGCGGTGCTGTACTATGCCCTTTCCGCGCCGAAGATCCAGCTCAGCTTCGGCAGCGACACGCTGCAGGTGACCGAGCCGGACGGAAACGTCGTGTCGATCCGCTACGCGGAGATACAGGACGTGCAGATGGAGAAGAACCCGGACTACGGCCGGAGCGACGGCGGCAAGGAGGCGTCCGGCTGCCGGTACGGCGTCTGGACGAACAGCGTCTGGGGGCGGTACGAGCTGTGCGTCTACAGCAAAACCGCGCCGTGCGTCGTCATCCGGACGGCGGACGGCGTGCTGGCCGTCAACGACAAGAGCGAGCAGGCCACCGAAACGCTCTATGAGACGCTGCGGGGAAAACTCATCACATAGACGACCGGAAGATCAGATACAGCACGCCGAAAATGACGAGCCCCGCGGCGGAGATGACAAGCTGACGGATATACCGGTTCTGCACCGGCTCCGCCGGCTTTCCGTTTTTCGGCGCGCGGAAGCGGTCAAAATACGGGTCGCCGAAGCCGCGCCGGAGCTGAACGATGCAGCCGGGCAGCAGAAACGCGGAGAAGAGCAGCCAGGTAAAAAAGCCGGACTGCGCGGCGTTGGACAGCGCCCTGACCGCGCTGAGATGGCCGCGCAGATACGAAACCGCCTCGATGGAGACGGCGGCCGCCGTGCCGATCACCATGAACCAGAACACAAACAGGCAGTAGCGCGGCAAAAACGGCTCGTTCATCAGCCGCTCGATCCGCGCCTGGCGGCGGCGGCTCCAGGCGCGCGCGAAGGTGTGGTCGCGCGCGGTCTGCTGCTCCAGCTTCCTCCGCAGCTTATCCTTATCCATGGACAGTCCCTCCCGCTTCGTTTTCTTCTATTTTAGAGGCCCGGAACGCCCGCGTCAACAGAGAAATCGGCTTTTTTCCCTCTGCGGTGCGGCCCTAGGGCAACACCGTACAATTCACGGCTGACGTCTTAAGCACGGCCTTGCTTGCATCTTTCCCGTCATATGCGCCAAAAATGCTCGCGAATCCACAAAGGATTCGCTGCGCTTTTTGACACATCTGACGAAAAATCTGACGGCGCAATTCCGCGCTTAGAATTGTGCGGTGCGGCCCTAGACAAAACAGACGAAAAAAGTATCGAAAATCAAGCAAATTCTACAATTATGCTGGTGTGCGCGAAGAAACTATTGACGGCTCCCGCTGTTTGTGATATAAAAAAATCAAGTGAATAACATACAAGCACAATAGGGTGTTTAGATGGGCGATATGGCTGAGGCAACGTTTCTATTTTTCGTTGCTTCAGCTTTTTGTGCTATTTGACCGGCATTCGCATTCAACAGGGAGGGCGGAATGGCTATGAAATATCGGGTTATTATTACAGACGACGAACCGATCATCCGGATGGATCTGGCGCAGATGCTGGAGGGCTACGGCATGGAGGTCGTCGGCGAGGCCACGGACGGCTTCGACGCGGTGGAGCTCAGCCGGGAGCTGAAGCCGGACATCGTGCTCATGGACATCAACATGCCGCTGTTCGACGGGCTCAAATCCGCCAGGACGCTGGTGCAGGAGCGGCTGGCCGCCACGGTCGTCATCGTTTCGGCCTACGCCGACCCGGAGCTCGTCCGGCAGGCGGCGGAGATCGGGGTCGGCGCGTATCTCATCAAGCCGATCGAGGAGCGCGACCTGCTCGCGGCCATCGAGGTGGGGCTGGCCCACCAGAAGCGCCTGCTGGCGCTGGAGGCGGAGGTCGAGGAGACCAAAAAGCAGATGCGGGAGCACACCCTCGTCGAGCGGGCCAAGGCCATCGTCGCGCGGGAAAACGGCATTTCGGAATCGGAGGCCTACCGCATGCTGCAGAAAACGGCGATGGACAAGCGCCGGAGCATGGCAGAGCTGGCGCAGAGCATCGTCGAGCAGGACCATGAGCGCGTCCGGGTCAACCGGGCGAAAAAGAAGCTGATGGAGAGCCAGGGCATGTCCGAGCGCGAGGCGTTCCGGGCCGTTCAGGCCGAGGCGGAAAAGCGCGGGTGCTCCATGGAGCAGGCCGCCGGAGCGATTCTGGAGGGAGCGGGCGGCAGATGACGGAACACATCCTGGACCGATACGACGGAACGATTTCGCAGGATGGCTTGCAGCGGCTGCGCAGCGTCGTGGCCGAGCTCGATCTCATGGCGGACCTCAATGAAGCGGATATGTTTATCGACTGCTTCCGGGAAGACGGCGTCGCGATTGTCGCCGCGCAGGCCAAGCCCCGGGGCATCGTTTCCAATTACAACGGCAGCGCCGTCGGCCATGTGGCCAAGCGGGAGGACGAGCCCGCCGTCTACCAGGCGTTCGAGAGCGGCCTGCCGCTGCGCGACCTCAAGGCCATCACGCAGGAGCGCAGGCGCGTCATGCAGGACGTGGCGCCCATCCGGACGCAGAGCGGCGAATGCGTCGGCGTGCTGATCGCCGAGCGCGACGTGACGCGCGAGATCCAGCGCGAGCAGAAGCTCAAGCGGCTCGAATCCCAGGAGGAGCTGGATAAGCTCCAGCCGGGGCTCGGCAGCAACGAGCTGCTGTTCTGGGAGATGAACCACCGCATCAAAAATCAGATGCAGATGCTCTCCAGTCTCATGCGCATCCGGGGCCGGAACGCGGCGGCGGAGACGCAGGAGCTGATGCAGGAGTGGGCCGCGCAGGTGGACGCCATCGCCACGACCTACGATTTCATGGCCCGCAGCGGGCAGACGCTGGTGCCGGTCATGCCGATGCTGGAAAAGGCGGCGGGCCTGTTCCGCGCGCTGTCCGGCGACGTCTGCGTGACGGTCTCCGGCGAGCAGCTCTGGCTGCCGGGCGAGCAGGCCATCACACTCGTCATCACGGCGAGCGAGCTGATGATCAACGCGAAGAAGCACGCCTTTGCCGGCAGGAGCGGCGGCACCATCTGCCTGAGCCTGCAGAACGGCAACGCGGTCGCCACCCTGACGGTTTCGGACGACGGCATGGGCTTCGACCAGAAGGCCGTCCGCCGCGGCGGCGGCATCGGGCTGCTCACGAACCTCGTGCAGGAAAAGCTGGGCGGCGAGATCCGCTGGTATTCCGACGACCGCGGGACGCGGGCGACCGTCACAATCGACAAAAAAGAGTAGAGGAAGGGCGGAGCCGTGGAAGAGATTCTGAGCGTGGGCATCGACATCGGAACCTCCACCACGCAGCTCGTCTTCAGCCGCCTCGCGATCGGCGACACCGCCGGTTTCTTCTCCGCGCCGCGCATCGTGTTTCTGGGAAAGCGCGTCGTCTACAAGAGCGGGGTCTACTTCACGCCGCTTCTCGGCCCCACGGCCATCGACGGCGCGGCGGTGCGCGAAATCGTCGCGCGGGAATACGAAAAGGCCGGCTTCCGGCCGCAGGACGTGTCCACCGGGGCCGTCATCATTACGGGCGAGTCCGCGCGGAAGGAAAACGCGGCGGAGGTGCTCCGGCGGCTCTCCGATTTCGCCGGGGACTTCGTGGTCTCCACGGCGGGGCCCGATCTCGAGTCGGTGATCGCCGGCAAGGGCAGCGGCGCCTTCCAGAAGAGCCTGGAGCAGAGCAGCGCCGTCGTGAACCTCGACGTGGGTGGCGGCACGACGAACGTCGTCCGCTTTGCGGAGGGCGAGGCCGTCTCGGTCGGCTGTCTCGACGTGGGCGGCAGGCTCGTGCGCATCGGAGCCGGCGGGCTTGTGGAGTCCGTCAGTCCGGCGGCGGGCGAGGTGATGAAGGAATTGGGCATTTCGCTCCGGCCGGGCGAACCGGCCGCCGGGCAGACGCTCCGGCGCGTGACCGACCGTATGGCGCTGCTGCTGGCGGAGCTGCTGGGCCTCGCGCCCGCGGAGCCGCTGCTCGCCAGGGTCAAAACGCCGGGCAGCTCCGACTACCGGCCGGCTGCGGCGCAGGAATATGTGTTTTCCGGCGGCGTGGCCGCGTGCATGGAGCGCGAGGAGCAGGACGTTTTCGCCTACGGCGACATCGGCGTCCTGCTGGCCCGGTCCATCCGCAGCCTGTTTCAGACGCTGCCCTGCCGCTTCCGCGCCGGCGCGGAGACCGTCCGGGCGACGGTCGTGGGCGCGGGCACGTACACCACGAGCCTGTCGGGCGGCACGATCAGCTACACCGACGGCGTGTTTCCCATCAAAAATCTGCCGGTGCTCCGGCTGACCGCGCGCGAGGAGGCCGACTGCTTCCGGGGCGACGGCGAGGGCCTGCGGCAGAGACTCGGCTGGTTTCTCCGGCAGAGTGACACTGGCCGCGCGGCGGTCTGCCTGCGGGGAAAGCCGGACCCGGACTATGAAGAACTCAAAAATCTCGCGCGGAGCCTTTCCGACGCGCTGAACGGCGCGCTGGAACAGAACGAGCCGGTCGTGGTGAGCGTCGAATGCGACATCGCCAAGGCGCTCGGCAACACCATGCGGCGGCTGCTGCCCGACCGCCGCGTCGCGGTGATCGACAGCGTCCGCGTCGGGCAGATGGACTATCTCGACATCGGAAAGCCCCTGATGAACGGGCTGGCCGTACCGGTGGTCGTGAAGAGCCTGTTATTCGGCTGAGGGGGGATACGATGAAGCTTTCCACTGTATTATCCGGGAAAACGTTCGCATTTACCTCCGTCAAGGATGTGCTCGCCAAGGCGAACGAGGAGAAATCCGGCGACGTGCTCGCGGGCATCGCGGCGCAGTCCGACCTTGAGCGCGTCGCGGCCAAGCTGGTGCTGAGCCGCCTGACGGTGCGCGATCTGCGGGAGAACCCCGCCGTGCCCTACGAGGACGACGACGTGACCCGCATGAACCAGGACTCGCTGGACATGGCGGTCTACGGCGAGATCGCGGGCTGGACGATGGCCGAGCTCCGCGAGTACATTCTCGGCTACGACGCTGCGGAGGAGGACCTGCGCCGGCTCGGCCGGGGCCTCACCGCCGAAACGGTCGCGGGCGTGTGCAAGCTGATGAGCAACCTCGATCTCATCTACGCGGCGAACAAGGTCCGCGTTCCGGCCACTTGCAACACGACGATCGGCCTGCGCGGCACGCTGGCCACGCGGCTGCAGCCGAACCACTCCGCCGACAGCCTCGAGGGCATCACGGCGTCGCTGTTCGAGGGCCTGAGCTACGGCTCCGGCGACGCGCTGATCGGCCTGAATCCCGTGAACGACACGGTGGCGAGCCTGTCGGAGATCCTCAAGCGGTTCGACGAGATCAAAAACCGGTTTGAGATCCCCACGCAGATCTGCGTGCTGGGCCACATCACGACGCAGATCGCGGCCGTGAAGCAGGGCGCGCCGACCGACCTCATCTTCCAGTCCATCGCGGGCAGCCAGAAGGGCAACACCGCGTTCGGCTTTACGACCGACACCGTGCGCGAGTCGCTGGCGCTGCTGCGCGAAAAGGGCACGGCCAAGGGCGAAAACCTGCTCTACTTCGAGACCGGCCAGGGCTCCGAGCTCTCGTCCGACGCGCACTACGGCGCGGATCAGGTGACGATGGAGGCCCGCTGCTACGCCTTCGCCCGGGAGTTTCACCCCTTCATGGTCAACACCGTCGTCGGCTTCATCGGCCCGGAATACCTCTACGACAGCCGGCAGGTCATCCGCGCCGGGCTCGAGGACCACTTCATGGGCAAGCTCTCCGGCATCCCGATGGGCTGCGACTGCTGCTACACAAACCACATGATGGCCGACCAGAACGACATCGAAAACCTCTCGGTCATGCTGGCCGGCGCGGGCGTCAACTACATCCTCGGCGTCCCGTCCGGCGACGACATCATGCTCAACTACCAGACGAACGCCTATCACGACGCGGCCGCCATCCGCGAGGTGCTGAACCTGCGGCCCATCCGCGAATTTGAGCGGTGGCTCGAGAAAATGGGCATTCTGGAAAACGGGCGCCTGACCGCGCGGGCGGGCGATCCGACGATCTTTGCGGGAAAGAGGTGAGGCCGGTGCTCGATGAAAAGCAGATCTCCCTCATCGTGGAGGAGGTGCTCCGCAGGCTTCGGGAAAAGGAGCCCGCCGCCGCGCCGCCCGACGAGGCCCCCGGCGCGGACATCGACACACCCGAATGCAAGAGCGTGCCGCTGCTCCAAAACCCCGCCGACCCGGAGGCGCTGGCCCGGATGAAGCGGGCCACGACCGCGCGCATCGGCGTCGGCCGGTGCGGCCCGCGCGAGAACACGCAGACGATGCTGACGCTGCGGGCCGACCACGCCAGAGCGCGCGACGCCGTGTTCGAGGAGGTCAGCCCCCAGCTGCTCGAGCGCCTGGGCCTGTTCACCGTGCAGACGCGCTGCCCGGACAAGGACGCCTTCGTGACGCGCCCGGACCTCGGGCGCAGGCTCTCCGACGAGGCCGCCGAGACCCTGCGCAAGCGCTGCGTGATGCGTCCCGACGTGCAGATCTTCGCCGCCGACGGCCTGAGCAGCACGGCGGTCGAGGCAAGCCTGCCGAAGATCCTCCCGGTGCTGCTGGACAGCCTGCAGGCTCTCGGCCTCAAGACCGGCACCCCGTTTTTCGTGCGGTTCGGCCGCGTGGGCGTGGAGGATCACGTGGCGGAGGTGCTCGGCGCCAAGGTCGTGTGCGTGCTGCTGGGCGAGCGGCCCGGTCTGGCGACGGCCGAGAGCATGAGCGCGTATCTCGTCTACAACGCCTACTCCGGCATCCCGGAGTCGCGGCGCACGGTCGTCTCGAACATCCACAAGGACGGCATCTCCGCCGTCGAGGCCGGCGCCTACATCGCGGACGTGATCGAAAAGATGCTGGAGCAGAAGACCAGCGGCGTGGATTTGAAGAAGGGGTGATCGGATGACAGGCGACCTCATCCGGACGCAGATCCTGAGCGTCCAGCAGCTCCCGAACGCCGACGCCGCGCTGCTGAGCCGGCTGAACGTGCCGGAGGGCCACAGGAGCCTCGGGCTCATCACGACGAACTGCGACGACGCCTCCTACGCGGCGCTCGACGAGGCGACCAAGAAGGCCCGCGTGCGGGTCGTCTACGCCAGAAGCATGTACGCCGGCTCCGGCAGCGCCTCGACAAAGCTCGCGGGCGAGTTCATCGGCATCCTCTCCGCCGAGAACCCGGCGGAGATCAAAAGCGGGCTCGAGGCCGCGATCCTATACCTGGAGAACGAGGCCTTCTTCCGCACGGCGAACGACGACGGCTCGATCGTCTACTTCGCCCAGTGCATCTCCCGCACCGGCTCGTACCTCTCCAAAGAGGCGGGCGTGCCGGAGGGGACGGCCATGGCGTATCTGATCGCGCCGCCCGTCGAGGCCATGATGGGCCTGGACGCGGCGCTGAAGACGGCGGACGTGCAGATGAACCTGTTCTACGGTCCGCCGACCGAGACAAACTTTGCCGGCGGTCTGCTCACAGGCGATCAGGCGGCCTGCCGGGCGGCGTGCGACGCCTTCGCGGACAGGGTCCGCGGAGTGGCGCAGAAGCCGGTTGACAACTGACAGGGGGTGGTTGTTTGGAGTTCGACAGAGACCTGTATTCCATTCAGGAGGTCCGCAACCTCATGAAGCGCGCCAAACAGGCGCAGGCGGAATTCGCAAATTTTGACCAGCGGCAGGTGGACGCCGTGGTCAAAAGCATCGCGGAGGCGTGCGAAAAGGACGCCGCGCGGCTGGCAAAGCTCGCGGTGGAGGAGACCGGCTTCGGCGTGTACGAGGACAAAATCCTCAAAAACCTGCTCGGCAGCCGCATGACCTACGATTCCATCAAGGACATGAAGACCGTCGGCATCCTCAAAAAGACGCCGGAGCTCATGGAGATCGGCGTGCCGATGGGCGTCGTCGCGGCGCTGATCCCCTCGACGAACCCGACCTCGACGGTCATGTACAAATCGCTCATCTCGGTCAAGGCGGGCAACGCCATCGTCATCAGCCCGCACCCGAACGCGAAAAACTGCATTCTCGAAACCTACAAAACGATCTGCCAGGCGGCCAAGGCCGCAGGCGCGCCGGACGGGCTCATCGGCTGCATCACAACGCCGACCGTCGAGGCGACGAACGCGCTGCTGAAGGACCGGAACGTCGGCATCATCCTGGCGACGGGCGGCGAGGCGATGGTCCGCGCGGCATACTCCTCCGGCAATCCGGCGCTGGGCGTCGGCCCCGGCAACGGCCCGTCGTACATCGAGAAGTCGGCCGACATCCCCGCCGCCGTGCGCCGCATCATGGACAGCAAGACCTTCGACAACGGTACGATCTGCGCGTCCGAGCAGAGCATCGTCACGGATCTGTGCATCGCGCAGCAGGTCGAAGACGAGGTCAAACGGCAGGGCGGCTATTTCCTGACGCCGGAGCAGTCCGACAAGGTCAGCCGCTTCATCCTCCGGGCCAACGGCACGATGAACCCGAAGATCGTCGGCAAATCCGCGCAGAAGATCGCGGAGATGGCCGGCATCGAGATCCCCGCCGGCACGCGGGTGCTGCTGTCGCGGCAGACCACGGTCGGCAAGGACAACCCCTATTCGCGCGAAAAGCTCTGCCCGATCCTGGCGTTCTACGTCGAGAAGAGCTGGGAGGAGGCCTGCAAGCGCTGCATGGAGATCCTCTTCAACGAGGGCGTCGGCCACACGATGACGCTCCACACGCAGGATGAGACGGTCATCCGGGAATTCGCCCTCAAAAAGCCCGTCTCGCGCCTGCTCGTCAACACGGCGGGCTCGCTGGGCGGCACGGGCGTGACGACGGCCCTGGCCCCGGCCCTGACGCTCGGCTGCGGCGCGGTCGGCGGCAGCGCCACCTCGGACAACATCACCCCCATGAACCTGCTGAACATCCGCCGCGTGGCGTTCGGCCTCCGGGAGCTCTCCGACGTGCGCGGCGCGGCCCCGGCCCCGCAGACGCCCGCAGCAGAGCCCGCTCCGGCCGCGATGAGCGGCGTCACCCGCGAGGAAATCGAGGCGATCACCCGCGCCGTCATGGCTCGGCTGAGCAAGTAAACCGACAACAAAACACAAAAATATAAGGAGAAATGAAAATGGCTACATTACAGGCACTCGGCATGATTGAAACGAAGGGCCTCGTGGGCTCGATTGAAGCGGCGGACGCGATGGTCAAGGCGGCCAACGTCAACCTGATCGGCAAGGTCCATGTCGGCGGCGGCCTCGTCACCGTCATGGTGCGCGGCGACGTCGGCGCGGTCAAGGCCGCGACGGACGCCGGCGCGGCGGCGGCCTCCCGCGTGGGTGAGCTGATCTCCGTGCACGTCATCCCGCGTCCGCACAGCGAGGTCGAGATGATTCTCCCGACGCTCGAGACCTCGGACAAGTAAACGCGCCTCCGGGCGCGCCGCGAGACAGCGGCGCGCCCGGGAAAAAGCCGGAAAGGGGGAAGGAACGGATTGAAAACAAAGCTTTTGACGGACGTGGAGCTGCGCGCGCACTGGCTCAAAACGGGCGGCGGCCCCTGCAGCGTGCCGGCGGGCACGATGCTGACGCCGGCCGCGCGGGATTTCCTCCGCGAGCATTGCATTGAGCTGTGTTTTGAGTCCGCCCCGGCGGCCATGCCGATGGCCCCCATCCCCACGGAGAACGGGAAGCCGCAGTACGTCGAGAAGGCCACGGGCAGAACGCTCGCGCAGAAGCCCGAGGAGCTGACGCACCTGTACGGCAACGTGCTCGTGCCCAAGACGGACCCCCGCATCGAGCTGCGCGGCCGGCTGGACAGCCTGAGCGCCGCGATTCTCGAGGCGCAGGCCGAGGCCGCGGAGGCGGGCGACGGGGAGCTGCTGAAGGATCTTCTGGAGCTGCAGAGCGCGGTGCTGACGCTGCTGTCCTGCGAGGTGCTGGAAAAGCCCGCCGAGGACACGCCGCTGCTCGGCCTCGACAGCGACGGCATCCGGCGCTGCTCCCACCGGGTCGGGGAGTCCTTCGGGATCGTCCACACCATGCCGGACTACCGCATGGGAAAGCTGGCGCTGCGGCTCAACAGCCTGCGCTGCCAGACGCGCGAGACGGAGCTTTCGGCGGCCCGCGCGTATTTTGAGAACGGAACCTGCACGCGGCCGGACGTCGTGGAACGGCTGAACCGGCTGTCGAGCTGCTTTTACATCCTGTACTGCAGGAAGCTGTCTGAAAACGAGGGGAGGAGAGCCAGATGAACTACTGGAGCGAACAGGACATCCGCGACATCGTCGCCGAGGTGGTCGCCGGCGCGGCGAAGCCCGCCTGCCCGTCCGGCTGCGAGCCCATCATGGTGGAGGTCTCCGCGCGGCACGTGCATCTGACCCGCGAGGCGATGGACATTCTCTTCGGCGCGGGCAGCGAGCTGCACCAGAAGCGCGCGCTCAGCCAGCCGGGCGAATTCCTCTCCGACGAGCGCGTCAAGCTCGTGACCGGCAAGGGCGAGATCGCCAGCGTCGCGGTGCTCGGGCCCCTGCGCAAGGCCGTGCAGGTGGAGCTGTCGATGACGGACTGCCGCCAGCTCGGCGTCGCGGCCCCGGTCAATCTGTCGGGCGACCTCACCGGCGCGGGCGACGTGATGCTGCTCGGCCCGGCCGGGTATCTCATGGCGAAGGGCTCCGTGATCGTCGCCAAGGCGCACATCCACATGACGCCCGACGACGCCCGGCGATACGGCGCGAAGGACGGCGAGCACGTCCGCGTGCGGCTCTCGACGGGCCGGCCCGTGACGATGGACGACGTGCTTGTGCGCGTGAAGCCGAATTTCGCCCTGGCCATGCACATCGACTTCGACGAGGCGAACGCCTGCCTCGCGGACAAAGCGACGACCGGCGTGATCGTGAGGTAACGAAATGGATGAAAAAGAACTTGCCGAGCTGACCCGGCTCATCACCGAGCAGGTGATGGCCCGCATGGCGGCCGAAACGCCGGCAGAGAACACCGAGGGAAAAAAGAAGCTGCTCGTCGTCGGAAAGCCCGACGCGGTGCCGGAGACGCTCCGGTGCGGCGCGGCGCTGCTGGGTCTGGACGACTATGAAAAAAACCGCAACATCCTGCGCTACGACGCCGTCTGCGTCACAAAGCTGACGCTCAGCCAGCTCGCGGACGCGGCGCTGGGCAAGCCCGATTCTCCGGCGGCCTGCGCGCTCGTCTACGCGCTGCTGGAAAACGTGCCCGTCACGATGCTGGAATCGGCGCTGCCGCACAAAAAATACGCGGGCAGGCAGAGCGCGGCCCTGTACGAGCTGTACGAAACCTACGCGCGGAGCCTCCAGATCTTCGGCGTGAAGCTGCTGCGGCCGCAGGCCGCGCAGACGCAGACGCCCGCGAAGCCGCCGAAGTTCTGCCCGGCCCCGGTTCCGGCCCCGCAGACGCACGGCGCGCCGAATCCGGAGCGGGTCATCACCGAGGACATGGCGAGGAAGCTGGCGCCGAACGAGCCCGTGCACGTGCGGAAGGACGCCATCATCACCCCGGCCGCGCAGGACGCGCTCCGCGAGCGCGGCATCTGCGCCGTCCGCGACGAATGAGGAGACCGATATGGTGATTTGCAGAGTGGTCGGCCACGTCTGGGCGACCAAGAAGGAAGACAGCCTGAACGGCCTGAAGCTGATGGTCGTGCGGGAGACCGAGAACGGCGGCGCGAAGGCCCCCTTCTTTGTCGCGGCCGACGTCGTCGGCGCGGGCATCGGGGAAAAGGTGCTGGTCGTCTCGGGCAGCACGGCGCGCAAGGCGCTCGGCCGCGACGACATCCCGGTCGATATGGCGATCGTCGGCATCATCGACAGTCTGGAGATCAACGCGGACGCGAAGTAATCCGAAGGGAGGACGCGCATGGAGCTGGTTGAAAAAATCCGCCGGGCGGGCGTGGTCGGCTGCGGCGGCGCGGGCTTTCCGACGCACGCGAAGCTGAAGGGAAACATTGAATATTTCATCGTGAACGGCGCGGAGTGCGAGCCGCTTCTGTGGACAGACCGGTATCTCATGAGAAACCGCGCGCCCGAGCTTGTCGAAGCGGTCGCGGCGCTGGCCGCGGAGCTGTCGATCCCCAACGCCGTGATCGGTCTTAAAAAGACCTACGACCTTGAGATCGCCGCGCTGCAGGCCGCGATCGAGGCGCAGCACGCCCCCGTCCGCCTGCACCTGCTCGAGAGCTTCTATCCCGCCGGGGACGAGCAGACGCTCGTATACGAGGTGACGGGACGGGTCGTCCCGCCCGCGTCGATCCCCATTTCGGCGGGCTGCGTGGTGGACAACGCCGCCACGGTGCTGGCAATCGCCGACGCGATGCGCGGCGAGCCGCTGACGCACAAATATCTGACCGTGAACGGCCTCGCGGCGCATCCGACCGTGCTGCGCGTGCCGGTCGGCACGAGCTGGCGGCGCTGCCTGGAGCTGGCCGGCGGGCCGACGGAAAGCAAGTATTTTCTGGTATCGGGCGGACCGATGATGGGCAAGCTGTGCACGATGGCCGAGGCGGAAACCGCCGTCGTCACCAAGACCACCTCCGGCATCCTCGTGCTGCCGGAAAACGGCTGGCACGCGAACCAGTCGAGGCTCGCGGTCGAAACCATGCTGCACAGGGCCGCCTCCGCCTGCATCCAGTGCCGCAGCTGCACGGAGCTCTGCCCCCGGCACCTGCTCGGCCACCCGCTCGAGCCGCACCGCATCATGCGGAAGATGGCGATGGGCGGCGACATGGACGCGCTTGTGCAGGACCCGGTGATCCGCGCCGCGCAGCTGTGCTGCGAGTGCGGCATCTGCGAGACGGCCGCGTGTCCCATGGGCCTGCAGCCGAGAAAGATCAACGCGCTGCTCAAAAAGGAGCTGGCCGCGCGGAAGCTCCGCTGGGAGGGCCCGAAGGAGCCCTGCGAGCCGAGCCCCGAGCGGGAATACCGCAAGCTGCCGACGGCCCGCGCCGCCGCGAGCACGGGCGTGTACGAATTCTATCACCGCGAGGTGCGGGAGCTGATCGAGGACGAGCCGGACTGCGTGGAGCTGCCGCTGTCCATGCACATCGGCGCGCCGTCCAGACCCGTCGTCCGCGACGGCCAGACGGTGACCTGCGGCGAGCTCATCGCGGAAATTCCGGAAGGCGCGCTCGGCGCGAACCTCCACGCGAGCATCTCGGGCCGCGCGGAGCTGCTGGACGGGCGCATCCGGATCACAAAACAGTAAAGGGGGCGCAGACGATGGAGTCCATTGGTTTTCTCGAGCTGAACAGCATCGCCAAGGGCGTGGAGGCTGCCGACGCCATTCTCAAGGCGGCCCAGACGCGGCTCATCTTCGCGCGCGCCGGCTGCCCCGGCAAGTATTACATCCTCTTCTCCGGCGAGGTCGCCGCGGTGCAGTCGTCGCTGGACGCCGGCGCCGCCGTCGCCGGCAGCCACCGGGTGGACAGCTGCGTCATTCCCCGCGTCCACCCGCAGGTGATCGAGGCCATCAATCTTTCAAGCCTGCCCGAGACGATGCGGGCCGTCGGCGTGATGGAGTTCTTCTCCGTGACCGCCGCGATCTACGCGGCCGACGCGGCCGTGAAGGCGGCGGACGTCGCGCTCGTGGACGTGCGGCTCGGCACCGGCATCGGCGGCAAGTCCTTTGTAACGCTGACCGGCGAGGTCGCCGCGGTGACGGAGTCCGTCAAATGCGGCGTCGCGACGCCCAACGCCGAGGGCATGGTCGTCTCGTCCGTGGTGATCCCCAATCCGCACCCGGAGCTGCTGCAGAGCCTTTTGTAACCTCACAGGAAGATAACAAAAACCGGCCGCTTGTTTTAACATTGCTCTGCTAAGCTGGAGAACGGAGGGACGCGATGGCGGACGAACTGCATTTTGAAAACAAACAGCGCATCATTCAGGAATTCGTGCCCGGCAAGCAGGTCACCATGGCGCACCTGATCGCGAACCCGAATCCCGAGATCTACAAAAAACTCGGTGTCATCGGCGAGTGCCGGGGCGCAATCGGCATTCTGACCATCACGCCGAGCGAGGCGGCCATCATCGGCGCGGACGTGGCGACGAAGGCCGCGAACGTGGAGATCGTGTTCGTGGACCGCTTCAACGGCTCGCTCGTCATCAACGGCGACGTGGCCAGCGTCGAGGCCGCCATGAAGGACGTTCTGAACGTGCTCGAGAACCTGCTGCACTTCACGCCGACCGTCATCACCAAAACATGATCAAAATTCTCATGGTGGGCCATGTGGCGTGCGGCAAGACGACGCTTTGCCAGCGCCTCAACGGCCTGGAACAGACCTATAAAAAGACGCAGGCGCTCGAGGTAATCAACGGCACCATCGACACGCCGGGCGAATATCTGGAGCGGCGCTCGCTCATCCACGCGCTGATCGTCACCTCGGCCGAGACCGACCTCGTGCTGTTTCTGCAGGACGCGACCTCGGAGCGGTTCATGTACGCGCCGGGCGGGGCCGGGATGTTCCCGGTGCCGGTCGCGGGCGTCGTCAGCAAGATCGACGGCGCCACCGGCGAGCAGCGGAAAAACGCGCGGGAGCTGCTGGAGCTGACCGGCGCGCGGCCGATCTTCGAGGTCAGCGCCGTGACCGGCGAGGGCGTGGACGCCCTGCTGGAATTTCTGGAAACGCCCGTCAACAGGACAGAAAGGGAACAAAGCCAATGATGAATCACTATTCCATGACCCAGTTCGCCGCCTCCGTGGCGGAGGCGTTCGGCACGGAGGCCCCGAAAAACGCCGGACCCGCGATTCCGGCGGTCGGCGCGATGGCAAAAGACGCCTTCGGCGGACCGGCCGACCGGCTGCTCATCTACAACCCCGACTGCCTCGGCCTCTGGTTCTGGCAGAAGTACACCGACCGCTATCTGCCCGTCATGGTGAACACCCGCCTCACCGTGCCCATCGCGACGGTCATGCCCGCCGTGACGCCCGTCTGCTTCGGCACGATGTACACCGGCGCGATGCCCGCCGTGCACGGCATCGAATCCTACTGCAAGCCTGTCATCAAGATTGACTCCCTGTTCGACTCCATGGCGCGCAGCGGCAAAAAGGTCGCGCTCGTCGCGGTGAAGGACTCCAGCATGGCGAAGATCTTCCTGAACCGCGCCATCGACTACATGATCGAGCCGGACGACGCCGCCTGCGTCGAACGCGGACTCGAGCTTGTGAAGCAGGACCGGCACGACGCCGTGATCGTCTACAACCAGGACTACGACGACTGCATCCACGACTACACGCCCGAGGACCCCAAGGCCCTGGACGCCGCGTGGCGGCACATCCGCGACTTCGGCAGGCTGGCCGACGCCGTGCGCGAGGACTGGAAGCAACACGACACGCTGCTCGTCTGGGCGCCCGACCACGGCAACCACCTCGACTGGGACGGCCACGGCAACCACGGCGAGTTCCGCGAGGAGGACATCAACACGGTGCATTTCTTCGGCGCGTTCCCGAAACAGAAGTAACCTCCGCGAACCCGACACGGAGCTTACGATAAAACCGGGCTGTCCGGCCGGTTCCCACCCGGACAAAATATTTTAAGGAGAGTAGACAAATGAAAAAACTGATTGCCCTTCTGCTGGTGCTCGTGATGTTTGCCAGCCTTGCCGCCTGCAGCAAGACCTCGAGCACCTCTTCGGCCGCCGGCTCCGCCGCTGCGTCCGGCAAAATCCAGGACACCCTGACCATCGGCACGGCCCAGGACATCAACAGCCTGGATCTGCAGACCCAGAACGACCAGATCAACAACAACTGCCTCGCGCTGACCCACGAATGCCTCATCAAGCTGACGAACGACGCGGCCGAGACCGGCACCGTCTATGTCGCGCAGCTGGCCAAGACCTGGGAGTGGGAGGACGACACGACTCTCGTATTCCACCTCTATGACGGCATCAAGTTCAGCGACGGCAACCCCTGCACCGCCGACGACTGCGTATTCACCTACGAAATGGCGATCGATCCCAACAGCGCGCTGGCAAGCGAGCTGAGCCTCATCAAGAGCGTCGAGGCCAGAGACGACACCACCTTCGTCATCCACACCTCCAGCTACTCCAACGACCTGCTCGCCTCCATCGCCAGCAAGCCGCTCGGCATCCAGTCCCGCAAGGCCTATGACTCCAAGCAGGAGAAGCCGTACCTGATCGGCACCGGCCCGTACAAGCTCGAGGAGTGGTCCGAGGGCCAGTACGTCAAGTTCATCAAGGTTGACAGCTACTGGGGCGAGAACCCCGGCGTTGCCAAGGAAATCATCTTCAAGCCGATCCTGGAGGCCTCTTCCCGCGTCATCGCCCTGCAGAACGGCGAAATCGACGTCTGCATCGATCCTCCCACCACCGAGCTGAGCTTCCTCGAAGCGGACAAGAACATCACCGTTCTCGAGAAGGACGGCACCCGCCTGTTCTACCTCGGCTTCAACTGCGCCAAGGCCCCGTTTGACAACAAGACCCTGCGCCAGGCCGTCGCCTGCGCCATCGACAAGGACGCCATCGTCAAGATCGTGCTGAGCGGCAAGGGCAAGACCCAGAACACCGTCGTCAACCGCGGCGTGTGGTCGTTCTATGACGAGGCCGATCTCGGCGCCTACACCTACGACGTGGAGAAGGCCAAGTCCCTGCTGGCCGAGGCCGGCTACAAGGCTGGCGATCTGACCGTGGACCTCTACGCCGCCACCGACTCCCCCTACAAGGACATCGCCCCGATCATCCAGGCTGACCTGGCTGTCATCGGCATCAACGTCAACATCGTCTCCCTCGACCAGGCCACGCTGAAGTCTGAATGCCAGGCCGGCAGCCAGCAGCTGTTCCTGTGGAGATGGAACGTCATCGACCGTCTGAGCGAAGTCTTCTCCGACCTCTACACCACCGGCTCCGCCTCCAACTACCATCACTTCAGCGACACCTACGTCGACGACATGGCCGCCAAGATCACGGCTGAAAAGGACCAGGACACCCGTCTGAAGGAGTCCGTCGAGCTGCAGAAGTACCTGGCCGACGCCACCCCCCAGATCCCGCTGTATGTCGCGAACCTCGTCATCGCCTATAAGAAGGGCCTGACCGGCACCTACCTCTTCGGCGGCGGCAACCACGACTGGTCGCATGCCTACGTCGATCTGAGCGCGTCCTGATCGGCAGACAAAACCTGAGAAAACCCGGCCGGCATGCCGCGAATTGCCCCGAAGCCCGTCCGCGGGCGGCGAAAGCCGCCCCGCGGACGGACGGAACGGCTCGCGGCATGCCTCCGCGTAAGATTCCGGCAGACTGAAGACCGTTGATTCCATCGGAGGGCAGAGCCAGCGCGCTGTCCTCCGATGGAACCAACGGCAGCCAAAGATTGGAGAGTATGGAATGATTCGATATATTCTCAAGAGACTTCTTTTGATGATCCCCACCATTCTTCTGACGTCTCTTTTGATTTTCTGGGCGATGGATCTGACGGGCGGCGACCCCGTTCAGACGATTCTGCCGGAAAACGCCACCGTGGAGCAGCAGGAAGCGCTCCGCGAGTCCATGGGACTCAACCGCCCGTTTTTTATACGGTACTTTGACTACATGCTCGGCATCGTGACGGGCGACATGGGTACGTCCTATGTGACGAAGCTCGACGTGTTCGACACGTTCATGCACCGTCTGCCGATGACCCTCGCGCTCGGCGGGACCGCCCTGCTCATTTCGGTGATTATTTCGATTCCTTTGGGAATCTGGACGGCGCTGAACCAAAACACCTGGAAGGACACGCTCGGCATGGTGCTGGCGCTGTTCGGCGTTTCGATGCCGAACTTCTGGCTGGGCCTCATGCTGATGCTGCTGTTCTCCCTGCAGCTGCACTGGCTGCCGTCCGGCGGCTCCGGAGGAATCCAGTACCTCGTCCTGCCCGCCATGACCGTCGGCCTCGGGCTGGCGGCGCTGATCACGAGAACAACGCGGTCCGCCATGCTGGACGTGATCCGGCAGGACTACATCACGACCGCCAAGGCCAAGGGCGCCTCGCACCACCGCGTGATCTACACGCACGCGCTGCGCAACGCGATGATCCCGATCGTCACGGCCGTCGGCATGCAGTTCAGCCTTGTCATGACCGGCTCCGCGCTGGCCGAGACCGTGTTCTCCTGGCCGGGCATCGGCCTTCTCATCGTCAACTCCATCTCCAAGCGCGACACGCCGATGGTCACGGGCTCCATCATCCTGTGCTGTATCCTCATGGCCCTGATCAACCTCCTGACCGACATTATCTACGCCTATTGTGATCCGCGGATCAAGGCCCAGTATTCCTCGAAGGGGTGAGCGATATGGAAAATAAGATGGAAAATTCGCATGAAATAACCTCCGCGGAGCTCAAGCAGGCAAAGGGACGCTCGCTGGCGCAGGAGACCTGGCGCCGCATGCTCAAGAACAAGGGCGCGGTCATCGGCATGATCTTCATGATCCTGCTGATCATCGTGGCGCTCCTCGCGGAATTTATCTACAACTACGACACCGACATCGTCGCCCAGAGCGCGAGCAGCAGCTTCAGCGCGCCCAGCGCGGCCCACATCTTCGGCACCGACCAGTTCGGCCGCGACATCTTCGCCCGCGTGCTCTACGGCGCGCGCTACTCCCTGCTCATCGGCTGCGGCAGCGTCGCGTTCGGCCTGCTCGTCGGCCTGCTCCTCGGCTCGCTCGCGGGCTTCTACGGCGGCTTCATCGACAACCTCGTCATGCGGGCGAACGACATCCTCTACGCGATCCCGAACATTCTGATCGCGGTCGTCATCGTCTCCCTGCTCGGCACGACGCCCCTGTCGCTGCTGCTGGCCCTGTCCATCAGCGCGGCCTCGTCGTTCGCGCGGATCGCGCGCGCGGCCGTCATGCAGATCCGGGGCCAGGAGTATATCGAGTCCGCCTACGCCATGGGCCTGCCGACCTGGAAGGTCATCCTGCGGCACATCATCCCGAACTGCCTGTCGCCGATCATCGTGCAGGTGACGCTGGCCATCGGCAGCAACATCATCGCGGCGTCCTCTCTGAGCTTCCTGGGCGTCGGCGTCGCACCTCCGATGCCGGAATGGGGCGCGATGCTCTCGGACAGCCGTCAGTACATCCGCTCGGCACCTTGGATGTGCATTTTCCCGGGCCTTGCCATCGTCGTCACCGTGCTCGCCCTCAACCTGATGGGCGACGGTCTGCGCGACGCGCTCGACCCGAAGCTGAAGAAATAAGGGGGAGCCGAAATGAGTGACAATATTCTGGAAATCAAGGACCTGGTCGTCCACTACGAGACGGACGACGGCTGCGTCAACGCGGTCAATGGACTGAGCTTTTCCATCGGACGCAAAAAGACGCTCGGCCTCGTCGGCGAAACCGGCGCGGGCAAGACCACAACGGCGCTCTCCATTCTGAACCTCGTGCCCGACCCCCCCGGAAAGATCAAGAGCGGCTCCATCCTGCTCGACGGCAGGGACGTGCTGCAGATGACGGACAAGGAGCTCGAAGAGATGCGCGGCAACGACGTCGCCATGATCTTCCAGGACCCCATGACCGCCCTGAACCCCGTCATGACCGTCGGCGACCAGATCGCCGAGAGCATCGAGCTGCACCAGCACGTCTCATCCAAGGAGGCGTTCGAGAAGGCCAAGGAGATGCTCAAGATGGTCGGTATCGCCGAGAGCCGCGCCTACGACTATCCGCACCAGTTCTCCGGCGGCATGCGCCAGCGCGTGGTCATCGCCATCGCCCTGACCTGCAAGCCGAAGCTGCTTCTGTCCGACGAGCCGACCACCGCGCTCGACGTGACGATCCAGGCGCAGGTGCTCGAGCTCATGAAGGAGCTCATCCGCAGCCAGCAGATGTCCATGCTGCTCATCACGCACGACCTCGGCGTCGTGGCGGAGACGTGCGACGACGTGGCCGTCATGTATGCCGGCAAGATCGTGGAGATCGGCACGGCGGACGAGGTGTTCAACCACACGCTCCATCCGTACACCGAGGGCCTGTTCAACTCGCTGCCGAACCTGCGCGAGCGCGGCGAGGAGCTCATCCCCATCAAGGGCCTGATGCCCGACCCCATGAACCTGCCGGAGGGCTGCGCGTTCGCGCCCCGCTGCCCGTACGCCACGGAGGCGTGCGAAAAGACGCAGCCGGAGCTCACCCTGATGGGCGGTACGCACTGCGTCGCCTGCCTGGCGTACCGCGACGCCCAATTCTCACTGAGGAGGAACCACAATGGCTGAAAATGAAAAGAAAATCCTGCTGGAAGTGGATCACCTCACCAAATATTTCAACACGCCCAAGGGCCTGCTGCACGCCGTGGACGGCGTGAGCTTCCAGATCGAACAGGGCAAGACGCTCGGCATTGTCGGCGAATCCGGCTGCGGCAAGTCCACCACGGGCCGCGCGATTTTGAAGCTGATCGAGCCGACCTCCGGCAAGATCATCTTCGACGGCAAGGACATCACGAAGTACAGCCGCTCGAAAATGCGCCGCCTGCGCACGGAAATGACCATCATCTTCCAGGACCCGTTCTCGTCGCTCGACCCGCGCCAGAGCGTCATGCAGCTCATCAGCGAGCCGATCCGCGAGCACCGGCTCATCAAGGGAAGCGAAGAGATCGAAAAGCGGACGCTCGAGCTCATGGACACGGTCGGCCTGGCCCGGCGGTTCGTGAACTCCTACCCGCACGAGCTCGACGGCGGCCGCCGCCAGAGAATCGGCATCGCCCGCGCGCTCGCGGTCAATCCGAAGCTGATTATCTGCGACGAGCCGGTCTCCGCGCTCGACGTGTCGATCCAGGCGCAGATTCTGAACCTTTTAAAGCAGCTCCAGAAGGACATCGGCCTGACCTATGTGTTCATCACGCACGATCTGTCGGTCGTCAAGTATTTCTCCGACGACATCGCGGTCATGTACCTCGGCCAGATGGTCGAAAAGGCCAATTCGGACGAGCTGTTCCGCGAGCCGCTGCATCCTTACACCAAGGCGCTGCTCTCGGCCATCCCGCTGCCCATCGTCGGCAAGGAGAAGCCGGAGCGCCAGCTCATCCGCGGCGAGATCACGTCTCCCGTCAACCTGCCGGACCAGTGCCGGTTCATGAAGCGCTGCGACGTGTGCCAGGCGTGCTGCGAGACGGGCAAGAACCCCGAGCTGCGCGAGGTGCGGCCCGGCCACTTCGTCGCCTGCCACTGCGTCGAGTAAAACCAGCCGGCGCTCTGCTGCGATTCAAAACGGGCGCTCCCCCCGGCACGCCGGGCGGGGGCGTCCGTCCCGAACGCCGGCACGGCGCGGCGGAAAGGGAGGCATCCGTATGAGCAAGGTCTTTGCGCACCGCGGGTTCAGCGGCCGGTATCCGGAGAACACGATGCTCTCGTTTCAAAAGGCGGCGGAGCTCGGCGTGGACGGCATCGAGCTGGATGTGCACCTGACCAAAGACGGCGAGCTGGCCGTCATCCACGACGAGAGCGTGAACCGCACCTGTCCGGGCGCTGCCGGCAAAATCAAGGATCTGACCCTCGCCGAGCTGCGGCAGCTCGACGCCTCGTACCTCTATACGGGGCAGTTCGGCGTCAACCGCATCCCCACGCTGCGGGAGTATTTTGACTTCGTCAAAGACCTCCCGCTCGTCACGAACATCGAGCTGAAGACCAACATCTACGCCTACGAGGGCATCGAGCAGAAGACGGCCGCGCTCATCCGGGCATACCGCCTGGAGGACCGCGTCATCATCTCGAGCTTCAACCATTACAGCGTGCTGCGCATGCAGGCGCTCGCGCCGGAGCTCAAATACGGGCTGCTCAGCGAGAGCTGGCTGGTGGAAGCGGGCGCATACTGCCGCCGGCTCGGCGTGCAGTGCTATCACCCGCTGCGCGGCAATCTGATACCGGAGCTCGTGAAGGACCTGAAGGATCACGGGCTTGAAATCAACACCTTTACCGTCAACGAGGAGGAAGAGGTCCGCCGCTTCTACAGCCTCGGCATCGACGGCATCATCGGCAACTATCCGGACATGACGAAGCGCGTCCTGGCCGAATGCAGACAGCAGAAAGGATGAGCAATTCTCCGTATGTTATTTCTGATGACCTTTCAAAGCACCTCGCAGCTGTTTACGGGCGGCATGCCGATCACCGGCCTGTCCGCAATCGACGTACTGGCGAGGATCGCCGCGGCGCTGATCGCCGGCCTGGCGGTCGGCATCGAGCGCGAGATGAGCAAGCATCCGGCCGGCCTGCGCACCAACATGCTGGTGTCGCTCGGCGCGTGCATCGTGATGATCACCGCGGAGAGTATCTTTAACCGCTACAACAACTTCAGCACCATGGACCCCTCGCGTCTCGGCGCGCAGGTCATCAGCGGCGTGGGCTTCCTCGGCGCCGGCACGATCATGCAGAAGGGCGTCTCGGTGCAGGGCCTCACAACGGCGGCCAGCCTGTGGGCCGTGGCCTGCCTGGGCCTCGCAGCCGGCAACGGCGACTATTTTATCGTCTTCGTGGGCACAATCTCCATGGTGCTGATCCTCTCCATCCTTGAGAACGTGCAGAAGCGGCTCTTCAACCACCAGGACATCCGCACGACGCTGCGCTTCCACACAAGCGACCTGGGGGCGTCCGTCCGCTACATCAACACCCTCGCGCAGTCGTATAAATTCTCGGTGGACGACATCGAGTTCGAGAACCAGAGCGACGGGATCTCGGCGCGCATGAAGCTGAAATTCATCGGCAACCGCGCGCGCGACAACCTCAACACCGTCCTGGCCGATCTGCTCGCGGAAAGGACCATCGAGCAGATGGAATTCAAGGAAGCCGAGGAGACCTGAGTCCCGCAAAAGAACAGGCATCGGGCGCGCATAAACGCGCGCAGAAAAAATCTGTCATTCTGAGGCCGCCGGGCCGAGGAAGCTTGCCGCACGGGAAAATCCCGCGGAAAGCTCCGTCGCCGGCGCTCAGGATGACAGATTTTTGACGCTGTGGGGGATGTCTCGCAGCCGTTTGCCTTTTATTTGGCGGGCTGCTGGCCCTCGGTTTTCCACTTTCGGCAGCGCCTTGACAGGCGCCGCTTCTTGTCGAGGCCGGTGATGACGAAGATCAGAATGACGGCTGCGACGGCGGCGAGGGTCAGAATGAGATAGGAGGTCGTGTTGCTGCCGGAGGTCTTGACCTGCAGCCACAGATCGTTCATTTCCTGCGTGGCCTCGACCGAAAGATTGCTGAAGCTCTCGCTTCTGGCGAGCGTTTCCTGGTCGGGATAGGCGATGGGACTCGAGGTGACCTCGGCGCTCATATACTGCTTGGCCTCGGTCTCGGGCGTCGAATAGCCGAGGTATTCGAGGTTCTGGCCGGAGATCTCGGGCTTGCAGAGGAAGTTGATGAACGCCTCCGCGCCCGCCTTGTTCTGGCAGCCCTTCGGGATGCAGAGAGCGTCGATGAAGATGTTGAAGCCCTCCTTGGGGAAGCTGAAGGCGAGATCGGGGTTTTCCTCGGCCATGGTCAGGTAGTCGCCCGCGTAGTAGGGGGCCACCCACGCCTCGGCCCGCTCCATCTTGTCGAAGATCTGGTCCATGACGTAGCCCTGCAGCAGGCTCTTCTGCGTGGAGAGCAGATCGGAACAGGCGCGCAGCTCGCTCGAGTCCTCGGTGTTGAGGCTGTAGCCCAGCATGGACTCCGCGATCGCGAACGAGTCGCGGCAGTTGTCGAAGATCAGCATTTTGCCCGCGTAGTTGGCGTTCCAGAGGCACGACCAGCTTGCCGCGTCGCTGGCGGAGACATATTTCGTGTTGTAGATGAGGCCGACGGTGCCCCAGGTGTAGGGGACGGAGTATTCGTTCTGCGGGTCGTAGGTCTGATTTTTGAACGCCTCGTCGATATACTTGTAGTTGGGGATGTTGCCGAAGTCCAGCTTTTCGAGCATGTCCTCTTCCTTGAGCTTGCTGATCATATAGTCGGAGGGGATGATGACGTCGAACGTGGTGCCGCCGGTCTTCAGCTTGGTATAGAGACTTTCGTTGCTGTCGTAGGTGAGGTAGTTGACCTTGATGCCGGTCTCCTTGGTGAACTCGGCCAGCACGTCTATGGTGCCGTCGGTGCCGTCGTCAATGTACTGGCCCCAGTTGTAGACGGTGATCTCGCCCCCGGCGGCCTGCGCGCGGGCGGGGAGGACCGCCGCGGTCAGAAACGCGGCGAGCAGGAGCGCGAGGATTCTCTTTTTCACCGTGCCCGCGCCTCCCTCCGGCCCGGACGGAGCCGGGCTTCCTTTTCGCCGCGGCCCTGCAGGAAGTTCATGAGCACCATGAGCGCCAGGATGACCGCGAACATGAGGGTGAACAGCGCGTAGATCTTCGGCTGGATGGGCTTTTTCGTATAGTTGTAGATCTCCACAGGCAGGGTGATGAAGCTCGAGCCGGTCACGAAATAGGAGATGACAAAGTCGTCCAGGCTCATCGTAAAGGCCATCAGCGCGCCCGAGAGGATGCCGGGCATGATCTCGTGGATGACGACCTTCATAAACGCCTGATACGGCGTGCAGCCGAGGTCGAGCGCGGCCTCCTCGAGGTCGGGGTCCATCTGCTGCAGCTTCGGCATGACGTTCAGGATGACGTAGGGGAAGTCGAACGTGATGTGCGCGATCAGCAGCGTCCAGAAGCCGAGCACCGACTGCGTGCGCAGCAGCGTGCCCGTGAACGCAAACAGCAGCGCCAGCGCGACGCCGGTCACGATGTCGGGGTTCGTCATGGGGATGTCGGTGAGCGTCATGACGGCCCGGCGCATCCGGCCCTTCATGCTGTGGATGCCCACGGCGGCCATCGTGCCGAACACGGTGGAGATGAGGCTTGCGAGCACCGCGATGATGACGGAGTTGCGCAGCAGCGTCAGCAGCGCGTCGTCGCGGAACAGATTGCCGTACTGCGAGAAGGTGAAGCTCTTGAACGTCGCCACGTCGGTGCCGGAGTTGAACGACGCGACGCCCAGCACGAGCATCGGGATATACAGGAAGATGAAGACCAGAACGGTCATGGTTTTGTTGAAGCGTCTCATACCGTCACCATCCCGTCTTCACTGTCGCTCTCGCCGAAGTGGTTCATGATGCTCACGCAGAGGAAGATGAGAACCATCAGCACGAGAGACATGGCGGCGCCCAGATTGGGGTTGTAGGCGGTTTTGAACTGCGACTCGATCACGTCGCCGATGAGCGTGGTGCCGGTCCCGCCGAGCTTCTGCGAGATGTAGAAGGTGGACACGGCCGGGACGAAGACCATCGTGACGCCCGAGAGGATGCCGGGCGCGGACAGGGGAAGGATGACCTTCGTGAACACCTTGCCGGGCCGGCAGCCGAGATCGGCCGCGGCCTCCACCAGGCGGGGATCGATTTTCATGATGACCGTATACAAAGGCAGGATCATGTACGGCAGGTAGTTGTACACCATGCCGAGGATGACCGCGCCGTTCGTGCGGATGAGGGGCAGGGGACCGATGCCGAACACGCCGAAGAAGCTGTTGAGAATGCCGGTGTCCTCCAGGATGGCGACCCAGGCGAGCGTGCGCAGCAGGAAGCTCATGCACATGGGGAGCATGATGAGCAGCTCCAGCAGCCGCTGCTTTCTCGGCGGGCAGAGGGCGATGTAGTACGCCACGGGGTAGCCGATCAGAAGGCAGATGACGGAGGCGAAAAACGACAGCCAGATCGAGCGCAGGAAGATCGGCAGATACGCGCCCATGTTCGAGAGATTGGAAAACGTGAACTGCCCCGTGATGGAGTCGGTGAACGCGTAGTAGAACACGATGCCGAGCGGAACGAGGATGAAAAGGATCATCCAGACGATGTAGGGACTGGCCAGCAGCTTATTCTTCATCCTCAGCATCCTCCGAAACCTCCGCGATTTCGTCGTACTCGGCGCTGTAGGAGCTGTAATCGCCGTAGAGTCCGGAATATTCGCTCTTGTGCATGATGTGGATGCCGTCCGGCTCGATGCGGATGCCGATGTGGGAATCGACGGGGCAGTAGTCGGTCGTCTGGATGAGCCACTTGAAGCCCTTGAAGTCCACGATCGTGTCGTAGTGGACGCCCTTGAAGGTGACGCCCGTCACGACGCCCGTGAGCTGGCCCTGCTCGAGGGGCACGATGTCCACGTCCTCGGGGCGGATGACGACGTCCACGGGCTCGTTCTTCTGGAAGCCCTTGTCCACGCACTCGAACACGTGGCCGACGAATTTCACCTTGAAATCGTCGAGCATCACGCCGTCGAGAATGTTGGATTCACCGATGAAGTCCGCCACGAAGGCGTTCTTCGGCTCGTTGTAGATGTCCTCGGGCGTGCCGATCTGCTGGATTTTGCCCTTGTTCATGACGACGATCGTGTCGGACATGGTCAGGGCCTCCTCCTGGTCGTGCGTGACGTAGATGAAGGTGATGCCCATTTGCTGCTGGATGCGCTTGAGCTCGTTCTGCATGTCCTTGCGCAGGCGCAGGTCGAGCGCGCCGAGCGGCTCGTCGAGCAGCAGCACCTGCGGCCGGTTCACGAGCGCGCGCGCGATGGCCACGCGCTGCTGCTGGCCGCCGGACAGGGCCGTGATCTTCCGGTTCTCAAAGCCGCGCAGGCTCACGATCTCGAGCATGTCGGTCACGCGGTCGTCGATCTCCTTCTCCGGCAGCTTCGCGATGCGCAGGCCGAAGGCGATATTATCGTAAACGTCAAGATGCGGAAACAGCGCGTACCGCTGGAAAACCGTGTTGATCTTCCGCTGGTACGACGGTACGTCGTTGATCTTATTCCCGTTAAATAAAACGCTGCCGGACGTGGGCGTTAAAAACCCGCCGATGATGCGCAGCGTCGTGGTCTTGCCGCAGCCGCTGGGCCCCAGCAGCGTCAGGAATTCCTGATCGTTGATGTAAAGGTTGATGTTGTCGAGCACGGTCTCGCCGTCCTCGAAGGTCATGGTCAGATCCGTCAAGCGGATGAGCTCTTTGGACATGTATCCTCCCCCGTTTCTCTCTATTCCGATTATTTCATTGCGCACACAAGGCAGGGGGGAATGGCCCCCCTGCCCCGGATACTGATTGCAATATATATGGTATGACCCCCTTTGTCAATAATAAAAACCAAAATAATCGCTTAAATTTTCGCAGGGAGGGGCCGGGGGCGAAAAAGCCCGCCGGCGCAGGGCCGGCGGGGCGTTTACGGAAAGTATTCCCGCACGAAATCCACATCGGGAACCTCGAATTTTTTTCCATTTAAATAGGACAGGCTCCCGGCGTCCGAGGTGAAGGCGAAGCGGAGGGAATAGGAATAGAGCGCCTGGTATTTGCGCTCGTATTGCTTGTCGAGCTTTCCGTATTTCCCGTCGCCGAGCAGAGGCCAGCCGGCGGCGGCCATCTGCGCGCGGATCTGGTGCGTCCGGCCCGTCAGCAGCTCGCACTCGACGAGCGACAGCCCGTCTCTGCTTTTGAGCGTCTTGTAGCGCGTGACGGCGGTTTTGGAGCCGGGCTGGGACTTGTCGGACACGTAGACGCGGTTTTGCGCGGCGTCTTTAAAGAGCTGGTTTTTGAGCGTGCCCTCGGGCGGTCTGGGCGTGCCGCGGACGATGCAGAGGTATTTTTTCTCGATCTCGCGGTTTTTGATCTTCTCGTTGAGGATGCGCAGGGCCTCGGCGTTCTTGGCTGCGATCACGATGCCGCCGGTGTTGCGGTCGATGCGGTTGCACAGGGCGGGCGCGAAGGAATGCTCCTCGCGCGGCCGCCACTCCCGCTTGGCGTAGAGATACGCCTGGATGTGGTCGATGAGCGTCTTGCCGTACTCGGCGCCCTCGTGCGGATGGACGGCCACGCCCGGCTTCTTGTCCACCAGCAGCAGGTTTTCGTCCTCGTAGAGGATGTGCAGCTTCGGCGCCGCGACGGTCAGATAGGCGTTCTCCGGCTTCGGGGCGTCGAAGAATTCGTCGTTGATATAGAGCTGGACGATGTCGCCCGCTTCCAGCCGGGCGTCGCGCTCGGCGCGCGCGCCGTTTCGTTTGATCCGCTTGAGGCGGATGTATTTCTGCAGCAGCGAGGCGGGCAGCAGCGGCACGGACTTGGCCAGAAACCGGTCGAGCCGCTGCCCCGCGTCGTTCGCGCCGACGGTCAGTTCTTTCATAGCGCTTCCTCCGGGTGATGGACTGGATCTATCTTATCACGCCGGCAGCCGGGTGTAAAGCAGCGTGAAAACGCAATTTTTTCAAGGTTTTTCCGAAAATAGTATTTGACTTCCGCGGGCGTATTCAGTATAATATCCCTTGCATGATTATGGAACGGAGGCTTCTATGCTGCTAGGATTGTCCCGGATCATCGACTGCCCGGGCGGCGTGGTTCCCTTCGAGCTGGAGCTGGATCTGAGCGGGCTTGTGTTCGGCGCGTGCCGGCCGGTGACCGAGCCGGTGGCCGCGAAGGGCGAGGTCCGCAACGAAGCCGGCGTGCTCGAGCTCTCCGGTACCGTATCGACCACGCTGCACGCGGTGTGCGACCGCTGCGCCGTCCCGTTTATCCGGGCGGTGCGCTACCCCCTGCGCGCGATCCTGACGGCCGACTCCGACGGCGGCGACCCGGAAGACCCCTGGGTGTTCCCGCTGACCGACGACAGCGCCGATCTGGATGAGATCGTCACGACGTGTTTCGTCCTGAACATGGACAGCAAGTTCCTGTGCAGCGAAAGCTGCAAGGGGCTGTGTTACCGGTGCGGGGCAAACCTGAATGAAGGCCCCTGCGCATGCAAACCCGAGCCCGACCCGCGCTTCGCGGCGCTCGGAAAGCTGCTCGAAAAATCGTAGATAATATGCCGGTTCCGGCATGGAAGCCAAGGAGGTGTACCAAATGGCAGTACCCAAGTGTAAAGTATCCAGAGCAAGAAGAGACAAGAGACGCAGCTCCCACTGGAAGCTCGCGATCCCCGGCGTCGTCGCCTGCCCCAAGTGCGGCGAGCCCCGTCTGCCCCACAGAGCCTGCAAGGCCTGCGGCTATTACAATGGCCGTGAAGTGATTGCGGTAGAAGCGGCAAAGTAATTTTCGCACGATACGAGGAGGGGCTGCCGCAAAATGCGCTGCATTTTGCAGCAGCCCCTCAAACCCCGTAAAAATCCGAAGATTTTTACGGGGTTTGTCGCCCGCGGGCGATCGGACGGGCGGCGGGGCGTCAGACAGCCCGCTGCATCCGCTCCCGCCGGGACGACGCCCGTTCATCCGCATTGCAGCAAACCCAGGTCGTGTCATTCGGAGGCCGAAGGCCGAAGAATCTTTTCCGCGCGGGCGTCCTTGTGGAAAGATCCTTCGACACGCCCGGAATGACACGTTTTTCTTTTCCAATCCGATGACAAAGGAGGCAATGTTATGGGAAAACCGATTGTGGCCATTGTCGGCCGCCCGAATGTGGGCAAATCGCTGCTTTTCAACAAGCTCACCGGCCGCCGCATGGCGATCGTCGAGGACACGCCGGGCGTCACGCGCGACCGGATCTACGGCGACTGCGACTGGAGCGGCCGTGAATTCCTGCTCGTGGACACGGGCGGCATCGAGCCGGGCACGGACGATGAGATCCTCAAATTCATGCGCCGCCAGGCGGAAATCGCCATCGAGACGGCCACCGTCGTCGTGATGGTGGTGGACGTGACGGTGGGCCTGACCGCCGCCGACGCGGAGGTCGCGTCCATTCTCAAAAAATCGAAAAAGCCCGTCGTGCTGGCCGTCAACAAGTGCGACCAGACCGGCGGCGTGAACCCGGAATCGTATGAATTCTACGCGCTGGGCCTCGGCGACCCCATCGAGGTCTCCGCCGTCCACGGCCACGGCACCGGCGACCTGCTCGACGCCTGCATCGCGTATTTCCCGCCGGAGGGCGAGCAGGAGGAGGACCCGGACGTCATCAAGGTCGCCATCATCGGCAAGCCGAACGTCGGCAAGTCGAGCCTGCTCAACCGGATTCTGGGCGAGGAGCGCGCGATTGTCTCCGACGTGGCCGGCACGACGCGCGACGCGATCGACAGCTATTATGAAAACGAATCGGGCAAGTTTCTGTTCATCGACACCGCCGGTATGCGCCGCAAGTCCAAGGTGGACGACGCCGTGGAGCGCTACAGCAACCTGCGGGCGGTTTCCGCCATCGAGCGGGCCGACGTGTGCCTCATCCTGCTCGACGCCGCCGACGGCGTGACCGACCAGGACACCAAGATCGCCGGTCTGGCCCACGAGGCGGGCAAGGCGTGCATCATCGTCGTCAACAAGTGGGACGCGGTCGAGAAGGACACGAACACGATGGACAAAATGACCGAGGACATCCGCCGCGATCTCAGCTATATGACCTACGCGCCGGTCGTGTTCATCTCCGCCCTGACAGGCCAGCGGGTGGACAGGCTCTTCGACCAGATCGTCGCGGTGTCCAACCAGAATTCCATGCGCATCACGACCGGCATGCTCAACAACATCCTCGAGGACGCCACCGCGCGCGTCCAGCCGCCCACGGACAAGGGCAGGCGGCTCAAGATCTACTATATGACCCAGGTGGGCGTCAAGCCGCCGCATTTCGTGATCTTCTGCAACGACGCGCGGCTGTTCCACTTCTCCTACCAGCGGTATCTGGAAAACCAGATCCGCTCCGTCTTCGGCCTGACGGGCACCCCCATCCAGATCACCATCCGACAGAAGGGCGACAAGGAAGACGTGTAGTCCGGATGCATGAGCGCCGCCATTCTCCGGCCCGTGCCGGGGGATGGCGGCGATTTTTCGAAATAAAAAAAGCAAGCCGAAACCGGCTTGCTTTTTGTTTGCGTAAGGCTCAGATTGCCCGCTCGACCTTGTTGGAGCGGAGGCATCTTGTACAGACGTACACATGGCACGGAGTACCGTCAACGATCGCTTTCACGCGCTTGACGTTGGGCTTCCATGCACGGTTGGCCCGTCTATGGGAATGGGAGACCTTGATTCCAAACGTGACGCCCTTGCCGCAGATATCGCATTTTGCCATCAGCTGCACCTCCTTGCCATTGGAAAATCAAAACCCAGGCGCCGCAAAGCGCCGACTGATATAATATCAGATGCAGACGCAAATTGCAAGCAGAATTTCCGCGGAAAGGAAAAAATCTTGCCGAAGGATCGTGAGATGCTAAAAAATATTTTTTAGATATTCGACAATCACGAAAATTCGGGATATTTCACGTATTTTTCTAAAAATTATTTGTGTTTGTTGGCAAGGCGTGCTACCATGAAGGCGATAACACGGCGGCTGCGGCCGGCCGGAAGGGAGCGCGCCCGCTATGAACAAAACGAAACGCGACCAGAGCGCACTGTTTGCCTGGAAGGGGACGCCCCCGCTGGGAGCGGCCGTTTCGCTGTCCCTGGAGCATCTGGTCGCCATGATTATCGGCTGCGTGACGCCCGCAATCATCATCGCCAACACGGTGGGCCTGGCGCAGGACCAGCGCATCATGCTGATCCAGGCGTCCTTGGTCATGTCCGCCATTTCGACGCTTCTGCAGCTCTATCCCCTCGGGAAGCATTTCGGCTCCGGGCTGCCTGTTATCCTGGGCGTCAGCTTCGCGTACCTGCCGAGCATGCAGGTCATCGCCGCCGAGGGCGGCGGCATCGCCGCGATCACGGGCGCGATGCTCGTCGGCGGCGCGGTCGCGGTCGTGGTGGGCATCTTCGTCAAGCCCATCCGCAAGGCGTTTCCTCCGATCATTACGGGCACCGTCGTCTTCACGATCGGCCTTTCGCTCTATCCCACCGCCATCAACTACATGGCGGGCGGCGCCGGCAATACCTACGAGGTCGTGGTCGGCGCGAAGCACCTGACCGCCGCGCTCGTCTACGGCTCATGGCAGAACTGGGTCATCGCCGCCGTCACGCTGGTGGCGGTCATGCTGTTCACGAACCACGGCCGGGGCGTCTGCCGCCTGGCCGCCATTCTGCTCGGCATGCTCTGCGGCTATCTCATCGCCGCGATTTTCGGCATGGTGGATTTCTCCGAGATCGCCGCCGCCGGCTGGTTCGCGCTGCCGAAGCCCGCGCCGTTCGGAATCACCTTCGAGCCGTCCGCGTGCATCGCCATCGGGCTGCTCTTCGCCATCAACTCCATCCAGGCCATCGGCGACTTCACGGCCACGACCGTGGGCGGCTTCAGCCGCGAGCCGACCGACCGGGAGCTGCAGGGCGGCATCATCGCCTACGGCGCGACCAACATGCTCACCGCGCTGATGGGCGGCCTGCCGACGGCGACCTATTCCCAGAACGTCGGCATCGTCTCGACGAACAAGGTCGTCAACCGCACGGTCTTCACGCTGACGGGCGCGTTCCTGCTTCTGGCCGGCATCTGCCCGAAGTTCTCCGCCATCCTCACCACGATTCCGCAGTGCGTGCTCGGCGGCGCGACGGTCACGGTCTTCTCCAGCATCGCCATGACCGGCATGAAGCTCATCACCTCGGAGGACCTCACCGCGCGCAACACGACCATCGTCGGCCTCTCCGCCGCGCTCGGCGTCGGCGTGTCGCAGGCGTCCAGCGCGCTCAGCCAGTTCCCGAAGGAAATCACCATCATCTTCGGCAAGTCCCCGGTCGTCATCGCCACCATCATGGCGGTGCTGCTCAACATCATCCTGCCGAAGGACGAGAAAAAAGCGGAACAGAAAGCCTGACCGCAGCAAGGCGCCGCGGAATGAAACGGTCCCGGGCCGTTCGTTCCGCGGCGTTTTCTCCCGGAAACCGCATTTTGATTTCCGGGTTGCCAAACGCGGGAAGAAAGGGTATAATCAGAGCAATGAATGATCCGAGGTGGCTTCGATGTCCAATTCTTATTCGGTCCTGCTGTCCGAGCTGGTGTCGGAATTCAATCTGGAGTTCTTCTATCAATCGTCGGATTATGAGAAGATCCATGTGACTGTCGACGAGATCAGCCGGCCCGGTCTGCACCTGGCGGGTTTTTTCGATCACTACGAGCCGATGCGCGTCTATGTCTGCGGCACGGTCGAAACGGCCTACCTGCAGAAGCTCTCGTCGGAGGAGCGGCTCATCATCTTCGACCACTTCCTGTCGTATAAAATTCCGGCGCTCATCATCGCGCGCGGGATCGAAGCGCTGCCCGAGTGCCTGGAGATGGCGAAAAAGCACGACATCACGGTTCTGAGCACCAAGGACACCACCTCATACATCGTCTCCAACCTCATCACCTATCTCAAAAGCTCGCTGGCTCCGCGCATCACGCGGCACGGCGTGCTGGTCGAGATCTACGGCGAGGGCATCCTGATCGTCGGCGACAGCGGCATCGGCAAGAGCGAAACGGCCATCGAGCTCGTCAAGCGCGGCCACCGGCTCATTGCCGACGACGCGGTGGAGATCAAGAAGGTCTCGTCGCGCGAGCTGATCGGCAGCGCGCCCGAGGTGCTTCGTCACTACATCGAGCTGCGCGGCATCGGCGTCATCAACGTGGCCAAGCTCTTCGGCATGGGCGCGGTCAAGGACAGCTCCAACATCGATCTCATCATCAACATGGTCCCCTGGCGCGACGGCGAGGCCTACGACCGCCTCGGCATGGAGACGCAGTACACCGAGATCCTCGACGTACAGGTGCCGTCCATCACCGTCCCGATCACCCCCGGCCGGAACCTCGCGGTCATCTTCGAGGTCGCCGCCATGAACAACCGCCAGAAGCGCATGGGCTACAACGCCGCGCAGGAGTTCACCGAGCAGATGAGCAAATTCTTCGAAAAGCGCGACGGGGACTGAAGCCCGCGCAGACAGACCCGCATCCTCCGCTGCCGTTCCGCCGGGAACGGCAGCGTTTTTTTGCCCGCCGCGGCTGTCATGCTTTGCCGCGAAATCGGATATGAATTCCGCGCCGCCGGCGCTTCTGAGAATGGGAAAGGGGGAGATGGCGCAAAAAACCATCCCCCATTGTCATTCTGAGCTTCGCTCAGAATCTTGCTGCAAATGTGCTTTAGATTCTTCGTCGCTTGCGCTCCTCAGAATGACAAATGGGGGAGCTTGAGCGTTGCATCCGCCCGATGCTGCGTCCGTATGGGCCGATGCCCACATCAGCCCGTTTGCGAGATTCCCGGCTTGCTGGTTTTGCAGTTTTTTCTGGGGGCTACGCCCTCCGGGGGCCTCTTCTTTCCGCTCGTGCGGAAAGAAGAGGAAGAAAGGCACGCCAAAGGGAAGGGCTTTTTACAAAGCCGCCCTTCCCTTTGGAATCCCATCCTCCGAAGTTTGTTTTCCAGCCGCGCCTTACGGATACCGTGCGCGCTGCCTCGCTCTGCTCAGCCCGCGCAATCGCGGTGCAGCGGGAAATGTCGGAGGATGGCCAGCATAGAACATCAGCTTGTTGATACGCGGAAACAACCCCACCTGTCATTCTGAGCGAAGCGAAGAATCTTGTCGCGAACTTGCATTTAGATTCTTCGTCGCTGCGCTCCTCAGAATGACAGACGGGGCAACGGGAAGCGCCGTCCGACATTCCCCTCCGCACGGCTCTGCGCGCGTCGAGCGGAGCGAGGCGTCGCGCACGCGCATCAGCAAGGCGCACATCGATAACAAATTTCGGAGGATGAGGGTCCAGGGAGAAGGGCGGCTTTGTGAAAAGCCCTTCTCCCTGGCGTGCTCTTTCTTCACCGTCTTTCTGCACGAGCAGAAA